>Ga0302320_10000082_pt1 | contig 187475 bp, 161 predicted proteins | sample Bog_T0_3_FD_202130 | JGI IMG/M metagenome (GOLD analysis project Ga0302320, IMG submission 202130) | Peat permafrost microbial communities from Stordalen Mire near Abisko, Sweden - Bog_T0_3 | ecosystem: Environmental > Terrestrial > Soil > Wetlands > Peat | place: Sweden: Abisko, Stordalen... | reverse complement strand
CGGCCGATCCGAGTCTGCGGTGGTTCCGGCAGAACGGGCTGAATATGGATGTGCAGGTTGAAGATATTTCCGAGAAAGTTGCGGCGCTGGCTTTGCAGGGGCCGACTTCGGCGAAATTGCTGAAGACCGTGGCCGAGGCTGATATTGCGAATCTGAAATATTTTCGGGTGACGCATGGGAAGATTGCTGGCGTTTCAGTGGATATTTCGCGCACGGGGTATACCGGCGATCTGGGATATGAGATATGGGTACCGTGGAATGAAGCTGCGAAGGTTTGGGATGCGCTGTGGGAGAAAGGAAAGCAGTTCGACTTGCATGCGGCTGGAATGCTGGCGTTGGATGTGGCGCGGGTGGAGGCTGGGTTGCTGCTCATTGAAGTGGACTACTCGAGTTCGAAGAAGGCGCTGATTCCGTCGCAGAAGTATTCGCCGTACGAGTTGGGCTTTGCCAAGATGGTGCATCTGGAGAAGGAAAATTTTATTGGCAAGCGGGCGCTGGAGTTGGACGCGAAGAATGGCGTGGCGCGGCAGTTTGTTGGAGTCGAAGTGGATTGGACCGATGTGGAGGCGCTGTATGAACGATATGGCCTGACTCCGGCTGCGCCTAGCCAGGCTTCGCGCGTGGCTGTGCCTTTGTATTCGGGGGAGAAACAGGTCGGCAAGGCTACGACTACGAGTTGGTCGCCGATTTTAAAGAAGATGATCGCGCTGGCAAGTGTTGAGACTGGGCATGCGAAGGTCGGGACGGAGTTGCAGATGGAGATCACGATCGAAGCGATCAGGTTGAAGACGAATGTAAAGGTGACGGCTCTGCCGTTCTTTAATCCGGCGCGGAAGACTGCGGTTCCGGCTTAGGTTCGTGAAGCGCACGACAGCATCTCTTCGCTGCCTGTTGTTCTTGGACTTCTGTTCGGTGCAGGACAAATAAATGGTGCATTGACGCCCAGAATGGGTATATAGTGTGGGGCAAATAGGCTCCAAAGGGAATCCCACCGGGAAGACTTTCAGCAGATTTTCGGATGGCACGCGGCAGGAGGGACGATTATGAAGCGAATACTTTTCATGGCAGCACTGGCGTTGGCTCTGCCACTGGCGGCTTTTGCGGGCAATGTAGATTTCACAAATACGGGCGGCACGCTCACTGGAACCTCCGAAGGCTTGACGCTTACCGGGTCTGAGTTGACGGTCGTGGACGGGCTCGGCGGGGGCATCATCACGGGCGCATTGGGCAGCCTGAGCTTTACGACCGGAGCACTGACATCGGGAAGTCTGTCGACCGGCGGAACATTCGCCGCTGGCGGAAGCTTCACGATCACGGGCAATGGCACGGGCGGCATTCCCAACGGCGTGATCTTCAGCGGTACGTTCAGTGGTCCGGTAACGTGGACCGAGCTAACGACGTCGGGGCCGAACGGCTCGGTTTATTACACCTTATCGGGCGCAATCTCGGGTACCTGGTACAACGGGAAGACTGTAAGCGGCGCTACGACACAGATTACGTTTAACGCTGGCAAGTACGGGTTTACCGGATCGGTGCCGCTAGGCAGTGGCGATACAGTCATCACCAGCGTCCCTGAGATGGGGACGCTCGGATTGCTGGGAACCGGGTTGGTCGGTCTGGCTGGATTTGTTCGCAGGAAGATGAAGGCCTAAGCTTCGTTCAATTGTTATCTGCTTTTCGTTTATCTGCTTTTCGAGGCCCCGCTGCGAGCGGGGCTTTTTCTGTGTTGCCTCGTTCTGACAGGGAGACTCGTTTCATCCTAAGGCGGCTGATTACCGGTCGAATTTTTCCGGGGGCCGCGATCAGCGTGGGATGTAGCTATCGAGAAGTGGTGCGACGGCGTTGGTGAAAGGAAGAATGCGCTGCTGGGCAGCATCCGGCGTCTCCCCGGGAAGGATTGGGGTCACGAAGCGCACCAGGGAACCATCGCTGCGGTTCAGGCGAATGGCGTCTTTCACGAGATAGAACTTGGCCCAGTATTCGCTGGCCACGCCGCGATCATGGGCCCAGAACCAGTACAGCACGAGCCGACGCTGATCGGCTTTGGAGATGACGTAGCGATTGGCGGGAAAAGGCTCGTGACCGGGCAGGGAAAGCGTGACGCGGACGCTTTCGTCTGGGTTCCAGCCGGCCCCGGGCAGGCAGTGCTGTGGAGAATGGATGGTATCGCCGGTGCGCTGGCTGGGAAAGTACGCCAGGAACAGGTCGATGTAGGGAAGCTTGCCTTCGGGGTCGCGATAAACGCGCTCCATGAAATCGCCCTGTCCCAGCACTTCGAGAGTCTTAGGATCCAAAGTGACTTCGCTACTATCCCACTGTTGCAGTTGGGCAGGAAAAGAAGAAAGGGGCAGGCGCGGAGGGTAAATTTCAGTGCGCCCGCGGGCCTGCAGGAGGATGGCGGTGAGCGCAATCAACCCGGTAGCGAGAGTGAAGCGTAGCCAGCCGCGCGGCTTCATGAATTCGTGCCTTCCTCGCGCCAGAAGATACGAATGACGCGATGCAGAAGATAGAGCATAGCGAGGGAAACCACAAAAATCAGCCATCCGGAAAACTCATGAAAGAAGCCCTGCGCGCGTTCCGGATCCCAATATTGTACTAGCAGGCCAGTACCGACGATGCGCAAACTGTTGGCGGCCACAGCGATTGGCACCGAAGCCAACGTCAATATGATCCTAACAGCGACTTTGCGCTCCATTAGATAACCGTAGATAACGGCGAGAGTGGCCAGCGACATTAGCGAGCGGATGCCGCTGCAGGCTTCCGCTACTTCGAGAGCCATCGCCGGAAGGATAATTACATTGCCCTCCCGGAGCACGGGAACGCCCATCCAGGGCAAAGTTGTGCTGGCTACGACCGATGCCAGCTTTTGCAGCGGGAAGGTGAGCTGGTTGAAGACGATGGCTGGAATGGGGATCATCAGGAGTAAGAACGCCCAAGGAAAAAGGAGGGCGCGAAAGAAACTCCAGCCCAGAAAGAGAACGATCAAGCCGGCGAGTGCGATCAATAACGACAGACGGGAAAGGAATAGTTCGGCGCCCATCTGACCGACGATCAGCACGCACAGCCCGAACCCCAGGAACAACAGGCCCCACCAAGAAGGCTGCGGATTCAGCCGGCTGAGGCGGGAGCGCTCCTGCCAGACTACGAATGCAGAAAAAAGAGGCACAAAGAAACCGTGGGAGAAATTGGGATCACTCCACCATTGTCCAACCAGGTGGGACAGGGTTGGAAAGTACAGCCAGAGCAAGAGACCAATGATCACCGCTGTTTGCCACGGTGGGAGCGGTGGCGAGACCGGGACGCGAGTTGGTGCGCTGGCGGGCTCGGATTGCAGCACTTGGCTCACTGGGACCAACCTTAGTCTTTAGTCTCTAGGGGGATAAAGTTCAGCATATGCGAAGCAAGGACGTGGCTGCAATGCTAAAGCCGAGAGGCAGGGTAACTGGAGTGTTTCCAGGGAGGTTCAGGATGAAGATCAGGACGAAGAGTAGATCGAAGCCGGGCCCATGAACTCGGCAGAGATTTGCGAAGGAGTTCGGCTGCAGATCGCGTAGCCTCAGGGTTACTCGGTGGGAGTTGGGATTATTTCCTCAAGAAGAAGCGTGCAGGAGGAACTTTTGGTTACCTTCGTTTGGGTAAATACTTTCCCTTTTGTGCGAAAAGATGGTAGGTTAGGCGCAGTAGGTTTACTCCCTCCCGAGGCTTGATTCTGGCCCCGTATACTTTTGAAAACATGGCGTTAAACTTGGAATTTGAGGATTTTCCGCGAGGCAATGTGATGGCATTCGCATTGCAGTTGAGGACATCCTACCGTCCAGTATTACTTTTTCTTTTCGAGAGAAAAGGCTGATTGAATGAAGTCAGACGTCCGCCAAAATCCCGGAAGCGGGCCGAGCGATGTTCGCGAGCCGATGAGAATGGGCTTCATCGAAGGTGTGAGTGCGAGCACGCGAAGCGTGGAAGCGGTAATGCGGGAGGTTGCGCAGAGCGAAGTTCCGGTGTTGCTGCTGGCTGAGCGTGGAGCGGGCAAGAAGGCGACGGCCCGGCGGGTTCACGATCTTTCCCAGCGCCGGGGGCAGTCGTTCCGCGTGATTTCTTGCGCCACGCTGGAGTCCGACGAACTAGGCGACAGGGACGGCAAAGCCGGTTTGCCGGGGGCGGGCACTGTTTTTTTGGAAGAAGTAGCCGACCTGAAGGCTACAGGTCAGGCGTGGTTGCTGCAAGCCTTGACTCATGACAATGGGAACGGCAGCCCCTCCCGGGCAGCGGGGGTGACTTCAGCCTTGGCGCGGCTGATCTGTGGAAGCGCCCGCGACCTGGAAGAGGAAGTGAAGGCTGGGAATCTGCGCGAAGATTTGTATTACCGGATCAGCGGAGTGTGCCTCCGGCTTCCGCCGCTGCGCCAGCGCCGCGAGGATATTCCCGTGCTGATGGAACATTTTCTGCGGAAATATGGGCAGGACTTTCAGCGGCCAGTGCCGTCACTCAGCCCAGAAACGCAGCGCTTGTTTGAGGAGTATTCCTGGCCAGGAAACGTGCGAGAGCTGGAGAATGCCGCCAAAGCGATTGTGGCACTGGGAGATGAAACTGTCGCGATGGGCGGGTTGCGGGCAATGCTGCTGCGGCCGGATCTAGGAAGCAACGGCAACCGGGTTTCGCTGAAGCAGGCTTCGCGCGCGGCCTCGCGCGAAGCGGAGAAGGAAATTATTCTGCGGGTGCTGACCCGCACCCGTTGGAACCGGCGGCGGGCCGCGGTGGAGTTGCAGATCAGTTACAAGGCTTTGCTCTACAAGCTAAAACAGATGGGATGCTCGGAATACGGAGTGTCCTAGCTCCAGAGGAGTGGGCATGAAGAAAGTCATGAAGGCGGCGTGCTTGTTGCTGTTGGGGTTCGCGACGATTGGCGTGTGGGCCCAGGAGGACTCCGACAACAGTGCGGCCACGCCGGAAAAATCGGCGGCCCCGGAAACTCGCGCACCTGCGCCGCCCCCGGCGCCGGCAGATTACGTTATCGGTGCCGACGACACGCTGCGCATCGCGGTCTGGAACGAACCGAATTTGAATGCCACCTTGCCCGTGCGGCCTGACGGCAAGATTTCTCTGCCCTTGTTGGACGATGTGCAGGCCGCAGGCCTTACGCCGCTGCAACTGAAGGAGTCGATTAAGGAGAAGCTGAAGAAATATGTTGCGGATCCGCGGGTTACGGTGGTGGTAACCGCAATGAACAGCCAACGGATCTATGTCTTGGGCGAAGTTACGCATACCGGCGCGATGCCTCTGCTGCCCCATATGACCATGCTGCAGGCTCTCTCCAGCGCGGGGTTCACCCAGTTCGCCAATCTCAAAGCAATTTACCTGCTGCGCACGCAAGATGGCCAGCAAACAAAAATACGCTTTAACTACAAGGACGCGATCAAGGGAAAGGAAACGGACCAGAACCTTGTGCTCCGGCCGGGAGATACGATAGTGGTTCCGTAGGAATTGCCGCTGCGGTTGGTAAAACAGACGGGGATTGGTGAAACAGAGGGTAAGAGGCATACGGATGAAAAAAGGCCAAATCATTTTGGCGCTAGCGCTGAGCCTGTTCGCAGTGGGAGTGGCCGGTGCGCAGAGCGACGAGAACCAGCAGCCTGCGCCTTCTCCAGTGCCTGCCTTCGGGCAGGAAAATCCCGCTCCGACCGTGAGTGAGAATCCGCCGATTTCGGCGATCGACCAGCCGGGGTTGGATCCCCATGTGGCACCCCAGAGTTTTCTTCTGCCGGGTTTGCATTTCAGCGAGTCCGTAGATTCCAACGTCGGAAACTCGCTGGGTGGGTCGTCGACCGGGATCGTGACCCGGGGTTTGGGAAGCCTCACCCTGCAAAGGCTTTGGAAAAACTACGACGTGGCCATGGATTACATTGGCGGAGCGGCTTATTACGGCCGCACAGGAATAGGGCTCGAACAACTGCAGCAGCTCGATCTCGACAACCGGATCAACTGGAAGCGCGGGCAGTTAGCAGTTCGTGACTCGTTCAGCTATCTCCCGGAAGGCACGTTCTCCTCCGGAGCCTACGGTGGGGCGGGAGCTTACAACATCGGTTTAGGGAGCCTGGGTGCAGGCATGCTCGGAGCCGGCGCATTCGGCGGGCAGAGCAGTGCCTTCGCAGGAGGGAATGACATCTCGGTAGGCCAGGTCCCGCGCCTCACGAACTTGGGGTTGGCGGACGTGGTCGAGGAACTTACGCCGAAATCCTCGGTGACCATGGCGGCAGGGTATGGGATCGTGCATTTCTATGGGGACGTGAATTCTACCGACACTGGTGTGAATGAAAACATTGACTTTATTGGCAGCCGCGAGTTCACCGCCCAAGCCGCATATGACAGGGTTTTAAACCCAAAGGACCAGGTAGCGATGAGTTATGGCTACCAGGGGTTTGACTTTTCGACCGTCGGCACCGCATTTCACTCTAATGTCATACAGGCGATGTACGGGCACAGGATTTCCGGGCGGATGGATTTTCTGATTTCGGCTGGACCGCAGTTTACTCATATCGCCGCCAACGAAACTGGGTGCGATGATCCCTTTGCCACGGCGCAAACTTGCGTAGCGGATGGAGGCGTCTTCGTCACCGTACCTGAGAAGGCCAACCACATTGGCGCTGCTGGCCGGTTTTCGCTTCGCTACCGGTTCCCGAAATCCAGCGTTTCGCTCACCTTCCAGCGATATGAGACCAGTGGCTCGGGGATTTTCGCAGGTTCGCAGAGCAACATTGCGCATCTCGATTTCCGGAGACCCTTGACACGCGTCTGGGAAATCTTCTCGGATGCTGGCTATTCCAAGAACGACCGGTTGCAGCTTGCCGGTTCGGCGGTCAATGCCAGCTCTTTCACAAGCGGCTTCGGCGGAGTGGGGCTTCACCGTCAATTCAACCGCAGCCTGCGGGGCTTTGTGAGCTACCAGTTCAATGTGTTGTCTTTCAACAGTGGATGTCCCCTGGGAGCAACAACTGCGTGCAGCAATCTGTCACAGCGTCAAGTGGGTTCGGTGGGTGTGGACTGGTCTCCCCGGCCAATCCGGCTTGACTAAAATTTTTGGCTGGCCGTTAGGCCGGCGGGATGGGTACTGAAATGATGGAAAACCGCGAATTGACAATGGACGATTATCTGGCGATGTTGCGTCGCCGGCTAAAGGTGATTCTGATACCGGCGCTGCTGGCGCCGCTGGCCGGATTTGCGGTGTCTTACGTATTTCCCGCCAAGTACACCTCGCAATCGTTGGTGCTGGTGGAAGCGCCGAAGATTCCGGATGCCGTGGTTCAGCAGGTCTTCACCGAGGATCTGGCGCAGCACGTTACCACCATCCAGCAGCGGGTGTTAAGTCCGAGCCGGCTGCGGCCGATGGTGGACAGGCTCGGCCTAGCTAAAGGAGGGCAGAACGCGGACGAAGTAATCGGCAATATTCAGGTCAGCATGACAATCCAGCCCGTGGTCACGGATCTCTCAGGGATCGGGATTGGGGGTAAGAGAAAGCCGGGCCAGGGTGGTTCGGCTCCCGCCTTCTATGTGAACTACACCGCCGCGACGGCCCGCGAGGCCCAGGAAATCTGTACCGATCTGACCTCGATGTTGCTGGAAGAAGATCTCAAGTCGAGGCAGGACGCAACCCAGGGCACAACCGTTTTCCTGACCCAGCAGGTGGCGGACGCAAAGCAGAATCTCGACGATCTGGATAAGAAGCTGGCAGCGTTCAAGAACCAGCACATGGGGCAGCTTCCGGGCGACGAAGACAGCAACATGAAGATCCTGATGGGGCTGAACTCCCAACTGGACGCCAACACGCAAACCTTGAACCGGGCGACCCAGGACAAGGCCTACACGGAATCGTTGCTGGCGCAGCAGTTGGCGGCATGGAAAGCTTCGCAGTCCACAAACAACCCCCAAACCCTGCAAACGCAGCTCTCGCAACTGCAGACCCAGCTCATTGATTTGCAGGCACGATATACCGCGGACCATCCCGATGTGATCAAGGTTCAGGCGGATATTGCGCAGGTAAAGAAGAAACTGGCGGAGGCCAATGACACATCGGCGACCTCAACAGATGCCCCATCCGAAAAGGGAACCGGATCGGAGCCGCCGGAAATTCGTCAACTGAGGCTGCAGATTCACGCGTATGAAGATTTGATTAAGCAGGGGACGGGCGATCAAAAAAAACTTCAGCAGTCGATCTCTGTGTATCAGAGTCGGGTGGCATCGAGTCCGGCGGTGGAAGAAGAGTACAAAGAGCTGGCGCGCGACTACGACAACGCGCAAAAGGTCTATCAGGACGATCTGGCCAAGCAGAGCACATCCAAGATGGCGACTCAGGCGGAGCAACAGCAGCAAGGGGAACAGATGGCGCTGCTGAATCCGGCGACGTTGCCGGATTCGCCAAGCTTCCCGAATCGGCTACTGTTTGCCGGCGGCGGATTGGGCGCAGGACTGGCGCTGGGTCTGGGTCTGGCGGTATGGCTGGAGTTTCGCGACAAATCAATTCGCACCCAGGCCGATGCCGAAGCCGCGCTGGATCTTCCCATGCTGGTATCGGTTCCCTGGGTGGCCGAGCAGTCGGCGGACAAAGGGAATGGCAATGGCCATTTCTGGAGCAGGAAAAAACTACCCGGCGCGAGAGACGAACAGAAGGAAACAACACGGGTTTAGGCAAGTCACGTTTCAGGCAAAAGCGTTTAGGCAAAGATTATGTACAAAGAGTTTTACGGCCTGCGGGCGAATCCGTTCAACGTTAATCCCGACCCGCGTTATCTGTTTCTGACGCGGCACACGGAGGAGGCGCTGGCCTGCCTCACTTACGGCATTCAGAGCCGCAAGGGATTTGTATTGCTGACGGGGGAAGTGGGAACGGGCAAGACCACGCTGATCAACAAGCTGCTCGAGTGGTTGCGCCTGCAGCAGGTTGCGACCGCTTTCATTTTCAACTCGCGCCTGAACACCCCTCAGTTTCTGGATTACATGATGGCGGACTTCGGCATTCCATGCGACTCGAAGGCCAAGAGCCAAATCCTAATCAGGCTTTACAACTGGCTGCTGGATCGCTACCGGGCGGGCGAGACGGCGGTGCTCATCGTGGATGAAGCGCAGAACCTGAGCGAAGAAGTGCTCGAAGAAATCCGCATGCTGACCAACCTGGAGACGTTTACCGAAAAACTTCTCCAGATTGTGCTGGTGGGCCAGCCCGAATTGGAGCAAAAACTGAAGCAGCCGCAACTCCGGCAGCTTCGGCAACGGTTGACGCTGCGCGCCAAGACGCACGCGCTGACGCTCGAGGAAACCAAAGCCTACATCCAGCAGCGTTTGCGGATCGCGGGTTCCAACGGCCAGCAGATTTTCGAGCCGGATGCGGTGACGGCCATTCATCGCTACGCTAACGGCATCCCGCGGGTCATCAATCTTTTATGCGAGCACTGCCTGGTGAGTGCGTTTGTGGACCAGCAGAAAACGATTGCTTCCACGGTAGTCGATGGCGTGGCTCGCGATTTTGACCTAGGCGATAGTACAGCGGGAGGTGCAATGACGCCGCCGCTGCCAGCGTCGGGGCAGGAGAAATTTGACTTGGTGGATGCTTTACGGTCGCTGGCCAGCCTGGCGGACCGGTTGCGGGAAAAGGACGACGATAAAGGCCTCCCACAGGAGAGGAAACTATGAGCAGAATTCACGAAGCATTGAAGAAGGCCGAACAAGAACGAGCGGCAACACAAGGAAGCGCGGCGCCGGGAAGGCCGGATTACGCGCCGCCCGCCGATCTGGGTATGACGGCGATGGAAGAATCGCCAGTTGCGGTGGCGGCGGGAGTGCCGTCTGGCGGCGTTCCCCTCACCTCGGCGATGCCGTCATTCGCCAGCCCTTTCAGCCTTGACGCATTGCTGGCTCGCTGCCCGCAATTGCAGTGGAAGCCGGATGAGAAGACGATGCTGTTTTTCAACGGCGACGACACGGCGCGTGGCACCGAAGAATTCCGCACGCTGCGATCGCGGCTTTATCATGCGCGCGAGAAGGCGCCTCTCAAGAAGATCTTAGTGACCAGCGCCTTGCCTAAAGAGGGCAAGTCTTTCACTGCGGCAAACCTGGCGCAAGTCATCGTGAAGCAGCATGGACGCCGCGTGTTGCTGATCGACGCTGACCTGCGCGGTCCACGCCTGCACATCATGCTGGGCACGACTTCGTCTCCGGGGCTCTCCGACTACCTGCAGGGGTCGAGCGATGAATTTTCGATCATGCAGCGTGGGCCGATGGAAAACCTGTTTCTCATTCCGAGCGGCCAGCAGATCTCAGATCCCTCGGAACTAGTGGCGAACGGGCGGCTCAAACTGCTTATGCAGCGGGTGGAGTCGCTGTTTGATTGGATCATCGTCGATTCTCCGCCCGCCGTGCCGGTCTCCGATGCCAGCGTGCTGGCGAAGGCCTGTGATGGTGTGCTGATGGTGGTGCGCTCCAATTCGACTCCAGTCGATATGGCGCGCCGGGCGCGCGAGGAATTTTCCGAACAGATGCTGGTGGGATTCGTCCTGAACGGGACGGATTTCGAATCCTCCACTTATTCGCGGTATTACTACGATGCGTATGTAAAGAATGCGACCGAGTCGAAGGCCTAGGGAAATCGGGGAAACGTGATCCGGCTGTTTAAAGTCTATTATCCGCTGCGCACACTGGTGCTCCTGGTGGGCGAGGCCATGATTCTCCTGGTTTCGTTCGTGGCGGGCATGCTGCTCGTGCAACAGCTGCGGGGTCTCGACTACGGCCTGCTGAGGGTCAGCAACGAGTTGTTCATCGAAGGCGGGTATCTGAAGATTGTCGCGGTCACCGGAGTTGTACTCCTGTTTTCGCACTGGTTTGACCGGTACGATTCTTCCAGCATCGGAAAGAAGTGGGACCACATATCCGGGCTTCTGCTGGTGCCTGGGTTGCTGCTCGCGGCTGTGGGCTTCATCTACCCCAGCGTTCTGCCAAGAAACTGGTCCGCGCTGACAGGACTCTTCATTATTCTGACCTTGACGCTACTAAGCTGGCGCGCGGCTTATGCCTGGATGGTGCAACAACCGTTCCTGCGCGAACGGGTTTACGTGCTGGGTACGGGAGAGCGCGCGGAGCGGCTGGTGCGAGGCCTGCGCGAGCCCACGCTGGGGATTGAGGTGGTGGGATGCAGCGGTGACGTTGAAGGCGAATTGACCCGCGACAGCGTGGCGTCGCACCTGCTGGGATTGGCGCGGGGCAAGGGCGTGCACCGCGTGATTGTCGCTATGCCCGATCGCCGCGGCACCTTGCCGGTACAAGAATTGCTGGACCTGCGGCTTGGGGGTGTGAAGGTGGAAGAAGCGACATCGTGGCTGGAGCGGATCGACGGTCGGATTGAAGTCGAGCAACTCTACCCGAGTTGGCTGATTTTTGCGGAAGGGTTCCGCTTCAGCAGTTTTTTCCGGCTGCTGCGGCGGGCGCTGAATTTTTTGTTTGCGCTCGCCGGAACCGTGATCTCGCTGCCCCTGCTTCCCTTCATTGTGCTGGCCGTCAAGCTGGATTCCTCGGGCCCAGTGCTATACCGGCAGCAGCGAGTGGGACGGCGTGGACGTATTTTTCATTGCTACAAGTTCCGCACTATGCGGCAGGATGCGGAAGCCGATACCGGAGCCACCTGGGCTCTGGACGACGATCCGCGCATTACCCGGGTGGGCAAGTTTCTGCGGGCATCGCGGCTCGACGAGATTCCGCAACTGTGGTGCGTGCTGAAAGGCGATATGCATTTCGTAGGTCCGCGCCCGGAGCGGCCGGAATTTGTCGAGTGGCTGAGCAAGGAAATTCCCTACTACGGCGTTCGCCACGTCGTGCGGCCGGGAATCACGGGCTGGGCGCAGGTGCAATACAAGTACGGCAACACGCTCGAAGATGCGCGGGAAAAACTGCAATACGATCTTTTCTATATCAAGAACGCTTCTCTCGCTTTGGATCTGCTCATCATGTTCCAGACCATCAAGATTGTCCTGTTGGGACGGGGCGCGCAATGAAGGCAGTATTCTGGATTGCCGGCGCGCTTGTCTTCTACGCCTACCTCGGATATGCGGCGTGGCTGTGGATCTGGAGCCACCTCAGTCCAAGGCCAGTGCTGCGCGGGTGGACCGAGCCGCTGGTATCGATCTTGATGGTGGTGCGCAACGAAGAGGCAACGCTGAAGAGCAAACTGAGCAACCTGGCGGCGCTGGATTATCCCCCAGGCCGGTTGGAATTTATCGTGGCCTCGGACGGATCGACTGACGGGACGCAGCAAATTCTTTCGGACGCCGCGAAGGACGACCGTTTTCATATTCTGGTTTCTCCAGAGTCCAAGGGCAAGGCTTGCCGCCTGAATGAAGCCCTGGCGGTAGCCCAGGGCGAGATAGCGGTCTTTGTGGATGCGCGCCAGCAGATCGAACATGATGCTCTGCGGCTGCTCCTCGAGAATTTCGTGGATCCCACGGTGGGCTGTGTGAGCGGCGAACTGATGCTGGGCGATGCAGCGTCGGGCGAAGCGGAAAAGCGTATGGGCATCTACTGGCGGATTGAAAAAAAAGTTCGGGTGCTGGAAAGCGCGTCAGGCTCGGTAGTGGGCGCGACTGGCGCATTGTACGCGGCCCGGCGTTCGCTATTGCAGCCCATTCCGCCGGAGACAATTTTGGATGACGTGCTTTTGCCTCTGCAGATTGCGCGGCAGGGTGCGCGTGTAATCTTCGATGGCCGGGCCCTGGCGTGGGATGATCCGGACTTGGGCGCGGAGAAAGAGTTCCGCCGGAAAGTCCGGACCCTGACGGGAAATTACCAGTTGCTGCAGATTGCGCCGTGGGTGCTGAGCGGCGCGAACCCGCTGCTCTTCCGCTTCATCAGTCACAAACTGCTACGGCTGGCTGTGCCGTTCGCCCTGACAGCGTTGCTGGTGTCGTCTGCCGTCATCTCCGGCCCTTTGTACCGCGTCGCTTTGATTCTGCAACTGGCCTTCTACGCCCTCAGCCTGTTTGCGTTGTCGAATCAGGCGTTGTCGAATCGGGTTGGACCTCTGATGCGCGTTGCCAATGCAGCTCTTGCGCTCATCGTGCTAAACACTGCGGCGGTGGTCGCTTTCGGCAACTTCGTAACCGGCCGGAAAGAGGTGTGGGTCCGGTGAAAATTCTCTGGGTAAAGGCGAACAAGCTTTTGCCGCTGCATAGCGGCGGCGACATCCGTTCGTACCACATTGCCCGCTACCTCGCGTCGCGCCATGACCTACGTTTCTTCTCTTATTACGACGGGAGTTCCGACCCAGACTACGAGCGGCGGTTGGCTGAAGACTTCCCCGGTGCATGCTGCATCTGTACCGGCAGGCCAGAATCTGGTCGAGCGCGAGTTTTGGACTATATCTCCCGGTTGGGCGATCGGGCTCCCTACGCGGTCAGCCGGTTCAAGTCCGCACTGGTGCGAAAGAGGTTGAAGGAGTGGCTTACACCGGGAGGATTTGACATTGCAGTGTGTGACTTTCTCGATGCCGCGGTGAATTTTCCGGCGTCTCATGAAGTGCCCGTCGTGCTGTTTCAGCACAACGTGGAAAGCGAGATCTGGCGGCGTCATGCGGAGACAGAAAAAAATTCCGCCAAGCGAAAAATCTACGCGATGGAATGCAGGAAGATGCTGGCCTATGAAAAGTCGGCGGTGCAAAGATTTCCTCATGTGATCGCGGTGTCGGAGCATGACCGAAAATTAATGAGCGCTTGGGTCGATCCCTCGCGGGTGACAGTGGTCCCCACCGGGGTGGATTTGCGGCAGTACCAGCCCGATTTTTCGGAGCGGGATCTGCAGCCGCTGGTCATGTTCGTCGGCGCCATGGATTGGGAACCAAACATCGATGCGGTGGAGTTTTTCTGCCATGAAGTCTGGCCGGTTGTCCTGGCCCAGATTCCGCAGGCAAAGTTCCGCATCGTGGGCCGCAATCCCGACCGGAGAGTGCAACGCTTTGCCGGCGATTCGATTGAAGTGACCGGGCGCGTGCCTGCGGTCATTGACCAACTACGCGAGGCCGCGGTGGTCATTGTTCCGCTGCGCATCGGAGGCGGAACGCGCCTGAAGATTTACGAGGCGATGGCGGCAGGGAAAGCCATTGTTTCGACGTCGGTGGGAGCCGAGGGTTTGGACGTTCATCACGGCCGCGACATCGTTCTGGCAGACACGCCGGCGGCGTTCGCCGAAGCTATTCTGATGCTGTTGGAGAGTGGCGACAAACGCAAACGGTATGAGCGTGCTGCGGCGGAGCTGGCCGCACGCTATGACTGGCCGGCGGTCGCCGCCAGCTTTGAGGAAGTTGTTGTGAAGGCCGCGGGACGGGCGTCGACATCGCGCCCCGGGGAATATGTGCCCGCCGGAACCACAGGCAGTGCAGCTACACACCGGCCGGCAATGTGACGAAGAGTGCCGCAGCCCCGCAGTACAGTGCGACAGCCGCGCAAACTATGAGGATGGATTGAGGCAGTTGTGATAGAAGCAGACAAAAAGATCGCGTCACGCGAGTTGCCGGTGCGAAAGCCCTCAAGCCTGGGAGGAGCCTTTTTCTGGCTCAGCGCATTCTACTTTGTCTATTGCGGCCGGCCGGAGGATTGGATTCCGGGATTAAAGTATCTTCCCCTCGCCAAAATCACCGGGATCCTGGCGTTGCTGGGATTACTCAGCAGCCTGGGAAAGACCAAGCGCAAGTTCAGCGATGTTCCGCGAGAGGCGGGATATCTGCTCGCATTGATTGTGGTCTTGATTGCTTCCGCACTATTGTCTCCGATCTGGAAGGGCGGAGCGCTGAATCACACTCTGGACTTTGCCAAGGTGTACGTCGCGTGGATATTGACTTTTTTGCTGGTCACGACCTTCGACAGGCTTCGGCGCATTATTTACATCCAATCGGCGTCGGTGGCGATCATCTGCATTGTATCGATCATCATGGGGCACTCGCAGCCGAGGCTGGAAGGAGTAATTGGCGGCATTTATTCCAATCCCAACGATCTGGCCTTCTCGATCGTGCTTACGCTGCCATTCTGCCTGGCGTTTTTGCTGACCGCGAAAAACGCGATCGTAAAAGTTGCCTGGATTGTGGGCATGCTGATCATGAGCCTTGCTCTGTTCATGACTGCCTCGCGCGGAGGATTCGTTACGCTGGTGGTGACGGGGGCGATTTGCCTGTGGCATTTCGGTGTGCGCGGACGGCGCTTTTTTCTGATTGTGGCGAGCGGGCTCTCTATTGTCGTGCTGCTGGCCGTCGCGGGAGGTCCTCTGATGCGCCGCATGGGCGCGATCGCCGGCGAGGGAAGCACGCTACAGCAGGAGAAGGCATTTGAATCGTACGAGCAGAGGAAATACCTCGCGAGGCGGGCGATCGAAGGCATCGAAAGCTATCCGATCCTTGGCATGGGAGTGCGCAATTTTCAGCAATATTCTGGAGTCTGGCGCGATGTGCATGTCACTTATCTACAAATCGCGGTAGAAGGCGGCATTCCATCGCTCATTCTTTACCTGCTGTTCTTTGCTCGCGGGTTCAGCAATCTCAGGAAGTTGACCCGCAGACGTGAACTGGATACGCAGACGACCCTGTTTGTGGGGGCGTTGCACAGCTCGTTGGTTGGATTTGTCATCGGTGCGCTGTTTGCGCCGGAGGCATATCAACTGTTTCCCTACTTCTCTGTCGCCTACACTGCCGCTCTGCTGGCGACCGTCACTGAAAATGATCGTGCCGCGAAACCTCCCGCGGGTGGGAATGGGCGGACTTCGCGCCCGCGAGAGGTTCTTGTGAGAGGCAGAAAGCCCGATGCGCTTACGTTCACCAGATAACATGAACGTTGTTGCGACACAGGCGGACAGGCGATGAGCGAAGACAGCAAGCAGGAGAGTGGGATCGCGTCAGGAAACTTTGCGGAAGCTTCGATCCCGCACGCGGTTAAGCCTGCCTTGGGGAAGCGCCTCGCGCGTCAACTCTCGTATGGCAAATGGTTTCCGCAATATGCGTGGCAGAGGCTTACGCGGTGGGCTCCGACAGGCCAAGTGCATTTGATTTTTGCGCTGGCGGATCATTTTGAGCCGGCGATTGTTCCAGAAGACGGTCGCGCGCGCGCGCCTCGCGCTGAACAAGAGCGTCGCGTCGAAACCTGGTGCGCAGGCTACCCCCAAGCCGTTGATGCATGGCGTGACCACGAAGGACGCCCGTTGGTCCACACCTACTTCTATCCCGCCGAGCAGTATGACCGCGGTCTGGTGGATTTCCTTGCTGAACATTGCCACCGTGGCTGGGGAGAACTTGAAATTCACCTGCATCACGGGATGGACGCGCCTGCCTCGAGTGAAGACACGCGTCGCCAGTTGGAGGAGTTTCGCGATGCGCTAGTGCTGAATCATGGCGCGCTCTCCTTTCTCGAAGGGTCCGGCCAGCCTCGTTATGCGTTTGTCCATGGGAACTTTGCATTGGCGAATTCGGCGGGCGGATACGCTTGTGGCGTCGACAATGAAGTGGAGATTCTGGCGCAAACGGGCTGCTACGCTGACTTCACTTTGCCTACAGCCGCCTTCCACCCGGCGCAGGTCGAGAAGATAAACTCGCTGTATGAGTGCAGTCTTCCGCTCAATACCCGCGCTCCACACCGCAAGGGAAGAAATCTGCGCGTGGGCCACGCTCCGCGGAAATTTCCGGTCATGGTGCAGGGTCCGTTGATGCTCGATTTTGACCGTGAGGCGCGCAACGGTGTGGCGCGCTTCGAGAACGCAGCTCTGACCGGCGCTAATCCGCCGGGCATGCGGCGGCTGCATCTGTGGAAGAAAGCTGCGATTTGCGTGGAGCGAAGACCCGACTGGCTCTTTATCAAACTTCATTGCCATGGTATGGATCCGACTCAACGGGATACAGTCATGGGAGCGGCAATGCAGAGATTCCTCGCCGAACTGACCGAAGGAGCCGCAGATCGTCGGGAGACAATTCATTTTGTTACGGCGCGGGAGATGATGAACATCATTTGGGCGGCCTGCGACGGACGCGAAGGGAATCCCGGTGAGTATCGGAACTACCGCCTAAAACAAACTTCAGAGTCGCGGCTCAAGACCTCCAAGAGCGGCGTTCTGCATGCGAGCGTGAGAAGCTAGTCATGTGTGGAATCGCGGGCATCGTAAGAACGGCTTCCGACGGCAGAGTTGAAGCGGCGACGATTCAGCGCATGTGCCAGGCGATGGTGCATCGCGGTCCGGATGACGAAGGCATTTTTGTCAAAGAGGGCGTCGGCTTTGGGATGCGGCGCCTCAGCATTATCGACCTGGCTGGCGGCCACCAGCCTGTGTTTAACGAAGACCGGTCCGTCTGGGTCGTCTTCAACGGAGAGATCTACAATTTCCTTGAACTCCGTACCGAACTGCAGAGCCGCGGGCACCGCTTCTCTACGCACAGCGACACCGAAGTAATCGTCCATCTATACGAAGAAATGGGGCGCGATTGCGTGCAGAAGCTGCGCGGCATGTTTGCCTTCGCTTTGTATGACGAGCGCCTTCGCAAGGTGCTCATCGCACGCGATCGCATGGGCCAGAAGCCGCTGCACTACGCTTTCGACGGCCGGCAATTGCTGTTCGGCTCTGAGATCAAAGCGATTCATGCGATCTCTCCGGAACTCGCTCAGGTCGATCGCCAGGCTCTCCGGCAATACGTACAATTTGGATATGTTCCGGATCCGGCGACGGCTTTTTTGGAGATCAAAAAACTTCCGCCCGCGCACCTGCTGGAGTTGGAAAAAGGGAAGCTCGCCATAAGCCAGTACTGGAGTCTTCCGGAATATGGAACCCATTCTCCCGCCAGCGAAGAAGAATGTTTGGAGGAATTGGAAAGCCGATTGGCGGAAGCGGTCAAAATGCGGCTGATCGCCGATGTGCCACTGGGCGCGTTTCTAAGCGGTGGTGCCGATTCCTCGACGATTGTGGCGCTCATGGCTCGCTGCAGTTCGAGACCTGTAAAAACTTTCTCGATTGGATTCCGGCAGAAAGATTTTGACGAGACCGGGTATGCTCGAATCGTCGCCGAGAAATTCGGCACCGAGCACCATGAATTGATTCTGGAACCCGACGTGGTGAATTCGGTGGAAACGCTGACGCATTCTCTGGAAGAACCCTTCGGAGATCCATCGGTGCTGCCAACGTATTACGTTTCCTGCCTGGCACGACGGCACGTAACCGTGGCATTATCGGGCGATGCCGGGGACGAGTTGTTCGCCGGCTATGACCGCTACCGCGTTTCTTTACGAGATCGTTCGTTTCGCTGGATTCCAGAATGGGCGCGGAGAAGCTACCGTGAGCATATTCACAAACTGATTCCCCAAGGCACTCGAGGACGGAGCCTGAGCTACAGCATCTCTCTGCCCTGGCAGGAACGCTACCTGGAAGACATTTCAATGCAACCCGTGCAGCGAGAGATGGCGCTGTTCTCGGATGATTTCATGGTCCCGGCTGCCGGAGAAGCGGATCCGCTCGAGTTGTTTCGCGGCTATATCGAGGACGCGCCCGCTCGTGATCCGTTGAGCCGGCTGCTCTATCTGGATTCGAAGACATACTTGCCCGCGGACATTCTTACCAAAGTAGACCGGATGAGCATGCTGGCTTCTCTCGAAGCCAGAGCGCCGATGGTGGATCACGTTTTTGTCGAGTGGGTGACGGGATTGACTGCCGAATGGAAGATGCGCGGCAGAGAGCAGAAATACATTCTGAGGAAATTGGCGGAGCGAGTCGGAGTACCGCGAGAGGTGCTGTACCGGCCTAAGCAGGGTTTTGCCCTCCCCCTGGTCCACTGGACGCGCCACGAACTGAAGGATCTGATTCAGACAGTCTTGCTCGAGCCTCGCACCCTGCAGCGGGGTTATCTGAATCCGTCAGGCGTGCGGCGCTTGCTGAACGAACACTTTGACAAGCGCCGAAACTATGCGGGACGGATCTGGCGATTGCTGATGTTTGAGCTCTGGCAGCGGAATTATCTGGAGAACATCGAGGCGGGCGTTTCGGCTGCAGGGCGAGAGGATGTGGTGCCTTTGAGCGGAGGCACAGCTTGAATTCCTCAGTGACGCAGGTCGGACTGCCTCCTGCACTGCTAGAGAATCCAGACGCCCCGGAAATAGGCGCTGCGGAGGCACTCGTTCAAGCTGGCGTTTTTCTCATGACCAACAGCTTTGAACGCGGGGGCAGCGAGCGGCAGTTCGTCGAACTGGCGCGAGCTCTCAATCCCGCAACGTATAGCGTTCAAGTAGGTTGTTGCCAGCCGAAGGGCGTTCTACGGGAAGAAATTGGGACGGTGCATCATTTCGGCCTGGGGGGCAGCCTGTATCGTCTGTCGTCGATGCGAAGCCGCTACCGTTTAGCCCGGCATCTGCGACGAACCGCAGTCGCTGTGGCTCATTCCTTTGATTACTACACCAACCTGATGTTGATTCCCGCGGCGCGGTTGGCGGGTACTCCTGTGGTGATTGGAAGCCAGCGCCAGTTGGGTGATCTTCTGACGCCGGCTCAACGCCGCGCCCAGCTTGCGATGTTTCGCTGGTCAGATTGCGTGATCTGCAATTCGAAAGCTGCAGCCGATGGGTTGATAAATCAAGGATTGCGCGCGGAACGGTTGAGGGTAATTGGAAATGGACTTGCCCCTGCCGCGTTTGCCGATACCAAGCCTGCGATCCCGCAACGTGCAGGTGTCTTTCGCGTGGGCATGATTGCGCGAATGAATACGCGCTCCAAGAATCACAGGATGCTGCTCGAGGCTGCGGCTCGCGTTCGCGAGCGATTGCAGGGTCTTGAGGTTGTCTTTGTCGGGGATGGTCCGTTGCGCCCAGAACTGGAGCAAGCAGCGGAAGAACTAGGGATTGGCGGCAGCGTGCAATTTCTGGGAGACCGGCACGATATTCCCGCGATTCTGGCGTCTCTGGATGTGACGGTGCTGCCTTCGTCGTCGGAAAGTCTGTCGAATGCCATCCTGGAATCAATGGCGGCCGGCATTCCTGTGATCGCAAATCGTGTTGGCGGCAACAGCGAACTGATTGACGAGGACAGAGGAGTTCTGCTGAAACCGGATGACGCGGAGGCGATGGAAGCAGCCCTGGTTCAGATCGCCGCAGACGCTTCGCTGCGCGAGATGCTCGGCCGCAACGCGAAAAGGTTCGCGCTGGAAAATTTCACGATCGAGCAAATGCGGAACAAGCACGAGCAACTATATGCGGAACTGCTGGAGAAAAAGGGCTGGCGTGCGAGGCCTTCCTCAATTCGCGCTACTCAATCAGCATCCCGCGTTCCGTTGCGAGTGACAATCGTGGCGGCCTCGTTACGCTATGTAGGAGGCCAATCGGTTCAGGCGGACATGCTTTTAAAGCATTGGCATAGCGACCCTGAAGTGCAGGCGGAACTTGTGCCGATCGATCCTCCGCTGCCTGCCGGTCTCACGTGGGTGGAAAAGATTCCCGGGCTCCGGACGCTGGTGCGAACTCCGTTTTACTTTGCCGCTCTCTGGCGTGGCATGAGCGACGCGGACATTGCGCACATTTTTTCGGCATCGTACTGGTCGTTTTTACTGGCTCCGGTTCCGGCTTGGCTGGTAGCCCGGGCGCGAAAAAAAAATGTGCTCCTTCATTATCACAGCGGAGAAGCGCGCGACCACCTGCAGCGCTTCCGGACTGCCCGGCCAATGCTCGCGAGAATGGATTTGCTGGTGGTTCCCTCGCGGTACCTGGTAGATGTTTTTCGTGAGTTCGGGTTGAAGGCGGAAGTGGTGCCGAATATCGTGGATTTGTCCCAGTTCCGCTTCCGGTCGCGCGCGCCGCTTCTCCCCCACCTGGTGTGCACGCGGGGATTCCATCCTTACTACCGGGTCGATCTCGTGGTGCGAGCCTTCGCCGAGGTGCAGAAGTGTTTTCCGGAAGCGCGGCTGGATCTGGCTGGCGGAGGACCAGAGGAGCAGAAAATCCGCAGCCTGGTTTTGCAGTTGAAGCTTGCTGGCGTGAACTTTCTGGGAGTGGTGCCGCACGCGTCGATCGGCAAGGTCTACGACGACGCCGATATTTTCGTGAATGCATCGAGCCTCGACAATATGCCGGTTTCGGTGCTGGAAGGGTTTGCCTCCGGGACGCCTGTTGTCAGTACCGCGCCAGAAGGAATGACCTACCTGGTGGATCACGGGCGAACTGGACTGTTGTCTCCAGTGGGTGACGCATCGGCGCTTGCGGAGAACATTCTGCGGTTGCTAAAGGATTCCAATCTAAGCTCACGCCTGGCTGCCAGCGCATATGAAGAGTGCAACCGCTATGACTGGAATGCCGTTCGCGAGCAGTGGTTGAGCGTTTACCGCGCCCTGATGTCAGACTCAAAGACAGGCGTGAATCCAGTGCGAACGTGACTTCTGCCGAGTGCGGAACTAAATCGAGAGGGAACTGGTCAGCCAATCGTGAAATTATCGCCGGATGAGGCGAGTCCGCGTGCAGTCGGAGCGGTCTCAACAAAGAAGAACACGGCACCCGTCTTCGTGCTCGGTTGCCCGAGATCGGGGACAACTGTCCTTTATCACATGCTGCTCTCGGCAGGAGATTTCGCAGTTTATCGTGCCGAATCCAACGTCTTCAATCTGTTAGTCCCACGGTTTCGCGGAATGCGTTCCGCAGCGGACCGGCGGGATCTCATGGATGTCTGGCTGAAGAGCAAGCCGTTTCGAGTCTCAGGATTGGATGCCCGTGAAATCAGTGCCAGGATTATGGTCCAGTGCCATAGCGGAGGAGATTTCCTGCGAATCGTGATGCAGGAAATTGTGCGCAAACAGGGAGTCCGGCGCTGGGCTGACTGTACTCCCGACCATCTTTTGTACATGGCGGAAATTAAGCGCCAGATACCGGATGCGTTGTTCATCCACATTATTCGCGATGGCCGCGATGTCGCACTTTCCTATGCTAAGCAAGGATGGTCCCATCCTCTGCCCTGGGATCGAAACGAATCCCTTGGAGTCGCTGGCCTGTATTGGGAGTGGATCGTGCGCAAAGGGCGGGAACAAGGCGAACGCCTGGGAACAAATTATCGGGAAGTACGCTTTGAAGAACTGGTTGCGAATCCGCAGGCGACGTTGAAGCAACTTGGCTTGTTCATCGATCATGATCTTGATTACGACAGGATTCAGCATGCCGGAATTGGGTCGGTCAGCCAACCGAATTCCTCGTTTGCCGGCGAATCTCAAGTGGCTTTCGATCCCGTGGCGCGGTGGAAGACGAAGATGTCGCCTGGGCAGATAGCTATTTTTGAGGAACTGGTTGGAAAATTTCTTCGGCAGCTTGGATACAGTCTGTTTTCGCAGGTCAGGCCGGGAAGCAGTCTTCGCGCGGCGCGCCTACGCGCCACCTATCTTGCAATGTTCGAGGCCAAGCACCGGATGAAGGCCACGCCTTTGGGGCGGTTCGTGCACCTGAAGAACCTGGAACTGGAAGCAAACAAACCGGCTTGAGCACCCGGAGTGCTCGAATCTAACTCGGCATACTGGCGAAATGGAACCTGCAGTATGCTGATAGGGCCGATGCATTCGCAGTGAATCGGCACGATTGTTATGCTTTTCGACACTCCAATTTTTTTCGTCTTTTTGAGTGTGGTAGTCGCTGTTTACTGGTGTCTGGGCTTTCGCAACCAGAACCGTTTTCTTCTGGTGGCGAGCTATTTGTTCTACGGATGGTGGGATTGGCGTTTTCTGTGCCTGATGATCGCCTCCACGATCATCGACTATTTTATTGCCATCAAAATCGCGGACACGAAAGATCCCCGCATCCGGCGAGCGCTGTTAGTGCTGTCGCTGGTGGTCAACTTCTCGATTCTCGGATTCTTTAAGTATTTCAATTTCTTTGCGGACTCCGCATTTACCGCATTGTCCGCTCTGAAGATTCCTGCTTCACTGCCATTTCTCCGTATCATCCTGCCTCCCGGCATTTCGTTCTACACCTTCCAGGAAGTCGCCTATATTGTTGACGTCTACTATGAGCGACTGCCGCCCTCACGTTCGTTTATCGACTACGGGTTGTTCATCACTCTCTTTCCGCATCTGATTGCTGGCCCTATCCAGCGGCCGTCCCACTTGCTTCCCCAGGTTCAAAAACCCAGGCAGTGGGATTCGGAAAAGGGTTTCGACGGAATGCTGCTGATTCTGGAGGGCCTTTTTCGCAAATGCGTGATCGCGGACAATTGCGCGCTCATTGCGAACGCGGCCTTTGGCGGAGCGTTCGGGCGGCCGACCATCCCCGTATTGCTTCTGGGAACATATGCGTTCGCCTGGCAGATTTATGGGGATTTTAGCGGTTACAGCGACATCGCGCGAGGATGCGCCCAGCTCATGGGATTTCATTTCATGGTGAATTTTCGCCAACCCTACCTGGCTGACAGCATCCAGGATTTCTGGCGTCGCTGGCACATCAGCCTGAGCACTTGGCTCCGCGACTATCTTTATATTCCGCTGGGTGGAAATCGTTTCGGCGAACGCAAGACCTACCGCAATCTGATGCTGACCATGCTGTTGGGCGGCTTGTGGCATGGAGCAAATTGGACCTTCGTGGTTTGGGGTGGACTTCACGGCGCCGGCCTGGCAGCCGAGCGCAAACTCACCCGCGGGAAACCTGAGACTCGTGGGCAACTGCCCAGATGGATCAAGCGGATTCTCATCTTCCACTTTGTGTGCTTAACCTGGATATTCTTTCGTGCAGCGTCGCTGCGATCCGCATGGGAGATGCTGAAAGGCCTGGGACGCTGGAGTTGGAAACCGGAGTTTCCGGCCGCATTCTTGTTCCTGGCGATCTTCTCTATTCCGTTGCTTCTCGTTGATCTTTACCTGGAATCGTCTGGCGATGAATACTGTTTTGCGTCCGCGACGGTGCAGCCCCGTGTGGCTTTTGGACTGGCGTGTGCGCTCGTAATAGCTTTTTTAGGAGCGAATCAGGCGAATGCATTCATCTACTTCCAGTTTTGACGCTGGCGGATTGCCCGTCGCGGCGACGCGCAGCACGATGACCGCGCGCAAGGGCATCATCGCGCTGTTGTTAGGATTAGCCGTCATCCTTTTGGGATTGGAGACGGCTTCTCCTTTTATTTTGACTCATCTCAGCCGCATCGAGCGCCGAGTCGAAAACGAAACTCGGGACGCGCGCGCTCTCGGTCCCTTCACCGCGGATGGCCGTCCTACTGTGCTTCTCACCGGAAATTCTCTGCTAATCGAAGGCGTTCAGATGGACGCTCTGCACGACACTCTAGCCCCTCAGTACGAAGTCAGCCGCCTGGCCATCGAACAGACGCACTATCTGGATTGGTATTTCGGTATCCGCCGGCTGCTCGAACAGGGCTCTCATCCGAGCGTGATCATTCTGAGCCTTGCGACTGATCAGCTCGCTTCCAGGTTCACACTCGGGGAATCCTTTGCGCACCGGCAAATGAGTATTCGCGACTTCCCACTGGCCGTGAGGGAAGCCAATCTCGACAAAACAACTGCCAGCACTTATCTCTTTGCCCACTGGAGCAATTGGTTGGCGGATAAAGGATTCATTCGTCAGGACGTTCTAATTCTGCTGGTACCAAATTTCCGTGACCTTGCCGCGCGAATCGCCGACCATGGTCCGCACGTTAACGATCCGTCCGTTTTACTGCGAATGGCCCAGCAAAGACTGCCGGAGTTGCACGACCTCAGCGAAACCTATGGAGTTAAAATCGTGCTGCTTGTTCCCCCGACGCTTCATCAGGACCATTCGCAGGAAGTTCAGGAACTCGGCGAGAACTCAGGTGTTCCAGTATGGGTGCTTGTGTCTCCGGGGGAGTTTTCGCGAGACCTGTTCCGCGATGGTTTCCATCTGAATCGTCAGGGGTCGCAGATCTTTACAGAGCGCCTCGCCGACCAAATTCGTACAAAGATCGGTGATATTCCGCCCGGAAAATAGTTGCAAGGTTCTGCGTAAACTCCGGAGATCAACTCGCTGCCTTGATTCGTTCATGAGAGACGCGGGATGGATGGAATGAATTGATCGTTGGCATCTGCCGGGCAGCCTAACGCGTTCCGAGGCGATTTTCTTTCGGCCGACGGGCAGGGGTGACAGGCCGCTGTGTTATTACTGCTTGTACCACTGCTTCTACCACTGGCAGAACCAAGGGCCTCTTGGTGGCGAGCCTCTAACGACTCAGGGGACTGGAACCAATTTTGTTTCAGCGGAGCGCCCCGTCCATTCGTGGGGATCGCCTTCAAGGCAGATTCTGTGCCATAGCTCGAGGTTGAGCAGGCGCCAGATGCGATCGTAGTGGTCGCGATGACGGGCTCGGTGTTCGCGAAAAAGTTTCTCCACGGCAGATCTTCTGAAATATCCGCGATTCATGCTGCGAGGTTCTAGAAGAAGTTGCTCGATATCATCCAGTTGAGCGCCCATCAGCCAACCGCTCCACGGGGTTGGAAAACCCATCTTCGGCCGGTAAATAATCGAGTGAGGCAACAGATCCTCCATCCCCTTCTTGAGGATGCGCTTGCCCGCTGTGCCATGTATTTGGATGTTGGCGGGAACATTCATGGCCCATTCTACGAGGACGTGATCGAGGAACGGCACGCGGCTTTCAATCGACGCCGCCATGCTCATGTTGTCCTGCTTCATCAAGAGTTCAACCAGGTAGGTCTTAATGTCGGTGTAAAGAAGGCGCTGGAGAAGCTCTCCAGAGGATTTCTCCCAGTATTCGAGGACGTCGCGGTAGGCAGATCCAGTGGCGATCTCGTTTTGAAAGTCATCGGTGAGCAGCCCGCGCTGATCTTCCGGATTGAAAGCGGAAAAGAAGTTGTCAAAATAGAAAGAACTCCATGATTCTCCATCGAGACCAAGGAAGGTGTGAGAAAGCTTTCGCCTGGCAGTAGCGGTGATCCACGTTGACGTGGCGATGGAATCGCGGAGATGGCGTCTGACAGCGCGCGGGACAAAGCCGCGGTACATGCGGTCGAAGGCCAGGTTCTTCAAAGTGAATGCATAACGCGAATATCCCGCCAGGGTTTCATCGGCGCCTTCACCGGTGAGCACCACCTTGACGCGCTCGCTGGCCAACTCGGCGACGAAGAACAGCGACACACTGGAAGGCCAGACGATCGGTTCGTCCTCATGCCAGATTAGTTTTGGCAGCGCGCCAAAAAAATCCTGGCGGCTCACAAGCACTTCATGGTGCGCTGAGTTAAGGTGCTGGGCAACGGTTCTGGCGTAGGGTAATTCGCTGTAGGTTTGTTCGGAATATCCGACGGAAAATGTCTCGATGGGTTCGCGTCTTATCTTGGTCATCAAAGCTGCTACGGCGCTCGAATCCAATCCGCCGCTCAGGAACACGCCGAGAGGAACATCGCTCATCAGGTGGCTGCTGACCGCTCCTTCAAGCAGATCGCGATAGGTCTCGACGTAGTAGCGCTCGTCGTGAGGGGTGTCGTCGGAAACCAGTGGCAAATCCCAGTACTGCTCGATAAGCAGAATACCCTGCTCATTTAGTTCGAGGTAGTGTCCGGGCATGAGCTTGTGCACACCGTTGTAGAAAGTTTCGTCTCCGGAAAGGTAACCAAAGGCGAGAAACTCGGGGAGCGCGGCACGATTGAACACTCGCTGCACCCCCGGGTACGACATTAAAACTTTGATCTCCGACCCGAAGAGGAAATTCTCGTCTGTGTAGCGATAATACATCGGCTTGATGCCGAGGCGGTCCCGAGCGATAAAAAGAGATTTTCGCTTCGTATCCCAGATAGCGAAGGCGAACATGCCGCGGAGATGCCGGACGCAGTCCTTCCCATATTCCTCGTAAAGATGCACGATGGTTTCGGTGTCACTCTGGGTGCGGTAGTGGTGGCCACGAGCGATTAAATCGTCGCGCAGGGATCGGTGATTATAGATTTCGCCGTTGAAAACGATCCAGATGGAACCGTCCTCATTGCTCAGGGGCTGATGACCGGTGGCAAGGTCGACGATGCTCAGGCGGCGCATCCCTAAGCCAATCTTTTCCTGTGTGAATATTCCGTCGTCGTCGGGACCACGGTGAGCCATCACATCGCACATGCGTCGCAGGACACCGGAATCCACGGACGAGTCTTTGCCAAATTCAAGTATTCCCGCAATTCCGCACATGCCGTTTTCTCACCCTACCTCGCCCGTAGTCCGAACTTAGGGCACGGAATCAAGAATTTCGAAATCAGTGACAACAGAACTTTCCGTCGCAGCGCCCTCGGAGGAGAAATCGTCTCTCGATCCGGGCCGACCCACCCACTCGAAACTTTCGACGGGCGACGGAAGCGATACAAAACACTTGCTGCGCCACTCCGCGAAGCTGCCAGAAACCATAATAACGTGCGCGAGCCTCCCGGATTCCAGTTTGCAGTAGAGCAGGCTTGCATCGCTCGCCCAGAGGCCGCATTTCCAGGGAGTATTCACCGGAGCAAAAAAGATGAACTCCGTGCTGTGAAGTGTTTGGTAGTGATAGCCACGAACGACGCCAGCAGGGCTTTGGGCGATTGCGGCGAACGTACCTATTTCGGATGGCTTGGCGGTTGGCAGCAGCAACACTGTGCAGTCGTTCGGCAGATCAACGTTAGCGCTCGCCCTCACTACCGGTGCAGGCTGTTTTGAACCGTAGGCAGGAGAGATGCAGCCTTCATTGACTTCTGTCGTCCATCCGGAACTGGGGTCGAGGAGAAGAGCCAAGCCGCTGTGTTCCGTATCCTCATCGGTGGCGGGATAACCAGCGAAGATCAGGCCTCGCTCCTGTTGAACTTTGAGTTCCGGAGCGAAATGCCAGAAGGTCTCCAGAAGATGCCGTCCTTCCCCTTCGACCACGTCGCGAACGAGCCACAAACCACCCTTTACGTGAAACACAGCTCGGCGATGCAGTACCGGGTCGAGCAGCCTGCGGTAGCCGTTGTGGCTGCCGACAAAAAAATCAAAGGTCTGGCCGTTAAGCCATACTTCGGCGGTTGCATCCGGAATCGAGCTCCAGGCAAAGCAGCCATCTGCAATGGCTTGATCCAGATTGTCTACTCTAAGGGTGTTGTGCGCGCCAGTGCCGCGGAACCGGTTGCGTTCTTCGCCCTCGCAAATGTAGCTGTAGGCACCGGAGTCAACTAGAAAGCGCCGTCCACCAAGAGTGAATCGAATACTCAGTGCGTCTGCGTGACCGTGCCCTGCGCGACCTATTCCCTGCGGTCCTGCATCGATCATCAACTGCTGAGGCGAAGGCTGGCAGTCGTTGATCAGATAAATGCCTCCCGATTCGAACGCCCTCGGTGCCGCAGTGCCGTGCGGCCGTGGTTGCACGAGTGCCTGAATGGCCTTTTCGCCGAATAGCCAGATCGCTTCCTCGGTTAACCGGGCGGCTGCGTATTCGTTGCGATCATAAAGGATTGCGCCGAGGGCCAGAGGATCAGTCATACACTCGACGTGATTTCGGCGTGGATTGAAAACTCTGCCGCCGTCATCATCTCCGAAACCCTCGGGAGGTCCGGCGTCAGAAAGCGCCTGGATGACTTCCAGCATTTTCTTCAGGGTATTGTCGAATTCTTCCGGAACAACGATGCCGCTTTCACTCGCAAGATGCCGCGCGTGCAAGAAGAAGTCGAGAGCGTATACGTGGTAGTACAGCGCCTGCTCGAAGTAAACACCGTCTGGACGGACCTGGTGTTCCGATTCTTGCAGCAGGATTCTCCATCCCTGGTTTCGCCATCGTTCCGCTCCCGCGATCTCCGGGCACGCTGTTCCGATGAAAAAAAGCGCAACCGCCTCGCCGAGGAGGTGGGTGTTGGGAGAGAAGTATGTCGACAAATAGCGTTCGATGTACCGTCCATGCAGTTGCAGCGCGTGGAGGACATCCGTTTGGAAGGCGGCGGGAAGGTCCGGGCATCCGGCAAGCAGATTCCGAATCCAGAGCCATGACAGGCTGCGGAATGCTGCCTCGAGGGAGCTGGCCCAGTTGATGCCGAGAGGATAAGGATTTGCCTTCTGCCAGGAATACCACTGATCCTTGAGTTCAGTGGTATAGGCCGGATTTTCCGTCAAGCGCCACGCCTTGGCTAGCGTTACCAGATGCTGGTGTCGGTTTAGCTCCCAGATGATTTTGTGATCGCCGACCTCCTGAAAATCCAAGAAACGGATTTTGAACCATGGATCCAGCGCATGGCTACGTTTTCCGTGAACGGGTTCGGCATGCCAGTCGATGTCTGTGCCGTAGTTGATCTTGTCGTATCCCAGCAAGTGAAATTCATGCTGGCAAATGTTATCTGCTTCGCGAAGGATGCCTTCAGCTTCCCGCGGCAGATGCTCGCGCAGCAGGGCAGCACGGTGCGCCGGTTCGTCTTTGTTCCCGCCGAAGAAAAACGTCGAATGTTCGGCAGACCTCGACTGGAGTCGCGGCATGTTTGGTCCAAGCCCGGAACGGTACAAAGCCAGATCGAGCCGCTTCGAAAGTTCCTGGCCAAGCCGCGTACGAACCTCATCCCAACTCATACGGGTCAGACGGGACCATTTGCTTTGGGATTTTGGCGCCACGAGTCCATGTTACCGTGTCGGAGGCAGTGCAGAACGAGCGTGTTCTTCAAGGTAATTCCCGTTGTCAGGAACGGCCGAGGCAACCTCCGCTAAGTTATTGAAGCTACAACTATTAAGTAGCTCACGTTGCTCGGTGACTTTGGTGTAGATGCCGCTTGTGCTTCGCCCTCACTGCGTTGCTATAGTGGAGGGTATCGATCCGCGCAGCTTGGACTCCAAAAGCTAGTGGGTTCGCGGGAATTCATGGCACAGGAGCTTGCAGAGTGAGCCTCTCGATCAGCGTATTCGGTTTGGGCTATGTAGGCTCAGTGTCGGCTGCGTGTTTCGCTTCTCTGGGGCACCGCGTCATTGGCGTGGACGTGAATCCGGCGAAAGTGGAGATGATGGTGAGCGGGCGCAGTCCCATCCTCGAGGCGGGCATGAATGAGCTTGTGGCCGAGGGCGCTCGTGGCTCCCGCCTGCATGCTACGACAGACTCGATTGCAGCGGTTCTGGAATCTGAAGTTTCATTCGTGTGTGTCGGCACACCCAGCCTGCGCAGCGGAAAGCTCGATCTGAGCCACATCGAGAGAGTGATGCACGAGATCGGCCTCGCCCTGAAGCAAAAAAAATCCGAGCACATGGTTGTTCTGCGCAGCACAGTCTTGCCGGGCACAACGGAATCGGTCGTTGTACCCATCCTCGAGCAGGCGAGTGGCGGCAGCGCAGGCATCGATTTTACGGTTGCTTACAATCCGGAGTTCATGAGAGAGGGAAGCGCGGTGGCGGACTTTCTGCAGCCCCCCTATACGATTCTGGGGGCGAAAGATGCTGCCCATCTTGCTGGACTACGCGAACTCTACGCGAAAACGCCGGGCAAGGTCTTTGAGACCAGCATCCCGGTAGCGGAAATGGCGAAGTATGTCTCCAATGCGTTTCACGCTGTGAAGGTAACTTTTGCAAACGAGATTGGCACCCTGTGCAAGCAACTGGAAGTAGATACTCAAGCAGTCAGTGAGATTTTTACGTCGGACACGCGCTTGAATATTTCGCCGGCGTACTTGTTTCCCGGTTTCGCCTTTGGAGGATCGTGCCTGCCGAAAGATGTAAGGGCATTGACTCACAAGGCGAAAGAATTAGATCTCAAGCTGGCTATGCTCGAATCTCTGTTGCCGAGCAATTCCGAACATGTGGAACGCGCCGTGGAAGCCGTGATGCGAACGAACAAAAAGAAGATTGCGCAGCTTGGACTTAGTTTCAAAGCTGGCACCGACGATCTGCGCGAGAGTCCCCATGTGCAACTGGTCAAGCGGTTGTTAGGGGAAGGATGTGAGGTCAAGATCTGGGACCGTGATGTGAGTCTCGGCCAACTGGCGGGGTCCAACCGGCAGTACATTGAGGAAGTGATTCCTCATATCGGATCGCTGCTATCGTCAGACCTGGAGCAGGTTTTGGGTCAAGCTGAAGTAGTGATCATCGGCAATAAGTCGGCCGATAAGGATGTTCTCGCAGCCCATCTTCGTTCTGACCATCTGGTAATCGATCTGGTCAACCTGAACAAATCGCAGCGTCCAAGCTTTTCGGGCAGCTACGAAGGCATTTGCTGGTAACCACCAAGGAACTCGATGAAGTGTGCTCCAATTGATCTGAGAACGGCGGACTGGCAGGCGCTGGATAGCTTTGGCGACAGAACCGTTTTTCAGACGCGGGAATGGCTGCAGTTTCTTAGCGAGACACAGAACGGCACGCCAATCGTGGCAGAACTTCGCGAGGCTGGAAAACTGCTGGGATACTTCTCGGGGCTTATGGTTACGAAGTTCGGCGTGAGAATCCTGGGCAGCTCGTTCCCAGGTTGGACCACGCCTTACATCGGATTCAATCTGCTGCCGGACGTGCCGCGTGCAGCCGCACTGGCGGCAGCCGAAAAGATGGCGTGGGATGATTTGAAGTGCCTGCATATGGAGGTCTCTGACCCGTACTTCGAAATCGAGGATGGGCAGGAATTCGGTTTTACTCGCCGGTTCTTCACCTCATATCGCACGGACTTGAGAAAATCTGAGGACGAACTGTTCAACGGCATGGACAGCGCGTGCCGCCGCTGCATTCGCAAGGCGGAGAAAAGCGGTGTTGTCATCGAGGAGAGTCACGACGCTGGCTTTGCCGATGAGTACTTCGAGCAACTGAAAGAGGTATTTGCAAAACAAGACCTGGTCCCCACTTATGATGTAAATCGGGTGCGGGCTTTGGTGAAGCACTTGGAGCCTACCGGAAGACTGCTGCTGCTGCGTGCGCGCGACCCTGAGGGCAAGTGTATCGCCTCGGGAATTTTCCCCGGATTTAATAAGATTGCGGAATTCTGGGGAAATGCCAGTCTCCCGTCTGGCCAAATTCTTAGGCCCAACGAAGCCATACACTGGTATGTGATGCGATATTGGAAAAAGCGTGGAATCGAGGTGTATGACTGGGGCGGCGAAGGCACCTACAAGGAAAAATACGGCTGCCAGGTTCATCGTGTGCCGTGGTTTACCAAGTCTCGTTACCAATTCATCTCGAAGCTCCGGGATGAGGCCAATAGAATGTTTTCCATACGGCAACGGGTGTTGGGCCGGTTTCGGTCGCGGCCGCTAGTACAGCGCGGGCCGGAATAGGTGAGGGCCAAGGGAGCCTGAAAGCGATCGTAGTGCAGCTGTTTCATACAAGGGCGAGGTTGGGAAGGGATGATCAAGCGGGGAATTAAACATCTGTCGCGTGTGAGCGATGTACTGTTTCGCACGTTAAAAATTGAGAGAGACATCACGGTTTATCCCGATGATGTCTTTCTGACTTCCTATCCCCGCTCGGGCAATACCTGGATGCGATTTCTGGTGGGAAATCTTATCCACGAGACAGAGCCGGTGACGTTTCTGAAGCTGGAACGGCTTCTGCCTGACATGTACATCCACTCCGACCGCGATATGCGCAGCATGCCGCGACCGCGAGTGATCAAGAGCCACGAGTGCTTCGATCCCCGCTACAAGAGGGTTGTCTACATTGTGCGCGATCCCAGAGACGTTGCGGTCTCGAACTACCATTGGGAGCTGAAAAAGGGATCGTTTCCCGATGGGTTTCCCATGCAGGAATTCGTGCGTCGGTGGATGGCCTCGGACTATTGGCTTCGCCTGGGTTGCTGGGGAGATCACGTGGCAAGTTGGCTGAGCACGCGGCGAAATCACCCGGACTTCCTGTTGATCCGCTACGAAGATTTGATGGCGCGTCCGCAGCCTGAACTCGCAAAGATTGCGCGGCTGCTACGGATCGATCCGACGCCGGAAAGGCTGGCTCGGGCAGTGGAACTCAGCTCGGCCGACCGTATGCGGAAATTGGAGAGCACACAAGGCGGAAAGTGGCTGCAGACAAAATACACGCGGCAGGATGCGCCGTTTGTTCGAAAGGCATCGTCCGGAGGTTGGAGGGCAGCTCTGCCGAATGAATCAGTGGCGCTAATCGAGTCTACATGGCAAGCGCAAATGAGTGAACTAGGATATGAACTGAGTTCCGTCGGCTCAAGAGATGCAGTTTCATTCCAAGCCAGAGATTGATTTCCCTCGGCTGCGGCAAAAAAGTCCCGAAATCAGAAATTGCGCGGCAACCCATCTCCATCGGCGCGCGTGAAATGGATGCGCGATCTGGTTTCGTCAAACGGGTGCAACAATGCAGCCAGCGGTTTCGACGCCGCGAAAATGAAATTCGATTGCGCCGTGAGAAACCCCGCAGCTTGCATGGCGCCGCACCACGCGCCATGACTCTGATTCGAGACGATCAGGTCTACTCCTGTTTTTTCCAGCTCTTCAGTGGCGGCGCGGATTACCGGCACGGCGTCCTGCGGTGACGCCCAGCAATCTATGATCGAACCCACACGTAGAGAGCCGTACTTCTGGTCTTTACGCCTCTCTCCCACGACAGCCCAGCCGATGTCTTTGCTGTGCTGCCGTACTCGTATGCGACGGAAGTGGCGGTCGCCGGCGGGATACAGAGTGCGAAGGGTTGTGCAATCGCGCACGGCGCAAAGAGTGTAGGCATCCTTGGATCGCTGCCAAAGTTCGTCGGCCCAAGGGCCAAATTCGTCGATTACATCCACCTGGCAAACAACGGACTGCGGCGCACGAACGCGTTGCAATAACTGGAACGCCTTCAGGCCTACCCATCCCAGACCAGAGTAGGCAGCAATATTCATGAGCAATCTGCGTCCGGAGGAGGTGCGCAGCGCCTGCATTTCTTTCAGGAAGCGCGCTGGATGCACGATCCGAAAATAAAAGGGAATGAGACAGTGGCTCCAGCCCAGTCGCGCCAGCATTTTCGGAAGCGGACGATCATACCCACCCATTCCTAAACAATAAAGCAGGGGAGATCGCTGCATCGCGTCGCGGAGCAGCAAGCCTCCCACAATGGCATGGGCCTGGTTCACGATGCTTTCAGAGAGCGGGTGGTGATAGTAACCGACCTCACGAATGCTTCCATCGGCGAAGGAAAACATCTGGTGCTTGAGGGCGTAACCGCCTCGAACAGTTCCGTTATCGAGCGCCAGAAAAAATTCATTGTACAAATCAGGGTTCGCTGTAGCAGGCAGCCAGCGAGGCTCTGCGCTCTCGTAGAAAACCAGATCGGCGTCTGCGCCTGCCGAGCGAAGCCGCTGATTGAACTCGTTTACGCTTGGTTCATGCTCCGGGCGGTACGATTGGAGGACGATGGGCAAGGTTTAGCTCGGTGTACCTTGAAGCTTGCCCTCGATAAGGCTCGCGATCCGGCCGATGTCCTTCATCTGCTCGATCTCCTCCGGAGAAAGTTGCACACGAAATCTTTCTTCCAGAGTGAGAGCAAGGTTCAAGTGCTGAATGGAGTCCCAACTCTCAATCGTTTCAGGAGTCGATTCCGGGTGAATTTGAGCCAAAGGTACGGAGAAAATGTCGGATGCGATGGCGCGCACTTGCTCGAGGATGCTGGGCATTTAATGATTCGCTCCATCATGCACTATAAGCCGAAACCAGTCGGGGCAGGGGATCTCATGCTGGGCTAGGTCGAGACTCCAGAGTGATCCCTCGCTGTTTTCTGACGACCGCTGGAATCCGTGCTGCGAATAGAAATTCTGGGCCGGCGCGTTTTTCTTAGTAGGCTGGAACGATCCGTGGAGGTGCGTGAGTCCGCGCGCCACTGCGGCTTTAGCAAGAGCCGACAAAAAAGCAGTTTCCACGGTTCTGCCGATGACCCGGCAACTCAAAAGAAATGTGTCAATCTCGCAGGTATCGCGTTCGTCATGCGTGATGCTAACCCCCACCAACCCCTGATCGCCAAATCTATCGCGCACGCGAAGGGAAAGAATGCGCCATCCCGCGCGAGCGCTCATCTCGGAGATCTGCTGTTCGCTATAGCGCCGGGTTGTGAGATTGAACTGATTCGTTTTCTGCGTGAGCTGTGAAATGCGGCTCAGTGTTTCCGGAGAAAGTGGCGCGATCTCCACTTCCTGATTGAGGAAGCGATAAAAATCCTCTTTCGACTGAAATTGCTGCTCTTCTGTGGTGCGCTTGCGCTGCGCTGCGTAAATGGCGGTGCGCTGCTCATCCTCTGACGAAAGAGTCAGACGCTCGAAGAAAGCACAACCCCTCACCGCGCTCGCGTACTCGAACGGATCCTGAGGAAGTTCGATCACCATCACCTCGGGCAGGGAAGCCCGCACCTGCTCGCGCTCAACAGGATTGTCATCGAGAAAGGCGATGGAATCGGTTCCAATGTTCAACTCAGATGCGATCTCGCGAAGACTTTGCCCTTTGTCATTCCAGCCAATCCGCATGGCGGCAAAGTGCGCGGGCCTCAGCAACATCCCAGGATGCTTTTCGAGCACCTCCATCGCATCGGCAGGGTTGTTCTTGCTACAGATGGCGAGCAGAATACCCCTGTGTACCAGGTCGATCATGACGCGCTGCAATGACTGGAAAGCGGCGCCGGGATATTCAGGCCCTAATCGTATGCCCGATGCGCCATCTTCACCGACGATGCCTCCCCACAACGTATTGTCGAGATCTACTACAAGCGCCTTGGCGATTCTGCCATTCAGCGGAAGCAGAAAGCGCAGCCACTCCCGCGAAACGTGAATCAGGTTCTCGGAAGAAATAGGTAGACGTGCGCTCAGATACTTGCGTTCATCCTGCCACTTCTGGCGTCCATGGCGGGCGACGAGGGCGTCATAGTCCAACAGGTAAATTCCACGGTTCTCGCCGGCGATTCGCAACAGTTCACCATTGATCTGCCGGATCGATTCGGACTGTCCGCCTGCCGATTGCGCATCGAGAATGCCGGAATTTGGGCGAATCGGCTGCTCCAGATTGTGGACAATCAGAGCAGCGGAACTGCGTTCCCGGAATGTCCCAATCCATTGCATGAAACTGGCGGAGACTCGTTGACAGGCTTTGTGAATTTCTTCTTGTGGCAAATCACAAAATTGCGTCCACAAATCGGGAGCAATGTCTGCCGTGCGCACTGCAAGAATTACTGAACCTGGCGAGAACCTGTAGAGGGAACTGTTAGCGTCGAGAATCTCCTGCGCATACGCGTTGAAATCGCCAGAATGCACAGTGAGATCGATTCCCGAACAGAACGCCCCGGCACGCAGCAACGGCACAATTGGCTCAACAGTAAACGAGCGAAGGATGGCGAGGCGATGCGGGATGAGCGACAACCGGTCGCGCAGCTTTTCATAGCGGGAGCACACGAATGCTGCCGTCGCAAGATTGCTGTGGTTTCTCCAAAGCTCGTTGATACGCGAAGCTGCAAGTTCGGGAGAGCCGGTCTGCAAGCGCGCATCGATTTCGCTGCGCAGATCCGATGAGCTGGCCGTTTCCAACATTGCTTCAGCGCTCAAGATACTCTACAAGGAGCTTAGCTTTCGTATAGGTCCAGGCGATGCGCCTTCCGTTGAACGCGGCAGCTGGGAGCGGTGGGCGCGTGATCAGCGAGTGCCTTTTGCGGCAGTCTTCGAGTTGCCGTTCGAGTGAATCGACCATATAACAGACGTGATGCAATCCTCCGCCGCGTTTCAGGAACGACGAAACCGGAGAATCGACGCCTGCGGGCTCGACTAATTCCATCAAAGGATTATCGGGGATCTTGCTCGAAAGAAAAGTCACGCGTACCCCCTGATTGGGGTCATGAATGATCTCGCCGTCCCAATCGAGGTCCATAGACTCTGCAAAGGTTGTCACCGTGTCCTGAATCGAGGGCACAACAAAACCCACATGGTGAAAACTTCCCCGTGGCGCCCAAGAACGGGCAATCGACCCCATAAGCTTTCATCCTGTTTCTGGTCGGGCGTATGAATTGGCTCCCGAGACTGTGGCGCGCCGCGACGCTTTGGACGCCCAATACGTACAGATTATCAGAATCCAGCCAAGATTTTGAGCCTCGCAAAGGTTACGGCCGTGCCTAACTCACCGCTGCAATGCCGCGAATTCTGGTTCAAATTACTCCGGCAGTGAGCTGCTCGATCTTGTCGATATCGGCGCCGATATCTTTGCCATCCGTTCCCGCTTTAATCGCGGGGGAGATTTTTTTGCACGAATTCGTTTTATCTGGCGCTCGGCAGAGACGGAAATCCGGGGCTTTGTATCCGGCGGGAATCTCTAAGCCCGCATCGCCCACATCTTTGACGACGATGTTTCCAGAAGGCCAGCTTCCCCCGCCGACGACAAGGTTGTGGGTGACCACGGGGTCGGCGAAACAGCTTTTGAATATCCCCGAGGGGCCCTGAGCATCGGGCTGGAAGGCACAGTTTTGTGGTCCTCCGCCGGCGTTACCGATCTGACGCGGGCCGGTCGAAGAGAACAGGTTATTCGCTATTACAAAACGGACCAACTTGGCTTCCGTATTGCCGATCGAAAAAATTGCTCGTGGCACGAAGGCGCTGACATGCTCGATCTGAACGTCTCGCAGCGGCGGATCGGCGGAGAGAATCAAACCAAACAGGCCGAACCCGCCATAAGATTGCTCCTGGACATCCTCTGCGATCAAGTCGTGAATGCTGTAACGTTCACCGGCAGTCATAACTCCGCCAGCATCCGATTTAAGGTTTGCAATCTGCAGCACGCCCCCCACGCTGCGAATCCGGTTGTAGCGGAGGGTCACGTCAGTGACCTGGCATTTGGGACAGTGGTTCCCCTGATTTTTAGGAGTGAGTAGGATTGAGAATCCCATCTGCGAAAAACCGCCCCAGGCATTTTCCAAAATATTTCCTTCGAACAAAACGCGTTGCGCATTCTTCAGTTCGAAGTGATTCTTGACAATGAAGGGCCGGCCGGATGCGCCGCCCACAAACCCCGGCGCGCCTTCCTTCCAGATCATCGGTTTAAACAGATGATTGTGGCGAATTTCAATATCGGTTGGCGTAATCGTGGCCGCGCCGCCCCCGAACATTAGGTTTTCCCCGGACGCTTCGAGAAAGTTATTCACGATTTTAAATGGGCCTTCGGGCTCATCGCCGCCGCCACTTACGATGGTTTGAGAATCGGTGCATGATCCGGTTTTTGAGACGCAGTGGAAATCACTAAAGAAAGAATCGACGACTGCAACATATGTCATGCCGCGAAGAGCCAGGCCGCGAGTGGTTTCGTCCTGCGCTGTGCCGTGCATCCAGAGCCGGTCGAAGACGAGATGATTTGCCGTTCCCTCTTCTTTCATGAAGCCTAAGGCTGTTATCGAAGCTCCGGGCTGGCCGCGGGTGACTTCGAGTCCGACCAGGCGGTAATGATTGGCGCCGGACATAAAAGCAAGGGGGCCAGAGCCGGCTTTATCGTCGAATTCCAACCGGGCCATGACATTATGCGGGGAAGCACAATGAAAGTCAGGCCGGCCCGGCAGGGACTGGACGCCAGCGTAACAGGGCAGAATGCGCGTGTTCTCCGGTGGCAGAGCATCGTCGGGTGCGCCTGAGCGCACAACGATCCAATGAGTGTCATCGCAAGGCTTGGCTGGGAAACGAAAAGACCCGCGAAAAGTTGCGCCGGACTGAAGCTTTAAAGTATCGCCGCAATGTGCTTCGTTGATTGCCTTCTGCAGATCGTCAGCGGCGCTCACAGTGCGGGTTTGCCCGGGCGCGGGAGTGTCCGCCAACGCGCTTTTCATGAAGACGCGGGGGAGTTCCGCGGGTCCGTCGAAGTTCGCTGCAGACTGTTCGGTGCGCAACCCTTCAGACGCGTTCCCTGCAGGGAGCGAGGAAAGCAAAAACAGGAGCAGAGCCCAGCCCCAATAATGTACAACTAATTTTGATCTCGTCTCGAAACCGCCATTCGTCTCGAAGTTCACCGAATGGCTAAATCATAGCATCCTGCTCGCGGCCTCGCCGCAATCATGCTCGTGAGAATCCTGTGACCTTAGGTGATCATATAGTTCTAGTTCTCGCGACTGGCCATACTCTTGCGATAGTCTAAAGGTGTGAGTCCATGGCTGAAAATTCTTGGCGCACGAATACGTGGCTGGGAGGCCACGAAATGACAACCTCTCCGCTCTCCGCCGACCTGCTCGAAATTCTCTGTTGTCCCCTGTGCCGGGCTACGCTGGCGAAACAACAGAGCGGCTATTCTTGCTCTTCTTGCGGCCGCAGCTTTCCCGAGTTGCGCGGAGTGGTTCGTTTTGTTGACCAGAGCAATTATGCGGACAGCTTCGGCTACCAATGGAAGCGATTCAACAAAACCCAACTGGATGACGCTAGCCGCAATTTCTCGGAGCCCGATTTTATCAACAAGGTTGGACTTAAGCCCGAGGATCTCAAAGGAAAGCTCGTGCTCGATGTAGGCTGCGGCATGGGCCGGTTTGCTGAGGTGGCGACGCGCTGGGGTGCTCGCGTGGTGGGTATCGATCTAAGCGCTGCCGCCGAAGTCGCTGCCAGAAACCTGGCTGACCGTGATTTTCTTGCCTTCCAGGCGGACGTGTTCGCGCTTCCGTTCCAGCCCGAAAGCTTCGATTGCATTTACAGCATGGGCGTGCTTCATCACACTCCCGATTGCGAAAAGGCGTTCAAAACGCTGCCTCAGTATTTGAAGCCGGGAGGGACTATCGCGATCTGGCTATACAGCGCTTACAACAAATGGTACCGCTTCAGCGATCAGTACAGGAAGGTAACTCACCGGCTGTCGCCGCGGACTCTGCACAGCTTCCTTCGCGTGGTTGTGCCTTTCTTCTATTGGCTCGACCGTGGTCTTCGTGTGATTCCTGTGGCGGGCAAGCCGACGGCTGGCTTGGTCCGACACGTTTTTCCTGTCAACCGCCATCCCGATCCTGAGGCAAGAGTTCTGGACACGTTCGATTGGTATTCTCCGAAGTATCAGTCCAAGCACACGTATGAACAGGTTTTCCGGTGGTTTGAAAGTTGCGGGATCGGAGACCTGACCGTGGGTGGAGATCCCATCGGCGTCAGAGGACGCAAGCTCTCGCGAACTCAGTAAACTCCGTTGATAGCAGCCGTCACCGCGCTGATGTCGGCACCCGGATCTTTGCCGTCAGAGCCGGCATTCTTATATGGACTGGAAGACAGCAGCGCGTAGTCGCCGCCGTCCCCGTTGTTGTAGTTCACAAACTGAATGGCTGAGTCGTCACTCGGAAAAAAGTTTCCTTTCGGCCATTTCGAAGCTGGATATGCGCTGGGCGAGTTGGCGATTACGTTGTTAGTAAACGAGTAGGAACTGAAGCAGGCGTTGAAGCTGGTAAGAGGAACGTCGGAGTAAGCGCAACTGAGAGTGTTGCCCACGCCATTCCAGACGGGGTAAGTAGTTGCATTCACGATATTATTCGTAAACGTAAAACCCCACATGGTGGGATACGTGGTCAAGTTGTAGAGGCTGAGGATGTGAGCGGCCGGATCCGGAAACGCCGTGACGTGGTTGATGGTGACGCTGTTGAGCACGTTCGCAGACCAGAGATTGCCGTACTCGATGAAGCCACCGCTTCCGACGTACTTGCTGCGGCTGATGTCGTCAATCACTACATCGTGAATGCTGTAGCGCTCGCCCGCCAACGCACTCCCTCCTCCATCCGACAGGATGTCGCAGATCTGGATTCCGGCGCCGACATGGCTGATCGTGCTGTAGCGAATCGTCACATCCGTTACCTGGCACAGTGGACAAACGTTCGTATTGCTTCCCAAAACGTATTGGTCTTTCGGAGTCAACAATATGGAAAACCCAGTCTGCGAGAAACCGCCCCAGCTGTATTCAAAAATGTTGTCTTCCGCCAGAACACGCTGAGCATTCTTCAATTCCAAATGATTTTTGACAATGAAGGGATTTCCGCCCGTGCCGCCGACGTAGCCCGATTGCCCTGACATCCAGATCAGCGGCTTGAAGAAATGATTCTGGCTGATTTGGATGTCGGCGGGTGTGGCAGTGGCTGCGCCGCCCCCGAACAGGATGTTCTCACCCGATGCTTCCAGGAAGTTATTCGCAATCTGGTATGGGCCACCAGGGTACGAGTCCGATCCGCCGGCGACTGCATGCGCGTCCGTGCAGGAGCCTACCTTCGAGGTGCAATGGAAGTCGGTGAGGAACGAGTTAATCACGGCGGTATTGGTCATGCCTCCCAGGGCCACACCTGTTGTGGTCTCGTCCTGGGCTGTGCCATGCAGCCACGAGCGGTCGAAAATCAGCTGGTCCGCAGTCGCGCCTACTTGCGTCATCACCAGAGAACCAACGTATCCTGTCCCTGCGAGGCGAGTGATCTCCAACCCGATAAAACGATAGTAATTGGCCCCAGGTTCGAACTGGATCGGGCCTGATCCAGCAACCTGGTTGTATAGAATTTTGGCCAGCACGTTTTGCGTGGAGACGCAATTAAATGGCGGTCGCCCGGGCAGTGAAGCCACTCCGGCGTAGCATGGAGTGACGCGGCTTCCTTCGGCGGGCAAGCTGGTATCCGGCGAACTGGTGCGAATGATAATCCAGTGCTGGTCGTCGCACGACTTCGCCGGCAATTTGAAAAGGCCGGAAAATGTCGCGCCCGCTTGCAATTGAATTGTGTCGCCACAGCTGGCGCTATTCAGCGCGGACTGGAAATCTCCTCCGGCATTTACAGTGATCGTGGTGCCGGGAGCTGGAGTGTTTGACATGGCGGTTTGCAGGTAGACGCGCGGTAATTCCGCTGGGCCATCATAGTTCCCGGAGGTCTGCGCGGAAACCGCCAAAGTCGAATTCCACTCTGCTTTGTGGGAGAGCGAATCGGTGACCTGCACTTGCAGGGAATAGTTGCCCGACTGCGTCGGTACGCCGCTGATTGCTCCGGTCGTGGAACTGAGCGCCAGGCCCGCCGGGAGTGCGCCCGAAGTTGAGGTCCATTGGTAGGTCCCGCTGCCTCCCGACGCTGTGATCACGGCGTCGTATGGCATTCCGATGGTTCCGGGCGGCAGAGAGATCGAAGTAATCCGGAGTTGTGAAGCCTGTGAAACCGCGGGAAGAATACTAAGCGTTGTCGAGCCCGTCAGAACCGCAGGTATTCCAGTGGGATGAAACGGAGACGACTCAGGCAGAGAAATGGCCGGCGCAGGAACTGGCGTGCTCGTCGCCGTAATGGTTGCCGTGGTAGCAACAGTCACTGATGGAGCTTTGAACAGGCCGGTGCTGGAGATGGTGCCAATGTTCGTTTTCCACACAACGCCCGTAAAGGCCGTACCGGACACGGCCGCGGTAAATTGCAGGCTTGCCGATGATTTCACCTCCGCCTGCGCGGGCGTGACTTGAATGCCCATCGGATCTGAACCAGCCGAATTGGGTTGCGAGCTGGAAATCGATGAGCAGGAGGCGAGCAGGAACGCAATCGGCAACAAGAGCGCCAATTCGGCGCAATGAAGTTTGGCGCTCGACTTCTGGGTCCTACACGATTTTGGCTGTATGACCCGGGCAACAGGGGATGTGAGCACTAGCAACCCTCGGAACGAGAATGCGGACTACACGTTCGTCCTGAGAAAACTCTAAGCGTCGTAGGCAGGGACGCAAAGGTAACGTAAGGACCTGCCCTTTCCATCCCACGAGTGCGGCAAGGCCTTCTACTTTAGTTCTGTCCAGGGTGATGACGCGGAGTCAGTGGCGAGGGTAACAAGAGAACGAGGCGGTTATTGAGTTGAGCCGTTATTGAGTTGACCGGTTATTGCGTTGACCCGTTATTGATTTGACTCATGCCGAAGCAGAGCGTTTCTTAAACGGTCATAGGCGGTGTTGCCAAGTACTTCTCTCATCGCTCGACGCGATCGGGCAAGGAAATCCATTCGCCACAAACCTCGGCCGCGGTAAAGATTTTCGAATTCTGAAAGAGAAGTCGAACGCATGATGGAGACACGGCCGAGGGCAAAGGGATTCGAAAATGGCGAATTCGCCAGCAGCCTGCTGGTTGCAACCGTTCGATATCCAGCGTGACGGGCAACATCGGAAACCCGCTGGTTGTGCCGCCCGCCGGGGCAGGAGAAATGCTCGACCGGCTTGCCGATGAGTTGCTCGAGTTGAGATTTAGCCTCAACTACCTCACGAGTCATCTCTTCTGCGCGGAGATCGGTAAGGTAGGCATGCGTCATGGAATGGCATCCGATCTCGAACCCCATCTGACTAAGCTCCTGGAGCTGTGACCGATTCAAGTAGCCCGGTTTCCCGATGAATCCCGTTGTGATGTAGAAGGTGGCTCCGAAGCCAAGCTCTTGCAAGATCGGGGCGGCGCAGATGAGGTCCGTTTCCGAACCGTCATCGAATGTGATGGCGACGGTGTCCGGTTGATAGCGCAGCGCTTCCTTCACGCATACTCCTCGCCATCCCTGACTCTTGATCAGTTGCATCTGGGACTGAAACTCGGAAGCGTGCAGGACATAACGCACATATCCCGGCTCAGTCTGGCACAAAGGGCGGCCAGGGATCTCGAGTTCGTGGTACATCAAAAATACGGTTTGGCGTTGTGCCACCCAATCCCTCGCACTAAGGCAATCTTCTGGCGATGCGCAGCTGGGCTTGGGGATTGCTCAGCCTTTGACCAGTTCGCGGTCAGCGCTGCCATCTGCCACTAGATCATAGCCCAGTTCTTTCATGGTAGATCCCCAGGCGTGCTCAATGGCTTGGACCGCGTGCTGGGAAAGCTTACTGCGCCACCCGCCGGATTTGGCCTCGCGCACAAACGGAATGTCTTTCCGCGAATCCTTCGTGGTCACCCACCGTTCGGCTTGGGTTTTTTCCAGGGATTGCATGTGCTGGGCGGAGCTTAAACTCACGGCACGTTCGACACGTTCCGGCGCGGCATCAATTCCGAGCACGGGCGCTAAGCCCGTGAGTACCTTAGCGGGATCAGCCAGAAGGTCTTCATAGCGAACCAGCGAGAATCCGGGTTTGCCTCCGCGCAGACGTAGCCAACTCAGAACATGGTCCTCCCAACATCCGACACGATCGGCATAGGGAACCACATCAGCCGCGAGAAAGCGGGCGACGAACTCATCCATCGGGTAACCATCTGGAATCACCCGAACCTTAAGGTTGTAGAAATAAAAAGAAACGGCAACGTCCCGGGGATCGCGCACGATGTAGATCACGCGGGGATAGCGCGGATCGAAGCACTCGTGGCTTTTGAGGAAGCGTGGTAGTTTCTGGAGGCGCCGATCCGGCAAATTGTAGATCACGGGCACCAGTTGTTCCACGTTATCGAAATTAACCGGATCGTCCTGCAGGAAGTTACCGAACAGAAAGCGAGACCACGTGCTGCCGGAACGATAGTAGCTGACGAGAAAGATATCGTCGGGAAACACGGTCAGGGATCGTCCCGCGGGAAGTTGGCCCATGGCGCATGCCGCCACGGTTTTCAGATGAGTCAAAATTCGACTTGGCTTTGTCACCTTGCTCCTTCCGGAAATCGGCGGTCTCTATGCCTCTTTCCCATATGTCTCCACGAGGGCGACCGATATTTCGTCTTCCTCATTGGCACCCAGCACGCCCACATCCCAGGCGCGATGTGTCCAGAAAACCCAGGCCAGGCCTACACCGTAGACGAGGCAGGCAATCGCCAGCTGTACCAGGAGAGGTCCCAGGCGATGTGGGATATACCAACGCTGCATCAACAGAAGAACGATCACCAGCGGAATACACATCGCCGCGGGCAGGACGAACGCCCGATTGAGATAAGTCGTCAGCTTGATTCCCAGCAAGTGGCAAAGATGACGGGGAAGGAAAAAAATCATGGAACAAGCGAGCGGAATGGCGGTGCCAATGGCGTCCCCCATGATGCCGTAGGGCCGCACGAGAATTACGCTCAGGATCAAATTCGACGCGCCTTCAGCCAGCACCACCCAGGCCCAGGTACGATGCTTCGCCATCCCCCAAAGGGTGCGTCCTGAAGCGGACTGGGCCAGCATCAAGGTGGTCGGAAAAAGCAAAACCAGCAGGACCGGATAGCTGGCCGCGACGTATTTTGGCCCCACCCATGCCTCTATGACTGACTTACCCAGGATGGTAAGGATGGCGGTGATGGGAAAGATGATGAAGGCACAGGCGCGATTGCCGGCCACAAAGATTCTTCTCAGCCCGTCCATGTCCCCGGTGGCGTCAGACTTGCTCGCCATTGGAATGAAGAGCTGAGCCAAGCTGCTGACCACTTCGCCGGCATAGTCGACCAGGCGCGATCCAATCGTAAAGTAGGTAATGGCGGCGGAGGAAACAAACGTCCCGATCACCATGGCATCCGTTTTAAAACGCAGCCGGCCTGCCGCGATGATGATGAAAGTCGTGGAACTGTAACTGGCGATGCGCTTTAGACTCTCGCGGTCGAGGTAGCTCCAGCCTAAGGTCAAGGGCAGGATGCGGAGCACGATGGCGGCATTGACGAGGCCGGACAGCAACGGCAGTGAAACCGTGATGAGGGCAACGGTCAGCAAACCGAAGCCATGCCGGAGAGCCAGGACGATCAGCAGCGCACGCAGAAGCGTGGAAGTCACACTGGTGAAGTTCAGAACATAAAACCGCTGCAAGCCTTCCAGAATGCCGCCGAATACACCCAGCGGAAAGCCCAGAGCGACCGCCGACCCCACCACCAGGAGCAAGTATTGCGCGAGAGAAACGGAATTGCCGGAAATGCGGAAGATCGATGCCGCGAACAAACTGAGTGTGATCGTAATCGCGATCGCCAGCGTTCCGATTCCCGCATAGGAAAACAATGCGGTGTTAATCAGATGGTTCAACTCGTCCGCTTGATCGGTGGCGGAATACTTCGCGACATAGCGAACGATGGAAGAGCGAATTCCCAGGTCGAAGAGACCGTAATAGCCAGTGATGGAAAAAATCAGCACCCACAGGCCGAAGGCGTCATCCCCCAAATGATGAAGGATGTACGGCGAGAGAAAGATACCGACAAGGATGTTGATGCCGAGTGCAAACCAACTCGAACCAAGATTCTTAAGAATCGCGAGTTTTTCCAGCTTCTTCATCGATGTTTAATCGGCGTCCCGGATGGATACGGAAACGCTCGCGACTCATTGGCGTCCTTCTACAAGGATCTTTCTGTCGAGAGCTCGGGCTGTCGCGTCGCAAGACTGTCTTCGATGGCGCGGGCCTCCCCAGCGGGGATGCTCACGCGCGCCATGCAAGCGGCCAGTTCTCTGCCCAGCACGCCTACATGTGGTTCGCGGAGCAAGTAGAGGTGATCGAAATCGATCTCATGAATTTCTACTGGACCGGTGGTCCGCGCGCCCCATCCCATCTGCGGGTCCTTCACATAGTAATAAGGCTGCCTGGGACGTTTGAACAAGATTACCGGCGCGTGGAAACGGGTGGGAGTGTATTCGGGCGGCCAATAGGTATCGCGCCAGTCAGTACGAGCCTGTGCCTTGCCTAGCAGCCGCTGTATTCGATTGGTGGCTGCTTGCTTGAAAAGTCGGAGTTGTTCGGAGACACTCTTGCTTCTCGTGTCGCGAAGGCGCTGCTGCAACAAGGAAAGTTTCCACAACCACCGCCGCTGGCTGTTCTGCAGGACCCAGGTGTCGATGATGGCGAATAGAGCAACCTGCTGGCCGCTCGATTCAAGTTCGTGCACTACGCGCTCACCGATGTGGACGCCATCGCACAGACCCCCGAGGCAATACGGACCCTCCGGCTGAACACCTCGAATCGCAGCGGCATACTCGGTGGCCATGGATTGCATTTGCTGTTCGGTGTAGGGATTTTGACCGACGATGGGAGCAAAGCCTTGAATCTTGTAGAAAGTTTGCCCGGAACCCATGTGCCGCGCCAACATGGCGTAGCCTAACGCTTCCTCAGCTGGCGGGACGATGGCAAAGAAGGGAAGGCTCCTGTCATCCCCACGCTGAATTTCCATCGCCACTGGATCGCCCGCGCCTTCATCCTCAGAAACGAGTTGTGCTAAGGATTCGACGGTAGCGGCGCGCAGCAACGCGGAGAGCGGGATATCCCGGCCAGTTATGTCTTTGACTTGGGCAAGCAGGCGAGCCGCAGTCAAGGAGTGTCCACCCAGAGCGAAGAAATTGTCTGCCACTCCAACAGAAGCCAGGCCCAGAACGCTTGCGAATGCGGAAGCAATCCTGGATTCCAACTCGTTGCGAGGCGCGACCGCTGTCGACGAAATTGCTTCCTCCGAAGGTGCTGGTAAAGCCTTGCGATCCAGCTTACCGCTCGTGGTCATAGGAAATGCTTGCACCACCACAAATCTGGAAGGCACCATGTACTCGGGAAGCTTGTCCTTGATCTCCCCCCGGATTCGGTCGACATCCAAAGCCGCACCCTTGTCCGGGATCATGTAGGCCACCAACCGCTTGTCTCCGGGATTATCTTCGCGCAGAATTACGGCTGCTTGTCGAACGCCCGGGGATCTTCCGAGTACAGCTTCAATTTCGCCGAGTTCTATCCGAAAACCACGCAGCTTGATCTGGTGGTCGATCCGGCCCAGATATTCCACATTGCCGTCGGGAAGAAATCGGGCCGAGTCACCAGTTTTGTACAAGCGCGCGCCAAGCATCGCGCTATAGGGGTCTTGAATGAACTTCTGTGCGGTCAGATCGGGTTGGTTCAGGTAGCCGCGGGCCAGTCCGATCCCCCCGATATGCAACTCGCCGGTTTCGCCAATAGACACCGGTTCAAGGTTGGCGTCCAAAATGTAGATTTGAGTATTGGCGATGGGCCGGCCAATCGGAACCACGGTTAGGTGGCCGCTGCGCTGGCAATGCCAATAAGTCACATCGACGGCTGCCTCGGTTGGACCATACAAGTTGTGCAACTCGGCGCCCAGCTTCTCGAAAAAGCGCTGTTGCAATTCGTAAGGCAGGGCCTCCCCGCTGGCAAATACTTGTCGCAGGGAGCGGCAACGTTCCAAGCCAGCAGTGTCCAGAAAAATGCCGAGCATTGAGGGCACAAAGTGAAGAGTCGTAATTCCCCGCTCAGCAATCAGGCTGACGAGGTAGCCAGGATCGCGATGTCCGCTTGGACGAGCGACAACCAGCGTTGCTCCAGTCATGAGTGGCCAAAAAAACTCCCACACCGAGACATCGAAGCTGAAAGGCGTTTTCTGCAGGACACGGTCCTGTCCCGTCAGTTTATACATGTCCTGCATCCAGAGCAGCCGGTTCACAATGCCTTCGTGAACGTTCGCTACACCCTTTGGCTTGCCCGTAGATCCAGACGTATAGATCGCATAAGCCAGATTCTTTCCGTTCAATTCGGTCGCCAAGTCTTCCGGACTTTCCGAGACCAGAGAAGACCATTCGCGATCGAGATAAATTGTCTCTTGAACCCCAGTGGGTAGGCGATCAGCAAGATGGGATTGCGCCAGCACGACGGGAGGGTTCGCGTCTCGCAGCATTGTATCCAGTCGGTCTCTTGGATATTCAGGATCGAGGGGAACGTATGCCCCGTCTGCCTTGAGAATGGCAAGAAGGGAAACTACCAACTCAAGGGATCGTTCCATACAAACGGCGACCAAAACGTCCGGGCCGACTTTCGACCTCTTCAGACGGTAGGCCAACTGGTTGGCTCGGTGGTTTAGCTCCCGGTATGTGAGCTGCTCCGACTCGTACACAACGGCGACGGATTCGGGCGTTCTCTTTACTTGTTCTTCGATAAATTTGTGGAGTGGACGGTTGGGATAGTCGACTCGCGTGTCATTCCATCCCACAAGTATCTGATGTCGCTCGGCGGCAGAGGGGATTGACATGCATTAAGCCTTGATGACAGGGTCTGCCGACGTTAATACGGCGACCCGGATGCGGTTCCACCACAGCCAAGTGTACAGGAAGAGATCAGAGCTATTGACCAGCGCAAGTGCCATGCCAGGTGACGATAGTTACAACCGGTGATAAACCGTTAAAGAGAAAGGCGACCAAAGATTGGGGCAATGGCGCGGCCTTTCGGTCGTCGAGTGCTCTATGGAAATGCATGGAATGAAAGGCTTGGGGAGAGTTGCGGCTTACTTGGCTGGAAGCTGAACTCGCCTTCGCGGCACGAAATTGCATCCGTCGATCAGTTCAACGTTGCCGGCGGAGTTGTAGGTATGAATGCCAGAAAGTCCTGGCCAATGCTCAGGAGTGATGGTCTTCAGCGGACGTTCAGAATAATGCTCGGGCGAGAGTGCGACGATCTCATTGAAGGTCAAGCTGTAGCCGTAGGAAGGAGCGCAGGTCTGGCTGGGCCGGATCAAGCGATCATTGCTCAGAAAAATGCGCCCTGCTCCCCGATTGGTTCGAATGTCAGTGGAGATGGGATTGGCGGGATGAAAGTGCCACTCGCCGGTGAGCGAGGTCGAATAGAAAAGCAAAAGAGAACCGGCTCGCGAGCTTGGTTGCGCGCTGGTGGTCGTGAGCCACCACAGCCCGTCATGTTGCCAGACGGTTGTGTCCACAAACTTGCCATCGATTAGAGCGGCTTCGCGAACCCACTGGTCAGGGAACTGCCGGCACCGAAAAAGATCGATGGAGTTGGAGTCGAGGGATTCGGGAATCATGAAGATTTCTGATCCCGCCCGGAAGATGTGCGGATAGGAATAGTGCTGGCTCGGATGCTGAAGACAAACGACTGGCAAGCCTAATTCGCCCCGCGATGAGATTTCGGCACACGCGATGAGAGCGCGGTCTTCGCGGTAGGAATAGTCCTCAAAAAAAACCCAGCATTTACCCTCGTGCTCGATGGCGAATGGGTCTGCCCAGAAATGGCCTTGCGGAGAATCGATCCACTGAAAGCCGGAGTAATCAGCTTCGGATTCGGACTCATAAAGCGGTTTGCTGTTGATGCGAGTGGCGATCCTCCAATGTTGTACTTTCTGGCGATAGCGAAAAGGGGAAACTTTCTTCAGGAGAATTGACCCCAGCCACGGAAGCATGTCCTGATTGGTAGGGGTTCTGTACAATTTTCGTTTTCCCCGGTATGGAGTAGAGGGAATGACTCTCTCGAGGATATGGTCCCAACCGAAGCGATGCAGTTCGTTCAGCTTCCGGATCATCAGATCCGAGGATCCCCAGTAGGCCGTTTCTCGATTGCGAGAAACACTGATCGTGCGCTCGGTTGCGAACAGTGACTTGCCAAGCACGATGCCGCCATCCAGTTCTTCGGTGAGAACCTGTAAGATTACGCCGGAGAGCGGAGAGCCTTCGACCAACTCCCAGAAATGGGCGGGACCGCCGCGATAGAAATCGTTATCCCCGTGATGAAAGGACCAGACGCCGTAGCGAGCAGCTTGCAGAATTTCGCCGTGGAGGATATTGAAGCCAAAACGAATCAGGACATCCAGATTCCCGGCACGAATTTTTTCTATCGCATCGGCGGCGAAGCGTTGAACGAATTTTTTCCCCAGCGGTTCCACTTCCAGTGTTTCGATTCCCGAGAGCAGATTGCTGACGTCCACGCTGGCCAGCGGGTCGTTCGCGGGTTTCATGCGCGCGTCCAGACGAAGGTAAAAATTCCACAGCAAGTGTTTTCTTAGTTTTGGATCTGTTATGCGGCGCAGTAAGGTGGGAGCTGAGTTCGACGCGCCGGCGGGCTTGTCTGCACTTTGTTTGACGATCAACAGCTCGATTCTGGCGAAATTGCTGGCTTTGATATCTTCGATAATCTTCGCAAAAAAAGCAGAGGTGCGCTGGTGGGAATCCAGGAGCAGGCCGATGCGAAGGGGGTCGCGGGCAGCAGAAGACCCAAGGTAATAACGTTGCGGCACGGTCGGCATTCTTACAAAGCTTACTAGAAGCGGACTGCATGTGAACCAATCCTGCGGATGGCTATGGCTACTTCTTGGTTTCCGCGGCAGTCAGGTGAATGTGAGGTTCGACGATAGAGAGCAACGCGCCCTTCAAGTTTGGTCCGCTAGCCAGCAATCCGGAGATCAGGGGATCACGGTTATTGGCCGTGAGCGTCCCGCTGTCCAGCGTGCCGACGAATCCGCCTCCACTGAGCACCAGGGCCGCGCCGGCAACCACATCCCATTCGTTTTTCGGCGTGAGAGTGAAAGTGATGTCGGCCAGTCCGGCTGAAACCAGTGCAAGCTTGTAGGCCACGGAACCCATGGCACGAATCTTGAATGGCGCATCTGCAAACGGTTTCCACTCTCCCCGCTTAACTTCGCTGCGGCTGGCCAGAACGAGCGCTTCGTCGATAGTTCGCCGCTGGCTCGCCTGGGCAGGATTGCCGTTATAGGTAACGCCGGAGTCGATCGATCCCAGGAAGGTTTCATCGGTGGCTGGATTGTAGATTCCGCCGGCCACGGGACGACCGTTCTCGACGAACCCGATGGAAACGCAAAATTCCGGAATGCCTTTAACGAATTCCCGAGTGCCGTCGAGCGGATCAACTACCCAAACGCGCGAACGCTGCAAGCGAATGGGATCGTCTACGCTCTCTTCCGAGAGCCAGCCTTCGCCCTCGCGCAGGAGTTCTTTGCGCAGAACGGCGTCGAGCGCCCGATCCGCCTCGGTCACGGGATCGTGCCCAACTTTGTATTCCGTTTCAATCGCTCCCGGTGTGAAGCGTGAGAAAACCGCGCGCGAAGCTTCTAGCGCGGCCTGAATGCGTTTCAAGATGTCTGCGTAAGATTTGGATTCCATAATCTTTTCTCAATCGCTCTCTTTATTTGCTGCTCCTGACTGGCAACTGGAAGCTGGCAACCGGCAACTGTTTCAAGCCATCAACATGCGCGCGCCCGTTGCCAGCAACACTGCGCACAGAATGCGCCGCAGCCAGGGAACTGGCACTCGCGTGCTTAAATAGGAGCCGAGGAGCCCACCCGGAATTGAGCCGATGAGAAGTGCTCCTACCAAATGGACATCGATATTGTTATTTATCTTGAAGTGAAGAAAACTGGTTACGCCAGTAAGCAACAATGCATGAACAATGTCGGTGCCCACCATGATCTTCGGCTGAAAGCTGTAAAACAACAAGAGGAGCATCATGACGATGCTGCCCGATCCGACCGAGGTGATGCCTACCAGAAACCCCGCCACCAAACCGATCAGTGATATCCACGCAAACGACTTCGCCGTCGGGGGTTGCTCGGCGGCGCGGTCCTCGATCTTCTTCTGAAAAAACAAGAAAGTCGGGATGCATATCAGTAAAGCACCCACAGCGATAGTGATGAAGTGGTTCACGCCATCGCCGTGCAATTTGCGCAGATGATGTAGATAACTTACGCCCAGATAAGAGCCGGGCGCGCTGCCAATGATAAGTGCCAGAACCACTTTGAGCCGAACGGTGCCTTTGCGCAGATGAACCGCACTGGCGCCGATCTTAGTCACGAAGTTAAACAGCGCGTCGGATCCAACCGCGCTCATCGCAGGCACGTGCAAACCGAAAATGAGAATCGGGAGCAGCAGAACGCCGCCCCCGACTCCCGTCATTCCGATGAGGGTCCCGACAAAAAAACCCACCAGGCTCTTGATCAGCAGATCCATGACAGTACCGGTGGCGGATTAAGCCGATTCCGCGGTCGTTCCGATGAAGCCTTCCCGCTCCAGATGAAGAATGACCTCCTGTGCCGCTTCTTCCGCGGACAGTTCGCCGGTGTTGATGGTGACTTCGGCGTCGGACGGAACTTCGTAAGGATCCGAGATGCCGGTGAACTCTTTCAGAATTCCAGCGCGCGCCTTGGCGTACAAACCTTTGCGGTCACGCTGTTCGCAAACTTCTACGGTGGTGGCGATGTGCACCAGAATGAACCCTCCGTAGGGTTCAATGAGTTGCCTCACGTACTTGCGGGTCGCGTCATAAGGCGCGATGGGCGCGCAAATTGCGATGCCACCGTTCTTGGTGATTTCCGATGCAACGTAGCCGATGCGCCGGATGTTGATGTCGCGGTGCTCTTTGGAAAATCCGAGTTCGGAAGAAAGATTCTTGCGAACTAAATCACCGTCGAGCATGGTTGTGGGGCGGCCGCCCATTTCCAGAAACTTGGTCATCAGCACATTGGCGATCGTCGACTTGCCCGAACCCGAAAGTCCGGTAAAGAAAATCGTTACGCCCTGTTTGTGACGAGGCGGAAAACTGCGCCGCAATTCCGCCACAACTTCCGGATACGTGAACCACGCAGGAATTTCGCGGCCTTCATTCAGACGCTGGCGAAGTTCGGTGCCCGAGATGTTGAGTACGCGGTCGCCCTTCTTAACCTCGTCATCAGGAACGTACTTATCTTGATCCTCGAGGTAGACCATCATGTTGAAAGGGACCATGGTTACGCCGATATCGGCTTCGTGCTTTTTGAATACTTCCTGCGCTTCGTAGGGGCCGTAGAAAGGCTTCTTCGTCTCAGGATCGGACCCCGGTCCGGCGTGATCGCGGCCTACGATGAAGTGCGTAACACCATGATTCTTGCGGATAAGCGCGTGCCAGATGGCTTCGCGTGGTCCGCCCATGCGCATGGCGAGGGGCAGCAACGAAAGTTTCGCGGTCGACTGCGGAAACTTTGAAAGCAGCAGTTGATAGCAACGCACGCGGGTGTAGTAATCCACGTCGCCGGGCTTGGTCATGCCCACGACAGGATGAATCAGCAGGTTGGCCTCGACTTGCTTGGCGGCGCGGAATGCCAGTTCCACGTGCGCGCGATGCATAGGGTTGCGTGTCTGGAAGGCGACCACTTTCCGCCAGCCCACACGCGCAAATTCTGCGCGCACTTCGGCGGGCGTCAGGCGCAAGTTGCGAAAATCGTAGTGCGACGGAATTTGCGTGGCCTCGATCTTGCCTCCGACGTACCACGGATTCGACTTGTTGATCGCGTAATCCGCGCCGGGATGAGCGGCGCTCGTGGTGGCGAAAACCGCTTTTGCTTCGGCCTTGCGGTCAGGCTGCCAGACTTCTTCGACGTTCAGCACAGCCAACATCACGCCTTCGGGATCGCGCAGCGCAATCTTGCTCGTCCCCGGCGTGAGCTTCTTGGCAAATTCTTCGGTCACATCGAGCGTGACGGGCATGGGCCAAAGGGTTCCGTTGGCCAGTCGCATATTGTGGCAGACGCCTTCGTAGTCAGCGCGGGTCATGAAGCCCTGCAGCGGAGAGAAGCCGCCGGTTACCAGCAATTCCAGATCACAAAGCTGGCGGGGAGTAAGGTCCCAGGAAGGCCAGTCTTTGGAATGGGCCTTCAATTCGGCGATTTTTTCGGGTTGAGCGATGAGTTGAATGAGTTCTCCGCCGTGCGGCGGAATGAGATGGCTGGTCGTGGCTGTCAAGTGCTACGCCTCCTGAAAGTGCTTACGTTCGGTTGTCTACTACGTTTATTGTATTTGACTGGATTGCTTCCCAGACTGCATCAGGGTCGGGGGAAACCGAACTGCAGATTCTTATGGGAGAAAATCCCGAAAAGTTACTTTACAGAGTAACACTATTCTACGGCGGTACGAAAGCTAAGTTTCGCGCTCACAAGTAACTAAAGAACGCAGCAATTTTGAGTCCTTCTGGTTCCAGTAACTTTTAATGTAAACCAATGAAAACAAGTTCCTTCTCGGGAAATCTTGGCATGCCATGCGTTCCTGAGAGACTGGGATGTGAAAATAATTGCAGCCCAGGATAGTGCAGTTCTTCCCGGGCTAACTCTGCACTCACAACTCATAGTTTCCCGACCAGTTCTTCAGTTTCCAGCTTTTGCCGCGAACGCAAACGGCGGCCATATAGCCGGACCCCGCCGGCACCTCCCGTAAAAGCCAATGTCCCGCTTCGGAGCTATCGGGCCGCGTTGCTACCAGCGCATTTGCTTCACCGACCTCCAAAGACACGTCGAATTGATTCAGGGGAAGGGATAGGCCGTCGCCCGTCGCTTTAATGTAGGCCTCTTTCCGTGTCCAGCAGCGGAAGAAGGCGTCGATCCTCTTTTCTGCGGGAAGAGCGGCAAGCTGGTTCTGCTCATGCATAGAGAAGAAGCGGCGTGCGATGGCTTGCAAGTCCGAATCCTGGCGCACTTGTTCGACGTCCACTCCGATTTCTCGACCGCGCGTGAAAGCCAGCAATGCGATCCCGCCCGAGTGGGAAACGTTGAAGGTGACGCCGCTTTCCGCGTGGTCAGATGCTAGAGAGGGTTTTTCTTTTTTCGAGTAGGAGAAGGTCAAGCCGTTCGCATCGGTTCGCAGGTAGCCGGCCAGAATCGTCCTCAACAAAGCTCGCCCGGCAACAAAACGTTGGCGGTCGCGCGAAAAATGAAAGCGCGAAGCGCGTGTCAATTCATCGGACGAGAGCACTTGCTGCCAGCGGGATTCGTCAACGCCGATGGCTTCCAGATCGGCTCGCCAAAGCTGCACTTCGTCTTCCGGCAGCATCAGCGACGACTCGATCTGGAAGTTCGAGTCAGTGATATTCATGTTCTGGCTCATGGGCTGTTCAGCTCAGACACCACAGACATGCATCGCGCCGCTTCACTAGCTGGCTTTTCCAGTGATCGTCATCGGGTCCAACATCTCCGCCAGGGGTAGTACCTGGTAGGTGGCATAGTTGTATACCGGCGACATCGCGAGAAGGCGATCAAGCTCTTCGTTGGATGTGACTTTATAAATCCAGGCTCCGCCATGGCTGCCGATGACGTGGTAGCGACATTCCAGCTTATCGCCCAGCTTGTTGGCGTAATCCGGCATATGCATGACTGCCCGGGCCACATCGGGTCCAAGGCGGCTCAAGTCGAAGTGCCACAGTACTAGAAATTTCATAATTCCTCCTGCCGGAATTTAGCTCCCGGTCGCCGAGTTGTGACGGCTGTGATCTCGTTTGTTAAGCGACGCCAACCATGTTGATGTGCTCTAGCTCACATCCTCGCTATTGTACTGAGAAGTAGACTAAATGGGATGAATCGGCTCGGGGTGTTTCCCAACCTGCGCACGTTTGCAATCTTTATTCTGCTGGCACTGCTTCCGGCTGCGCCCGCCTGCAACTGGTTTCGCGATTTCGATTTCACCAGAGGAGCTCGCATGACGGGAGGCAACCCGGAACTCGGGCGCAAGAAGCTTGCGCAGTATTCCTGCATTTCCTGCCATGTCATTCCAGGGGTTCCGAAGGGCGAAGGGAAGAGCGCGCCTTCATTGGCCAATTGGTCCGGGCGCCAGACCTTTCTGAACACTTTCCCGAACACACCTGAGAATCTGGGAGAAATGGCTGGAGAGTCCTTCCCATCGCAAGCCCAATACAACAATGCCGAACCTCAACATCGGCCCGAAGGATAGCCGCGACATCGCCGCTTATCTGTTCTCGATCAATTAGCTTCGTGGTGCCGCACCCTATAAGGTTACCAAGAGGGCCTATTACGACGCACCAGCCCACCCGGACGTAACCTGACCCGATTACCCTTTAGAGAGTCTTTACGCCGGGAAACGTGTTCTAATTGGATAGGGCGTATGCTCCGGGGGAGTTTCTTAAATGGTGAAGTGCAAGGCGATTTATCTATTGGTGACTGTGGCATTTTTCATCGGCGTGGCGCCAGCGCAGAAATCTCAGGTTCATTCCTCGACCGCCAAGTCCAATGCCGATTACAGCGCAGCGACCAAGCCGCTAACCCCTAAATCCGCAATGCCAGCCAAGCACTCGTCATCGTCAGCGATGCCCCCCGCCTCCAAGCGCAACGTGGATGCGAATAAGGAACTCACTCACCTGGAGCGACCGCAAGTGCGAGCCGGAGTCTCATCCAAGACTGGGGCGAGTGCGGCCAAGAGTTCTTCGCCCAAGCCCGCTGCCGCCGCAAAAGACTCGGGAATCAACGCTACTTATGAGAAGCCGAAGCCTGGCATGCAGGCTTCAAGGCCGGACGCTCATGCAGCGAATTCGATCAAACCGCGGGTTACCAAGAACTAGATGCGTGTGCTCCTGCGTCCATCTAGTCACCCCGAGGGACGTTGTGGGTCGGGCCTCCAGCTAGCGTTGTGGCTTCGGGCAACGCACTTTGAGTCCGTGTAACCGCAGGTTCCGTGATGCAATATTTCAGCAGGCACCACAAGGCGCGAACTCCATCCTTCCAGTTGATTTTCTTGCCTTCTTCGTAGGTGCGGCCCCAGTAGCTGATGCCCACTTCGTAGATGCGCAGTTTCCGTTTGGCGATTTTCACCGTTACTTCCGGCTCAAAGCCAAAGCGTTTTTCTTCCAATGGAATCGATTGAATGACCTCGCGCCGGAAAACTTTGTAGCAAGTCTCCATGTCGGTGAGGTTCACGTTGGTCAAGGCATTTGAGAGCAGAGTAAGAATCCAGTTCCCGACCGAATGCCAGAAATAAAGCACGCGATGAGGACGGGCGGATAGAAAGCGTGAGCCATATACCACGTCGGCCTTCCCTTGGATGAGCGGCTCAAGCAGCACAGTGTATTCGGTCGGATCGTACTCGAGATCGGCGTCCTGGATAATGACGAAGTCTCCGGTCGCTTCTTGAATGCCACGGTGCAAGGCCGCGCCTTTCCCCATGTTCCGGGGCTGAAGCAGAATTCGAATCTGAGGGCGCTGCGCTTGCAACTCCGCAAGAATCTCCCGTGAGCCGTCCGTCGAACCGTCGTCCACGCAAATTAATTCGATCTCTAAGGGAACGGCAAGCACTCTTTCCACCACCTGCCGAAGCGTGGCGCGTTCGTTGTATACGGGCATGACGACGGAAAGTCTCATTTGTCTGAACGGTAGTGTAGAGCAAGAAGCCGTCAGCCGTCAGCCGTCAGCCATCAGCTCTCAGTCATCAGTCTGCCAGTCATCCCGATGTTTACAGTCGAGGTTCTCGTCCGCTCACCGCGGGGCGGAAATATCTGTGGAAATCTGCCTTCTCAGATATAAATATTCTGGGATGTCCTGAAAACACGCGGGTGTATGATGGATTTCCATTAAGCCAGCCGAAAGTCCGAAACGCCGACGGGACCGAGGGTTTGGCATAGGCCGCTTTATTTCTGGCTGTTGCCCGCGTCCTTGATGCATCAGGGAGAAAAATGAGAAAGAACCAGGAACGTTTCCTTTGGTTGGGAATCTCAATTCTCGGAGCGCTAGTCTTGTCCCCAGCTTTGCGGGGTCAAGTTTCCTCGGACTCCAGGACAGCGTTGCCTCTGCCTAGCGACTGGAGTAACCACCACATTATTTTCTCCAGACCTGCGAACCCAGAACAGGCCCAGCGGGTCGAGCGCGATCCGCGCTATTGGCAGCAAAAGAATCGGCAGTCGCCACCCAGTTTGCAGGAAGCGGACACGGGGAGGGTGCTTGGCCCCGAGGTGCAACCTAGCCTAAAGCCTTCTTTTTTCGGCGAGGCTCTGGGAGACAGTAAAGACTGGACGCAGGATTTGGGCAGCGGCGCGACTGTGGGCGCCACCAACTATCCCGCGAAGTTTACGTTTCGAGGCACAACGGCCACCTGTGCCGGCGGGGCAACTCAGCCCGATTTTGTGATCTACGGCACAAGTGTTTTGGGATCGGCGACACAAGCCACCATTGTGGCTTACGACAATCTCTATTCGGGCTGCAGCGGGGATGGGCCAGTTCCCACGGTCTACTGGGCCTATAACACTGGCGGTACGGTCACGACCTCGCCCCTGATTTCGCAGGACGGCACGCAAGTCGCTTTTGTGCAGCTCGGTGGCGGTTATAAGGCCACGTTAGTGCTGTTGAAGTGGGCTGAGTCAGGCACCGAAACCGTCGGTAACCCAATGACTCTCACGCGGGTGAATCGCGGTCAGTATCCCACATGTACTGCGCCCTGCATGACCACGCTACCGCTCAGAGACAATCTCGGGAACTCCGATGCAGACACCAACTCCTCCGTCTTCTACGATTACGCGAATGACTCTGCCTATGTGGGAGACGATGATGGTTGGCTCCATAAAATCACGCCGGTATTCAAGGGAATCCCCGCGGTCGTGACAACGGGAGGATGGCCGGTGCAGGTGAACCCCGTCACTCCCACGGCTCTCAACAGCCCGGTTTTTGATTATGGGTCGGGGAATGTGTTTGTCACGGATAATGGTGGCTTCTTATATCTGGTTGACTCCACGCCCGCTGTAGTTCAGTCCGGACAGTTGGATTTTTCTGCCGTGAATGATGCCGGACCCGGCATCGTGCAAGGGCCGATCGTCGATTCCACGTTGGGATTCGTATACGTGTTCGCGGCGAGCGATGGCAGCGGCGGTTGTGCCGTTGGCGAGACCCTGTATGACTGCACGGCCGTTTACCAATTGACGACCAGTTTCCTGGTCGGCGATACCGGATCAGAGGCCGTGGTCGGAGATAGCACCGTTTCCGGAAATACACCAAGCCCTCTGTACATCGGCGCTTTCGATAGCACCTACGAAAACTCGGTGAATGCTACGGGAAATCTTTACGTTTGTGGAAACACGGGAGGAAATCCGATTCTGTACCAGGTTGCCATAGGGGATGGGGTTCTTGGAAAAGTCAGTCCGGGGCCAGTTCTTTCGACGACTGCAGGTACGCCGTGCTCGCCCGTGACCGATGTCTTGAACCCGAACGCCACGGGCGGCGCGACCGAATGGATGTTCGCCAGTGCGGAAACGGGCGGAGTTTCCTCGGCGTGCGCGTCCGGGGGATGCATCTTCAATTTTAAGGACACGCCTTGGTTGCCCTCAACCTCATATACGGTGGGGCAGGAGATTCTCGACAGCAACTTCCATACTGAATTTGTAGGTACGGCCGGCACGTCGGGCAGCAGTGCGCCGTTCTGGAACATCGCCCAAGGCGGCTCCACGACGGACCATACCGTTAAGTGGCTGGACCTAGGACCCGTGTCGGCGTCTCCTCCGGCCGCTTGGGTGAAGAATCATCCTTACAGTAAGGGACAGGAAGTCCTCGACACCAATAACAACATTGAATTGGTAACCACAGCGGGAACGTCTGGGCCTACGACTGCGCCCTCATGGAATTTAACGATTGGCGGGACTACGCACGATGGCACTGGAGCCCTGGTATGGACGAATGTGGGTCCACCAGCCACTGCCGCCTTGGCTGCCGATGGAGGCACCAGCGGGATTATCATTGATAACATCGTGGGCTCGGGAACATTGGCAGGAGCCTCGCAGGTATATTTCTCCACTCTTAGCGGCGGTTGCGGTGGTACGGGCGATACAGACGGGTGCGCAGTGCAGGCTTCTCAAGCCGCATTGCAGTAAAAAAATTCTTGAGGCTGCCTGCTGCTCGGGCCTGGATCATCGGTGATAGGTCTGCCTATTACCTATGACCTGACACCTTTCACCGCGAGCAGTTCGCGCTGAAGATATTCGCGAATGATCGCCACAATTCTTGAGGCCGCTTTGCCGTCCCATAGCGGAGGCCGCTGCGACCGGCGACCAGCAGGATTCTGCAAAACTGATCGAGCCGCCGCGAGAATGCGATCCGGAGCCACTCCTACCACTTGATTCGAGCCGTGTTCCATCGTTGCGGGACGCTCTGTATTCTCACGCAGCGTAAGGCACGGCACGCCGAGCGCGGTGGTTTCCTCCTGCACTCCTCCGGAGTCAGTGAGGACAATGCGAGCGTGGTCGTTGAGCGACAGGAAATCGAGATATCCGAGTGGATCAAGAGGCACAATTCCAACGCGGTTCACTGCAGCGGCGTCGGACAGATATCGCATTAAGCCGAAGCTCTCGATATTCCTCCGAGTCCGTGGATGAATGGGGAAGAATACCGGGAGCTCGGCGGCCAATTCGCTCACGGCGCTAAGAATACCTTGCAGCGTTTCAGGATCGTCCACGTTCGATGGCCGATGAAGTGTGAGGACTCCGTAGGGGCGGCAGGCAGCACCGCTCCGAGGCACGCCGAGCCGGTCGAGAATCGGCGATTTTGCGGCTAGGTCGCGGTGCCGCAGCAGGCTGTCGATCATGACGTTGCCGACGAGGAAAATTTTCTCGTCCGGCACGCCTTCGCGTTTTAGATTCTCGACTCCACTTTTCTCCGTAACAAATAGAAGGCTCGAGATCGCGTCGGTGAGCTTGCGATTGATCTCCTCCGGCATCGTCACATCGAAGCTGCGTAACCCTGCTTCGATGTGGGCCACATCGATTCCAAGTTTGACAGCGGTGACCGCGGAGGCAAGCGTGGAATTCACGTCGCCTACTACCAGAACCATTTGTGGTTTGTAGTCGAGCAGGACCGGTTCAATGCGCTTCATGATCTCGGCCGTCTGCACTGCGTGGCTGCCGGAACCGGCTTCAAGATTTACGTCCGGTTTGGGCAAACCGAGATCAGCGAAGAAGTTCCCGGAAAGAAGGTCGTCGTAGTGTTGTCCGGAATGCACCAGGCAGTGCTCGATGTCGGGAAATCGATTCAACTCCTCCATGATCGGTGCGATTTTCATGAAGTTGGGGCGCGCCCCCACTACGCTCAAAAGCCTGATCATGGGTAGACTCCGGCAATGCCCAGATCGCACGACCTATCCTGAAAGTTGGGGCTGCGCATCCTGCGATCGGGTTCCTGAGGCTTTAACGAGGAAAGCTTCATCGCTGAGCCACCAGTGTAGAGCACTTTGGGTTTTCAGTCCCGGTCGAGCGAGGAGTAAAAACTAATCCCCGAACCTCCTTGGCGTGAATTGGCCTCGGAGATGCACTATCCACCGAAGAGTCCGCCACATACGGTAGATCATGTAAATTGTTCTGGGACTATCACGTAGGCATGGAATTTTATCCTAGGGCGTTTGCCTGAGTTCTCGACGGGATGACCGCTCGACCGCTCATTTCGTTTGCCGCTCCACAACGGGAATCGTACCCGTGGGAGCCAAGTGCCATACAAGAATCCCGTAGTTCATCCTTCCCCGCGGTCGTTCCGAACCGTTCAGGTTACGCCGAGTTTACGCATATTTTCGCGCGCCCGCAGCATTCTCGCGCGAGCTGAAAGGGATGACCTTAGGCCTCAAAAGAGGCCGTTGTCCGCATTCTGGAAGCACGTTGCAATGTCTGTAACTGCCTGTGGAAATGACTGTTCGCTCGTCACAGTCATTTTCGTCTCAAAGTGGCATTGTGGATGCTATGTAATTTGGAAGCATCAGCTATACATAGGTCTTAGGACCGGGACGAATCCAAACTGTGGGGGTAGTGATGAACGAGCAGTCCATTCGGCTGGGACCGCGCGAGCAGCAAATCGTCGAGCTGCTTTTGCAGGGCTGTGACAATGCCGAAATCGCCAGTCAACTGAAGATGGCGCGCAGAACCGTGAAGGCACATTTTAACCGGCTTTTCCTCCGCTTTGGCATCACTGGCGGAATTAAGCGAGTGAAACTCGCAACCCTGTTATATCGGAGGCAATTATGTTTGCGAAGGAACGTTACGGACCCCGCACTCCCAGCGAGCGTGAAAACCGAGTCATCGAACTTGTCGCCCAGGGCTTGAAGAATCGCGACGTGGCCGATGCCATCGGCACAACCGAACATGTGGTGAAGAACTATCTTCGCGTCATCTACGACAAACTCGGGCTGTGGAACCGGGTCGAACTAGCGTTGTGGTACGAATCGCGCAGGGAGGAACCGCAGCTTCCAGCCTGATTCTCGCAACCGGAATAGCCTTCGCGCAGGTGAAGCGAGGCGCACATTCCGGATTTTCAATTACAACCGAATGCTTGCAAATTACGGAGCCGTTCGCCTGCAGCCCTGGCGCCTTTTCGGGCCGAAGCATGCAGCAGTAACCGCGCCTGGTCGCAACTTTTTGGCACGCCATCCCCGCGCAGATACAAATCCGACAGAGCGATCGTAGCCCCAAGATTTCCCTTGCCCACTGCCTTCCACAGCCATTGGGCAGCCACTCTGCTATCGCGGGGTGTGCCATTCAGGTACCTCTCAGCAGATGACAGTTCTTCTGCGCCGCTAGTATCAGCCGCCATGGGCGACGAACTTGCCGCCATGGTCACGACCGACTTAGGTCGTGCGGTGGCAGGCTGAGCTGTACGCGCAGTTGACGCGAATGGTTTTTCGCTCCGAACGGGGGAAGCCGCACGAGTGGCTTTCGGCGAGGCAGTCTCTGCAGTGCTTGGCTGCGGACGAGCGTCCTCCGACGAAGCCCTCGCGCTTGCGCCGGACTGCACTGAAGGTGGCGTGGCCGATGGCGCCGATGCTGGCGCCGCAGGTTGCTCTGCCGGTGTCGGCACCGCTGCTGGCGGCGCAGGTGGAATAGTCCGCGAGGCCGTTGAGTGCGTACCCGCAGTCCCTGAGATAGCTTGCGTGCTTCGCCATACCATGTAGAGCAGCAGCACGAGGAGGATCGCCAAGACCGCGCCTATGTAGATTCGGTAACGATAGGGAACAGACTCCGGCTCGGGCTCCATGGCGAAGTGCGGGAGATTTCTTCCGGGAATCGTCCATGCCGATTCAATCCCAGCAGGTTCAATCGCAGCGGGCTCCGATGCAACAGGTTCCGGCGCAATGCGCTCCACGGCATAGTGCGCAACGCCGTTCGCGGTGGTGCCGAGCTCAGGCTCATTCGCCTCCTCAAAATTACCCATGGGGGCAGATTCGGGTTCGCTCCAATCCGCGGTGGCAGGCGGTGCAACTTCCACCACGTGCGGAGTCCCTCGCTCCGGCTTCACTTCCAGACGCCCGCCGCACATCCCGCAAAATAATTGTCCGGTTGCATTCTGGTAGGCGCAGACACCGCAAATCAGAGCAGCCTCTGTTGCTGCAGCATACGAGGCGACCGGCACTTCCTCCGGCGCATCTGTTTCACGATTTCCATCGTCCTTCGCCTCGTGGATGCCGTGATCATTGGCGTCATCGATGCCATGAACATTCGCGCTAGAAGCAGTCGAAGCCGATTCCGCGGGAGGTTCATTCCTCAACTCCCGAAGCAACTCCAAAATGGCTCCTTCGCGCTTCTCCGGCGGAGCTGTGAAATACACCTCAGCCCATCGTCCCATGTGCGCCGCCAATACCGGATTCAGAAGTGGATTCAGCTCAGGATCCGGCAAGGTATTAGCAGGTTCGTCTGTCGGGTGCGGCACTCGTACTTTCTCCTGTTTGATGACTACTTAATGATTGCACTCCGGGGAAGTAGCGTTGTCAAATCGGGCCCGAAACATCAGTCGCAGGCCTTGCGAGAAGCGGGTTCAAACTGGTCTAGCTGCGCTTCGCGCTGAGTAGAAAGCTTGCCCTTGGCCGTCTTGCCGTATAGATCGGAGCCTGGGCAATAGTAAAGAGCGGTGTGCAAGTCCACCCAGACTGGTGTATCGGGATTTCCTTTGTATTCTGGCTCCTCCGGCGCTTCGGCCAACCCGAGACTGATAAGGACCTTATCCAGGAAGGAAAGATCGGCATCTGGGGCTGGACGTTTGTGCCGAGTTGCGGTCCCGGAAACCGTGGTTCCACCCGCGCCCACCGAATGGTTGGACCAGATTCCCCAGCGAATCACGACCACTATTAGAATGACCGCGACCGCAAGATAGAAATCGCCACGGCGCGAACGCCAGAAGCGGGCCATTGCGTTCGGCGAGCCCGTCGCGGACAACGATTCCAGGAAGTCCCGGGCTTTCGCCGCGGAACTCCAGACGATCTCCTCATCTTCCGGCTGCGCCATTACCAGCGCAGTGGAATGCTCTTCTTCTTCTTCTACTTCTACGTGATCCTCACCAAGGTTTTCGCCATCGTCTTGGCTCTCGTCGTGCTGTGCCTCGGACGGCAGGGACTCCGACAATCTAGAGTAAGACGGTCGGGCGTCCGTTAAAATCTCTTCCGCTCCGCTTATGTCAAACGACGCGGCGAAGTGATCGGGGTTCTCTTCCAATTGCGGCAGAGAAGATATTCCCGACCGGTGGATGCCAAGCCTCTCTTCCTCGACCTGGTCGTCGCCACGTTGCGCGTGATCCGCCTCCATTGGGAGCAGAGTCTCGTTGGTGGGCGAAGCTGGGCTGGTTGAAGCTGCGGCGGGCGAAGCCGCGCTGAGAGGCGGGGCCGGTACAGAGTCCTGACTTGTCTGCTGCATGTGCCACGCCGACGCTACCTTGCTCTGCAGGCTGGCAGGTTGAGTGCCGCTCACCCGCGGAGCCCCACACTTGCCGCAAAACTGCTCTTCTGCGATCAGCGTGCCGCCGCACTTCCAGCAAGGAGATTTTGCCGCGGTGGTCGCGCTTGAACCTGCATCTGTTTTGATGGGGACAACGGATTGATCCTCGGCCGCCAACGCAACCAGATTTGGTTGCAGCCTCTCAATGGCGGCCAGCATCGTGGATCGTTCCGCTGCCATCGCCGTCTTCAATTTCGACTCGGCATCCCGGCCAATCGCTTCCGTCACCAGGCCTGCCATGAGCTGGCAAGTGTGAATGTCTTGTTCAGCGTAGCCGTGAATCTTATCGAAATAAATCTCCAGGGCCCCGATAATGTCGCCGTCGTGGTAAATGGGCACGGCAACCAGCGACAAAATTCCGCGCTCGCGGCACGGTTCGGGGTCGAACAGCACCTCGGTATTTACGTCGTCGCTGCGAATCACCTGTCCGGTGCGCACACTGGCAGCGCAAATCGCCGTAGCCAGCGGGACCACACTTTCCAGCGGCAAAGCCGATGCGCCCGCCCCAGCGCGATAATGCACCGCCTTTCCCTCAAGGATTCCAACGCCCGCGCCGGTCGCTTCCGTGATTCGAGCAACCCTCTCGGCGACCAGCCCCATCGCTTTATCTAATTCGAGATGGTGCGCCTGAATCTGGCGCTGCGCTTCTACAATCTCAGCCAGCGTGAGCGTATAGTCGGCATCTGAGCGCGAAGTCTTTTCCAGTGCTGGTTTGCTTTCCGGGTGCGGATCTGGCTTTGCCGACTCTTGCTCTGCTGCCTGCTGCGCTTGCTCGCGGAGCGGCTCGCTGCGCGATTCCATTTTTTCTTCCACTTCCCGTACTTTGCGCTGGTGCTCCTGGATCACGTAAGCAGATTCCAGCAGCTTATCGAAGGTCTGCTCGTCGAGAACCGGTTTGTTCTTTTCGTCAGTCAAGATTTTCTGGCCCGCCCGGATTCGCCCGCTCGAACTCAAGGATGCCCATGCCAGCTTTCAAGCCTATTTTAGTGCAATTCCTCCACCAAAGGACGAATCTTGCGGAGTCGGCACCCTCCGCAAGGGCGGAGAATCCCGCGGTGCGGTGACACCGGGGAACGGGCAACCACATGGAATTTAATACGTTACGCCGCGATCCCATCATAGGTCGGGAAAGGGCGATCTCAAGCTCCATGACGCCGCGCCATGGTTACTCTTGTAACTGCAAGTAGATGCACAGTGGGCTGCCGCAAGGTCGCACGTTTTCGCTTGCCCATCGCTCTACTCGGACTTGTACGACTTCGGCGGCAAGAGCAATTGAATTCCGAAATATCCCTGGAAATAGGACTGATTGCCGCGCGCAGGTTCGAGGCTGCGCCCGGCCATGAAGAGAAAGATCACGGGACTATGGATTTTGTACCGGCCGCCAAAGTCAATCGCCGGCTGATTCTCGGAGGGATGGAAACTACCCTGGTTGTAAAGCTCCATGTCGAGTTCGAACTTTGGAGTGAACTCGTGGCCGATGACGAGGCCGGTGAGCCAGGCGTTCGGTCCCTTATGCACAAACTCATAACCGACTTCATAGTCCACTTCGACGGGCCCAAACTTTCGGGAAAATTCGAAAGGCAGCAGGAAGCCCTCGCTCGCCAGCGTTATCCCGCGGCGTACCGCGTCGTTCGGATTGTTCAAAAAAGCCTGCGGGAAAACCGAGATGTTGAGTCCAGACTCCCCGGCATCATAGAAACGCCACTTAAAGCCAGGATTCGATTGACCCAGGCCATATTCAGTCGCGGACTTGGGGTTTTTCACGCGCAGCCACGCATTTTCGTAAGTCAGCTGGATGCGATCGCCCACCCCAAAGTTAATATCGACGTCCGGCGTATGCGAAACGGACTGATCGCTGTAAAGAAATGGCATGTAACCGAGATTGATTTCCCAGTTGAGATGCCCAGGAGTGCCGGGATCATTGGTGTAATAAGGCGGGCCGCCTTGGGCGAATGCTGCGGAAGTCGCAAAGAGAAAAGAGAACGTGAAGATTAACCTTCGCAAAATCATTCTGGAGGCCGCCGCGGAAATCATTTCTTGGGCTTGGAAGTAGTCCACCATTACTCGTACCATTCTTAATTTCTCGGTCATCTCCAAGGGCGCAACGGCAAGCGCCGAAATGAACAGCTTTGCTCCCGCTAAATGCCATTTTGGGACAACCCGATTTGCCGCCGACAGAATCGAATTCCGAGCCGTTCAAAACTCAGTACGCCACACCAGACCTCATGTGGTTGATCCGCTCAAAACACTGAACGGAAGAGGCTTATCTTCGCCATCCCGTGCCGGAATCGGGAACCGGTGAGCGCCGCATGCTCCTCCGTGCCCACCCCGGAAACCGCAATGTCCAGGCTGCGGCGCAAGCATTTTCTCTTCCTCCCGGCCCAATTTGGGAATGACTAGACTAGCACGGACTTCGGGAATTCTTCTCGAAGCCACGGGTCTCGCCCCTAAGTGCAAGCACACGCAGGTCTTAGAAACTCGCGCGCTGCATGGAGAAGGTTTGGCGAAGGATGTGCTTAACCAATTCGTGTAGTACGCACTCGGCACAATGCAGGAAATAAAAAAATCAGAGAGAAGAAACTGGAGGACAACAGCCGTGATGGATCTCAATAGAATGAAAGTTACGCCCCGCGATCAGCAAGTGCTGGACCTACTGGTGCAAGGCTGCAGCAACAAGGAAATTGCCGGCCAGTTGAGCATCAGCCCGCGCACCGTAAAGCAACACTTGCGCACGCTTTTTCTGCGCGCCGGAATTCGAGAGGGCCGCAAACGCGTGCGTCTCGCAACAGCGGCTTTCGAGCAAGCGGAGGTGAAGTCATGATGCCGCGCGAGCGCCTTACCCCGAAGGAAACTCAAGTGGCCACTCTCGTCTGGCAGGGCCTCACCAACCGCGAGATTGGCAAGCTCATGTGCACCACCGAGCAAGTGGTCAAGAATCACTTGCGCAGCACCTTCGACAAGCTCGGGGTCTGGAGCCGGCTTGAGTTGGCGATGTACGTGGCCAGTCACGGCGGCCGCAACTGGCTGGAAGACTGTGAACGGCCTGTATCCCCGGCGGCTCGGGCGGCTGCGAGTTAGCCTTGAAATGGCGCCAGCAAACCTTGCAACTTCTTGCGCGCTGCGTTGAAGGCTGGCACAACAGCTGCAAAAGGTTTGCACCGGCCTGCTCGCAACGCGCTCGAAGGCGCAGCTAAGGTCTTGAAGAAACAACGACTTGCTTTTCTCTGGGCTCGGCCTGTGAATTGCAAACGTTCCCCTGACCCATAAGAGCGGGCTCGCAAGCCAGTCCGAGCTAGCTCCGCAATCCCTGGGCGGGGCGTGAATGGATTACAAAGAGATCTTTTGGATGGCCTGCGATTCCGTCGAGCAACTGCGGGCCGAATACGGTCCTTTTCACACCCGCGCCGAAGCGGAAGCCGAAGCCCGCAAGCTGGGGTTTGGATACGTGCTCCGCTACGAACACATTCTCGATGAAAATGAGGAGATTCGGGAGGTGCGCTGCGTCTTCCTCGAATTGCCGGGAACGGCTGTGCCGGCTGTGGCTGCCGTGAGCCTGCACACCCGTTGCGCCACCTGCGGCGAATCTGCCACGCACAAAAAGTCTTGGCAGGCCGAAGTTTGGGCCGATATTCACGAGTTTGAACACTCCCGTCATCTCGTTCGGCTTTTTGAACACGCTCGCGGCCAGGGTTTGAAGGAAATCGGCGGTTGGCGCTCGTAACCTGTGCCCGCAAATTCTAGTAGTGGCCTCAGCCACGCATTTGGGGACAAGACCGAAATTCTGAATCTCTATGCAGCCGTGAGTTCGCTGGCCGCCGCTCGATCGACAAACCAGATCAGCTTACCTTCGCTCGGCTGCACCAGCTTCGAGGGATATTTTTCCGGCGGCGCCTTGCCTTCCAGAACTTCGCGCAGTGCCGTGGCCTTATCCGTTCCGCTCACCAGAAACGCTACGCAACGCGCTGCATTCAGCACCGGCAGCGTGAAAGTAATTCGGCTGGCTTTAAACTTCTCCACCCAGTTTGCCACCACCAGCCTCGATTTCTCCTGCAACGCCGCAGTTTCCGGAAACAACGACGCGGTATGCCCGTCCGGTCCCATGCCCAACAAAATCAGATCAAAACGCGGAAACTCTCCAGGCGCCACCGCAAAGAACTTCCGCAGGGTTTGTTCGTAGGCCTCCGCCGCGGCAGCGGCATCAGGATTCTCCGCGGGGACGCGAAAGACATTCGCGGCCGGAACCGGAACCTTTGAAAGAAGGGATTCTTGCGCCATGCGGTAGTTGCTCTCCGGATCATCCGGAGGAACATGGCGTTCGTCGCCCCAAAAAAAGAACATCTTATCCCACGGCAGGCTCGCGCTGGCGTTGGCCGCGATCAATGTGTACAGGCTCCGCGGAGTCGAGCCACCGGAGAGCGCAATCGTGAAGCGGCCATGCTGCTCGATCGCACTGCCGGCCGCACGTAGAACCTCCTCGGCGGCCGCGTGAAAAAGATCCTGCGGAGTGGTCAATCTCCGCACCTCGACGTGAGCGCTCACAACACTCCTACTCGTGCGTCGCTGGATTTTACCGCCGCACACCGCGCCGCTCCCAGCAAACCCGCCTTGTCGTTGGTGATTACTCGCACCGTGATGCTTTCCAGCAGCGGGCGCAATCTCCCTTTATTGAGGAAAGCGCGCATAAAGAGCGGCCCGGTGAGCTTGGCAAGAATCTTCGGCGAGATTCCTCCTCCCAGAAAAATTCCACCGGTAGCCATGCTCTTGAGCGCCAAATTCCCGGCTTCCGCGCCATAAACCGAAATCCAGAGATCGAGCGCTTTCTCTGCCAGCGGATTTGTGCCGTTCAGAGCGGCGCGGGAAATCTCCGCCGCTGGATCTCCTTGAGCGAGTTGCGCGGCAAATCCATCAGGCTCTTCAGCGCCGCCCTTGTCGCGCAGAAACTCATACACGTTTACCAAGCCGGGACCAGACAGCACGCGTTCGTAGCTGACATGTTCGAAGCGGCTCGCCAAGTAACGCAGCAGTTCAATCTGCAACTCGCCTTGCGGAGCAAAATCTGCGTGTCCGCCCTCGCATGCGAAAACTTCATGCTGGCTGCCGTTCCAGAATAATCCTGCTTCACCCAAGCCGGTTCCCGGCGCAATCACGGCCTGATTGCCAACCGACGGCTCGACTCGATTCAGCGAAACCAGATCCTGCGCGCCCAGCGCCCCAATGCCCCATGCATTCGCTTCGAGATCGTTGATCAACAACGTGGCAGGCAGTTGAATCTGTTTGGCGAGGCGCGCCTGTTCGATGATCCAGGGAAGGTTCGAAGTTTCGACGCGGCCATTGTGCACTGGCCCGGCGATTCCGAAGCAGGCAACCTCGGGCCGAGCCGCGGAATCTGTAAGGAACTTCGAGACAATCGCTCCTAAATCGCTATATTCGCGGCTGGGATACACGTGCTCCGAAACCACTCGGAGGTGGCCATTCTCATGCTCAAAATAGGCCAGTCGAGCGTTGGTGCCCCCAATGTCGCCAGCCAGAATCATTTCTCGAAATTCCTCCAGCGCCGGCCGTCGCGCTCTAGCAGTTCGTCAGCCTCTTTCGGCCCCCACGTACCCGAAGCGTAGTTCGGAAAATTCCGCGGCGGCAGCGCCTTCCACAAATCAAGCACCGGATTCACCACGCTCCACCCCGCCTCCACCATGTCTGCCCGCTGAAACAGGGTCTGGTCGCCGATCATGCAATCGTGCAGCAGTCGCTCGTAGCCAGTGCTGGGCTGCTTTCCAAAGTATTGCTGATACTCGAAGTTCATGTCCACGGTTCCCAGGCGCATCACCTGGCCCGGAACTTTTGCGGCGAATTGCAGCGAGATGCCTTCTTCCGGCTGGATGTGCAGCACCAACTGGTTCGGCATCATATGTTCCACTGAAGTATCGCGGAACAGCACAAACGGCGCACGGCGGAACTGGATCACAATGTGCGTGTTGCGCGCCGGCAAACGCTTTCCCGTACGAAGATAGAAGGGAACATCGGCCCAGCGCCAGTTGTCGATGAGCAGCTTCATGGCGACATAGGTTTCGGTGCGCGAATCCGGCGCGACATCGGGCTCGGAGCGGTACGCCGGAACCCGCTTCCCGTCGATCACACCCTCCCCGTATTGCCCGCGCACCGCGCGGTTCAGCACTTCCTCGTCGTTAATAGGCTGGATGGCATGCAAAATCTTCGCCTGCTCATCACGCACGGCGTTCGCGTCAAACGAAATAGGAGGCTCCATCGCCGTCAGGCTGATCAGTTGCATGATGTGGTTGGGCACCATGTCGCGCATCGAGCCCGCGTGGTCGAAATAGCTGCCGCGACCTTCCACACCCACGGTTTCAGCAACTGAAATCTGTACGTGATCGATGTAACGGCGGTTCCAGATGGGCTCAAAGATTCCGTTGGCGAAGCGAAACGCCATGATGTTCTGCACGGTCTCCTTGCCCAGGTAATGATCGATGCGATAGATCTGCTTTTCATCGGCCAGCTTCAGCAGTTGCTGGTTGAGAGCCTTGGCCGATTCCAGATCGTGACCGAAAGGTTTTTCGATGATCACGCGGCGCCAATGGTCGTTGCTTTGCTCCAGCAATCCGTTGGCAGAGAGTTTTTCCACGATGGGACCGAAAAAGCTTGGTGCCGTCGCCATGTAGAAGAAGAAGTTTTCATGCGTGGAGTGCTCGCGGTCAATCTCTGCCAGGCGATCCTTGATCTTCGGGTAAAGCTGGTCGTCATTGAAATTGCCGGCAAAATAATAAAAGCGGCGCGAGAAGCTGTTCCAGGTCTCGTTGTTTACGCAGTCGCCGCAATATTGCTTAACGTCTTCGAGGATCTGTTTGCGAAACTCCTCGTCCGTCATTTGCGCCCGGGCCACGCCCAGCACAGCAAACTCTTTCGGGAGCAAATCCGCACGTGACAAGTTGTATAGCGCGGGAATCAGCAGTCGCGCCGTCAGGTCCCCGGCAGCGCCGAAGATCACCATCACACACGGATCGCCCTGTTTGCCGGTGCGAGGCGGGACTGCCGTGGGCTCTACTGCCAGTTGAGACATGATCGGGTCCTCGAGGTTTTTCCGCTGAATGTCTTACGCGCTCTTCTTGGTTGCGCTGGGCTTGGCCGCGCCGGCCTCAACATGTCCGCCGAACTTCTGCCGCATGGCGGAAAGCATTTTCTCCGCAAAAGTGTGTTGCTGCCGCGACCGGAAGCGCACGTACAACGCCGCGGTCAGCACATCCGCTGGCACCGCTTCCTCCAAAGCAGCCTGAATCGTCCAGCGTCCTTCGCCGGAATCGGCCACATATCCCTCATATTCCGAGAGCGTCGGATTCTCCGTCAAAGCTATGGCTGTAAGATCGAGCAACCACGAACTCACCACGCTGCCCCGGCGCCAAACCTCGGCAATATCCGGCAGGTTCAGATCGTAACGGATATCCTCCGGCAAATCCTTGCTCGTCGCATTCTTGAAGATGTCGAACCCTTCGGCATAAGCCTGCATGAGTCCGTACTCGATTCCGTTATGCACCATCTTCACAAAATGTCCGGAGCCCGAAGGTCCGCAGTGAATGTAGCCTTCTTCGGCAGTGCCGCCAAGTTTTTCTCGACCCGGAGTGCGGGGAATATCGCCCACTCCCGGCGCCAGAGTCTTGAAGATCGGGTCGAGCCGCTGCACCGCTTCGTTCGGCCCGCCAATCATCATGCAATATCCGCGATCCAGCCCCCAGACGCCGCCGCTGGTTCCCACATCCATGTAATGAATACCCTTGTCTTTAAACTGACCCGCGCGGCGCACGTCGTCTTTGAAATAAGAATTGCCGCCGTCAATGATCGCGTCCCCGGCTTGCATGTGCTGCGCCAGTTTCTGCACCGTCTGCTCTGTGGCATCGCCCGACGGGACCATAACCCAAACTGCACGCGGCGCCTTCAGCTTGCCGACTAAATCTTCCAGCGATGACGAACCACCAGCTCCTTCGCCCGCGAGTTGCTTCACCGTATCGGCACTCAGATCGGAGACGACAAGTTGATGTCCGCCGCGCATCAGTCGGCGCGTCATGTTCGCTCCCATACGGCCCAGCCCAACCATTCCCAATTGCATTCAATTCTCCTCGAACTACTCCAGCGCCTTTTGCACCGCGGCCGCGAGCGTCACCAATCCAGCATCCACATCATGCAGATGCACGCGAAGCGCACGCCGCCCGCGCTCCACCAGCACTTGAAAATCTCCCCGCGCCTGTGCCGCCTTCACTACGCCGAACGTGTACTTCTGCCCCGGCACTGGCAGTTCCACAGTATCGTCGCAAGTGATCTGCAGGAACACTCCCGAATTCGGCCCACCCTTGTACGCCTGTCCCGTTGAATGCAGAAAACGAGGTCCAAAGCCAAGGCAAGTCGCCACATGTTTCTTGTCTCGAACCGCGTGCCGAATCGCCTGCAGTTTTTTCTCGTGTTCCTCATTCATCTGGATAAATCCCAGCACGGCAAAGTAATCGCCGGCGCTAATGCGATCCAGATGAGCCTTCAAATATCCGGCCAGAGACTTGTCTCCGCCCGCGGCCTTCGCCAGCTCCGCAGCATTCTTCTCATCAGTGAACAGGTTGATGCCGCCGTCTTCCACAATCGGTTGCTCTGCGGGCAGGGAACCAGTCTTCTCGTACGCGGACGTCAGATTCCGAGTAGCAATCTTGCTGGCCTCAACGTCCGGTTGATTAAAAGCATTGATGCCGATGATGGAACCAGCAACGGCAGTGGCAATCTCCCAGCAGAAAAATTCCGCGCCAAGATCATAAATGTCGGACATCGCGATTCGCAGCACAGCATGCCCAGCCTCTTCGAGCGCGGCTACTTTCGTATCGATTCGCACATCCGTCGCATGTTGTGTGTGGATGTAAGCAAACACGCGATCGTCACCGTAAACCTCTGGCGCGGCCAATTCTTCGCGGTCCACCGGGATGATGCCCTTTCCAACCTTTCCCGTGGACTCGGCCAGCAACTGCTCAAGCCACGCGCCGAGATCGGAGATATCCGGCGAAGTAATGATCGTGACTTTATCGCGTCCGCTCCGAGTTGCTGTCCCAAGAATAATTCCCAGCACCGCTCCAGGATTTGCCTCAACCGGCGCGGAAGGCCCGCACGCGCGTACCATCTCCTGCGCGCGATCGAGAAATTTCTTGGTATCCACGCCGATCGCTGCCGCGGGAACCATGCCGAAATGTGAAAGCGCGGAATAGCGCCCGCCGATCGACGGCTTCCCAAAGAAGATATGCCGGAAGCGATCGCCCTCCGCAACCTGCTGCATCTTCGACCCAGGATCGGTGATGGCTAAAAAATGGCTGCCAGCCTTATCGGCGCCCACAACCTGCTTCGTGCGCTCAAAAAAATACTGCTTGAAGATGTTGGGTTCGAGCGTGCTGCCCGACTTGCTGGAAACAATGAAGAGCGTTCGCCCAATATCGATCTTGTTCTCAAACGCCTTCACCTGCGCCGGATCGGTCGAATCGAGCACGTGCAGATCCGGGTAACCGGCAATCTTCCCGTATGTCATCCGCAGAACTTCCGGACACAAGCTTGAACCGCCCATGCCCAGCAGTAGAATGTCTTTGAATCCCGCGCTCCAGACTTCCTTGGCAAAATTCCGCAACTCCACTGGATTCGCGATCTGTTCCTCGACAACATCGAGCCAGCCCAGCCATTTGGCCTCGTCGTCGCCGGTCCACAGCGATGCATCGTGCTGCCAAAGGCGCTGCATCTTGTTGCCCGATTGCCAATCGCCAATGGCCGTCTTCACTGCCGTGGCGAGACTCTCGGGCAGCGAAGTTTTCAGGCGGCTCAAGCAGATTTTCCTTTCTGCGCCGTGTTTTTCTCCACCGCAGCCAGCAGCTTATGGAACGCATCCGCGAACAACTTCACTCCATCATCGGTGAGCTTCGTGGTCACTTCTTTGATCGAGATCCCGGTCCTAGCCAGATTGTCCATCACGTTTTGTGCGCCTGCCACATCCTCGGTAAGACTGTTCCGCAGCTTTCCATGATCGCGAAACGCATCAATCGTCGCGGGAGGCATGGTATCCACCGTGTCCAGCCCAATTAATTCCTCAACGTACATAACGTCGCGATAAGCGGGATTCTTCGTGCTCGTGCTGGCCCACAGAACGCGCTGAGTCTGCGCTCCCTGTGCCGCCAGGGCCTGCCATCGCGGTCCGCTGAAAATGCGCTGATATTTCAGATAGGTGAGCTTGCCATTGGCGATGGCAACCTTGCCCAGCAAACTCTTTAACAGTGCCTGCTGTTGCGCATCGGTCGTCGTCTTCAGCTTTTCCTCGATCATCGAATCCACCAGCGAGTCGATGCGGCTGATGAAGAAGCTGGCCACGCCTCCGATTTTCTTCAGATTGCCGCCGCGCTTCGCCAAATCTTCCAGCCCCGCGATGTGAGCCTCCGCAACTTTCTCGTAGACTTCCTGCGCGAACAACAACGTCACATTGACATTGATGCCTTCGCCAATCGCCTGCCGAATCGCGGGAAGTCCCTCTGCCGTCCCAGGAATCTTGATCATGACGTTCTCGCGATTCACGGCCTTCCATAGCCGCCGCGCCTCGTCGATCGTCTCCTGCGTCTTCAGCGCCAGCAGCGGAGAAACTTCCAGGCTCACATACCCATCGCGGAACTTCGAACTGTCGTACACCGGCCGCAGCACATCCGCGGCGTCCTGGATGTCGCGAATCGCAATCTGCTCATAGCGCCCCGTCGTATCCAGATCATGGCGCGAAGCCAGCGTCTTCAACATGTCGTCGTAGAGAGAGCTGTCGGCAATTGCCTTCTCGAAGATGGCCGGATTCGAAGTCATCCCGCGAAGCCCATCCTCGTCAATCATCTTCTTCAGGCTGCCGCTCGTGATCAGATCACGCCGGATGTAATCCAGCCACATCGACTGCCCATAGCTGAGCAATGCCTTCAGTGGATTTGTAGCTTTGGCCGTTTCCAGAACTCCAGTGGGCTGCATAAATAATTTCTCCTTAAATCATGTTTGGGCACAGCCGAGATCTTGTGGAGACAGCCGCCCTCGCCTGCCCTGAGCGAGGCCGAAGGGGCCGTCCGGTCGAGCGAAGCCCGACAACTCGCCGTTTATTTCTCTGCCATTGCCTTGTGCGCTTCCTCAACCACCACATCCACAGTGAACCCGAAAAATTTCAACAAATCTTTCAGCGGAGCCGAAGCCCCAAACCGGTGCATCCCAACTTTTCTTCCCTTCAAACCAACGTAGCGCTCCCAGCCAAAAGTGGCGGCCATTTCCACTGAAACGCGCGCAGTCACCGAAGAGGGAAGTACGCTCTCTTTGTAAGCCGCACTCTGCTGCTCAAAAATATCCCACGACGGCATGCTCACCACGCGCGCTGCAATGCCTTCCGCCTTCAGTTTTTCGTAAGCCTCCACGCACAGCGAAACTTCACTGCCCGTGCCTATCAAAATCACATCCGGTTTGCCGCCTGGAGCGTCGGCCAAGATGTAAGCTCCCTTCGCCGTGCCGGAAGCCGTGCCAAATTTCGTACGGTCAAAAGTTGGAATGTTTTGTCGAGTCAGCACCAGCGCCACGGGCTGATGCTGCAACTGCGCAATGATTTTCCACGCCTCCACCACTTCATTCGCATCCCCCGGACGCAGCACGACCAGATTCGGCATCGCGCGCAGCGAAGCCAGTTGCTCAATCGGCTGATGCGTCGGCCCATCTTCTCCCACGCCGATCGAATCATGCGTGAAAATAAAGATCGACGAAATCTCCATCATCGCCGAGAGCCGGATGCTTGCCCGCATGTAGTCGCTGAAATTAAAGAAAGTCGCGCCGAACGCGCGGATTCCGGAAACCACAAGCCCGTTCACACTAGCGCCCATCACGTGTTCGCGTATGCCGAAGTGCAGATTGCGCCCCGCATAGGTGCCGGGCTGAAAATCACCTGCGCCTGTCAGGTTCGTCTTGTTCGAAGTAGCGAGGTCCGCCGAACCGCCCATCAGCCACGGAATATTCTGCGCCAGCACATTTAGCACTTTTCCAGAACTCTCGCGCGTCGCGATTCCCTTCGCGTCCGCCGGAAACGTAGGCAGATTTTTGTCCCAACCGTCAGGGAGTTCACGCCGTTCCATGCGATGCAACTCATCGGCTAACTCCGGATATTTTTCCGAATATCCCGCGAACATCTTCTCCCACTGCGCGCGCTCCTCGCGCCCGCGCTTGCCGATTCCATCGCGAAAATGTTCCCGCACGCCCTCCGGCACCAGAAACTTGGCATCCTCCGGCCAGCCGTAAAACTTCTTCGTCAAGCGTACTTCTTCTTCGCCCAGCGGTTCTCCGTGCGCTGCATTCGAGTCCTGTTTGTGCGGCGATCCATATCCAATGTGGCTGTCCACAATAATCAAGGTAGGACGATCCGTCGTCTTATGAAAGGTTTCAAAAGCCCGCGCCAGCATCTCGAGATCGTTCGCATCGGCAACCCGCGTTACATTCCATCCGTATCCGACAAAGCGCGTCGCCACATCTTCGCTAAACGACCAATCAGCCGGGCCATCGAGCGTAATGTGGTTGTGATCGTACATCCAGCAAAGATTCGAAAGCTTCAGATGACCCGCCAGCGAAGCCGCTTCGCCGCCAATTCCTTCCATCAAGTCGCCATCCGAACACATGGCGTAGACGTTGAAATCGAAGACTTCAAAGTCCGGCCGGTTGAAATTCGCCGCCAGCCAACGGCTTGCAATTGCTATCCCTACGCTGTTTCCCACACCTTGGCCGAGCGGCCCCGTCGTGGTCTCCACGCCCGTCGTAAGCTCTGATTCAGGATGTCCCGGAGTCCGGCTTCCCAGTTGCCGGAAGCGCTTGATCTCTTCCAATGGAACCGCGAGTGTTTTCAGAACATCGCCGTTCTTATCCACCTCGCGCACGCCCGTGAGGTAAAGCATGGCGTAAAGCAGCATGGAGGCGTGACCGTTCGACAGCACGAACCGGTCGCGGTTCAGCCATTTAGGATCTTCCGGATCGTAGCGCAGAAACTCCTGCCACAAGCAATAAGTCACCGGCGCCAAACCCATCGGCGCGCCCGGATGCCCGCTGTTGGCCTGCTGCACCGCGTCTATCGCCAGGGTGCGGATCGTGTTAATGCACAGCGTATCCAACTGACTGCCGGTCACTACCGCCTGCTCACTGGCTACCATTCGATGCGCGCTCCTTCGCAGACAACAACTCTGCCTTCGCTTGCGTTATTCGTGGCTCAGCTTTACTTAGAGTTCCACGGACGCAAAAGGGTTTCAGATAAGCATCGAGTGTACCAATTTTCTTGCGGACCCATGTCGCGGGATTGTGAAAATGAGGTGAAAACGAGGTGGACTAAAGAAGCGTGCAAGAGAAATAGCGGCGAAATTTTACTTCAGTAGCTGCAGGTAGCCGTTTTCGGTCCTACCCGCTCTTGTTGTCTCTTGCACGTACTTCAGAAATTGGCGGAGATTCTCTTTTTCCGCGGGATCCATCCCAGCGAAGCGAATGCGCATTCCCGCGGCGGGCGCGCTGCGAGTGACCACTCCATTCAACGCCAGACCTTTTACCCAAATTTTTCCACTCGCGACCCATAGTCCCACATCAACTTTCGAGCCGCCGCTGATATGAATCGAGGTCTCAACCTGGCAACCGCCCACGCTGGTATTCGAAAGCGTGCCCCAGATGGGAGCGTCCAAATCGTTGACCCGTAGTTCTACCGCCACGAAGCACTTGATTCGGGGATGCAGGCGTCGATCTTGTCCCCAGTTTGGGCTAAAGACATCGGGCTCAAACGGCGGAGCCACAGACGTCGGAGTAGGCGCTGGCTGGGATGAAGGCTCGGTCGCTCCCTTAGCCGAACTTGCTGCGCGCGAAGCGTCGCTGGAAGCTCCCAGCTTGATCTCGCCCATGACCGCCAGAAGCGCCTTTTCTCTGTTCTCGGGCGGAGTATCGCGATAGATCTGCAACAGTTTTCCAAGGTTTCGTGCCATATCCGGATCGGCCAGTAGCTCGGTCCAGTCCATTCCCACCGCCGCATTAGGCTTGGAGTTACTCATTGAAATGGTTTTCTCTCAATCGCGCGAACGAGTCCAGCTTTCAGGTTGAGCCTTGGGCCGCCCGTCCACAAGATGACCGAAGTCATCTCAGTCGATCGGTTGCATGCCTTTGAAGTAACTATTCAGCAAAGCTTGCTGGTCGCTCGTTAGGCATAGAAATTCAAATCCGTAATGGCATCCGCGCCGGTATCGCACAACCGCTCTCACTTCCCACGGAATATCCGATCCGGGCAGCGAAAAGTTCAACCCAGCCACTTCGCCTGCGGTCAGGTCGACCGCCAGGAGTATGCCGATCCCGGCTTCCGACAAGTCCCTGCAATGTCCCTCAAACTTCCGGTACCCGTTTCCCAGAAGACAACTCACCAGGACTCGGAAGTCGACTCCGTATCTCGGATGCCGTCTTCGTCGCCGATTGATCGGTGTAGCCGATTTTGCTGTTTTAGGAGTCGAGACGGGCATGAGGAGTGGAGTTTTCGTTATTTTCGAAGCGCTTGCGCTATTTCTTCCTAGCCGGAATTCGGCTGAACAACCTCCAAGAATTTCTTCCAGTGACCTCCTCTACTGTATCGGCAGGCTTCCGGCGGAGAAAGTGTCGAAAGTGATTGCCCTGTTGCCTCAAGTTGGGATCCAAAATCACGCTGGGGGCTCCCAGGTTTTTGCATCGCCTGGCACCTTAAGCGAATCAATTACATGCTGTTACGACAAGAGGAGAAAGGTCGTCCCAAACGTTTCTTTGTGAAGGCTTTCTTTAAATGCGAAGGCTTTCTATAATGGGATTTTTCACGACAGGAAATGCTCCGTTCCTTCTCTCATCTAAGCCGCTTCTTTCTTGCCTTCGCGCTGACGCTCCTGTTCTCTGTGACAGGTGTGGCTCAGAGTTCCACTCCCACGCCAACTCCCTCCATCTCTTTGCCTGGATCGCAAAGCCCCTACATCGGAAGCGAGCCCGAGGGCAAGGCCACTCCAGAAGTCTTGCAGTTGAGTCTTCAGGACGCCATCGATCGCGGACTCCGCAATAATCTCGGCCTACTGCTCTCCGGCGATCAGACCATCATGGCGCGAGGCGAAAGATGGAAACAACTCAGCGAACTGCTTCCCCACGTCTCCGCTCGAGTGCAGGAGGACGTGCAGAACCAGAGTCTCGCGGCGCTCGGCTTCGAAAAGCTATTTCCGCTGTTTGGTTTGAGGGGCGCAATTCCCCCGGTGACCCCGGTCTTCAATTACTTCGATGCGCGCGCCACCGTCACTCAGTCTCTCTTCAACTTCAGCGACCTTGAGAAGGAACGCGCCGCCTCAGAGAGCTTGAAGTCCGCGCAATACTCCTTCAAAGACGCACGCGAATTGGTAGTGCTCGCCGTAGGCAATGCCTACCTGCTGGCAATCGCCACCGCCGCCCGGATTGAAACCACAGAAGCCCAGGTCAAAAACTCCCAGGCGCTGTACGACAAAGCTACACACCAGCTAAAAGCCGGGCTTAGCCCAGCCATCGATACTTTGCGCTCTCAAGTGGAATTGCAGACTCGCCAGCAACAGCTCATCGCCGCGCGCAATGATTTTGCCAAACAGAAGTTGTCGCTAGCCCGCGTCATCGGATTACCGCCGGGACAGGAATTTCTCCTGAGCGATAAATCGCCCTACCAGGCGCTAACCGTGATGCCGCTGGAGACTTATCTGCAGCGCGCCTACGCCACGCGCGCCGACTATCAGGCAGCGCAGGCGCAAGTCCGTGCAGCCGAACTTACGCGACGGTCGGCGACCGCCGAACACTATCCCTCCCTCGATGTGAACGCAAACTACGGCGACATCGGTGTCACTCCCGCCCACTCCAATGGAACCTGGCAAGTGAATGGCGGCGTTACCATTCCGATTTTCGCGGGCGGAAAAACTCACAGCGATGTCCTCGAAGCTGAAGCTCAACTGAGGCAGGCCCGTTCCCAGTTGGCCGATCTCCGCGGCCGCATCGACTATGAAGTTCGCGCCTCATTGCTCGATTTAAGTTCCGCCGCTGACCAGGTCGCAGTGGCACGCAGCAATGTTGATCTCGCAGAGCAGACCCTCACCCAGTCGGAAGATCGCTTCTCCGCCGGTGTGGCTGACAATCTGGAAGTCGTTCAAGCGCAGGAGTCCGTCGCCAGCGCGCATGAGAACTACATTCAGGCTCTCTACGCGCACAACCTGGCCAAAATCGAAATCGCGCGCGCCATCGGCGACGCCGAACAGGGAGTCAAGCGAGTTTTGAAAGGCGAAGAACACTAACTCAAATTTATGGAAGAGACGACGCAAACCCAGCCCGGCGCTCCGCCTGAAACCGATAGCCGTACCAAGCCGTTGCCCGCTACCGAACGGGACTTCCGCACGATTCGTCCTTCGCGCACCGCCAGTCCCGGCTTCCGCATTGCAGCCGTGATCGCCGTCGTAGTGCTGCTCGTTGTCGGGATTTTTGTCTATCGCTACGTCACCAGTTACGAATCCACTGACGATGCCCAGGTAGATGGTCACGTCAATTCCATCAGCGCCCGCATCTCAGGCCACGTTGTGAAGCTGAATGTTCTCGACAACCAGTATGTCGAGGCGGGAACGGTGTTAGTAGAAATCGATCCAGCCGATTATGAGGTCGCGTACGAGCGCGCCAAAGCCGATTTCGAGGACGCACAAGCTGCCGCCGCGGCAGCCGGAGTAAATGTTCCCATCACTACGGTCAACACCGACAGCCAGGTTTCGTCGGCGGAGGCTGATGTAGCCAGCGCTCGATCCGGAATCGCAGCCGCCAAGAAACAATTCGACGCAGCCAACGCTCAGCGCGATCAGGCCGAAGCTAACAACGTTAAAGCGCAGAACGACCTCGGCCGCTACAAGCAGCTTGTGGATAAGCAGGAGATCTCGCTGCAACAATACGATCAGGCCGTAGCCTCTTCCAAAGCCAGCGCGGCCGCCGTCGAGGCCGCCCGCGCCCAAGCCGAGGCTACCCAATCCCAAGTAAATCAAGCTCAGGATAAACTTCTGCAGGCCGAAGCCAACTGGCGCAACGCCCAGAACGGCCCCAAACAAGTTCAGATCGAGCGCTCCAAAGCCGCATCAGCCCTGGCCGCAGCTCAACTCAAGAAGGCCGACCTCGATCAGGCCGCATTGAATCTGCAATACACCAAAATCTTAGCTCCGGTTGCAGGCGTAGTCAGCGACCGCACGGTTGAGGTTGGCCAAAACGCCGCTCCGGGTCAGGAAATGATGAAAATCATTCCTCTCGATGACGTCTGGATCACCGCTGACTACAAAGAGACCCAGCTCCGCGAGATGAAGATTGGCCAGCCCGTCACCATCGAAGTCGATGCCAACGGTAGAACCTACAAAGGCAAGGTCGATAGCATCGCCGGAGCCAGCGGCGCACGTTTCAGCCTATTGCCTCCCGAGAATGCAACCGGCAATTATGTGAAAGTAGTGCAGCGCATTCCAGTCAAAATCGTTCTCGATCCCGGCGAAAACAACGATCACTATCTTCGCCCCGGAATGTCCGTCGATCCTAAGGTCTGGATCAGGCGATGAGCGCAGGCTCAACCACCTATAACGCCAATGCGGATACTTGGCGTCCGGCGGTAAATCCGTGGATCATCGCCATCACGGTGACGCTCGCGACTTTCATGGAGGTGCTCGACACTTCCATCGCCAACGTCGCTCTGCCGCACATAGCCGGCAGTCTATCTGCCGGCCAAGATGAAAGCACCTGGGTCCTCACTTCTTATCTCGTTTCCAACGCCATCGTGTTGCCCCTGAGCGGTTGGCTCTCGTCGATCGTCGGCCGCAAGAACTTCTACATGGGCTGCGTAGCGCTGTTCACCATCAGTTCTTTTCTCTGCGGACTCGCGCCGAATCTGACTGTTCTGATCATCTGCCGAGTCCTGCAAGGCGCCGGCGGAGGCGGTCTCCAGCCCAGCGAACAAGCCATCCTCGCCGACACTTTCGAACCCGCCAAGCGCGGCATGGCCTTCGCCGTTTATGGAATCGCCGTGGTCAGCGCTCCCGCCATCGGCCCAACCCTCGGCGGCTGGATCACCGACAACTTCACCTGGCGCTGGATTTTCTTCATCAACATTCCAGTCGGAATTATTTCCTTGCTCCTCACCTCTCGTCTCATTCAAGACCCACCATATCTCAAGCGCCGCAAGCTCAGCGAAACCAAAATCGATTACGTCGGCCTCGGCTTTGTCGCCCTCGGACTCGGAGCCTTGCAGATTGTCCTCGACAAAGGCCAGCGCGATGACTGGTTCGAATCGCACTTCATTGTGATCCTCTCCGTGATCGCCGCGACCGCCTTGATCTTCGTGATTTTCTGGGAGTGGAGGCACAAAGATCCCATCATCGATCTGCATCTGTTCCGCGATCGTACTTTTGCCGTCTCTAATTTGCTGATGTTCATGCTGGGCTTCGCCTTGCTCGGCAGCACACTGCTGTTGCCTTTGTTCATGCAGACCCTGCTCGGCTACACCGCCGAGCAGTCCGGCCTGGCGCTGATGCCCGGCGGATTCACCATCATGCTCTTCCTTCCTCTGGTCGGTTTCCTGCTCTCGCGCTACAGCCCGCGCTGGCTCCTCGTCTTCGGCCTGGTTGTTCTCTCTGCTTCTTTATTCCATATGGCCGGCTTTGACCTGGATATGGATTTCCGCACCGCGGTCATGGCGCGCGTGTTTCAGGCCGTTGGAATGGCGTTCCTGTTCGTTCCCATCAACACGGCCGCGTACGCGTTCCTCCCGCGAGATAAGAACAACGCCGCGTCTGGACTGATGAACCTGGCGCGCAACATGGGCGGCAGCGTCGGTATCTCCCTCGCCACCACCATGCTCGATCGCCGCGGACAGGTTCATCTGAATGATCTGTCCCACAATCTAAGCGCCTCAAACCCCGCATTCCAAAGCAAACTCCGTGGGTTGACGGCCTTATTCCAAGGTCATGGCGGGGATCCCCCGACGGCTATGCGTCAGGCTTACGCTATGATCGAAGGCACCTTGCAGCGCCAAGCCACCATGCTGGCCTATCTCGATGACTTCCGCCTCCTCGGCATAGCCATACTTGCAATGGTTCCGCTGGTTTTCCTCATGAAAAAAGGCAAACCAGGCGGCGGAATCGCGGTACACTAATGCGCGGTAGTAGGCCGGTAGCGCCGTCCGTAGCGCCGGCATCCTGCCGGCTGTCCCGAGGGCGTCTCGCCCTCGGCGCAGCGCGCAAGACGAAGGTTTGCTATTGTTTAGCGGAGTGATGTTAGCAGTCCAATAACAGGTGCGATAAAACAGAATGTTCCGCCTAATCAGCATCGAGCGAGAGTACGGCTGCGGCTGCGGCGCAATCGCCGCTGAACTAGCCCAACGTCTGAAATGGAAGCTCTGGGACCAACTTCTCACCGAAGAGATTGCCCGCCTCGCCAACGTCGACTGCTCCGCGGTCATGCGCTGCGACGAGCGCATGGATAGCAGTTTCTACCGCCTCGCAAAAACTTTCTGGCGCGGCAGTTATGAAAGTAACTCCTCTCTCGGCAATCAGGCGTTCGACGCTGACTGCATGGTTTCGTTGATGGAGCAGATCGCTCCCAGAATCGCCCAGGAAGGCAACGCCATAGTAGTCGGCCGCGGCGCGCCTTACTTCCTGCGCGAGCAGCCCGACGCGTTCCACGTCTTCCTCTACGCGCCGCGCGCCGAAAAACTGCGTCGCCTTTTGCAAGAAGGCTACAGCCAATCTGAATCCGAAGAACTCGTCGACACCGTCGACCGCCAGCGCGTCGCCTTCGTCAAACACTACTTCGACGCCGACTGGCCCACCCGCTCCCTCTACCACGTAATGATCAACACGGCCGTAGGGAATGAATCGGTAATCCAGACAATTCTCAACACCATGCACCTGGTCGAAGGCCGCCCAAAAGCCACGGCGTACGAACCTCCCAAAGTCTCCACCTCGATCTAACTCAGTAGCGCCAGGGGAACACCAAGAAGAGGCAGTAGCGCCGGCGTCCCGCCGGCCGTCCAGCGGGCGACCTCGCCCGCTGCCCGGGGAGCACAATCCCCGTCCTGATTTCGGAAACACGCGCCCCTGCACCCTGAGAAAACCTTGCGATCAAACTGGACCCGTCTCTACAATTGTGAAGTGCTAACTGAAGAAGACAAACGGTGGATTAGCGCACAGTTGGAGAAGGTGGAAACTAATCTTCTCACCGAGTTTCACAGCGGGGAATCCTCGGTCGAATTGCGCCAGCGAAGCCACGCCGCGGCCCTTCGTGCGCTCGACACTGAGGTTGAGTCCCTTTCGGACCGTCTCAAAAATCTCGAACGGCACTAATCGATCCCTCGTCGAGCCAGCCTCTCAGGAGCCTGGAATCGAGCTTCTGGCTTGCCCGTTTTGGATCGACCGATGTCAAAGCCGAAATCCTGCACAATTGTCTTGACACCGACTCTCAGAACTGCAATCCTAATATTGCTCTACGCATTGGATCTTTGACAATTGAATAGCATCGAGATAACTCCAGCAAGCTCAATATTTTGCGACCCGGACCCTCGATTTCACGGGTACTTTGCCGCGAATGAGACCGCTAAGTCCTTTGCATGGAGTGTTTTGCAGGCAAGTTGCTTGTTTTCAATATTTTAGCCGGATTCCGAGCAGATCAAAAACCCGTAACTAACTGATTCCAGATATTTTAGCAAGATCGATCCGCGAAATTTTTTCAAGGTCCGGATCCGACCCAGACGCGAGTCCACCGACCACTGATCACTGACCACTGATCACTGCCTTTGGCCTTCCCGGCCCCAGACAGCAATCCTCCGCACACACATCCGCACGAGGGCCGAGCATTCCCACAGCCCGCCGCTCCGTCCCGGGATTCATTCGCTCTAGAATCAGTTCGCGAATCATGCTGATGAATTTCGGATGCACGCCCACGGTTTTCGCGCGCGTCATCGGCAGAGCCAGGGAATCGCAAAGTTGCCGAGCTTCGATATCCAGGTCGTACAGCACTTCCATGTGATCGGAGACAAAGCTGATCGGCGCCAACACCACGGCCGAAGCCAGATTCTCCGCCTTCACCTGCCGCAGATATTCAAGAATGTCCGGCCCCAACCAGGGCTGCCCCGGAGAGCCGCTGCGGCTCTGGTAAACCAGCACATCGTTCTTATGACCGAGCGCTTCCGAGACCAGCCGCCGCACTTCTTCCAACTGCTTCACATAATCAGAAGTGTTCGCCATCGAAACTGGAATGCTGTGCGCCAGATATACGATCTGCGCGTTCTCCCGCGCGTCCGCAGGAACGGCCTCCAATGCGTCACGCACTCGCTCCACCGTAACCTCGATGAATGCCGGATGGTTGAAGAATTGCCGCAGCTTCTCCACCTCCGGCGCGACCGATCCAGGCTGAGAGAGTCCCACTTCACTTAGAGCCCGCGCAATGTCCTCCCGATACTGCCGGCAACCCGAGTAAGAACTGTAAGCCGAAGTGACGAACGCCAGCGCCCGTCGAATGCCATCCTGCTGCATCTTTCGCAGCGTCTCTGCCAGCAGCGGATGCCAGTTGCGGTTTCCCCAATAGATTGGCAACTTCGGTCCGTGCCGCTGCAATTCCGCTTCCAGCGCGGCGATCAGCTCGCGTGTCTGCTGGTTGATCGGACTCTTGCCCTCGAAGTGATAGTAGTGCTCGGCGACCGTCAACAAGCGCTCGCGCGGAACGTTCCGCCCGCGCAGCACATTTTCGAGGAAGGGAATCACATCCTCCTTCGATTCCGGTCCACCAAAAGAAACCACAAGAATAGCGTCGTAATTATTATTCAAGTTCATGTCGAATCAGTTGCCGAGACTTAATTGCAAAAGCCTGAGTTGTAAAGTGTACTGTGGCGGGCCTCGCTGAGGAAACTAGAACGCGAATCGCGCGGAGAACTGCAACACGCGGGGAAGGCCGTTGGGGCTGATTTCCTGCAATGTTCCGAAGTTTCCCGTGCCCGAGTTCGGCACAAGATAGCAGGTCTGGTTGAGCGTAGCGCCGTCCCCGCAGTTTGACCCGACAGGATTGTATTGCAGTTGGTTGATGCCGTCACCGTTCTGTACATAGTAGTTCGCGTGATTAAACAAATTAAATGCCTGCGCTTGTAATTGCAGTTGCTTGCCCTCCCTGATTCGAAAATTGCGCGCCAGGCCGACGTCGATCCTCTCCAGCCACGGGCCGTAGAAAGAATTCAGTCCGATGCCCGGCGTGGGGCCGGCACCATTGATGCCCCCCGCTGTATTCGCAGTATCCTGGTTGAAGGCGGTGTCATTCAGGTTGTCACCGCTGGACGCGGGGGCCAGAAGCCCTGCGTAGGGACGGCCGGAAGAAAACTCCATGACGCTGCTCAGCGTCCAGCCAGAGAGGACCTTGCGCCCAGCGTCCGAACTGGTGAGTTTTTCGAGTCCGGGCCGATAGACGCCGGCAAAAGTAATTCGGTGGCGCTGATCGAGCAGCGACGGAGCGTGAGTATTGCTGAAATCAAACTGATTGTTGAAGTCCATCCCGTCTAGCATCATGCTCTTGGCGAACGTATACGCCACTTGCAGCGACAGGCCTCGTGACATGCGGCGCTGCAATTGCACGAAGAAGGAGTTGTAATAGTTTTGTGCAGGGCTGATAAGTTCCTGGATCTGGCCGAGTTGCGAATTGATGAGACCGTCGGTGAGCAGGCCACTATCCATGTTCGGCAGGACAATCGTTTGGCCGCTGCAGGACTGTGCGGTCGCGGCCGTGCTAGGAGGACAAACGACGTACGTGGTTGTGCCTTGCAACGGCTCCAGGTTCACGTCATAGGCGCTGCCGGAAATAATGTGCACTCCGTGATTAAACATGGTGCCGATGCTCAGAGTTGTGTTCTCGAAAATCTCGCGCTCAATCTGCAAACTCGCCTGCATGATGTAGGGCACCCTGAACTGCGGAGCGACCAGCGAAATGTCCGGGGAGGCAGAGAACAGCGGAGAATCACTTGGGAGAATATTCGGAAACGTAGGTGCTTGCTGGTTCGGCGCGCCCGAGGTGTAACTGGCGTTTGCCTCCGACTGCTGCGACAGCAATCCGTTCGAGACCACAGCGTTGCGGTAGTTCAGCCCGTTCATGTTCGTATAGAACATGCCGAATCCTCCGCGCACCACTGTTTTCGATGCAGGCTGCCAGGCAAATCCGAAGCGCGGAGCCAGGCGCAGAAACTGATTCGGATACTGCCCGGTGAGCGGGAAGGCCGGATTCTCCGCCGGCTGCGGGTAAACCTGAAAGTCCTCGCGCAAGCCCATTTCCAGCGTCAGGTTCGGCAAAGCCCGGTAAGTATCCTGTACGTAGAATCCGTAGTAAGGAACCGCGAAAGAGAAAGTCGGGTTTCCGGCGGCCTGATTGAAGTTGATGTATTCGCCGAGCGCAAACGCCTCCAGACTGGGGAACTCATAAAGACCCAGCGGGGACCCGAAATCGATTGCCTCGTTCGGATCGGCGCCGCCATCATTGGTGTCCGCATCCCATGCGCGGTTGAAATCGAAGCCCAATTGCAACGTGTGCTTCCCCATCACGTAGTCGACCCGGTCGGCCACGGAGTACTGCCTTTCAAAAACCCTCCCCACCGAGAAAGGAGCGTTGCCTAGAATGAAAGCCGATGGACTATCCAGCACGATCGTCGGGGTGTTTCCAGCCGTCCCGGTCGGAGTCGAGATCTCATTATCCTGCGAAGTGCTTACGTGAAATTCGTTCAGCAATGTGGAAGAGAACGCGTGCGTCCATCCCACGCTGGCCTGGAACGTATGTACGTAGGCGTTAGCCAGCGTCTGCGTCCCATAATTTCCCACAGTAGGATCGAGGATCACGCCTCCGGGCGAATTGAAGCGGTTCAAATTCAAGCTGAGGAACAGACTGTCATGGGGACTCGCCTGGTAGTCGAGCCGGGGCGTAATCACCCAATCGTTGCCCTTTCTTGCCTTGAGTCCGAGATTGGAATTCAACGCGTTGATCGTGTTCGACACTTGCTGCAGGTATAGAGGGTACAGCGGATCACCCGGTCCTGCCGTGACGTCGGCGTCGGTGTCAATGTTCGGTACAGGCAAGGAACCGTTCGGGGCTGGCAACTGTGTCCCCGGCGCAATGTTGAAGCCGCCGGGAGCGCTGAACAAGGTAGCCAGGTTGGAAGGGTTCGGCGCCAGCGCCGAGTTAATCACGGGAATCGGATTGTTCCGCAGTTGCTGCTCATAATCCACAAAAAACCATAAGCGATCCTGCCGGATCGGTCCGCCCACCCCGGCGCCGAATTGCTGCAAAGCATCTTCCGGTTTCGGATTACCGGCGGCGTTATCGAGGGCGTCGTTAGCTCCCGTCGCGGAGTTCCGGTTGTAATAGAATGTACTGCCGTGGAACGCATTGCCACCCGACCGGGTTACCGCGTTCACGAAACCCGCTCCCCCGCCATAGACCGCTGTGTATGGGCTTACCGCGACTTGAAATTCCTGAATCGCCTCCTCGCCATACAGGTACGGGATGCGATTACGGCCCACAATGTCGGCGAAGTAGCTGTTGGTTGCGTTGGATCCGTCTACGGTGAATGCGTTCGAACCATTTCCGTTGGCATATCCCGAATCCTCACCACCCTGCTGCCCGGCAACACTCACCAGGCCAGTGTCGCCGTCATAGCTGGTATTCGGCGTAAGCACCGTAAAGTTGGTGTATTTTCGTCCGTTGAGTGGCAATTCCTCGATAAGGGACCGATCGATCACCGTGCTGGCCGAAGACTCCTCTGGCCGCAGCAGCGGCGTGGTCCCGCTTACTCTAACCGTGTCTGTACTCGCTCCAACCTGTAGCTTGATGTCTTGTACCGTCGTGTTTCCTACCTGCACTCGCACCAATGCCTGCACATCGCGAAAACCTTTGATACTTGCTGTGATGGAATAGGTGCCAGGCATAAGTGCCGGGAACCTGTAAAGTCCCGCATGGTTTGCCTCAGAAGATTGGGTTACGCCGGTTCCTAGGTTTCTCACAACAACCGACGCTCCCGGAACCACAGCTCCACTTTTATCCGTGACGCGTCCACTGAGAGCGCCTGTCAAAACCAGATTCTGGGCGGGCAGCAATACGCAATTTGCCAACACCACCAACACGGCGCACAGCGCCAGACAATAGGCCGAGGGTGGCGCGTTACGGATTGCTTGAACGGTGAATGCCCGTATCATCCTGGCTCCTGGCTCCATCACTTAATAATAGTGCAACTGTGAAGTCGTCCAAAATAGCAGCACCGTCACCTCTACTACCAAGCTGCGTAGAACCTGGAATTCGACATCGGCAGGCATACTACCGGGCTCACTGCCTTGCTCACGAAGGCCGCTCCGTGCGGGCGGGAAACGAATCTCTTCGTGGGACGTCCAAAGAAAAGTGAACCGGCCAGGATTGTCGCGCACCACGAATGTATCGAAGCGGCATGTTAGGCTTTTGCAAGGGCATATGGAGACGCTGACTTGATCGGCCGGGTATTTAAAGCTTTTAAATACCGCGATTTTCGCCTGATGTGGTTCGGCGCCTGCACCTCGAGCATCGGCACCTGGATGCAGATCGTCGCTCAGGGGTGGCTGATCTACCGGCTCAGCCATTCGGCGTTCCTGTTGGCGCTCGATCAATTTCTCGGCGGCATTCCTATCTTTTTGTTTTCGCTGATTGGCGGCGTGGTGGCCGATCGCGTGGAGCGCCGCAAGATTCTTCTCGGCTCGCAATATGTCCAGATGGCGACAGCGGGCATTCTCACAATTCTTGTCGCCACTGGCGCAGTACACGTGTGGCACATTCTCTGTCTGTCTTTTATTTCCGGTTTCGCGCAAGCCTTCGGCGGCCCCGCGTATCAGGCGCTGATTCCCACGCTGGTTGAGAAAGACGACATGCCGAATGCCATCGCGCTGAATTCGATTCAGTTCAACGTGGCAGTTATGGTGGGGCCGGCGCTTGCCGGGCAGGCGCTGGCGAAGCTCGGAGAGAAGTGGTGCTTCGGCCTGAACGCGCTGTCCTTCCTCGCGCCCATTATCTCGCTTTCGATCATCAGCGCCCGCTTCCTGCCAATCAAGACCTCGGAGACGATGTACAACAGCCTGAAGCAGGGAATTCAGTTTGCGCGCAAGCAGGTTTCCATGGAGGCGCTGATCGTGCTGGCCTTTTGCATGACCGCGCTCGGCATGCCCATGCGCACCTACATTCCCGTATTCGTGAAAGACATCTTCCATCGCGGACCTGAAACCTACGGCAATCTGCTCGCGCTCATGGGGCTCGGCTCGATTCTTGGTTCACTGACAATCGCCGGCGCGGGCAACATGAAAAGAAAAGGTCTCATCGCCCTCGGAGCGCTCATCTGCCTGGGCGCGGGGATCTCCGCATTCGCATTTTCCAAGTCGCTGCCATTCAGCGGCGCAATTCTGGTTTTGGTGGGCGCATCGATGATGGCTGTCTTTGCCACGGTCAATTCGCTGGTGCAGTTAATCACCACCAACGAAATGCGCGGCCGCGTGATGAGCGTCTACAACTTCGCCTTCCGCGGCGGCATGCCCATGGGCAACCTGCTATCGGGATGGCTCGTCCCCGTCTTCACCGCACCGATAGTAGTCGGCGTGAACGGAATCCTGCTTATTCTCTTGGCTCTCTACTTCCTATTCGTGCAACGCCGCCTGGCCGCGCTCTGAAATCGCACCGCCGCGTTCCGGTCCGAACAGATTCCCGGTGCTGTTTGCTCCTCGAGGGTTCGTCGAGCATGCAAGAATTTTCATCTACGCAGTCAGTGCGCGAGGTGTAGGATTCCCCGGACGAGCGGGATCCCCAATCGACGTTTGCGGCGCAACCCTGTTGCGCCGCAATCACTTCCAGGTGACGCCGTAGTGCTGAAAGTGATCCAGGAAAAAAGTGATGAAGGGAAAGAAAAATCTGGTGCGCCCGGAGAGATTCGAACTCCCGACCTATTGCTCCGGAGGACATACCGCACGAATAATCAACGGTTTAGCGGCATTTGTACGGGTTGCGATTCGTTGGAGAATGCGAGGTTTTATGCGTTCCACACCACCTACTAACGAAAGGGGTACAAGCAGCCACTGGGCACAAAATTGGGCACACTAGACATCGAACAATTAATCGCGCCGCACCGGTGCTGAAACACCGACACGGCGCTAACCAAGAGTCGCCTATGAAGGAGGCAACAAATGGCTAGACAGCAACGTAGCACCACTTTCGCTCAAGAATCCACTCGCCCCATCACTCAGGTCGCGCTCTACGCCAGAGTCAGCACCCTCAACAATCAAGATCCAGAAATGCAGCTCGCTGAACTGCGGGAATACGCAGGACGCCGCGGCTGGCAGATCGTTGAGGAGTTTACGGACCAAGGAGTGTCAGGCTGCAAGGAGTCCCGGCCTGCGCTCAATCGGCTGATGTCAGACGCCTGTCGTAGGCGATTTGATGCCATCGTCGTCTGGAAGATCGACCGCTTTGGGAGGTCATTGAAGCACCTGGTCAATGCGCTTGCGGAACTCGCAGCACTAGGCGTGGCATTCGTTAGCCTACGGGACAACATAGACCTCAGCACGCCATCGGGCCGGCTGATGTTTCAGATCATCGGTGCCATGGCGGAATTTGAGCGCGCACTGATTCAGGAGCGGGTGCGTGCCGGTCTTCGGAACGCACGCGCCAAAGGGAGACGACTGGGGAGACCGCGGGTGTCCGTGGACGCTTCAAGGATTGCTTCTCTTCGCGCCCAGGGCCGTTCCTGGAGTCAGATTACCGCTGAGATGAAGATCGGCAAGGGAACGGCACAGAGGGCCGTTGTAGGCTTGCCCAAAATTGCGTCGTGATGATTATGGGCTCTCCAGCCTGGCATGCGCAGAGCAAGGAAGTTGGTGTGTCCTCTCGGGTCCTCAACGTTGGGTCGGGCGTTGAGGAGTGAAGAAGGCGGGCTAAGACCAACTAGTGTTCCCGAGATAGCCGGCCTTCAACAGATTTTAGGACTTCGGACGGTCGCATGCCGAAGGTTTTTGCGAAGTCGAACAAGGCTGTCAGAGATGGGCTTTTTTCACCTCTCTCCAGTTGACCGATATAGTTGCGGTGGTACCCAGTACGATGGGCAAATGAGTCTTGCGAATATCCACCTTCTTGGCGGAGCGCTCGAAGAACGAGACCAAACGCCACCCTCGGATTGAGTTCCCGCCTGCCACGAGTGAGTTTTCGAGCCACGACAACGAATGTCGTCTCGGCAAAAGCTGGAGGAGCAAATCGCGAAACACGACAAAGATATAAACGATCTTAAAGAGATTCTTAGGAAGCGGCTTGAGAAATTGGAGCGGTAGGGGAAGCGTTCCTGAACGGTCGGGATTCCCCGCGCGGCGATCACCGTATAAGAATGGTCGGGGTGTTCCGGGAGCCAGATGAATTCGAGGAGCTTTCGCTTCAATTTGTACACGTCGGTTTCAAACCCTTTTACTTCGGCCAATTCGTAGCTTCCGTCGTTGTGGTGGATTCTGAAATCCACTCGTAGGGCGCATATTTTGTCGCCTGCCTCTTTCCGACTTCTTCCCTGGACCAAGCGCCCTTTTGTGCGTTTGGAAATTATCGTCATAGGTTGAGTTTCCTCCACGGTTGGAATATGGGAAGTCAGACTCCCGAGCAGTACAAGAACGTAGCCAGAGCTAGGAAGAAGCAATCCAATACCAGATTCCAAGATCAAGAGTCCCCAGAGAAAGCACCCCGCACCGAGCACCAAGTAGTGGGCCGGTCTTATCTTCAAGACCCGAATGGGAACAAAGGAGGCCATTTGACCCTTCATGAAACATGACCTCCCTTGCTTGGTTTCCCCGTCGAGTTAACCGACCGTAACAGCAAACGTCTGGCGAAGTCTGTGACGAATGAACATGTTTGCCTGTGGAAAACCGTGGAACGTTCGAGCACTACCCGAAAGTAGGTACGAGGCAAGGGGAGCTAGGTCGAAAGATTACCAGCCCCGATTGTGCCGACGATTTCCACAGCCCCTATGTTCACTTGTCACTGACGACATGCCATAGGCCGTGAGATAAACCCAAGGCGAACGCTTCTTGGGGAGGTCGAGAACATGGCTGTAGGTCAGATGATTTTGCCGAATCTCAGCGAAGACCCCTTGTGGGAAGTTCTACATCAAGAGTTATCCCTGCTGCTGGTCGAACTTGGAAGCGACCCCAAATATAAGGATCGAGTGGTCTTCATCAAAACCCTGCTGGCTGACCCGCGATTCCTCAAAGTGGAGCAAATCTATTTCGTGCCCGAAATGCGGCCTTGGCCTACTGGAGATTGACTGAAATGAAACCGCTGGCAACGTGCATGAGCAACGGAGGTTGGACCCTTAAGGGGCAGGGAATCGGTTTGGCGGGTTCTCGCCGGGGAGCCCGGAAATCAAGGGCCGATTGATTCGGGGTTATGGCACGAAACCGAATCTGATGGCGAGTCAACGGCACGCCGGTGCCGCTGGGCAGAAATGCGATCATGAGACTGCTTATTCAAAAGCACGCCACCTCGCGGAACAGTTAGGTGGGAATGCGCCAAACCCCGAATCGCAAAGTAGATGCTCAAGCGTCGTGATCAGATTCTCCAAGCATGTCGCCTGTGTTGAACAGTTCTTGAGCGAAGATCGTCGGCGTTTCGCAAGGAAAAGCCGCCTTCTCCCTCAGGCAATTTCTGATTGAGGAAAAGAACTTGTACGTCGGATCTTGTCATGCCATTCTGGAAACGGCATGCGTGGCGAAACCCGAAAGGCCTCTATCAACTCCCGCACCATTCCCCTTCGCTCAATTAATATGCGTATCAAGCGCTCCAACTCATCCCACGCCCCGCCATACCACTCCGGAGGAATCTCAGCTGCCCGGGACCACACGAAATCCTCTTCCATTCTTTCGATCCGCGAGAGCCACGGCTCAAACGATTCCCACCCCCGCACCGCTGCATATACTTCGTTATGGGCGTGCACTCCTTGTAGCGGATCGTCTGGGAACGACCATTTCCCGGTGTTGAAGCAGTTTCCTTGGTCGACAAAGGTAGCAGTATACTTTCGCTCGCTTAATTTCCTCCAAAAGGCTGCCTGCCGGTCGTCGGTGTTGCCGGTCCACTTGTCCAGTACGAGCATTCCGGTGAAAGTCTCGATGTTACGCAGACGCCCCAGCATCTTGAGAGGTAGATAGTCAAACACTTGTCCCTCCTGCGGGCTCACAACATATTGCGAGCCGAACTGCAGCCCCGCCTGACACGGGATCGTACTATGCTCCAGTTGGATGTGCATCGCGGGCGTGTGCTCCACTAGCCACTCGCTGACTTCCAATATCGCGCTCACGGGCACTGGCAATCCCGCCTGTTCAGCGAGGCGTGTCGCCAGCAATTCGTTCGCCAATACTCGCGAGTGCTGCGGGTTGTTTTGAAACTTCACAACATAGAAGTGCCCATCAGAGCAGCGCATAAGCTGGCCTTGTGACCCTCCACGCATTCTTCTGGCATGTTGAACTGCGGATATGTTCACCGGTACCTTTCTCCAAGAAACGATTGACGCCTTGTTGTTACGGCGTTTCTCTGGCGGCGAAGTACCGGAGCTTCGCAGGGTCCCGAGGGAATTCGGGAGTGGATGTGTCGGCCAGAGACTCGACATTACGTTGATTTCGGAGCGACGGTCTGTGACAGATGTCACGTTAAGCCTGTTCAAAACTTTAAACAGACTCCCGAAATGGGTCCTTGCTTTAAGGGTGCAAGTGAATACTGATAGACCGAAGGCACGAATCTAAATTCTCAATCGTGGTTTCCCAAAATGGGAAAGTGGTGCCACAACAACCAGCGAATACACTAAAGGCCGTATTCCACAACAGAAGATAGTGATACTAATCTTGCTGAGGGAGCATTATGAGCAAACTTAGAGCTGCGGAGTACTTTCTCTTGCGCTATGCACCGAACGTGACCATGGATGAGGGCGTTTCGATAGCTGCTATTGTCATCGATCCTAGCAATCTAGAAAAGGGACTCTGTGCAATGAGTCTTGCCACGGACTGGAAGACGAGAGTCCGCGTGCTCGATCCGGATTCTGACTTACAGATGCTGGGGGCTCTGTTGACCGAGATACGAAATCGGTTGCTTTCTAAGCGTGGGCGTTGTGAGATGCTCCACCAGTTGGAAGATTCCTTTTCGAATGTCGTTCAGGTTTCTCAAAGGCGGAAATGTACGATCGCCCCCAGTCCCGAAACCATCGAAGAGTTCGCTCGCGGACTTTTGGAGAGGACGAACGCGACATCTCCCGGTTTGTCTGGAATGCGTGATGCGACATGCTAAGGAACGCTTTGATGCGACTAATCAGCTAATCAGCCGATACATTCCGAAACAAAACCACGGCCACTCGAAGCGAAAAAAGAACTTCCGTTAAGATCAAGGGCGCGTCTAGGAGCATTAGAGCGACTACACCTATTTGCAGCCAAAGCTGAAAAATAGAATGGGGCTGAGATGAGCTATCTTTCGGCACGGAACCTCCAAGGTGTCAAAAAATTATGCCGCTTCCTGGATTCGGTTTGTCGGAACGAAAGTGCTGGAATGAACCGACTCGTTTATCTGCTCGGCCTGCCGATAGACAAAGAGTACGCGACCGACGGGCGCTGCCGGAGACTGTTCTGAATGGTTCGTCGCATCTGGCCATGGGTTCTGATGTTTGCAATTCCCGCCACCAGCAACGTTTCTGTGCATGATCCATCTCGACGGCTGCGCCAAGCCGTCTTGGACGGGCGCGAACATCAGGTCTGGAAACTTCTCCAGCGCGCTGCCGAGTTTAGCGACATCCCGCACGCGAATGCGCCCTTGCGCTGCGAAGACACTCAGAAACCGGAAGCCTTGACCACGCCTGATCCTTTCCTGTTCCCGGCCGGAACAGGAATGAAGGTCAAGGTCAGCTTCATCATTGGCGCTGATGGGCGCGTGCGTCGTCCTCTGATTTTGCAGAGCGCCGGAGCCGCGGGTGACCGCAACGTGCTGCGGACTGTCCGCACCTGGCGGTATCGTCCCGCCACCTGCAATGGCGTTCCTACGGAAGCGGAAGGGAAGATCGAGTTTTTTCGCCGTTGAAATCCGGCCACTTGAACTATAGGAAAATCAAACTGCTTTTATTGGTCCGGGCATTTTCGCTTCTTGATATCGCAGCGGGAGCAGGAGAGACCGTGGCCCCCCAGAGCAATTCGCAGCCTTTCTCGCTTTGCTTGCAAGCGAACAAAGAGAACACGCCGATTTCCCAGAATGGGAATCTGGAACTAAATTAATGTATGTTAAGTATTTTCCCGGCGGGGACGACATAGTAACATGGCCTTCATAAACATTTATCGGGGAACTGGCCGATTTGGTAAAAAAGAGGGAATGGCCGATGAAACCCTGCGTTGCAACGACGGTCAAGATTGCGGCATTGACCTCAGACATAGATGGCATCCCCCAAGCCAACAGTAGGGAAAGGACCTACTGACATGCGACGACAAGGTCTGACACAAACGCTCTTCGCAATACTCCTGGGAGGGGCGCCAGTCCTTGGGCAGGTATCAGCGCCAACAAATACTTTACCGATGTCGCCACGGCCGTCACAGACGGCAAAATATACGCCGATCTCGCCCGATTCCGCTTCCACCTCGCCGGACACGGGCGTTATTGGTCCACCTCCAAGTAAAGCCGTATTTCCTTCAACAACGAGCATTAGTACAAAACCCGCGCTCAATATTCGTGTCCGGCCCCTTGAAAGCTCTGAGTCAGTCAGCTCCCCCTCCGATTCCAGTTCCCTGATCGTTCAAGAGCGTACAGACTTCACGCCCGAATTCCCTGACGCTCCCTCAGTCGGCTCGCTCGGTTCAAGCAGCGTTGACCAGGATGCCCGTGACCAAATTGCAGCACAATTCATTCCCACCGCGCTTTCCATCGAACCCAATACCGTCCAACGATGGCATACTCTAGATGCCAACTTCATTTTTTTTCAAGCACTGAGCACAGCGGCACTCATTGCGGACTCCGAGACAACACTCCGGGGCCTCAAGCAAAACCCCAACGCCACCGAACTCAACCCTCTTTTCGGAAAGCACCCGACGCCGGCGAGGCTATATGGGATCGCCGTCCCGTTGCAGGTTTTCAACGTTGCCTTCAGCTATCATCTCAAAAAAGTCGCCCCGAGACGCAGCGAGTGGAAGTTCATTCCCAAACTATCTATCGCCGTGCATTCCATCGCGGCTGTGAATAACTTGGTGGTGACACGTTGATCGCTGATCCGTCCGTATGGCCCCTGCGGCAGTGTGAGTGAATAGTGACAAGAGGGAAACTTTCCTTGCGCCTGTTAGTACGAATCGGACTGCTTGTTGCAACGTTCGCAGATGCCTCTCTGGCTCAAAACGTTCCTGGCCCCACTCACGCGTTGATCAATGGTATGCCAAATGTCGAGGTGTTACGTCGTATCTTTAAAGGCGAGCAAGACACAATGCGACGTTTGAGAATCTATCGTCCCATCGTTGAGACCTACATTCAAAGTCTTTGGCCCGACACAAGCGCCCAAATACCTATCGATGACTTGTACTTTCTGAGCAAACTCGATATATCCCGCCATTTCTTTGAGAACGACGGGCTAGACAGATTGTTCGGCAAATCCGAAGAAAGTGGGCGCATTTTTGTGGACAACGGGCAGCGACAGGAGTTGTATCCCACCGTGTTCATTCGCATGCTATTTATCGATCCGCAGGATTTTGATCCCGATACCTATCGTCTGACATACCTGCAACCGGCTACTTTGGGAAAACTCGACTGCTTGGTGTTTGAGGTAGTTCCCGTCAAGAATGATGCTCCACATAGATTCAAGGGAATGGTGTGGGTTGAAAGAACAGAACTCAGAATTGTAAGAGTTCAGGGAACGTTTCAAGTCGAGCGCGTGAGGCTTGGACAAAAGCTAAACCCGTTTCGTCGGTCAGCAGCATTCTCGATTAGGTTCGATTGCTGGCGCCAGGTCATAGCTGCGGGCCTATGGGCTCCAGCTTATGTGGCTATTGACGACAACATTCCCTGGAAGGCCATCGGAGGGGACGGGACAACAGATGTCCACTATCGCGGCTATACCTTTGTTTGGGGATATTCACATCTGGGCTCATTCCAGAACCAGCATCTGCAGGAAGATGCCGCAGATGAAGACTACGATAGAGTGGTCGCAGCCTTGCAAAGAGATGGTCTGCTTGGAACACCTGGGAACGTTGAACAATCGCTCAACTCTATCGTTGAGGAAATCGTTCGGTCCAGCAATCTCGATCTGCCGCCGATCCGTTGTCGCGTGCTCCTAACGACTCCGGTCGAACTGTTTCATAGCGGCAACACGATTATTGTAAGCCGCGGGCTACTGGATATAGTCCCAGACAAGGTCACACTTGCCGTCTTACTGACTCATGAACTAGCACACATGTTCCTGGAAACTTCCGCAAGTGCTCCCTTCGAGTACACGCGAAGCTTGTTTGATTACGATGGTCCCGAAGAGTTTTCGGGATTGGTTGCCGCCAGACACAGCGAGGACGCAGAGAACGCAGCAGCCATGAAGACCTGCGAACTCCTGAAGGATTCACCGTATCTGGCAGGGATGGATGGTGCGTTAGCGTTCGCGTTGCAGTTGGCGTCACAGTCGTCGCAAGTCACCAATTTAACGAGGGCTCGATTCGGCGCAGGTCTCGTTGAAAGCGGACACTCAATCCACAAGCTGCAGTCATGCTTTCCATCTGGTCAGGGCACTGTGCAGGCTCCGACACTGCGGTTGTCAGGTGCGTATACAGTTGATGCCTGGACCGGCAAGTTGCGTTCAGTACGGTAAAAACGGAAGCGTCAATGAGCTTTACCTCAGCCCGTGCGGAACTTCCACTCGCAAGCGGCGCAACTGTGATGCATCGTCCGGCCTCCCGAAGTGCATCTGTGTAAAGTATTCGCAGCGCTCCGGGAAACGGCCCTGATTGTTCCCGATCTGCGAGGAACGCCCGGTGCACCAAGAAGCAAAACATTTGTGGCTCTTTGGTACGACCGCTCAACTCAGCGCAAATCTGCCGCACCCGATCTCACCTTTTCTGCCAAATCCGGATCTCACCAGCGCGTCAAGTTCATCTACCGTTTACCCCAAAACCTTCCGTTCGTGAAGTCTCACTAATTTTGAGAGAGGAGAAACAGGCCGTGCCGATACCTCCAGAGAGACATCGACATGGCTTTGAAAACTTGTTTTCTTCTAATCAATCCGCATGCGGGCGCTGGACTCGGCCGGCAAGACCTCAATCCCAGCCCGCAAGCTTTCCCGCGCTCTGGCAAAAGACTCCACGCTCGAACCCTGGTGCCTATACTCATTCTGTTCGCCATTACCCTCCCGGTGTACGCTCAGGAATTCGTTCCTGAGCACGTCATCTTTCCCATTACGGATTTCAAGCCCGACATCAAGCATCTTGCCCCTTTCTCCATGAAGTTCGGCACCGGGTTTTGCCTAGACCCGGACTGCCGCTTCGTAGGAACCAACTACCACGTCGCTAAGATCATCGGCAGGTCCGTACGAATCAAAGGGGTCATCTCCGCACACCGCTACCTCGATTCAGACCCGAACGACGCAGGGGCACAAAATGTAAACCTTGCTGGGGGCGATTCGCTGAAGTTCACCCCAGCTCATGATCTTGCCATTTATGAAATGCAGCGTCCACTCAAGAACTTCCATGGCATCGGTTTCGACGCCAACGATTTGGAGAACAGCCCCGAAGTGGACATCTACGCCTACCCGTTCAACTGGAACCCGAAGCGTGGGCTAGTATGCTGGCACGGCAGGTTCATAGGCAAGACCCACGAAGGTCTGCTGGCTTTCAGCTACGAGGAAGGTCGCGTGCGTGGAGGGGCTAGCGGCGGTATTGTGGTTGACAGCAAGACAAGAAAGATCGTCGGTATCTTGAACGGCTTCGGCGAGGGCAAAGACCTCATCGCGCTGGCAGTGCCTGTCAATGAGCTTTCAGATTTTGTCACGAGGGCGCAGCCCTACCTGCAAGCGACCCTTTTTCCGAAGACCGTGTTCGTGTCTCCGGTCGCCGCAGACTTATACCCGCCCTACGTCTGGCCCCACGCCGAGGGTCTTTCGCAGCGCCCCATGGAGCCGCCCGAGGTAGTCAAGCTGCGGCGCACGGCGCAGCATCTCGCCGATTCGATGCGTAACTTCACCGCGACCCAGACATTCGCTTGGGGTCGTGACAACCGCGAGCCGGAGGTGACGGACGCATACGAGACGCTCATCGTGGACGGCTGGCAGCGCTGGCGTCGCCAAGGCAATAAGAATTTCTACGACATCGTCCCTTTCCCGCCGCTGAACGGTTCCATAGTGCCAGGTTCTGAGTGGTCTGAGCTTCCTCGAATGGTCGGGACGGAAGTTAACTTGAAAATCCACGAAGCGCCGGATGCCGTCGTTAGCGGTCGAACCGTCCACGTGTTCCAGTTCGCCGCGAACGTCGAGGACAGGGTGTGCTTGTTCCGGTCGGTCATGAGCTACGGCTTCTTCCAGCGGAGCACGATGAAATTCTACGACTGCCACGGTGAAGTCTGGATGGACGAGTCGGGGATCATCTTGCGGATTTCGGAAGCCCTTGACCTTTCGGGACCGTGGTACCGCTGGTGGGGAGTGATGACTTATGGCTGGCTGGAGAAGGACGGGACAAAGTACCTTGTCCCGGTCACCATTACAACCCAAGCCGAGCACACGAAAACGTACTGGTGCCGGGGGCTGTTCACGGACTACGAGATGTTTAGCGTAAAAGCCCGTTTGGTGCTGCTGACCGAGCGACAGCGGGGGAAAAAACCCGCGGTTGGCGCAGAATGAGCCTTGCTTGACCAACGTTCCGCGCAATTTTTTCAACTTTACAGATGGAGGCGGATAGATGCCAGCCTGATTTTGGAGAAGATTTCCACAGCTCCAAGGGTTCATCCGTCACAGACGACACCCCAGATACCTGATATGATCGCAATGTTTTCCTTGAAACTTGCAAGCTAAAGCGAGAAAGGCAGTGATTTGCTCTGAGAAGGGGCAGGCCTATCTTGGTCCTTGGCGGAATACGGAATGACAATGACTGATATTGAAAACGGGGTTAACAATCTTGAAGAAGCTGCATGGCCGACGATACGCAGGGAATTATCGATTCTCTTCGCCGACTTGTTCGATGATCCGGTATACAGTGAGCGCGTGAAGCAGTTAGCAGAACTGCTGGGCGATGACGGATTTTCAAAAGAAGAGCAGATTCATTTCCCTCCAAATTAGTTCTTACGTGGGAATCTACGCCCCGGCAGGTTGCCGGAGGCGACCGGATTATCTGCGTGTGAGATGGTAGCCCATCGTTCCAGCCCCATTAACTCTTCCCATTTCTGGAAGGCGGCATCTGGAAACAAGTCATTTCCCAAGATGGGCCTTGCGCTCCGATTCGTCGACGAATAGAAGGGAAATGAACTCTGTATCACTGTCAGGCTGTCGTCGTAGCTTTTGGATTTCGCCGAAGGGGTTTAATTTATGTTTCCTGCGAGCGTCGAGCCATACCCGGAAAAAAGGGAGATTTCTGAATGGTTCGATTGGATGTTTAGAGAAATTCCGTATGGTGGCATTCAGTTGCCGAATGAGGAGATTGCGAATACCTTCGCTAGTCATGCCCTCCGGCTGAGAGACCGACTAAGAGATGTATACCATCACCTGCCGATCAGTCTGGAACCCCGTCTCATTGAATCATTAATCGTTTATCAATGTTGGGAACTGGAGAAGAAGCAGTACGCAACTGCCAAACATCCGGAAGCTCATCGGCTTGGTTCGATGAGAACGGTTGAGGCAGAACGATATGTCGGCCAAGTGGGCACCGCGTGGGGATACCACTGTGTAGAAGGCGGCGACGGGCACCGATATGTAATAACGGTTCCAACTGGGCGTGATGACGAGACGATACCGGCAACCGAGGCCTTGTGTAACCGACTTGCGAGGCTGATCGGTTTGAGCGTGCCGGACATAGCCGTCGTGTCGGTTGAAGGAAAGTTACGGATGCATAGCGAAGATGAGAGGCAGGGGCGTGCCCACCGGAGGCCGAAACGGGCTCCGGAATTGTGTGTTGGCTTTCGGTGCCAAAATCTCTGCCATTCTGCAACGTCCACTCAAGCAGAACCGTCGTCATCCGCCCGCTCTCGGAGGCGAAATTTGGTCGGCATACTTGTCTTGAACACTTGGACTCTGAATCTATCGCCGAGACAGTGGAACGATTGCAGCAGCGCCGTCGGTCAACTCGATTGCGCCTTAGCTGGCGACGCGGGCGGCTTGGCCGGCGGGGACTGGTCGCGGTTCCTCGATTCAACGTATGATTCCCTGCCGGCAGCGCAAGCCGTCGCGGCAAGAGTGAAGAAATGGGAGCATATCGGCCCATGGGTTCAAAAAGTGTGCCAAGCGAACTTAGATCCAATCTGGGAATTTGCTTTCTGGATGCCGCCCGAGTGGTACGGAGGTAACAGGAGAACTCTCACGCAAGTACTGGACAAACTGGGCCGCAGGCAGTGGGAAATTGCTAGGGCGCTACACCATTTCATCCGAGTCGGGTATTTGCCGCAGTTCAGAATGTCGGCTTCGCGTGTTGTGGGGGCGTCATCAAAAAAGGCCTCGTAACTCAGCCTCCTTAAGCCTGATCGCAATATCTTGACCAATTGGACCAAGCGATTGCGAGTAGGCTCTCCGACTATCGCTTCTTTTTAGACTCTTGAGGAATGCATCGCGCGTGCCTCGTGCGTTGCACCGCTGTTAGCCAGCCTTTTACGAGAGTCTCCTCACACGAGCATTTCTACGTCCCAGGAAAGAATGTCTACTTTCGAGTAGTGCTCTTTCGTACCGTACTTTTCCACAGGTTGAATGTTCATTCGTCACAGACTCCCGTCAGGCGCCTCAGGTACGGTCATGAACGGGAAGCTGAAACGAAGGGGGCCACGAAGTCTGGTCGTATAAGGGCCTCCTTTGTCTCTCTTCCGAGCCTCCGAATGAACGAAGTTGAGTGAGTTCCCGGCATACCAGTTTTCTGCTCCATCAGAGGAGATCCAATGGTCTGTAAATCGTTAAGTCTGATCGCTGTTTTGTGCGCCGCACACCTTATGTCTGGGCAAGTCGATCCCACGGCACCAAATGTTCCCTCCGTCCCCACAATCGTTAAGTTCAGCGGCACTATCAGAGGACTCGATGGTAATTCCCCTGCGGTCCCTCAGACCCTGACCTTTTCCCTTTACGAAACGCAAAATGCAAGTGCTGCGGTGTGGACCGAGACTGAGAACGTACTGCTGGATTCTCAGGGGCACTACGACGCTTACTTGGGCTCAAACAGCGTTGAAGGTGGAATTCCAATTCAGTTATTTACTTCAGCACAGACTCAATGGATCGGAGTAACACCCAACGATGGAATCGAGGGACCGAGAGTCCCGATCACAACAGTCCCATATGCTTTCAGGGCCGAAGAGGCGGCCAAATTTGGCGGAAAGGGTCCTAATGAATTTGTTACGGTTCAGCAGCTAGCCGCGCTACTAGGCAAGGATGGCAGTTCTCTGTTCGCAACTTCTTCTGCGGCCAGCAGCTTGGGCCCCGCGAACGCTGGGCAACCAGTTGGCCTCATTCCAGGGCTCGATGCAAACTTTCTGCGGGGACTGCCAGACACGGCATTTGCCAAATTAAACGGGGAAAATACGTTTCAGGGATTGCAACACCTCGCCGGAGGAATTCGGCTGCCTGCCACCGTCGCAGAGCCAGGTCGCAGCAACTTTCTGGACTCGTCTCCGATTGATTTCATTTCCTCAATCCTTCAACCGTCGACAAGCACGTTTACAGAACAAAAGTTCCGCTGGATTTCGCAACCAGCATTGTCAGCTTCTGGAGGCCCGACGGCGCGATTAGCATTATTTTTTGCCCAAAATTTATCAACTCCGACACCGACCGGGCTGTCCATAAATTCGGATGGAACTATTAATTTCGCGCCTGGACAGGTTCTCCCGCCCTCAGCGGTAGCGCAAGCGATTTCCGCAATCGAAAACGGTACGGGGACAGGAACAGGGGCGAGCGGCGGATACGGACCTCCCATTGTTAACACCGAGGGATATTCGTGGTCCGAAACTCCAGCGTCAGCCAATATCAAGGCAGGTCCTAACACCATCAAACTATCGCCATGTCCTAAGGGATTGAACGGAACCGACCTATGGCATTACCTGTACATTTCAAAAACCGGCACGCCTGAAGCCGTTCTGATAACGGGAGGTTCCTGCGTTTCGAGAGCCACGAGTGGGACGATCCAGTTCGTCGCGCAGTACAACCACAAGGCTGGCTACCTGATCGGCAGTGCCACTGACGGGATACAGGAAGCCATCATTGACGCGGTTCTTTCGTCATCAGGTGGTCAAATAGCCCGGAACGTTCAGATCGATCCTGGGGCTCATGTACTTCATGCTCGATTATCTGTGCGCGCCACGGGTATCACTATTTCAGATTCAGCAGGATCTATTGTCTGTGCGATGCAGGATACCTGTATTTTTTTGGGAGACCCCGCAAATTCAAACTTGTTCCAAAAGATCGTCGTTAGTGGCGTACAGATAGTTGCTGGCATTTCATCCGGAACCTGGCCCGCAATGGAGGATAATGCCAACGGCTCCACAATATCCGAGCTTTCGACTATTACTAGCCCTATTACAGGCGCCAGTTTCGGTACGCTCATTCAAATTGACAACGATCAGGCGGCAGTAATGACGGGAATCAACACTATTGGAAACTGGGGCCGCTGTGACACGCTTTTCTGTTCGAGAGCGATCGTAGGCCCTGGAGGGAACAATGCCGGGGTGCTTTGGATACAAAATTCCAATCTTTCGCTAAACTGCACGGCAAACGGTATTGATAACCAAAATGGGAACACCCTTAATGTTACAAACACTGTCGTTCAGGCATACCCACAGTTTGGCATTCGTTCTCGCGCAACTTACAGTGTTAACCCGAGCGCTCTGCTCAACAATGTTTACGAAGAAATTGGGAATTGCATAAATCCGCTCGGAACCGGGATGGCAGGGCTTATCGCCGAAGGGGGACCAGCGACTGCTAATGCAATGGTCGGCCCGGCTGGCCAACTTCCAGTGTTTGCTAGTACAGGCGCTACGCAATACACCTATTCAATCGTCGTTCACAGCAGCGTTATGGGCACTTCGCCGGTTTACCCAGCAGGCTACGCGTACACCGCCGGAGTTGGGAACATTCCAGTCGTCTGGAACCAGGTCGGCAACTCGGGTATCGTAACCTACGACTTGCTTCGGACCGTTGGCGTAACCGCACTTGCACCCTTGGGAACAGGAGCATTCGCCATCGCGATTGGGCTACCAGTCACGAGTTGCGCGAACAAGGTCTGCAGCTTCACCGACAACGCGGCTTCTCAGCCTTTTTCATATACCGTCGCCACTCCTACCCCATATTGGCCTTCTCTAAAACTGTGGCCCGGATCCGTCATTCTGACTCAAGCTTTCGATTTTGAAAACACTGGAGGCGGTGTTCCTACTTCTTACACTACAGACAATTTGAACGCGCAAGCTGGCGTCGTCAACTCGGCAGGGGCCTATGCACCCTCGGTGTTTGCTGGGGTCTGCAATCCTTCAGGCCCGTCCGCTTCCGTTTGGATGCAGTGTCAGGCAGGAAATACGGTTTCCCCGGCTGTGACCGCAACGATGTTTCAGTCAGCCGGTAATAACAGCACCCCTTCAGGTCTAAAAGGACGGGTGATTTTCGAAATGCCTGTCAATAGCAACGTTTTTGCGACGCACGTCGTAACTTTAGGAGATTCAAACCCTGCCAAGACTCTGGCGACGCCGAATAGCAGACCATCTTGGGACCCGAACGACACTTACATTGGCTACGACCAGCCGGGAAACCCCGCTGTCAGCAAAATTCAACTGTCGTTCGGCGCGCCGGTGGCTATTTCGAATTACATTGGCAACGACGGAGATAATGTCAGTTGGGGCGAACGCCTGACAAAGTCCGGAAAGACTTTTCAAGTTCCAGTAGCGGCCAATAACGGTATTACAGTGACCGGCAACCTAAACCTCAATGGCTCTTGTCTTGGTGGCGGTTGTGGTCCGTTTTCCGCGGCGGGCACGCAAGTTGCTGATCCGTTTATCCGCGCAAACGCAGGCCTTGGTCCTGATTGGACGACGACCGATGGAATCTGGAGCGTCCTTAACGATCAAGCAACCTGGATTCTGACCAACGATTCATGGGCCATGAGTGCCTACACCGGTTCCGCTTTGACTTTCAATGCTAATCAATACGCCGTTGTGCGGGTCTTTCCAACGAATGCCAGCAATGGAATGGGCCCGGGTGTACGGATGTCTAAGTCGGGGGAAACCGGCTACACCTGCGTCGGCAACTTGCAGGTGAGTTATTTGCTTAAGATCTTAAACGGAACGGCTGTGAACATCGGCTCCCCGAGCACCGGACCCGGATTTAACCCCGACGACGTTATCAGACTGCAAGGGTCGGAGTCGTTTCTCACCTGCAATCAGAACGGAGCTTCGATTATAACGGCAACAGATTCTTCCATCACGTCTGGTTATCCCGGCCTAGTTGCGGAGGACGCTCCCGCGGGCTCGGCGATGGATCAGTTCTCCGGCGGCGATCTCGCTTACACGACCTCTTCGCAATTGACCCAGAATGGAGCTACGTGGCACTCTGGCCCAGGCGCTCCGACGATTGCTTGCAACACCGGAGATTTTTATACCAACACCACCGCTTCCAGCGCATCAATGGCTTTTTACGTGTGCTTCGATGGTACGTGGTTTGGAGTATCGACGAGCGCCAACTGAACGCAGTTGGGTTCGGCTGGTTTAGTGGGCGATGATGCGGAGTTTTCGCGGGCGACGCTTCAATGGACTCCGGAAGAAGATGCATGAACCCCGTTCTTGAAGCATCTTTCGGAAGTCGCGTTCTGGGCAACACTCCTCAGATTGGCCACTCTTTCAATCACCCTGCACTACGAGTTGTGGTTCTTGGCGGGTCCTAGCACCCACTTCGAGATGCAGAGTGCCATATTCCAAGTAAGGTTTTGATTTTGAGATTGTCTTGGGCAGCGCGAGCTAGCCCGCGCCTCAAGAACAATTCTGGCCATCGAAGTGCTAGAGGCAGCGTATGGCGACGGACGCACTTTCAGTCCACTGCGTTCATACGAGGTCTAGGAAGCGGAGTAACGAAAGTCTGCTCGATTGACCGGACCATCCAAAAACTAATATCAATACCAACCCCACCACTACTCGGGGTCTTTTCTGTTGAGCTGCTGCATCAAATTCATTGGCGGAGAGCAATCTCCTAATATGTCGAGACTGCGGATTTTCTCGAGGAAAATACCTGCGTCATTGCGCCGTTGGGAGAGAGATTGAGAAGTATGTATATTGACTTCTGGCCCTATTCGCCTGCTGTTTCAGTAGTTGAGCACGGTTGATACGTTCCCAAGTCATTACGATCCAGGGGGCTTCGCCATTTAGCCGGCTGTTCTTCCGAAGTAAATCAATCGAGCTGAGGATAGGCACGACTTTAAGATTTGTGAATCGCTTCGTGCTCCATCCTCAGTTCTTTGGTTTCTCCACCGTCTGCTCCCATGCTCATTCCAAGACGCCCGCGACCGCACTTTTCTAAACTGCGCCAGCGAGGCCCCTGATTTACATTGAATCGGATTCGGCCAGAAATCAGATTCGCCGTTCCGAAACGGTTCTGACATTTTTTCCATGCGGGAAAACGCGACGGACAATCAGGGACGTTGCTTTTGCCTGCGACACCAGCGGATTCCCAGCCTTAATAGGCTAAAGCGTTCCGCTCGAAGCATAGACTGCTTTACGGAGACTGGGCTGGTCTATCGGTCTATCGATTCTAAGTCTGCACGCGCAGCGTCGGCGCTCCGCATAATGCAATGGAGCAATACGCGACAGTATTCAAGCGAACTGGCAGACCTCCGTGCTTTCAAACCATCCTGGCCATTCCTGCGCGGGGCGCAAACGGATCTTTAGTTTCTTGGCCCTACCAGCAGATTGCATCGGAATACATCTCATCAAGACTCGCAGTTCTCTGACGTAATTCAACAACACACCATCCCCAGCGGAATTCCGTGAACTAACCACGACCAAAAGTGCGTCTACTAGGACCATTTGCAACTTCGCGCCCGGTGGATGTGGTTCCGGTCGTGCCATGCGTTTCAGGTAACGCTGACGCATGGAGCCGATACAAATGTTTCGTTTGATGTCTCTCGTACGCAGATCTTCTCAGCACCTCGCAATCACCAATGTCTTTTCTTTTGTCGCTTTACTAGTGTCTCTTGTCATAGCCACGAGCTGCGGGCTGTCTACCGCCAACAATTCAAATACTCTCTCGAATTCTAAAGTCGTGCAACTCGGCATTGCCGCTGAGACGTTGTCGCCCGCGACAGCGGAAACTGAGTACAGTGCTTCGTTAGTCGCAACCGGAGGTGTTCTCCCGTATTCTTGGCAAGTTTCTTCGGGCACCCTTCCCAGCGGATTGTCGCTAGCGACCGATACGGGAATTCTCTCTGGAACAACGGACCAGATCGGGATTTTCATATTCCAAGCAACCGTCACGGACTCGCAGCATTCCATGGTAAACGCCTCGCTCTCGCTCCTGGTACTGGCAAACACACCGCCGCCGCTGCCCCTTGGCATTGCGACTCAGACGTTGTTGTCAGCGACGGCGGAAACTGCGTACAGTGTCTCGTTAGTCGCGACCGGAGGTGTTCTCCCGTATTCTTGGCGGGTTTCTTCGGGCGTTCTGCCCAGCGGACTTTCTCTCGCAATCAGCACGGGGATTCTCTCCGGAACAATGGACCAGCCCGGTACCTTCCCATTCCAAGTAACTGTCACGGACTCGCAGCAATCTGTGGCAACCGCTTCGCTATCGCTTTCGGTAATGGCAAACACACCACCGCCACTACCCCTTGGCATTGCGACGCAGACGTTGTCTTCCGTGACAGCGGAAACTGCGTACAGTGTTTCGCTAGCTGCGACCGGAGGTGTTCCCCCGTATTCTTGGCAAGTTTCTTCAGGCGCCCTTCCCAGTGGGTTTTCGCTCGCCACCAACACGGGAATTCTCTCTGGAACAACGAACCAGACAGGTAACTTCTCATTTCAAGTAACCGTCACGGACTCGCAAGGAACTGAAGCTTCAGCCTTACTCTCCATTCTTGTGGCAGTCGCGCGGGATCTTGACAACCTGTACTGCCCAGACGGACTGCCGCTGTGGGGAACCTCGGACGGCCCTGCGACCTTGCCACTCTCTTGCATGAATACGGCTTTGTGGAATACGCCGTCACCCGGTTCGGTGGTAAGCGTTACAACAGCGGCGCAGTTCACAGCTGCGCTCGCGCCGGGAACGGCGGCGTGCGGACAAACGATCCAGTTACAGGCAGGAAATACATTCTCGGGAAACTTCACAATCTCGACACTAGCTTGCCCATCAACGAATTGGCTCACAATCGAGACCTCTGGCGTGGCAAGCCTTCCTGCTGAGGGAGCGAGATATGCCACGACCTACACAGGCTCAGGAGGTATAGCGCGAACCGTATATGGGCCACAGTTCGGCCCTTGCTATGCCGGAGTCACTTCACTGGCTGGAAGACCTCCCTTGCTCTGTCCGACCCCCGCTGGGACCTACACTGCGAAACTCATAACCCCCAATTCCACGCCGGTATTAAAGTTTAGCGCGGGTACGAGTGGAGTTCGACTAATTGGAATTGAAATCACTCGTGCCACGGGAACGGGCTACGTCAGCCCATTGGTTCTGTCGGGCAACATCGGACTCAGCAACATCATCTTGGACCGGGTGTGGTGCCACGGAGATGAAAATGAGGACGAGACTGGATTTTGCCTTTCGTTTTCCGCTGCTAGTAATATGGCTGTCATAGACAGTTACTTCAACGATTTCTACTGCATCAGCAGCATCGGAACCTGTACGGACTCCTACCCGATTCTCGGGGGCGGCAACACACTCAACAGCACTACTGAAACTGGCATAAAGGTGGTAAATAATTTCCTCGAAGCAGCGGGGGAAAGCACGATGCTTTCTGGCGGCGGGGCGGCGAACACAACTCCAGCAGACATGGAGATTCGGCTTAATCTTGCATTCAAGCCGCTGCAATGGAATCCCTCCGATCCGTCGTACAACGGCGGCATCTCGGGACACGCGCTCATCGTCAAGAATCTTTTCGAGTTGAAGAATGCGCAGCGAGTTCTCTACGAAGGGAATCAGCTCATTAACACATGGGCGGGGTTCTCGCAGGACGGCTCTGCAATCCTGCTCACGCCGAAAAGCCAAGCCAGCGGCAGTACCAGTTTGTGTTTTACCTGTTTTGTCTCGAACATCACGCTGCGCTACAACACGATCAACACCGTTGGAGCGTTCGGGCAGTTTGAAGCCGATGCGGACGACAATGGCGGACTATCTTCGGGCGGCACGGGCTGGAGTATTCACGACATGGTGATCGACAATGAAGGTTATGCTACTTGTTACGGCGGTTGCGGATTGGGTGGCGTGCCTATTGCAGAAGAACTAAACGTGGGCGCTGGACAAACTCTCAGCGATGTTTCATTCAATCACATCACGCTAGTTTTCCCGACGGTTCTTTGTTCTAAATGCACCACGAATAAGATTCACGTTCTCGGAATCAGCGGGCCCATGCTCAGTACCGGGTTGGGACTCGCGGGAATCAGTTACACGAACAATGTGCAGCAAACCGGACTTGGGACTACAAATCTTGACGGCGGCGGTTTCACAAATAACTGCGCCTACAATCAGCCCCCCGGCACGCCTATGATGAATGCTTGTTTCGTGGTGCCCTACACCTTCGCTGGAAACTGCTTGGTCGATAACGGCTCAATCTCTTGGCCAGCAGGAAACGTCACCTCGGTTGCGTCCTATTTGGCAGTCTTTACGAACTACAACAATGGGGACGGTGGCGATTACACGATCCCTTCAGGGAGTCCATGTAAGGCTGCAGGTACGGATGGCCTTGATCCTGGAGCTAATATCGGCAACGTCGCCGCAGTCATTGCCGGGGTGCCAGCGCCGAGTACTCCCTAGCTCGTTTGGCCGCGCTGTAAGCCTTGTCCGTAGGACGGAACCCCATCGCCGGGTCGCAAACCTTGAGATTAATGATTTCCTCGGGACGCGGCTTTTCGGAAAGTTGCTTGAGGATCGGCTCCAGCGTGGTTCGCACAATCGGTTCAGTGAGCGACCTGGGTGCGTAATGCGACCCAGATCTTCGATGCTCTTCGGTGCGAGAACATTGACGCAGCCCAAGTGAACAACTCTGTAGCTGTCCCTATACGTGCGGATCTCTCCCGCGCTTCCCCACAATATCGCCGTGGACCCGACGGTGTTCGAGAAGCCTTGCATTTTAAAAAAAGAGAATTATTTGAAGAAGACTCCATGAAGCATCTGTTTTAGTTCCATAATTCTGTCACCCCCTAACAGCAACGTGAAAATGTCACTCCATGAGAGGAAGGACATACGCGTTGAGTTAGAAGGAACTGCAGCGAGTGAGCGTAATTTCCAGCTTGGCGAAGTGAAACATGGCGTGCGCCAACCGCGGTCGACCCAGCCCTCGCCGTCTGCCCGCCCTGGGACGCCCATAAACGTGCTATCCCGCGATGATCCTGGGCGAGGAATCGGCTTCCTCGCGTAGTTGCTCATTCGTGAACGTTGGACGCTGAATGGTTCGCCAACTGCCGCCGGGTTGGTTTGCATCCCAAGGGCACACCGACCGGACCCACTCCATCCGCTTCGCAAGATCCCCACCAGTCGGATCCCGCCGTGTGTAGTGAATGATCTGACAATTCCGAATCTGGTCGGCGATATTCCGCGAGTGTGACCTCTCAAGAAACTGCGTCGGTGTCAGCCGTTCGATGCGCACCAAGAACGCCCACATCACCAGGCCATGTCCAACAATCAGCACTCGCTTGTCCGAGCACTCCCGGTGCAGCGTGTGCAGTACCCGGTCGATCCGCAAACATAATTGCGCCATCGACTCTCCGTTCGGTGGCGTCCAGTAGAATGGATCGGACTCGTATTGCCGGAAGACTTCGGGGTATTTGTTCTTCTTGTCGTCCTCCGACATGATTTCAAACAGCCCCATCTCCCGCTCGCGAAGATAAAAACCTTCTAGCTGCATTTCCTTCCGATTCCCCGTGCCTAACTAGGACGAGGTCGATTGGCATTGTCATCTTTGATTTCGCCCGTCCTTGTCATTGTAAAATACCGGCCGATTCGGGTGACGGCGAAAAACCTCGGTGCATAGCCGGGCAACAATCAGTTCCTGCCCAAAAACCCTTCTTGGGGCGGCATTCCAAGTGTCAGAATCTAAAGGCTCGGGAAGTTCGTTGGTTCGTTGCCCACAAACAGGTGTTTTTGGATGACTCCATACTCCTACAGATAGTCCTTCAGTCGCTTCGTGCAATCGGCCCCCCTCCCGCAGGGCGGTATAGCTCCTTGCTGAAGCATCCAAACCCGTCAAATGCGTCCCGGTGTGCGATAATTCGCGTTCCCCTTCCCCACAGTAATCTTGGAACTCTTTAGTGTCGAGAGCAAAACTGTGAGCATCGACTCCACAAGGTTGAACGAGTCATGGCATATCCTCTGAGGATACTAAGTGCGGGCTCGTCTGGGTTTCATCGCTCTATCAACTGCCGGAAGCCACGGTGTCCCCGCGCTACGAACAGATTCAGTACGCGTTCAGCTTCTGTCCGGCTTCCTTCGTCGCCTTTGAGCGCTTCGCGAATTATGGTTTGCGGATTCTCAGCCCAGCCATGTATTGCCCATCCGTCGCGGTCCTCTTCGAAAATGATCCCCAGGCAATGAACCGCCTCGAATGGGTAGGCCGGAGCAATCTGCCCCAGGCGCTCGACCACCGCAAAATCGGGGTTAATGTATCGGAAGGTGTCTACAACCGTAACGAGCTGGCGAATGGACCACTCATCGGGAAACTTCTTGCTCGCAAACCACCATCCGAAGCTGCCCAATTCGGTTCGCGAGTCGCTCACTCGCCCCATTCCATGCGCGAGCCGATGCTCCCAAAACTCCATCAGACGCTGACGTATTTTCGAATCGAGATCTCCGGCTCCTTCCTGGCCCAACTGCCATCCTATGTCCCCGATGGTCTGGGCTTTCAGTGCAGGGCTCGCTTTCGCGAAGAACGATGTAAGTAATTCGTCGCCCAGTTCAATTGTACTTGCCGCGTAATACTGCATTAAGTGATTTCCCAGAGACCGCTCACTGTCGCCTACTTTGGTTTCATTCGACTGCAAGGCATTGATGGCCCGTTTGTATCGGAAACGCATCGCGGGCAATAGCGCCGAGAATGGGCGGCTGAACCGAAGGTAGGAATTCCACGTAAAACGATCAAGGACGCGCGGTTTCTCTGGAAACAGCGCCGGTAGCTGCCGTTCGAGCCAGCTTTGGTCGAGCCATGCCAAAAGACCGAATTGCATGCCATACATCTCCCGAACCGCGACTGAATTGTCAACTTTGGCATCCAGATGCTGGGCGAGCAGATTGAACACTTCCGGTAGTCCGGTTGAGTCAGCTTTCAGATCCTGTGCGGAGAGCCTGAGCCAGTGCGCATATCGCATCACAGCCTCCAGACCCACTGGTCGCGTGCTGTTTAGCGCCAACATGCCAAAATCTTCCTTCTTGCGATATTCCGCCTCATCTTCTTCCGACGGCGACGGATTTTCAGCAATGAGCTTGAGGGCCGGCCAGAATTCGAGATGGCGTGAAGGGTCGAGCCTGTCGGCATGTAAGAAAAGCTCGCTCAGAAAGCGGGCCGATGACATGTGAGCCCAGCTCCAACCGGGATCTTCGTCCCAATTGTATGGCTCAGGTCCCATTTTGTTTGTGTTCGCCAGCACCCATTCGATGGTCGCCGCCACTTTATATGCGTCAAACTGACGCTTTTCCTTGAGAGCCGTCGTAAAAGCGTCCAGTATCGAGCGGAGATAGGTCGGGTGCAGATCCAGCAATTGAAAAGAACCGAGAGTATCACTGAAGAGGGCGGGATCTTCGGCGACCAACGTCTGCAGAACCTGACCAATTCCAGCGCGGCTGGGCATTTCGGGATGTGTTTGCGGACCCGGAGTCCAGTCTTTCAGATACGAAATCACCTCCTGTATAGAAAGCCTTCTCAACTCTTCCAGACTGATTGATGCGACATGTCCAACGGCAAACGCGCCAGAAGTAAATGCGGGACGGGCGGGGCCGTGCTTGCCGACAAGCGCTTCCAACTGCTGCGATCTTTCTTCCCCGATAATGCTTGCCAGTACGGACAACCACCCCAATCGCCAGTTGTCTACTATCCAACGCTCATATTCCTCGCGCTTATCTTTTTGTGCGCTTAAGAAAGAGGAATATCGACCCAAATCAGGTCCGGCATCCACGATGGCAAGTACCCTCTCGCGAACATCATGCGAGAGCCGCGCAGCGGACTTGGAAAGAAAGTCGTTAAATTCTGGGTTCCCTGTTGGATTTTCATAAAGAGAATTCTGCAGCACCACGCGACTAACAAAATCCTCAGGCAGATTATCAGTCTGGGACAACGCGTAGTATTCCAGGCGCTGGAAAATCGGCCACTTATATTTCTTGAACACCGACAAAACCGCTTCATGGCCGTGCTCAATGGCGATCTGTACAGCGACATCTCGGACAGCAGAAACCAGCACATCCATCAGGTCACAGAAGCGCCCCGAATCGATGCGAGGTCTCCAGATGGTTGAAAAGTCATCCGAATTTCCGCGCTCATTATCATGAATGCGGACGGCTTTATCTAACTTTTCTGAAAGTAGGGTCAGGAAATTTTCTGGGGCCGTTTGGGTCAGGGTTTTAGATACGGAACCCAACAGCCTTTGAATGTCCCATGAATCGATTCGTCCTACCGGGTCTGCGCTCCCCCGAAATGGACGACCATCAATCAATGGCTCCGGATCTGCTGTTCGTTTTGGTGCGGCCTCGATTTCCAGTACCGGCTTTAGAAGCGTTAACGCTGCGTCGCTACGCCCCTCAGTAGCAAGCTTCAGAATCACGGGCACGAGCCTCTGCTTATACAAACCCAAGAACCGCGTCTGTTTGGAAGCCCATTTCGCCTCAGCGTCAACCATCTGGGCCGCCAGGGCAACCGGCAGACCGGCGGCAATCTCCAGCAATGTCTGGTGGACGTAGTGATTGTCGCTGTCGTAACACGCCGCGTCTATTGCTCCGAACACTGCGTCGGGAGCTATCGGCGCCATTCGTGTCAGATAGCCTCCTTCGGGCCAGCCCGGAAAGCGAAGATAAGTGCCGTCCGATATTGCTGGGGGAGGATGCAAGAACCGCCCCCTTTTCTGAAGCGGCTCGATCCAGTCGGGGCTGGTGAGCTTGGCGAAAAAATACTCGTAATTTCCGCCACGTTCCGCCACGAGCTTTAGTGCTCGGTCGACCAGGTCATCAGTGATCATTTTCGCCCTCCCGTATCAAAGCATCCAGGGCATCGAGCTCAGCGACTGCTCTTGGTTGCAAGCGGCGAAGAAGAACTTGTTCGATGAAAGCCATGTGACGCAGGAATTCATCGCGATTTACGGTGTCCTGCCTGTTATGCGCCACCATCTTGAAGTACCCGTCCGCCTCCATCCACCGGGTAACCTCGTTATCGGAGATGTCTACCGGAAGAGCCTGCCCCGGCCCCGAAAGCGCGGTCAAGATTTCTGCAGTCCTCTTTTCCGCTTGCGGTCGATTAGCGACCTCCCACTTGAAGAACTTGCCGAGTTCTACGAATACGGCTCGCACGGCGCCTTCTGAAGCTTCCAGTGGGGACGTTTCATTGAAACCTTGCTCTCTCGTCACAACAAGATATGCCTGCCTGACTGGTGCGATTCGATTCTTCATGCCATCTCCGGTCGGCAAGACTTCGCCATTGATAAGCAGGGGGCACTTCTCCATTAATTCCCGGATGGAATGCGCGGCTAGTTCGAACCGGCAAGGATTCTGTTCGTCAACCAGAACGGCGAGACCACCGCGATAAATCCTTGCGAGCTTGGTGCTTCTGCGTTCAAGGCTTGCGACCAGCGCTTCCTGTTCAGTCGTAGTGGGCATCAACTAAGCTCCGGCTGCCTCCACAGTACAAACAGCTTCTTCATTCATAATCGAAATTCCATGCAACTCGAAATCTTGTACAAACCATAACCTAGTCTCGGGTAACCCTCAAATCTTCACTTTCTCGTACTCGTCCAGCGCAGTTTCCTCGTTACGCCGATCATACAGTTTGGTGGTACGCGGGGAGGAGTGGGCGGCCATGACCTGCGCATGTTCCAACGTGCCCTCGCTCTTGAGGTAATCAGTGATGCCGGTCGCGCGCAAGCTGTGATTGCCGATGCGAGTCTTGATGCCAGCGTTGCGCGCGCGCCGTTGAATCATCCGGTAGCCGTCCTGTTGCGTCATCCGGTGCGGCCTGCCGGTAAAACGCCCGGTGGTACGAAACAGCGGCCCATCTTTATCTTCACCAATGCCGGCCGCGGCGATGTACGCATCGAGATAAGCTTCCAGCTTGGGCACGCACGGAGCTTCGTGCTCCTTGCCACCTTTTTCGTGCAGACGCACCCATCCGCGCCGTCCCTGGCTGAAATAATCCCTGACCTTCATTTGCAGCACCGCGCCAACGCGCGCGAAGGTATAAACCATCACGGCGATCAGCGCGCGGTCGCGCAAGCCCGTGAGCGTGCTCGTATCGATAGAAGCGAGCAGGTCGCGCGCTTCCTGGCGGTTGAGTATCGGTGTACGGCCTTTGGTTACGACATGTTTAGGCCCGCGCACGGCGTGCGCAGGGTTCACTTCGATGATCTGGCCGACGACCAGCCAATCGAAGAGCATTCGTATCGCGGCCAAATGTTGCTTTACCGTCGGTTTGGCGAAGCCCGGCAGAAGGCTTTCAACATAGCCTGCGACATGCACGGGCTTCACGCGCGCCAAATCGTGCACGCCGCGTTCCGCGCAGAATTCCGAGAACTTGCAAGCCGCATTGTAGTAAGCCCTCCGCGTGTGCTTGTTGCGGATATTCGCGGTGAAGAAATCGAAGAAGCGCTCCGCCGCCCTTGCCTCTTTAAGAAAAAGGGCAGGGGGGCTGCTGTCTCCGGCCGCAAGGTCCGCGCGGGCGCTGATTTCAACGAGTGCGGTGCCCTCTGTCATTTCATTATCCGAACTATTTCAGAGAGCAGCATGTCGAGCTGCTGACCACAGTTCACTTGCTGTGCGGTAGGCAGCGTTTCGCTTTTGCGAATCGGCACATGCAGGTGTGCGTCAGCGACCTTGCGCGCGGCGTTCTCCAGGTGTTGCATCGTTTCTTTGAATGACTTGCCCCCGCCAGCATAGTTGTTGGCTACTTCGCTGAATGTTCTAAATCCAAACACGGGGGGCACGTGGTCGAGCAGCCCGCGGGTGAGCATCGCCGTAGCAAAATAGCACTCTTCCTGAAATGCGGTGTTAAGCTCTTCGCATAACCGGATCAGCTTCCTGAAGTCGAACTCGGGCGACGTGAGCGCGCGTAACTCGGCCAGGCGGCTCTCCGAAATCAGCGTCATGTAGCTTGGCTTGGCCGGACTTTTCGGCGGCTTGTTTTCCTTACGGCGCACCCATTCCATGGCGGCTTCGCGATTTTCAGGCGGACCTCCGACAAACCTTGTCCCTCCGTTCATCAGGTCATGCTTGACCACATCCACCCCGAGTTTCTCCCACTGCTCTTCACGGGCGTATTGTTGCAGGAGTTTTTGTCCGCTTCTTGAAAACGTGAACCAGTCACCCGTCGGTTGTTCCGGATTTCGAATCAGATGGCCCTCACGCTCAAGCCAGTTGAAGGCCTCCATCATTGCCTGCGTAACTTCCGGCTGGCGAGTGCCATATTCCGTTTCCTTCGGCATCGGCCCGAGCCCGACTTGATGGTTTTCCAGCATTGCCTGGAGATACCTGCGGTTTATTCCGCCATGCTGAACTACCGTGTTCAGGCCCTCGTAGCTCTTGAGGTGGACCAGCAGAATTTGCCCGAGTGTCGGCAAATCGGAATTCACCACATCGTCAGCGGTCTGGAGAAATGACTTTAGCGGTCGGAGCATAAGCGTGTGATAACGTCCTTTATCACACGCTACCAGAACAGGCGACCAGATTGTATGCTCCGGTCGGTTTTTCGCCTATGCCTGAGACAGGAATGCAACACAACCGGCGCGGCTATAATCCGGAGAAGTCGGCAAGTTACTTCGCGACATATTAATTTCCGCCAGATTCCGGTAGTGGTGCCTTTCCCGGTTATTCGGCCCCCACATTTGACACTGCAGTATCGTTTGAATCGTCGAGCTATGGCACAATACCCAGGTGTCAATCGAACTTAAAGACCGGATTGCGTTTTACATAAGCCTGGCAGCACTTGTCGCCTCCATCTGCACTCCAATAGCAACCTACTATTGGCTCGATCCTAAGATCAAGGAAGTCCGGGACCAAAACTTGATATATGATTTTCGCGACCTGTCGGATCACTGGAAAATGAAAAAAAATAAAACGGATCTCACTTTTTCTGATTTCTACCACATCGAGTACATTGTTCGACTCAAGAACACTGGTGCTCTCCCGGTGAAGGATATTCTTTTGTCAGCGCGCCCCCGACTGGATTCCAAGACTACCGTTAGATTTGCCACTCCAGTCCCTTTTGATCGTCGTGACGACAATGAGACTACATACATGGCGCTAAAACGGGCCATCGGTCCGGCATAAACGGTGGATATTTCAATCAGCTTTGACTACCCGCAGGGCTTGGTGAGGAGATTCACTTCGGAGGAAGAAGAAAGAGACAAGCAGGACGGATCGTCGTGCTCAACTGAGAGTGGCGAAATCTGTGGTGATATAGCCCCGTTTGCTCGGGTCTCTTCGGATATCGGCCTAGCGCCACGTGTTCCGCTCCTAGCCACAAAAAAGGGCCGTCGGAAACGACCAACGCCAGGTAGGGCCCACAGCGAGAACCCCAACTCCCAACTTGCGTTCTGCCCATAACCTCTTTATGGGTCTCCTACGCTCCCGACGCGGAAATGGGAATCAGCGTGCTACGCTATCCGGTATGAAAGACGATTTGGTTCACGAAACGGATGAAAAGGTGTCACCAGATGAAGCGAAGGCTCCCAAAGCAACTGAAACAAAGCCATCAGCGTGGGATTCTACGAAAGTTGCCGTATTCTTCGTCAGTCTCGCTTCGCTCATCGTGAGCTCTGCGAGCATGTATCAGTCTTACCTTAACCGTTTATATACCGAAGACACCAACCGGCCGGTTCTCAATATGGCGCTTGGTGATGCGTTGTTCCTACCCGGAAAGGGTTGGCTGATAGAGAACGCCAAAATATCGAACGTAGGTAAGATGACCGCACTCCAGGTGACGGAGAGTGACATCCACGCAGGCGCAAGTGGAGGATTTGAGGATGCATGTTTCGTGATCTTAGCCCGGATGGAGACAAAGGGAACGGCGATCACTATATTGCCTGGCGCGACTAAGACCTTTCAGTACATCATCGGTGTGACGCCCCAATGCCTTGAAAAGTTTAAGTCGTTAGACCCCCTACCTACGATCAGCATCTCATCGAAGTTTAATTACACAGATCGCGCTGGAACGCAGGGCGAGCAAGATCTATCCCTCGCGGTCATCGGTTCTCAAGTACAGAGATTTTGGGGTGCGACAAAACAATGACCAATTCGTGAAGGGCAAGACGTAAATCTAGAAAAATGCCACGTCAATAGCACATCACTCCGCGTAGCGAGACCACTTTTCATTGTATATTGACGAGATTTCTAACTCGATCATGATTTTATCGAGTTTAAAGTCAACAATCGGAATACCGGCCACATCTGTTGTATCGTGGTGGGGTCCGGGGCCGGGGCCCACCTCATGCACGGCGAATCGTCCCTCTCGATCATCGAAAAGCTTTGGAGGTTCGCACAGGAATGCTTTGGGCACCTGAAGATGCTCGTGAAGCCTCCACCATTTGGCAGCGAGCCGCCTAGCTCTGAGGCGGCTCTATTATTCGTGACCGTAACAGCCACGGTCACAGCGGTAGCTGCGCAGATTATGGCGTCCTCCATCCCTGCAGTCATTTCTTGGAATAGCGGGGATAGCTTTGTGCCGATAAACAGCCTTCGCGCGTGGTCCGAGCTACAAGCGGGTGACAGGTCCTTGCCGAGTATCACGCGATGGGGCACCGTGCTGGCTATCACTATCATCATTGCTGCAATAGTAATGACGCTGACCGTCTTGTTCGTCCGGTACCAGCGGTTTAGCCCCGACGAATTCGGCGTTGTCATGAGGCGTTCGTCCGTCTTGATCTGCACCATGATCACCGCGATAATACTTTTGGAGTGGATTTTATTCCTCGTCGCGCAGAGCCGCGCGCCTAGCTGGCTTTATGCGGTTTTCTATCTCCTTGATGGCCTTCTACAGGTGTACGTTGTGCTGGGCGTGCCCTATCGTGTGTGGAGGAGCGCGCTAAACCTGCCCCGCTGGCGCGCGGCTCTCGGGGTCGTGCTCTCTTCTATTGCGGTTTCTATGGTCTTTATATTGTTGATCTTCCCAACAACCCAATTCTTGATGCCGGATAAGAGAATCGATGACGTGTTGGCATCCAAATTGCTAGCCTCGGTGCGAATGTTTCGCAATGGGCAGTATCGCGAAGCCCTTGTACTCACGCGCCAAGCCGAAACTTCCCACCACGATTCAATGTGGCTGGATTCCCTGATTCTTTCGCTATCGCACAAGGCCCTCGAACGTGCTACGGCACACTCCAAGACGCCGGCCGCTGTTGCGCAGAGCGACGCGCAATGGTCGAGCGACATCCAAGGCCGGTACTCGGATCTAGTGCAAGTCACAGACCGGTTCGAAGATAAATACTCGGACGTACCTGGCGTGCTCTTGAATGTAGCAAGGGCGCAGCTTGAGTCGGGGCAATGCGAAAAAGCCGAGATCGTTTTTCAGGCGATATATTACCATCGGCACGCAATTCTGATCGAACGCATCTTCGCCGGACTGTATCTTCGCACTATGCGCCATGAGCCCTCCGACCTGAAATCGATTCTCGCAAGATTCGGCCCGTCCAGCGACATAACCTTCGGAAGATCCATAACTGCATCTCCGGGCATTATTCTCGCTGAATTGGTCAAACGTGGTAACGCCTTCTCTGGAAATGACATGGAGGATCTCCGTAAGTACGAGGAAGAACTCTCCCAGCAGTCGTCCGCACCACGATGTGCTTTTGTAGACAGCAAGCCTCTCCCGCAATAATAAATCGACTTCAGTCCTTTCCACATCTTCGCCAATCTTGGGAATGCCTTGATCGGCTCACCGCTGAGTGTAAGCCCATGATGAGTACACCAAGGAGCTAGGGCACGACCGATCAAAATGCAATAGCGTCGACACGAGATGCGAATGTCCATCCGCGGCGCATTGCAGAGCCAGCTGGAAAGCGAGCGCAAGAAGATCTCACCCCCCAACCCAGCCCGTGAATGATAACGTCTTTATCATTCACCATCCGAAGCGGTCCACAAGCGCAACAACATTCAGTCCCATAACCTCTTTTATGAGTCGTAATCCTTTTAGCGCTAGAATGGTGACGCTAAATTCGTGAGGTCCCAGAAAACACGTTAAGAAGCCGTCTGCTTTCTACGCGTAGCAGGCCGTACAACGGACGAATTCACCACGTCGAGGATACTCGAGAAAAAGCGACGACAATCTGTTCGCAGTTCTAATCTCCTCCCGAACCGATTTTCTTGCCTGAAGATTTGTGCGGCTACCACTCCCGAGCGGTGTGCCACTTCGCTCTCGCGACAGCGGCGCCAGATCCCACGCCTCAGCGTAACGGCTGTTCGAAGGTCGGCCCGTTCGTTCTCTCGCAAAGAACATAACCGCGAGAGGGTTCACCATACGCTTGTACCTTCACCAATCGGAAAATGGCGCTGCTGATTCGGCCCATAAGAAGGCCAAGAAGAACACACCCAATGCCACGAATTGAGCACGATAAGGCTCTGGCGAAGGTCATGCTCACCCTTTTGAAAGATGACACTCAGGTTTGTAAGCAATTCGTCGAAAATGAACCATTCCGCATTTCGTGACCGACAGGTGTTCGATGCTCACCTCACCAGCGGAAACGCCCGTTGCTCCGTAGCATTTCTTGTTCGCTGTTCGCATTGATTTCGACTGGGCGCCGCACCTGTGGCCTGCCTTGTAATCGTTACCCATTTGGACGCATCTGCACACCGGAGTCACGCAATTCCCTGACAATTGCCTTGGCAAATTCGCTGACATCTGACCGCACTGGTTGTTGTGGAGTCGCCAAGTCTCGCATGATTTCTCCCTGTCGCTGACACTCTATTTCGCCATAATTGAGAAAGGTCGTCAGAACTTTTTCATGCCCGAGGTTTTGGCTCCACGCCTTGAACTCCTCGGGAGATTTACATACATCCTGGCCGAGTCGGACAAGTGTGTTTCTAAAGCTATGCGGATTGAAATACGGCAGGCCAGCCTTCTCGAATGCATTGCGAAAGATCTTGCGAATAGGCGATGTGGTGCTCCAGTGTTTCCGTTCCAGGCCGGACACCTCAAACTGGCTAGCCGTCCCCAACGCAATGCGCGTGGTCGGAAATAGCGGATCGTCATTGCCCCACAATCTCTCTTGGCGAAGATAGGTGACCCAATCTGCCACTATGCTACGAATTTCATCCCCGACCGGGAAAAAGAAGGTCTCAAACGTCTTGCTGAATTTTGTGTGTACTTCTCTGGCGTCTTGATCGACCCGGCTGGCGACAAGATCGACGTGCTTGAGCTTCATCGAAGCGATGGCGCTGTCTCTCGCGCCGGTGAGGAGCGTGAAGGCGATGAGCGCACGGTTGCGTCGCTCGATCTCCGTGCTGGTCGGCGTCGTGTCGAGGACGTGCTTGATTTGTTCCACTGTTGGCGCTTTCTGTTCCCGCCGCGAGGTTGCAATTCGCGTATCCTTGCCTGAAGGGTTGAAATAATCTGCATCGGAATATTGAAAACGTGATTTGTAACCGGGTTTGTCCGATAGCCATTGAAAGAATCGCTTGAGTTGGGTGAGCGCGACGTATAGCGTCGACTTGCTCAGTTTCTCCCCAGACATTACACCATTCTGCTCGGCAAGGTGCTTTTTGAACGCGGTCGCCTGCTCAATGTGAAACAACTTGAAGTCGCGGTGTTTCGTGTAAACCTCGAATCGATTCAGGGCATTCGCAGCTGCATCCACGGTTGCCTCACTCTGGCGTTTCGCTTCCTTCAAATACTCGAAATACTTGCGCTTGATTCGTTCGTTTTCTGCGTTGTGTGTTGTCATGATCGATTTCTCCTATCTCAAGTCACTGTTTACGGTGGGCTAACCACTCTCACCTAGTCGTCGTAGTGCTTGCGGAAACGTGATGTCCAGTTTGCCGCGAACCTGCCCCAGTTTGGCCTTGCTGACGCAGCGGTGCATGATGGATTCGCAGTCCGGGCAAATCGCTCTTAGGTTGCCGACCTTCTCGTTCACAGGTAGGTATTCCGCCATATCGCCAGCAGGGCATTTCGGGGCGCGGCATCGGAGGCAGTAGATTTCCCCCGGATTGCAGGTCCGTTTGTTTTTTGCCCGACGCGCCTGAAGGAAGGCAATAACCTCGGGGCCCAGAATCATCGTCGGCCGTTTTCGATCGATGGTGGGCAGTCCATCATTGATCCACATTCGGACGGTATTCTTATGCACTGGGAATAGGCGGGCGAGTTCTTCGACCGTGTAGGTACGGTGCTTCTTGACCCGGCGGTGGTTGGCTTGGCGGCGCCCCATGAGGTTACGTGAACTGCTTCACTAGGGACATTGGCCGTGCCTCACTCCTTTCGGCCACGCGGCGAAGGTGACTTTCCGCCTTCCTCAATAACCTTCTGCAGTTCTGATTCCCGGATCATGGTTCGTCCACCCACCTTAGTGCGTTGCATTCGCCCTTGGCTCAGCCAGGCGTGGACCGTCCACTTTGAAATGCCGCCGAGCCGGCGGGCCGCTTCTTCGATCGAGAGCAAGTTTTCCAAGACAAGGCCTCCTCAACGGGGACAAACATATTCCTTGCAATCCATGTGTAGCCAGTGTAATGTAACCTTCACATGAGGGCACTAAAGCGTAAGTTACGAACTCGTCAAGACAATGTAGGAGATGCCGAACAATACAACATCTGGCTCTTTCCGATTCTCAACGGTGAAGCCCCAAAAGGGCACGCTACTCTCCTATGCTGCCGACGAGTTTGCCAATTGCTTTCGGAATTACAGCAGCTTGAGACAATTCGCAGAATCCTAAAGCCACTGGCGCGAGATTGGCGTGAGGGTGGCGGCGTATACGGGATGGGATTCGTTCACCGATTCCGTGATCCGCAGGCTGAAGACTTATACCGGACCTGCGCGGAATTGGTTGAAAGGATCAACGCTCGGCTGGACCGTTATCGCTGGGTTCCTGAACTCATGTTTCGTTTGGACTCACCCATTACGCACAGGGAAACGTGGGATGAGCGAACCGAGTCCTATTACCATGAGAACCTCGCTGTTTGGTTATTCCTGATCGAGCTGTCGGAGGGCAGAATCGATCGATTCCGCCGTTGCGTTCATTGTGTCCGCTGGTTCTACGCGATCACCGACCACCAGAAGTACTGCGCCCCGAGGTGTCGCGTCAAAGAGCATTCGCAGGGCGAAGAGTTTAGGAAGAAGCGTGCACGTTACATGCGTGAAAAATATAGGCCTGCTTTAAGGGAGTACGAGGCTTCAGCAAAACGCCTCGCTGGACGCGAAGGGGGGAAATGATGGCTATCTACAAACGCGGTCGTGTCTACTGGTACAAGTTCATGTGGAACGGTGAATTGGTGCGCGAATCTACGAAGCAGCGCAATGACAAAACAGCCCGCAACATGGAATCCGCCCACAGAACTGCTCTCGCGAACGGCTTGGTCGGCATTCGAGATAAGAAGCCCTCGCCGACCTTGAGGGAATTTTGTGACGATCGGATAGAGCCTTGGGCGAAGGCTACCTTCGAGCATACTTGCCGAAACAATTGGCTTTGGTTTCGCGCGGGGATCCGTCGCCTGACGGCTTATGAGCCCTTAGCGAAGGCCAAGCTGGACGGAATCACGAATGAAAAAGTGGCTGGCTTTGCTGCGCACGAACGGACGCGACGACAGAATCGGGGCCGGCCTGACGAAGAGGAAAAATGCGGCATGGCTGTGAGTTCCATCAATAGTGCGTTGCGCGTGCTACGGCGTGTTCTGAGCCTTGCTGTCGAATGGGGGATCCTAGAGGCATCGCCGAAACTTAGGCTTTTGCCTGGCGAACATCACCGCGAACGCGTGGTGACCCAAGTGGAAGAGCGGCGTTATCTGGCAGCAGCGCAGCGGTTGCTGGCGGATGTCGCGACCGTCCTTGCCGATACTGGTCTCCGCCCAGACGAGTGTTATCGACTGCAGTGGGAAGAGTTGACCTGGGCTAACGGGTGTAATGGCAGCCTGCTGGTAGCCAACGGAAAGACGGCAGCCGCGCGCCGTGTCCTGCCGATGACCCCCAGAGTACGATCCGTGCTGGAGACCCGCTGGAATGCCGCGGGAAAGCCTCAGAAGGGCTGGCTGTGGCCGGCACCGACGACTAGCGGGCACATTGACCATTCGAGCCTCAAAAAGCAGCACGCGAGGGCGTTTCGGACGGCAAACAAGGCCGCGATGAAGGACAAGCTTCGGCCGCTTACCCCATTTGTGTTGTACTCGTTTCGGCATACGTTCTTGACGCGCCTGGGGCAGTCTGGTTGCGACGCTTGGACGCTGGCGAGGATCGCGGGCCACAGCTCAATCGCAATTTCCAGCCGCTACGTCCACCCGTCTGAGGACGCTGTTCTCAGCGCCATGGCCAATCTGGGTAGGCACAATTCTGGGCACAGTCCGAAAATGCTCAAAAAACCGCCGAGGTCTGAGGACACAGAAGTGACTGAGAGAAAAGGAGAAAAATGGTGCGCCCGGAGAGATTCGAACTCCCGACCTATTGCTCCGGAGGCAATCGCTCTATCCATCTGAGCTACGGGCGCCCGACCGGTGAATTTAGTTTACATGGGAGGGTTGGCGGCATCAATGAGAGGATCTCCACCGACCTCTGAAACGAAGATCTGCGCGCGGGTTCAAAACGGAGTCTGCGCAGAGGTTCGAATGCGCGCGGCAGTGTTCTGCCCGCAGTTGCGAGAGCCATCGTCCGTGACGTTTGAAATCTAGACGGCTGAAATTAGAGGATTAGTAGCGGCCTCGACCACCACCGCCACCGCCGCGGCCACCACGGTCTCCGCCGCGATCGCCACCGCGTCCGCCGCGGTCGCGACCACCGCCGCCGGCGTGTTCGGTTTTCGGGCGCGCCTCGTTTACGTTGAGCGTGCGTCCGCCCACCTGCGAACCATTCAGCGCAGTGATGGCCTTTTCTCCATCTTCGTTGCTGGCCATCTCTACAAAACCAAAGCCGCGCGAGCGTCCGGTATCGCGATCAGTCATGATGCTGACGCGGTCCACTTGCCCGAAGGGCTCGAACATCGTCCGCAGTTCGTCTTCCGATGTGTTAAAGCTCAAGTTGCCGACAAAAATATTCTTCACGCATCTGCCTCTGCATTGAGCTGTCGAAGTGCAAGCTCGATGGGGCAGGACTGGCAGGTCGGGGGGAACCTTCCTGTAAATCGAGACCGGAGCCGGCGAACAGTCGAATGCGGCACGAAGTATAGCAGGTTTGTCAAGCTGGACATGTTAAAAGGCTGAGACGGTCGTGTCTGAAACAGACACGACCGCTGAGACAGCATTCCGGGCGGTCGGTCAGGCTAAGTCGAGGGCCGCGATGGTCGTCCTGAGAACGTCGGCGGAATGGCGCAGTTTCGCGGTTTCGGCATCGTCCAGTTCGAGGCGCAACACCTGCTGAATGCCACCGCGATCGACCACCGTGGGCAGGCTCAAACACAAATCGCTGATGCCGTAATAGTTGTCGATCAAGCTGGAGACTGACAGCACCGTATTCTGGTGGCGAAGAATGGATTGCGTAATGCGCAGCAGCCCGGCGGCGACCGCGTAGTAAGTTGCTCCTTTGCGCTCGATGATGTGATAGGCGGCGTCGCGGGTCGACTCAAATATCTCTTCCATCTGACTCGGCTCGAACGGCAGGCCTTGCGCGCGACAGTAGTCGGGCAGATGCATGCCGGCGATGTTTGCGAGAGACCATACCGGAACCTCACTGTCGCCGTGTTCGCCGATGATGTAAGCGTGCACGCTGCGCGCATCCACGCCGAAATGCTGGCTCAGCAGAAAACGGAAGCGCGCGGTATCGAGAATCGTTCCCGAACCCAGCACGCGAGCTGAAGGCATGCCGGAAAGTTTCAACGCCGCGTAAGTAAGGACATCTACTGGATTGGTAGCTACGAGCAGAATGCCGCCGGGATTGTGGCGCGCGATCTGGGGCACGATCTCGCGCCAGATGCGAGCGTTTGCCTGAAGGCATTCGAGCCGCGTCTGTCCTGGCTTCTGGTTTGCGCCGGCGGTCAACACCGTGACCATGGCTCCCGCGCAATCGGCATAATCGCCCGCCCAGATTCGCGTGGGATGCGTAAAGGGCACGGCGTGGTTGAGGTCCATCGCCTCGCCCTCAGCCTTGGCACGGTTGGCGTCGATGAGGACGATTTCAGCGGCCAGTCCGCTCAGCAGCAGGGCATAGGCAAATGTAGACCCGACATTGCCGGCGCCGACGATGGCAACTCGCGCGGGATGGGAATCTTCTTGCGGGGTGAGTTCAGGCATTCGTAATCTTTCGGCAGATTCAGAGCGGACTTGATTGCAGGCGCGAGATGCTGCTCAGCATCCGTCAACCTTCCAATATCCCTCGCGGTGATATCCAACTTGCAGCAGCCGGTTCTTGGGATCGTGCCGCTTGCCGCAGCCGGGGCAAATCAGATAACGGCTCCAGGCCGTTCCCTGATGATCGTAATTTTCTGGGACCGCGAAAGTCGTTCCGCAACTGCAGGGAACCAGAAACATTCGCAGCGATTCCTGTTTGGCTCGGCCGTCGGATTTAAGTTGCGTCATTCGTGGCGCTGCTAGAGCACCCCAGCGGCTGAAGCCGGCAATCAATTTAGCTTTACGGCACGACTGAAGTCGTGCCCTTCCCGATCCGGAATCTTTAACGACTAACCTTCTTCTACCGTGGCCATCGCCCGCTTCTTGCGTTTGTTCGATTGCAGAACTTTTTTCCGCAGCCGCAGCGACTTTGGAGTGATTTCCACGAACTCATCATCTGAGATGAATTCAATGGCCTGCTCCAGGTTCAAATTCCTGAACGGCACCAGCCGAATGGCCTCATCCGCCGTCGACGCGCGCATGTTCGTCAGCTTCTTCTCTCGTACCGCATTTACGTCAAGATCGTCATCCTTCGCGTTCTCGCCGACGATCATCCCTTCATAGAGTTCGACCCCGGAACCGATGAAAAGTTCGCCGCGCTCCTGCAGTCCCCACAGCGCGTAGGCCGTGGAGGTGCCGGCGCGATCCGCGATCAAAGCTCCCGTGGGCCGATGTGGAATGTCGCCTTGCCATTCGGTGTAGCCGCCGAAGAGCGAGTTCATCACAATGGTGCCGCGCGTGTCGGTGAGCAACTGGCTGCGCAGCCCGATCAGGCCGCGGCTGGGCACGCGAAACTCGATGCGAACCCGTCCGTAGCCATGGTTATGCATGTTTGTGACTTCGCCCTTGCGCGACCCCAACTGCTCCATCACCACGCCCACGAACCCTTCCGGCACGTCCACGGTGAGATTTTCGACAGGTTCCATCAGTTTGCCGTCGATGCGTTTGGTTACGATCTCAGGCTTGCCCACCATCAGTTCATAACCTTCGCGCCGCATCATTTCGATGGTGATGGAAAGTTGTAGTTCGCCGCGCCCCAGCACCTTGAACGAATCGGTAGTCTCCATGTCCTCCACGCGCAGCGAAACATTTGTTAGAAGCTCTTTCGCCAGCCGCTCGCGCAGATTCCGCGACGTTACATACGTTCCTTCGCGCCCGGCAAACGGTGAATTGTTTACCGTAAACATCATGGCGATGGTCGGCTCGTCGATCACGATAGGCGGCAGCGGCGCGGGATTCTCCGCATCGGTAATCGTCTCGCCGATCGTGATACCTTCCACGCCTGCAACCGCGACGATATCACCCAATACTGTTTCTGTAATATCCGTGCGCTTCAGCCCCGAGAACGAAAACAATTTCGTGATCTTGGTCTTGTGCATCGTTCCATCGAGCTTCGCGATGACGACGTCCTCGCCGGTGAACATGGTTCCGTTGAAGACGCGCGCAATCGCCAGGCGACCGAGATAATCGCTGTAATCAAGGTTCGCGACCAGAATTTGCAGCGGCCCCTTCGGATCCCCCTGCGGCAGCGGAATCTTCTTCACGATCGCCTCAAACAACGGCTGTAGATTCTCGCCGCCTCCTTTTATATCGGTTGAGGCGGTTCCTGCTTTTGCGTTGGTGTACAGAACTGGAAAGTCGAGCTGATCCTCCTGCGCGTCGAGATCGATGAAAAGATCGTAAATCTCGTTAAGCACTTCCTGCGGACGCGCATCCGGCCGGTCGATCTTATTAATCACCACAATCGGCGGCAGTTTGGCTTCGAGCGCTTTGCTCAGCACATAACGCGTCTGCGGCAACGGGCCTTCGCTGGCGTCGACCAGCAGCATTACTCCATCAACCATTTTCAGCGCGCGTTCCACCTCGCCGCCAAAGTCGCTGTGGCCGGGCGTATCCACAATGTTGATTTTAATATCGTGATAGATGATGGCCGTGTTCTTGGCGAGAATGGTGATGCCGCGCTCGCGCTCCAGTTCGTTCGAATCCATCACGCGTTCGACGTGGTGCTCGTTGGAGCGGAAAGTGCCGCTTTGCTGCAGCATGGCGTCAACCAGCGTGGTCTTGCCGTGGTCCACGTGCGCGATGATGGCGATATTCCGAATGCTTAAACTCAAAGTAGGGGTTGTCCTTTATTTATAGATCTATTGATGGATCGGAGTAACAGGGCGCAGCGATTCGTCGGCTGTACTGCCCATCTATAACTTTACTATGTGCGGAGATTTCTCAGGGGATTAGATCGCACTTCGGTGCGCTGTCGCGGGACACGCCGCCGCCCCGCCCCGGCGCAATCAAACTGAGATCGCGCTAGTTCAGGCAGGGGGCTGCCGTGGACTGGGTAATCATGATCTCGTTTGATGCCGACCCGCTGATGGGAGCGTTCGGGTCCATAGGGGCCGATGCAACGATGAGACTTGGAGAGGGACACGGCGGCGTATACGGCTGAGTCGTCAGAGTGTAGTTTCCCGGCGGGGGCGCATAGGACCAACTGACCGGTAGCGGGGTGACGGTTGTCGGCGGGGCAGAATAGGTGCCAGTCGCAACAAACGAAACCTGGTCCCCTTCCAAATTATCGTCGATCGTGATCGATTGAAGGTGCCGATTGCTGCTGCTTCCGCAAGACAAGGTCAAGAAAAAAGCAGGGACGAGGAGAACAAGGGCCCAGAACTTATTCATGGCAATCTCCTTAGTGAATTTTAACCCTGGGCCGCAGAAAAAGTCACTCGATTTTCTTCACCTCTGGATTCGCTAGCCGGCCACCTCGTGCTCCTTCGGCAGCGGCTTTCCTGCCAGCCGCGCTTCCACTTCTTTCACGGCGCGCTGCGCCGCGTGGATTCCCGCGTTGGTGGTCGATTCCGGACCTTCGGAATCAGTGTTGGCGAAGAAGACGCGATCCATGGGATGCCGCACCAGTGGCTGCACTTGCGTGTAAAGTCCGGGCGTCGACATATACAAAGGATGCCCGCGCCGGTAAATGTGCACCTCGACCGGATCGACATTGAACGCCGGCATCAGCTTCTGAAAGTCTGCGAGCACGTTCGCGGCAATCTTGCGTGCCCCGATTTCGTTCAGCAGATAGCCGCGATTCTCTTCCTTCATCGGCGTGTAGCAAGTGATGATGTTGAACTTCTGTTTGTATCCCGACTGTTTCTGAATAACCCAGTCGGCAACGATGAAGTCGGTAAACGTATTGCCGGGGCACCACGTGTCATAACCATGATTGAACACCGGCTTGTCGAAAATCAGATTCACCACCGGATAAGGAATATAGCGAATCTGATGCATGGCGTCGCTCTGTTTGTCGGGCATTCCATCAACGATGCGCCGCGTAATAAACTTCGGCGTCGCCATGATCACAGCCTTGGCCGCGACCGTCTTCAATTCGCCGCCGAGCATGTAGGTGACCTGCACGTCTTCTTTTTCGGTCACGACGGCCACCGTGGTCGCTCCGGTCTGCATGTGGTCTTTATATTTCGGCTGCAGAATCTCCGCCAGCTTTTTCGTAATCGCGCCCAAGCCTCCTGGCCAGGTGTAGCGATCGTCCGTGCGGCTTTCTCCGGCCATATCTTGCAACGTAAGTATCGCCAGCCCCGCCGCAGTTTCTTCGCTGGTCGCGCCCCAGTTCGATGGACCAAAGTTATCCCACCACTGTTTTAGTTCTTCGGGATAGCCCTTCATGTAATCCGAGAATTTGTTGTCGAAAAGTTCTTTGCCGCGCTTCTCTACATTGATCGCAAGCAATTCTTTCTTGAATTTCTTGAAGCTCTCGCGAACTGGCGCGGGATAAGGCAGCTTGTCGAGGCCGTCACCCCAGGTATCGAGAACCAGTTCGCCTCGAATAAGGCTGGCGTCTGAGTTTTTGATGGGCAGCGGATCGAGGCCAATTTCTTTCGCGAACTTGTAGGAGTATTCATCTTTCGTGAGGAACGCCGAGCCTGTAGCGTACGCGCTGCCTTCGTACTCCATCGCAAAAGCATTGCCGCCCCAGTGCGGCTCTTTTTCCAGCAGCAGGAAATCGAGATGCCGCAATCGATAGGCAGCGGCCAGTCCACTCACGCCGCCGCCGACAATCACCACGTCATGCCGCGCAGACGCCGGTGGACGCTTGAAGATCTGATTGCCCTGGTCGCGCACTTGATGGCAGATCTTGTTGTCTTCACCCTCCACATCGGCGGCGTGACTGTTCTTCGAGTCGCCGGACTGTGCAGCTACTAATGAAAGATCGATTGGACAACCTGCCGTCACTGCTCCCGCGACCACAAACTTAATGAAGTCCCTGCGATTCGCACTCATGCTGGATCTCCTTCGACAACTGCGACGATTTCTGCGTCGGCGTCCGCCCTGCCTTCGCCGCGCATGCGCAAGCGGTACCAGAACACAATCGCCACGAGCGAAAACACAAAGATGATGGTCGACACCGCGTTGATCTCGGGCGTGATGCCACGCCGCAGTCTTCCCCAGATTTCGAGCGGCAGCGTGTTGTCGCGGCCGATCAAAAAGAAGCTGACGGCGATCTCGTCCATCGAGAGCGTAAAGATCAGTAATGCCGCACCGATAATCGGCAGCTTCAGGTTCGGCACCGTGATGCGCCAGAACGTCTGCCAGTAACTCGCTCCCAGATCGAGAGAAGCTTCTTCCTGCGCGCGGTCGAGCTTTTGCAATCCTGCGAATACTTCGGTCGTCGCCACGGAGATGAGCGCAGTGCCGTGCCCCAGAATAATTGTCAGCAGGCTGAGCTTCGTTCCTGTCACATTGAAGAGCATCAGCAACGAGAGCCCCGTGATAATCCCGGGCAAGATCAATGGCAAGAGCACCAATCTCCGGAATAAAGCTTTCCCAGGAAATTGCGCGCGCTCCAGCGCCAGTGCGGCGGGAACTCCGAATGCCAGCGCGATCACCATTGCGGCGAAGGCCACTTGCAGGCTGTTGAGAACCGAATCCCAGATTGGCGCATCAGCGAAGAGCAATCGATACCAGTCGAGCGTTAGATGATGGGGAGGAAATCCGCCCACACCTTCGCCGTTGAACGAATAAAGAATAAGGACCGCGATCGGCAAGTAAAGAAATGCGAAAACGGCTAGGGCATGGAGAAGCAGCCATCGAGAGCCTGAGTCAAATCGCGCGTCGCTCACGAGAAGCTCCATTTCTTTTCCAGCCGTTCAGAGAAAAACAGCAGGCTCACCACCAGCAGCAGCATGCAAAACGAAATCGCCGCGCCCAGCGGCCAGTTGTAAGCCGCGCCGAACAGGCTTACTACGATGTTCGAAATCATGATGCCGCTCGGGCCGCCGAGCAGCAGCGGCGCAAGGAAATCGCCTAGGCTCAGCACGAAGGCGAATGTCGCGCCCGCCACCACTCCCGGAATCGACAGCGGAAAAATCACCTTCCAGAAAGTCTGCGCGGGAGTTGCGCCCAGATCGTGCGACGCTTCGACCAGATTGCGTGGAATATGCTCCAGCGCCGCATAGATCGGCAAGAATGCGAACGGCGTGTAGATGTGCGTCAGAGTCAACACCACGGCAAACGGACTGTACAGCAGGAACTCCAGCGGATGCTTGGTCAAGTGCACGTACTGCAGCAAAGTATTCAGCACGCCGTCGGAGCCGAGGATCGTCTTCCACGCATAAGCGCGCACCAGGTAGCTGACCCACAGCGGAATGATCACCAACTGATACAGAAGATCTTTTTTTCTTCCTGCGTAGAAAGAAAGAAAATAAGCCAGCGGATAGCCCAGCAGCAAAGAGAAGATCGTTACTCGCGCGGCAATCCACATAGAGCGCAACAGCGTCTGCCAGTAGACATTAACCTGCAACAACTGGCCGTAGTTCGAGAGATTCCAGGAATGTTCGATCGTCTGCGACGCCGACACCGACCAGAAGCTGTAGCAGAACATCAGCAAATACGGCAGCAGCAAAAATACCGTCACCCAGATTAAAGGAGGCAACGTTACTGCCGCTTTGTAAGCTCGAGAAAACATCAGATTCTTTCCGGAGACTCGCGCACCAGAACCGCATCGGCGGCAGAGAACTCCAGTTCAACGTCATCGCGCACCCCGCCGCTGCCCGAGGTTCGCACAACCAGCACCAATCCGTCGGCGCACTCCACGCGAATCAACTCCGTTGCCCCGTGAAACGCCCGATGGCAAACTTTTCCACGCACACGCACGCTCCCGGCCGTGGGACCGCTTCCATCGACGAACCGCAAATTCTCAGGCCGCAGCGAGAACAGAGCAGGGCCATCGGGAAGCGCCGCTGGCCATGTAAAAGCCTCGCACCGCACCACGCGCGCACGCACCTCGCCCTTCAGCAGATTTGTGTGCCCAATAAACTGCGCGGCATAAGCTGTTGCCGGCCGCCCATAAATCTCGCGCGGGGTCGCCACTTGCTCCAGTTCACCTGAGCGCAACAGAGCAATGCGGTCCGACATCACCATCGCTTCTTCCTGATCGTGTGTGACGAAGATGAACGAAATTCCAACTTCACGCTGCAGCGATTTCAGCTCCACCTGCATCTGCCGCCTCAGGTTGGCATCCAGCGCCGAAAGCGGCTCGTCCAGCAGCAGCAGTCGAGGACGGTTCACCAGTGCGCGCGCCAAGGCAACGCGCTGCTGCTGCCCTCCGCTGATCTTCGACGGCTTTGATTTCGCCTGCGCCGACATCTTCACTTTCTCGAGCGCCTCTAACACGCGCGATGCAATCTCCGCCTCAGGCCGCTTCGCCACGCGCAGTCCGTAAGCCACGTTCTGTTCGACGGTGAGATGAGGAAACAGCGCATAGTGTTGAAACACAGTGTTCACGCGGCGCCTGTACGGAGGCTGGCGATCAAGTCGTTCCTCACCCATCCAAACTTCACCCGCGCTCGCAGTCTCAAACCCGGCGATGATGCGCAGCAGCGTAGTCTTACCCGAGCCACTCTCGCCAAGAATCGTAAGAAATTCTCCCTCCGCAACTTCCAGAGAAATATCCCGCAACACCGCATTCTTGCCGAAGCGCTTGGCCACGGAGCGGATGGACAGCAGCGTGGCGCGACCCGATCCGTCGCCAGCAGCCGCCATCGCAATTTCAGAAGTGGTAGTCATAAGTAAAGGTCCCGGAAGCCGGGAGCCCGAAGCCGCCTCTACTGTGCTGCCTTCACTTCATTCCAAATCTCGTTGTACTTCGCCCGCCGCGGCACGTTCTGCCAGAAGTAAAGCCGCTTCTGATAATTGTCGACGTCGTCCAGATGCAAGGCCTTCACTTCTTCCGGCGTCATCAGGTGCGCTGCCTGGGGATTCGCCGGAGTGTATCCCGTCACGTCCGTCACCTTCTTCTGCGTCTGCGCCTCGATCATGTACTCGATAAACTCATGGGCCAGATCCTTATTCTCGCTGCCCGCCGTGATCATCAGGTGATCGATCCAGCCAGTCGTATTCTCCTTTGGAATCGTCTCTCCCGCCGGAAAGTTAATCTTGCGGAGTTGATTGGTCATCAGCGGCCATCCCATCGCCGCCACCACTTCATGATTCTGAAAGAGGTTCGTCAACTCCCCGCCCGTCGACCACATCTTGCGGACATTCGGTTTCAATTCCAACAACTTCTTCTTCACCGCCTCGAGCTGTTCGTCGGTCAGGTTATAAAGCTGTGACGGATCAGGCTTGTCATAACCCAGGACCTGCGCCGCCATGTAGACCGTCGAAAGATCGTCCCACACCGAAATTTTCCCTTTGTATTTCGGATCCCACAACACGTTCCAACTATCCGGAGGCTGCGCGAAAACCGTGGTGTCGTAAATCAGCGGGTCTGGACCCCACATGAACGGAACTCCAAACACCTGGCCCTTCACGCGCACCAGCGGCAGGGAAACGAGCTGTGGCGACAGTTGCCCATAGCTCGGAATCCTCGACAGATCCAGCGGAGCCGCCAGTCCCGCAGCCGCGATCGAACCGGCCACATCACTCGACGGCGAGATCACGTCATAGTTGCCGGCGCTGCCGCCGCGCAGTTTGGCCATCAACTCATCGCTCGATCCCATATACGACGCCGAGACTTTGCAATGATGTTGCTCTTCGAAGGCCTTGACGAATGAAGGATCGGCGTATCCCTCCCACACCAGCAGATTCAGCGCGGGGGTTTTCTTCGTGCACGATCCGGTGAACACTACGACCGCCAGCAGCAATAGAAATATCGCCCGTGCCCTCATCGTGCCTCCTTTAGCGCTCACCGCTTCAAAACGTCGGCGGAGTATTTACCCACAACACCCAGGTCTCCGCCTTCCCGGGATTTTGCCAGTGGTGCGGGGTCGCGCTCTCAAAATAAAAACTGTCTCCAGCCTTCAACCGGAATTCTTCCCTCTCCAGCGTGATATCCAGTTGCCCGCGCAGCACGTAAAGAAACTCTTCGCCCTCGTGGGTGTAAGAGTCGCCGCTGCCCGCTCTGGGCGCGACTCGAAACAGATGCGGCTCCATCACCGTGTTACCCCATGCCAGCAATTCCATTTGCACGCCGGGTCCGGCTTCCAGCACTTTTCTTTGCGCGGGCTTCACCTGCCGGCTGCTGGCTCCAGTCGCGTCGAAAAAATCCAGGATGTTGGTTTTATAAAATCGCGCCAGCTTGCGCAGCGTTCCCACCGACCCGCTCATCTGCGAACGCTCGAGCGCGCTCAAAAATCCCACCGAGATGCCTACGCTTTGCGCCACCTGGGCCAACGACAGCCGCCGCTTTGCCCGCAGTTGCCGGAGATGCGAACCGATCGCACCGGCATTCCCGCTCGCCCCCGGCGTCACCCGTCCTTCGCGCCGCAGCAGTTCGACAATCGCTGCCGCGTTCAACCCGCGCACCTTTCGCAGAAATCGCGCCCGCTTCAGCAGCTTGACGTCATCGAGCGTGTACAGCCGGTACTTGCTCTCGGTGCGGCGCGGCCGCGTGAGCCCCAGCTTCTCCCACGACCGGATCACCGATGGCGACACGCCCGCGCGCCGCGCGGCATCCCCGATCTTCAGAAAGGGCTTTCCGAAATTGGGTTTAGCGTTGGATGATCTCATCCTTCACCCGACCTGGCCGATTGATATGTTCGATATGTCCGATAAGAGTTTTCTATCGAGCGCACGCGTTTTTTCTCCTTGACAGTGCGCCTCTCACTTCTCTAACCTTGCGGGATTATAGCAAGGTTGTGGCCCGGCACAAGCTATAGCTTTCAAAGAAAAAGGCTTTCAAAGAAAAAACAACTCTCCTCGAGATGCTGGAGGTTCCATGCCGTCACAGTGGCCCCGCTCGACCATGATGTGTCTGGAAACGAAGTATCTGGAAACGAACTCCCTGAAAACGGTTTGCGTTATCCTGGCTCTCTCGCTCCTGATTCCCACGCTGCTCTTGGCGCAAGGCGCCAGCGGCCGCATTCTTGGCCGCGTTTCAGACCCCAGCGGCGCAGTTCTTCCGGGCGCGAGGATTACTCTGCTCAACGAAGCGACCGGAATCAGCCGCGACGCTAAGAGTAATGACAGCGGCGACTACTCCTTCGTCGATGTCGCTCCCGGCACCTACACCCTGCAGTTTGAGTTGACCGGCTTCAAGAAGAATGTTCAGAAGAGCGTCATCGTCGATGTGAACCAGGTCGTCACTCTAAACTCGACCCTCCAAATCGGCGCATCGCAAGAGACGGTGGAGGTCACCTCTGAAGCCCCTCAGATTGACACAACCAGCACGCAACTCGGCGCCGTCATCAACGACCGCTCGGTGAATGAGCTTCCGCTGAACACGCGCGATACATACCAGTTCCTGCAGCTTCAACCCGGCGTGCAAGCTCAGTTGGGATCGAGCGGCAGTCTGTTCGCAGGCTCCGATGATCCCGGTTCTGTTTCCGTCAACGGCGGCCGCACCCGCGCCAACAACTTCAGCGTCAACGGCGGTGACGCGAACGACCAGTTCGTAAATACCCCCACCATCTCTCCCGTTCCCGACGCGGTCGAAGAGTTCCGCGTGATCACCAATACCTTCGACGCCGAATACGGACGCAACTCTGGCTCCGTGGTCAACGTGATTACCAAATCCGGTGGCAATAAATTTCACGGAAACTTGTACGAATATTTCCGCAACACCGTTCTCGATTCCCGCGGCTACCCTGACACCAGCAAGCCGCAACTCAATCAGAACCAGTTCGGCGGAACCTTCGGCGGTCCCATCAAGAAAGACCGCACCTTCTTCTTTCTTTCTTACGAAGCGCGCCGCATTCGTGACGGTGTGCCTGGGCAACTACTGAACGTTCCATCTGGCACGCCATCCGTGAACGGCGCGCCCACAGGCGAGTTTGCTGGCGACTTCTCGTCTTTGGGCGCCCTTGCTCCATTTATACCTATCGGCCAACCGGGAGGGCCGAGCGCCGGGGCCGGGGGCATTAATGCAAGCTCCCTCCCGGCGAGCACTCCCTTCGTGGCCCAAGTCCTTGACGGACGCGCTGGCTGCGACACCGCGTTACAGCAAATGTATGGATACTCGTCGGTTTCCACCCTTCCCACACAACCGAACCCAATTACCGGCCCGACGCCGGCCACGCAAACGCCATATATTCCATGGGCAGAAGTTTTTCCAACGGGAGTGATCCCGCCTGCATGCCAGGATCCGGTCGCTTCGAACCTAATGCAGCAGTTCGTTCCCGCGGCCAATATTGGGAGCGGCCAAAATCAGGTCGTCCCCGTGGGTACCGACAATCAGGATCAGTTCACCGCGCGCATCGATCACCGGATCAACGATCATCAGAGCTTCACCGCTTACTACTACTTCAATGACACGCGTGATTTCCTCCCCTACGATAACTTCGAGGCGGCGGGCGCCAATACCCCGGGTTTTGGAAACCAAAACAACCTCCGCTACCAGCAGTGGAACTTTACCCACACCTGGACCATTAACAACGCATTAGTGAACGAAGCTCACTTCACCTACATGCGCGAAGGCGAACTGGGATTCATAAAGCCGCAGTCGACCGGCGCTCTTATATCGAGTTGCACCGGTTCGCTTGCACCCCAATTCTGCTTTACCGGAAATTCCGATTCTTCGGCGATCACGGGCGCATTCGGTAACGCAGCCAACCTTGGCATCACCCCAGGTTTGCCCTCGAATCTCACCGGCGTACCCTTCGTCGGCATTTCAGGCGGCGCATCCTTCGGAAACAACTTCGAAGGCTTCCTTCCGCAGGTCGGAAATAGCTTTCAGTGGTCCGACGGACTGACTTGGGTAAAGGGCAATCACACGTACAAATTCGGCGTCGATATTCGCCGCATGCGCTTCGACCAGTTCTATTACTTCGATCTCAACGGCGAATTTACCTTCGACAATAGCGGTCCGAACGCGATTGTTCCCGGCGACGGCGATGCCTACGCCGAGTTTCTGCTGGGATTGGCCGATGGCTACACTCAGGGCTCCGGCCAGCGCGAAGATATTCGCAGTACGGCGGTCTATCCTTTCGCGCAGGATAGTTGGAAAATCAAGCCCAACATAACTCTTAATTACGGCTTGCGCTGGGAGTACAGTCCGCCGCCGATCGACATCAGCGGTCACGTCGAGACCTTCCGGCCCGGGCAAAATTCCACCGTCTATCCCTGCGGCATTAACCCGAGCGGTCCGGGTGCAAGCTACAACTACTGGACCGGCTTGGGCCTGACGAATCCCACTTGCGCCAGCACCGGCGCGGAACCCACAGGTCTGGTAGTCCCCGGCGACCCCGGCGTTCCGGCGGGCATGACTTCAACCTATTACAAGTCGTTCGCGCCGCGCATCGGCATCGCCTACAGTCCTAACTTCACTGACGGAGCGCTGGGAAAACTATTCGGCAGCAACGGCAAAACCAGCATTCGCGCCGGTTGGGGCCTTTTCTACAATCCGATCGAAGAGTTGGTGCTGGCTCAGTTCGGCGCGGAACCGCCCTTCGGCGGAAGTTCCTCGCTCTCCGATGTCTTCTTCAACACCCCATTCGTAAATCAGGGCAATTACACGGCTCCAAATCCTTTCGGTGGCGTCATCACTCCCGTCAAAGGCCAGTCCACCGATTTGACGCTCTTCCGACCAATTCTTCTCTACGGGGAATTTCAGCCTCACCTCCGTACCCAGTACACAACGCAGTACAATCTGACCATTCAGCGTGAGCTGAGCAATAGCTTGATGTTCCAGATTGGCTATGTTGGGTCTCAAGGCCATCGACTGCTGGCTTCTCACGACATCAATCCTTCCAGCCCGCAGACTTGTCTCGATATCGCGAGCATTTCGAATATCAATGCGAATTACGTGAGCTCTTACGGGCTCCCCGCCTCGTGCGGTCCCACAGCCGAAGATGCGCAATGGAGCGTCACCGTCCCGACCGGTTTCCCGTTCCATATGCCCAATGGCACTGTCGTCACTGGCGCCGCTACCCCGCAAACGCTCAACCTCGTTGGACTGCGTCCTTACTCCTCGCCGAACTGCAATTCCACGCTGCCTGCGTTTACCGCCAGCACCGGTTGCCCAGTCGACGGCACGCCCGTCTTCAGTTCCATCTTCGCCGAAGATACCATCGCCAATTCAAATTACAACGCGCTCGAGATGATGCTGCAAAAGCGATTCTCCCGCGGATTGCAGTTTCAAGCCGCCTACACTTTGAGTAACTCGATTGACGACGGCTCAACCTTCGAGGAAACGCTCAACCCCTTCAACTTCCGCGCCAGCCGCGCTCTTTCTCTCTTCAACTCGAGGCAGCGCTTCGTTCTCAGCTATGACTATGAGTTGCCCGTTCGAAAGTATTCGGGAATGACCGGCAAACTGCTCGACGACTGGGAGATATCCGGTATAACTCAGTTCCAGAGCGGATTTCCCATCCGCCTGAATACCGAGGACGACACCGAACTCATCGACAGTCTGTTCTTCCTCGGCACCGAGGCGCCAAGCTTGGTAGCGCCGTTCCAGAAGCTGGATCCCCGAAAAACCTATACCAACCTGGGGCTAACTACGCCGGGGTACTGGTTCAATCCCAACGACTTCGCCACGGCGGCAACTCCGAACGCGAATAATTCTCCAACGCCGCCACTCGGCAGCTTCAACAACGGCACCCAGCGCACTATCTGCTGCGGCCCAGGGCTCATCGACTGGGACTTCTCAGTTCACAAGAAGATCGTCCTCACCGAAAATACGTACCTGCAGTTCCGTGCGGAAATTTTCAATGTCTTCAATCACACCAATTACTCGAATCCCGACGGCGGCTTTTCCGACGGCACGTCCTCCTTCGGAAAGATCACAACCGCCGGCGATCCGCGGCTATTGCAGTTTGCTTTGAAGTTCTTTTTCTAGCTGGAAGTATTATAATAAGAAATACACCCGGAACGCCCCGCCGTTCCGGCATTCTAATGGCCCGCGGCTCATAGAACGCTTCCGGCCTGAGTTTTCTCGGAGACCTTTGATGTATCCCGATCTGCAAAAAGAGCTTACGGCTTACGAGCGTCGCACGCCCAAATCCGCCGAAGCGCACAAGAAAAACCTTAAACGAATTCCTCTCGGAGTAGCCAGCAACTATCGCTACTACGATCCCTGGCCCATCTTCGTGAAAGAGGCCAGCGGCAGCAAGTTTCGCGACCTCGACGGCAACGAATACATCGACCACAACCTGACCTTCGGCGCGCTCATGGCCGGACACTGCCATCCTGCCGTCATGAAGGCCGTGGAAAAACGTCTCTCCACCGGCACCATGTTCGGCATGCCGCACGACATGGAATGGGAACTCGCCGAAGAAATCTGCAAGCGTTTTCCCGTCGAGATGTGCCGCTTCGGCAACAGCGGCACCGAAGCTACCATGCACGCCATTCGCCTCGCCCGCGCCGCCACCGGACGCGACAAGATCATTAAATTCGAAGGCGCTTATCACGGACTGCACGACTCCGCGCTGGTCAGCGTCAAGCCGCATGCGCCTGACTTCGGCGACATCGATAATCCCGTATCCGTCCCCGGCGGCCTAGGCGTGCCGAAATCCGCCATCGCAAACGTGGTCATCGCCACGTTCAATGACATGGCCACAGTCGAACGCCGCTTCAAAGAAAATCCCGGCGAAATCGCCGCGATCATTCTCGAACCCATTCTCATGAACGTCGGCCTCTGCATGCCGCAACCCGGCTTCCTGCAAGACCTTCGCGACATAGCCACGAAAAATGGCGCGCTCCTGATCTTCGACGAAGTAAAAACCGGCGCAAAACTCGGATGGGGAGGCGCGTCAGAATATTTCAACGTTCATCCCGACATGATCTGCCTCGCTAAATCGATCGGCGGAGGTTTCCCGCTAGCCGCATTCGGCGCCAGCAAATCCGTAATGGACCTAATCTCCCAACACAAAGTCTTCCACGGCGGCACCTACAACACCAATCCAGTTTCTATGGCCGCGGGACTAGCCACGTTCCGCGAAGTCCTAACGCGCGACAACTACACTCACGTCGACAAGCTCGGCAAAAAGCTCGCCGACGGCTACCGCAAGACCATCGCCAAATCTGGCCTGCAAGCCTACATCGCGCAAGCCGGAGCCAACGGCGCGCTCATGTTTTATCCAAAAGAAATTCGGAACTATCGCGACTGGACCACAATCGATATCGACCTCTGGCGTCACTACTGGTTCGGCATGGTCAACCGCGGCGTAATGCCGCAACCCTACTGGTGGGATGAGCAGTGGACCATCTCCGTCCAGCACACAGACGCAGACATCGACAAGCATCTATCTGCATTCAACGACATAGCAGCAAGCCTGGCGAAAGCGCAGCAAGAGCGAACCGAGCCGGTAGCATTAGCGCACTGAAACCATGGAGCGGCGGACGCCTCGTCCGCCCCGCATGCACGAGAAAGAAATTTGTAGCCAGTAGACACGATTGTCATTCCGAACCGGGCGAAAGCCCGGTGAGGAAGCTGCTGTTTGGTTTTGCTTTGTCCACCACCGCCCAACCCGCGACCACTCCCCACCTCATCCGCGCCCTGGGCCGCCGCGATCTAGTCCTCCTCTTCGTAGTAGCCGTCTTCAACTTAAACGTAGTCCCCTCCATCGCCGCCAATGGCGGCGTCACCATCTGGCTCTGGATCGTCTCCCTCATCCTCTTCTTCTGGCCCCAAGGCATAGCCGTAATCGAACTGGCTCACCGTTATCCCGGCGAAGGCGGAGTCTATCTCTGGGCTAAAGAAGTCTTCGGCGACTTCCACGGATTCCTCTCCGGCTGGTGTTATTGGACCAACAATATGCTCTACGTGCCGACCGTCATGCTCTACTTCGTCGGCGTCTCCGTCTACGTTCTCGGCCCCGGCCACCAAGGCTTAGCCGACAACAAGCTGTTCGCAGCTTCTGTGTCTCTGGTTCTGCTGGCGTTTCTCACACTGCTCAACATTCTCGGACTCGGCGTCGGCAAATGGATCAACAATCTCGGCGCCATCGGCACCTTCATCGCCGCCGCCGTTCTAATCGGACTCGGCATCGTGATCTGGTCGCGCTTCGGCACCGGCATCACCGCTGCAGATTTCAAAGTCCCCGCCAACCCGCGCTTCGTTCTCAATTCCTTCGGAGTAATCTGCTTCGGCCTCGTCGGCCTCGAACTCGCCTCCGTCATGGGCGACGAGATCCGCGACCCCGCCCGCACGCTTCCCGGCGCAGTCTTCTGGGGCGGTCTGATCTCCGGCACTCTCTACGTAGCCGTCACGCTTACGCTGCTCATCTCCGTAGGCAAAAGTGTCAACGTGCTGCAAGGCGTGGTGCAAGCGGTCAGCGGAATGGGAGCTCGCGTTGGCATCACCTGGATCACCATCCCCTTCGCGATCATGCTCGCCTTGGCCGTAGCCGGCATCGGTTCCGCCTGGACCGGCGGTTGCGCCCGCATCCCGTTCGTCGCCGGCCTCGATTCCTACATGCCCTCGTGGCTCGGCAACATTCATCCGCGCTACGCCACGCCCTACGCGGCCTTGATCGTTCAGGGCATCGTCTCCGGAGTGCTCGTGATTTTGAACTTCGCCGGCGCAGGAGTGCAGGAAACTTTTCAAAAATTGCTTTCGCTCGCGGTCGTATTGCAACTCTTTCCTTTTGCCTACATGTTCGCAGCGCTGGTAAAGTTCGCCGTGACCGAGCCCGTTCCGCGCGGCCAGTACAGCCGCACCACGCTGTTCCTCGCCGGCACCAGCGGATTCCTCACCACGATTCTCGGCGGCGCGCTCGTATTCTTCCCCGCCCAGCAAATCACCTCGCTGTGGTCCTACGAATTATGGATGTTCGGCGGTACGCTCTTCTTCATCGGCCTCGCCGCATTCTTCTTCTTCGTCTATGGCCGCCATAAAGCCCTGCAGCCAAAGATCGAGAAGGGCGCGACTCTAGTCGTGCCGTTAGGCGACCAGTAGATTTTGGTTTGTGTGGGGACAGCCGCCCTCGGCTGTCCAGCGAGCGCAGCTCGCGCGTGGTTGGAGGGGTTCGTATCAGGGCACGGCTTTAGCCGTGCCGCTGAGACTAGATAGAACTTGGGCCTTCAGGCCCTGAGGTACCCAGGAGGTCGAACATGCCCGGCGGAGTCACAACCGAAGTCAAGACTTACCAGATGTACATCAACGGCAAATGGACCGCGAGCAGTTCCGCGAAAACCTTCCCCGTCTACGATCCGTCAACCGAAGAAGTAATCGCCCAAGTCCCCGACGCGACCGCCGCAGACGTCAACCGCGCCGTAGCCGCGGCCAAAGCCGCTTTCGAAGAAGGCCCATGGGCGACCACCACCGCACAAGAGCGCGGTCGAGTCCTCTTCCGCCTCTCAGAAAAGATCCGCGCCAATCTGCCCGCGCTAGCAGAACTCGAATGCCGCAACACTGGCAAGCCCATCGTCGAAGCCGAGTTCGACATCAACGACGCCGCCACCTGCTTCGAATACTACGGCGGGCTAGCCACCAAAGTTGTCGGCTACGTAAATCCAGTTCCCGACAACGCAATGTCCCTCTCGTTAAAAGAACCAGTAGGCATCGCCGGACAAATCATTCCGTGGAACTACCCACTGCTAATGGCCGCATGGAAACTAGCGCCAGCCATCGCCGCCGGATGCACCTGCGTCCTGAAGCCCGCCGAGCAAACGCCGCTAACCGCACTCGAATTCGCAAACTACTTCGCCGATTGCGGCCTGCCTCCCGGCGTGGTCAACATCGTCACCGGCTTCGGAGAAACCTGCGGCGCTCCGCTAGTCCAGCATCCCGACGTAAACAAAATCGCCTTCACCGGCAGCGCCGCAGTAGGCAAGATCATCGTGAAACAAGCCGCCGACACGGTGAAGCGCGTAACCCTCGAACTCGGAGGCAAGTCGCCCAACATCTTCTTTGCCGACGCCGACTTCGAAGCCGCCATCGATGGCGCGCTCTTCGGTGTCTTCATCAATCAAGGCGAAGTCTGCTCCGCCGGAAGCCGCATCCTGGTTCAGAAATCCATCTACAAAAAGTTCGTCGAAGCGATGACCGAAAAAGCAAAGAAGATCAAGCTGGGTCCGCCGCTCGATCGTGACACAAAGATGGGACCGCTCGTCAGCAAAGAACAATACGACCGCGTAAACTCCTACATCGAGATCGGCAAGAAAGAAGCGACGCTCGCTTCCGGCGGCGGACGCCCTGAAAAGATCGGCAAAGGCTACTACGTCCAGCCCACCATCTTCTCCGACGTGACGAACAACGCTCGCATCGCTCGCGAAGAAATCTTCGGTCCGGTCGCCGCCGTGATTCCATTCGAAGACGAAAAAGACGCACTCAAGATCGCCAACGATTCGCCCTACGGATTAGCCGCCGCCGTTTGGACCAGAGACATCTTCAAAGCCATGCGCGCCGTAAAGGCCCTGCGCGCGGGCGTAGTCTGGGTGAATCACATGCAGCCAACCTACGTAGAAGCTCCATGGGGCGGCTACAAACAATCCGGCTTCGGCCGCGAACTAGGCCCCTGGGGCATCGAAGAATACCTGGAAACCAAACAGGTCTACATCAATCTGAACGAGCAGCCAATAGGCTGGTACTGATGTATGCATCATCTAAAAACTGTCATCCTGAGCGAGGATTGATCTTCGCGCCTCAAGCGCGAAGATCAACTGCAGTCGAAGGACCCCTGCACTGCTTGCAGTGCCACTGCCGCGTCAGGGAGTTCTAACGAGAATTTGCAAATGAGCACAATTAGAATCAGCACAGAAATCCCGGGCCCGAAATCCCAAGCGCTCAGCGAGCGCCGAGCGAAAGCCGTGCCCCGCGGCCTGTCTCACGGCACGCCGATCTACGTAGCCAAAGCCCAGGACGCCTGGTTCGAAGACGTAGACGGCAACCGCTACATCGATTTCGCCGGAGGCATCGGCTGCGCCAACGCCGGCCATCGCCAGGAAGCGGTAGTCGAAGCCATCCAGACTCAGCTCGACAACTTCCTGCACATGTGCGTTCAGGTTACTCCGTACGAAAGCTACGTCAGACTCGCAGAGCGCATGAACGAAGCAACGCCGGGCAAGTTCGCCAAGAAGACTCTCTTCGTCAACAGCGGCGCCGAAGCCGTCGAGAACGCAGTCAAGATCGCGCGCGCCTACACCAAGCGTCCGGCGATCATCGCCTTCGAAGACGCATTCCACGGCCGCACCATGATGACGCTCGCGCTCACCAGCAAGACTCATCCTTACAAAGCCGGCTTCGCGCCGTTCCCCGGCGAAGTCTATCGCGTCCCGTTCGCCTACTGCTATCGCTGCTCGTACAACTTGAAATATCCATCGTGCGACCTTTACTGCGCGCGCCATCTTGAAGATGCTTTCAAACGCGTAGTCGCCAATGAAGAAGTAGCGGCAGTGATCGCTGAACCAGTGATGGGCGAAGGCGGCTTCATCGCGCCGCCGCCCGACTACTTCAAAGTGTTGATCGAGCTCTGCCACAAGCATGGCATCCTCTTCATTGCCGACGAAGTGCAATCCGGCTTCGGACGCACGGGCAGAATGTTTGCCAGCGAGCACTACGCAATCGAACCCGACCTGATCGTCACCGCAAAATCGCTAGGCGGAGGCTTGCCCCTAGCGGCAGTAACCGGCCGTGCCGAAATCATGGACGCGCCCGGTCCCGGCGGACTAGGGGGTACCTTCGCCGGCAACCCGCTTTCGTGCGCCGCCGCGCTCGCAACGCTCGATCTGTTCGAAAAGACGAATCTGCTGACCCGCGCCAACGAACTAGGAGACCGCTTCCAACGCCGCGCCCGCGAATGGCAGCGCCGCTGGCCCATAGTCGGCGACGTGCGCGGCCTCGGCGGCATGCAGGCCATCGAACTGGTGAAGTCGCAAGAATCGAAAACTCCAGCCACCGACGAAACCAAACAGATCACGCAGTACTGCTACGAGCACGGCCTGATCACGATCACGGCAGGTTCCTACTCCAACGTGATCCGCATTCTGGTCCCGCTGGTAGCAACCAACGAGCAAATCGACGAAGGCTTGGACGTGCTGGAATCTGCGCTGGCTGCGGTGTGCGACAAGAAAGGTGCAGTCGCGCAATTAGTTTAGTTCTGTCATCCTGAGCGAGGATTGATCGTCGCGCCCAAGCGCGACGATCAACCGCGGTCGAAGGACCCCTATGACCTATGTATCATTAACAGTGCCGCAGGGAATTCTCACGATGAACCGCGATAAGTAAAGGTGAACCCATGACGACCATAGCCGCACCACCCACGATCAAACTCACCCACTTTATCAACGGACGCTGGACCGACTCCCGCGCCTCTGAAGGGCGCGACGTTGTCAATCCGGCGACCGGCGAGGTCTTAGCGCAAGTCCCGCTAGCCGATGCCGCTGAGGTCAATGAAGCCGTCGAAGCCGCAGCCGCGGCCTTCCCCGAGTGGCGCCGCACTCCGCCCGAAGACCGCATCCAGCCGCTCTTCAAGCTGAAGATGCTGCTCGAAGATCACGTCGACGACATCGCACGCATCATCACTCAGGAAAACGGCAAGACCTTCACCGAAGCGAAAGCTGAGATGCGCCGCGCGATTGAGAATGTGGAAGTCGCATGCGGCATTCCGATGATGATGCAAGGCTACAACCTCGAAGACGTGGCCCGCGGCATCGACGAGATGATGATTCGCCAGCCTATCGGCGTCACCGCTGCCATCGTGCCCTTTAACTTTCCAGGCATGATCGCGTTCTGGTATCTGCCTTACGCCATCGCAACCGGCAACACGTTCATCCTCAAGCCGAGCGAGCGCGTTCCGCTCACCATGCGCTACATCTACGAACTGATCGAGAAGACTGGCTTGCCGAAGGGAGTAGTCAATCTGATCAACGGAGGCAAGGCCGCGGTCGATGCTCTGCTCGACCATCCGAAAGTCCGCGCCATCAGCTTCGTTGGATCGACTCCTATCGCGAAGTATGTGTACTCGCGCGCCGCCGCCAACGGCAAGCGCGCGCAGTGCCAAGGTGGGGCGAAGAACCATGTCGTCATCCTGCCCGACGCCGACATGCCGATGGCCACGCAGATCATCAGCGACAGCGCCTTCGGATGCGCCGGCCAGCGCTGTCTAGCCGTCTCAGTAGCCGTAACCATCGGCGAAGCGCAAAAGACGTTTCGTGACTCGATTGCTGACGCCGCTTCAAAACTCAAAGTCGGCAACGGCTTGGACAAAGATGTCCAGATGGGCCCAGTGATCACGCCGCAAAGCAAAGAGCGCGTCGAGTCGCTCATCGAACTCGGCGAGAAGCAAGGCGCGAAGCTGCTGATCGATGGCCGCAACGCCAAAGTCCCGCGCCACGAGAAAGGCAACTTCGTAAATCCAACGATCCTTGACAACGTTCCTGCCACCAGCGATCTCAACGACACCGAGATCTTCGGCCCGGTGCTGAGCCTCGTTCATGCTAATGACATGGATGACGCTCTCGCGTTCCTCGAGCGCAGCGCGTACGGCAATCAGGCGTCGCTATTCACTTCGAGCGGATCGGCCGCGCGCCGCTTCCGCTACGAAGCCCCCGCAGGAAACATCGGCATCAATATCGGAGTCGCCGCGCCCATGGCCTACTTCCCCTTCAGCGGATGGAAGAACAGCTTCTTCGGCGATCTCCACGGCCAGGGCCGCGATGCCATCGAGTTCTATACAGACAAGAAAGTCGTAGTCGAACGCTGGGCCAAAGAACACTCGCGCAAGTTCTGAAGGGGTGCAGATCGAAAAGCATTTCCAGGAGGAGGCGCGACAATCACTGAATCAAATGGAGCGCCGTCGCCCCGTCAACGACCGACTCAGCAGGCATGTGCTGATCGAACGTGGCCAGTTGGCCCTTATGCGCGTGAGCCAATGCTAGAAGATAACTGTCCGTGACGTGAGCCGAGTCGAGAAGGCGCGTTGTGTTCGCGTGTTTGCGGTCGAGCAAGGATATGTCGTCCGGCCAGAAGGCGTGTCCGGGCAGATTTCGAAGTGAGCTCAACAACTCAGCCACAGCGGCCGGCGAACCGGGAGAATTTGGATAGCGAAGATGGCCGACAATACGCAACACTCCATTTTCCGTGAGCGGACAGGTCGCCCAGGCTGCGTGGCCTTTCGTGGCGAACCAGGCATGGGCGCGGTCGTGCTGCACGTGAGCGGGGTCGATCAGCGCAATCAAGACGTTTACATCCAGGAGGAACCGCTTCACCGCAACTCCTCGCGCAGCCGATGGACAAGTTCCGAAGTGACTCGCGGCGCGCCTTTGCGAACTTTGAGCAGCGGCACGCCATTGCGCGTCCGTGCCTTGGTCTCCGGCGGAAGAAGCGCGCGCCGGGCTAATGAGGAAATCACTTCGCCCACTGACTTTTGTTCGATCGCAGCCATTTCTTTGGCGGCGCTCAGTACATCATCGTCGATTACAAGCGTGGTGCGCATTGATCGTCCCCCATCATCACGCATCATGCATCAGATGCGATACCATCCACAGTATAACTCTGTGGTGAAAGCCTTACAAAGGAATCTATGACCACAACAATCGCAACACCAACCATGTCCGGCAAAGAAATCGTCGATCTCTCGCGTAAGCACACTTTGTATGAATGGTCGGCGCAATCGAAGGTCGATCCCATTCCGGTTGCGCGCGCGAAGGGGATCTACTTCTATACGCCGGAAGGGAAGCGCTTCATCGACTTCAATAGCCAGCTCATGTCCGTCAACATTGGGCATGGAGATGAGCGCGTCATTCAGGCTATCAGCGAGCAGGCTGCGACGCTCGCCTATGCCAATCCGTTCATGGCTACTGAGCCGCGCGCGCGGCTGGGCGCGAAGCTTGCCGAGATCTCGCCCGGCGACATCGACACGTTCTTCTTTACCAACGGCGGGGCCGAGGCGAATGAGAACGCCATCAAGCTGGCGCGCTTCTTCACGGGACGCCACAAGATTATCGCGCGCTACCGCTCGTATCACGGCGCGACTGCGGGTGCGATCAGCCTTACGGGCGATCCGCGCAGATGGGCTGCGGAGCCTGGCATTCCGGGGGTGGTGCATGTGCTCGATCCGTATCATGGGATCGAGCGCGGATGGGAGTCGGCTGAGTCTTCGCTGGCCATGATTGAAGAGACGATTCAGCTCGAAGGGCCGCAGACGATCGCCGGCTTCATTCTCGAGCCGGTGACTGGCACGAACGGCATCCTTATTCCTCCGGATGGATACCTCGAAGGCCTGCGCAAGCTGTGCGACAAGTACGGCATTCTCATGATCGCCGATGAAGTGATGTCCGGCTTCGGGCGCACTGGCGAGTGGTTCGCGGTCGATCACTGGAAGGTGGTCCCCGATCTGCTTTGCATGGCTAAAGGGTTAACTTCGAGCTATCTTCCTCTGGGCGCGGTCGGCATGCGGCATCGCATCGCTGAGCACTTTCAGGACAAGGTGTTCTACGGGGGACTGACGTATAACAGCCATCCCATGGGCTGTGCGGCGGCGCTGGCTACCATTCGCGTGTATGAAGAAGATAGGCTGATCGACAACGCTAAGAAGATGGGCGCGATCCTGAAAGAACTGGGAGCGGAGTTGCAGGCGAAACACCCGTCCGTGGGCGCTGTGCGGTCGATTGGACTGTTCGGCATTGTCGAGTTGGTGCGCAACCGCACGACGCGGCAGCCGATGGCTCCTTTCAACGGGACCTCCGATGAGATGGTCGCGCTCGGGCGCTTCTTCCGCGAGCAAGGGCTTTATACGTTCGTCCGATGGAACACCTTCTTTACCAACCCTCCGCTGTGCATCAACGAGCCGCAGTTGCGGGAGGCGTTTGCGATCATCGACCGTGGGCTGGAGATCGTGGATGAGGCGGCTGTCGATTAGCCATTAGATATATTCCCCCGTAGTGAAAGTGTCCTCGCATCTCATCGTGAGAACGCCTTGAGGCGTCTTGGGCGCTGCCGGCTTCACCGGGGTCCTTCGACTGCGTTGGCTTTCGCTTCGCGAATGCCAACTCCGCTCAGGATGACAGTTTGTTTTTTCGATTCGCAAGGCTCCGCTCCGCTGACGGGCGAGTGGCTACATGGGTTGTAGCGGTGCCGGCGAAACCAGGGTTCCTCGCTTCGCTCGGAATGAGATTACTGATGGGGGAGCTTTTCGCGGCGCTGAAGCGCCGCTCTTCCACGTGATCTTCCACGTGATCTTCCACGTCTGCTTCTGCGTGATGGTCTTCCGCGTGATGGTGTTCCACGTCGTGGCTGGTCCGTGTCACTGCTGTTGCGAGCGAGTCGACTTAGCTGCGCCAGATTAATTGCTGAGTGTCGAGCGAGGAGAACATTACTGGTTCGTGGTGGACGCTGGTGGCGTGGCGGTTGATAGCCGTTGCTGCCTGGGTGCGGAGGTTGCCGTTGTGGAGGTCGAAGTCGAGAGTGCTGACGTGGTGGGCGCAACGGGTGCAGGTGAACTTCATGCCTCCCTTGATACGTGTGATGGTGTAGTGTCGTTTCACAATTTTCAGTCTAGTCTTTTTGTGGTGGAGTGATAGGCACGGGGGTTGGGCGGCGAAGGTAATGATGGGTGGGGATTAGGGATTCTTAATTAGATGGGCTCGCGTCGCTGCGCTCGGCGGATGTCGCCTGAGTTGTGGTGATGGCGGCGGGAAGCAGGTTCCTCCACTGCGCCGTCCCTGCGCTTCGCTTGGGACGGCTTCGGTCGGAATGACAGAGTTTTTTTACTTCGCAAGGCTCGTCAGAAGGGACTCTGGTCGAGGATATGGAGCGTCTCGTGCGCCACGAGGGCGATGGCGGGACGCCATCGCGACAGCCGGCGGGACGCCGGCGCTACTTTCGGCTGCGCTACTTGGGGCTGCACTACTTTGCGATCACGTTATTTTGCTAGGCGGTTGTATTTTTTCAGGGCTTCGCGGAGGCGGTCGTGGGGTAGGGCAATTACTTCATGGTCGTCGATGCCTTTCATGGTTTCGGCGGCTACCATGGCGTTTACTACGGCTTCTTCTGTGGCCTGGACTGTGGCTAAGAAGATTGGATCGAGCGAGTCGTTGGGGAGCATGGTTAGCTCGTGCGTGCCTTTCGGATCGTTACTTTTCGGGCTCACGGCGCCGGGGTTGGCGGTGGAGAAGGCTAGGAAGATGTCTCCGGAGCCGTCGCCGGAGTAGCTGCCGTCGCGGCCTAAGCCTAGAGAGATTTTTTTGGCTACGCGTTTTAGTTGTGTGGGGATTAGAGGGGCGTCGGTGGCTACTATTACGATGATGGAGCCTACATCTTCTTTCCAGACGGTGTGCTCGGGGATTTCGCGGCCTACGTTGACGCCGGCTATGCGGAGCTGGTCGCGGGAGCCGTAGTTGCATTGGACCAGGACGCCGACGGTATAGCCTCCGGCTTTAGCGTCGAGGACGCGGGAGGCGGTGCCGATGCCGCCTTTGAATTCGTTGCAGATCATTCCTGTTCCGCCGCCTACGTTGCCTTCTTCTACTGGGCCGGAGTGAGCTGTGTCGAGCGCGTGCCAAGCATCTTCGGGGCGGACGTGGAATCCGTTGATGTCGTTGAGATAGCCATCCCAAGTTTCGGCTACTACGGGGAGCGACCACCAGTAGCCTTCCATGTCAGGTTCGCCGTGCTTGACCTTCCATGCGATCACGGCGTCGCGGACTACTCCAACGCTGTGCGTGTTTGTGATCATGACGGGGCCGTTGAGGAAGCCGGAGTCGTCGACCCAGGTGGTGCCGGTCATTTCGCCGTTGCCGTTTAAGGTGAACCAGGCGGCGAAGACGGCGTCGTTACTGGACTTGCCGCGGGGATGGATGGCGGTGACGCCGGTGCGGACCGGGCCTTTGCCGACTATTAATTTGCCTTCGCCGGAGATTAGGGTGGTGTGGCCTACTTCCACTCCTGTGACGTCGGTGATGGCGTTGTTGGGGCCGGGGGTGCCGTCGAAGGGAACTCCTAGATCGCGGGCTCGGGGTTTGGATTGGGCTGAGGCTAGGGCGACGGAGAGGATTAGCAGGATGGTTTTTAGTAAGCAGTGTTTGGGCATGGGCGTCTGGAGTACGGACGAAGTATACAAGTTGGGGCTGCTTCTTTGGTTACGGTTGCGATATGCCAAATCTTTACCACAGAGGGTCACGGGGGTTTCACAGAGGGGCACAGGGTAGGGCATCCGGCTAGGGCTGCGATTGATTTTGAAAATCGTGTGGCGACAACGCGGGGGAGGGAAGAGGCATCCGAATGTGTGCTTAAGCTTGGTGGGATTAAACGAGGAATTGAGAGGAGTACAATCGCGTGAAGAAAAAAGGATTTTTCGGGGGCGACATGGATAGCTGGAAGAAGGCTTTGGTGGCGGGTGCGGTTGGTGCGGCGACTGTGTTGTTTTTGAAGAAGAAGTATCCGGCGGGCGTGTTGGCTACGGGGGTGGGGTTGGCGGTACTGGCGTCGGAGTATCCGGATAAGTTTGAGAGCGTGCGGAAGGCGCTGCCGGATTATTTTGATCGTGGCATGCGGGTGATGGAAATGGCGGCGCGCGCGGGGAAGCGGATTACGGATGTGGCGGGGCAGTCGGCTTACGAAGTTTGGGATGAGATTGGTGGGTAGGGCTGCCGGCAGCGTGGCGCCGCACGCGGACAGCAGGTTCCTCACCGGGCCTTCGGCCCGGTTCGGAATGACACACTTTATTTATCCAAGTGAGAATCCGGCCTACTCGATGCCTAGTTGTTTTTTGGCTTCGGGGCTTAGGCGTTCGGGGGTCCAGGGTGGGGTCCAAACTATGTTTACGGCGGCGTTGCGGATGCCGGGTAGTTGCTCGAGGCGGGATTTTACCTGGGCGCTGATGTTGACGTGTTCGGGGCAGCCTTGGGCGGTCAGGGTCATGTCGATGGAGACGTCCTGCTTGGGTTGGTCTGGGGTTTCGGGTTCGACAGGCGCGAAGTTCACTTTGTAGATCAGGCCTAGATCTACTATGTTGACGGGGATCTCTGGATCGTAGCAACTTTTTAGCGCGCTGATTACTTCTTCTTCGGTTACTGGGGGCATCTTGTTCCGCTCAATTCTTCACTTTCCATGTGCTCGACGCCGCTTTCGAAATCAGCAGCAGCCCTTCCGACGCATCCACCTGCTTCAGTCTGACTTGTCCCTCTTGGTCATTCCCGTGCTCGTCCGCGTGGCCGGTCCATGGAATGGTCACTTCCGAGCGGTAATAATAAGTCTTCCCAGCTTCCAACGTCAGGTCCGTTGCGCCGCTCAATCTCTGCAGGCCCTTCAAACTCGATTGCCAGTCCGCACACACCCTGTGCTCACCGGGTTCAGCCGAGAACGATACATACGACTGTCCGTGGTTTGCGCCTACCCAGTTCCCGTCCAATCCGACGCGGGTGGTCACTTCGCCGAACGTCATTGCACCGGCGTTAGTTACGTCCTCGATCACATAGACCAAGGCTTGGCCCGGTCGGGGTTGCGTCACTGGATGTTGGTTCTTGTCGGTCTTCACGTTAAACTCCGTTTTGGCTGGGCCGCATCCCGCCGCTGTTCGTGGGTCCGCCGTCTGATCCTGTCCAAGGGCGGGTGCTGCTAAGAGCAGTGCGAGCAACATATACGGATGCATGAATTTCCTTTTCTTCGACGCTCTGTTTGTCTCGGGTTAACTCATCCAGTCTACCCTAGATCGGATGCGAGCGCGGGTCCACCTAGTTATCCGTGGTCTGATAGAGTCTTTTCTCATGATGAGCGAAGAGGCTAAGAAGAGGATTCAGATTGCTTTGGCTTTGGCCGTGGTGGTGGCTGGGGTGCGGGCTGGGTACATCTTATATCAGCGGCATTTGGATTATGTTGCGGCGCAGAAGCAGTTGCAGGCTCGGAATGCTGGGTATTCGAATGCGGATTATTATGTCGTGCCTAAGAAACTGTATCCGTTTGATTTGAAGTCGGCGAAGCAGTTGACGGTGCAGCCGGTTTGGGTGAAAGAGGGATACCGGTATACGTATTATCCGTATGACGCGGCGCGAAAGCGGACGGACTTTGCGCATGAGGCCGGGTTGCTGTTGCCGATTGAGCGGATGGAGATTAAGGATGTGGAGGCGGAGATGGGGCCTGGTCCGGGGAATCGGCGCCAGGTGATGGCGGTGTTTGAGCAAGATGGGAAGAGCTTTGCGGTGCCGATTGGATTTGAGAATGATGGGCAGTACAAGATTTATTCGGACGAAATGTTTTTTGTGGAGGATCCACATGAGCTGTATAAGCATTGGTCTGCGGATGTTTGGCAGGCGGTTGCCGCGCATGAAGTGAAGCCGGGGATGAATGAACTGCAGGCGGATTTTGCGGTGGGGATGGGAACGCTGGATACGGGGAGTTCGTCGGAGGAGAGGATTTTGCATTATGCGAATGGAGGGAAGCCGCTGGTGGTGACTTATCGCGGGGGGAAGGCGGCTGAGGTCAAGGCTGGGGGGTAGGGAGTCAAGGTCCGCCCCTTCGAAAGCGAAAACCTTAGAGTCAACATCTTTAACACAGAGGTCACGGGGTATCACGGGGTAAACCCTTTGGAACTCCAAAGAACGGGCGGGATCGGACATTCTCCGGGTATTTCCTTGGTTATTTCTTGCTGAGGACTTCGTAATCGCTGCTTACGAGGCCGCTTTTGTAGTGGCGGGTTGCCAGGTGGCGGAGATGGATGTCATTGGGTAAAGCGCCGAAGAGGGGGATTCCGTCACCTATTAGTACGGGAACGCGGGTGATGGTTAGGCGTTGGATTAGGCCTGCGCGCAGGAAGTTTTGGATGGTGATTCCGCCGTCGATGTAGAGATGTTGGGCGCCGGTGGCGGCTAGTTTCTTGACTATTTCTTCTGGAGAGCCGGAGAGTTGTTCGACTTTTCCTAGGGCGGCGGTTAGGTTGATTGGCTTCGTGCTGAGGACTACTACGCGCTTTTCGGCGTAGGGCCACGGGGTCATGGTTAGGACCGTCTCGAAGGTTTTGCGTCCGATTACGATTGTGTCAACCGTGGCTATGAATTCGGTGTAGCCGTGGGGTTCGCCTCCGTTTTCGGGGAGGAAATCCAGGGCGCCGTTGGGGCGGGCTATGAAGCCGTCGAGGCTGGTGCCGATGAAGACGGAGGCTTTCATGGGGTTGCTCGGGGGCTGAAGCCCTCGTCAGTTTGCGAACTTACGCGGTGCTAAAGCGCCGCTCTTCCACGTTTACGAATTCCCTCGGGCGCTAAAGCGCGGCTGATTTTCAGCGCTTGGCGGCACGGCTGAAGCCGTGCCCCGATACGAATCTAAATGTTCCGTACGGCTAGCCGCGCCCTTCCCGAACTCAGACCTGCTGCGCGGCTGAAAGCCGCTGTTAATGGCGAAGGGCGTTGCGGCGCGACTGAAGTCGCGCCCTGATACGAATCTAATCTTCGGCGCGGCTTCAAGCCGTTCCCCTTTCAAAACAAAACTTACTTTACTCCAGCCAGGGCTTTTGAGACTTCGTTTATGTCGGGGACTACGGGGATGTCGTAGTTTTTGTGCCAGGCTAGATTGCCGTTGCGGTCGATGATGGAGATGGCGCGTCCGGTGATGCCTTTGTCTTCGAGGAAGACGCCGTACTTGGCGGCTACTGCGCCGCGCGGTTGGAAATCGGCTAGCAGCGGGTAGTGGATACCCATTTTTTCGGCGTAGGCTTTGTGGGACCAGACGCTGTCGACGCTAATGCCTAGCACTTGCGCATCGAGATCATCGAATTGCTTTTTGTCGTTGACCATGCAGGCGTGCTCTTTGGTACAGACGGGGCTCCAGTCGAGCGGGTAGAAGACCAGCACTACGGGCTTCTTGCCTTTGTAGTCGCTTAGCTTTACTTCTTTTTGGTCTTGATCTTTTAGGGTGAATTCGGGGGCTGGTTGGCCGATGGTTGGGGACATGATTTCCTTTCGTGATGTTGGCGGATGATTTCTGATTCCATCATAAACGAGTTTGGCGAATTGGCGCTGCACAGCAGAAGCCAAGGGCGGAATGGAAATTCCTTGCGAGGTCCATGCCAGGGGACGGTGCGAGGGATCCTTCGACTGCGGTTGTCCTTCGCGCTTGAGGCGCGAAGGACAATCCTCGCTCAGGATGACAAGTCGGAAAGACTACTTCACTTAACGACGGGGGAATTTTCGTCGGCGGGTTTTTCTTCGTCGGCGTGGATTTTGCCGTCGTCTTCGGCGTAGAAGGAGCGGTGCTGGGCGTCTAGTTGTTTGGGGGTCATGACCAGGATGAAGCTGTCTTTTTTGCCTTTGAAGCCGGCGGTGTAGTCTCCGCGGTTGGGATCGACCATGCGCTTAGTGAAGGAGCCGGAGTGGACTAATTCGGTTAGGGATGTGGCGTAATGGCCGTACTGTTTATTGAACTGGCGCTGGGCGCGGAGAACTACGCGCATGTAGCCCAGGGCGGCGGCTTCGGAATCAGAGCGGGCGGGGTCGCCGGCGAATTTGGGTTTGTACTCTGGGGCCGCGGTTTGAGCGGAGATGGCGGGAATGCCTTGGAACAGCGTGAGGCTGGCCAAGACGAGACTGGCCAGGGCGATAAAAAATCGAAAGGACTTGCTTCTCATGCTTAATCTTCTCCGCTGTGGTCCGGCGAGAACTTTGCCCGCCAAATCCTGATGTGACATGGGCTTTGGGTCTGCTTTTTCATGTTACTCCCGTAATTCATCTTAGGTCACCTTCTCTTTGCAGAGCGGGCAAATGCCGTTATGCTCTAGGTACCACAATTCGCCCCACAGGGATACCTATGAAAGCAGCAGTAGCGAGAAAACCGATCATTAAAATTGCCGTGGTGGAGAGCGATCCGCTGAGGTTTGTGGGATTTCGCGCCTTGTTCGACACGGAGCCTGAGTTTGAACTAATCTCCGCCGGCCTGCCAGAGATTTCCACGCTGCAGGGCGTCGACTTGATTCTGCTGGGAAATCGCTCCGGGCAAAACCTGTTTGATGTGATGGCCAGCCTGAAGGCGACGCGACCGGATCTGCGCATTATTGTGACTGGGTCGGGCGTGGACGAAGAGACGATTCTGAAGGCGATTGCTTCTGGGGCCAAGGGGTATGTGGATGAGGCGGCTTCGCCGGCAGAGTTTGCGCAGGCGATTCGCATTGTGAGCCAGGGATCGGTGTGGGCTCCGCGACGAGTGCTTTCGATGTTTATTGAGCGGGTGTCGTCGTCGCCGGGAAGGATATTTCCGGCGGGCCGCGTCACGTTTACGGACCGCGAAAAAGAAGTGCTGGAGATGCTGGTGGCGGGACGGTCGAATAAAGAGATTGGCGCTCAGTTAGGCATCGAAGAGCGCACGGTGAAGGCGCACGTGGCGAAATTGATGCGCAAGGTGGGCGTGCAGAATAGGATTGCGCTGTCGGTGCATGCGATTACGCATTCGCTGGTGGCGGCGAAGTAGTAAGGCAGGCCTTAGGTCTTAGGTTTTAGGTTCTGCCTAAGACCTAATACCTTAAGATCCAAGACCTGATCTCAGTAACTTTGGGACACTGACCTTCGTAATTTGCGGGAAAAGCTAGTAGGCGGCATACTCGGTTCACCTACCACAGAACCTGGGAGACGGGGTTGGGAGTAGCGATTAGGGTCACTACTTTCAGCCCCGATTTTTTGTCCGTCGATAATCCTGGCTACGGAATAATCTCAAGCACATCCCCTCCGTTGTAATAATATTCGTCGCAAGCTGAGCCGTAGATGTTGCCTGAGGCGTCGGTCAGCATGTTGCCCGTTGGTGTCCAAAAATAGGGTGTGCCGTACACGGCTGCGACGGTCCAGCCATTGGAACCTTGAGAAAGTTTAAAGAGTTGGCCACAGTAGCCGTATTCGAATGGGTTGCATCCGGTGACGTTGCCGTTTTGCGTGCCGCCGTATAGATTTCCGTCGGGATCGAAGACGAGACCGGCAGTAGGACCTGCGCCGTCGGCTTCGCCGCCGAAGCTGTACAGAGTAGATTCCTTCCACGCTGCGCCTTGGGGAGACAACTTAAAGATGAAGCCGCAGCCGGTCAGGCTGCAGCCTTTGCCGCCTGAGTAGGCTGTGCCATAGATATTCCCCGAAGCGTCGGAGATCAGCGGGCTGAAGTATTGTGGTCCGATCGCTCCTTGAAATCCGAACTGGCCTTGAAATTTGTGAAGCGTGGATTCCTGCCAGCCTTTCGATCTCTTTGAGAGCTCGAACACCAGAGCCCCACAAAAATTCGCACATTGGTAAAGGTCGACGATTGCTGTTCCGAGGATGTTGCCCGAGGAGCCGAAAATAAGGCCGGCAGGGGATTGGCCGTTGCTTCCGGCGGTAAAAGAATAGAGGACGGTTTCATTCCAGCCGGTTACCCCGGCGGAGAGTTGAAAGACGACGCCGCAGCCCGATCCAGCGCAGGTATTGAGGTTTCCTCCGAAAGAAGTTGCGCCGAAGAGCACGCCAGACGTGTTCTGAATGAGAGAGGTTGGCAGTCCTCCGTCGCTGCCGCCCTTGAATGTGTAGAGGACGGTTTCAAACCACTCTCCACCGGCCGATTTAGATAGTTTGAAAACGACGCCGCAGCCGGCGCCGTTGCATGCGGCGAGATCGCCACCGGCAGAGGCGGTTCCATAGAGATTTCCGGCGCTGTCGAGAATCAGGCCACCAGCTGGCTGGGAGCCGTCAGTGCTGCCGGTGAAAGTGTAAAGGGTCGTCTGCATCCAAATGCCGGAGTTCTGGGTTAACTGAAACACTTTGCCACAGTCTCCTTCCTGACAGCTGGCTTCTCCGGCGTTCTCTACCCCGTAGATGTTTCCCGAGCTGTCTCTGACAAGACTGGCAAAGGTCGCGACGGATTGAAGGGAACCGATGATGGCGCCGCTTTGAGCATGAGCGCTGAGGCTAAGGCCCAGGGTGACGGCGAGGACAGCGCTCAACAAAAGCATGATTTTGATGAAGCGTGAAATTCTTGGAGCATTCATAAGTTGACTCCTATCGAAGCGTAAACACGAAAGTGATCCCGCTCGGTTCACCTACCACAGAACCTGGGAGACGGGGTTGGGAGTAGCGATTAGGGTCACTACTTTCAGCCCCGATTTTTTTGTCACAGTAATCCTGCCTACGGAATAATCTCCAGCACGTCCCCACTATCCACTTACGGCGTGTATTCCCAAGCGACGCCGGCACCGTTGGCACCGCCGTAGACGGTGGTGCCGTATAGATTGCCGGCCGAATCGACGACCGGAATGCTTTCCGGCCAGGAGCCGTCGCTTCCCTGAAACGTAAAAACGGTGGTCTCGGTGAAAGTACCGTCGGAGTTGGGAGAGAGTTCGAAGATTACGCCGTTACCGTCCTGCTCCCATGCCGAGCCTCCCTGGAAAGTGTCGCCATATAAGTTTCCATGAAGGAGAACTAAGCCTTCGGGGAATGCTCCATCGGAATATCCGCTGAAAGCGTACAGAACGGTTAAGGTGTACTTTCCGCCGGATCCGCGGGAAAGCTTGAAGACCTCGCCGCAGCCTTCTGCTCCAATCCCGGTTTCGCAATTCGGCGTTCCGTCCCGAAAGGCCGGGCCGTAAATGTTTCCGGCATTGTCGAAGACGATATTGCCGGGTTCGCCGCCGTCGTAGTTTGCGAAATCGTAGATCACCGAGGGAGTCCATTGGCCCGAAGAGCTTGGCGTGAATTTCAAGATTGAGCCGGGACTGCTCTGACCCTCGAAACCGCTCGGTCCGCCGCTGGAGCTGGCATAGAGATCGGCGGCGCTATCGAAAGCGAGAAAGGCCGGGCCAAAGTCGTTAAAATGGTCGGTGAAGGTGTAGAGCAAGTGAAAGTTCCATTGCCCGTTGCGGGTGGGCGAGAGTTCAAAGATGGTGCCGCAGCCCTGATAGTCGGTTTGGCAAATGAAGTTGTTGGCGTAGGAACCGCCGTAGGAGGTCGTACCGTAAAGATTTCCGGCTTTGTCGAAGATCACATTGTAGGCCGGACCCGCGCCGTCTTTACCGCCGGTGAAGGAGTAGAGAACAGTCTCCTGCCATGGTCCCTGGCTGGTGGGGGTAAGTTTGTAGACCACGCCCTGATTGTGCGCTCCGCCTCCAGCGGCCACTCCGTAAAGATTGCCGTCGAAATCGAAGACCGGCGGAGAACTCGGGTATAAACCGCTGTCTCCGGCGGTGAAGGTGTAGAGTGTGGTTGCTTGCCACTCATTGCCCGACCGGGAAAGCTTGTAAGCAGTCTGGCCATAATAACTGACGCCGTAGAGATTGCCGGAACTGTCGAGGGTCACGCCAGTGTAGGGATTGGTGGGCGGTCTCGGGCCGAAGTTGTAGATGGTGGCTTCGGTTTGCGCGGCGGCGCTGGCTGCCAGGCCGAGAACGATAGCTCCAAGAGCGGCCACGCGCAGCGTCAGTGAAGGCTTATTAGCTTGTGAAATCGTTTTAGCTTTCATGGGTACTACTCCTTCTGAGTGTTTGAGTCACAACAGGGCCCTCGGATAGTGGACGGTGGTCGACTTTCTAAACCTGTGAGTCGCGTCTGCGGGGGATTAAATTAACCGGCTACTTTGGGGGGAGTTAAAGTCGCAGCTATTCTACTACGAGTGTCAAGCCGACGAGGTAGGAAGGGTAGTGGGTCAGTTTTTCAAACCGCCCACTGCGGGCGGGAACTCACGGTTGGCGTGGGGCAAGGGGTTGTGACGACGGCAACGCGAACCTCCCGCCAATACATAAGGTGGCAACTCGTTTACAATGCTAGAACGAGATTCCCAGAGAATTCTTGTTCACGAGGAACCATGAAAAAGCTTTTGCTCTTGACCCTAGTTATGTCTCTCTGTTCTCTCTCCTTTGCGGCGGATGACCAGCCGAAAGAATCGAAGGCGGCGGATCGCGTGCAGGCGGCGGCGGATGTGCTGAATGAAATTGAGGCTGCGCCGGATGCGGGGATTCCGCAGGAAGTGTTGGGCTCGGCGGAATGCGTGGCGGTGGTGCCGTCGATGTTGAAGGGCGGATTTTTTGTAGGCGGGAAGTATGGGCGCGGGCTGGCGAGTTGCCGCACGCCGAAGGGATGGAGCGCTCCGGCATTTTTCACGGTGACTGGCGGCAGCTTTGGATTTCAGATTGGCGGGCAGGCGGTCGATCTGGTGATGCTGATCATGAATAAAGATGGAATGAAGCATCTGCTGTCGAGCGAGTTCGCGCTGGGGGCGGACGCTTCAGTGGCGGCGGGGCCGGTGGGGCGTCACGCCGAAGGAAATACGGATTGGAAGATGCGGGCCGAGGTGCTGACGTATTCGCGGGCGCGCGGGCTGTTTGCCGGGATTACGTTGAACGGCGCCGTGATCAAGCAGGATAAGGACAGCACGCGGGAGTTTTACGGGCGCATGGTTCCGTTTAAGACGTCGCTGACGGGAGAGATTGAAGCGCCGCCGGTGGCGAATTCGTTTTTGACTACTTTGGCGAAGTGGGCGCAGGAAGCGGCTAAGTAGGGCGGGCTTCGGGTTTCCGGCTTCCGGCTTCCGCTACCTAGAATCTTTTACCACGGGGGACACGGGGTTTCACGGGGTAAGGCTTTGGCTCCGCGTCTTTCGGGTTGTTTGACATATACGTTTCGGCGGTTTAGCGTTCCGCTTCCCTAATGCGGCAGCGACTTGAGTACGCGGCAGCCTGGCCGTTCATCAAAGTCATGGGTATTTTGCCGCGACCGCTGGCGCGGGCGATCGGCATTGGCCTGGCTTGGGTCATTTATCTTCTGCACGTGCGATTGCGGCGGGTGGGTATGCGCAATCTCGCCATGGCGTTTCCGGAAAAAACTGAGGGCGAGCGGGCGCGGATTCTGCGCGGGGAATTCACTTCGCTGGGGCGTCAACTGGCGGAAGTCTGCCATTTTCCCGATTACACGCTGGAGAACGTCGACGAAGTTGTTGTGTTTGACGGTTTCGAGAATTACGAACGGGCGCAGGCTCGCGGCAAAGGTGTGCTTTTGTTTGCAGGGCATTTTGGGGGGTGGGAACTTTCGTCGTTTGTGCTGTCGATGCGCGGGCATTGGATGTACGTTCTCATGCGCGGCATGGACAATGCGTATCTGGGCGAGTTGATCCTGCGCTACCGGACGATGCATGGTAATAAGGCCGTCGACAAAGATGATTTTGTGCGCGGGTTGCTCTCGGCGATGAAGGGCGGGGAAGTGGTGGGTCTGTTGATGGATACGAACATGACTCCGCCGCAGGGGATCTTTGTGGATTTCTTTGGGATTCCGGCGTGCACGGCTGCGGGGCCAGCGCGGATTGCTTTGCGTACCGATGCGGCTGTGGTGCCTACGTTTACGATTTGGGATGCGGCGCTGGGGAAATACCGGTTGCGGTTTGATCCTGCGGTGGAGTTAGTGCGCACGGGCGATCTGGAAGCCGACATCAAGGCCAACACGCAAAAACTTACGGCGGTGATCGAAGAGTATGTGAGGAAGTATCCGGAGCAGTGGTTGTGGGTGCACCGGCGGTGGAAGACGCGGCCTCCGGGGGATGCTCCGCTGTATTAAGAGCGGCTTCGGGCTTCGGCTTTCGGGCTTCGGGCTGAAAGGCGCGCCGGTTCTGAGGTTTCGAGCTTTCTGCGTGTATAATTTGGGCACTTTGCGCTCGGTCGCGTTATTTGTTCCGGCGCGAGACGCGAAGTAAATCGTTTGACGATTGTGAGAGCCGCTACCCAGGAGATCAAGTGCACTCGATAAAAATCAGGTTGGTTGGTTTTTGTGATCGGACAGTTATTGTGCGCGCGGGAATTTTTCTTTTCGTACTTATCGCGATTGCGTTTTCGGGTCACTCGGCTTTTGCTCAGACTGGATATACGGGAATTTTGGGGGCGGTCCGTTTTACAAGAACGCTTCGGCGAACATTACTGAGATCGAGAACTCCGGGTTTTCGGAAGCCATTGTGTGGAGCGTCGAGGTCAGCACTACGGGCGACTTGAATTTCAATGGCGAGTTTCCGTTGACCTCCGGCGGCGTTTATGTCGGCAACGAATACTATCCTGATTTTCCTGGGGATATGGCCCAGCTGAAACTCGGCACGGTGAAGAGGGTGACGTTCAGCATCGGCTCCTCCAATTATGGAGACTGGGAGAACATCACGAACCTGGTGAATGCGCAGGGGACGGGGCCGACGAGCATTCTTTATCAGGATTTTCAGGCGCTAAAAGCGGCGATACCGGCGCTTGATGCGATCGATTTTGACGACGAGAATAGTTTTAATTCTCCTACGACGATTTCGTTTGGCGTGATGCTGGGGAATCTGGGCTACCACGTGATGCCCGACGCTTTCGACCAGAGCAGTTATTGGACGAACGTAGTTTCGCAGATTAATACTCAACTTCCGGGCACGTCGGATGGAGTTCACTTGCAGGCTTATGCGGGCGGAGCGGGAAATAATCCGTGCGTGGGGTGGAATTTTGGAGCGGTGCCCGTGTTTCCTGGGCTGTGGGATCAGGACGACACACCCAGTCAGGTTCAGACTACGATGACCGGCTGGCACAACCAGTGCGGCATTATTGGCGGGTTTATGTGGCTCTACGATGATTTTGTGGGCACTGGGCTTGCGGCGCAATACGCCAGCGCGATCAATACGGCGGTGGGCGCGCCCGGATTTACGCTTGCCGGGCCGGCGAGCGTGTTCGTGAATCAGAGTTCAACTGCGAATGCTGCGATCACAATTACGGATGTAAATGGCTTTACGGGCACGGTGACTTTAACTGTGTCGGGCCTGCCGAAAGGCGTTACGGCTTCGGTGCAGGGAACGGGAAGTAAACAAACAGTTGTGTTCAAGGCGAGTGCTTCTGCTACGACTGGATTCTCTACCCTTACTATTACGGGCACTTCGGGCAGCACCACAGAAATCCTTAGTCTCAGCCTGGCGGTAAGCGCCGCCGTGGGCACAAAGGGAACTGGCACTGAGGTGAATCTAACTTCGGAGTTCAATCTTTACGGTATTTATACCGACGGTTCGACTTATTCGACGGGAGGGTTGGATGGTGGAGGGTATTCGTACTCGGCGAAGCTGCTGACTACGTCGCGTGTGTTTAACGGCACGCTCTTTACATTTGGTCCTGCCAATGAACTGGATGCGGTTGGTTGCAGTGGACAAACGGTTACGCTGACCTCGGGCAAGTATTCCGCACTAATGTTGTTGGCGACGGGGATCGAGGGGAATCAGGCGTCCGAGACTCTTACTGTTAAATACACTGATGGGACGAGTACGAAATTTACTCAGAGTTTCAGCGACTGGTACACTCCGCAAAAATATACTGGCGAGTCTGAAGGCGTGGCCATGGCGTACCGGAATTTCGACAACGGAACGAAGGATGAACGAACGTTTAATTTGTACGCCTACACGCTCGCCCTGAATCCGGCGAAAACTGTGAAGAGCGTTACCTTGCCGAGCGATTCGCATGTGGTGGTGCTGGCGGCAACGCTGGTGCCAGTGAAGGGCGCGCCGGGGCAGTAATAATGAGATATGGGTGCCCGGGTTAAACCAGCCCTCGCTGCATTAGAGTCAAAATCTTCTCGCTGCAGGCTGCACCGCAGCCCACTTCTCGCAAAGAACGCGAGAAATGGGGCACCCGTTTTTGCATATTTCCGAGATTTCGGCCACCCGTGAAAGGCGAGGTATCCTCAGTTATGGTTGGACCGACGAAGGTGGTCCCGTTCACTGTCTCTCAGTCGCTCCTCGTCTGCTTCACTCTGTTGGCTTGGTGCTTATGCTGTTCGTCGGGAACGGCGCAGACTAACCTCGCCTTGGATCGGCCGGCAGGCGCCTCAAGCTTTTATAGTGGCGCGGGGGGCAGCTTTCCTCCAACGAATGCCGTCGATGGCAAGCTCAGTACACGATGGGAGGCGAGCGGCGGCAGTTTTCCGCAGTGGCTGGTCGTGGATTTAGGAAGAATTTATTCGCTCACCTCGGTAAGGCAAACTTTTTACGATTCGGATACGTGGTACTACAAGCTGGAAGCCTCCAATGATAACGGTGTGCAAATCGACGCGACCTGGACCGTTCTGGCGGATCACACCGCTGGCATCACCGGTCGATCTTTTACGGATTCGGTATCCGGAAATTTTCGATACGTCCGGCTTTACGTTACAAATGCCAATGCAGACTGGGCAACCAGCGAGGAATTGGCGGCCTACGGGTCCACCTATACGCAGATTGATAATGTAGTGCTACCGCCTGTCCCCATCCAAACCGGCAACTACATCGTGGGCGCTCAGATGTGCAATTTGTGGGCGGACTCGGTGTTTTGGGACACGATCGTTCCCTATCCCCACACCTATCCCCTGATGGGTTACTACGATGAGGCTAAGGACATATCGACGGACTGGCAGATCAAGATGGCAGTTGACCACGGCATCGCTTTCTTCCAGAGTTGCTGGTATCGCATGGCGGACAATGCTGGCCAGTCGCCGGTGCTCGCCAGTTACGACCAGTTCATCAATTCGATCGCGAATACTGCGAAGTACAGATCGGACATCAAGTGGACGATCAACTGGGACGACAATACGATCAACGGTTCCTACGTGACCAGCGTAGCGGATTTCGAAGATAATCTCGTGCCTTATTGGATCAACAATTATTTTGTTAAGCCCAATTATTACAAGATCGGCAACAAGCCGGTGATGACCATCTTCGACTATGAAGAATTCAAGAACGAAGTTGGTGGCTTGAGCAACGCCGCGGCGGCGATCAGCTATTTTCGACAGGCAGCCGTGAATGCCGGGTTCGCGGGTTTAATTCTGATCACGATGAATAACGTGACCACGACGCAAAACAACTCCGATGCCAAGGCGGAAGGCTTCGACTATATTTCCTCGTATAACATTCCGACTTTCACGGAACTCATTGCCAGCAGTTGCCCTACCGACACGCAAATCCTCAGTGAGCAGGAGACGGCTTGGAATAATTGGAAGGCGAACAGCGAGGTTCCATCGATCGTCTCCGCCTCGATGGGATGGAACAGCGCCCCGTGGGCTGAAGGCAGCACCTTTTGGAGGCTAACGCCGAGCGATTACACCTCGCTGCTGGAAGAGGCACAAACGGCGATGGCCGCCCGGAAAGGGTTGCCGAGTCAGATGATACTTCTCGATAACTGGAATGAGTTCGGGGAAGGGCACTATATCGCCCCAACGGCGCAGTACGGCTACGGGTATCTGGACGCGATTGCGTCGATTTTTTCTCCCGGTTCCGATCCCGTGGATCTGACGCCCAACATATCGCTGATTCCGCAGATCGCCGTATCTAATACGGACCCGCCAACTCAACTGTGTGGCCAGATACCTTAAAGGTGAGCTAACCGGCAGGCTCATCGCCATGGTAGTGGCTGAATTTGCCCCCACGATCTTCCCCCTTAGGATGTTCCCCATTTAAGATCCGGCTTTCACGACTGCAATGCGAGTTGCGTCTATCGTGATGGCGCGCTGAATTTCCATCCCGATCGAAGTCCCGACTTCGAGCTTCACATGTCTCCGAGTTTGAGAAGAGCCCACGCCGTGCCAGCTGATGCTCCTGCGCCCACTCGAACCTACGGAACGACCCTGAACAGCGTCCCACAGCCGTATGGTGGGCTGCAGCTTAGATCTCCGCCCTGCGAAGTATTGCTGAAGAGGTTGCCCTTCGCATCCATGACCAAGCCCGAGTCGGCAAGCTTCCCGTCTGCCAGGCCGCTAAAGCTGTGCAAGATGCTCTCCGTGCCATTCGCAGTTAACTCGAACACGGTGCCCAGGTTGAATGCGCCCCCATACTCCGTCGTGCTATAGAAATTGCCCTTGGCGTCCTGCACCAAACCCAATGTCGGATTTGCTCCGTCCTTTCCCTTGAACGTGTGCAGCACTCTCTCAGCCCCGGCCGGCGTCACCTCGAAAACGACGCCGCAGCCTGCGTAAAACGGAATATTGTTGCAACTTAGGTCGCCACCAAAATTGGTCGTGCTATAGAGATTACCCTTGGCATCCATCAGAAAACTGGCGTTCGGGATGGCCCCGTCCGCTCCGCCCTGGAAGGTGTACAAAATGGTCTCGTTCCCGCTGGTGTCCAGCTTGAATATCACCCCGCAGCCACCGAAAGGTGAGCAAGCCGATAGGTCGCCGCCAATGATCGTCGCGCCATAGATGTTCCCTACCGAATCCATCGTCACGAAGCCGTTAGGTTCTCCTCCGTCCGTCCCACCAGTAAAGGTGTACAGCACAGTTTCGTTCCCACTCGTATCCACCTTGTACACCACTCCACAACCAAGGCTACCGAAGGGGCAGGTTTGGCTGCCACCAAAGAAGGTTATGCCATAAAGATTGCCCGCATTGTCGATTACCAACCCTTCCGGCTCCCCACCATCGGTCCCGCCGGTGAAGCTGTAAAGAGCTGTCTCCGTACCGGTGGTATCCAGCTTGAATACCACTCCGCAGCCGGCCGTACCGTAAATGGAGGTGCAGCTGAGATCGCCGCCGCTATACGTGGTGCCGTAGAGGTTGCCCTGCGCATCCCGCACTACTCCTGCGCTGGGGGTCGCCCCATCCGTTCCCCCAGTGAAACTGTAGAGCACCGTTTCCTGCCCTTTGCGGTTGAACTTGAACACCGTCCCGTATCCGTACGTGCCTCCAGAGTATGTGGTTCCATAGAGGGTTCCATTCACGTCCAGCAGGTTCGCTTGAGCAGGTACCGACCCGTCCGGAGTGCCCGTGAAGGTGTACAGAACGTTGAAAGATTGTGCTTGGACAGGCGTAGCAAATCCCGCTAGCGCCAACACCAACGCCAAAGCCAACTCGCCGGCAAGAGCGAGATCTACGATCTTCTTCAAATGAACAGAACTGGTAAGACGCATGCGCCTGGGTGATGGCAATTCGCATTGCATGATGGGTACCGTCCTTTTTTCGCTGGAGTGTAGGGTCGCGCGGGGATGGCGCAGCCGAAGCAAGGGGATTCTCCTCCGCCCGCACATTCTTGTCAAGAATGCAAACCCTTGCACATCTGAGGAGGAGCCGCCGTTTGGAGGTCGCTGCTTCGGAGCGATAACAAGGTAAAGCAGGCCATCAGACCTGCGGCGAAAAGCGCCAAAGGGCCTTAGCTCCTGAGCGCCGGGAATCTTAAGGTCCGGCTTTCACCACCATAATCCGACTAGCATCCACCGTGATGGCGCGCTGAATTTCCATCTCGATCGAAGTGCCAACTTCGAGCTTCACATCGTCCCCGCGTTTCAGGAGTGCCCACGCAATGCCTGCCGCCGCGCCTGCGCCTGCGCCGACTCGCGCTCCATTCAAGCCGCCGGTGGCTAAACCGCCAGCGGTCGCGCCACCTATCGTGCCGTACGTGCCGCCTTTGGCCGCGTCTTCAATCTTTTTGCCGGTATCTTTATCCTGCTGAATGGTTCCTTCGGAATCCGTCACGGATTTGTTGCCCGACCCCGGCGTGTTCTCGACCGACCCGGGCAGCATCACGGTGTATCCGCTGGGATAAATCATCGAAGTGAAATGCATCAGGATCTCCGCGCGGCCGCGGCCGTGACCGGCGCGCTCGACGTGCGAAATTGTTCCCTGAATAAACGCACCAGCCGGAACCACTACGCGGTTGTTCAGGACAAACGGGAACGCCGTCTCAGCATAAACCGCATCGCCCTCGCGCGCGTTCTTAGTGGAGATCGCTTGCTTTAGCGACAAAGGAATCTTTGTCCCCGCCGGAATTGTAAGCGCATTAGGATCGGCAGCCGGAACTGGGGCGGGATTGGGCGTCGCAGCAGTTGTGGGAGTTGAGGACGGCGCGGGATTCGGATCAGTTGAGGCCGCAGGCGCGGAAGCCGGCGTCGCACTCTGCGGCTTCTGCGTGTCGGCTGTTTGAGCCAACGCCATTCCAGAAATCAAAAGAACCGTTAATAATCCACGCATCTTACACCTCCGCAGCACGCTGCCAGCATCACGATCAGCCTGAGATTATCACTTTTTACCGCTAGGATGCGGAGTTTCGGGGGCGGGTTATCTTCGCCGGTGTGCAGCAATCTGCACACTGATCAAAGACATTACTTCGAAAAAAATGGGCGGAGGGGATGGCGCTGCAGAATTTCGTTCACTTCTTTCGCCCCAGCGGTGTCAGATTCTTCGACGCGGCGGGAGACGGCAAATGCGTATTTGCGGTTGCGTCCGAGTTCGCCGGGAGCGATCGGTGTACCGCTTATGAAAAAGTCGCCATGCTCCACCGATTCCCACTGCGCCAGCGTGAAAATCATGATCGGAATATCTTGCCGCGGCTTTTCCTTCGTCCAATCTGGAGGCCGGATGTTAATGATCGGCCCGTGCTCGACCATGCCCTTTTGCGCGTCGCTGGCTTCCCACTGCTCCGTGACAATCGTGTAGCCCTTCCACTCATTCGGAAGCGAGAATGTAAAACCGTACTTCGTATTGCGGTACACGAGCGCGTCTGTTGAAGATTCCGCCGTAGCGTTTTGTTTGGCTTGCTCGCCGGTGGGACTTGAGGTTGCTTGCTGCGCGCTGGCGAAGACCGGCGACAGAACGGCACATGTCATCAGTAACGCAACGATCGGGATGCCAACCTTCATTGTTTTGCCTGCTCCCTAGATATTCCAATGCAGATCATTTTTTCACGCCGATCATTTATAGATCAAATATTTTTGCCGGACTAACTGGAACTTCTCCAGATCTTCCTGCCAATCCTGCGCGATGCGGCGCGGATCGCGATCCGCGACCAGGGCATCCCAAGCCGCCTGATTCACCAGCAAGTCGGCCATGCGCTCCATTTTAAAATCGGTCGGATATAATTTCTTTAGTGCGGCAGCCAATTCCATTCCTAACTCCGGAGCATCGAGCGCGTTGCGTTCCGTAAGAACAATATTCACGCCCTCGCAGTTCAACCCACTATAAACCGCGGCGGCGGGTGTGAACGTGACCGGCACAAACCGCACTCCGGCTATGCCGCGTGAATTTAAATAAGCAGCGAGTTCCTTATTCTTTATCCACGGCGCGCCTATCACTTCAAACGGAGTATCGGTGCCGCGCCCCACTGAAATGTTCGTGCCTTCGATCAGAGCCACGCCCGGATACAACGCAGCTTCAGTCAAGCTGCGCAAATTCGGTGACGGATTCACCCACGCGAGCCCGGTGGAATCGAACCAGTCTCCGCGCTGCCATCCCTCCATCGGAATGATGGTTAGCTTGGCGTTGATATTACGCTCAGCGTTAAACATTTTTGCCAGCTCGCCTAAAGTCATGCCATGCCGCACCGGAAGCGTCCAGTAATTCGTAAATTTCTCGTGCCCGGCATCGGCTACCGGGCCTTGCACGAACGCACCCGTAATCGGATCGGGGCGGTCCAGTACAATCACCTCGACACCGGCCGCCGTAGCCGCTTCCAGAAAATATCCCAGCGTAGTTTCGTAGGTGTAAAATCGCACGCCGGCGTCTTGGATATCGATCACGACTGCATCCAGAGTTTTCATTACCTCAGGGGACGGCCGCCGCTCCGCATCCGTCGCGCCGTAAACGCTATAGACCGGAACGCCGGTGGCTGCATCCTTCGAATTATGAATGTCGGTTGTATCGAGCGATCCCGTCACGCCGTGCTCGGGACTGAAGATCGCCTCCAGGGTTACTCCGGCAGCCCCGGCCAGGACATCGATCGTCCGCCGCCCATCCGCATCCACTCCGGTCTGATTCGTCACCAGGCCGATCTTCTTTTTGTTCTTGTCGTTCTTGCGTCCTGCGACTTGCAGCACATCAAACCCGTGCTCTTCTAAAACATCGATTCCATTCTTCACGCTGCCGTTGCGCACGCTCATGCGCCGGGCCGCGCTCTGGGCCTCGTTATAGCCGGTGACGCTCGCCCAGCGCAAAGCCTCATTCTCACTTACAGTCAAAGGCAAAGCGGCAGCTACCGCTGTGGCTACTTTTGATCGCAGAGCAATCGCATTTCCTTTTCCTCGCGGGTGCACAGCATTCGTCAGCAGAATGATGTAGCTCTTCGTAACCGGATCGATCCACATCGATGTTCCCGTAAAGCCGGTGTGCCCGTACGAGCCGACCGGCAACAAATCCCCGCGGTTGGAAGAATATGGAGAATCAATGTCCCAGCCAAACCCGCGCAGAACCGGCGCCGACGGAGGCTGCTCCGGCCGCGTCATCTTCTCGACTGACAACGGCGAAAGAATCGCGTCGCCGCCGTTCAGCAAAGCCTGAGCGAATTTGGCTAGATCGTCTCCAGTGGAAAACAGCCCGGCTTGCCCGGCCACGCCGCCCATGCGGCGCGCTGTAGGATCATGCACCACTCCGCGCAGCATCCGCTCATTTTCGTCATACTGCGTCGGCGCAATCTTTTCTAGCCAGCCAGCGCGCTCTGCGAGGGGAGGAACGTAGCGCGTGCGCAGCATCTTCAGCGGCACAAAAATGTGCCGTGTAGCGTATTCATCCAGCGGCTCGCCGGACAGGCGCTCGACGAGCGCACCCAGCACAATAAAATTAATGTCGCTGTAGGAAAACCTCGAGCCCGGCGGATCAGTCGGCGTTTCTGCAAACGCCATGCGGTATGCCGTCTCTTTTCCTTCCCAGTGTGTCTTCAAATCCAGATCCGGCGGCAGCCCCGAGTAGTGCGTCAAAAGTTGCCGAATCGTGATGTCCTGTTTTCCATTCTGCGAAAACTCCGGCAAATACTTTGCCAACGGATCGTTCAGCCTCACCTCACCCCGCTCGACTAGCTGCATCACCGCCGTGGTGGTGACAATCACCTTGGTGAGTGATGCAACGTCAAACACTGTATCCAGAGTCATTACTTCGCGCCGAGGCTCTAAAGCCCGCGACCCGTAAGCCTTGCGGTAGATCACCTCTCCGTCATGACCGACGAGCAGAACGGCTCCAGGAATGGTGCCGTCAGAAATCGCATTTTGAATAACGGTATCGACCGTCGGCAGCGCAACTGCATTTCTGGAGACAGCTGTGCTGCCTTCAGCAATCTGGCTCAGCGCGGGCCGCGGAATCGCCGCAGTCAGAACGCAGAAAAGCAACAGGCGGCCGAATAGCGAATTTGTCTGAAGAGAAAGGATGCTTTGACTCTACACAACCCCGGCAGCATGACTCAAGAAACTCAAGTAAGGGGGTGCCCGTTATGCCATATTATGGACTTCTGGATGGCCACGCCAAATCTGTCATCAATGCTAATCGAGGACTTCGAGCGCCAAGACCAAGTCTTCAGCCAAGCCTTCTCCATACTGCAAGAAGCCATAGCTCAGCAAGCTTTCCCAGCAACTTCCGTAGCGGTCACGCATCAAGGACGCCTAATCGCACTCAGGGCCTTCGGTCGGTTGACCTACGAACGCGATCCGACCTCTGTTAACCCAACTGCGCTGTTCGATCTGGCTTCCCTAACAAAGGTGGTGGCCACAACACTGATGGCCATGCTGCTTTACGAACGCGGGCTCTTAGATCTGGAGGCGCCGGTCGTTGCGATAGTCCCTGAATTTATTCGCGACGCCGAACAAGACCACCGCCGGCACGATGTGACCTTGCGGATGCTGCTCTCGCACTCTTCCGGACTGCCCGCTTACGAAAAGCTATACCTCAAATTCCGCACTCGCGATGAGTTGCTTCGCGGCGCCATCAGCATGCCACTGGCCGCAGATCCCGCGACCAGCGCGGTCTACAGCGACATCGGATTTATCATCCTCGGCATCGCGCTGGAACGCCTCGCCGACGAATCTCTCGACCGTTTTTGCCAGCGCGAGATCTTCGCTCCGCTGGCCATGACCAGCACGACGTTCAATCCGCCAGTCGAAATCCGTGCGCAGATTCCTCCCACCGCTAACGATCAGACCTTCCGTAAAAAGATAATTCAAGGTGAAGTGCAGGATGAAAATGCTTTTGTTCTCGGTGGAGTCGCCCCGCAGGCTGGACTCTTCTCGACGGCAGAAGACTTGGCAAAATTCGCCCATGCCATGCTCAACGAAGGCCGCCCTATTTTTCGCCCCGAAACCGTAAGGCTCTTCACTCGGCGCGAATCCGCGCCCCCAGCCACATCGCGAGCCCTTGGCTGGGACACTCCCTCCAGCCCATCGCAATCTGGAAAGTATTTTTCGCCGAACTCTTTCGGCCACCTGGGCTACACCGGAACCTCTCTGTGGATCGATCCAACTCGTGAACTCTCGATCACTCTGCTCACCAACCGCACCTGGCCCGACTGCTCGAATCAAGCGATCAAGCAAGTCCGCCCCAAGTTCCATGATGCTGTAGTCGAAGCTCTGGAGAGTGCGGGCTCCAACTAAGGCAGCATGTTGCCGATGCGGCGAATCTGCGCACCAACGCCTTTCAATTTTTCTTCGATTTTTTCGTAGCCGCGGTCGATGTGGTAGACGCGATCGATGATCGTCTCACCGTCGGCGACTAATGCGGCGAGGACTAGCGATGCGCTGGCGCGCAAGTCAGAGGCGAGCACGGCGGCCGCGCTCAGCGGGGTTTTGCCGCGAACCACGGCGCGGCGGCCTTCGATTTTTATGTTCGCGCCCATGCGCACTAATTCCTGCGCGTGCATGAACCGGTTCTCGAAAATATTTTCGGTGACAATGGACGTGCCTTCGGCTTGCGTTGCCAGCGCCATGAACTGCGCCTGCATGTCGGTAGGGAAGCCGGGATATTCTTCGGTGCTGATGTCGCAGGCAGTGAAGGGGTTGTCGCCCATCACGCGCACGCTGGTCGCCGTGGATTTAGTTTTCACTCCGCTTTCTTTCAGCTTGCTGAGAATCGCGACAAGGTGCGTGGGATCGCAGCCAGCGATATTGAGATCGCCACCGGTGAGCGCGCCGGCGATGAGGAACGTACCCGCTTCGATGCGGTCGGGGATGATGCGATGCTTCGCGCCTTTCAGTTTGGCGACGCCTTTAATGCGGATGGTCGCCGTGCCCGCGCCTTGAATCTTCGCTCCCATCTTGTTCAAAAGTGCAGCGAGGTCGGCCACTTCGGGCTCGCGGGCGGCATTTTGCAGGATCGTTTCGCCATCGGCCAGCGTCGCCGCCATCAGCAGATCTTCTGTGCCGGTCACGGTGATTTTGTCGAAGACGATTTCTGCGCCGCGCAGGCGCGTGGCGGTGGCTTCTACGTAGCCGTGCTCTTGTGTGATTTTTGCGCCCAGAAGTTCGAGCCCTTTGATGTGGAGATCGATGGGACGCTGTCCGATGGCGCAGCCGCCGGGCAGCGACACACGGGCGCGGCCGCAGCGGGCGACCAACGGGCCTAGAACCAGCGTGGAGGCTCGCATGGTTTTAACTAATTCGTAAGAGGCTTCTGGACTCGCCAGATTCTGGCAGTGAATTGTGGTGCGGTGGTGGGCGCGTCCGTAGCCTAGTTCGACCTCGGCTCCCATGGCGGCCAGCAGGTTGCGCGTGGTTTGGATGTCGCGAACTTGCGGAATGTTTTCGAGGATGACCGGCTCGTCGGTGAGAAGAGCGGCGGCCATGCAGGGGAGGGCGGCGTTTTTGGCTCCGCTAACACGCACGGTGCCTAGCAGAGGTTCACCGCCGCGGATTACTAATTTATCCATTGAGATGGGAGTTCGGGGTCACGAGTTATTTTAGCGGGGAATTGAGGGGCGGGTGGGTAATCGGGAGGGCACGGGCTTTTGGGGGAGGTGTAGAAAAGTTTCCGGCGCACTCGACAGCACCGTGAGAACGCCTTGACGCGACACAGGCGCCCCAAGCACGATAGGGGTCCTTCGACTGCGTTGCCGTCCGCTTCGCGGGCGGCAACTACGCTCAGGATGACACTGCAAGAAGCAGGTTCGGGGAGCGTCGGCTGGAGCGAAGGTAAAAGGCCCAACTACTCGCGCAAAGAACGCGCGGGAAGTGGGGCGCCCGATTCTGTGGAGACTGCCTTTGGACATGGCTGAACCTCATCGAGAAGATTTGTTGGCGACGGCGAGGAGCCTTTTGGGGAAGGCACGGACATGGTATGGCAAGGCGCTGTGAATGCGCAATGTCCAGGATTTTGCACGGTGCGGGGTAGAGAGCTTAAACGGCAATCGTCCAATTCTCGATGGACAAATTGCGCACTCGTCGAAATTCTCGGGTATTGTTGGTGATCAGAGTCAGGCCGAGACTGCGAGCGTGGGCGGCGATCAGCAGGTCGTTGGCTCCTATCATCGCGCCACGCGACTTGAGGTCTGCGCGAATCTTGGCGTAGTGCGAAGATGCTTTATCGGGAAAATCCAGGACCTCGACGTGGCGCAGGAAGGCGTCTAGCGCAGCTTCGTCTTGCCTGCGTTTTGGAGACACTTCCACTCCGTACAAGAGTTCCGACTTGGTGATCACGGAAATGCACACGTCGTTGACGGGAACCTTCGCAAGCCTTTTGAGAACCGCCTCAGGCGAACGGCGCATGATGTAGGAGCAGGTGTCGGTGTCCAGCATGTAGCGCGGCATCAGCGCTCGCGGTCCTGTGGAGGCAAGTCTTCCACACCTTCCATGAAAGCCGCTGAAGCCACCGGGCCTTCGGCCAGATAGGCCGACCAATCGGACGGATGCGGCGATAGGACAATGTCGCTGCCTTCTTTTCGGATGAATACATCCTGCGTGTTGAACTGAAAGTCCTTGGGCAGGCGCACGGCCTGGCTCCGATTATTCATGAAGATTTTCGCTTTGCGTTGCATGTTCATTCTTGGCGGAAGAAAAACGCCCTCTCTGGCATATACAACAGTATATGCCAGATTAAAGAAGCCCGTCTAGCATATTCGAGCAACATTTACCGGGGTTTCGCGTCTGCAATCGCTTTGCGGACGTCTCCCTTGGCCTTCTTTAATGCGGCGATAGCGTCGGCGCGGCTCACGTCTGCCGCAAGCATCACCAGCGCAGCAGGCGTGCGATTGCCGGAGGCCTTGAGAGCGCGCCGCGCCGATTCATGGTCCGCTCCCGTCGCTTGTTCTAATATCCCGACGGCGCGCTGCATCAGCTTTTCGTTCTTCGGAACAACGTTCACCATCAAGTTGCCGTACACATAACCCAGGCGGGTCATGGCCGCGGTCGAAATCATGTTGAGAACCATTTTGTGCGCCGTGCCAGCCTTCATACGCGACGACCCGGCAAGCACTTCAGGTCCGACCTGCGTGATGATCGCGAAATGCGCCGCACGTTCGAGCGCAGAGTTCGGATTGCAGGTCACGGCGATGGTGCGCGCGCCGCGCCGCCGCGCTTCGGCGAGAGCAGCCACGGTAAACGGAGTGCGTCCGCTCGAAGCTATGCCCACAACTACATCCTGCTTGGTGGGCTTGCGCCGCAACATTTCTTTGCGTCCGGCTATGGAATCATCTTCGCTGGTCTCTGAGGCCGAGGCCAGAGCCTTGGCGCCTCCCGCGACGATGAAGTGAACGCGATCAACATTGAAGGTAGGCAAGATTTCGACGGCGTCGAGCGCGGCGATGCGCCCGCTGGTTCCGGCGCCTACGTAGATCAGGCGTCCACCACGGCGGAGCGCAGCACTCACTTCATCAATCGCGCGCGCAATCTGAGGCAAGGCGCGAGTGACCGCCGGGGCGACGGTTGCATCTTCAGCGTTGATGAGTCGTGCGATCTCGAGCGAAGATTTGCGGTCAAGATCAGCGGCAGCGTGGTTGGCCTGCTCGGTGCCCAATACGCTAAGAGTGGATGGTGTGCCTTTCAAAAGTTGGAGCCTTTCATGCTCACGGCATAAGAGAAGAGAGTGCCCCATGCGCGCGTCGTTGGCGAGGAGCCTGGCCCTGAGTTCGCCGAAGGGCGGGACCTGATGTTGCCAGCAGCAGTTTCTCGTTTTCAGTAGGAATCCTGATCACTCTACTGACCTCACATCCTCCGGTAACTCCAAAACCAGTTTGCATTCCCCAGCACTGCAAGTAACCGTCCCACGCCGCAAAATCTTTACCGGAGTGTCATCCGGAATCTTCTGACTGTACTTTGCACTCCGCAGCGCCTCCCCAATGTCCTTCATCCCCTCGCTTCCACTAATAAACTTCACGTCTTCTACAGTCGCTACAGACGCTCCACCACCCAACAGCAGAAAGAAATCGGCGCGCCCATCCTGTTTTGGCGCGCTCTTAAACTTCAGAGTGCGTTCTGCCACGAACTCGTCTTGATACTTCGCTACCAGCGCGTCCACCTTGTCGTCGCCACCAGCGAGAGCGGCCAACCGGCCTCGCGTCTCTTGTTCTGGCCGACGCGCGCTTAAAGCCAGCGCATACCAGTGAACCGCGCTCTCCTTGTCGCCGCTCTTCTCGCAGATCTGCCCCATATGGTCACCTTCTTCCGCGTCCTGCCCCAACTCCGATCCCGCCAAAACGTACTTCTTCGCGACATCCAAATGCCCTTCGGCAAATGCCACCCATCCCAGCGTGTCCCAATAGCTTCCCAGCGCCGAGGTCAATCCCAAGTCCGCCTGCTTCAGTTGATCCAACGTCAAATTCCGCAACCGCGTGGCAGTTGACGAGACCGCCGACTCCGCATAACGCCGCGCCACATCCAGATGCGCGCCCTTCTGCGCCAACAAGTACGCAATGGTGTTCCATGTCGCCGGCGTTGTCGATATTTTCACGGCCTTGTCGAAGGCCTCCATCGCCTTCGCATCCTGTCCCAAACTCAGATAAGCATCGCCCAACCTCGTCTGGGCTCCGGCACTATCCGGAGTTATGGTCGCCGCTTTCTCCAACTCCGGCACGGCTTCTTCATACTTATGCGATTCCAGATACGCAATCCCTAGATTCTCGTGTGCATACTTATCCAGCGGCTGCACTTCAATCTGCTTGTTAAACCACTTCTCCGCTTCCTCATACTTGCGCTGGCGCAGGTACACCCGGCCCAGATTGTTGTAAGCATTCGAATCGTAGAGATTCACGTCAATCTGCTTCTGAAACGCATTGATCGCCAAGCCATCCTGCCGATCGTCAAAATAAGCCAGTCCTAAATCATTCCACGCCCTCTTGTTCTTCGGGTCCGCCTCCACGGCATGATTGAACAGGTTAATCGCCAAGCCGTAGTTCCCATTCTTTCGCGCCTCGTTCCCGCTCCGGATAAAATCTTCTGCCTTCATGCCAGTAGGAATCGTGCGTGTATCCGCGACCGCACTCTCAATCGTCAACTGCTGTCCAACGTCCGCCATCACCGCTTGCCGGAATGCCCGGTAATCGTCCGCCCGCGCCGTCGCCAACTCTCCTTGCCGGATGGTTAGCTTCCGCTCCGCCGTAAAAACATTTCCCTCCACCTTGTAACTGGATTGATACGCTCCGTAATCGCGCTCAACTTTCACCGCGACCGGAACCTTGGCCGTGTAGCGCGCCGCCAGTTCCAGTTTCACTTTGTAAATACGATCGTTCGGCGGACCAAGTTTGAAGGGCTCCGGCTTTTCCCCGCCCGCACCCGCATCGCCGCTATCCTCTTCGCCCACATCCTTTCCTATCGCCACCATCGAAATCGTCGAGAGCGGCAACTTCACGTCCAGCTTTTTCTTCGACCAATCCACAAAGTTTCCCTTGGTAACGTCATAAGCCATAACAAATTCTTCCCGCGTAGCCGCGGGATCGCTCACTTTCACCCCGCTCACTTCTCCTCCCAGCCCTTTATTCACACCCTCCATCATGGTTTGCCACTTGCTGCTGGCAGCCTTGCGAAACACGATCCGCGCCTGCAATTCGCTGTCTCCGCGCAAAGTCTCTGTAACTCGCGCCTCCAACTTCCCGCTGTCGTCCACCTTCCCGTCAATCTCTTCCACCTCCGTATCCCGCATCGGCGGATCGGCCGGCGTTTCCTCCAAATGCGGCGCCCCTCCCGGCGGAATCACCAGTGCCTGCCTCTTCCTGATCGAATAGGAGAGCAGCCGGAACGGTGCAACCTCCGTAGTCGTATCCATCCAGATCTCTTCTTTCCCCAAAGGCAACATCGTGATCACATGATTGAACTGCGAAGGCGAAGGCACATCCGGATCCAGCTTCCGCGAAGCATGAATCAGTACCGTCGAAGACCGCAGCCCTTCCGCCTCCAGCAAAGCCGCCAGCAGCGTGTTCTTATCTTTGCAGTCTCCATACTGGTTGTGCAGCACATCCCCCGCCGCCTGCGGCTGATAGCGCGCCAGCCCCAGCGACAAACTCACATAACGGAAATTCTTAGCCACATAATCGTAAAGCGCCTCCGTCTTGTCCACATCCGAGTTCAGCCCCTTGGTCAACTCGTCGGCCTTAGCCCGAACTTCTTTCGAGGGCACCCGCCGATCCTTCTCCAGGCCCGCGTACCACCGCCCAACTTCCTCCCAACTACTGAAGGTAGTCATCTGCACGTCCGCCACTTCGTCCGGGTTTTTCTTTTTCTTTTTCTTCTTATCCTTATCTTCCTTGTCTTTCTTTTCGTCCTCCTGAATCAGATGACTGCTAGTCCACCGGTAGATCCGCCGCCCATTTTCCTCCGTTATTTTCGGATCCATCCCCGCCTTGTTCTTTAACTTCACCACCCGCGACGCCGGCACATCCACCTCCAACTGTTCGTCCAGCACAATGCTGGTCTGATTGAAGTCATGCTGCATCCAGAACTGCCCCGGCGCCAGCGCAGTCTGGATCACATTCACCACCTCGCACTCCAGCACATCCCCCGGACGCAACCCCGGCACGCTGACATGCTTCTCCCGGTAATCCGTATAAACCGGAGCAAACTGCGTCACCGACCCGTTCACATCCTGCACCGCTTCAGGCCCCGCGGTAACAACGGTGCCGTCCGCCTTCAACACGCGCACAGAAACAATATCCAGCTTTTCATTCGCCGAGTTATATCCAATTCGCAGTTGTCCCCACCCTTGCACTCCAGCCTCGCTCTGCACCCGCACGCGGAAAGAATTCACCTTCCGTCCCGTCCCATCGCTCTCAAACCGGTAGCGCGAGCGCACTTGCTCGATAACATAACCCTCTTTGGAATAGTCCGGCGTCTTCTCCGCCTTATCGGCGCCAGCATTCTCCGGCTTCGCATCCACTGGCAGACTAGGCAGAACTGTGGGCGCCGGCCGTTGTCCCCCGTTCGCGCTTTGACCGCCCTGAACACTGCGGCTCACGCCGGAAGCTGTAAAGATAAAGGAGAAGAGAACAACCGACCAGCAGAGAAGGCTGCAGCGTAAAGCGGGATGTAAAGCAGGAAAAGACATGCGCGTTTGTAACCTAAACAGCCTGCTCGAAGCAAGAAACAAAAAGAGGCTCGGGGAGGGTGCTGCACTTGCTCGGGCCTCCTACGCGAGAAGCGGGGCTTCTCTTCGCCCAAGTCCGCCCGTCAGTTTTATCTGAGAAGTGAGAGCCGAGAACTGAGAGTTGAAAGCTGACCGCCGATGGTAGCTAGCTAAGCGGCACAAAGCAGCACCTTCAATCCTGATTCTAGGCAACAATCTCATCGGCACCACCAGCGTAAAATTCAACGGCAAGGCAGCGGCATTCACAGTCATCTCCGCCTCCGCCATCCGCACCGCCGTTCCAACCGGAGCCACCACCGGCAACGTTCAGGTAACCACCCCCACCGGAACGCTGACAAGCAATGTAGTTTTCACGGTTAACTGAGTGAGTTGACCCGCCGAAAGTGCCCCGTCCAAGCTTCACTGGACGGGGCTCCTGATTCTCGCAACCCCTAAAGAAAAAGTAAATCGTCCTCTCGCCGTCTGCGCCGCCAAGCCCCGTTGAGTCATATAACTTTTTTCTTGACAATCCCCAGTTACAAGAGGAAAGTTAATCCGCTAAGTCGCGACTCGACCACCCTGTCCATTCAGTTGGTCGAAGCTACTCGCGGCTGGGACGAACGAACCCAGGTTTTCACAGGTCACTTACCCAGGGAAATTAATTACGTACTCGAACGAAGGAGCAGACGCCTTTTTTCGGTGTTACTTACGGCCATCAATCGGGGAGTTTCATGGGATCTGGATATGGGACCTCTGGATTTAGTGAACCTCACTCCATTGATGGCCCGCACGAGCGGCCGAGCCGAAATCAAGATCGGACTCATCGACGGCCCTGTAGCCCTCGATCACTCCGATCTTGCCGTTCATAACATTCACCAGGTCCCAGGCAAACAATCCGGCGCGTGTTCCACCGCAAGCAGCCTGGCCTGCATGCACGGAACATTCGTCGCCGGAATGCTGATGGCAAAGCGGGGCTCCGCGGCGCCAGCGATTTGTCCAGGCTGCACTTTGTTAGTGCGCCCCATATTTGCCGAGAGTTCGTCGGCCAACGGGGATATGCCAAGCGCGAAGCCGGAAGAATTGGCGACGGCAATCGTCGAAACGATTGCCGCCGGAGCTCGAGTTATCAATCTAAGCGCCGCCGTCTCCCAACCATCGGCGAACGGCGAGCGCGAACTGGAAGAAGCTTTGAATCATGCTGCACGCCGCAACGTTATCGTCGTGGTTGCGGCAGGAAATCAGGGAAGCGTGGGCAGTTCAGTTCTTACTCGTCATCCGTGGTCAATTCCGGTCGCCGCATGCGATCTGCAAGCACGAATGATGGCGGCGTCCAACTTAGGTAGCTCCATAGGAAGGCATGGCCTGACGGCACCGGGCGAAAACATCACAAGTCTCGCGACCAATGGCAAGCCGCAAACATTCGGAGGAACTAGCGCCGCGGTGCCCTTTGTGGTGGGAACAATTGCTCTGCTCTGGTCGGAGTTTTCCACCGCAAGCGCAGCGCAAATTAAGTTAGCCGTCACGCAAGCGGGCGCCGAGCGTCGTAAGGCAATCGCGCCACCCTTGCTGAACGCCTGGTCTGCATTCGAAGCAATGAGTTCTGCCTTGAGAACGCAGTAATGAAGAAGAAAGCAACAGCGAAGCCGGTAGCGACAGGGGCCCCAAATAGCCAGCCTCATCGCGTGCGGCTGCCGGGCTTTCTAATCGAAGACGAAATCGGACTCGGCGATGCCATCAAGCGCGCGACCTACGCTATGGGCATCAAGCCGTGCGGCGGCTGCGAAAGACGAGCCGCCACGCTGAATCGTTGGATGACTTTCACGCGATGATTTAGGAAAGAGAAAACTTCTGAAGGAGCACCACAATGGAACAACCAGTCCTTGAAATTCAAGAACAACCAGCCACCACCATCGCCGCCAATCCGCCGGCCAGAGCCGCATCTTTTGTCGCCCCGGCAGCTACCTCCGTTTCTCCCCAGGCCTGTTCGACCTGTGGAACGGCCCCAGCCACGAACGGCGCAACCGCAGTCCCGCCTTCATGGGTATACGCTCTCGGAAGAATCGAGGCGCGCTTTCCCAGCATCTCCGTCGAAAAGGAGTTCGCCCAAGCCACCGGTCGCGACAAGACGGCCGGCCTCACCGACCGCCAGGCGCTTCACTCCGTGCTTTCCAAACCCGAAAACCGTTATCTGGTCCGTCAGCTCTGTTGGATCCTGACAGTCGAGGGCCTGGAGACCTACATCCTCCACCCGCGCGATTCTTCTGACTTTAATTTGCTCGTCGAAGCCCTGCGCCCGAACCCTCAACCTTGGGATCTCGATATCGCCATTGGCTCTCTGGGGCCCATCGCGTCGCCGCAAAGATGCAACGGCTTGATGGTCCCTATCGTCGCCTTCGATCAGATTTATTCCTTCGACCGCAAGGCGCTGATTGAATCCATCCCCAACACGGCGAAGAAATCTCCGGGAAGGGAAAAGTTTGACGCAGCCTCCGACGAACTCTTCGACCGCATCCTGCAGATGACCGACAACGCCGGCGCCACCGATGAGAACCGCGCCCTCAACTATTTAGCCGTCCGCTACCAGGCCATCTATGCCAAGGCTTCCGAACAATTCGCGCAGAACTGTTCGCTCACGGCCGTCTACGTCCACGGTTCGCCGCTCAGTGGAACTCGAAAGATTCTGGACGTAATCTTCTCCTACACCAATCGCAACACCGACGTCGTCGACAAATTCTTTGTCCGCGTCGACGTCACCGACGAGTTCCCCTTCCTGGTTACAAAGCTTTCACCGTATTACGACCGTTAAACCCGATTTCAGGAGAGAGGAGATATAAATGGACACGCCGGGATTCATCGCGAGAACGCCTGGGTTTACAGCAGATTCAACATTAAACTTGCGAACGCAGGTCAACCGCGAGCAATTGTCCGAAGCTCGCCAGGGTACGGCAATGATCATCCCAGCCATTTGGGTTGTTTATCCTTGTTATTCGCGACCCGATGGCGGAGTGGGATACTGCTCTAGATGGGTTCCGGACGATGTGGCCTCCTTTGAATTTTAGCCCACTACCGTCGCAGACTCTCGGCGATTCGAATGAATGCCGCGGGCTGGCCCACCTTTGTGCCATCACGGTCGAGGCTGCCCCACCCGTCGCGGCTTTGTTCAGCCCCATGACATCCTTTACAAAACGTCCCGAGACATCCTTTACACTCCGCGCGCTCGTCGCGCGGGAAGTGAGCTATCCGAGGGTGCACCAGCTACGTCGCGCCGTCCGAGGAATAGAACGTTGCCAAATCTTCGCCCGTGGTGACGAGATTTTGCCGTACCAGGTCGTTGCGTCTAATTAATGAATTGAGAGGAGACCACAAAATGAGTATGCCAGGATTTACTGCCGATAATTCGCTAGGACAAATGAAATATAAGTACCCCTCATCGCCGGGGCACGCAGCGGCAGCTCTTGCCGTTCTGCCTGCGTTCTACAACCCTGTCCGCTGCTTCACTGATCCCAACACTGGTAAGTTGGTCTGTTACACTCTCTCAACTCATGTCGGTCCGCCGCCCCATTTATGAGGCCTGGGGATATGCTCACCAGCAGAGTTGCCCAGGCTCGTGCCAGCACGAACAAGGCCCGGCGCCCCATTTCTCGCACCCGTTGCGAGAAGTGGGGGATTTTCAATCGCAGCCGGGTGCCCCATTTCTCGCGCTCTTTGCGAGAAGTGGGGCCTCGATGCGACCGAGAGTCCGCTCACGTGACCGACGAATTTCCGTTCCTGGTGACAAAGTTATCGCCATATTACGATCGTTGAGATCCGGCCTTCCGGCTTAAGAATCTGTTACTTATGCCAGTAACATTTCGTCAGAAAAGGAGACATATCGTGAAAATACCCGGCTTCACTGGTGAACAATCGCTCGTAGAAACAAACCTCCAGTACACACTCAATGCAGGCGTCGCAGATCGCACCGCCGAAACCATTACTCCTCAGCGAATAAAACTTAGGAGCGTCATGTGCGACTGCGATGTCTACGATAATTGTGTCTGCGCGCCACCTGCGTAGGCTCGGCAGTGAAGCCGGGTGCCCCATTTCTCGCGTCCTTTGCGAGAAGTGGGGCCGCCATTGCCAGCGAGAGTCCGCTCACTGCGGTTTTTGAATTTCATGTCCTCAAACCAAGGAGACTAAAAATGAACACACCAGGATTTACCGCTGAAGCCGCAATCTATAACCGGCCGGCGTCTTTCCAGATGCCTCCGGCGGGAGCGAACCGCACACCCGGCGGCGCCGTCGCCATGGCGTTGAATTGCCCCGAGGACTGCTACTGCCTTTGCCCGCAGGCACCAGCTACAACTGGCGGCGGGGGAGGAGGTCTCAAGATCCCAGTACAAATCCCAGTAAAATGAACACTCCGAGATTTACGGGTGGATGTGACTGGCGAATTTCCGTTTCTGGCCACGAAGGCGCCACCCTATTGTGACAAATCTGATGATTTCAGACGAGAGGAGATACAAATGAACACGCCAGGATTTACCGCCGAAGCCGCACTCGGCAAGATGAAGGAAAACTACGCTCTGAACCTGGGGCACGCAACGGAAAACGGGAGGGTCGTGCCTCAGTTCTGCTTTGGAAACACCTGCTGCACGTGTTTCGATGAGGGCGGCTTTAGCGGATGCTTCTGCCACCGGCGGCCAGTGCTTTCTGTGGGCTTTGGCAGCCCAGTTGAGCGCTGAACCTGAGGATATTTGCCGGCGAAACGGTGCGGATTTCCGCGGCGCACCGGGTGCCCCTCGATAAGAACGAAGTCTGTGTCAAGGGCAAAGTTCTCCTGTCGGTGTTTTGAACACCGTGTTTTTCGCCAGAGAGGTTGAGGACCAAGGCTCTGGAAATTTCACGCTGAATCACCTA
>Ga0302320_10000078_pt1 | contig 191345 bp, 152 predicted proteins | sample Bog_T0_3_FD_202130 | JGI IMG/M metagenome (GOLD analysis project Ga0302320, IMG submission 202130) | Peat permafrost microbial communities from Stordalen Mire near Abisko, Sweden - Bog_T0_3 | ecosystem: Environmental > Terrestrial > Soil > Wetlands > Peat | place: Sweden: Abisko, Stordalen... | reverse complement strand
CTTTCTGTGCGGGTGGGGTAGTACTCGGGAAGCGCCGTAATGCGCTCGAAGAGGCGCGAGCCCTCCGCATCGTAGAACATCCAGGGTGAGAGCGAGCGTGGCCGCGTGATCAAGCCGCGCCGCACTTCGCGAGTCAGAGCTTCGCGAGTGAGTGCTTCGCGCTCATCCGCCGTTGCAAAATGTCCGATGTCAACTGTCTGAACGTAGGTTGCCATTTTAACGAATCCTTTCAGCGTGCTAAGCGAATCCCGGAGAACTGCCATCTGGTTGCCGGTGGAAAGAAATTTCGATAGGTCGCCCGAATGTGACTCGCAGGAGTGACGCACGATCCCCCGCGGAGAATCATTTGGCCGGACATGAACTTGCCGTTGTATTCGCCGAGCGCACCAGGCAGGGGCTTGTATCCCGGATAACCGGTATAGGCGCTCGCCGTCCATTCCCAGCAATCGCCAAACAGTTGCTCAACCCCTGCACCTCGGGCTGCAGCAGGATGGAGTCTCCCAGTCTCGAGCAGGTTTCCCTCGACCGTTGTCTGACTCGCAACGTATTCCCACTCCGCCTCAGTCGGAAGCCGGCAACCCCTCCAACGTGCAAACGCATCGGCCTCGAAGCAACTGATGTGGCACACGGGCGTATCAACCAGGGCCGAAAGCCCGTGCCAACCCGCTAGTGTGAACACGCGCCATCCGGTCTTATCGCCAGCATCACGCCGCCAGTACAGAGGCGCCTGCCATGAAGCGCGTTTCACGTTATCCCAGCCTTCGGAAAGCCAGAGCTCAGGGCGTGTGTATGCGCCATCCGAAATGAATTCCAGGTATTCGCTGCAGGTGACTTCGTGGGTTGCGATCTGAAATGGTTCTAGGAAGGCGTTGTGGCGGGGAGTCTCGTTATCGAAACAAAAATCGAGAGGATCTTCTGCTCGAAGTGAATAACCAATCTCCACCAATCCACCGTCAAAGCTGTGCCAGGTTAGTTTGGAAACTGGAGAGTCCACTTCTTCTGAGAGGGCGCACGCCATATAAGAGGGGAACAGTGGGTTGGAAAAGAAGGCGTGCTTAATGTCCGTTAGGGCCAGTTCCTGGTGTTGCTGCTCGTGATTCAGACCCAACACGATACGTCGGGTCGCTTCCTCACCGGCACCGCTCGCAAGAAATCGGTCCATCTCCTCGTCAATATGTTTGCGGAACGCAACAACGTCATCGAGCGACGGCCGTGAGAAGACCGAGCGCAGGCTCTTCTCCGGAATCTCCTGGCCGAGCGAGTTGTAATAGCTGTTGAAAAGCCAGTGAAACTCTTCCCGCAGGGGTTTGTAGTCCTTAAGCAAGGAACGCTGCACGAACGTCTCGAAAAACCATGTGGTGTGAGCCTGGTGCCATTTCATGGGGCTAGCTTCCGGACACGATTGCACCATCTGATCTTCAGCCGACATACCCGCGGCCAGACTGCTTGTCGCCGACCGCACGGCCCGGTATTTGGACCGGATGGCGCTATCCCGCAGGTCGCTTCCGACTCCGCGGCCATCAGCTTGTATCGCTTCTAGTTGGCCTGGCGCTGCGGTAACAACGGTTTGAGCCATAGCGTGCTCCTGAGAATTTTTCATTCTGCGCATACCGATCTGATTCGTCCGCGCTCAATGCATAAAAACAGAGGCGTCAAAATGAGGCAATTGGACGATGGTATTGGGGATACGTTGGTATTAGCTCTTAAAGCCCTGGGCGACGGGCGCTCGCGGTGCTACGTAACGTCGACTCGACCTCGGCACCGCCGACGCTGCCATCGTTACAGACCCTCACGGTCCCAGATCGACGTCCTATCGCGATATGGAAACAGACTCGGGCGCACTTCATTCCGCGAGGCCCAATACAAAGGTGTCGCCGATACCATCGTCCAATTGATTCGCCGCAGCACCTCGGGTGTAATCGCCCAATCGCAGTCGGCTAGAGAAGGACGGTAGAGACATGCCGGAAGCAACTTGGAAGCCTCACGAGAAACATGGACGGCTGACGACGCAGAGCGACTTGCCCGACAGCGTGTACGCATTTCCGAAGCAGCGTAAAGAACCGCTGACCGACGCACAGCATGTCCGTAATGCGGTCGCGCGGTTTGATCAAGTAATCGACGTTTCGGATGCCGATCGCGCGTTGGCCTTCGCCAACATCGAGAAAGCTGCAAGCTACTACGACGTCAACCTCGCGGAAACGTCGTGGCGCGAACTGGGCATTCACCCTCAAAAGAAAGCAGTGACTCGTTGAACGCATCGTGAGGTGAGGCTCAACTTGTTTGTGGGAACCTCGCCTCGCGCCAGTTCGCATGGAAGGATGATTGTGAGAGTTATGGCGAGAGGTAAATCCATTCGATCCGGTTGGCGATGTGATAGTTGCGCCCAACTTGTGCCAGATCTACAGGCAGGATGGGTGGAGTGGCTTGCGGCAGAGGACACCAGGGGAAAACCAAAAGTAAGCGGTTTACGGTTAGTGCACCGTCGCAACACCGCCGCAGGATCGCCAGAGCCATGCGGATGTCGGTACAATCCGCGAGACGAATTCAGAAAAAACCGAGGCATTGTCGAGGGATTAGCTCTTGACCGGTTCGCGGGTCCCGACGGTCTTATGTTACTGCTTTCGATGATTGCTGAACGTGAACTTCCGGTGCAAGAACTGATCGAACTCGCCAAGCGAGTGCAGATTCCGGGTTACGAAGCAGTGTACGAAATGGTTCACGATGCCGTCAGCGAAGGAGTGATCACGCCTTCTATCTCGACAGGTTTTTACCTGCAGTGCGAGATCTGGGAGGTGCTGGAGTGGGCAAATACCGAACCTCAGCGAAGACGCGCCGACTGGACCCAGCTCTCTCGGGGGCGTATGTGGGCGGAAACTCAAAATAGAAAGGCCATTAAGAAATCCGATTGCGGAGACTAGCATGGCAGTCACCACGGAAATCGCGCCGAATATCTATCGCATCTCGATCTTTGCGCAATCGGGCAATTTGCAGTTCAACCATTTTCTGGTGAAAGACGATGAACCGCTGCTGTTCCACACCGGGCTGCGCGGAATGCACTTGGAAATTCGCGAGGCCGTCTCCAAGCTCATCAACCTTTCCGAGTTGCGCCACATCAGCTTCAGCCATTTTGAGTCAGACGAGTGCGGGTCGCTCAATGAATGGCTCGAGGCAGCGCCCAAGGCCGATGTGATCTGCAGCCAGGTTGGCGCCCTCGTGTGCGTGAACGACTTCATTGGCCGGGAGTCACTCGCCCTCACTGACGGCGGAACCTTCGTGACGGGGAAGTACCGCTTTCGCTATTGCCGGACTCCCCATCTGCCTCACGGCTGGGACGCTGGCGTCCTCTTCGAAGAAACGCAGAGGACACTGCTCTGTTCGGACCTGTTGGATCAGAACGGCGACGTCGAACCGTTCAGCTCTGCCGATGTCGTGGGCCGCTCGCATCAGGCGATGAAGGAATATCAGGCGGGCATCCTCGCGGAGTATGTGCCCTACACACCACACACTGCGCAGAACTTGAAAAAGCTCGCCGAACTAAAGCCCAAGACGCTCGCCATCATGCATGGCTCCAGTTTTACTGGTGACTGCGCCCAAGCACTTGACGACCTCAATGTGATGTTACGCGAGGTGTTTGGCCCGCGGGGCTAGAGACGGAGATCGGTGCTCCATCCACCTGACGACCGATTCTAGCTTTGCTCCATCTAATTTTGTTTTGGTGACCGTTGGCATACCTTACATGAGGAGATGAAATATGAAAGCAATTGTTGTCCACCAATACGGTGGTCCGGAAGTACTGAAGTTTGAAGACTACCCTGACCCTGTTCCGGGTCCAGGTGAAGTGCTGGTGCGCGTTGCCGCGACGAGCGTGAATCCACTTGACTACAAGCGGCGCGCTGGATTATTGAAAGATTTTTACCCTCTCCAGTTCCCGGGGCTCATAGGTGTCGACATGGCGGGGACTGTGGTCAAGATTGGGCCGGGAGTGGAAGGCTTTTCCGCTGGCGACCACGTGTTTGCGATGGCAGACAATACTTACGCCGAACTTTGCGTCGTGAAAGCCGCGGCTTTAGCGAAAGTTCCTAAGGGACTCGATTTGATCCAGGCGGCGGCGCTGCCGCTTGTGACCGTGACCGGCAACCAACTGATGTCAGCGACCGGAATCAAGGCGGGCCAGACGGTTCTCGTCCTGGGTGCTGGTGGAAATGTCGGGCGTTCGGCGGTATTCACTGGGAAGCAACGTGGGGCGACTGTGATCGCGGGGGTTTTGAAGAAGCAGCTGGATGAGGTGAAGACCGTAGGCGCGGATCAGGTGGTCGCAACCGATGACGACACCTCGATTGTAAATCTTCCGCCGCTCGATGCAGTCGCCGATACGGTCGGCGGAAGAACCGCCGAGAAGCTGATCGCCAAGGTGAAGGCCGGAGGAGTGTTTGCGACGGTTCTTGCGCCGCCGCAGAGTGCCGCATATTACCCATCTGTAAAGGTGGCGCACGTAGTCTCGAAATTCGACAGGAAAACGCTCGAGTTCATGGCCGAAGCCGTGCGCGATGGCAAGCTGGTAATCCCGATCAGTCAAAAACTACCACTTAGTGAAGCGGCCGAGGCTCAAGCAGCGGCAGAAAAGGGTGGCACCGGGAAGATCTTGCTGGTGGCTTGACTTTGTTTTGCAACAACCTTCTTGAGCGACGGAGATCAGTCTCCAGTCGCGGGGAAAGAGTTTTATCCCGAAGGCCGGGACGGGTTGTCCATCATCCTTTTGCTCCTTTGAGCTCACCTCCATATATCTGTTTTACTTGGCTTTGGCCGCCGCTTGCTCGATCAACTCCGTCACTTCCTTCGGATGAGACAGCATGGCCAGATGATTAGCAGGCACGGTGATTGAGGTTGCCTTTATAGTCGCTGCCTCGTCTTTCTCAAGTTGAGGCGGAATGGCCCGATCGTTGCCCGCAATCAAGGCCCATGAAGGCTTGCTCCTCCACGCGGCGGTCGTGACTATGGCTCCGAAAACAGATCCTGACGTTTGGCCCTGTGTTGCCGTGAGTATCCGCTGTTCACTCGCCTGGAGGTCCTGCGCCATGTCTTCGGCGATTCCTTTTCGAGTCGCCGTTAGAAAACCCTGAGCGTCAGGCCGGAGCTCGCTGCCCAGCGGAGCGGGCGGATACGGTTTGCTGACGGAATTGATGGATTCACCTTCCCCGGGAGCGAACGCCGCGATGTAGACCAACCCAACAACCTTTGGGTCGTTACCCGCTTCGGTAATCACCACCCCAGCGTACGAATGGCCGACTAGTATTACCGGTCCGTCCTGCAACGCGATGATCCGCCTCGTCGCCGCTACATCGTCAGCCAGCGAGGTCAAAGGATTCTGCACAGCGACCACATGAAAACCCTTCGCTTGGAGGAGCGCAATCACTTTGGACCAGCACGATCCATCCGCCCAGGCGCCGTGAACCAGGACAATATTCTTGGTCCCTTGCGGGGAGTTCGTCTGAGCGAATCCTCTCCTGTCGAGTCCATACGACAAGATCAGCATCGTGGTTGCGATCAAAGCGGTTCGGTACATTCGCGAGAGTTTCATCTCCATCTCCTCGTTTAACTACCTGTCGCGATTAAGCCAGAGCAACCTTGCCCGCGCAATTGGACGATAGTATCGGCAGTACCTTGGTATCAATTGATTCGAGGAGCGCTCGGCACATGTTGTGAGCGCGGCGGGCTGTCCACCAACCTCGGTGTCCCCCATCTGCACTGACTTGGGTCTTTCAGCTGTCTGTCTTTACTCACTATGCACATCAGCTGAGTCGAATATGCAAACTCCTTCTCGCAATCGAGACAACAGACGTAGTCGGTCCCGCTGCGGGCGCGTTGCGGCCAAGTGGTGTGCCGATGAACGCAGTCAAACAGTTACACCAAGATCCACTTCGCCCAAGTCATATTTTGCTCCGGATCAGCTCAGGAACTGGCTGGCGAGCCAGGAATCGACACTGAACTTTCCCGGACCAGAGAAGATCAGCGAGATAAAGAAGAGCACGTACAGGACTTCCGGAAGGTAAAGGAAATCGTCGAGCCAGTTAAGTGGCGAAAGTCCTTTAGGCAGGGTGGAAACCGCGCTGGTCAGGGTGGCGACTGTCATATCGATCAATAAAGCTGCGCAGGCTGCGCTCGAAAGAAACCCGAAGGTCAATAAGGACCCGCAAACGAACTCGACACCCGCGACGAAATAGGCCAGTTGCCGGGGAAACGGGGTTTTGGCCTTAACGAGCGTGTCGTAAATAGGTTTCGTGCCGCCGCCGACAAACAATTTGTTGGCCCCGGAGACGGCGAAGAACAGCCCGATCGAAACGCGTATCAGCAGGATGGCATATTGTTCCGAATCACTGCTACCCTGCAGCGCAAACTGGACCAACCGTTTCCAAACCATCTCTCGTTCCTCCATCCAAGGGAAACGCTGTAACGATACCCGATGTCAACCGACTTGCCCAGGCAACCGCACGAACGTCAGCCTTACGTGAGGCCAGTGCTCTGTCCGACCTCGATAATGTAACCGTCAGGATCGCGGATGTAGCAGCGCGTCTCGCCGTACTTGGGTATAGGCTCTGTGATGAACTCGGCTCCCCGACTTTTCCATAATTCATAGCACGCTCGAATATCCGCAACGCGGATATTCAGGAAGCTGCTGACCTTATCCGGGTCGGCGGGAACGCTGAGCGTCACTGACGGCTTGTCTGGGGTGGGCCCGCCTCCGACGTTGACGATCAGCCAAGTATTCGCGATCTGAATGTGCCCAGACGCCCCCTTGCTGTCGCCTCTGCTCAGAATGCGTCCGCCGAAGACCTTCTCATAAAAATCAGCCGATCGGTCGATGTCGGCGACGGTGATGAACTGTGTGACCGTGAACCCGTCGCGCGGCGGCATCTCATAACTCTTTTGTTCGATTGGTGCGCTGCTCATTGACGGCTCCAATTCCGATAAAGAGCGCTTCTCGTCACGCTCACCTATGGATTTTGAGTGGCATGGGAATATAGCGACTGTTTTGTTGACGCAACACCCGCAACAGCTACGCGGCAACATCCACGATTATGTCAACCCGCTCGCCGTTCAAATAAACGCTCCCGTCGTTTGCAAGCACGAAGACCAGCGCCTTCGGCCGTTCCGAGAGTGTTCTCGCCTCGATCCAATCGGCCATGTAATAGTCGACCTCCGGACCGAGTCCTTCTTCCCGATTGGATAAAACTCGGGTTACGACCGCCTTCTGTCTAAGCTCTTTATCTGCACGCATCGCGAACTCAAATTGCTGGCCGATCTTGATCTCTGATTTCATGCCTATCGTCCTTTCCGCGGTGCCAGTCGAGGAGACAAACACTAGCGCGCGATTTGGCCCAGGTAATATCCGAGCCGATTTTCGACGTCCCCGGGCTTGTGGAAGCCGCGCTCCATCAGAGCCTTGATTCCCTCTTGTGCGGCGGGTCGCCCGAGCGAAGCGATGCACGCGTCCCACCCCGCGCCGAGTTCGACATCCGGCGGCAGGCTGGTGTCAACGAGGCGCTTGGTCTGGGCGATCGCCCATTTGTCGAACTTGGCGATCCGAGTCGCCAGCGTCTCTACGAATGCATCTAGATCGGCATCAGGCAGGGCGCGATTAATGTAGCCGTAAGCCTCGGCCTGGTCTGCTCCAATATCTTCCGAGCTCAACAGCACTTCAAGAGCCCGGTTTCGGCCGATGAGTCTCGGAAGTCGTGCCATGGGGCCGCCGCCAGCGACCATCCCCACACCCACCTCCCATTGCGAGATGATGGCCTTCTCGCGGCTGGCGAAACTCATGTCGCAGGCTAGCGTGATCTCGCTGCCGTTGCCGGTCGCGCGTCCACGGATGAGGGCGATGGACGCAATCGGCAAGCGGGTCAGACGCACAAGAAAGTCCGGCCAAGGCGGCAGGCCCGTCGTGCCCTCCGGCAGCGAGGTCAGGTCCTCAATCTTGGCCGTAAAATCCGAGTGATTCAAGAAGTACTCGTCCACTGCACTGTCGAAGACCACGACCCTGACCTGCCCGTCGGCCTCGAGAGCGTTGATGACTTCCTGGAACTGTTTGACCATTTCCGGTCCCATGACGTTGATCGGCGGGTTGTCGATCGTGACACGCCAATAGGCTGGCGACCGTCGGGTCAGGCGAATCTGGGTGGGTTTCGCGGGTGCGTTCATCGGTGTGAGGTTGGCAGGTGCGTTTATAGTCGCCATGGAATTTCCCCCGTGACCATTCAGCCAGAACAAAATGTGTCGCGCAATTGGACGATGGTATCGGCGATACCTTGGTCCAATTGTTTTGCTCCCCTGACCTCTGGCCTAATTGCAATCGTTCGAGATGCACGTTGATCAGGCTTAGCAAATTTATTTGTGAGGAGAACACACCATGTCTGAACTTGTGACGAAATCTGTGCCGCACGAACAGCAAGAACAGAAGATGGAAACACGCATCGCCGCGAAACGCATCGGCGGCCTTACCGTCGTTGCGACAGCCATGGCAGCGCTCGCCATTCTCGGCGGCGCGTTCCTTCATGCGCTGGGCCAAAACAAAGACGCTAACAACGACAAGTACTCGCTGGTATCGCCGGGCGGAATCGCGTTCTCCGACTTCCGGGGATATGAGGACTGGGCTGACGTCTCCTCCGCCCGAACCACCGAAATACTCAAGGTGATTGTCGCGAATCCCACGATGATCAACGCGTATAAAGCCGGCGTCCCCGGTAACGGCCAGCCTTTCCCGGAGCGGTCCATGATCGTCAAGCTCCAGTGGAAGTTGAAGAAGAGCACGGAGGCTCCGTTCGCCGTGGAAGTGCCAGACGTCTTTTCCCAGGCTTTCGTGATGGAAAAGGACAGCAAGAGATTTTCGAAAAGCGGCGGGTGGGGATACGCGGTGTTCAACTACGACGCGGCATCGGACAAGTTCACCCCCGATCCCAAAAGCCTCTCGGACTGCGGATACGCGTGCCACACGCCGGTGAAGGCGAAAGACTACATCTTCCATCCATACCAGAAGCGCTGAACCGCGCCACGACGCTTCCATTTCGAAACCGTCTAAGACTCACGAATTTGAAGTGGGTAGAGCAACCCCACAAGGCTTCAAATGACTAAGGCAAGCCACACAAACCTAAACCAATGCGAATCGAGAATAAGGAGACGACCAATGAATGACACACCAAGACAGGACCAAAACTCGGTCGTTGCAGTTTACAGCCAACACTCTGCAGCAGAAGACGCCATCAAGCAATTGAAGGGTGGTGGGTTTGACATCAAGAAGCTGGCTGTCGTCGGCCGCGACTACCAGACGGAAGAGGATGTCGTCGGCTTCTATAACACAGGCGACAGGATGAAATACTGGGGCAAATGGGGCGCATTTTGGGGCGGGCTCTGGGGTATGCTCGTCGGTGCGGCGTTTTTAATCGTCCCAGGCATCGGGCCCGTTGTTGCTGCCGGCTCCGTTGTCGACTGGATCATCGGGGCCCTGGAGGGAGCAATCGTCGTGGGAGGGGTCAGTGCCCTCGGTGCTGGGCTCTTCAGCCTCGGCATTCCCAAAAACAGCGTCGTAAAATACGAGACGTCGATCAAAGCCGGCAAGTTCGTTCTTGTCGCGCATGGAACCGCTGAGGAAGTGGCAAAAGCACGCGACATGTTGAAGACTTCAGGCGCCGAGCAAATCGACAGCTACGAGGCCTCGACCGAAGCAACGCGCGCAGCGTAAGCCGGGCGGGGTCATTCAGGGAGTCGATGCGATCTTTCCTCGCACCTGCCACGGTGGCCTCATCACAGAGGCCGCCGTGGTTTGTTGTTCGCAGTTTAGGGAAGGCAGATGGCACTCGTACAGACCCTCACTGATCGCGACCAGGATCACTTTGGACCTCCGCTGCCGCCGGGTTTGCGCGAGCTTTACGATGGGGATCTGCGTTTCCGTGAATCACCCGCGGAGCGACCCTTTGTCATTGCGAACTTCGTTTCCACTCTTGACGGGGTCGTGAGCTACGAGATTAAGGGCCAGGCTGGCGGCTCGGCTGTAAGTCCGTCATCACGCATTTCTCGCATTCGATGACAGCGCGTATGTCACGCGAAACGCTCACGTCAAAAGCGGCTTGAATCGCGGCAACGTGATTTGGGCTTTCTCCGGATTCCACGAATCGAACTGGCATCCAGTCACTTGGCTGTCGCACATGGTCGACTGTCAGTTGTTTGGTTTGAATCCGGGCCCTCCTCATCTCATCAACACCGCTCTGCACGCCTTGAACGTCGTATTGCTGTTCTGGCTGCTACAAAGCGCGACCGGCGCGGCTGGGCGAAGTTTCTTCGTAGCCGCACTTTTCGCCGTTCATCCCCTGAACGTGGAAACCGTCGCCTGGGTGGCGCAAAGAAAAAGCCTGCTCTGCACTCTTTTTTCCCTGCTTGTGATTGTGGCTTATGGCAGGTACGTCCGGCGGCCCAATTGGAAGAAGTACCTCGTTGTCGTCTTCGCCTTCTCATTCGCGCTGCTGTCCAAGCCGATGGCAGTGAGCCTTCCGCTGGTATTGCTGCTTCTCGACTATTGGCCTTTGCAGCGGTACGAGGACCGTCCCTGGGCACACCGGTGGCTGCGTTTGTCGGCGGAGAAACTTCCACTACTGTTGATGAGCGCCGCTAGCTCCGCCGTCACGATGCTTGCCCAGCGTGCGGGCGGGGCGATGGCCGACCCGACTGCTTTGTCGCTGCCGGTTCGCCTGGGAAACGCCATCGTGTCGTACGTAGCCTACATTGGAAAGACAGTTTGGCCCGCGAACCTCGCCGTCTTCTACCCGCATCCGCAAAACTCCCTGCCGTGGTCCGATGTCGCCGCGGGGGCGGTGATCCTGGCGGCGATTACGCTTGCCGTACTCTTCTTTCGTGGCGCGCGTTACCTCGCGATGGGATGGTTTTTTTTCTTGATAACGTTGATCCCTGTGATTGGAATCGTTCAGGTAGGGCGTCAAGCCTTGGCCGACCGCTACGCGTATGTGCCGTGCATCGGTATTTTCATCGTGCTTGCCTGGGGGCTGAACGATTTGGGGGAGGCCATTGGTGTTTCTCGCTTTGTGCCAGCGGTGGCCGCACTATGCTTGTTGAGCGCATTCGCGGTTGCCACCGCCCGCTACCTGCCCTATTGGGAAACCGGAGTGAAGCTGCTGACGCACGCAGTTGTGGTTACTGGTCATCCCGACCCCGGCCTCGAAGAGTTTCTTGCCGATGACTTGGCTTCCACGGGACGGATTGGCGAAGCCTACCGACACTACGGAGAAGCCTGTGTCCTGCTTCCCAATTTCGCCACCTGTCATTACAACCTGGCTGAAATTCTTTTTAGCCGGCATCAACTCCAGGACGCTCTCGAGCAGTATCAACTGGCGGCGAGCCTCGCCTCCGACCGAGGAATGGAAGTTTCTTCCCTGATCAATTCTGGTGAGATACTGCTGGATCTCGGCGACACCGCAACCGCCGAGATGAGAATTGCTACCGCATTGCAGATGGACCCTACCAACAGCGCAGCGTTACAACTGCAACAGCGCATGCTCAATCAGCGGGATCAGCCGCGATAAGTAAAGCCGCGCAGGGTAAAGAAGAAAAGCGCTTTCGCCTACCGTTATTTCGCCGGAGTCGATTACTCGAGACCTCTGTATTTCAGCATGGCCTTCGAATTCGGAGGAGCTCCGCGCCATGCATCGTACATCTTGGCGAGGTCTTCCGTGTTGCCGCGAGAAAGTACCATGTGACGGAAACGATCGCCATTAGCCCGGCTTAACCCACCCTCTTCGATGAATCCCTCGTAGGCATCATCGGCTAGCATTTCAGTCCAGAGATAAGCATAGTAGCTTGCGCTATAGCCGCCTCCCCAGATGTGAGCAAAATAAGAAGTTCGATAACGCGGAGGAACGTAGCTCACGTTAAGATGTGTGCGATCGAGCGCCTGCTTTTCAAACTCATCCGGATTCTGCAGCGGCGCATTAGCGGGCAGCGCGTGCCATTGCATGTCGAGTTCCGCCGCTGCCAGCAGTTCGGTCATGTCGTAGCCCTTGTTGAACGTGGCTGCTTTCCGGATCTTCGCCGCCAGTTCCTCAGGCATCAGTTGCCCCGTTTTGTAGTGCTTCGCGTAATGGGCAAAAATCGAAGGATAGAGGGCCCAGTGTTCGTTAAACTGCGAGGGGAATTCCACGAAGTCGCGGGCGGTCGAGGTTCCGGCCAGCGTTGGATATTGTGCATTGGAGAACATGCCGTGGAGGGCGTGTCCGAATTCGTGGAACATCGTGATCACGTCGCTGAAGCTGATCAATGCCGGCTCGCCCTCGGCGGGCTTTGGCAGGTTGGCGACGTTGTATACGACGGGTTGCCGGTTGCCTAGTAGATGCGATTGGCCGACAAACTCGGACATCCAGGCTCCGCCGTTCTTGTTGTCGCGCTTGAAGTAATCGCAATAGAACAACGCAAGATGCTTGCCGTCCGCGTCGAAGACTTCAAAAACACGAACGTCTTTCTGATAGACAGGAATGTCATGGCGTTCTTTGAAGGTAATCCCGTAAAGCTGGTTGGCAGCGTAGAAAACACCATTCTCAAGAACGTTGTTTAGCTCGAAATATGGCTTAACCTGCGCATCGTCGAGATCGTATTTTGCTTTGCGAACCTGCTCGGAGTAGTAGTTCCAATCGTAGGGCGCGACCTGAAAGCCGCCCTTCTGGGCGTCAATCACCGCCTGAATATCTTTTGCTTCCTGAGCAGCTTTGCCGGTTGCAGCAGGAACAATGGCATCCATAAATTTCAGGGCGGCCTCGGGAGTTTTGGCCATCTGATCTTCCAGTTTCCACGCGGCAAAGCTGGAGAAGCCGAGCAGCTTCGCCTTCCGAGCCCGAATCTGCGCCAATCGCGAAATTGTATCTCGCGTGTCGTTGGCATCGCCTCGTTCGGCGCGGTTCCAGGAGCGCTCGAAGATCGCTGCACGAGTCGCGCGGTCGCTGAGAGAAACTAGATCCGGCTGCTGCGTTGTGTTTTGCAGCGGAACTACAAATCCATCCACTTTCCGTCCCTTAGCAGCCTGTTCCGTTGCAGCGATCCGGGCTTCGGGCATTCCTGCCAGCGCCGCTTTGTTCGTGGTCACAAAAGCCCCGTCTTTAGTGGCAGCAAGAAGCTTGTTGCCGAAGGTGTTCGAGAGCGACGAAATCTCCTCGTTCAGCTTCTTCAGTTCAGTTTTGTCAGCCTCCGAGAGATTGGCCCCGGCGTGAACGAACTGGTCGTAGGTGTAATCCAATAGACGCAAGGATTCGGGGTCGAGTTTGAGCTTGGCACGCTCCTTGTAAATGGCGGCCACACGGGCGAAAAGCTTGGTGTTGAGATAAATGAAGTCTTCCTGCGCGGCGAACTTGGGCGCCTCGATCGTCCGCACATTTTGCAGCGTGTCGTTGGTATTTGCTCCCGTAACTCCAAAGAATGCGGAAGCGGCACGCTCCAGCAACCGCCCACTCTTCTCCATCGCGACAATCGTATTCTCAAAGGTCGGGGCCTCAGGATTATCGGCGATGGCCTGAATTTCTGCCTGCTGCTGCGCCATGCCCGCCTCGATCGCAGGTTGATAGTCCTCGTCCTTGATCTTGTCGAAGGGCGGAGCTTCAAAAGGCAGCGCGCTAGGCGCGTAAAAGGGGTTGGATGGGCCAAAATCAGCGGCAGCGGCCAGCGCAGGGTTGAGGGACGCGATCACCACAGAGCCAATGACCGCTGAGCCAATTGCCAAGGCTCCCGGAACGACAAGGGTACTCATAACGAAAAGCATAGATTTCACTTTTAATCTTACCGTGCGAAGTCGAATGAAGGGCGTCATAGTTGTCGCTGCCGTTTGGTTGAATTCATGAACTTCTCATTGTAAACGGGACTTCGGGGTTTTGGGACGACTGTGTGTCTCGGGACTTCCCCCCCCCCGCCCTGTGACCGCCATCACATTCCTAAGTGACGTGGAGTGCTGCCCGGTTGTTTCTGTGCCCTTAATGTTAGTTCGCATAACTGATACCACCGTGGGACGAGGCCACACGCCTCCGCGCGAGGGGGCTCGGAAGGGAAACTGGGAATGGCGAATGAAACGATAGCCGAAGGCTCCACGGCCTCGAACTGGCAGGTAAAGCAGGTTTTTGGTATGGCGCTAATCTGCCTGACTGTCGGACTGGCAATCGGATATCTTTTTCGTGGATCACAGTCGACTGCTCCTCCGTCGCAACCTAAAACTGGAGCCGTTGTGACAAACGGTGTCCCCGGCAACGCACCTTCGTCCACTTCAACCGGAGCCGCGGGCGGCGGCCATATGCCCAGCCTCGAAGAGATGAAGTCGATGGCCGACAAGAAAGCGGCGCCGCTGCTCGAGAAGCTGAAGACTGAGCCCAACAACCCGGATCTCCTCAGTCAGGTCGGGCTTATCTACAAGTCGACGCATCAGTTCAACGAAGCGATTTCCTACTATCAGAAAGCCCTGCAGATCGATCCAAAGAACGTCCCGGCGCGCACCGAACTGGCTTCGTGCCTCTACTACACCGGCGATGTGGACGGTGCGATCGCGCAGTTGCAAACGAGTTTGCAACACGATCCAAAAGACATCAATTCGCTGTTTAATCTCGGGATGATGAAGTGGCAAGGCAAGCAAGATAGCAAGGGCGCCTTGGCGGCATGGGAATTACTGCTGAAGTCGAATCCCCAAATAGACGCTGCCCACAAAGCCACAGTGCGGAAGTTGATAGCCGACGTGCAAATGCAAGGCAAGAGCTAGCTGAAGTGCCGCGAGAAAACAAAAAGGAGTTTCGAGCAATGATGGAAACAAATAGAGCAGCGTCCACAATTGAGCAATGGACGAGCGTGCAAGCCTACACGTTGGCCGTGATCTGCCTGCTGGTGGGAATCGCGGGCGGCTGGTTCATTCGCGGCTCCGCAAGCCCGGCGACAGTCGTAGAGACGGCGAACGCCTCGGCGCCTACCATGGGCAGCGCAGGCACAGCCGCGCAGACTCCGACTCCCGCCGAAATGCAAAAGATGGCCGACACCCAAGCTGGCCCGGTGATTGAGAAGCTCAAAGCCGACCCGAACAATTCCGGACTCTTGCGGGATGTTGGCAACGTCTACTACGATGCCCAGATTTTCCCCACAGCAATCGACTACTACCAGCGGGCCCTGAAGCTCGATCCCAAGAACACAGGTGTTCGCACCGACATGGCGACCGCTTATTGGTACTCGGGAGATGCCGACACCGCCATCGCGGAGTTTCAGAGATCCCTCGCCTACGAACCGACGAAGCCGAACACGCTTTTCAATCTGGGCATCGTCGAATGGCAGGGCAAGATGGACATCGACAAAGCCACCGCCACCTGGCAGAAATTGCTCGACACCAATCCCAACTACGAAGCAAAAGACAAGGTTCTGGAATTGATGGCGCAGGCCAAGAAACACTCCGGCGTGAAACCCGGAACCCCCGCAAAACCCCTGCAATAGTTCAATCGGCATCCTTCGGCCGAGGGCAGAAGGGCGTGTTTCGTATTGCGACCTTGCGCGGCGCGCGCACCGCTTTCCCTACCGCTCTTGGCGGCAATCAGGCCAATTCAGTCCGTCTACCTGGAGCGAGATATTCCGGATCACGAGACAGGGCTGGATCCGGGTCTGATTTCGTGGGCCTAACCGCGTCCTCAAACCCGTCGTGATCCAGCCCTGCTTGGTTCCCAAGGCACAACGTTAAATCGCTAGCAGTGAATGACGTCAGGCCCAGGAAATTCGAGAAATCTGCCGACCTTACTCTGATCGGTACATCCTGTCCGGGATACCCAGCTACGCCGCAAGCATCGCTGTTGCCAAAGAGAGGACAACCCAAAGCGTTGCTCTAGGAGACTCTGATTTCAATGACCTACAGGAAGAAACAGGCGGATTTGGCGTAAAGAGCAAGACAGTAAAGGGGCTTTCGACTCACCAGCGGCGAATTTTGCCGCGGACTTCGTTTTGGATCGTCAATTCGATTAGTGCACCGGGGTGGCCGAGGCGGCCACGCAGACCCATGCGCCGTTTTTGTTGACCCAGGTGTCGACAAACCGGTTTCTGCGTACATAGGCTTTGCCGTTCTCGATGCCTTTCTCACGGAAAATGCCCGTTGCAATGGCGACCTCGCCAAAAACGTGAACCGAAATCGACTCGGGCTCGGCTTGTTGTTGGTCTGATGGTTTTGCGCTATCGACTAACGACAGGAACGCCCCCTTACCCTGAAGGCTACCGTCATCGTTCACCAGAACGATCGAGTCATTCAGGATCTCGCTCAGTGCTCTTCGATCGCGGAGTTTGTAGGCTTGATTCCAAGCCTTCTCCATCGCAATGATCTTCGATTCAATCGAGCCATTGTCCTGTGCCAGCATTGGCACGGTCAAAGCGAACGCCAGAAAACAGAAACAAAGCAGCTTCATTTGCATCTCCTGCTGGACTTAAGAATCGGGTGACAAGCGACAGGGCCGAGGTTCGGATCAAGGCCATTCTGGCCGGAAATCGGTCGCCGATGCTTATTGTGGCGATTTGGCCTGACCCCGGCAAGTTACTTGAGATTTTTTTGATCCTCGGCCCTTAGAGAATCCAATTTGCCACCGCTAAGTGACATTCATCACTGTCGGGCTCAGCGGGTCAGGCGATCATCAAGAGCTGGATAGCGGAGCGAATGATGCGCTGGCTGAACACTGGATCGAGGGGATTTGGGTTGGCACCTTCCTTGTTAAATACTCGCCTCAGATTTCTAAGCTTTCCGGCGACTTTTCTTTTGTTCTTCTTTTTCGTCGTAGCCGCACAGCGCGGATTCGGACAGTGCGATGGCTGCTACAGTTCTCCAGCGGCTCGCGTTCTTGGAGTTCACAATGACGGCGGCCGCGGGTGCGCCGGCTGTCACACCTCCCATAGTGGTTCTTTGGACCCCGCGGCCCAGTCTGAGAACATCGGGCTGTGGGGCTCCTCCACCGTCCCTTCCTATGGCTCCGATGTTATCGTCGGAGACACTGCACACTATGTCCGGGTTGCGACCACTAGATTTGTGAGTCCGGAGGACGATGTCGCGGGCATTTTGCTTTGCCTGAGCTGCCACGATGGCAACGTCACCCCACAGACTATGATGCCGAGCCAGTCCTACTCCAGCAAAGTTGGTCTTCTGGCGAGTCCTGGCAGGCAGCCTATTCCCACCTTGCTCGGGGAAGGCCCTCTTGCCGGCGAATATTCGTTCGAGCATCCGCTAGGCTCTGACGCCACGGTCGCGCTTGATAATGGTCTGGGCTTCGCCAAAGGAGTATTCTCGGTCAAGTCCGGCAGTCCTTACGCGCACTTCATGGAGAATTACGGGTTACCGCTCATGGTGCCCGGGACCCGGTCGTTTTCGTTCGGAGTCAACGCCGACGGCCAGCCTTATCTCCTGTGTACCACCTGCCACAACCAGCACGTCATGTCGGCATATTCCTCGACATCGACGAGTCCTATAGCCGGTGACGGCGGAGGCCGAACCTACTCTACCTACTTCTTTGCCAACGGCCCTTACGACCCAAGTTTCGACCGTGTTCCGAGTACCAGAGCTCCCGCAACGGCCCAGTTCTGCCGGCAATGTCACCTCAATTTGGCGAACGAAGGCAACAACTCCCTTAACATCAGAACCGACTTGGACAGCCGCTGACCCAATCTCCCGCTAAAACTACGGAACTTCCCCGAACTCCTCTGCGTATGTTCAAACCAGAAGGCAGGCGCGGACGCCGCCTCACGCAAAAGGAGCGCATTATGGACGGCAACATCATCGGCTTGGTAGCAGTCACGTTGTTTTTCGGAATTCCACTGGCGGCTATGTATACCTACTTCCGCGTTCGCAAGTTGCGAACGGAAGAGCGCCTCGCTGCCATTGCCCGCGGAGCGAATGTTCCAATGGAACCCGATCTTTCTGAGGCTGCACACTCGCGCCGCTGGGGAATTCTGCTTGCTACAACCTCCATCGGTTTTATGGCAACGATGGCCTTGATCGCGCGAACCGAACCAGACGCGGCAAAGGGACTCGCGGTCGCCCTCGTACCCTTGGCAGCTGGATTAGGTTTCCTCATCGATTTCGCCTTGATCCGCAGGGATCTGAAAGCTGCGGCCAGCGGTCACTAGCCTCGCGCATTACTGCGCGAATTATCATCGAGGACGGACATCTTGGCTCCGGCCTCGTCCCAAAAGCAGCGCTGCCTTGCGCAGCGCCGCTTCTTTGCTCGTCCACGTGGATCGGCAGATTCTGTTTCGAATCCAAGAATCTTCGCGCCGCCAATCCCCTGGGCGCGAAAGCTCCAATTGCAGCCCTCGTTCCGAAGAGTGCAAATCATTGCGCAAGCCGCATAATCCGCGGGGATGACGCTTGCTTTTGATCCGTGCAACCGTCATCATTACGGACGGCAGCTTTTCCACCCACTCCCAGGAGTTCTGAATGAATCGTTTTTCAGCTATCTTGATGTCCGTTGGGACATCTCTTGCCGGAGCAGCCCTTTTGCTCGGTATGTCCTCGTCGCCGATCTTCGCGCAACGAACCGAATCCGTTTTCAACGGACATAGAATCATCATCCCCGCCTCGAGCGTTCCCCAGCCCGGTCGTCATCACACCAACTATTTCTTTGTGGACTCGGACAAACCTGCCGGGGGCCCACCTCCCGGCGTCGAAACGCCAGGATCGCTCGCCTGCGTGTACCAATTGGTTTCGGGACCTTCTGGCTGCCCAATCTCTACCAGCACCGCGCTGCCGACCGGCGGAGTGGGAGCGATTGCAATCGTCGATGCCGGCGACTATCCGACAGCAGCCTCCGATCTGGCCGCCTTCTCCACCTACTTCGGAATCCCAGCGGCCAATCTCACAGTAACGTGGCCGGGCGGCAAGACGAAAAAACCTCCGGTTTATTCGGATTGGATTGTGGAAGAGGCATTGGATATCGAGTGGGCGCATGCCATGGCCCCGCAGGCGAAGCTCTACCTGGTTGAATCGGTGCAGGTCAATACCGATCCGACTTGGGCAGCGGTCAAACTCGCGGCTAAGTTAGTCGCCGAGGCTGGAGGCGGAGTCGTCAGCATGAGCTGGGGCGATCCCGAAGTGAAGCAAGAGAAGAACTGGGACAAGTACTTCACCACTCCTGGAGTGGTCTACTTCGCCGCAGCTGGCGACTCCGGATTAGGCGTCAGCATCTATCCCGGAGCCTCACCCAACGTTGTCTCGGTCGGAGGCACGTACTTTAACCGCGACCAGCACGGCAATTTCGTCAATGAGGTCTACTACACCGGAGGGGGCGGCGGCGACATCAGTCCGTACGAGCCAATTCCGAGCTACCAGAGCGGTGTCGCAAACGTCGTCGGAACCCATCGCGGCTATCCGGATGTGGCGTCGGACTTTTGCTGCGCGGCCATCTACGTCCAGGGCGGATGGTATTCGGTGGGTGGTACGAGTTGGGCCTCGCCGACATTCGCTGGAATCGTCAACGCTGCCGGTAACAAGAAGCAGTCCACCGTCGACGAGCTGACTTGGATTTATGGCGAGTTGGCCAATCAGTCCGAATACTCGGCCGACTTCAACGACATCACACAAGGCGATCCGCGCTGCACGGTCGGGTTCGACCAATGCACGGGCATTGGATCCCCTAAAACCTACACCGGCAAGTAAGCCCGCTCAACGCATCTGAACAGGTGAGCGCCACAGATTCGCCCGATCCGGGAATCTGTGGCTCCTCACTCACATCTCTCCTTAGAACTAGCCTCAATCAGCTGTCGCATCTGCCGCGTGACGATTTCGTCTGTCAAGCCGTAAATCAGATGCCATAGACGTGTTCGGAAAGCGGCGCTTCGGCCGGACTTCCGGAGAGTCAGAACGCCGGAGCCGCGATCTCAATCTGCGCTGAGAATAGGGTCAGCTCGATTACATTTCAGGATCTTGCCGGCGGCATGCCGCAGTGTTGACTTCAGTAATGAGTCATACGACTTCTGTGCGGATTTCTCTCGAGTGGAACTGCTAGACTTCCCCTCAAAGGGTTTATGCGCGTCTGGCGCCATTTCGGAGTGGTTTCGGCGATCATGTCGCTATCGTTTGCGACGGGATCGGGGCAGACCGCGCCCGCGAAACCATCCCGCCGTGACGCCCTCGTCTGCCATGTTCTGGTGCGCGGCACAGACGCCGCCATGGAAGTGGAAATTCAAACTTCAGGAGCAACAGTCGAGCCCGATAGCCAGTCAATCACCGGTCCCGATCGCATTGTCGTCGACTTTCCCGGAGCCCTACCTGCGGCCGAATTGCGCGCCCTCAAGGTGAATCGTGGGCCTCTCAAGGCGGTCCGCTCGGGATTGTTTTTCAGCAATCCTCCAATTACCCGGGTCGTGCTCGATCTGGCCGAGCCGCAGGCCTACCAGATTTCCACCAACAAGATTTCGGAAACCGAGAATGCGATCGTCATCAAACTGGCTCCCGGAAAAGCGGCTCCGGCGAACCAACCTGCGCAAACTTCAGCTCCACAGCAAAGTGCTGGTCAACAGGGGTCCAGAGACCCCAATTCGTCCGTTGCGTCCGGCGAACTAAAGAATGCATCGCTTTCCATGGCCGCGCAGTCTGCTAGCATCCGATCCGCGGAGATGGTGACCTCGTCTTCCAACCGCTCTGCAGCGCAGGTCTCGAACCCAGCGATTCCAGTTGTAGCGCCTCCCATATCAACCGAGGAGCCAACTCCCGCCAAACCAGCGGTCACCGTGACTTTCGAGAAGGGAATGCTGACGATTCACTCGGAGCGCGCCACGTTGGCGCAAGTCTTGTACGAAGTGCATCTGAGGACTCACGCCGAGATCGCGATTCCAGCAGGTGCCGAACAGGAAGAAGTTTTTGCGGATTTGGGTCCGGGCCTCGCCCGTGACGTGCTCGGATCGCTCTTGAATGGTTCCCCCTACAATTTCATCTTTGTCGGCACCGAAACAACCCTCGAACAAGTAATCATGAGCCGCCGCGATCCCGGCATTTTCTAAGTCATCATCTTCTCTTTGTCTGCCGATTGCATCCGACCTGCGTCGCCAGTGATTGCCGCTCAGCGCTCAGTGCGTAACGAGGCGCACGGCCACCGGAGAGTCTCCATTCCCATTGATAGCCGTTCCGGGCGTCGGTCCAGAACCGCACCCGACTAGGTTGATGACGGTGGTATTAACCAGACCAGTCGCGGGAGTTGCAACGCCGTCAGGATTCAGAAACAGCTGCACAAAACCGATGATCTGTACGTTTTGAACCGGAGCGCCAGCGGTGCTGTCAAATACCGGCACCGTGACCAGTGAGTTGCTCACCATTACGTTGCTTCCGGAGGTTCCAGTTATCGGATTATCGGCACCTGCAATAAATTCGAAGGGTGTCGTCGGCGGAGCTCCAGTGCTGGTCACAGTGTCTCCGTTGTTGTTCGTCGAGTGGGTCAGACAATTCACGGCGTCCGCTGTATCGACATTGCGCGTTCCGGGATAGGGACTGATATCGATGTTGGCGGTCGCGTTGCAAGCGAGCGGGAGGGGGATGCAGCCTGCAACGCTTTCCTGATAGTTGGTGGTCAACGGAGGGTTGCAGCTGGGAAGCGAGTGCGTCGGGTGCTGGAATGTAGTTGCGTCGTCGCCGGGGAAATAGTTCCAAGTCGTGACCGGCGACGGCAAGACGCAACCGGGGTCAGGACAACTGGTGGTAAGGCTCATGGGCACAGGTGTCGCGGGAATCGAGTTCGATGACCATCCGATAAGGGAAGTGTCGGAGATGGCTCCAGTGGCCGGGACAAAAATAGGGCCACCTAAGGCGCCGGGTCGAGGGCTGATGTTTGGCAGCAGCCAGGGCTTGACGCATGTGGGGGCCACAGCGGGGGATGTCGTGCCGGAGGTGCCACCGACGTTGGACGGATTGTAAGCTTCGGCTGTGGCCGTCGCGCTGATGGATATCTGGCGGCTTCCCCAGATGCGCGCAAAAAATGTCGGCAGGTCGGTTCTCTGTACATGAACGGTGACAATCGGGTCGCCGGGAACAACAGTCACAAAATTGACTGTGATTTCGCCGTTGGCGGCAATCAGGTTTCGTCCACCCACAGGACTGCTCTGGCCGACTTGAATGGCGATGGACTGAGCGATCACTTCGGCGCCTGCAAGCAGGTCGGTCGGATCCGTGGTTGCGCCCGAATTCGCGAGCACGCGTGCTCCCGCAAGAGCCGCGCCATCCGCCACCAGTTGGGCTTCGCTTTTCGCAGTGTAAATGGTGACTACGTCGATGGATAGCGCCGCCATCGCTCCCACGACAAAGAGCATGAAGACGGCAACCAGCATGATCACGACTCCTCGCTCGTCGTCGCGAGCAGGCGCGTGGAAATCACGTCGGGAATAGCGCTGGAATTTCATGGGATCGCGGGCACAGCTCCTCAAGTCTGGTTATGAACGATGGCGGTTTCCGTGATGGAGGTCGTCGCCGCATAATTTGCGCCCGGGAACAATAATTGGATCACACCGTTGAATCTCCAATGATACGGGTAGGCGACGTTGACAGAAGTACCAATCGACGAAAGGCTCCCGGAGGCTGAATGTGCGCCCGACACCCATCCGCGGTCGATGGTGATCACCAGATTGTCGCCAGAAGTTCCGCCTGCGCATCCGCTGATGGTGTAAGTCCAAGTCAAGCCGCTTTGACCCGATGGTCCGGATGGAGGAACGCAACTTCCCTGGTTGGCGTTGGGGAGAACTCCACTGCCGGCCAGGGAATCGAAGATGGCCGTCACGTCCGCCAGCAGAGAGTCCGGATTGTTTGGCGGAGCAGCTCCGTTGGCCACGATGTCCGACATCGGCTGAGCTGCCGCGAGGATCGCGCCTTCCTGCGCCGCTTGGGCGACTTTTTGCTTCTGGTTGAACGCCCCGCTAAAATCGAAAATGCCCACAACAAACACCACAAGCACTGGGACGACGAGCGCGAACTCGAGAAGAGCCGATCCACGTTCGCTAGCCAGCCGTTGTGCGATTGGCTCTCTTGGACGAGAAGGCTCGGATGTTTCGAGAGTATTGTTGATAGCGTTACCGAAGCGGCGAAAGCCGACGCGTGCCATCTCAGTTTTCCATCCTGCTCTGCGCCTGGGCTGACAACGTAATCTTTTGCAGGTTCAGTGATGTGAAAGGCAGATAGAATTGAAAAGGGTATTGGAAGCTTACGATGGTTCCGCATTGTGCGGTCTGGTTGGCCGGAAGTGGAGAGTTCAGTAACGCCTGACGGCAAATAGAGATATTGCCACTCACCGGACAGGTGAGTGGCACCGTGGGGTTGAGACACGAAAACGGCATTGGCGCGCTGGAGTTCACCGGGATCAATGTAGGGTCGATACTCGAGGCCTGCATCACGGCTCCAACTGTGCTGGCCACGGCGGTATCGAGGGAAGCGGTGTCTCCGCACGTCGCACAAGTCGAGCGCGCGGCAACGATCGCTCCTTGCTGAGCGGCTTGCTGGATCGTGGAGTAGATGTTGAACGCTCGTCCGAACCAGACGATGCCTAAAAGCAGCATAAAGACCAAGGGCAGCACCAGAGCGGCTTCTGCGATTTCAGCGCCGTCGGCGCAGCTGAGCTTGCGTGCGACTTGTCTCACGGTTAGCAAACTGCGGAACCCTCTCACAACAATCGGGATGGCGAAGTGTCAGCCAACGAGATTATAAATTCCAAGCGTTCTTCCTGTTGCTAGCAATAGAACCGCCAGCGCCATGGCCACTCCGAAGGGAATCTTCGTGGAGTGCGGATCGTCGAGCGACACTTCGAACGCAGGCATGCGCAAACTGAACAGGGCGGCGAAAAGATGCGCCATATTCAAAAGCGTGCGCTTCAGGCGGCCTTTCACGATGACCACGCCGAGCGCCATAACTCCGGCAATCAGAATGGTACCGAGCAGAACAGTCCACAGTTGGCGCGGACCAAGACAAGCTCCCAAGGCACCTGCAAGTTTCCAGTCTCCCGCGCCGAGGCTGCGGATGAGGACGAAGGGCAGCAGCAATCCCAAGCCCAGCAGCGTGCCGAGCAGAGCTTCCTTCAATCCCAGCCATCGCGATAGCGCTGTGTTGAGAAGGGTTCCTGCAGCGAATCCAGAAACGGTGAGCCAGTTCGGAATCCGGCGATAACGCCAGTCGAGAACGCCAGCGAGAGATGCCACGACGATCGCGGGAATCCAGGGCGCTGATAGCCATAGTCTGGAATGAATCCATGGACTCGATTGGAGCAGGATCGCTGCTGGCAGACAAACGCCTCCGCGCATTTCGCCTTCCTACTTTAGGGCTTTCGCCGAAGACACTCAAGGGAAACTTCAACTCAGCTAGCGCAGTCCCTCGAAGGCAGGGTTGGATTTCAGGTGTTCCGGGAAGGCGTGCTCGTACGAACCAAGACTGGGACAGATGAAATGGTGGGCGCGCGAGAAGCCGAAGATCTGCATTTCACGGAGGGCTTCGTCGGCGCTCCAACCTTCAGCGGCCATGCGATATGCGGCGATCATCATTCCGGTGCGATCGTCTCCTAGGCGGCAGTGAACGAATATCTTCTTGTGCGGATTGTCTTTGACCAGCTTCAGGAACTTCACAAACGTTTCGTCATGCGGGAACGGGCAATGCCATGGAAGTGAGACATATTGCATGCCAAGATGCTGGACGACTTTGCCTTCGCTCTTGGCGCGTTCGCCACGAGTGTCGACGACGATATCGACTCCCATTTTCGCTAATGCGTCGAAACCATGAACGTTCGGTTGACCTCCGCGAAAGAGCGTGGGAGTGACTTCGCCGAAGTTTGCAATGCCTTTGATCTTCCGCTTATGGCCGAAGTTACGTGGAGAAGAAGCAGTTCGAGCACCAGAGGAATCGCTCGCCAATTCGGCATTACCGATTGTGATCGTCAATAAGAAGCAAGAGATTGCTAGATAACGAAATCGAAAATTCATTAATGATTGGATGCGTCTGCGCGTTCCTGAAACGGAAAGGCCTGGTTTCCCAGGCCTTTGCTGAAGATTGGGTTGAGTCTCTAAGCGTCTGAATCTTTCTAGCGCGAAACGGGTGGAGCTGAGTTGCGCTCGGCGACGACTTTCTTGGCGTTATCGGCGAGAGCGCGAGCCTGAGGCAGAAGCTCCAGGGCTTTGATGACGTCGGGATCGGTTTCGGCATGCACTTTCATGCCTTCTTCCTGTCCGAAGGCATCGACGAAGATTTCGCTCTTGATGTTCGAGTGCAGCCAATCATTGCTTTCGATCAGCTCAGCTTCCGTGTACGGAATTTTCTCTTCGTCGAGAGACTTGCGGAAATCCTGCATAACCGCGTCGTCGACTTCGAAGCTCTGCGTGACTTTGTGGGTCAGAGCATAGTGCTTGGCGAAGTTGAAGAGCGCGTAGTGCTGCAGCAGGGAATCCTGAAATTTGTTGGCCTTGTAGGGTGGCAGTTTGACGTCGGGAGTGATTCCGCCGCCGCCGTAAACCGTGCGTCCACCGTCGGTCAGTTTGACTTCATGGTTGGCGTTATTCTCTTCGCTGTCGCGATTGTAGTAGTAGTCGTAGAGTGACAGGTTTGAGTAATCGCGCTGGATGAGGCGTCCGCTCGGCGTGTAGTACTTCGCGGTCGTCAGAGCCAAGCCGGTGTTTTCCGCTAGCGGATAGACAGTCTGGACGAGACCTTTGCCGAAAGTGACTTCGCCGACGATCAGGCCGCGGTCGTGATCCTGAATGGCTCCGCTGACGATTTCAGCGGCCGAAGCCGTGCCGCGATTGACCAGAACAACCAGAGGATAATCTTTTCCGCCGTTGCCATGGGCAGCGACATAACGCTTCTCGGGTGAAGAGCGGCCGTGATGCGAGACGATGAGCTGTCCCTTCTTCAGGAACTTATCGGCTACGCCGACGCCTTCACTCAGCAGGCCACCAGGATTCTGGCGCAAGTCGAGGATCAGGCCTTTGAGATCGCCCATCTGATCGAGGGCTTCCGAGACTTCATGCTCGGTCGTTTCCTGGAATCCGGAGACGTGCATGTATCCGATTCCGGGCTTGATCATGAAGTGCAGATCGACGCTGTAGCGCGGAATCTCGTCGCGGATGACCGCGAATTCAATGGGATGGTCGGAGCCTTCGCGCAACATCGTAATCCGGACCGTGGTGCCCTTCGGTCCCTTAAGCAAATCGGCTACATCCGAGGTGCTCATGTTATCGGTAGGCTTGCCGTCGATGGCGGCAATGATGTCGCCGGGGCGTATTCCAGCTCGATAGGCCGGAGTTCCGACAAAGGGTGCGATGACGATGACTTTGTTATTGCGGGGACCGACCGTCATTCCCACGCCGTAGTACTTGCCGCGCTGTTCTTCGCGAAGGGCAGAATACGACTTTGGATCGAAGAAATTGGAGTGCGGGTCCAACTGGTGCAACATGCTGGGAATCGCGCCGTTATAAATCGCCTTGTCGGGATTGACCGGGTCGGCGTAGTTCTCCTCGACCTTCTCGTAGACGTCGGTGAATTGCTTCAGGCTGTCGCGCACGTCGGAGTCACTGCTGGGCGCGGTGGCGGGACTGATCCTTTGCGCGAAGAGCATTCCGAGAAGACCGAACAAGCCAAGCACAAAGACGATTAAGAAAAGCGAACGAGAGTTGGAACGACGGGAACTACGAGCCATGTTTCTAGATCCTCGGGCAGGAGCGTTGAGGGAGTGAGCTTTTCCCCATTTCATCGCAGTATAGCATGCGACCGCTGCTCTCTAATTGGATGCAAACGGGGGGTAGTAGTTACATTTGGAAGGTAACTTCGGAGCAGTTCTCAGTCATCGTTGGCCGTTTGTCAGTGAGCAGTGCCAGTGAAGGCGTCGGGTTGGATTGGGCACACACTCAGAAAGCACAGCTAGATCCTTTTTGGGTGTGGATTGTTTACTATGTTATTAACCCCCCCCAAAAAAAAGGTCGCCTCGCCAATCGTTCCCTAAGGCCAATGACGAGCAATTTTCTCGTATTTCCGGAGGGGCCGTTCATGATGGAGACTACAGTTATTTGTGATGAAAGAAGTCAAGCCGTGGGGCGAAGCGGGAGAAAATGCCAGCGGATAGCGCCGTGCCCGCAGGCGGATCTTTCGGGGCTGACGGGCCGAACAGATCGCTGAAAAACGCGGTCGCAGGTCGCGCTCCCCGTCTCGCTCAGTGGGTTCACAGGTTGCGGAAGATGGGTCACCCGAGATCGAGGGCAACGGCGGGTTTGGTCCGCGACCTGTGCAGGAGTGCGCACCACAGAGCCCATTCTCAATAACAAGGAAAGCCCCGATCGTCGTTAGAGCGGATCGGGGCTTCGGGGGTGCTTCGGTTTGGGTTCAGGAACGTTAGTTGGGGCGTACCGTAAACAGCTGGCGGTAGCCGAGGCTGTTCACGTCGCGGAACAGGGGAGTTCCGGGAGGCAGACCTTGCGGACTCGAGAAGTCGGAGTCAAAACTGTAACCTCGGGTTGGTGGTGAATACACGAGAGCCGACTTGTAGGTTCCTGTGTTGTAGGTGGAGTAGAACAAGCTCACGATCGAGCCCTTGTAGTAGAGGGTTTGTCCACCCCAGTTTTCGAGGTAGCGAAGGAAGTTGTGAAGACCTCCGTCGGTGCCGAAATCCTGAGCAGCGGCGGTAGCCCAAGTGGTCGGCCGAGTGAAGTTTCTGGTCTTGCCGCCGGCAATCGCGAGGCGGTAGCGAGTGGTGCTTGCAACGCGGTCATTGGGCTGGGTGGGATCATTCATAAAGCTGTTTCGATCGTCCCAATTGTCGGATAGGAGAGTGACGGCGTCAGCGATGACGGCGGCAGAAGAGCGGCCGGGTTCATCCACTGGCGTGGCGTTCCAGGTGGTATCGGAGGCGTTGGTGTTGTAGTCGCCCTGTATGTACACAGGATTCTCGGCCGCGACGGTGAAGCCGCCCGGATCGGTGGAAGTCCCGATCGGGCTGTTGGGCACATTGCCGAGCGATCCATCGACCAGTTTCAAAACGTGACGAGCGCCGCTAATCCAGTTTTGGCGCGCGCTGTTGGTACATATCGCGATCCGGTTGTTGGCAGAGGCGGTACCGTAAGGATCGGGAGGAGTGGTGCTGTTGATTAACGCGTTGAGGTTCTGGGCCGCGTTTCCGACGGTGCCATAGAGACCGAGACCCATGTTGTGCGGACCGAAGTTGTCGAGGGCTCCGTCCTGATTGACATCTTCGGGAGAATTCGCGGCGGGAGGTTCGAGCACCCCGTCGGGCGTGCCAGCCATGCCGCTGGAGAGGTTGATGACATCCTCCAGACCGGAGTCTCCGGTTTTATCGCCGGCGACGTTGGGAGAAACAACGTTGGGATTGGGGAGCATGCCGCGACGATCGGAGAAGTACAGGACGTAGCCGTTCTGAGCCGTATAGTCGACGTTCGAGCCGCTGGAACCGATGTTGCCGAGCAGCCATTGCTTGAGGTTACCCACGTCGATTTCGACGGCATTCATGACGCCATTGGTGGTGCAGCTATCGTTGCTGCCGGGGTCGCCAGATTCGCGAACCTCGCCTTCTCGAGCGTCATAGAAGTTAATGGGGTACCAGTTGAATTGGGTAAGGCTTTGCGCGGTTGGCGAACTGGTGGGGGTAGCGGCAAATTGCCATTCTCCGGCTGCGCCGAGGGTCGCGGAATCGGCGGTGACAATCGGCGGGGCTCCGCTCCATTTCGTGCATCGGAGAGTTGCGCCACTTCCGGAGGTGGCAGTACAGACCGGCGCAGTGCCGACGGAACTAGATGCTCCAGGCTCGGCGGCGAGAACGCTGGTGGTCAGGCGGTCCGCTGGAACTTGCAGAATCAAGATTGCATTCGGATTGATCGGATTCGGGCTTCCGCCGGCGGGCGTGCCGGCGCCCGATTGCGTGGGTGCGGTTACACCGCGGGCAAATCCGAGGTTAAGCCACTCGGCGGTTACAGGATGCCATGCTCCGGAGGTGTCTTTGTATTCCACGCGCAGCCAACCGTCGATCAAGTTCCACGAGGTGGAGTTGGGCGAGTTGTAGAGAGTGGCTCCGTTGGCGATGGGTGGAGCGTAATAGGGATAAGCGCCGTTGGTGGGGCAGCCAGCAGGTACAGTCGCGGGTGCAGGGGTGGATGGCGGACAAATGCTGACCGTTGGGGTGCCGTTATTTTCCCCGGGGATAATGGGGGCGCCCGGCGAAGGAGTACTTGGATAAAGGGTGACATAGGCGACGGCCGGAGCAGCGGGTGCATAGGACCAATCGGCCTGCGTGCAGACATCGGTTGCGACCGAGCAAGTGGAGGGGACAGGAATTCCGTTTGAAGCAGTGGCGAAGTAGAGGTTCCATTGAGTGCCACTGGGCGGGGCGGGATAGCCGGGGGGAAGCGCGGCCGAGGTCATGTGAACGCCAAAGGGATAGCTGGAGGTGGTACCTGATGCAGCAGCCTGGGCTGTGGTTACGTTGGCGAGACGGATGTTATTCGCGTCGGCAGCGCCACCGGGCAGTTCGGCAGGACTATCGCTCAGCAGAACGTGAATCTGGGCCAGATTGTATTCACGCGACTGGCCAAGGGGCGAGGTCGCCGACTCGGTGGACGGAGGCCGGCGAATGATCTGAAAGGGGAGCGCACCACCGCCGACGAAGGGCATCGACAGCTTTGTACCGCCCGTTCCCTGATAGACCGTACTGCCGTAGTTTCCGTTGACGAGCATGTGGTTCGTGGTGGTTCTGGAAAAAGTGTTCCAGACGCTGGTGTTGTAGGTGGCGGGAGGTGCGGGTCCGCCTACTGTTTGGGTGCTGCCATCACCGAAGGTGGTGCTGAACGTGCCGCTGCCGGGCGAATCCATGGCGGTGCAGTTCCCGGCGGCGTTGAGTGTGGTGCAACCGCCCTGCGTGGTTGGCATCCAGACCGTGCCGTTGTAGTTGGTGGCTGGGTTCCAGCCGTTAGCCAACTGGGTGCGGACCACGTTGCCGTAGGCGGAGACCTGGTTGTGAAAGACCAGGTTCGATCCCGGTCCGACGAAGGGATACAAGTCGCCGTTGGTGTGGATGGGGCCGCTGACGGTAAAGTCAGGGCCGCTGAAGAAAGAAAGATCGCTTTCGGAGAATGCTCCGAATTGGAATACGGGAATCAGCGCGACCTGCGCGTTCCGCACCATGCTTACTTCCTGACCGCCGGGCAGAGCGGCGGTGGCCAACATATTCACAGGGATAATCTGAGCCCAAAGACCTTGGTTAGAACCGGAGGTGATGGTGCCCCATTGCGTGGTCATGGTAGACGGGCAGGCTGCGCCAAGTTGGCCGGGCGTTACCTGATAGTTAGACCAAGTCACTGCGGGAAGAGTGGGTTGCATGGAAGTGGCGCCCAAGGCGCAGATCTGCGCGGCGGTGGGCGAGAGCGCGTTCTGGAAGGTGGCAGCGAGGTCGGAGGTCATTTTCTCGACTCCGCCCTCGGCGCTGGCAAAGGCGGCGTTGTTCTGCAGATCGGTGCCTCCGACCTTGCCTTCGGTATTGACCATCAGCATGAGGCCGATTGCGAGACCCGAAAGCAGCAAGAGCATCATCAAAGATGCAATTAACGTAAATCCCCGGGTGTGTCTCTTGCTATTCATTCTGTATCTCTCCATAACACTCCTCATTACTCTGCTTGGCATCGTGTGCATATGCGTGAGGCTTCCCGTTTACGGGCCGATGGGATAACTATTGTTGTAAGTCAGATCGCGGGCGCTGACCGAGGTGACGAGGTCCAATCCCTGGAAGCCGCCCTGAGAGCTCTTGATGGTGCTGTTCATGGCCATGTGAGCAATGTTGATTTTGGTGACCTCGTTCGGGGGTAATCCCGTGGAAGCGCCGGAACAACCGTCGGCGGCGGCGCCAGGGTTATTGCAGGCCACGGCTACCGAACCTGTGCTGTCATTGAAGAGGTCGTAGGTGAATTGCATGTAGACGACGTTCTCGGCGACGGGCATGGGAGTGTGTCCACTGACCTGGCGCATGAGGCGGGGCGGGTTGAGAGTGTTGTCGATGTAGTAGGTGATGACGAAGACCCGGGTGGGATTGGTTCCGGAATAACCCACCCTGGCGGTATTCAAGCCGTAGCCCGCTGCGGTCTGATTCATTTTCAGGACATCGTTATTTGCGAACGGTACGCTGTAGGTGTTGGTGCCGGTCGAGGTGGGCGCGCCGGTAACTTCGACGACGACGGGGATGCTGCTAAGGGACACATAAACGAGATCACCGACGGTAAGCCCGATGATGGAATCATTGACCGCTTGCGGAGTGGAGACGCCTGTGGGCAAACAACCAGCGGGCAGCGTTGTGGGTAGCTGGAATTGCACAACTCCTAAGGAGGTTACGGTGGCGGTGTAACAATTCAGGTAAAAGTTGGTGTCTGTATAGGCGACGGCGATGGTGTCGGTGGGGTAGCCGGTATTGATGGTAGGTCCCTGTTGGTAGCCGGGCAGTAATCCGTAGAAATAGGGTGTGGTGCTTTGCAAGGGGTAGAGACCGGGCGCGGTGTTGGCGGTGCCCAGGTGGCAGGTGGACTGGTCGCAGCCATAACGCGGCGTGGCAGCGCTCGGCAAGGCAATCGCGGTATTGTTACCCAAGCCCGCGCCAGCCATGCTTAAGTCACGCAGCACCATGTTGGAGGCAGCGCGAAAATCCTGCTGCATCTCGGCGCGCTGCGAGACCTTGAAGGTCGCGCCGACGCCCTGGGTATAAAGTTGCACGGCGGCGCCCAATACGATCATGCCGAGTGCCATGGCGATGATCATCTCCAGCAGACTGAATCCACTTTCGCGCTTTGTGCGGTCGCCCATGACTCCCCTTCTTACTGATAGCTCGAAATTAATGTGCTCAAGACATAGCTCTTTGCGAATTTCATCTGGGCCGTCTGGTACTGGACGGTGACATTCACGGCACGGAGGGAACCTTGGACTACGCCGCTGGAGTCGGTGACCTGCGAGATCAGAATGGTGCGCTGATAACCGGTGAGTGGGATGGAGACGTCGTCCGAAGTGCCGTAGATTCCGTCGGGGCCGGGCTCGGTAAGAGTCTGCACGGGCTGGCCGATGTCGCAAGTTGTGCCGAGAATGCCGAGGTACTTGGCACAGGCGGTGGACGCTCCGGTGGTTAAGCCCTGATAGATCGGTTGAGCACCGTTGGCGAAGATGCCGCAGCCGCTGCTGCCGTCGGCGCAGGTGGAGCCGGTATTCTGAATGTCGTCCCAGGCGATCTGGGTGGTGTTGCGCGCGGTGACAATGCTCTCGAGCGCTTCATTGGCCAGTTGCTTGGCGATCAAGTCTTGCTGTGAAGTTTGGGTTGAGGCCATGGCGAGTCCGAAGACGCCGAGCAGACTGACGAGTCCGACGGACAAGATAGCCATGGAGATCACAACCTCGAGCAAGGAAAAGCCGCTTTGGGCCTGCGCCGGAGTTCGACAGATTCGCCCACGCCTGATCATTGACGCACCCATTGATAACCTCCCATTCCGTTGCTATAGATCCGCCATCCGCGAACGCGGCCGGTGCCGCCCCAAAGGCTGATGGCGCGAGAACTCATGAAGTCACCGGAGCGGGCGATGTAGACGACGCCGCCATCCCAACTGCCCGCGCATTGTCCGGAGGTGCCCTCAGCATCCTGGGCCGAGCCGTCGGGGCAAAAATAGATGGTGGATTGTCCGCCAGTGCCGACGCCGTTTGCGGTATAACCAAAATCGATGGCGTTTGCCCCGGTGCCGTAGCCATCGGGACCGGGAACGGGCAGACCCGTTTGTGCGAGAAAGGAGACATCGGTGGGCAAGGTGTAGGTAACGGAGTTTTGCGCGCCCTGAAAGGTTGAGAGAGTGGGCGCGACGGTAATGCTGTTCACGGTGGCGGTGTGGGTGAAGGTGACAGAGTAGGAAGTCCGCTGCGAAACCGCGTTATCGCGAGCCTGGCGCATGGCCGCGAGGGTGACGTTATAGGCATTGGTCACGCGGTATTGCTTCATTACCGGGACCATACTGATGAAAGTGATCGATGCCATGATGATGACGATGGCCACGACGGTGAGCATTTCGATCAGACTGAAGCCGCGTTCACCGCGCCGTCCGCGCCCCATGTTGTTGTTCAGGCTTCTCATAAAGAAATTGCCGTTCCCCAGCGGCGCGCCGCTCAGCCAAACAGAATCGATATCTGTCGCGAAATTGACTTCGCGACTTATTCTTCACCGCAGCCGAGTTTGAGTTCGATCATCCTGCGGAAGACCGGATCCATTAACCCGATGGTAGGAACAGTCTCCCAAGCCGTCAAAGTACCGGGGTACACGGTCCCTTCGTACACTGGCTGTTCGTAAGGTAATTCCGGGAGAGTTACAAACGTGCTGCCAAGCTGGTGAGAAAGGCTGCGTCGAATCCGATAATCGTTTCTCAGCTGCGTTAGAGATGCAGACTGCGAAGAGCCGGACATAACTCTCACCAACGTCCAATGAGAGTACTAATTTAAAGGGGGAAGCAAAAGATAACGAAAGGTGTGACTAGGATGGTTACTTCCGCGCTTTTTTGGGCACGGGAGGGTGGAAGCGAGTTGGCATCGGAGGTTTCCGTTGGGCACGCGGCATTGGCGGAGGCAGCGAGACGATCCCGAGAATTCAGCGGGCTGGCGGAGGAATCGACAAGGGAGCCCGAAGCCGACAGCACAATGACACAGGTAACTTGTCGCGAGCGTGTACCGTCTCGTACCATTCGTTCACTATGGATTTACGAGCGCTCGTGGTGTGCCCGGACCAGGACTCCGCTAAATTGTTGATGATGATCCTGGCGGAACTGGGATTGGTGGCGGAACATACGCCGTCGATCACACACGGGAACGAATTAGTGGAGAGCCAGCCGTTCGATGTCGTGGTGCTGGATTATCGGGCGGATCAGACTTCAGAGGAATTTCTATCGCGGCTGAGGCAGTCCGCCAAGAACCGAAGCAGCATGCTGGTGGCAGTGGTTGACAGTGAGTTTAACGCTCGCCCGGTGTTCGGGCTGGGAGCCAATTTCGTTCTGTATCGCCCGCTTTCGCCGGAGCGGACGCGCATCAGCCTGCGGGCGGCGCGGGGGATGATGCGGCGGGAACGCCGACGGGCGCCACGGACTGCGGTTCATTCCACAACGAACGTGGCTTATCCGGGAGCGCCGGAGATGAACGCTGTGATGTCTGACCTAAGTGATGGTGGAACGTCGATTCAGACGTCGAGCCGGCTTCCGACGTCGTGCAAGGTGTATTTTGAATTTGCGCTACCGGGCCAAAAACAACTGGTGCGGCTCTCGGGAGAGGTGGCATGGCAAGATGCAAGCGGCCGCACGGGCATCCGCTTTCTGGACGTGCCGCAATCTTCGCGGCGCATGATGCAAACCTGGCTGCAGCAGAACAACCTGCAGGTGGCGCAGGCAGTGTCGCCGCAGCCGGCGACCAGCAAACTGTCTGGGGCGCCGTCGTTTGCGACGCAGTCCCATCATGTTGCGCAACCGAAGAGTGAACTTGGGCCGGCGGCAAGAGAAGCTACGCTGGTGACGAACGCCGGCAACCGTCGTGGGGAACGCCGTTTCGCGTGCAAGCTGGGAGCCGAAGTTTATCGTCTTGGAACGAGTGTGCCGAATCGCTGCACGTTGTCAGATATAAGCGAAGGCGGTTGTTATGTTGAAATGCCGTCCCCGCTCGCGGGACAATCGGGAGTAGAGATCCTGGTGCGCACGGTGGACGCGAAATTCAAGATCAGGGGTCAGGTGCTGGCCACGCACCCCGGATTTGGAATGGGCGTACGTTTTATTTTTAGGGACTCGGCCGAACGCGAAGAAATTCTGCGGTTGCTAGCCGTGCTGGCGGCGGGACCGGCCTTGGACGAACAAAGCCGCTGATCGGGCTCGCCTGTGAGATCGGCGCAAAGTTCATTCCGATCGAAAATCTGGCGCAGCTCTTTGGTACCCATCCTTCCGCATACGTTCCAATGTGATCTGGGCGTTCTCGAGCAACCCAATTAGGCTGAGACCGACGGGGGTTATTCCAACCCTTGCGGGAGATTCCGATGGAGAGCAGATTTCAGTGGACGGCGGAGTTTAGCGTAAAGAACGCCGCCATGGACGCGCAACACAAGCAGTTATTCGACATCCTGCGAGAACTTCACACGGCGATGCGTTTCGGCCACGGGAAGGATGTGCTTTCGGATGTATTGCGGCGGCTGATTGACTACACAGTGGATCACTTTGCGGCGGAGGAAAATTTGATGACGACAAACGGTTATCCTATGCTGATTAGCCACCAGTCCGAGCACAAAATTCTTACCGAGAAAGTTCTCGCCTTTAAAAAGGATTTTGATGAAGGGGCATGCAGCATCACGCCGGATTTGATGAAGTTTTTGGAGAACTGGTTAATGCACCACATTCAGAGTGTCGATCAAAAGTACGGGGAATTCCTCAGCGCCAAGGGAGTGCATTAGGGTAGGGAGGAAGAAAGAGTTGCTTCCCGGGTGTTCCGCGATCATGTGGCTAGCGGTTTTCTTTCTTTTTCAGCGACAGCTTGGCGGAAATAGTCTAGAGAGAGTTTTAAGCCGCTTTCCAGATCGACGCTGGGGGTCCAGTGCAACAGACGCTGGGCCTTGGAAATGTCGGGACGCCGCTGCTTGGGGTCGTCCTGGGGGAGTGGTTCGAACTTGATCTGGCTGACGGATCCGGTGGTGGCGATCACTTTCTGGGCGCACACGAGGATGGTGAATTCGGTTGGATTTCCAATATTCACAGGTAAGTGCTCAGACGATCGGGAGAGGCGCAGGATGCCATCGATCTCATCGCTGACATAACAAAAACTTCGCGTTTGGCTGCCATCGCCATAGACGGTGAGATCGTGGCCGCGGAGAGCCTGCCACATAAAATTGGGGATTACGCGGCCGTCGTTGATCTGCATACGCGGTCCATAGGTGTTGAATATGCGGAGAATGCGGGTGTCGACCTGGTGATAGCGACGATAGGCGGCGGTGACGGCTTCCGAAAAGCGCTTGGCTTCGTCGTAGACGGAGCGTGGACCGATCGGATTTACGTTTCCCCAATAAGTTTCCGGTTGAGGATGTACGAGGGGATCACCGTAGCATTCCGAAGTCGATGCCATCATGAATTTGGCGCCTGAGCGTCGGGCCGCTTCGAGTGCCTGGAAGGTTCCGTAGGAGCCCACTTGCAGGGTTTCGATGCCGTGGTCGGCGTAGTCCACGGGGCTGGCGGGGCTGGCAAAATGGAAGACGTAGTCGAGCGTTCCCCAGTCCGCGGGCTGGCAAACGTCCTTTTCCACGAATTCAAAGCGGGAATCGTTGCGGAGATGCTCGATGTTGGCAACGTTTCCGGTGAGCAGGTTGTCGGCGGCGACCACCGAGTAGCCCTCGCCTAGAAGTCCGTCGCAGAGGTGCGAACCGAGGAAGCCGGCACCTCCGGTTACTAAAGCGCGCCGGGTCATGCGTGGGTTGCCGGAACTGGTTCACTGGCGACGGGTTGCGTCGTATTTATTGGGATCATCCGCTCAGGCCCGCTCCCTTCTTTTGGAAAACTCGGGCAGTTCCTCGGCCAATACAGCCGGGCGCCCAATGCTGTAATAAGAAAATCCGTGTTCTAACATTACCGACGGATTGTACAGATTCCGTCCATCGAGCACGATCGGATATTTTAGCAGCGCGTGAAGGCGATCGAGATCGAGGGCAGCGAACTCTTCCCATTCCGTCAAGATCAAGAGGGCATCCGCGCCGGCCGCTGCTTGGTAAGCGTCAGAGGCAAACTCGACGCCGGAGGTCAGTACCTCGCGTGCGCGATCGATGGCGGCTGGATCATAGGCGCAGATGTGGCAGCCCTCGCGTAACAACTCCTGAACGAGGAGCATTGCGGGTGATTCTCGGATATCGTCGGTTCCGCCCTTAAAGGCGAGTCCCAAGACACCGAGGCGCTTGCCGCGGAAGGTCCACAAGACGCCGCGAACTTTCCGCAGGAAGCGCTGGCGCTGTTCTTCGTTGATGCGGTGGACTTCTTCGAGCAGACGAAAGTCGTATCCACTTTCTTTAGCCACGGCGCGGAAAGCCATCAGGTCTTTCGGGAAGCAGGATCCGCCGTAGCCAATTCCAGGATTTAAGAAGCGCGGGCCGATACGTGTATCGGTTCCGATGCCGTCGCAGACCTGTTGCACATTGGCGCCCACCGATTCGCAGATAGAGGCGACCGCATTGACGAAAGAAATTTTCATGGCCAGAAACGCATTGGAGGCATGCTTGATGAGTTCTGCGCTCCGGGTAGAGGTGATGATGAGCCGGGGGGGAATCTTCGCAGCCTCGGGACGCGGAATGGCATCTTGTCGCCCGTAGTACCATCCGCTGGTTAGCGGTTGATAAAGTTGCCGCATCGTGTCGGCGGCACGCTCGGTTTCGACACCGACGACGATGCGATCGGGATAAAGAAAATCGGTGACTGCCGTGCCTTCGCGCAAGAACTCGGGATTCGAAGCGACATCGAAGTGGGCGGGAGCGGCGCCGTTTCTGGTAATGATGGTGCGGATCCACTGGCTGGTGTAGACGGGGACGGTGCTTTTCTCGACGACAACCGTGTAACCGTCGATGCCGCCGGAGATTTCGTGGGCCACTGACTCGACGTAGGACAGATCGGCATCGCCGCTTTCGGTGGGAGGAGTACCAACGGCGATGAATACTGCCTCACTATTGCGGGTTGCGTGCTGGAGGTCCCTGGAAAATTGGATACGTCCGCCGCGATGACGGGTTAGCAATTCGGGCAGAAATTTTTCATGGATTGGCACAACGCCATCGCGCAGCGCTGCCAATTTGTTTTCGTCGTTATCGACCAGGACGACTTCATGTCCGAGATCTGCAAAACACGCTCCCGTTACTAGTCCTACGTAGCCGGAACCAACCACAGCGATGCGCATGGCGAGCCTTCTCCTTATTTTTTTCAATGCAAAACTTCTTACACATCCGGCTCGACGGTGTGCAGGTTTACTGTAACAGTCTTTTTGGCGCAGACATCCTGTCGAGTGAGTTATCCGATCCCGTCAGACCGAGAATGGGAAATTGAATGTCACAGATGGACGGAGCCGTCGCAGTTCCGTGGTATCGGGTGATGTTCTTCTTCATTGCAGGGAAGATTTTGCGTCGATGAAGAGAAAAAGCACCGTCTGGGAGAGGGGCGGCGGGGCGAAAGAATTTTTCGCGAAGGGACGTTGGAGACGTTCAATCCGCGATCGAGTGCAAGAATTTGCCTACATTGATTGAAAACTTCGATTGAACAGGAGAGCGGTTCGGTGTATAACTCGCTTGGATCGTTTGACTTGATACGATTGTCACTGGTCATCGAGATCCCTTCCCCAAGGTCTCCCAAGTGCTCTTTAGATAGGAACCTTTCAGGTTTTAGTTTTCCCGGAGGCGGTAGGTTATGCGCTATTTTTGTCTCTATTCGACGATTCAGCTCGTCCCACGCTTCAAGGCCGGATGTCGGTCTCAGTCTGGCGGATCAGCGGTCCGGCTAATTGGGATGACGTTTTTACTAGTCTTGAGCGCTTTTCTGGCGCCGTCGTTTGCGCAGCCTCCGATTCCGACCAGCCGTGTCGATAACGCACGCGACAACGCGAATACGCGGGAGACTCTGCTTACCCCCGCGAACGTCAACAAGAACAGTTTTGGACATCTCTTCAGTTTTCCTGTGGATTACGTCGTGATGGCACAGCCGCTCTACGTGCCGAACGTGAACATCCCGGCGCAAGGCGTGCACAACGTTGTTTACGTCGTGACGCAGGCCGACTCGGTGTATGCCATCGATGCCGACACCGGCGCACAGTTATGGTATGCGAGCGAGCTTTATGGTGGCACAACCGCGAGCGGGCAATATCTTCCGTGTGGGACGGGACCTGGATTCAATCAGGAGGGAATCGTCTCGACTCCGGTCATCGATACGACCACAAACACGATGTACCTGGTGGCGAAGACGGTGCTGAACGGGACCGTTCGCCATCATTTGCATGCGATCGACATTACGACCGGATTTGATCTGCCGGGCAGCCCGGTTTTAATTCAGGCAGAGAGTATGAGCAACGCAGGCCATCAAACCATCTTTAACAGCCTCCACGAGAAAAATCGACCTGGCCTTTTGCTGCTGAACGGCGTCATTTACATGGGCTTCGGATCGAACTCGTGTAACGATGGCGACACGGGTTGGGTGCTCTCTTACAGCGAATCGAGTTTGACGCAGCTTGGGGTTTTCAATACGTCGCCCGATTGGGGATTGACCTCGGTGTGGCAGGCGGGCGTTGGTCTCGCGGCGGACGAGGAGGGAAATATTCTGTTTGAGACTGCGGAAGCAGGCATCCACGGATTCGATGTGCCTACTGGTGGCCAAACTTACTGCAACAGCGTGGTGAAACTAGCGGGTCCCGATCTGACGCTCGCCGATTATTTCACTCCTTATGACGTGAACTTCCTCAACGAAAACGATCTTGATCTGAGTTCGACCGGCACTTTGATTCTCCCCGATCAACCTGAGCCCACGCCGCACATGGTTGTGGCGAGCGGTAAACAGGGATTCGTATACGTTCTGAACGGGGACCACTTGGGAATGTACGAGCCCAACGACAGCGGAGTGATCCAGGAATTCTCGCTTATCCCCGGGGAAACCGAAGGCACAGTCAAAGACGTACAATTTGGCTCGCCTGCTTATTGGAATAACACGGTGTATTTTGCGCCGAACGGTTCACCGATCCTAGCGTATCCGATCGTGGGTGGATTTTTGGGAAACCCCCCGGGAACGCCTGTGAAGACTGCAGGGGAGTATGCGGGTGGGCATTCGCCGTCCATATCGGCGAATGGCAACAATAACGGCATTTTATGGGAGCTCACCGGTCAATTACTCGCGTTCGACGCTACTTCTCTCGACTTGCTGTATACGACGAGTCAGGCACCCGGCGGTCGTGACAAGTTGCCGCCCATCGGCCATTTTGTAACCCAGACGGTAGCGAACGGCAAGGTGTATGTTGGGACGCAGAAAAGTCTGGAGGTTTACGGTCTTTTCCATGTGGCGACGGTGACGGGCGGAAACGGCCAAAGCGCAACGGTCGGAACGGTATTGGCCGCGCCGATCCAACTGCAGGTTGCCAATCCGTACACGGGACAGCCTGACGTCGGTGTGACTGTGACTTTCAGTGATGGCAACAAAGGGGGAATCTTTAATCCCACATCGGCGGTTACGAACTCGAGCGGTAGCGTTTCGACGTCTTATTCCGTTCCGAAGAAGGCCGGTACTTACAGCCTCACGGCTTCGGGGACGGGCTTTGGGAATGCGACTCTTACGGCGACCGCAACGGCAGGGAGCGCGATTAAGGTAATCGCCTTCGGAGGAGCGAAGCAAACCGGGGTCGCAGGGTCGACGTTGGCGAATCCGCTGGTGGCGCAGGCGCAAGACGCTTATAAGAACGGAGTCGCCGGGATCACGGTGAGCTTCACGGCCAACAAAGGCGCGATTCCGAGTCCGGCAACATCGGTCACGGATGCGAACGGTATGGCTCGGGCCACGCTGCAATTGCCGACGACCGTCGGCACCATCACGGTGACGGGGAGTGCGACGGGGTTCAAGAACATTTCTTATGTGGAGTACTCGGTGGCCGGGTCCGCGGCTACGATCGCTGTTACAGGGGGAAATAATCAGACTACGAAGGCGGGAACGCAATTGCCGGTGGCGCTGACGATTCTAGTTAGCGACCAGTATGGCAATCCGGTTTCGGGGAATAGCGTGGCGTTTTACGATGGCGGCGCAGGAGGAACATTCTCGGGCCCGAATCCTGTTCTAACTGGGACGAATGGAACAGCGAGCGAGTTGTATACGTTACCGGCGTCTCCGGGGTCGATCACGATCACTGCGACGGCTACGGGTGTGACAAGCCCGGCGGTTTTTCACGAGACCGGACAGTAGTCAAGCGAGAGACTTTCTACCGATTTCGGGCAAACGGTGCCGGGCGAATCGAGAAAAGGCTGTGTGCTGGCAGAGGGCGATTGGACCAGGTTAGTGTCCTGAATAAAGGTCAGGAAGGCTTCAACACGTCAGGGCCAGCGCTGGGCACCGAGCTTTTGACTTGTGCTGCAAAAGAAAAAAACTGATCCCCTACCCGCCTTCTTGGGCAATTGACTTCCCGTGGTTTTCGAGGGAGACTCCCCTTTATTGTTGCTTTTGGCGCACCAGCGGAGGGCGGCTAGAACAGTCCTGTTCCCGCAGTCTATGGCGAGGTCCGAGTTTCTTCCCGAAGATGGGCACTCCGAGGCGACCCACGATCTTGAGGAGCACATCCTCGCCGGTTTTCCGCCAGAACTTGCCCTGGATCTTGTACTCAACGAGGTGATCGTGCGTGCCGCGGAGGCGACTCACGCTTCGTCCGCTGCGCTGGCACTGTGCCGGGGGGATGAGATGGTGTGCCGGGCGGCGACCGGCCCCTTAGCCCCGGGACTTGGCCTAGCGATTAGTACGCGCGACGGGCTTTCAGGCGCATGCCTAGAAACTCGCCAACCGCAGCTGTCCGTGGATACGGAATTCGATCCGCGTGTTGATCCGATTATTTCGCGTCGGCTGGGGATTCGATCGATCCTGATCGTGCCGGTGTTCGATAACGGAATCAAATCAGAGTTCATCGGCATTCTGGAAGTGTTCTCGCCCTCGCCAGCCACTTTTTCGAACCACGAGCAAGCACTTCTCGAGGATTTTGCTGCGCAGTGCGCCCTGCTTCGTCGTCGGGCGATGGAGCGGCCGCAGCATCCGACCGATCGCAGCAACACGGCAGCGATCGCCAGGCGCGAAGAGCCATTGGCGCGCGACACTTCGGAGATTGAAGCAGAAATGCCGGTCGCCCGAGGGCTCACGTTGTTTGATTCTGATGCGAATCGATCCGAGCCGTCGGAGTTGCGGATGACGCAGCCCGTGGTGAAAATGCCTGCCTATGAAACTTGGGTTTTGGTTCTGGGAACATTCACAATTCTCGCCACCGTCGCACTGAGTTTCATGATTGGGTCGCGCATTGGATGGTTGAGTTTGTCTCGCAGGGCGACGCCGGAGTTGCCATCTTCGAGCCAGATCGCGCGGGAGGATATCTGCCCTGGAACAGCTGCTGGTTGTGCTGCAGGACAAAGCTCGGTTGCGAGCCCCGCTGTTTCGTCGAAATCTTTTCCTGCACGAAGAACGGAGGGAAGAGTTTCGGCAGCAGCGATCAAAGAAAATCCGGGTGCCCGCGATAACGACGAGCTGGTGGTGTACGAAAAGGGCAAGGTGGTATTTCGCATGAAGCCGTCTTCGCCCCAAGGCGACGGAGCGGATCGGGAAGCAGGGAATCGAGATTCGGGGGAAACCACGAGTCATTCTGTCGTCCAGGCGGCTTCGATCCGGCAAATCGCTGCTCCGGGGAATCTGCGCGCGAATGCGACGGAGGACAATCGGGCGATCGGGATATGGCTGTCTCCATCGGATGCGGATTCGCGGCTGCTCCAGCGTGTCGAACCGCGGTATCCGGCGGAAGCTTTGGCAGCGCACATAGCCGGAGATGTCGTGCTCAAAGTTTGGGTGAGCGAGAAGGGAACCGTTTCCACGGTGAGCGCGGTAACGGGAGATCCCATTCTGGCACGCGCGGCCAGCGAGGCGGTCCGCAGGTGGCGATATAAACCTTATGGCCCGCAGGGGCGACTTGCGCCGTTCGAGACTGATGTTACTTTGAGTTTCAGCCTACCCCAGTAGCGCCGGCCGGACGGAATATGAGCGAACTTCGCGAGTCTGTGAGGAAGTGATTACCCGTTTACGATAACTAGTTGCACTCGTAGTGTTATTTCGGGGGGAATTTCTATAGCAGTTCTTGTACGCCGTTGAGCTCTGTGATGTACTTAAGCTGGGGCCGGTTCCACTCGAAGGGCAATCTTATGAAGCAGTGTTTCACGAGGCAGTTATGGCGTGTGGCTGCGCTCGCAGTCGGCATTCTGGTCGTCAGAGGAGCTGCCTTCGGTGCGAGTCAGTATGTAATTACGAATGACGATCCTGGGGTCAGTTTTTTTTCCGTCGGCCCAAATGGGGCGCTCACTTTGGCACAGGAAGTGATCGCAGGCGGTTTCGGGACGGTGGCAGGATTCTTTGGCGCTGATCGGCTCGGCGTGCTCAACAGCGGAAACCAGCAATGCGTTTATTCGTCGGCCGCGTCGACTGCGACGGTTACGGGGATCATCGTTTCCAGTCTTACGCTTGGTGGCAGCGCGACGGGATCGCCGACAGACGGCGGGACTTCGAATGGGATTGGGCTGGCTGTGAACAGCCAGTATTTGTACGCGAGTTTCACCGACTCAAACACGATCGGAACCTTTCAGGTTCAACCGGGATGTTCGTTGACGTTTGTGAATGATGTGGCGGTGTCGGGATTAGCGGGTGGCATCATCAACGGGATGGCGATTCACGCCAACATACTGATAGCGACGTATACCGATGGGTCCATCGAATCGTTCGATATATCCAATGGCACACCGGTGCCGCACGGGGATAAGCAGTATTCAACCGCTACGCTGCAATCGCAGGACGCGACCTATCCAAATTCGATCGATATCACGAGCGACGGCCACTATGCGATTTTTGGAGACACATCGACGTCTGTTGTGGTCGAAGTTTCGGATATTTCCTCGGGCAAGTTGACGCCGACGATCGTGTACACGGCGACAAACAGCATCAGTTCCAGCAACTTGATACTGAGCCCTGATGAAAGCGTGCTCTATATCGTGAATACGCAAGGGGCGGCGGTAAGCGTGATGTTCTTTGATAAGACGACAGGGACGCTTTCTGTGGGCTGCAAGTCAGGACGAATCAGGGGACAATCCACGGCGTGGTCCTACCTGGCAGGAGCCGCGTTGGCCAGTACCACTGGGAACGGCGGAGGAGTGTACGTTGCCGAGTTTGGGGCGCCGTCGGGAATCGCGCTCGTAAGTCTAACGGTGAGTGGGCAGAGTTGTTCGCTAGAGGAAGCGAAGGCTTCGGCGTTCGCCGACAGGAACAGTCTGGGATTGTTGTCGATCGGCGCTTTTCCGCCGAGATCTTTCTAGGCAAGCTGGAAGTCATCTGCGAATTTGGCAAGAAAGTGTAAGGAGTTGGAAATGTCCTCGCGCCTCAAATGGTCGCTGCTGATTGTTGTATGTGGAATTTCCTTTCTGCATTTGCGGGCGGATGATTGTCCGGCGCGGCCGACTTCCGGCACTGTCGTCACCGATCCATTTGCCATTTACTCGCAGAATGGAGTGCTGAGGGCCAACTTCACGCTGGCGCACTCGGTTGACGAATTCGGATATACACACTACTGCTACAAATACAACACAGGTGGCCAGATCGAAGAAGCACCGACGTTACGCTTGAATCCTGGAGACACGCTTAACCTTGAAGTGGCAAATCGGATCAAGGATAGCGATTCCATGAAGTCGGCCATGAAAATGAACATGTCCCCTTCCGAGCAAACGTGCGGCGATGGTGGTGTGGTGACAGTCGATTCCACGAACGTGCATTTTCACGGATTGAATGTACCTCCAATTTGCCATCAGGACGATGTGATCGACACGATCATTCAGCCGGGCACACCGGCGTTTAAATTCAGCATCCAGATTCCGACAACTGAGCCACCCGGTTTGTATTGGTACCATCCCCACATTCATGGCTTCACTGAGTTTCAGGTGAACGGCGGAGCGGCGGGTGCGATTGTTGTGGAAGGCATGGAAAAGTATCGACCTGAAGTTGCGGGGCTCACGGAACGCATCTTCGTGATTCGCCAGCAATATCTTGTGCCGTGGATCCCCGGCCCCTATCAAACGAGCATCAACCTCCAGGTTGCTCCGGCAGTAGGTCTGAAACCGATTATTCAGATGCAGCCGAATGAACAGCAGTTTTGGCGTGTGGCGAATGCGTCCTTACAAGACTTTCTGGAATTGCAGGTATTGAGTAACGACAGGCCGACAGATCTGGAAATGATCGCGCTCGATGGTTATCCGCTGGCCAAAACGAGAAAAGAGAAGACGATACTCATCCCGCCTGCCGGACGCGCTGAATTTGTCGTGACGGCTCCTCCGGTTGGAAACAGCGCAATTTTCTTCACCCAGGCTTATTCCACGGGACCGACCGGGAACGCCGATATTTCGGCTGTTCTGGCCGACATCCAGGTCGGTGATGGGAACACGAAGCAGTCGGCAAAGCAAGTTTCTCAGCCGGCACCGGCTCAGGCTGTGCTTGTTCAGCCGACGTCGAAAATGCCAAAGAACATCCCGCCCGCATCGTTTTCTGATTTGAAATTTTCCGAACTGGAAAATGTCAAAGTGACGGCGGAAAGAAAGCTGTTTTTCTCGGAAGAATTCGGCGGCACGAACGGTCCGATCGAGTTTTACATCACGGTGGATGGCCAGAAGCAGAAGGTTTTCGAGCCGGACGAGAAGCCGGTGATCACGACCAAGGTGGGAGCAGTTGAGGATTGGACGATCGAAAACCGCGCGTTGGAGACGCACGCCTTTCACATCCACCAGATTCATTTCAAAGTTCTAGAGGTGAGTGGCAAGCGCGTTCCGGATAACGATCTGCGCGACACGATCGAGATTCCTTTCTGGACGGGAACCGGGCCTTATCCCAGCGTGAAGGTTCGCATGGATTTTCGTGATCCGACGACTGCGGGAACGTTCGTATTTCATTGCCACATCTTGTTACATGAAGATCTGGGGATGATGCACAAGATTCTGGTCGAACCGTAACGCAGTTCTGAGAACAAGATTTGGAGAGCGCGATGATGTGGAAGAGAATGGTGATTGTGGGAGTAACTTGCGGCTGGCTCTTGCTGCTTGCCGGATATGTCACTGGAACACACAACGCGGCGGTGGCGTATGCGGGCGCGCCGATGCAGAGCGCGGTGCCGAAAGCCTACGGACGCCTCGCTGCAGTCATCCCGGACTCTATTGGGACGGGTTTGGTTTTTGAAGACGCGGAGGGCGTGATTCGCTTCGTGAGCGTCAACGGGATGAAAGAAGGGGAACTGGCCCGTTACGACGGGAAGGCGACGCATGGTGGGATCCCGCGAGCCTACGGACATCTGGTGAGCGCAGTGGTGAACAATGGCAATACGGCGCTGATATTTGAGGATGCGCACGGGGTGATTCGGCTGGTGACTTTGGCGGGAGTAACTGAAGGGGAATTGACCCGGAACTGAACTCGTAATAAACAGGATCCGTAAGCGAAAGGTGGCCCCCCTTACGAGAAAGCCAATTCTTTGGCGCGCTGCACCGCTTTTACCACGGCCTTGATCAAGGTGACGCGCAGTTTGCCCTCTTCCAATTCCATGATCCCGTCGATGGTACATCCCGCGGGAGTGGTGACGGCGTCTTTCAAGAGGGCGGGGTGATCTCCGGTTTCGAGGACCACTCGGGCGGCGCCCATCGTCGTCTGGGCCGCTAGCAAGGTGGCGATGTCGCGCGGCAAGCCGACTTTTACTCCCGCCTCGGCCAGCGATTCAAGAATGATGTAGATATAAGCGGGGCCGCTTGCGGACAATCCGGTGACCGCATCCATGTGCTTCTCGTCGACGACCACGGTCCGTCCCACAGCGTCGAAAAATTTCGTGGCGATTTCAAGGTGTTGGTTGCTGGCGAATTTGCCTTTGCACAGAGCGGTCATTCCGGCGCCCAAAACGCACGGAGTGTTGGGCATGGCTCGCACCACGGCAACTTCTTTCTCTACGGCACGTTCGATCATGTCGGTAGGGACGGAAGCGGCTACTGAGATGATCAGTTGCTTCGAGCTCAGATGGGCGCGGATTTCGCGGACGACGTCGGCCACCACCTGGGGCTTGACGCAGAGAAAAATGATGTCGGCGTTCTTTACGGCTTCGGAGTTGTCGGTGCCGGCGTGCACTTTTAATTTCTCTTTGAGGGTGCGAGCGCGGTCGGCGTGCGCCACGGTTGCCCAGGTTTGACTGGGAGACATTAATCCGTCGCGCAAGAAAGATTGAAGCAGAATGGTGCCCATTTTCCCGGCACCCAATACTGCAAATTTCTTTTTCGAGCTTGGACGTTGCGCCATGCGATTCTTCTCCGTACAACAACAAATGGGGATAACTCTAGATTACACGGTCCTTCGTCGGTGTTGTTGAGCGGTGCGGCATGGCGCGGTTGCGGGGGCAGCGTTTCAGTTTTTCAGAATCTCGGCAGGCACCATTTTCAGGATTTCGCGGCCGATGGGAAGGGAAGCGGTAGCCGCGGGGGATGGAACGTTGAGTACGTGCAAGAATCGTTGCCGCGCTACAAAGCGGAAGTCGTCTACGAGCGAGCCATCGGGCGCGACGGCTTGAGCGCGCACGCCCGATCCGCCGCGCGTCATATCTTCGAAGCACACTTCCGGGATGAGGCGTTGACAGGATCGAACAAACTCTTTCTTGCGGAGCGAGCGGCGAAACTCTTGGAGGCCGTTTTTCCAGTGGACCCGAGACATGGCGCGAAATCCAGCATCGGAGAGTAGCTCTGCGGCTTGGCCCAAGTCGAAATCTCGAAAACGGTAGCCCTCGCGGCGAAAGGCTAGGACGGCGTTCGGTCCAGCATCGATAGTGCCATGAATTCGACGGGTGAAGTGGACGCCGAGAAAAGGATACCGTGGGTCGGGCATAGGGTAGATGAGATTTCGCAAGAGCGAGTGGCGGGAGGGCGCCAGGTCGTAATATTCCCCGCGAAAGGGAACGATGATCATTCCGGGATCGTCGCCCGCGAGGCGGGCTACACGATCGCTGTACAAGCCGGCGCAATTCACAACATAACGGGCAGAGAATTCTGCGGTGGTGGTTCGGACGACAACGCGACCGCGCGCGCTGGCCGGATGATGAAATCCGATGACTGCGGCGCCGGTTTTGACCTGGGCGCCATTGTTCGTGGCAATCTCCGCGTACTTTGTGGTGACTGCGGCGTAATCGGTGATGCCGGTGGAGGGCACGAGGAGGGCGCGAACTCCGCCGACATGCGGTTCGAAATCGAGCATCTGCTCACGGGACAGCAAACGCAGGCCTGTAAGGCCATTTTCTATGCCGCGCGCGAGGAGACCGTCCAAGCGCGATGCTTCTTCCGTGTTGGTTGCGACAATGAGCTTTCCACAAACCTCGTGCGGGATAGCGTGGGTGGAGCAGAACTCGACCATTTCGCGGGCACCCGCGACGCAGAGGCGCGCCTTCAGCGATCCGGGCTTGTAATAGACGCCGCTGTGAATGACTCCGCTGTTGTGCCCGGTCTGGTGGCGCGCGAGGCCCGACTCTTTTTCGAGGACGACGAGGCGGAGACCGGGGTAGGTCTGGCTGGCGTGCATGGCGAAGGAGAGGCCGACAATTCCGCCGCCGATAACGGCGATGTCATGGGTCATGGGCTGAGCGCCAATCGCGGAGCCTTTGGCGAAGGCTAATACTTTACTGCACTCTCGATCAAACTTGTGATGGCTTGTGAATGATGCCCTGTTAACAAAGACCAAGGTCAACAGCCGCGGGTGGGGAAGCCCGCGCCCCGCGGGCGGGTCAGGAACTACCGATCCAAATGCCGACAGCGAATACGAGCACTCCGCCGACTACGACCTGAAACGCTGCCGAGAGGAGTGGGGTGTCCATATAGCGGTTTCGAATCCAGGCAATGGTCGCGAGTTCAAGAGCGACGATGATCACGGCCGCGATGAAGGCGACGTGGAAATTGCTCAGCAAGAACGGAAGAGTATGGCCGATTCCGCCGGCCGCCGTCATTAGACCGGTCACTGCGCCGCGTAACATGGGGCGACCGCGTCCTGTCATTGATCCGTCATCGGAAAGGGCTTCAGCGAAGGCCATCGAGATGCCGGCGCCAATCGAGGCTGCGAGGCCGACGAGAAAAGCATCATGGCTGCTTTTGGTGGCGAAAGCCGCAGCGAATACCGGCGCAAGGGTTGATACGGAACCGTCCATTAGGCCCGCGAGGCCCGGTTGGACGATCTGCAGCACAAATAACCGGCGCTGGGCTTCTTCTTCTGTCTTTTTTACCGAGGCGCCCATGTTCTCGGACATGGCTTCGGCTGCGACTTGATGCTTGCGCTCGATCTCCTCGAGATCGCCGAGCAGTTTGCGGATGCTGGCATCGGTCACCTGTCCAATGGCTTTGCGATAGAACTGGCGCGTCTCCATTTCCATCAGCTCAGCCTGCTTGCGGGCGTCGGAGATTTTTAGCGGGCGGGTCAGCCACATGGGACGACGGCGGATGAAACCCTGCACGTCCTCGCGCCGGATCAGCGGAATGTGCTCTCCGAAGCGAGTGCGGTAGGTTTCGAAGAGAGAGGCCCGGTGTTCGGATTCCTCGGCACCCATGTTGTCGAATAATTGTGCGGTTGCTGGATAGGTCTCGCGCAAACCCTCGGCGAAGTCGGCATAGACGCGTCCATCTTCTTCTTCGAGGGAGATTGCCAGCGCCAGAATCTCGCGCTCCGACAAATCTTTGAATTTTCGTGCCATGCCGATAAGTGTACTGTCTCTGAAATTGGTTGTGATGTTTTCTAGTGTGGTGCGGACTAGAGGTGAGAGATTCGCGCGTAAACTCGGCAAAGAGTGCCGGGTTTGAACTCGGCATATTTTGCCGAATGGCACCTGATCGTGGCTGTTAGAGGTCGGGATAATTTGCAAGTGCTGCAAATGGTGTGTTTGCTGTTTCAGGAGGCGGGAGGTGCGATGGCATGCGGCGTGCATCCTCCTAGTTGAGTGCGGCAGGGCTTTCGTAGTCCGCGAGCTTTGCCGTCCATCTGGGAAACGTATTCGAGCTAACGGCATAGCTTTATTTCACAGCGAGGTACATGAATGTCGATATCTGGTATTCCGAGCAGCATCTTCAGTCCGTCGCAATCTACTTCGGCCAGCAATCCTATCCAACAGCAATTTCAGCAACTTGGGCAATCGTTGCAGACGGGCAATCTTTCCTCGGCGCAATCGGCGTTTGCCACTTTGCAGCAGGAGTTTTCGCAATCGATTTCGAACAGCGGCGCGAGTTCCACGCCTGGCTCGACGGCGGCTGGCTCCAGTGCGATCGCGCAAACCTTCAATCAGCTTGCGTCCGATCTTCAGTCGGGTAACCTGACCGCGGCACAGAAAGATTACTCCAGCATTCAGCAGGATTTCCGGGCGAAGGGCGGTCCGGAAAGGAACCATTTGCACAATCACTATCGCGGCAACACGGGTGGTCAGGGAAGTGAGCCAACCTCGGCAACAGGATCGCCCATTCAGAATACCCTCCTACAGGACTTCAGTCAGGCGAGTCAGGGCGTTTCGTCGACTACGTCGGCAGGTGCGCAGCAGGCTTATGCCACGCTGCAGCAAGCGTTGCAGCAGTTTGCTTTGGGAGGAAATCTAAGCGAACAGGCTAGTGTTCTTTCAGCACAACCGGCAGTTTCGCTGGAGGCTTAGTGACATAGGATCAAGTGCAAGGTCAAAGGCCGCGGGCGAGGCTCGCGCCACATAACCGAGAAGGCATCCGCCGTCAGAAAGCCGGCGGGTGCTTCTAGCGTGATTCAGATCACAGCGTCCTGTCCGTATTCTTCGATATCGTAGTTGTAAGGATATGGACGCATTTTCGATTCTGACTAACCGCAAGCGCGCAATCGTCGCTCTGGTGCATTCTGGCATTTTTCTGGTGATCGCGATCCGCCAGATGATCGGCGCGAGTCCGGCGGCAGGACTATGGGTTAGGCCCGTGTCGACGGTCACTTGGGTTCTGTGTGGGATTTTTACGGTTGTGTCTTCGATTCTGCTGTGGCTGTATCTGATTTCGCGCGGGTGGATGGAGAGAGGCTATTTCGGACTTTGCACGGTGAGCGCCAGCTCAGGGCTGCTTCGAACCGCAGCTGGAGATCAGGCATTTCATGCCGGGATCTATATCCGAGTGGTGATGCTGGTGAGCGCGGTACTGGTGGGCCTTTTGATCATCCGGGTACATTCTCGAGAAGGACCGGCCACGAGCGAAACGACCTGCGCCGAAACTACATAGAATCGCGTAGAACGCCTAGCGCCCTTCTAAGCTCCGTACTCCATCCCTCTGTAACGACAACAAATCAATCCTTGGATACGGCAACGCTTGAAATAGGGCGGACGCAAGGTATTTGCGCGGGCAAACCTGCGCCGTTGTGCGGTCGAAAAGCGGCAACCAGGGCGGCGTATCAAGGCATCTGAGACACAACGTTAGCTCGCCGAGAGGAGTGTCCCCAATGTCTAAAATTCCTCGCATCTTCGTCCTGGCACTGTTGTGCGCCGCTCTGGCCGTCTCTGCTGTTGCCGCAACCTTAACTACCGAAGTCCTCTATGTAAACGAAACTCAATCCGAAGCCAGTTCGCTACTTACATACAACGTGAACTCTGAGACCGCCGTCGCGACGCAAGTTGGGAGCCCGTTAGCCGTTGGCGGCAACAATGTCATTCCGGTGACGATTGACGGCAAGAATTACATTTACGTTTGGGATGGTACGGATGTATGGGTGTATCCAACGAATGCGCAAGGCGAGCCCGCATCAACCTTCTCGCAGGTTCTGGCCTTCAACTTTGCCTATCCCGTGAACACATTTCTGGTCGATCCGGATCATAAGTTTGCGTACGCAGCGGTCACCTGGTTGGATCAGGAGGACAATTCGGATGCGGCGATCAGCCTTTTTACGATCGATCAGTCGAACGGGATGCTGACCGACACGCAGGAGGTTGTCGCGTCTTATTCCAGCTACTATTTTCCTCTCACGAGTTTCAGCTTTGGGTTAGCGGGGAATCGAATGTTCGTTGGCATCCTGGACGACGGTCCTTTCACATGCAATCCCGGGTTTGATTACTACACCGTAAATCAAACAACCGGTGCTCTGGGAAAGATCACTCCGTTGATTGAGGTGAATACCGATTGCGGGGGGACTTCGTCGGTTGCCGTTACTGATCGGCTGATCGGAGTGGAAAACGCCTGTTGCGGCGCTGGAAGCGGCACTCTCCAGATTTTCGAAGAGTCCCATCCTAAGCAGGCTGTAATTACTTGCCAGTCTGCAGACATACCGTTCTGTGGGGACGATGCGTTTGGGCTAAGCTTCGATCCTTTGAGCGATAACATCATCTTTCCGGATGAGGACGCGAATCAGACCGACATCGGGCATATTGACCTTGGAACCTCTGCGATCGTCCCCAGTCCATCGACGCTGCAGGGACTGCCGTCGGTCTATTTCAGTCCGGACGACAAGTTGCTTTATGCGTTGTATCCCTCCAATCGAACGGTGACGCAGACGAACATTCTTGTTAACTCGTTTCACGTCGGCACGGGGAAGATCACCGACAGCACGTCGGTTCCGGTGCAGGGTACAGTAACCGTAGCTGCGACGACGTTGAAGAATTAAGGGCAGGGACTGAATGTGCGACAGCATTGACCACTGAGGGCACGAAGGTACACAAAGGGAAAGTTGATAGCGAAACCTTCGTGATCGACCGTGACTTTGGCTCACGGGACGATTGCCACGGCGAGGCTGACTCAGTGAACGGGTAAATTTGCGTTCAAGGTGACGACGCGATTGCGGCCCTCCTTCTTGGCTTGAAACATTCTATCGTCGGCCAGGGCGAAGAGTTCGGATGTCGTTTCTCCGTCTTGGGGGAAACTGGCTAAACCGGCGCTGATCGTCACGTGAACCTTTTGCCCACGCTTGGGTAGTTCGAATGAAGTTTGCGCCACTAACTCGCGCACGGATTCCAGCTTCTGCTGGGCAGTCTCAAGTTCGGTCTCGGGAAGGATCACGAAGAATTCCTCTCCACCGTAGCGTCCAGCGGTATCGCTTTGGCGGAAAGATTGGCGAAAGATCTCTCCCAGTTTGCGCAAGACCAGGTCGCCCATGGGATGGCCATAGGTATCGTTCAGGAATTTGAAGCGATCGGCATCGATCACTGCAATGGTTAGCGGAGTGCGATAGCGGCGGGCGCGGCTGAGTTCAATGGAGAAGCGGTCGTCGACATAGCCGCGGTTCAAAAGGCCGGTCAACGGGTCGCTGGTTGCGAGTTGCAGCAGCGTCTGGCTGCGAGCCACTAGCGCGACGCTGAGGGCGGCAGCGATGAGCATAATGATCAATCTTGAGATCTGCGCCGACCATCCGAAGACTCCGTAGTAATAGGGGGAAAAGGTGGCACTGTTGAGATCCCAATGTCTCGAAGTGAAAAAGACGATCCCAAAATACTCGGTACAGGCCAATAAGCCGGCGGTGATGCAGACTCGTTTGTCATAGCGCAGACTGGTGCTTGCGATCGCGAGAAAATAGCCTTCAAAAACAACTTTGCTGTTGACCGCTGTGTGCGGCTCGTTCATGAGCAGAAAGAGCACCAGAGCGCCGCTCACCAGCGTGACGTCAAACGCGCTGCTGGCAAAGCTCAGCCAAGACGGGTTGTACTCGCGCGACAGCAAGAAGTAGACAAGGATGGAAACGACGAAAGTCGTGATGGTAACGCTGAGGCCAACGATGCTTTCTGTTCGATCGACCGGAAAAAAAGCAGTGTTGATGGCTGGAATTAGCAGGAGCAATGTTGCCAGCGACAGTCGCACTTTGGCGACTAGCAATTCGCCCGCTAACCCAGCTCCCGCGAGGACTGGGTCAGGCTTTGACCACAAGGATACCAAGAAAGTCTTCAGGCTGGAATTCATAGCTGGATTTGTAGCGATGCCCCGTTCAGTTCAGCGTTCTAAAACCCAAGCAAAATATCGTGCGGACTCGGGGAAGGAGTCCCTGTGTCAGACAAGCTTTGTCACACAGGATAGAGAAGTCAGATCATCGAAGCAATAGCTTTTCGGAGTCGCTGGCAAACAAAATAACCAGTGGGTGCGATTTCCAGATCTCGTTTCAGACGACGTCGCCGTTCCACCAGGGACGGGCACTTTCAGGGGAAATCTCGACTCTAGCTTTCGGTTGCCTTGACGCCGGCGTCGACTTCGGATTGCCCGAAGACCTGATTGGCTCCCATATGAGCGGGAGCTGGGGCCAGCATTTGCTCTTTGCGATACACCAGGTTACTGGCGTTAAACGTAGCTAGCTCAAATCCATGCCCGTGCGTGATCGCGTCGGTGGGGCAAGCCTCTACGCAATAGCCACAGAAAATACAGCGATTGTAATCAATGTTATAAACCTTGGCGAAACGTTCCGCCCCGGAAACCCGTTTTTCTGCGGTGTTTTCTGCCGCTTCGATATAAATGCAATTTGCCGGGCACGCCGCTGCGCAGAGGAAACAGGCGACACATTTTTCGAGTCCGTTTTCGTCGCGCTGCAAGACGTGCATGCCGCGAAAACGTTCCTGAAACATCGCTCCCTTGGTTGGGCCGGGACCGTCGGGATAATTTTCGACGATGGACGGTTGAAACATTTCCCGCAGGGTGATGCTCATTCCCTGGGCAATCGCTCCGATGTTCTTAATCACGGACATACCTCAACAGTATAGCGGATGCGCTGTTTTTGCGGGGCGGGCTGCTGGATTCGCAGAAAGGGCCGATCGTGATGGAAGGAAGGCGGAAGGCGCAGGTTACCCGCAAAGGCTACCAAGGTTGGGGAGCCTTTCGTGGACGTGGAAATCTGTGGTGAATGCTTGAAACTCTACGGTTGTGCTGGCTCCTTGTGGCGCGACAGAGTGGCGTTGCGGATTCTATGCTTCGGCGCAGTTGGTGTTTAAATATTTTCGCGTTTTTCTTTTTCTTGGTCTGTCTGGTCGTGATTGGCGGATGTTTGCGGCGTGCTCTGGGTCAGCAGCAGTCTCGCACTCCGTCTTCAGTTCGTCACAGGGCGGACGATCACGGTCCCGATCATCGAGATAATTTGAGCTCGAACTGGAACCAGCGGGGACGAAGTGTGCCTTTGGGGGAATCGGCGGCGAATCTTCGGTTCCGTGCCTACCGTCAAAAAATGGCCATGCGAGCCGCGCGTGCGGCATACGCCAATGCGACGGGCGAGAGGCACAATCACGTTTTAAAGGGCTCTGCGTTCGGCTTACCGGAGACTTCAACTCCGTGGGCGTCTGCTGGGCCTGCTCCGCTCGCCTCCGACGCAACGGGCGATGGAGGGCAGGATTACAACTGGGTATCAGGGCGGGCGACCTCGGTTGTCGTGGACCCGGGTGACGCCTCAGGCAACACGGTTCTGTTGGGCGGTGCGTATGGCGGATTGTGGAAGTCGACGAATGCCGGAAGCTTGAATTCAAATCCCGAGGCGGTGACCTGGCAGGCGCTGATCGACGATCAACCTACGCTGGCGGTGGGAGCGATTGCGCTGCAACCTGGCAATAGTAAGGTCATCCTGGTCGGAACGGGAGAAACCAACAGTTCGGGCGATTCCTATTACGGGTTGGGGATCTTGCGTTCTACTGACGGAGGTGTGACATGGACGCAAATCCAGACGGCGAGTACAGGACAATCTTTTCTGGGGGTGGGTTTCAGCAAGATCGCATTTAGCACCGTGCTGCCCAATGTGGTAGTCGCCGCGACGGCCGGGGATAATGGGTTGGATCTCGGTCTGGAGGAGGATGGCAACTCGACGGCGCGAGGGCTCTATTTTTCGCAAGACGCAGGGGTCACGTGGAGTCGCGTCATTCTGTCCGACGGAGCCGTGCCTGCATCGGCCACATCCGTGTTTTACAACCCGAACCAGGGCAACGCGGGGACGTTTTACACCTTTATTCGCCGTCACGGACTTTACTCGTCGACCGATGGACAGCACTTCACGCGGCTGAGCGCCCAACCAACGCCAGGTCTCGCGGCGGGCAACTGCCCGGCCGGTATCAATTCGTCCTCATGCCTGATCTATCGGGGCGAGTTTACGGTGGTTCCGGGCCGCAACGAGATGTACGTGTGGGTTGTCGATGTGCAACCGGACTTGGAGGGGAATCCGGCGGCGGTGGATGAGGGCATATGGTTGTCACTGAACGGCGGGGCTACCTGGAATCCGATTCCCGACAACGGAATTACCAATTGTGGAGATGATGCATTTGGACCAGAAGACAGCGGCTGCGGCGTCGAGCAGGGTTGGTACAACCTGGAACTGGCGGCAATTCCGAATGGGGCGGGAGCTACCGATCTCTATGCCGGAGCGATCAACCTTTATAAGTGCACGCTGACTGGAGGGACCGTTTGCTCGCAGGGTGATTGGATCAATCTGACGCATGTTTATGGGTGCAACCCGCTGGCGGCGCCGGCGCATGTGCATCCTGACCAGCATGGCATTGCGTTCATGGTCGCAAACGGCAAATCGCCGGGATACTTTGCGCACGATGGCGGAATCAGCCGGACTCTCGATGGTTACGCCGATCTGAATAGTGGCAGTTGCTCGGGCAGTAACGGATTCGATAGCCTGAGCCAAAGCTTAGGGTCAATGACGGAGTTTGTTTCGGTCTCAATCCACCCGACCAGCGCCGATATTCTACTGGGAGGGACGCAGGACAACGGGTCTCCGAAGACGAGTACGGCTACCACTAGTAGCACGTGGCAAAATGCGCTGGGCGGCGATGGTGGATTCAATGCCATTAACCCGGTGAATCCGAACGAGTGGTTCGCTTCCAATCCTTACCTCACAATCCTGAAGTGTGAACTCGGAACGGCCTGCAACGACAGCGGATTTGTGGAAGTGGTGAGCCCCGCCAATCTCGGGGGAGATCAAGGTGCGTTCTACACGCCATACATATTGGATCCGCAAAATAGCAGTGAACTTCTGGTGGGAACCTGCCGGGTATGGCGCATCAGCACGAGCGGGACCTCACCGCTCGCGCTCAGCGGAGATTTTGACACGTTAGGGACGGGAGCGTGTACGGGTGGAGAGATCAACCTGGTGAATGCGCTGGCGGCGGGCGGACCGAACGAGGTTCCCAGCAACTCGTCGGTTGTTTACGCCGTCACGAACGGTTATGGGCCGCTCAGCGGGAGCCCGGGCGGTGGGGAAGTGTGGGTGACAACCAACGCCGGTGTCGTCCCAATGGCGAACGTGACGCAGAATGTGAATCCGAATGGTTATGCCATTTCGTCGGTGGCGATTGATGGGTCCGATACCTCGGGCAACACGGCGTACGTCGGGATCATGGGATTCAGCACGACGCAATTTCCAACATCGCATGTTTGGAAGACCGCGACTGCTGGAGTGGGCGCGTGGACCGACTGGACGGGCGCTGGCGCCACGGCGCTGCCGGATGCTCCTGTGAACTCGCTTCTCGTGGATTCGCAAGCAGGACTGGTCTATGCGGGCACTGACGTTGGGGTCTTTGTGAGTTCAACGACTGCACCTCCGAGTTGGACGGAGGTCGGTCCCGCTCCTGGGCCGGGCGTGAGCGGATTCTTACCCAACGCGCCGGTGACGGCGCTGCAGATGTTCCATCCGGACGCAGGTACAAAAACGCTTGTTGCGTCAACTTACGGTCGCGGAATTTGGAACTATGCGATCGCAACCGCGCCGAATTACACGAACGTGATCTCGAATTCACCGCAAACGATTTTTCCGACGCAGACCGCGAGTTTCGACGGAATGCTGACCGCGCAAGGAGGATATGCGAGTTTGGTGAATCTGAGTTGCAGCGGAACAGTTCCCAATACTTGTGCTTTGCAGCCGACGAGCGCCATCCCGACCGCGGCATATACATTGACCGCGGGAGGACTTGTAGGCGATTACGGTTTCAACGCGCACGCGGTAGGAACCGATGGGCAGTCTACTACGCGCGATGCGTCCATTACTTTGCACGTCGTCGATTTCAATCTCACAGCCCCCAGCCCCAACTCGTTGGCCGTAGGCCAGGGCGGAACTTCATCCGCAGCCACGTTTGAAGTCTCTGCCTCGGGCAGTTTTGCTGGCACGGTTACGCTGAGTTGTTCTTCGGGGCTGCCGGCGGGAACGGCGTGCGCCTTTTCGCCATCGAGTTCGGTGAGCCCCACCTCGGCCAGTCCGGTTACAGTGACTGTGACGGTGACGGCGGCCGCCGGAGCTGAAGTAGGAGGGCCAAAGATTGTAACTATTTCGGCAACGACGCCCGGCGCACCCGCGGCCAAAACACAGACATTCAACTTAACGGTGACGGAGGCCGTGGCGGACTTCGCCATCGCTGTTACGGCTAATCCGAATGTCGCTGTGGCGAATCTGACAGTGACATGGAACGGGACGCTGACCGCGGTGAATGGCTACAACGGGAGCGTCGCGTTGACGTGTAATGGCACGCCTCCAGCGACCTGCGTCAACACGCCACCGACGTTAGTACCGACCCCAAGCGGTGCTGCGTTTACAGTGACGCTGGCGAATCCGGTGACCGGAGCATTTAATTTTGTGATTCAGGGAAGCGATGGCTCGATCACTCACACGACACCGACCGAGACACTGACGGTAGGCACCGACGTAGCGTGGAGCAGCTCCGGCAATTCGACAGATACGGTGGCGGCTGGAGAGACGGCAACCTATACGTTTTCGGCAACGCCGGTGGGGGGATCGGCTTTCAGCGCGCCAGTGGGTTTCTCCTGCGGTAATACGACGTTCGTTTGCCAGTTTAGTCCGCCTTCGATCGCGGCTGGAGCGGGCGCGACGACAGTAACCTTAACGATCCCCACGCAGGGCCCGAATCAAAATAGCCAGTCGAGGCGGCGGGTGAGTGTGAAAGGATTGCTTCGCTTGGAAGGCGGTGGGCTAGCAGCTGATCGAGGTGGACTTAACAGACTGCTCGCACTACCTTGGCTATTGGTCGGGGCATGCGTCGGTATTCAAGGAATGAAGTCAACGACGCGGCGTCGCCACTTTCCGATCGCTCTATTGGGTTTCGGTCTCGCAGTCACGATCGAGATTTCGTGCGGTGGAGTGAGCGGTGGGGGCGGCGGCGGTTCTCCGGCGGTGGTTGTCACCGTGGCGCCGGGTATTCCATCGAGCGTGTACGCCAACTTCCCGGGATGGCCGAATCAAACTGCACAGTTTACGGCGACTGTCTCGAACACCAGCAACACGAGTGTGACTTGGGCTGTGGCCCCGGCCAATGGTGGGACGATTGACGCTAACGGCTTGTACACGGCTCCAAACGTCGCGGGCGGACTTCCCACAAGTGTGACGATTACCGCGACTTCTCAGGCCGATCCCACGAAGTCGGGAGCGCGGCAGGAAGCTCTTGAACCCTCGACTTTTCCCGGAACGTATAGCGGCATTCTGGTGACCGCAACGGAGGGATCGTCCGCACATTCTAGTTCCCTTACGTTGGTCGTGCAGTAAATCTCCGACTCACCAACCCGCGAGTTGAATCGAAAAAGTCTGCGTCTTCGCGCGGCGCGGCGTTATCTATTTTCTATGGATCCTACGCCTCGGCCCGCGACGTGGAAGACTCTGTTGGCGTTTGCCATCATTTATTTTGTTTGGGGCTCGACATTTCTGGCGATCCGAGTGGGGGTGCGCGAAGTCCCGCCCTTTCTGTTAGCCAGTATGCGTTTTTTTTCGGCGGGCATCGTGATGTACGGATGGCTGCGCCTGCGAGGGACACCGTCGCCGTCGAGTCGTGAATGGTTCGGCGCTTCGTGTCTCGCCGTGTGTATTTTCGTGATCGACTACGGATTGCTCTTCTGGGCCGAGAAACGCGTGCCTTCAGGGATTGCCGCGGTCATGTTGGCAACGATTCCCGTGTTCATGGCGCTTTCAGAAATTGTGATTCTTCGTACGCAGCAACTGACTCTTCGGCTCGCGGTAGCGCTTCTGATCGGCATTGGAGGCGTTTCTGTTTTGGTGAGCCGCGGACTGAGCCTGGGCGAAGTTCCGATTGATCGAGGGGGCGCTTTTGCATTGGTGGTCGCGGCTATGAGTTGGTCGGTCGCCTCGGCGCTCACGCGTAAGCTGCCATTACCTGCTTCGAAACCGATGAGTGCTGGAGCTCAAATGCTGGCGGGAGGAATAATGCTGGCGGTCTTGGCGGCGGGAACTGCCGAGTTTCGCGGATTTCAGATCGAGGCTGTGTCGCGCACCGCATGGTTCGCCCTCGCCTATTTGATCGTGGCCGGCTCCATCGTTGGCTTTACGGCATACGTGTGGCTCATCCATCATGAATCGCCGACGAAGGTTGGCACGTATGCTTACGTCAATCCAGTTGTTGCAGTCATCGTGGGATTCTTTCTTGGCGGCGAGACCGTTGGCGCGAGGACCGTGCTGGGGACGCTCTTAGTGCTGGCAAGCGTCATTGTGATTACGACCACTCGGGCCAAAAAGACGATCGTGGCGACACCGAGGAATGCTCTACAAGCGGGACTGGCGGAACCATAATTGGGTGGTCTACCAGCAGGGCATCAAAGGCCAACTGTGGCGTTTCCGTTCACACCTTTTTCATCGCCTATTCATACGGCGTTAACCAGCCGGCTCCTAGAACGGCGAATACTAGCCTTTGTAGTATCCAAGGAGGCTAACTTTGCCCGTTCGTCGTTTTCTCCCCCGCGCGCTGTTTGCCGTGGTGCTGGCAGGCCTGTTTACGATGCCAGCCGCGGCGCAAGGAAACAGCAAGATCCAACATGTTCTCCTCATTAGCATTGACGGAATGCACTCGCTGGATTTCGCGAATTGCGCGAAAGGCGTTCCGCTGTATGAAAACCAGACCTATTGCCCACATCTGGCTTCGCTTTCCGCGACTGGAGTGCATTATCTGCAGGCCTTGACGCCGAAGCCTTCTGATTCTTTCCCCGGTCTCGTCGCCCAGATCACGGGCGGAACGCCCCGTACAGCGGGGGTGTATTACGACGTGAGCTACGATCGTGCGCTTTCTCCTCCGGCGAAGACGACGCCTTACGGCATCGTGGGTGGACCCAAACTTTGTCCGAGTGTGATTGGCACCCAGGTTGGATTCGACGAAGAAATTGACTTCAACTACTTGAAACTCGACTCCGGAAAACCGAATGGCAGTTCCGGCATAAACGGAATCAATCCTGACTACCTGCCACGCGATCCGAAGAATAGTTGCGTGCCGGTGTATCCGCACAGCTTCATTCGTGCGAACACGATTTTCAACGTCGTCAAGAATGCTGGAGGTTATACGGCATGGTCGGACAAACATCCCTCGTACGATTTCACGAATGGACCCAGTGGCGACGGCGTGAGTGATTTGTGGTCGCCTGAGATCAATTCGATTCCGGTACCGATCCCATCGGTGCAAGGCTGCAATCCGCTTCCCGACCCTGGCGCGGCACAGCCTAGCAACGCATGGACAGACAGTTTTCAGAACATTCGTTGCTATGACCAATACAAGGTGCAAGCTGTGCTGAACTGGATCGACGGAAGGACGCATGATGGAAGCGCCACGGCTCCGGTGCCGAATGTATTCGGTATGAACTTTCAATCCGTGAGCGTGGGAGAGAAACTGGTCGAGCCTTCTCTGAATCTGACGGGCGGCTACGTGGACGCCACGGGAACTCCAAGTGATTCGTTGTTTGCGGAGATTCAGTACGTGGACGGCGCGATCGGACAGTTCGTCTCGGAGTTAAAAAAGCAGGGACTGTTGGATTCAACGTTGATCATCATCTCGGCGAAGCACGGACAGTCGCCGATTGATCCGAATCGGGTGCTGCGGATTCCCGCAGATGATGCCTCGGACGAACCACCATCGCAGGTGCTATCTCCGAGCGGAGTAGGGCCTGGCCTGCCGGTTGCGCAGGCAGATGAGGACGATGTTTCGCTACTATGGTTGACGGATCAGAGCCAGACGTCTGCGGCAGTAGCGACATTGAGCACGAATGAAAACTTTTTTGGGCAGGGCGAGATCTTCTCCGGCCCATCCCTCACACTTCAGTTTAGCGATCCGCTCACTGATTCGCGGACGCCGGACATTATTGTGGCTCCGAATGTTGGAGTTATTTACACGGGCGGAAAGAAGAAAGTTGCGGAGCATGGCGGCTTTGCTTACGACGACCGCAATGTCCTGCTGATTGTTTCGAACCCGAAGTACAAGGCTGCAACTTTTGTGGATCAGGTCGAGACGCGTCAGATTGCTCCAACAATCGTCAAGGCGCTGGGACTCGATCCGAATCTGTTGAGCGCGGTTAAGGCGGAGCACACGGAGACTCTGCCCGGATTGCCGTTTACGCAGCCGTAAACGAGGGCTTTACGAAAAAGTCAAAGTAAACCCCACCCAATTGAAGGCGGGTGGGGTTTTTATTTGCAGCCGTCTTTTGAGCTGACGATTGAATTACTTCACGCTGATTTGATCGTGGTCGTAATATTCATAGGCTGACATTGGTTTCGAGCCGCCTTTCTTCCAGATACGGCTTTCGGCGGGAAGTTTGCCCAGTACCTTCGCCATTTCACGGACGTGCATTGCTACGGATCCGCAGCAAGAACCGATGTAGTTGATACCGATTTCTTTGGCCTGTCGAGCGTAGTCTCCCATTTGTTTGCGGGTGAGTTGCAGGGGGTCGAGAGCGTAGGGAAATTCGGGAAGACTGGTGAAATCGGGTTTGTCGGCCGGAGTGGTATAAGCGACGGGCTGGCAGGCGAGATATCCATCGACGGCTTTTCGCATTTGCTCCAGGGGACGAAGAATGTGCTGGGGAGGACGAAGGCAGTTCATGCCGATAATATCGGCTCCAGCGTCGAGGAGGGTCTTGGCGGCTGTGGCTGCGTCAGTGCCCTCCGCCGTTTCGTCTTTGTTCTCGAAACAGATTGTGACCATGACGGGAAGTCCCGTTTTCTTCGCGCGCTCGACACAGAGCAGCGCCTCACCAAGCCAGGAAAATGTCTCCCCGATGATGAAGTCGACTCCTTCTTCGCACTGAACCTTGAGTTGCTCGTCGAAGGTCTGACGAACACGATCGGAGGAGACCGGGCTGTTGGGCTCATACATCCAAGTCAGGCTTAGATTGCCGGCGACGAGGCACTGATCGCCCGCGACTTCTTTGGCCACGCGTACTGCGTTGCGGTTGATGTCTTCCACGCGATCTTCGAGGCCGACCGTGGCTAGCTTGTCGCGGCTGGCGTAAAACGTGAGAGCTTGCAGGACCTCGGCTCCCGCTTCGCGAAATTCGATGTGTAGCTCACGAAGAGCGTCGGGATAGACAATTGCCACCTCCGGCGTAAACGGGCCGGGACGCACCCATCCGCGCTTTTCAAGTTCGAGCAGGTATCCACCGTCGCCTAGGACGGGGCCGGTCTTCAATCTTTCCAGAATTCCTTGCTTTGCCATAATTTGCTCCTGTTGAATTCGCTAAATTCGCAAACAAAAGAACGGACTAATCGTCCTTGTACTCAAACTCGGCTTTGATGGGCTCACCATCAGCGAATCGCGTCGGGCGAAACGGTGTCATGTCCACGGACTCGGCGTCGCCGTCCAAAATCAGTTGGGACATCACCAAACCGATCGCCGGGGAGATCTTGAACCCCATGCCGGAGAAGCCAGCGCAGAGATATAGGTTGTCGATGCCGGGAACGCGGCCGAGTAAGGGGCGAGAATCGGGAGTTACGTCGTAGACGCCAGTTACTCCCCGCATGACCTCGGCGTTGGCTACTCTTGGAACGCGCCGCGCGGTTCGTTCGATGATTTCCTCGAGATCGGTTTCAGAGGGACGCTGAGGAAAGTGATCCAGATCTACCGGGCGCTTGCCGTAGAAATCGCCGATGAGAAATTTGTCGCTGGTGTCAGAACGAAAATACGTGGAAGTGACGGAGTCGATGCACGCCGCTCCCGGCTTCATGGAAGCTTCGTTTTTTAAAATCGCCACCTGGTGAAATTCGGTTTCGATTGGTGGATCGAATCCCGTAGATTGAAAGAGGGGACGCGTCCACGGGCCCGTCGCGGCGATAACGACGGGCGCGTGAATTTCGCCCTGATCGGTTTCGATGCCACGCATCCGACCTGATTCGATCAGAAAACTGGTCGCCCGCGTCTTCGAAAGATAAGTTGCGCCCGAATCCCGTGCCTGACTCAGGAAGTCGTTTGCCACTACGTTGCCATCGCCATAACCAGAGTCGGGTTCATAGGCGGCTAAGTCTACTTCGTCGACTTGCCAATCCGGTTCGAGTTGTTTCAGTTGCTGGCGGTCGAACAATTCGACGTTTGCGCCTAGCTTTTGCTGCATGGCTACGTTTTGTTTAAGCAGCTCGGTTTCGTGGGGATGAACGATCCGCACGAAACCGGTCTGTCGGAATTCTCCGGGCTCTCCTACGATTTCCCGCCAATGTTGGAACATCTTTAGGCTGATCAGGGCGAGTTGAACCTCTGGCGCAAAGCTGTAGTGCATACGAACCAGCGCTGAGGATCGGCCACTGCCGCCGCTTCCAGCGTGCTCTTTGTCGACTACGACGATGCGTCCGGCGTTGCGGCGGGCGAGATGGAAGGCGATGGATGCTCCCATTACTCCCGCGCCGAGGATGATGAAGTCAGCGGTTTTAGGAAGGCCGTTTGCGCTCACGCTACAGCCTCCTTGAACTTGCCCTTCTTCAGATCGCGCAGGACCTGGTGGGCGCAGTTATGCCCGGGCGCTCCGGTTACTCCACCGCCAGGGTGAGCGCCGGCGCCGCACAAGTAGAGGCCGGCGATCGGAGTACGATACTGCGACCATCCGGCGACGGGGCGATTGAAGAATAACTGCTCGAGGTTGAGGTCACCGTGGAAAATATTGCCTTCCGTCAGCCCGTAGGTTCGTTCGAGGTCAAGCGGCGTTAGAACCTGACGGGCGACGACGGCGGCTGGAACGTTTGGAGCGTATTCGGCGATCTTTTTCACCACTCGGTCGCCTAGCAGTTCGCGATTCTCGTCCCAGGTGCCTTGACGCAGTTTGTAAGGTACATACTGCACGAAGCAGGTCATGACGTGCTTGCCCGCGGGTGCTAGGGATGGGTCAGCATTGGAGGCGATCACGCAGTCGACCCAGAGTTCTTCGGGGATGCCGCCAAACTTGGCGATGTCGTAGCAGCGTTCGGCGAACTCCAGCGACGGGACCAAGGTGAACAGCGAGCGTTGTTGCGGGTCGCGATTGGCGGGTGTGCCGGTGAAGCAGGGCTCTTCTGCTAGGACCATGTTGATTTTCGCGCAAGGTCCGGCCATTTTGATGCCACGAACGGCGTGGACAAAATCGCCGGGCAAATCGCGCTCAGGAACGAGGCCGAGGAAAGTGCGCTTGGGATCGGCGTTGGAGAGTACGACGCGAGCCCGGATTTCTGTGCCGTCTTCGAGGATTACGGAGCGTACGCGGCCGTCTCGCGATTCGATTTGCTGGACTGCGGCGCGGGTGCGAATTTCGGCGCCGAAGGAAACGGCGGCTTTCGCCATCGCGCTGGTGATGGATCCCATGCCGCCCATGACGTGTCCATAGAATCCCTGCTGGTCGTGATCGCCGCCACTTAGCAAGTGGAAGAGCAGGCCGAGAGCGGTCCCGGGTTGATACGGACCTCCATGCTTGCCGTAGACGTTGTTGGCGAGAAACAGCGTTTTTACCTTTTCGGATTCGTAGTTGCGATCGAGAAATTCGCCGAGACTGCCGGTTAAGAACGAGACTAGTTGCGAAATTTCGGTTGAGGAGATTCTGCGAAAGCGCTTTCCGGCGCGAAACAAGTCTGACCATCCGTCGAGCGATTGCGTTCCCGGTTCTGGCGGGGGTTCGAGAAAAAACGGCTGGAGATAGCGTGCCAGTCTTTTGAGTTGATCGTCGACGCGAACAAACGTTGCGGCATCCTTTGGCGAAATCTTGAGAAGTTCGTCTACAACGCGCCCGCGGTTCGACCACCAGGAGACTAAATGACCGTCGGGGAAGGGAACCTGAAGCGCCGGGTCGCAAGAAACCATGCGGAGTCCATGCTCGGCGAGATGGAGATCGCGGATGACCTCTGGCCGAAGCATACTGGCGATGTAGGAAGTCGTCGATGCGCGGCAATCGCGCGCGATCTCTTCGGTTACGCAGCAGCCGCCTACTATATCGCGGCGTTCTAGAACCAGCGTGGAGTGTCCGGCACGCGCCAGATACGCGGCGGCCGTTAGACCGTTGTGGCCACCGCCGACAATGACGGCGTCATAAGTCGAATTGGCTCGAGTAGGCACGCTTTGACCATGGGTCAAAATAATAAAAGATATTGGTGGATCAAACTAACGAAACCCCTTGAAAAAAGCCATTGAAAAATGGTTTCGAGGTGCTGTATTGTTCGTTGACCGGAGGTCAATAAAACGTTGGATCGGCCGGGAAGGAGTGGGGCCATGGAGGGAATTACCAGCAGTCTGGCAAAACCGACGCAGATGAGGCGGGACAGCAAGCCGCGTCCGCGATCGGAGGCGAAGCGGGGGAGAATAGTGGAGGTGGCGATCCGGCATTTTGCGGAACGCGGCTATAGTGCGGCGCGGGTAGAAGACATTGCGGCACAGTTAGGGATTGCGAAAGGGTCAGTCTTTCAGCATTTCAAAAGCAAGGATGGATTGTTTTTCGAGGCATACAAGAAAGCGGTGCAGTCGTTTCCGAAATACATGCAGGCGCCGGCCGCGGCGCAAGAGCGGGGATTTTTTGAAGTGCTGCGGTACTGGTTGGGACGCACGGAGAACATGGTGCGGGATAACTGGTCATCCTATCGAATTTATCTGGTGGGGAATTACGGTACGGATCTGTCACTGCGGCGGGAGATCAACCGGTTTTTGGTGGCGGAGGATCCGTATGGCTGGCGGGATTTTGTCAGTTTTGGAGTGAAACGAAGCGAGCTAAGAGCCGATCTGGATGTGGACATGATCGGCTCGATTCTGGAATGGACCATGGACCGGTTTCAAGACGCGTTGCTTACGGAGGAATTGGATCCGGGACTGTTTCGAAAGTCGGGTCCGGTGCCTGAGGAGAAAGAAGCGCGGATCGAGCAATTCGTGGACTTGTTGCGGAGAGCGATTGGATCGGACAAAGTGCAGATCGGGGGGAAGAAGGCATGAAAAACGGGAAGACGGTAGAGCAGATTCTCGCGAGTTACGACGCAGAGGCGCCGTTAGCCGAAGCCTCCACGATTCCAGCGGATTGGTACGTCGATGGGCGAATTGCGGAACTGGAGCGGCAGACGGTTTTCTCCCGTACGTGGCAAGTGATGGGGAGAATCGACCAGGTGGCGAAGCCGGGAGAATTCGTGACGGCAACCGTTGCAGGAGAACCGTTGGTGGCAGTGCGCGGGAATGACGGGATCCTGCGAGCGTTCTATAACGTTTGCCGGCATCATGCGGCGGCTGTAGTCATGGAGCCGTGTGGGCATGCGTCAATCCTGCATTGTCCTTATCACGGATGGAACTACGGGCTGGATGGTTCACTCAAGGGGATGCCGGAGTTCGACGGTGTGAGGAACTTTGAGCGCCAGGACAATGGCTTGGTTCCGGTAAGGGTCGATACCTGGGAACAATTCGTATTTGTGAATCTGGATGACGACGCTGCCCCTCTGGCGGAATTTCTGGGTGGATTGGCGAAACGCGTAGCTCCACTCGGATTGAGCAAACTGCATTATTTCAGCAGCCAAAGCTATGACATCCACTGTAATTGGAAAGTGTTTGTCGATAATTATCTCGATGGTGGCTACCACGTTCCGCATCTGCACAAAGGTCTTAATTCGGTTCTGGATTACAAGCAGTACACGATTGAGAATGAAGATCGCTATTGTTTACAGTCGAGTCCGATGGTGAGCTCGGATGAAGATGCGGACACGGGAACGACACGGCGCGGGGATCGGGCCTGGTATTTCTGGTTGCATCCCAATTTTATGTTTAATTGCTATGAAGGTTATTTAGACACGAACCTCGTGATTCCGGTGGACGAGGATCATTGCCGGGTGATCTTTGACTTTTATTTCAGCGATATTAGCGATTCGGCCCGGGCTTATAACGAAGCGAGTGTTGCCGTGGGAAATCGCGTGCAGGGCGAGGATTTAGGTATTTGCGAGGCTGTTCAGCGCGGTCTTAAATCGCGCGCGTATGGAGCGGGGCGTCTCTCCGCGCGACGCGAAGCGGGAGAACAACTCTTTCACCAGTTGTTGGCGGCGGATTTGAAGAGTGGATTGGGACGACTCGCGGTGGCTTGTGATTAAACGGCGATGAGAATTTATCGGCGCGCAGCGGCAGTTTGCAGTTGCGCCATTTTCGCGTGTGGAGAGGATTGCTGGTAGCGGGCGATCCCCTGGTAAAGGGCCTCGGCGATCTGCTGCCGGTAGCTGGCGCTCTGCAGGTTGCGCTCATCCGCTGGACTGCTCACAAAAGAAATCTCAGTAAGAATGGCAGGCATAGTCGTTCCGGTCAGGACCGCGAATGAAGCGTCTTTGATGCCACGGTTGCGGATGTCAGGGCTAGCGGCGGCGAGCGTGCCGTACAAAGAATGTTGTACGCTCAACGCTAAGCGACGGGATTCTTCGATTTTCTCGTGCAACGCTTCCGACGACAGTGAGACAGGGGTGAGTTTGAGCGAGGTTCCATCCTCATGCTTCTCGATCTCGCGCGACCCGGGAGCGGAAAACAAATTTGTGTAATAGGTCTCAACCCCTCGCGCCGCGGCGGAACTGCTGTAGTTCGCGTGGACGGAGACGAAGAGGTCGGCCTGGGCGCGATTGGCCACATCCGCGCGCTGGTCGAGGGGCAAGTAGCTGTCGCCAGTTCGCGTGAACATCACTTCGGAACCGAGGCGAGTTTGCAGAAGTTTGCCGAGACGCTGGGTGACATCGAGCACGAGATCTTTTTCCAGTAATCCCTGCCTCCCTACCGTGCCTAAGTCCCAGCCGCCATGTCCGGCATCGAGCACGATGCGAAACTTACCGGTTCTTGCGGGTGTCGGTTGATCGGACGGTTTCACCGCTAGTGCGGTTTGGGGAATTGCCTTAGCCGGAGCGGGTGCCAGAGTGCGGTTCGACGCCACATGCGACGACGATTTTTCTGTACCGCGCAGTTCAACTACTAAGCGATAGGGGTTCGACTCCATGCTGACGGAAAAATTCGAACCATCCTTTGTGTCGAGGACGATTCGTGTGACGCCGGCGACGGGCTGGGCGATCCGCACGCGCGTCAGGGAAGCATCGCCGACCTCCAGCGTTGTCCCATCCAGCTGGTGAGGCAGTACCGTGTCATGCAGATCGAAATAGATTCGTTCCGGCGACATCAGACGATGAACTTCGTACGGAACCTGATCTTCCATGTCGATCACGACGGTGCTGCCGACGGAAGAGCTCCAGTGGCGGACGCCGGTAACTTTCGGGAGTGCAGCGAGCCGGTCGGCAGAGACGGCAACCAGTGGCGAGTTTTCGGAGTCCTCTTTTCCAGGAACGATGAGGTTATCGGAGACCGCCAGGGCTGAAATTCCAGCCGCCGGCACAGAGGGCGTAGTTACGGATTGCGGCGATAATTTTGCATCGGCCGGTGATAGAAAGTTGTTCGCTGCGAGGTCTCTGGTGATCCCGGGCTTGCCGTGCGTTTGCGTACCCCACCACACCCCGAGAGAAAACAATGCCGCGACGGCCACCAAACCCAGAACCACGCTGACTCCGGGACGAGAACCTCCGGAGGCTGCGATGCGTCGCGGAAACGCTAAGAGGCGAAACGGAATCCGAGAGGAGTTTGGATGATTTTGGAGGTCTTCGGCTTCGGGGGCGAAATCGTCGATCGGGGGTTTGACACTCTCAGACTCGGCCATTTCCCGTTCACGAACTTCTGAATTTCCGATCGCGAAGGTGGAATGAAAGGAAATCTCGGACGGTTCTTCGGCGACGGCCGAGTTTGCGATTTCGGGTATGGCAAGGATAGTTTGATCCGCCTGACGGGCAGCGACGACAGTCGGCGACGGGATATCGAGTGCGGATACCCCGGATGCTGGGGATGAAATCGCGTCTGGAGTGTTTTTTGAGGGCGTGATGACGGAGGGCGCAGCCGGCACCGTATCGACGGCGACAGAGGCTGGGAGTTCGGAAAGCTCATTGACCGCGCTGTCGGAAGGAGCTACTTCGGAGTCGGCCGGTTTGATCTGCAGCACTTCGGACGCTACATCGGACAGCCAGTGAATTCGCCGATCTTGATCTTCGGGCTTGAGAGCGGAAAGGACCAGCTCCGCGAACAGTTCGAAGCAGCGAATATCGTGATCGCTGAAAGCCCAAGGAGTGCTGGACATTGCTTGCAGAACGCCGAGTTGCTGGTGCCGTCCGCGCAACGGAACGAGGACGGTCGAGCGAGCGCCGATCTGTCGAGCCAAGTCGAGCTCAACACGAGCGTCAATATCGCAATCGTCCGAACGAAGAATGCGACCAGAATCCAAGCAATCTTGCAGAATTTCGGAATCGCCGATCAAGCGAATGCCGCGTTCCACGCTGAGCGGTCCAGCAGAAGCCCTGCAAGCAATTTCGGCTCCCGTCACCAGCGCAACCATGATCCCGTCCGCTCCGCCGAGACTTTGTGCGCGGGTGCAGATCAGTTGCAACACTTCGTCAAGAATGAACCGCTCGGTCTCAAAGAGGTCCTGATCGCAACGGCCGGTCGCCATCCGGCGATTTCTGATCTGCTCATGGAGGGCGGAGAAAGCAAGCAGGGCCTGGAGCGCCTCTTGACGGGCAATCGATTCGAGGACGAGATTGCCCTCGTGAAGCGTTCCGGCGGTGTCGTCCGTCACCGACGCCGCGCAATCAAATCGGGTTGGATTGGCACTCATGCGGGCAGTCAGCATCTCGAAAGTAGTGGTTAATCGTATCTGGGGCTACTTGGAAGTTCATTGCCGTTCTTGGTTCACGAGCTTTGTTCGACCAGCCTCGCGAAGCGAAAATCGGACGCTAGGCGCCGGATTGATCGCTCCGCCGGCATTTCACAACCAATGCTCCGAAGCTTCAGCGTAATAGTCGTTGGGGCTGTACGGCAATGTCCGTTGGTACATGTCCCAGCGTGAGAGCGCTAATGGGATTCGTTGTTGTGGAAGCGGACGAATCACGACGAGCGCGCCTCTACGACCCTTTGGATTTTGCCCTTCTCCAGCAATCATCCTATGGTTAAGAAGCAGGCTTCAGGAGTTTCTGGAAAGGTGATGACTGACGCGATGCTGGCGCAAAAGTCCCTAAGACCGAGAAAGTTCAGCTGGTGGTGGCCAGGAGTTGTCGCCAGTGGTTTAGCGGGAGTGGCGGTGGCGGCATTTAAAGGATGTTGGCATGGCAAGATGGGCTGGCCAATCGGAATCGATGGGCATTCGTATCAGGTTTGTCTGAACTGCGGCGCCATGCGGTTGTTCGATGAGAACAAGTTTAGTGCCTATGGTCCGTTTCGTTATGATTTGCGCGAATTGGTTGCGTGGGAGAGGTCCAGGCAGGCCAGACGACACGCCGGTGAAGGAAAGCGTCTTGCGTAGCCCAAGCTCAGCCTTGCCGGGGCCGAACGGCTCGCTCAGGCTAATGAGAAGACCGGGACCTTGGCAGTAATCGGGCAGCTGCGGATCGTTTCATGCGCCGACGGGTTGCGCTTGGCTCTTGTACCAGGCGACCGTCTGCCGTAGTCCATCTTCAAAGTTTACGAGAACTTTGTATCCAAGGTGCTTCTGCGCCAGCGTAATATCGGCGAGGGAATGCTTGATGTCTCCGCTGCGCTCGGGAGCGTACTTTACGCTGCCCGTGTAGCCGGTTAATTCCTTCAAAGCCTGGAATGTTTGGTTCAGCGTGATGCGGCGTCCTGTGGCGCAATTGAAGACGCGCGCGGCACATTCCGCGGCTGGCGCCCGGCAAGCGAGCAAATTGGCGGATACCGCATTGTCGATAAAGGTGAAGTCGCGGCTGGTCTCGCCATCGCCAAAAATTGTGGGCTGTTCGCCGCGCAGCATCTGCATGCTGAACTTGGCCAGAACACCGGAATAGGGCGACGAAGGATCCTGGCGCGGTCCGAAAATATTGAAGTAGCGGAGGCAAACCGTTTCGAGCCCATAGCAGCGGAAGAAGGAGACCATATACAACTCGCTGGCGAGTTTGGCCACCGCGTAGGGCGAGATTGGATTGGGATTCATAGCTTCATGCTTGGGAAGCGTCGGGGTATCGCCATAGGCGGAAGACGAAGCGGCGTAGACGACACGCTTCACTTTGGCGTCCCGCGCCGCAACGAGAACGTTCACGGTTCCGTCTATATTCGCGCGGTTACTACCGATCGGATCCAGCACCGACTTTGGCACGGAGGGAATAGCCGCCTGATGGAGGACATAATCGACGCCCGCGCAGGCCCGGTGCATGGCGTCAAGATCGAGAATGTCGGCTTCGCGGAAGTCGATGCGGCTCATGACCGCGGAGAGATTCTCCCGCCGGCCGGTGGCAAGATTGTCGACGCCGCGCACTTGCTCGCCGCGCTCCAATAGAGCGCGTACTAAAGAAGATCCAATAAATCCGGCAGCCCCAGTTACGAGATATTTAGCCATATCAATCAATCATAACGGATGGAGAGGTCACAATTCCTCGTCACGAGAGTAACTTTCGTTCGCTGGCGCCAGCTGCGCCTAAGGCGATCTCAACCTGAGAAACTTTGGAGCATTGCGTCAGCCCGAAGCATTGGCAACGGATGACTGCGATGCGCAAGTTCTTTGTGCAATCCGGCGGAATTCTTCTCGCGAGAGCAGTTGGTTCGTGCGAAAGAATTCTGTGACCTCACGGAGAAAGACTGCGGGCTCAGCCGAAGACACTGCGTCGAAGGTAGTAAGAGTTTCCGTGGGATGAAGCGGGAGCGACCCGCGGTGTCCGGCCAGTGCGTCGATCAGTTGCGTGAGGTGGTGCTGTTCGTCGGGATTGATTTTCGAGAAGTAAATGCCCATCCCGAGAGAAGGATACGAAGTTCGGACCACGCCCTCCACTTCAATTCGTATGCCAAATGATTTCAGCACAAGAATTACTTTTGTGTCGATCGGACAAGTGTTGTTCATTTCCACATAGCATCCATGGAGACTGATATCGGTCAAAGTGCCCCAGATTGGGACGCCAGTTCCACCGACGCGAAACTCGACACTCCCCGAACAACGAATTCTTGGGCTGGCTCGCCGTTCGCTCCAATTGACCGCACTGGAGGTTGAAGGAGGCCGGCCACCGCCCCTCCACTGTGTCTTCGTTGTATCTTCGGCGCCGAGTTCTGTTTTCAAGTGCCGAAGGTCGTTTGAGTCCTCGTTCAAAACTTCGGACGATCGAGCTGATTGCGAACCCGACCGTTTGGGATGGTTATGCCGCTCCACGAACGCCTCCGGCGGAATGCTTTTCATTATTTCATCGGATGGCAGAGGAAGAACTTTACCGCTGAGGTATGAAGGAAATTCTGCGCGCAAGTGTTCCCGGAACGGACTTAGCCCGCTGGGAATTGCGCGAGAGAGGCACGAATCTGCTGCCAGAGCTCCTCTTTGCCCGCTCCCGTCTTTGCCGAAAAAGGCACAATGGGTATGCCGCCATAGGCCTGTCCGAGTGTGCGTATGGCCTGCTGCAACTGGTTGCTCGAGAGGCGGTCGCACTTCGTCGCTACAACCACGTGGGGACGGCCTCGGGATGAAAGGAACTCCAGAAGACGACTGTCGCTGTCTTGTGGAGGAACATTGGAATCGACCAGAGCCAGACAGAGTGCCAGGCTGCCACGTTGGTGGAGGTAGGGATCGACAAAGCGGGCCCAGTCGGCAGAAATTTCGCGGGAGACTTTGGCGTAGCCGTAACCGGGCAGATCGGCGAATAGGGCGTCGGGCTTGGGCTGTCCTGCCCGACGGACTTCATAAAAATTAATACTGCGGGTGCGGCCGGGCGTATTGCTCGTCCGGGCAAGTTTCGTGCCGACTAGCGAGTTGATTACACTCGATTTCCCAACATTCGATCGCCCGAGAAAAGCGATCTCAGGCACGCTCGGAGGAGGAAAGTGCAAGAGGTCGCTCGCCGACAGCAGGAACCGGGCCAGAATCCGCATATCAACAGTTTCCTGTGTTCAGACCGCGTATGGCAAGGGCGGAGTAAAATAAGTTAATCAAGGCCGAGGGGGCGCTTATTTTCGACATGGGCCTCTTTGATCGGATGCAGCCTGTGCCATAGGGACAAGCCGCCAGCGATAATCAATCCGATCAGAACACTGATCAGAAAAAACAAGCGGTAAGCCGGAAGCGCGACTAACAGGAGTGCCACGACTCCGACGGCGACAATAAGCCCCGCCGATCCCTTTAAACTAAATCCGGACCGGCTCATGGATTCGGGTTCCATTTTTTTATTTTATCGCGAGACGAGTGGCATGGAAGGTCGGCGAACGGTGTGCCTTGGGCCGAGGTTTCCGTTCTTGATTGCCTATATACTCGCAAGCGGTTGGTTCAGGTCTCGGCAAAACTACGCGTGGGAGGCAGCAAATGAAAAGGCGAATCGCGTTGAGGCGGTATGCGTATTTCCTGATGGCGCTTGCAATTCTTTGCGAGTCTGCGCTGCTGGCCGCGCAATCTGTTGCGCGACAAGCTTCAGATCCTCCTGCCGCGCTGGGAGACACGCCAACTGACAAGCAGGTCCGCGAAAAGGTCGAAGGTCTGTTGCGCCAGATGACTCTGGAGGAAAAAGTCGCTCAACTGTCCCAGTTGCCCGGCATGGACGTGCCTGAGTTTAAGGAGAATGTGAATAAGAGCGCCGAGGACGTTTTAAAGCACCTGGGGGCTGGCTCTATGCTGTGGGTCTCCGATCCGAAGGAGATCAACCGCCTGCAGCATGTGGCGGTTGAGCAATCGCGGCTGCATATTCCCGTTCTTTTTGGCCTTGATGTGATCCATGGGTACCACACGATTTTTCCTGCGCCAATCGCAATGGCTTCTTCATGGGATCCGAAGATGGTGGAAGAAGCTCAAACGGTAGCTGCGAACGAGGCTCGGGCAGCGGGCATTCACTGGACATTTGCTCCCATGGTCGATATTGCGCGGGACGCGCGCTGGGGACGGATGGTGGAGGGCGCGGGCGAAGATCCTTATCTTGGAGCCGCGATGGCTCGTGCGCAGGTGCAGGGTTTTCAGGGTCGTCGGCAACTGGGAGCGCCCGATCGCGTTCTGGCGTGCGTGAAGCATTTTGCCGGTTATGGAGCGGCCGATGGCGGACGTGACTACGATTCCTCTTACGTTCCCGAAGAAGAAATGTGGAACGTATACCTGCCTCCGTTCAAGGCTGCGTTGGATGCGGGCGTGGGCAGCGTGATGAGCGCTTACATGGATCTGAACGATGTGCCGGCCAGCGGGAATCCGTGGCTACTTCACGAGGTGTTGCGTTCGTCATGGGATTTCAAGGGATTCGTGGTGAGCGACGCCTTCGCGGTCAAGAGCCTAGTCACGCATGGATACGCACGCGATTTGCAAGACGCCGCCCACAAGGCTTTTACCGCAGGCCTGACTATGGATATGGCCAGTGGCACCTACCTCAAGTATCTTCCAATCGAAGTGCAGCAGGGACGCATCTCGGTGCGGCAGATTGATGATGCGGTTCGAACCGTTCTCGAAACGAAAATCCGTATGGGATTGTTTCAGCATCCTTATACGGATGAATCGCGCCTCGATCCGACGCTGAACGATCCCGCGCATCAAGAGATGGCCCGGCGAGCGGTGAAACGCTCGGTGGTACTTTTGCGGAACGAGGGCGGACTCCTGCCGCTGGATAAGTCGGGGAAGACGATTCATTCAATTGCTGTAATCGGGCCCTTGGGGGACACGGAGGTCGATCTGCTTTCGATGTGGGGCGGAGCGGTCAAGGCGGGTGCGACTGTCAGCATTCTGCAGGGCATTGAGGAAAAAGTTGGATCCACAGCACGCGTGGCATTCTCTCACGGGCCTCACCTCCGGCGAAACATTCCTTCGCCATTCGAGAATATCGACTTGCTAAAGGCGCTAAAGGAGCAGCCGGAACAAACTCCCCAGGAAGCGCAGAAGGCGATTGACGAGGCGGTGTCTCTGGCACGGCAGAGCGATGTAGCCGTAGTGGTGTTGGGCGAGATTGATCTGATGAGCGCGGAGTCGGCATCGCGATCGTCGCTCAAACTGTCGAACGGGCAAGAAGAACTTCTGGAGGCGGTGTCCGCGACGGGCAAGCCTGTCGTTCTGGTGCTCGTCAATGGACGGCCGCTAGACATTTCATGGGCCGCCGAACATGTTCCAGCGATTCTGGAAGCGTGGTATCCAGGCAGTCAGGGCGGCAACGGCATTGCTGACATCTTGTTTGGTGATGCGAATCCTTCGGGCCACTTGCCCGTAAGTTGGCCACGCAGTACGGGACAGCTACCGATCTACTACAACCATAACCTCACGCAACTTCCCGAGACTTCGTCCGATTTTAAGTCGCGCTATTGGGATATCCGGAGCACGCCGCTTTATCCCTTCGGCTTCGGCCTGAGTTATACGACGTTCGCTTTTGACAATCTGAAAGTGACTTCGACGGCGCAAATGGGATCGGCGATCGAGGTTTCGGCCGATGTGACAAACACTGGCGGCCGCGCCGGCGATGCCGTCATTCAACTCTACATCCATCAGCGTGCAGGCAGCGCTTCGCGGCCTGTACGGCAATTGAAAGGATTTGAACGGGTTGCACTGGAACCCGGCGCGAACCATACAGTGCACTTCAAGCTGGGGAAAGATGAATTGCAATTCTGGAGCCCGCTGGAGAAGAAATGGGTAGTAGAGCCGGAGCAGTTTGACGTTTGGGTTGGAGATAATTCGAGCGCGGCGATGCATGGAGAGTTCCGGCTAACACAGTGAAGGCATGATCCCCGGTTCAACGATATTCACGCCTTTGCGGTAGACGGTCGTCTAAACACCCCGCCCAACGGGAGCTTGGACGAGGCATCCCAAAGAGTTTGGGGCATGCGTGAGCTATTGGCGAGCCGTCGGAATCTCCGCGCCGGGCGGCGTAGCAATCGGAGCCATGGTCTCGGCTTCCGAGGTCATTTGCGGCAACGGGCCCTCGAGCGCAATGCTCAGCACCTGGTCCATGTTGTCGACGAAATGCAACTTCATGGCGGTGCGCAGGTTCTCGGGGACTTCAGCTACGTCCTTCTCGTTCTCCTGAGGCAGAATGACTTCGAATAATCCGGCGCGGTGGGCCGCAAGGAGCTTTTCTTTCAGGCCGCCGATGGGCAGAACTTTGCCGCGGAGCGTGATTTCTCCCGTCATGGCGATATCGCGGCGCACAGGAATCCGGCTGAGTGCGCTGGCCAGCGCAGTAGCGATGGTAATGCCAGCGGAGGGTCCGTCTTTGGGAATCGCACCCTCGGGTACGTGGACGTGAATATCGAAGTTGCGGTAGAAATCGCGGGGCAGTCCGAGACGCGCGGCGCGCGAACGGATGTAGGACATGGCGGCTTGCGCCGATTCCTGCATCACGTCGCCGAGTTTGCCGGTGAGGGTCAGTTTGCCTTTACCGTCGACCACCATGGCTTCTGTACTCAGGATCGAACCTCCCACTTCCGTCCAAGCCAAGCCGGTTACGAGACCGATTTCGCTCTTTTCGTGCGCCAGCGTGTCGCGGAACTTCAGGATGCCAAGGTAGTCGCCAATTTTGTCCGCTTGAATCGCGGCGGAGAAGGTGGCGCCTTCTTTCACGACCTTGCGCGCGACCTTGCGGCAGACATTCCCAATTTCGCGCTCCAGGTTTCTCACACCGGCTTCTCGGGTGTAGCCGCGGATGATTTGCCGGATGGCGTCGTCTGAGAACTGAATGTTGGCGTCGGTCAGTCCTGCTTGGGCCATTTGCTTCTTGACCAGAAACTGCTTGGCGATTTCTACCTTTTCGTGCTCGGTGTAGCCATGCAGACGCAGCACTTCCATGCGATCTTGGAGGGCGGCCGGAATCGTGTGCATCACGTTAGCAGTGGCTACAAAGAATACCTGCGAGAGGTCGTACTCGACGTCGAGGTAGTGGTCGACGAACATAAAATTCTGTTCAGGATCGAGGACTTCAAGCAGTGCGGCCGAAGGGTCGCCACGGAAGTCCATCGACATCTTGTCGACTTCATCGAGCATGAAGACTGGATTCTTGGTTCCGGCCTTCTTCATCATCTGGATGATCTGACCGGGCAGGGCGCCGATGTAGGTGCGGCGGTGGCCTCGAATTTCAGCTTCGTCGCGAACCCCGCCGAGCGACATGCGCACGAATTTGCGGCCGGTGGCCTTGGCGATCGACATGCCGAGCGAAGTCTTGCCGACGCCGGGAGGTCCGACAAAGCAGAGGATTGAACCCTTGGGGTTCTTGACTAATTGGCGGACGGCGAGAAATTCAAGGATGCGCTCTTTGATTTTCTCGAGGCCATAATGATCTTCGTTGAGAACTTTTTCAGCGCGGGAGATGTTGCGGATTTCTTTGGAGCGTTTTTTCCAGGGAACGGCGAGCAGCCAGTCGAGATAGTTGCGCGAAACGGTGGATTCCGCTGACATGGGCGGCATGGCCTCCAGTTTCTTGAGTTCCTGGATGGCCTTGTCTTTGACTTCTTTTGGCATGCCCGCAGCTTCGACTTTCTTCTTAAGTTCGTCGAATTCGCTTTTCTCGCCGCGTCCCAATTCCTTCTGGATGGCCTTAATCTTTTCGTTGAGGTAATACTCTTTTTGCGCCTTCTCCATTTGGCGCTTGACGCGCGACTGGATGGTGCGATCCATGTTGAGCTTTTCGATTTCGACATCGAGCACGTCGCCGATACGGTTCAGGCGCTCGGCGGGATCGAAGATTTCGAGCAGTCCCTGTTTTTCTTCGATCGAGAGTTGCAGGTTGGCGGCGATGGTGTCGGTCAGTTTCGCGGGATCTTCCATGCGCACAGCGGCGATCATGGTTTCGTAGTTCAGCGACTGGCAAAGTTTGACGTATTGCTCAAACATGCCGGTGACGCGTTGCATTCCGGCTTCGATCTGCGCCGTGGTTTCGGTGGCGTAGCGAGCGACGCGCACCGTTGCCTGGAGATAGCCGTCGGTTTCGACGACCTGCAGCGTCTTGCCACGCTCGATGCCTTCAACCAGAACTTTAATATTGCCGTCCGGGAGCTTGAGGCTCTGCACGATGTTGACGATGGTGCCGACTTGGAAAATGTCTCCGGCCTTGGGCTCATCGATGCTCGCGTCGTGCTGGGTGGCGAGAAAAATCTTCTTGTCGCTGGCCAAAGCTTCTTCGAGTGCACGAACGCTGGACTCGCGGCCCACGACGAACGGCGTCATCATGTACGGAAAGATGACCACGTCCCGAATGGGCATCATCGGCAGTTTCTTGCTCTCGAACTTCTCTTTGGGATTCGACAACTTGTTCTCCCGTCTCTGGTCCTATTGGATCGTCGTTGGTCGTTAGCCTCCAGACGTTCGCCGTCTAAGTTCGCGAACGACTAGCGACTGATGACTAACGACTAGTTCAGCTGGCCGCTTTTTCAATCATGGCCAGCGAGACATTGCGTTTTTCCACCATCTCGCGGGTCACTTCGAATTCCTTAACCTTCTTCTGGCTGGGAAGGCTGTACATCAGCTCCAGCATGAGCTCTTCAAGAATCATGCGCAAGCCGCGGGCGCCGACTTTGCGCGCCATGGCCTGCCGTGCGATGGCGCGGTTGGCATCATCGCTGAACTTCAGCCGCACGTTCTCGAATTCAAACAACCTTTGGTATTGTTTCACAATCGCGTTCTTGGGACGCGTCAGAATTTCGACCAGCGCGTTCTCGTCAAGCTGCTGCAGCACTCCCATGACAGGCAGGCGACCGACAAATTCGGGAATAAGACCGAACTTGATGAGATCTTCCGGTTGCGCCTCAGAGACGAGTTCGAAGTTGCGTTTCGATGAGGCAACCGTCTGCTCGGTTTCCTCTTCCGCTCCGGTGCGGAAGCCAAGGGCTTTCTTGCCGATGCGCCGCCCGATAATCTTTTCGAGGCCGACAAAGGCTCCGCCGCAAATAAATAGGATATTCGTGGTATCGACCGGGGTAAATTCCTGGTGTGGATGCTTGCGCCCTCCTTGGGGCGGGACGTTGGCGATGGTTCCTTCCAGGATCTTAAGGAGTGCTTGCTGTACACCCTCGCCCGATACGTCGCGGGTGATCGAAGGATTCTCGTCCTTGCGGCCGATTTTATCGATCTCATCTATATAGATGATGCCGGTCTGGGCTCGATTTACGTCACCTTCCGCAGCCTGCAGAAGCTTCAAAATGATGTTTTCGACGTCCTCGCCGACGTATCCGGCTTCGGTCAACGTGGTGGCATCGACAATCGCGAAGGGTACATCAAGCATGCGCGCCAGCGTCTGCGCCAGAAGAGTCTTTCCGGTTCCCGTGGGACCGATGAGCAGGATGTTCGATTTCGTCAGCTCTACGCCATCGCCCCGCTGGCGATTCATATAGATACGCTTGTAATGGTTATAGACGGCGACAGCCAGTTTCTTCTTGGTTTGCTCTTGCCCGATGACGTATTCGTCGAGGAAGGTTTTGACTTCCTGTGGCTTGGGCAGTTGGTTCGGTACCGCAGCCGCCGGGGTGGCAGTGCGGTCGTCTTCGAGGATCGAGTTGCAGACCGCTACGCACTCGTCGCAGATGTACGCCCGGGGATAATCGCTAGGGGAGGAGATCAGTTTCGCCACGGCGTCCTGCGACTTGTGGCAGAACGAACAACGGAGCATCTCTTCCGTACCCGATCTGGTTTTCACTCGGCCTTACTCCTTTTCTGGTGACCTGACCGCGTCTGGCTTGTTGCTCCAGATTTGCTGCGTCTTTCGGACTGCGGCCGGCTCCGTCATCGCCGAGAACTTGCTGGCAGCGATCGTCGCACGCCGGTTTGACGGTTGTCCGCGCGACAAGTCGCGCCTGACAGCCGCCGGCAAACGCCGATCATACCCTCTATCTCGTCTTGTAGATGATATCGTCGATGATTCCGTATTCCTTTGCCTGCTGGGAATTCATGATGAAGTCGCGTTCCACGTCTTTTTCCACTTTATCGAGCTTCTGACCGCTGTGCTTGGCCAGTAACTGATTAGTAATCTCGCGCATGCGCAAAATTTCGCGGGCATGGATGTCGATATCGGTCGCCTGGCCGGAGAGCCCGCCCATCGAAGGCTGATGGATCAGGATGCGCGAGTTGGGCAGCGCCAGACGCTTCTTGGCCTGGCCTGCGGAAAGCAGTAGCGCCGCCATGGACGCCGCCTGCCCGATGCAGATCGTGGTTACGTCGTTCTTCACGTATTGCATCGTGTCGTAGATCGCCATGCCGGCCGTAATCGAGCCGCCGGGAGAATTGATATACAGTTGGATGTCTTTTTCCGGGTCTTCTTGCGCCAAGAACAGCATCTGCGCGATTACCAGGTTGGCGATGTTGTCATCAATCGGTGTGCCAATAAAGATGATGTTATCGCGGAGCAGCCGGGAATAGATGTCGTAGGCCCGTTCGCCCCGGCCTGTCGACTCGATTACCATCGGTACCAGCATTACGTTCACCCTTTCCACACTCCTGCCCTGCAGTCGTTTTTCGCGCTCAGGGGAGGATCGAAATAGTCCGCATCCCTATGGTTATAAGCTATGCAGACTGATGATACAGAAAATCGAGGGTCTTCTCGTTGCGGATTCTTGTTCGGATTCTATCGAGGCCCCCATCCTGTGTCAAACGAGCTCGCACGGCTTCTGAAGTCTGTTTGGATTGCCTGGCCAGCGCTTCGAGTTCGCGATTGAACTCTTCGTCGCTGACCTGAATATTCTCTTCCTCTGCCACTCTTTCGAGGAGCAGAGCAGCTTTTACATCGTGCACCGCCTGGTCATGTTGCCCAACTCGGAGACGGTTCAAATCCATTTTCTTCATCTGTTCGGAGGTTAACCCCTGCGCCGCGAGAGCGCGCAGTCCGCGTTCGATGCGGATGTCGATCTGCTGCTCGATGAGGGACTCGGGAACCTCGAAGTCATTGCGCTGAATCAGTTCGCCCACCAATTTCTCCTTGGCGGTGTGTTCCGCTTCGTGTCGGCGTTCCGCTTCCATCTGCCCGCGAATCGCTTTGCGGACATCATCCACCCCCTGAAACTCGCCCAGAGTCTTGACAAACTCGTCGTTCAGTTCCGGCAGGCTCTTTTGCTTGATCGCCTGCACTTTCACTGTATAGACGAAAGTCTTGCCAGCGAGGCGCTTATCCTGGGTATCCTCGGGATAATTCACGTCGAAGGTGCGCTCATCGCCCGGGTTGGCTCCGCGCAGGTGTTCGGTGAATTCCGGCATGGTCGTCGGACCCGCGATTTCAACCAGCACCTCATCCATGTGAACCGGTTGACCATCGGCCTTGCCTTCTCCGGGTTTTGCTTCCCCGGGCTTGGGGTTGCCATCGAGCGAAACCTGTGCGAAATCTCCATCGGCCAGCGCACGACCTTCGACCGGGTTGAACGTGGCGTGGCGCTCGCGGACATCTGCGAGCGCCTTTTCGACATCTTCCTCGGAAACGGCAATCTCGGGCTTGTCGGCGCGGAGTTCCCTGTAGCCTTCGAGTTTGATTTCAGGCAATACCTCAAAAGCGGCTTTGAAGCGTAGTGGTTCGCCATCATGCAGGTGGAGATCGGTTACGCGAGGCTGCGACACAGGATGCAGGCTTAGGCGCTCGGCCTCTTGCCGGAAGAAGCGGGGGATGAGGGCCTCGACCATATCAGTCTTGATTTCTTCGGAAAAGCGCTGGCGAATGATGGAGGCCGGCACGTGGCCACGCCGGAAGCCGGGAATGCGCGCCACCTTTTGGTATTTCTGAATGAGCGACTCGGTCTGCCGGTTCACGTCCGCGACGGGAATCTCGACTTCGATCTCGCGTTTGGTCGCGCTGTCTTTTGGAGTGCTTTCGGTGACGGGGTTATCGGCGCTCGCACTATCTTTGATTTCTGTTGGGCTCACAATTACCTTTCCGATGCGGCAGCGGCAGCGAGGTCGCCACAGAAGTGCTCCGTTGTATGGAGTGTCCGCAACCTTGAGTGTAAAGACTCACGAAGAGCAACGTCAAACGGCGGAGGGAGATATACCCGCCACCAAAGTAACGCGACGACGTTATTTGGTTCAGACGTTCGGAAGAATTCATAATTTGATAATTTGTTTTGAGATCTTGTTGATATGGATTCTCCTCTAACTAAACAGCAAATGACCCTTCCGACCTGGCTCAAGGTTCTGAACGCTGAAGTCGTGAACTGCAAGCGTTGTCCGCGTCTGGTGCTCTATCGTGAGGCGATCGCGCGTGAGAAGCGGCGCGCCTACCGAGAACAGGAATATTGGGGGAAACCCGTTCCCGGATTTGGCGATCCCGGGGCGCGCGTGCTGATCCTTGGACTCGCGCCGGGAGCCCACGGCTCCAATCGCACGGGGCGCCCGTTCACGGGTGACTCATCCGGAGCTTTCATGTATCCCGTATTGCATGAGACCGGGTTTGCACTGCTGCCCACCGCGATCTCGCGGGATGATGGTCAAGTCTTAAGTGGTCTTTATATAACAGCCGCCGCGCGGTGCGTGCCTCCCGAGAACAAGCCGCTGCCCGATGAACTCGCGAATTGCGCGCCGTTTCTGGAGCGCGAACTCGAAGGGTTGAAAAATCTGCGCGTGATTGTGGCACTGGGAAGAATCGGATTCGAGGCGTATCTCAATTACATGCTAAGAAGCAAACAGATCGGTAGCAAGCGGGGATATGAATTCCGTCATGGCGCAGAATACCCGCTCCCGGATGGACGCACCCTTTTGGCGTCGTACCATCCTTCGAATCAGAACACGCAGACGGGAAAGCTAACGAAAGAGATGTTCCAAAAGATATTCAAGCGGGCACGGGAATTGGCCGATGGAGAGGCAGGGCGGATCCCGCGGTGACGGATACCTCTGGGCCGGCATGGGGGAGACGTAGGCCACGGGATGCGCCGCCCCTTGGATCAAGGTCGCAGGTCTTAGGTGTCAGGTGTCAAATACTGTGGGCGGCCGGGGAGTGAGGGGACGAATTTCTCGTTTCCTGGAGTCGGGAGCCGAGATGGCTGAAAAGACGGCCACGACCCCCCAGAAGTCAGGACCAAAGCTCTTCGTGCTGGAGCGGGTGAAACGGGACCGGGTGTGGACCTTAGCCGGCGACGGCGGCGCGTTCGACGGCGCGGCGACGATGATAGCGTAGCGCGACGTTCATGAAAACGTTGCCGCTTGCAGTGCGGAAACCCATGACCAGTGCTTCCGTGTCTTCGCTGCTTTTGCTGCCTTGTTCTGCGGTAAGAAAGGCTGGTGGCCGAACGTGAAAGTGAAATCCCTGGTCGTTGAGCGTGGTTACGGCGTTGCCGATGATCTGATTGGCAAGTTCACAGACCGCTTCGCGAACCAGGTCTTCGTCAGTTTCGGAGACGGCAATGCCAGCGAGGCGGCTGGCGAGTTGCACTGCGGTTCCCAGATCCACGTCAAAGATAATGCGCCCTTCGATTTCGCCCGTGAGACCCACCTCCGCAGCCACGCCTTTGCGCCGGTACGCCTCTTCATCCATGCTCAGGTTCTCAATGGAGATAGGGGACTGCAGGGCTTGAGCCAGCACGGCGTCGGCCGAGTTGATAAAAGGCTGAATCAGGTCCATCCGCATTGACTAGGCTCCCGCGCCGGCTCCGCGTCCTGTGGTTCCATCGTCGCGCATCACGTATTTGATTACTTCGTAGAGTACTTCCGGCTTTACCGGTTTCTGCACGAAATGACGGGCGCCGCGCTGCAGAGCAGCCACAATGTTTTCCTGATAACCGACCGACGACACCATGACGATGCGGGCGCTCGGATGATCGCGGACAATCTTCTCCGCCGCTTCAATGCCTTCCATCTGCGGCATGGTGATATCCATGAGCACGATGTCGGGTGTCAGCCGCTCGTACTCGCTGATAGCAGAAACTCCGTCGCCAGCCTCGCCGATCACCTGGCCGCCAAAGGTTTCTACCATTCGAGCCAGATTTTTGCGGGCAAATACGGAGTCGTCTACGATCAAATATCGTACCGGCTGTCCGTCTTCGCTCCGCTTTACGGGCACAAAATTTTCCATGGCACTCCTCCCCCAGATATCACTTAATCACGACGTACATGCCTTCGGGTAGATAACTCTAGTTACTTCCGCTGCTGGTCGCTCGCTTGGCGTCGGGCTGATCTCCGCGGCCACGTTCGGGCGCACATTGTGACTGTAAAATTCCGGGCAACTCCTGGAGGTCCGCAACCCGCAGGGCATACCCGCGCTCGATTGCCGCTTTTGGCATGCCGTAGACCACGCAAGTTGACTGACTCTGCGCCACGGTATAGCCCCCCGCTGCCTGGATTTCGCCGAGGCCAGCTGCCCCGTCTTCCCCCATCCCCGTCATCAAAACCGCCATCGCCTGCGGGCCAAATTCTTCGGCGACGCTATGAAATAAGACGTCGACCGAGGGGCGGTGTCCGTTAACCGGTGCCTCGTCCGCCAGCACGACCACATTGCCGAGCGGAAGTTTCTTGACGCGCATGTGTCGGTTTCCGGGACAGATCAAAGCGCGTCCCGCTACCAACAAGTCACCCGATTGCGCTTCCTTGACGCGAATCGGGCAAGTCTCGTCCAAGCGCTTGGCAAAAAGCTCGGTGAAGCCGTCAGGCATGTGCTGGACTACCACGATGCTACCCGAGAAATCGGCCGGCAGTTGCGCGAAGAGATACTGCAGGGCATTCGGGCCGCCGGTGGAAACGCCGAGCGCGACGATGTGGGTGGGCGCGATGGGGCGCAACTTCGGCGGCAACTCGCCGTGGTGAGCGTCGGACGGGAGGAATTGAGTTTGCACGCCCGCACTCTGCGCCGCTGCCCGGATTTTCTTGATCAGTTCGGCGGCTATTTCCGGCATGCGCGCGGAAACATCCTCGGGCTTGGCGACGAAATCAAAGGCTCCCAGCCCCAGCGCTTTGAGCGTGATCGCTGCCCCTGCCGTGCTGTGGGAACTGACGACGATGACCGGTATTCGCCAGCGGCGCATGATTTCTTTCAGAGTGTCGATGCCGTTGAGTCCGGGCATTTCGAGATCGAGAGTGACCACGTCCGGAGACAAGTCCTCGATTTTCTTGAGGGCGAAATTGCCGTCCATCGCCGTGCCCACGACCTCGATGGAGCTATCCTGTTCGAGAATCCTCGGAATCAGCTTGCGCATCAGGGCGGAGTCATCGACCACCAGCACTCGCAAGGGCTTTCTCACGATTGCCCCGCTGCCGAACTCCGCAACTGCATCTCAGCCTTCGCGAGATGCGAAGCGGGAATGGCGTTGGAAAGCAACCCGGTCATCCGCGGGCCGGTTGCGTCGGCCCGCCCGCGCGTGAAGCGCTCGACCAAGCCAATCATGTTCAGGATCAGCACCACACGGCCATCGCCGAGGATTGAAGCTCCGCTCACCAGGTCGGTGGTGATCGACTGATCATCGAGGGCCTTGATCACCAGTTCGTCCTCGCCTTCAAGCCCGTCGACGATGACCCCGAATTTGCGTTCGCCACTGCTGATCACAAGCACGAAGATTTTGCCCCGCGAAGAGTCGGGCCCAATGCCCGGTTTCGTGCCCAACCGCAATAAGGGCAGCACGTCGTTGCGCAATTGCAGAACGTCATAATGCTCAACCTGGTGAATATCGCCTTCCGAAGCGCGGGCGATCTCGGCAACCGCGTTCAGGGGAAGTGCGTACAAGCGCTGCTCTACGCGGAACATCAGGGCGCGGATAATGGCCAGTGTCAGCGGCAGCCGCAGGCGGAAAGTCGTTCCTCGTCCCGGCGCGGTTTCGATCTGCACCGTTCCCTTGAGTCGTGCCACGACACTTTGCACCACATCCAAACCCACACCGCGGCCGGAGAGTTCAGTGATTTCTTCTGCCGTCGAGAACCCGGGTTGCAGAATCAGTTCAAGCGTCTCGTTCTCGGTCAGCCGCGCTGCCTGCTCAGCGGTCAATAATCCTTGCGAGAGGGCGCGGCCCCGTACTTTTTCCGCGTCGATGCCTGCTCCGTCGTCGGTGACTTCGATCACCACCTGGTTGCCTTGGTGATACGCGGCCAGGCGCAACATTCCTCGCGGGCGTTTGCCGGTTTTCGTTCTCTCGATTGCAGTCTCGAGACCATGTCCAATTGCATTGCGCACGAGATGCGTGAGGGGTTCGGCGATGGCGTCCAAAATACTCTTGTCGAGATCGGTTTGGCCGCCGCGCACGCTGAGTTCGACTTCTTTTCCGCACTGTAACGCTACGTCTCGCACAATCCGCGGAAAGCGGCGAAAGAGCTGATCGACCGGCACCATGCGGATCTTCATGACGGAGTGTTGCAGGTCGTTCAGAACCCGCCCTTGAAATGCCATAGCATCGGAGAATTTTCCGCGTAAGCCATCTTTTGGGAAGCGCTGTCCGAATTCGATAATGGTTTGCTGCAGCATCGATTTCGCGAGAATCAATTCTCCAACCAGATTGAGAACGCTGTCGATTCGCTCCGCGTCCACCCGCAAGAGGTTGTCGGAAGCACTCGGAATCGTTGCTGCCACCGCCGCCTCGCCTTCAACGGGCGCATGGCTGAATGGATCGGCAGGAAATCCGGCGGTGGCACCGGAGGCCTTGTCGAGAGCCGAGGCTTCTTCCGCAAAGGAGGAATCGTGGAGCTGAGGCTCCGAGTATCCGGAGGTCTTACTCGGCAACTGTGCCGCAGGTTTCTTGGAGAGCGCATGGAGAAGTTCCTCGACGTGCATATCCATAACGGTGGCATGGAGCGCGATGGTTGGGATGCTGCACTTTGCCCGGATCTGCTCCGCGGGAACCTCCGAGGCGAGCGCGGCGTCGATCTGAGTAATGGGATCGTGGCTGGCTTCCAGTGGATAAAGAGCCAAAACTTCGCCCAGACCCGAAAGTGCCAACTGGATCATCTGGCGGCCGGCAATGGGCATGGCGCATTGCGGATCGATCTGGACGGCTACGTGATAGGTGTGTCTGCCGTCTGCCAGAGCCTGGTTGATCGCAAGTTGCTCGTATTCCGACCAAGGAACTTTAATCGCCGCTGCCTTTTTCGCCTTGGCTGCCGAGGTTTTCGCGGTCTGGCCGGCAATTTTCTTTTTACCGGATCGCTGGCTGGCTTTGAGGGTGACCCGCGGATGCGCTAATTTGGCAATATCGCCGCGCAGAGATTGGGCGTTCGGAAGTTTCGTCCCCCGTTGGTAAGCTTCGAGCAAAGCGGCAAAGACGTCGGCTGCCCGCAATGCGATCTCGGGTACAAGAGACGCGGCTGCCGTATCTTCGAGGGCCAGCACGTCCTCAAACTCGTGCGACAGTTCGCTCAGTTCCCGGAATCCGCAGGCGGCAGCGTCACCCTTCAGCGTGTGCACGGTCCGTCGCAGGCTGCGCGAAGTCTCGGCATCTCCGGGCGCTTTCTCGAGCGCCATGGCTTCGTCGTTCAGTTTCTGCACAAGTTCGCCGGCACTTTCAAAAAAAAGCTGGCGAAGTTCGTTCATTCGATCTTCGGGGGGACTGCTCACATCTTCACCTCAACCCGCTGGTACGCCGTGCCGTTGTTGCGATGGACCATCTGAAATTTTTCTGTCAGTCCCAACAGGCTTTCGGCATGGCCGACCAATAGATATCCTTGTGGATTGAGGCAGCGATAAAACTTTTCGACCAACCGCTTTTGCTCGGGTTCATCGAAGTACATCATGACGTTGCGGCAAAAAATTACGTCGTTGCGCTGCGGCAGGTATTCCGTCTTTAGATTGTGAAAGTCGAAGTGCACCATTTCCTTCACATTCTTCTTGATGGCATAGCGCTCGCCAACTTTATCGAAGTAGCGCAGGCGATAGCCGTAGTCGACTCCGGCCATCTGGTGCTCACTGTACGAACCTTCTTGCGCCGTGCGCAGAACGGAGTAATTGATGTCGCTCGCCAGAATCTCGACGCGCCACGGCGCGGGCACAAGAGGTTTGGGAAGCGGCGATTCGTAAGGCAGAGGATTGCGCAAATAATGATAGGAGAGCGCATCGGCCACTTGCATGGCCATGGTGTAGGGCTCCTGGCCGGTAGAACAGCCAGCGCTCCAGATGCGCAAACTGTAATCGCGGCGGTCGCGTTTGCGGCGCAGGAGATCGTCCATGATGTCATTCTGAAACAGGTCGAGTTGCGCTTTGTTGCGAAAGAAGCTGGTTTCGTTGACGGTGAGGTTTTCCAGCAGGCGGGACAATTCCTGTTTGCCCTGCTGGCTGATGAGCAGGCGATAGTAACTATAGAAAGAGTCGAGGCGGCAATCGCGTAAGCGGCGTTGCAGCCGATCCTGCAGGAACGGGGTTCGCCGGTCGTCGAAGTGCATGCCGCACTCCTGATAGACAAGGGCTTGCAGAAGTTTGAGTTCCGCGTCGGTGAGTTCGGGTGTCTCGGCTAGATTCATGTGGGCTAGGCTCTTTTGGCTACTTTCCGGCGGACGCACTCTTCTTGTTTGGAGGCGCTCCAGATCCGGGTACCGGCGCCTTGCCACTGCTGGCTGCCGCTGGTTTTTCTGCCGTCGAGTCGCTTCCCAGTTCGCGCGCCGCCAACACCTTGCTGACATCGAGCAGAATGATGAGCCGGCCGTGATATTTGCCGAGACCGGTCACACAGTCCAAACCGCCTTCCCGCATCATGGCGGGGGCTGCTTCGATTTCGCTTTCTGGAATTTTGAGAACCTCCGACGCCGAGTCGACAATCATGCCCGCCAACCGGCCTCGATGCTCGACGACCAGGATCCGACTGCGGCGGTCGAGCGTGGCCGAGGGCTGCCCGAAACGCTTCCGCAGATCTACGACCGAAACAATCTTGCCGCGCAGGTTGATGACGCCTTCGAGATAGTCGGGCGCGTCCGGTACGGCGGTGATTTCCGGGACGCGGACGATCTCGTGAAGCGAAGTGATGGGGACGCCGTAGGTTTCGCGTCCTACCCGAAAGCCAACAATGTGCGTTTCGCGGCTCATGAATGCGACTCCTTCAACGAGTCCCGGCTGCCGTCGATCGGGCGTTGCCCGGCCGGGAAGGGTGGTTGGTGAACCGATCGTTTGAGTGTTCGTTTGAGCGATCGTTCGATCGATCATCCGGACGCAACGCGAAACGGTCCATCGAGTCGAGCAAGCCGCGCGACATCTTCGACATCTGATCGGAGGACGCGGCCAGTTCGGTCGAGCCTGAAGTGGAAGACTGGACCAGTTCGCGCATTCGTTCCATGGCCTGCACGACTGCCTGGGCTCCGGATGCCTGTTCCTCGACAGCTGAGTTGATTTCGTGGGTGATTTCGTTTAAACGGGTGGTGGCGCGGGCGATTTGAGCCGAACCGTGCGACTGCTCGTTGGTCGCGGCGCCAATCTCCTGGGCGAATTTGTAGACCTCGGTGACCACGTTTGAAATCTTGCGCAGTGCGGCGTTCAGTTCCTGCCCCAGATTCAGCCCTTCGTTCACAATGGTCGTGCTCTTTTCCATGTTGTCGACCGCTTTGCGGGATTCCTTCTGGATGCTCTCGATGAGCTCGGAAATTTCCTTGGTCGACTGCGCTGACTTCTCGGCGAGCTTGCGGACTTCATCCGCGACTACGGCGAATCCCAGTCCGTGCTCGCCAGCTCGAGCTGCCTCGATCGCGGCGTTCAGGGCTAGCAGGTTGGTCTGCTCCGCGAGATCATCAATCACTTCGACGATCTTGCCGATATCGTCGGCGCGGCCGCCGAGCGCGTCGATAATTTCGCCGGAGGAGCGAATCGTTGTGTTGATGCGATTAAGGCCATCGGTAGCTTTTTCCATGGTGCCGATGCCGCTGTGCACCTCTTCGCGTGAGCGGTTGGAAATATCGAGCAGAACCTTGGCAGTGTCAGCCACACGCTGGATCGATGTGACCATCTGGTCGATCGAGGCCGAGGTTTCGCTGACGCTCGAAGCTTGCGTCTGGGTGCTCTTTACCATGTTCTGCACGTTGACGCTCATCTCGTGCATCGTGCTGGTGACTTCATCGATAGCCGACGAGGTCTGCAGGCTGTTGCGAGCCGACTCGTCCGAAGCGCTGGCCACTTGTGTTGAAGCGGTCGCTACCTGGGAAGCGGCGTCGCGGACGTGGCGCACCATTCCCCGCAAGCCTTCGACCATGCGGATGAAAGCATTGGCCAGAGTGTCGTTCGCGGAGCGCGGACGAACCTCTACCGACAAATTACCGCCGGCGATTGCTTCCGAAACTCCCGCCATTTCCTTCAAGTACTTAACCATGGAGTCGAAGGTGCGAGCGAGTTGTCCAATTTCATCCTTACCGTGGACGTCAATTGTGTGCTCGAGATCGCCGGACTGGCCGATCTGTTCGGCGACATGAATCAACCGATCCAATGGTCCCGTGATGCCGCTGGCAGTGCGGTAGGCAATGATGATGCCGAGGCCGAGCGCGAACAGGGAGCTGATCACCGCCGCCAGAATCGTTCCGGTTGCGGCCAGTTCATCGGTATGGCGACGTTCGTCGAGGATCTTGCGGTTCTCGCGGTCAACATCGTCGAGAACGTCGCTGGAATGCGAGACCCACGAGTTGGGATCCTTCTGCAGATAGAAAATCTGCAGTTCCGCGACCGTCGCGTTCCCACTGTCCACGGCTCGCCTTTTGTCTACCATCGGATTTGCGAAATCGCTTCCCCAGGACTCCTCTAACGCCTGGACCTTGTCGAGATTGCTTTTCTGTTGTGTCGAATTCGACAGTTCCTCGGCATGGTGCAGAGCATCGGTCAACTGCCGCTCGCCGTCCGTCATCTTTTCCACGTCGCGTGTATCACCGCTCAAAAGATAGTTCTGGAGGTGAAGGCGGTTTTGCATCATCTGAAAACGTACGACCGAGGTTGCTTCCGTCATGTCGATCGATCGTTGGGCCGCGGCCTTGGTTTCATGCTCCCGTTGGACGGCGAGCAGGTTAATCGCCAGCAGCAAGAGCACTGTGGAGAGAATTATGCCGAAACTTAAGTAGAGTTTCTTGCCAATGTTCATGATTCCAACCTTCCTCATCCCATGCTTCGCGCCAGTCCCGCTCTACTGAGTCGGGTCGAAACGGAACTCCACAACCCCGGTCGACTCCAGCGGAGCGGCTTCGAAGCGCCATTTTCGAACCGCGTCGAGAGCGGCATTTGCCAGCACCGGGTGGCCCCCAACCAGCTTTGCGTCTTTCACGGTCCCGCTGGGGGTGACCGTGATCAGCACCTTCACAATCCCAGTGATGTTCATGCGCCGCGCCAGATCCGGATAGATCGGTGCGACCTTTGACTTGGGCTTGCGATTGATATCTTCCTGCGCGCCTGCGGGCACACCACCGAATGCGGACCATCCACCTACAAGAAGCAAAACCAGCGCTAACCCGCGCTTTGGGGATCGCATAAGATGACTGTCCTCCCTGATTGCTGAGCTTTGTCCTATATTCGTGTAAGGGTCCTATCACCTGGTACCAAAAGTTCGTGGTCTGAGTTACTTTGGTGACGAACTAGAAGGATCGTTCTGTACCTCTCCGTAGCGAGTTTCCTTACACATGACCTGGCGCAATGGCCCTCTACCCCTCCGCAAAACCAACCGAGAAGATCGCAGAATGAGACCGATGTATCACTTTTGTGCCGTTTCACATGTGGGCACTGCCTCAGCTATTTTCTTGACTCAATTTGAGAACGAAGCGTAGCTTCTAGGAGTAATTCAATTGTTTTCAACCGCTTAGCTTGCGATTGGTGACCACTGAATCCCTCTCTCGGAAACCCGGGTTCCAGCGATCTGTCTCAATCGGATGAGACATTTCAGCGGCTTCTGCTCGAACTCTCCCGTTCGGCTTTGCAAAACACCGATCCCAGCCAGCTGATTCAGGCGTTTTGCACGCTGAGTCGGACGTTCTTCCAGGCTTCGGGTGCTTATTTTTGGAGTCGTTTGGCGGATGGGGAGGTAGTCGGCGCTGAATGCGACGCGGCTGATTCGGGAGCCTTTCGCGGTATCCGCCGCCAGCCGAGCGATGCGTCCATTGCCATGGATGCAGTTCAAAAACGCCGTCCCTTTTTCGTCAATAATCTCGATGCGGCCCGCTATCCGTGGATTGTTTCCTGCGCGGCGCACTCGGCGCTGGCCGCTCCTTTACAGGTTTCGGGAGAGGTGATTGGCGCCATTACGTTCCTTCGGAGCGCGCCGCAAGTCGGTTTTGATGAAAGCGATCTGGCCCGCGCAACGATTATCGCCGCGCAGCTGGGTACGGCCCTCGAAGCTCTTCGGCTCAACCAACTTTCCCGCGAAGAGCGCCGTCGCGCCAGCATTTTGGTCGAAGTCGCGACGGCATTACACGGGTTGCCGGATACGGCATCGGTGGTGGAGAGTATTGCCGACCGTCTTCGCGTATTACTCCACTCTCCAGCGGTGCTGGTCTTCGTGCAGCAGGAGAAACTGTTCCGGTTGCAGGCGGTTTCCACCGGCCACGCCAGACTTGCCGAGACGATTCGGCATCGCTTTGAGCAGAATGATCTGCGTTCGCCGCTCGAGATCGCCACCCGGGCTGTTGCGGCTGGCGAGCGCATCACGGTGAGCATAGACGGGGCTTCTCATTTCGGAGCAGATTCGCCGCCCGGCGTTCTCATCGCCGCTCCCTTTCGCACCTCGCGTTCGCACGGTGCAATCCTGGTCTATCCCCGCCTGGCGCAGCCCTTTACGGGCGAAGACAAGACTCTGATTACCGCCCTTGCGGGATTCGGAGCAGTCGCGATCGCCAACGCTGAGTTATACGGCATGGCCCGCGCGCAAGCCCGTGAACTCCACGAAATTCTCGAGATTTCCTTTGAACTGGGCTCCGCCGGAAAACTCGACGAATTCATGCAAACTTCGGTCGTCCGGGCGGCCAGCTTTCTCGGCTATAAACGGTGCTTCATCGGGCTGCTGGAAGAATCCACGTTCCACATACGCTGGGGAGTGCAGGACGGCATCGCGCGGCCGGTGGACATACCGCTTTATGACGGAGTGGCGACGCGCACGCTTAAGAAGAAGACAGTGTTTGTGGCCGAGGACGCGTCGAAGACTCCTGGTGCGAATCTGGATTTCGTCCGGACTTTCAAGATCGGCCAGTTGCTGGCCGTCCCGTTGCTCGGTTCCCAGGGCGATGTGCTCGGCATGTTTGGAGTGCTCGACCGCATAGAAGCCGGGCCAATCAGCGATGAGGATGTCCGCCGCGCCCGCGCTCTAGCGGCACAGGTTGCGATTGCTCTTGAGCTGACAAGGAACCTCCACCAATCCGAAGAGCACCGCCGCCGAGCGGAGGCTCTAGTCACAATCGCGCTGGAACTGAATACGGTGCTGCATCTCCCGGAATTCATGCGCAACTTCGCGCTGCGCACCGCTGGGCTGCTCGGTGGACGATCGGTGGCTTTGAGCTTGTTTCAGACGGCAGAGAGCGAAACTATTTTGCTTTGCGGCGCTGCCGAAGTCGATGACAAAGCGTTGCTTCGCCGTTTCGGTCAGGCGCTCAGCGGGGCTTTACCAAAGTATCCAAACGATGTTGCATTTGCCCCGGCCACCGACGTATTGGGTAGCGCTCTGGCCTCGAGCCTGGGATGGGGCGATTGCACGATGGTTCGACTGAATGGTTCGGCGGGGGAACTCGTGGGTGTTCTTTGCCTTGCCGACCGAGGCGCGCCTCCGTCCAGTGAAGACCATCAATTGTTGCGAGCGATCGCCGGACATGCCAGCATCGCGCTCGAAAACGCCTGTCTCTTCACCCGCATGCAGCAGGCGAACCGGCACTGGCTCGAGATCTTCGATGCGATCAGCGACTACATTGTCGTTCACGACGAACAAAACAATATTCTGCGCGTCAATCGCTCGCTCGCGAATTTCATCGGACTGGCTCCCGATCAGTTGATTGGTGTCAACATGCGCGCGCTCGACGCTCTGACTACCGCAGCCTCCCCGCACTCTTGCCCCTTCTGCCGCTCGGGCGAGGGCCTCGATGAGTACGTACATCCTGTTCTTGAAAGCACCTACTTGATTTCCACGTCGCGGATTCATGCCGCGAGCAGCACACAGTTGCAAACCGTTCATGTGCTCAAGGACATCACCGACCGGCGCGAAGCCGAGCGCCGCTATCGCGAACTATTCAACAATATTCAGGAAGGGATTTATGTCTCCACACCGCAAGGTCGCTTTGTTGAAGTGAATGATGCTTTGGTCAGGATACTCGGCTATAGCAGCCGGGACGAGGTGCTTCAGCTCGACATTCCCACCCAAGTGTATTTTTCTCCGCAACGACGCCAGGAGTTGATGGAACGGCTCAAAGCCGAAGGCGGTATGCGGAATCAGGAAGAAGTCTTGCGGCGCAAGGACGGCTCGCCCGTTCATGTTTACATGAACTGTTTTGCCATGCGCGACCAGGCGGGAAACATTGTGCAACACCGCGGGTTGATGTTGGACGTGAGCGGGTTGCACCAGTCACAGGCCGAACTGCAAAAGGAACGCGACTTCTCGAGCAAAATTCTGAACCACACTCAGAGCCTGATTCTAGTTACTGATACTGACGGCGTAGTGAGCTACGCGAACCGGCGGTGGGGCGGACTGGGATTCCAGCAGTCCCAGCTTCTGGGGCGTTCGTTAGCCGATCTCTGCGGTTCGACGCGGCGCGCTTCGCTGCGCGAAGTCCTGACGGCAGTCTCCCGCGGACAGCAGATCGACAACTTCGATCTACCGCTATTGCGCGGCGATGGAGTCACAGGACAATTTTCCGTCAACTTCAGTCCTATCAGCGGTGAAGATGGACATGTCACCAGCATCGTGGTGGTGATGACCGACGTCACGGACTCCGCTATGCTGCGGGCCAAGTTGATGCACGCGGAGAAGTTGGCGGCCGTAGGACAACTTGTCTCTGGCGTGGCCCACGAGGTGAACAACCCTCTCACTGCGATCCTCGGATTCACGGACCTACTGATGGAAAATCCCGAGCTCCCGGAAAGCGCCCGACGTGATCTGCGGGTTATTCTGCAGGAGGCGCAACGCACCAAACAGATCGTGCAGAATCTGCTGAGCTTTGCGCGCCAGAATCCGCCGCAGCGCCAACCGGTTCATCTGAACAATATTGTGCAGCGCACCGTGCACCTGCGTTCCTACGACTTCATCAGCCATGGCGTGCAAGTGGTGGAGCGTCTGGATGAGGCTCTGCCCGCGGTAATCGGCGATTCCCACCAGTTACAACAGGTGTTTCTCAATATTTTGAACAACGCATACGATGCCGTGCGCGAGACATCCCGTCCCGCGCGGATCGAAATTATGAGCGCTCGCGTCAGCGACTTTGTGGAGATTTCGTTTCGCGATAACGGGCCCGGGATTCTCGACCCGGGAAAGATTTTCGATCCTTTTTTCACTACCAAAGATGTGGGTAAAGGAACGGGCTTGGGCCTGAGTATTTGTTATGGAATCGTCCACGAACATGGCGGTGAAATTCTCTGTCACAACAATTCCAACTCTGAAGGTGCAACTTTTGTCGTCCGACTCCCGATCGTGTCGGAGACGGCGTCTTTCGGAGCAGTCGCAGGAGTACATCCCAAATGACTCAAACTGGAACTCAGCTTGCTTGTGTACCCGTCTTGTTGATTGAAGATGAGCCGGCCGTTATGGCGCTGGTGCGCGCGGTGCTCGAAGGTCATGGATACACCGTCATTCCCACCGAATCGGGCGCAGAAGCACTGCACTTGCTCGAAAAGCACGATTTTCACGGTGTCATTTCTGATATGCGCACTCCGGGAGGAGTCGATGGCGCTCAGGTGTATGCGTGGATCGCGGCGAATCGTCCGCAACTGGCTTCGCGCCTGGTTTTCATTACGGGTGATATCGCGAACGAGGAGACCGCCGCTACGCTTCAGCGGACAGGCGCTCCATGCGTGGAAAAGCCATTTCGAGTGCACGACTTCATCACCGTGGTCGAAGAGACGCTGGGCAAGGCCATTTCTTCGTGATGCGGATCTGAAAATACGAGATTGATCGCGAGTGTTACGGAGCTCCCGTCGCTAACCACAAGCGACCGAAGTTCGAAAAGCAACGCGAACGGCCAACGATTTTATGACTCAAGACTTTCGTATACGATTGCTCATCGTTGACGATGAACCCACCATCCGCCGCCTTTGCATGACTGTCGGCGAATCACTCGGCTTCTCCTGTCTGGAAGCGGAGAGCGGCGATGCCGCCATTTTGCTACTCGAAGAACAACCGGTGCACATCGTTCTCACCGACATGGTGATGCCGCACATGTCGGGCATCGAATTTCTTGAGCGCGTCAAGCGCGGTCATCCCCGCATTGAAGTCGCCGTCATGACCGGACACGGATCGGTCGAAACGGCCGTCCAGGCAATGAAACTGGGAGCGTACGATTATATTGCCAAGCCTTTTGCGCCGCTCGATGAATTGCGTCTCTTTCTGCGCCGTATGGCCGACAAAATCCGCCTGGTTGAAGAAAACCTGTACCTCCGCGAGCGTTCTGAAACGGAAACTTCGTTACACGGCATCATTGGCAATTCGACTGGAATTCAGAACGTACTGCGGCTGATCTCCCGGCTCAAGGACACGCGCACTCCTGTGCTGATCTCGGGAGAAAGTGGAACGGGGAAGGAGTTGGTGGCGCGTGCGCTGCATTTTCGAGGCTCCTTGGCGAGCCGTCCGTTTGTAGCCGTCGACTGCGGATCATTGGTCCCCACGCTGATCGAGAGCGAGTTATTTGGCTACGAAAAAGGGGCATTTACCGGCGCGCTTCGCTCCAAACAAGGCCTACTGCAATCGGCGGATACGGGCACGATTTTCCTCGACGAAGTGGGGGAGCTTCCGCTCGAGATGCAAGCCAAGATCCTGCGCTTTCTCCAGGAAAAGGAAGTGCGCCCGGTGGGCAGCAATCAAAAAGTCAAAGTGGATGTGCGCATCATGGCGGCCACGAACCGCGATCTCGACTCCGAATACAAGAAGGGTACGTTTCGAAAGGATCTCTTTTTCCGCCTCAACGTGGTCACGATTTCCCTGCCCCCACTGCGCGAACGCCGCTCTGACATCCCGATCTTGGCCGCCTTCTTCCTGGAGCGCCTTGCCCCCGCCCGGGGTGTGCAGGTTTCGAGCGGCGCGATGAAAGCTATGCTCGCTTACGACTGGCCGGGGAACGTGCGCGAACTCGAAAATTGTCTGGAAAGGGCTGTCGCTCTGGGAGATCAACGTGTCATCGATGTTGTCGACTTGCCGCCCTCGATTGCGCATTGCGAAGCGCCAGTCACCATGGCAAACGGAGGCGCAAGGATCGAGTCGTCGGAGTCGTTCGCCCGGGCTACCGATCTAGAAGATATCGAGCGTGCCACCATTGAGCGTGTCTTCTCGCAAGTCAAAGGTGATAAAGCCCTGGCCGGAAGAATGCTGGGGATTAGCCGAGCCACGCTGTACCGCAAGCTCAAACGCTACAGCATCAGGGGACGCGAAGAATCGAATCCGCCTGCAACCTTGCAGTAAGCGCTCCCCGAACAGACAGCTGGGGAGAACACTCGGTCGACAGGGACCAGAGTCTACTAAGTGCTTGTAACCTCTAGCAGTCCCGTTCCGGAATGAGACCCCAGTTTCATTCTGAGATCGGTTCTTTGCGATCGAGGACCAACAATCGGTTCCGGGAATTACCTTTTCTGCTGATTTGCCAATCCTTTGTTCGACTTGTTCGGAGGGTCATGTCCTTCAAGTCTTTGGACTAACCCGTGCACCGCGCTATGCTGAGAAAGCAGATCGGGTTCCACGGCGGCGCTGCGAAGCCGGAAGTAGGAGAGACTCGGTTGCTTAGGTTATTGTAGGTCGAGGTCTAACGTGCCCAACCACGCAATCGCTCGCGCTTTTGAAGAAGACATGGTCAGTCGTTTGGCTCGTTTTTTTCCCGAAGCCACACGCGTGAAAATTCCCATTAAACTCAGCCGCGCTGCCGGTGCTGAAAATGAGAAGGGGAGTGGCCACGGCAAGGGTCAGAATCACGATGATGGCGTGAATGTTTTCTTTCAGAACACGGTCATCGAGTTTGGCACTGCCCACGAAGTCTTGTTCGCGGTAGACCACCCCTTGGAGTTTGCCGATCGCGTTCTCGTCGAAAGTAATGACGGCTCGCTTTGCGCTGAAGCCTCGGTGGTTGCCGTTCAATATCACTCGCAGCGCACAGTGGTTGCCGCTCGCTTTTTAAAAAATGTACCGAATTGGATCGTGAAATCATGACTGCACCTGTTCAGAAACCCGCCGGTCTTTCGCTTGAGGAAAAGGGTATTACTTTAACCGCGCTGCAATCTATTTATGCTGCCCTGGTGCGCGAATTTGTAATCGATGTCGGGGCGTGTCCGGTCGATGAGAGCTTTTCGTGCTCGTCCGAGTCGGTGACGTTGGCCACGGCGTGGTTCGAGCGGGTCGACTCGCAGATACAAGTTCACCAGTTGCGCCAATTTCTGCAAACGACTCCTCTCGCGAACGAGGTCGTCTTGCGGCATCTTCTTGTGCACCACATGCAGAAGACGGCGAAGTCCACGAGCGACCGCGATAAGACAGACTTTCTTCTGGTGCAGTATTTTTCCCTGTGCGCGCCCTCGGGTATGGACGACGTGGACGTCGATCTCGATTACGTCTCCCAAGTGCTCGAGCCGGTGCTCGGTCTCCAGCAGACGACGCTGCCCACATGGCTCAGTTCCCTGGAAGCAATTTTGCAATCGGCCGCCCGCTCTAAACGTCTTAGCGAACTGCTTCACAGTGGCACCCTTGAACAGGGCCGCAAACTCAAGACGCAGAGTGCCGCCCGCTATTTTGAGCCGGCGGCGATGGTTGCTTTCACCCGCTTCAGCTTTATGATCCGGCGGATATTCTTCCGCCTCATGCACGATGACCTCAACGCGATTCAGGACGGCCTGCGCGAATTGGAACGGCGAGGTGTGGCGACTATCGATTGCCGTCGCGCTCAGTTCTCGGCCGAGGAGCCGATCGGACGTTTGCGGATGATCTGCCAATCTTGGAAGGTGATGTTTCACGCCGAATATTCGTCGGGTCAGCCGCTACGCATGTTGGTCGATCTGCGAGCGGCGGTCGATGATGCGCTGCAAAATGGAGCTCGCAAGAATCCTCTGGCTAAGAGCGCTGCGGCTTCTTCCCCGAAGTCCGGCGCGTTAGCAAAGTAAGTGCTCTTTGTTCAGGATGCGCACGTAGGGTTTTGCATACGCGAGTCGCTCGCTACCGATTGACCGTGTGCCGAGATCCACATTCGCCACCGTCCCCAAACGTTAGGAGTCCCGTAAACTCGATGACCAGCCGCCCAACCGTTCAGATTCTAGCGAGCGATCCGGCGTTCGCGCGCCAGATCACGACCCATTGACCCCAGGTACCGGCTCATTCCGACGGTCCGGAATTTGTCATACTCGAAGACGGTTTTACGCGCGGGTTGGAAGGAAGCAACTACGATTTGGCCATTGCCGATGCTTGCTCGATCGAAAAGAAAGACGACAAACGTAAGCTTCCGAACAAGACCCTCAACAAAGGGCTAAGACTCGCGCTGGCCGCGAGTAGTCGACCGGCGCTTGTGGTTCACTCTGATCCGTCACGCGAGTTCTACAACATTCAGGGGCGGTCATTGACCTGCGCTGAGAACGTGGACTTTGGCCCGCGATTGCCGGTCTCTTAGGGCGCGAGATTCTGCGGCGTGAGCAGGCAGAACACTCCTCCCGCACTGCGAACAAGACTCGTGCCGCCGCGGAGAAGCCGTCCTCGGTCGCTACATGGTCGAGATGCGGACGAATATCAACAACGCGCTAACCACCGTTCTGGGGAATGCCGAACTGCTTGAGCAGGAACCCGGCCTGCCGATCTCGGTGCAGTTACACGCCCATGCGATCCGCAGCATGGCCATGCGCCTACACGAAATCTTCTGCCGGTTTTCTTCCCTAGAGAAAGAACCGAGCGCGGGAATCGTAATCTCAATCCGAGAGGGGCGAGCACAGCTTCTGGCAGGTAACGAAGAGAAAACGGGGGTTCAGAAGGCATTCGGGAGAAATTGTGTCCGGCATGCGAACCAGAAAATGGAATTCAAGCCTTAGACTCTTGGGCGTGCTCACCTTTCACAGGCTTCGCGTTTTCAGAATTCTTTCTGGGAAAAGCACTGGAGGGTGATGGATAAGAAACGGATTAACTAATACCCGCGCCTTTGGCAATCTGGGAGGGGTGTAGCGCTTCGCGCACTTTCGCCAGCAGTGCTTGCAGCGTGAACGGTTTTTCAAGCAGGATGATCCCTGGGTTCAGAATTCCTTGTTGCGCGATCAGGTCGCTGGTATAGCCGGACATGTAGAGTACCTTGAGGTTGGGCCACTGTTCGAGCAGTCTTTCCGCTAGCGTTCGCCCGCTCGCTCCCGGCATAACAACGTCGGTGAGCAACAGATCGATCTTTGCGCCGTGTTGTCGAAAGAGTTCCGTGGCAGCGGCAGCGTTGGCAGCTTCCAGAATGGTGTACCCGTGGCTCTCGAGGCAAGTATGAGCTAACTTGCGTAGAGGCGCTTCATCCTCGACCACGAGAATTACCTCCGCGCCGGTCGGCAGGGTAAGGTTTTCGATCGGCAGCAACGCAGGTACAGCGGTCTCGACCCGCGGGAAATAAATTTTAAATGTTGTTCCCTTCGCCGGTTCGCTGTAAATCCCTATGTAGCCGTCGTTCTGTTTCACGATGCCATAGACTGTCGATAGACCCAAACCTGTACCCTTTCCCACTTCCTTGGTGGTGAAGAATGGTTCAAAGATGTGAGATTGGATCTCTTTGTCTATGCCACAACCGTTGTCGCTAAAGCTCAGCATGATGTACCGGCCGGGCTTAGCAAAGGCGATCTGCCATGCGTAGCTTTCGTCGAGTTCGGTTTCCGTAATCTCGATGCACAAAGTCCCGCCGTTAGGCATCGCGTCCCGTGAATTAACCGCCAAGTTCATAAGGATCTGCTCAACCTGTCCGGGATCGATTCGCACGAGCGCGGGCGCGGACTGGCGCTTGAACGAGACCTGGATGTCCTCTCCGATTAACCGGCAGATCATCGTTTCCATCTCGCCGACCACGGCATTGAGATCGAGGACCAAAGGACTGATGACCTGCTTCCGGCTGAACGCAAGCAATTGACGAGTCAGAGCGGTGGCGCGCCGGCTGGCTTTCCCGATCTCGTCTGCGTACTTGCGAAGCGGACCATTGGGCGGAAGCTTCAGCTGTAGCAGTTCGCTGTATCCCGCGATCACGCCGAGCATATTGTTAAAATCGTGCGCAACGCCACCAGCGAGACGTCCCACGGCCTCCATTTTTTGCGCCTGGCGAAGTTGATCTTCCAGCAATCTGCGCTCGGTGACGTCTTCGTTCATCCCCTCGAAGCCAAAAATAGCTCCGTCTTGAAGAATCGCCCGACCGCTGGCCGAAAGCCACATTTTGCTTCCGTCTTTGCGGTAGGCCTGGATCTCGAAGTCATGTGCCACGCCCCCTCGTTTGAGTAACGCCTGAAATTCGTCATGGCGCACGGGATCGACATAAACCTGGCGCCCGATGTCGGTAACCGAAGTCATCAGGTCTTCGGGCGAGTCGTAGCCCAACATTCCTGCCATTGCGGCGTTCACGGTCAGGTACCGTCCCTCCGGAGTGCTCCGAAAAATGCCAATGACGGCGTTCTCGAAAATGCCACGGTAACTCTGCTCGGCCAGTTGAAGCTGCTTTTCCAGCAACCGGCGCTGGCTGATGTCTTCGAAGGTACCTTCGTAGCGGGCAATGATGCCGTCTTGCAAAACCGCGTGCGCATTGGTGGCAACCCATATCTTGCTGCCGTCCTCGCGATAAACTTCGACCTCAAAATTCCGCACAGCCCCCGTTTCTCGCAGCAGGCGTTTGAATTCATCTCGCCGCTGCGGATCAACGTACAGCTGGGTTCGGACGTCGCTGATTTTGTCCGCCATGTCTTCCGGCGAAGCGTAGCCATAGAGAGTCGCCATGGCCAGGTTGGCGGCCAGCAACTTACCGTCGGGCGTTGTCTGGAAAATGCCAACGATCGCTTCCTCGAAAATCTTGCGGTACTTCTGTTCAGCCAGCGTCACCGCTTCCCGCGTGATTCTGCGATCAGTAGTGTCGCGAGTTATCTTTGAAAACCCCTGCAGTTCGCCGTTCTGATTTCGAATCGGAGTGATCACGATGGTGGCCCAAAACCGTGAGCCATCTTTACGTAGCCGCCAGCCCTCGTTTTCGTAATGCCCCTCGGCGAGAGCCGTCTTCATAGCCTTCTCGGGCTCGCCTGCAAGCACATCTTCTGGGAGGTAAAAGCACGAGAAGTGACGGCCGATGATTTCGCTCGCCTCGTATCCTTTGATCCGCTCCGCTCCCTCGTTCCAGGTCATCACTTTGCCGGAAGCGCTGAGCATGAAGATGGCGTAATCCTTTACGCCACCGATGAGTTCGCGATAACGATCTTCGCTCTCCCGCAGTTGCTGTTCTGCCCAGTTTCGGCTGGTAACGTCGTGGACAACCACCAGTTCAGCTTCCCGCCCACGAAACATCAGAGTGTGAGAGCTAATTTCGACGTCGGTCACGATTCCGCTCTTAAGAGTGTGTCTGCGCAACACGAAGTGCTGCAGTCCGGATCGAGCGTTGGTCGCGTCTTCTAACAGACTGGGAACATCTTCCGGCGGGCGAATATCTGTAATCCGCATTTCAAGAAATTCGGAGCGCGAATATCCGAAGCGTTGAACAGCGGCATCGTTGACTTCGAGAAATTTCAGCGTTTTCAGATCGTAGACCCACATCGGTTGCGGGTGGTTTATGAAAAGGATCCGAAAACTGGCATCGTCTTCGCGGAGCCCCACTTCGGGCGAAGGGGCGCTGGACTCGATTGAGCGGTCTTTCCGCTCTCCGGCGAAGTGGTTGGACGGCATAGCGACGATTCGCAGCGTTCGATTCGCTGTCTGTACTCCACACTCAACCGGGCTCGCGCACTTTCGTCGGTCCCCGGATAGTCTCGCCGATATAACAAGGAACTATCACTTCTTCGAGCCGATTACAAGCGCATAGGGATCTCGTTCGTTCAAATCCGGAGAGAGTCAGGCAATTAGTCAAAAGTCTTACAATCTTTGCTCTTATTTTGCGCAGAACTCAGGCCAGTGTGCAGAATGTGGACAGGATAAGTTACTTAATCTTTCCCAACCGTTCGGGTTAACCGACAGCTCTAAGCGAAGAGAAATTCTTTCGTCCGGAGTTCCTTGATCGTATCGCGCAACTTTGCCGCCTTCTCGAACTCAAACCGTTTTGCCGCTTCGCGCATATCGCTCTCGAGTTTCGCGATGTAAGCGTCCAGTTCTTCCTGCGATTTAATCTCGGGAATCCCGTCTGCCGAAATGTCGGTCAAGTCGGCGTAGTCGGCGCCCACGATGCCGGCGAGTGTCATGTCTAGCGGCCTGCTAATGGATTCGGGGGTGATCCCGTGTTCGTGGTTATAAGCTTCCTGAATCGCGCGGCGGCGATTCGTCTCATCCAGCGCTTTCTTCATCGAGTCGGTCATGCGGTCCGCATAGAGAATGGCCCGCCCGTTCAAATTGCGCGCACATCGTCCTATGGTTTGAATCAGAGATCCGGCCGAGCGCAGAAAACCTTCTTTATCCGCGTCGAGAATTGCAACCAACGAGACCTCAGGTAAATCGAGACCTTCGCGCAGAAGGTTGATGCCGATTAAGACATCGAATTCGCCTTTTCGTAGATCACGGAGGATCTTGACCCGCTCCAGCGTTTCGATCTCCGAGTGCATGTACCGGCACTTGACCCCCACTTCGCTGTAGTACTCAGCCAGGTCTTCGGACATGCGCTTGGTCAAAGTAGTAACCAGCACGCGCTCATTGCGGGATACCCGGTCGCGGATCATATGCAGCAGATCATCAATCTGACCCTTAACGGGGCGTATCTCTACCGGCGGATCGATCAAACCCGTGGGACGAATAATCTGCTCTACTACGACTCCTGCCGACTTGGTAAGTTCGTAAGGCCCGGGGGTAGCCGAGACATAAACAATCTGGTTGGTTCGGTGTTCGAACTCCTCAAACGTCAGCGGACGATTATCGAGCGCGGAAGGCATCCGAAAGCCGTACTCAACTAAAGTTTGCTTGCGCGAGCGGTCGCCGTGATACATGCCGTGGAGTTGCGGCACCGTTTGGTGGGACTCGTCGATGAACATCAGAAAATCGCGAGGAAAATAATCCAGCAAAGTTGGCGGGGGCTCCCCGGGCATCCGTCCCGTAAAATGCCGCGAGTAGTTCTCAATCCCATGGCAGTAGCCCATGGCCTTGATCATCTCGAGGTCATACATCACACGCTGATGGATTCGCTGCGACTCGACCAGCCGTCCTTGTTTTTCCAATTCCGCTTCCCACCATGCCAGCTCAGCCTTGATCGAAGCAACCGCCGTTGCACGCGTCTCCTCTTTCATCACGTAATGGGTCTTGGGATAGATCGGCAGCCGCACATACTTCTGCTTCACGGTGCCGAAGAGCGGATCAATTTGAGTCAACGATTCCACGTCGTCGCCAAACATCTCGATGCGGTAGGCGTTGTCGTCGTAGGTAGGGAAGACTTCGATCACATCTCCGCGAACCCGAAAGGTTCCGCGGCGAAAGTCTCCTTCCGTTCGCTCGTAAAGAATGTCGACCAGTTTGCGCGTGATGTCGGCGCGCTTGATCTTCTGTCCCTTTTCAAGGAACAGCATCATACCGTAATAGGCCTCGGGAGATCCCAACCCGTAAATGCAGCTGACCGAGGAAACGATCAAGACGTCGCGCCGCTCGAATAACGAACGAGTCGCCGACAGGCGCAGCTTGTCGAGTTCGTCGTTGATGGTGGACTCTTTTTCGATATACAGGTCCGCGGCAGGCACGTATGCCTCCGGCTGATAGAAGTCGTAGTAGGAAACGAAGTATTCCACAGCATTGTGCGGAAAGAAGTTCTTGAACTCGTGGTAGAGCTGGGCGGCCAGCGTTTTGTTGTGGGCCATTACCAGCGCCGGACGGTTCACCGACTCGATAATCTTGGCGGCCGTGAATGTCTTCCCTGAGCCCGTAACTCCGAGGAGAACCTGGTGCTGCTCCCGGTCGAAAACGCCTCGGGTAAGGGCTTCTATGGCTTGTCCCTGGTCGCCTTGGGGTTTATAGGTGCTGACGAGCTTGAAATCCACAGATCAATTATATGGGAGCGGAAGGGGTAGGGTCGGGATGCACTTCTGTGTAAATATGTGCTTTGGAAGGCCGACACTGGGAAGTTTGTACTAAGCAATTCACCTTAGACCTTGAGCAAAATCACTGTACGATGGGCCCTTAGATTACGATCGTAAACACCGCTTTTTAAGGCAAAAGGCTGGTAAATATGCGTTTTAACAGTTAGTTAACATGAAAACCAGGAATTTGGCCGCGTGAATGCAAAACAACGGTGAAAGACCTAAATCAGATGTGCCGGGGGGGCAGGTTGAGCGTCGCCAGCCGGGCCGCGTACATCGGTAAGGTGCAGTGATTTTTATATGGAAGAGAAATTCGAACAAGTAGGACCTCGCGAGCGACAGATTATCAACTTGTTGCTGCAAGGATGTGACAACTCCGAAATTGCTCACGATCTCAACATCGCTGAGCGCACAGTAAAGGCTCATTTCAACCGTTTGTTTTTGCGGTTTGGAATCAAGGGCGGCATCAAGCGGGTGAAACTCGCGACTTTGCTCTATAGGAGACAGCTATGGCAGGAGAGACAACAGCCCACCGCGGGCCCAGCGAACGCGAGCAACTGATTATTCAACGTGTTGCCGAGGGCTGCAAGAACCGCGAGATCGCGGATTCCCTAGGGACCACCGAACACGTGATAAAGAATTATCTGCGTTTGATCTACGACAAACTAGGCTTGTGGAACCGCGTCGAACTGGCGTTATGGTATGAGGCGCGCCAGAACGAGCACGTTTATCACGCCTAGTGTCCCCGACCGCTTTGTAAATCCGGATTTGCCATCCTGGCGGCTCGCTTTCGGAGGCGCCAGGATGGCATTCCTCTAAGCCCCACTTTCCGAGTGACCTTCTTCCTTTCAACTTCGGGTCAACCGATCGACTAATTGCCGGTGTTGCGGATAGAGTTGTCCAAGTTCATCCCGCTTCGCCAATTCGAAATCCTCAAAGTCGAAACCGGGCGCGACTGTGCAGCCGACGAGCGCGAACGTGTCCTCTCGTTTCTCGTGAAACGCTTCTTCCAGATCCGACGCAAACCAGCAACCTGCTTTTACGGCCGCCTGGAATGTTTGTCCAGCCTCTGGGTCGCTACCAAGGGTGATCTGCGAGTAGTTGCCTTCTGCGTCGATCACATGCACCCGCACTGGATCTCCGGCATAGTGGTGCCATAGTTCATCGGATTGCAGCCGATGAAATGCGGAGAAATCATCACTTCCCAAAAGAAAATAAATCGCGGTCGAGGCGGCACGCGTGCCTTTGAACTTCTCGGGCAAGATCTGTTCAGGCAGTAACAAGTCGGCTCGATAGCTCTGGCGATACCACCCGCCTTCGGGGTGCGATTCCAGACCGAGGTGTTCGATCCAATACTGTGCGTTTCTGATCATGACCTATACGAGTCTAGCGGGGGCGATCTCGATCGCCACTTAATATTTATGAGACCGAAGCCAGGAAAGAGAGAAGACGTCACGTCAATTCTGCCTCGAGAGACAAACAGGACGAAAATCCGCATTCTATGCAGGAGATTTGGCGGAGTTTGCCCGGCCGCCCGGCAGAAGCATTTGGAATTGCTCAAGCGGCACAGGTGCGCTGACGAGAAAGCCCTGGAAGGTGTGACACCCGATGCGGGCAAGATAACTGCGCTGGCCCTCCGTTTCAACACCCTCGGCGATCACCGATAAACCCATGGCGCGGCTCAAAGAGATGATGGTTTGCGCAATGGCCCCGCTGCTCGCATCGACAAGAATGTCTTTCACGAACGCTTGGTCGATCTTCAATTGGTCCAGTGGTAGCCGTCGCAGGTAGGCTAGTGAAGAGTAGCCGGTGCCGAAATCGTCCAGAGAGAAGCTGAGCCCACGGGCCTTCAGAACGGTCATCTTGCCGATGACGTCGTCGACATCGTCTACCAACATGCTTTCGGTGAGTTCGAGCTTAAGCTTCTGCGGAGGTGCGCCGGTTCGATCCAGGGTAGAGAGGACGATTTGCGTGAATTCCGGATTGAGCAATTGACGAGCGCTGATGTTCACAGCAATCGTGAGCTGGCTGGTGGTTTTTTGAAGGGCCCAGATCGCAAGCTGCTTGCACGCTTCGGAGAGCACCCAATCGCCCAGAGGTAAGATCAAGCCGGTCTCCTCGGCCATGGGAATAAACTCGCCAGGGGATAAAAAGCCTCTGGTACGGTGGTTCCATCGTACGAGCGCCTCGGCGCCAATCACGCGGCCGCGTTCTACCTGGGGTTGATAGTAGAGGACGAAATCGTCTCCCTTCAGCGCCTGGCGGAGGTCTTCTTCCATCGCAGCGCGGGCGTTCACCGCCGCCTGCAGAGCGGGTGCGAAGAAGCGTATGGTGTTGCGGCCCGCCGCTTTGGCCTGATACATGGCAATGTCGGCCTGCTGCAAAACCTCGTTCGTGTTATCTTGCGGATCCCCAAAAATCGTAATGCCGATACTGGAACCGCTGCGGCACTCGCGACCTGCCAGCAGGAACGGTTGAGAGATGCCGTCAATAATTTTTTCCGCGACGGCTCTCGCGTGCGTCGCCGCGTCTTCCGCCGCTTCGCTGAGGTCCTGCAATAAAATCACGAACTCGTCCCCGCCCAGGCGCGCGACGGTATCAGCTTCACGAATCCGCGCGCCAATGCGCCGGGCGACTTCCTGCAAGAGAAGATCCCCAACATGATGCCCGAGCGTGTCGTTCAGCGTCTTGAAATCGTCGAGGTCGACGAACAGCAGAGCTCGTTTACGATGGCTCCGAACCCCGGTGGCGAGGGTTTGCCGCAACCGGTCTAGTAGAAGGCGACGGTTGGGCAAGCCGGTTAGTGGATCGAAAAATGCGAGATTGCGAATCTCATCGTGCGCGATTTTAAGTTGCTCGAGTTCTCGCTCCCGTCGTCGCACACCGCTCGTCCGCACCTGGATCACGGCCCAGGCCAGAAGTGCTAGTACGAGTCCACAGACGCTGAAAAACCACCATGACGCAAACCACGGCGTCAGGATTCGAAAGGCGAATTCAGCTTTATTTGGGCTCCACTGTCCGTCGCCGTCTTGCGCTTCGATCTCAAGCCGGTACTTTCCAGGCGACAATTCCGCAAACTGCAGTTCTCTTTGCGTGGTGTCGGTCCACGGAGAGTTCGTTCCCACGAGCCGATAGCGGAAGAGCACGCCGTTTTCTCCGGGAGCATTCAACGCGGAATATCTGGCGACGAGAGAGTTCGCACGGATCGTGGAGGATGGATTCGTCTGTCCCGATACGTCCCTCTGCCCCATGATGAGCTTGGTAAAAACTACTTTGATGGGCGTGACCGCGCCGATGTGCGGAAGCGGCTTGAAACGTGACAGTCCGCCGCTGGTTCCGATCCAGACTGCGCCGTTCGGTTCCTCGGCGAAGGCATTCAGGTTGCAGTCGTTCCAAGCCAACCCGTCGCTCATATCGTAATGGCTCCAACGCGAGCCATCCCATGTGTCTACACCACGTTCCGTGCCTACCCACAGGAGGCCCGACGCATCCGGTTCCAGAAAATACACCAATCCGACGGTGCCGGCGCGTTGGACGCCTTTCTCAACGGCTAATTTGCCATCGTTCATCCGGACGCGATCGATGCCACCCCCGAAACGATAACCGACCCAAATCGTGCCGTTGGCACTGGTGCCTAGAGCAAGTACTTCCTGGTTGCTCAAACCGTCGGCGCGGGTAAACGTCCTCCAACGCCGGTTTGAATAAGAAAAAAGCCCCCCGCTGCCCCCTGCCCAGATGGTGCCGTCGCTGCCTTGCGCAATCGCCCACATTTGTTTCGGAGGCAATTCGCTGACGCGAGAAAACTTACGATAGGGAGGGCGAGCGAGAAAGAGTCCGGTCTCGGTTGCAGCCCACAATCGGTGGTTGTGATCGAAGCGCAAGGTGTACGGTGATTTGCCCAAGAGGCCTTGCGCCTCTCCAATTGGTTCTACGGCTCCAGTCTGGACATGGAGGCGGGCGGCACCGTGCGCCTCTGTTCCCACCCAGAGGTCCCCCTCGGGTCCGATGCGAACGCTGTGCACGGGAAAGCTATCCAAACCTGCAACTCTCTTCCAACGGATGCCGTCCTGCACCCGGGTTCCACGCAGCAATCCTGCCTCGGTACCAATCCAAAGAGTCCCGTCGGGCTGGGGCTGAATCTCGTACACGATGTCGCTCGCCAGACCGCTGACTGCGGAATAGTTCACCCATTCTCGGTATCCGCGCCACTGCACCAGTCCCCGACCAGCCAGCCCGATCCACAGCGAGTGCTGCCGGTCTTCGAAAGCGGCATAGACGGCACCGCGAAGGCCTGACGACTGATCTATTTTTTGCCAGCCTTTTCCGTTCCGGATCAATAAGCCGTTTGGGGAAGGAAGGAGAACTCGTCCGTCCAAATCGATGCCAGGCACTCCCATCGCGCTGCCAGGAATCGGGGCATCAGGCCGCCGGAATTCGTTTCGACCAACAGGTAAAACAAATACTCCGGCGTTCCGAACTCGGACCCAGAGGTTGCCCTCGCGATCTTTCCGAATTACCATCACCGCTCGCGCTGGAAGTCGGCTTTCCCCACCGAACACTTGCGTTCCCTCTCGGTTTTTGCGGCAGAGTTCGTTTCCACACCCGAACCAGAGGAGATCGCCGTCGACTAGAATGCCATCAACGCCCCGACCAGAGGTTCCGGTCGTTTGCGGGAAGGTGCGCATGGCGAATTCACTATGTCCGGGCTGAACCTCGAGCTCGACTAAACCATCGTCGGTGCCCAGGAAAGTGTGGCCCTTTCCATCCGACTGAATACCCTGAGCCCAGCTGACCGTTTTGAAAGTGGCAGAGACTTTTTCGAAGCGATTGCCCACCAGGTGGTAGAGGCCGAAAGTGCCACCGGTCAAAAGAGAACCATCGGGAGCTTCGCCAAATGCGGCACCCGAAGTGGGCGGAATTCCCTCGCTCGGTCCGAAGGCTTCAAAGCGTTCCCCGTCGTAGCGGAAGATTCCGTTCTCGGTGCTTACCCAGACGAAGCCGAGCCGGTCTTGGTAGACTTGCCGGACCGCGAGGTTGTTAAGACCATCTGCATTCCCGAAGGTGCGTAGGCTGTACTCTTGTGCGCAAACACCTGCTGACAGCAGTAGCAGGAGGGGCAGAGCGCGCGCAATCGGTCCACAGGCCACTGCTGAATGATATCGGCCATCCCGTTGTATTTCTTCAACTTAATAGTGCGATCTTCACGGTGGTAATGCCGGCCGAAAATCGGACACCAAGGCGGACTTCGAGCCTATGGGACAGCCGAAGTTCGGCTCGTATCTTCAGCCCGTGGAAAGATTATCCGGTTGCGCGGAAGAAATTCCGATCCAAGCCCTGAAATCGATCCTCAGGCACTGTTTTTTCCTCCGACCGTTACTGAGACGGAGTTACGGACTTCAGATAGGCAACCACCGCCTCGGCGTCGGCGTGGTTCATCCGGAATTGGGGCATCGGGGAGCGTAAATAGGTGCCCGTCGTCCACAGACCCGTGGTGAGCAACTTAACCATGTCAGCGTCGTTTGCTGGCATCGTGCCTCCGATACGAGGCACACTGATAGGCCAGTTCGAGTCAGGACGAGAGGGCTGATACGGGATCGGCGTCCCCTGTAGCCAGCGCGAGCGGTCGAGATTGCCGTTCGCATCGCGCGGAGTATGGCATTGCCCGCACATGGCTACACCTTCGACAAGATATTTTCCGCGCGCTACGTCGGCTGCGGAGACGGACCCTTCACGGGAATGCTGCGCGAGGGCGGTTGTGTTGCTGGCACTCTTTGTATTCATGGTCTGGCTGTGAATCGAAACCGCGCCTGCGGCAAAGAGCCCAAGAGCCAGAGCTGGAGCGATGGCGAAGAAAGATTGTCGACGGAGGGAACGTCGTTTATGGGTTCTGTTTGAGGACATTGAATCGCCACCTTTTTGTAGTTTGGCCACAATCGCGCAGACGCGCTATCCAGAGGTTATTGTATCGCTTAAGATCAAAGTCAAGCGTTTATTGGCTTGGCGCTATCGCCGGTTCAAGCTGCTCGGTACCTGCGGCCGCCGGCTTATGCACGCTTTAGCTGTTTATTGACGCGCGATAATCTCGATTGCTCAGTGGACCGGCCGATACTGTCCGTCACTCGCAGGCGGTTCGTCCGGCTGGATCGAAACGATCCACCTGCGCTTCCCGCTGCGTGCTGAAGTGTCCGTCGGCGGCCTTGCCGTACTGTTCTTCGCCGGGGCAGTAATAGAGAGCGCTGTGCGGGTCGATCCAAACCTGGACGGAGGGATCCCCCTGGAAGTGGATGGAGGGCGCAGAAGTCTCGGCGATCCCTAGTTTTACAAGCGCACGATCCCAGAGGCCGAGTTTGGACCGACTCGGTGCGGTCCCGGCCGGCCACAAGAGGGCGAACCCAGCGATGAGCACTGCGAGCCCGAGGTAAAGGTTAGCTCGGTTGAAGCGCAAGGTTACGCGCAGGGCCGCAAAATGTTGTAACAAAGATCGTGGAGGAAGAGGTTGCGCGTCGGGTTCCGCGCCGTTCGTGTCGTCGGAAACGGATCCGGCCGGAATGCCGAGTTTCTCAGGCGCTTCCACGGCCAACTCTTCGGTTAGAGCCGATTCGAAAATTCTCCCGTCGAGAAGACGGAAATTCTTATCTTCAGAGAAGGACGAAAACGAAGAGACAGTCTGGATCGAATCCGAGAGAACCTCTGGAGCGCGGTTGTTGCGCGCAAGTTGATTAACCGCTGCGTCTATGGTCGCCCCTGTCGAATTGTCTTGGCTCGCCCGGTTTCGCGGATGGCTGTTGCGAATGTCCATCGTTGGCGAAATTGCCACATTCTTCTGCGTTGCGTCGCGAAGGGGTCGCGCCAGGAAATTGGAAGCCGCAAAGGCGGGCCCGGCTTCCGACTGCGGTTTATGTGTCGGCCGGATCGACGTGGTTTCTCGGTCGCTGGTGTTGCGCGCCGTCCTGTTTTCCTGCGAGAGCGTATGCTCTTGGCTCATCAACCACATCGAAGCCCAATTGCGCTGAAGACGCTCTCCAGGACGAAAGTCGGCGTTTTCACAACGATCGCACCGCGATTTTCCCGCGGACTTTACAGCGCCGCAACACTCACAAACGGAACTTGATGCTGGCTCGGGCTGAGTTTCGGAAATTTCGCTTTGCGCGATGCGCTTGCGACGGTCGTTATGTTCCTGAATCGTAAACGCGGCTGAAAGCAGGCACTGAAAGGATTGTTCATCCAGCATGGGCTGTGGTCGCGTCAGATCTGGCTTGCTCGTGTGCATGATGTCGCGGGAGAGGTAAAAGTCCAGACTGCAAGTCATTGTAGTGCAAGTTTAGGCGTCTGGAAACGGGGTCTATCAGGGCGTTTCGGAAACGGATTCCCGAATGGGGGTTCAAAATTGGAGCTTAGTTATGAAATATCCCTCAGAAACTGGGTACTCAAATCGAGACCGGTACGTATGTGAATGACTCTAAAGGTTTGGCATTGAGGGCGAACATGTGGCGAACCAGATGCTTAGGGTTTGGGTGGGTCGCGACCCCAAGACTGAACTGAAGGAGCAGAGGATGATTAACCTCAACGAAATCAAGATTACTCCGAGAGACCAAGAAGTTCTGCGGTTGCTCGTGCAAGGGTGCAGCAATAAAGAAATCGCGAGCCATTTGAACATCAGCCCTCGTACCGTCAAACAACATCTGCGCACATTGTTCTTGCGTGCCGGAATCAAAGAAGGCCGCAAGCGAGTGAAACTCGCGACCGCCATGTTTATAAAGGAGCAGGTACCACCATGCAACCCCGCGATCGGCTAACCGCTAAAGAGATCCAAGTCGCGACCCTGGTTTGGCAGGGCCTAACGAACAAAGACATCGCTGGCGTCCTCCGCACCAGCGAGCAGGTCGTCAAGAATTACCTGCGTACGGCATTCGATAAACTCGGAGTCTGGACCCGCCTCGAACTGGCGCTGTACGTGGCAGGTCATGGCGGAGCGAACTGGCATGTTCAGGCCGGCAATGGGCTTCGGCCCGCAACCGAGGGCTGGAGCCTAGCGATCGCCGAACCGCGGCTTCCTGCGGGCACGCATAAGGTTCAAGCAACGGCCGCTGGAGGACGGGAGTAGGAAAAGGGCGGTGCGCCAAAACCGCTACTCGCTCCCCCGGAGCGCCTAGGGCCTTATCCCTGTGCGAAGGAAACACATTGCACACTGGGACGGCGTGTAATTTGCTTGCCGCATTGGAGAATCCTCGGTATGCGAGAACCTAACTTCTGTAGTTTGTTAGTAATGCCCGGTTTCTCCGGAGAAGCAGAGCGGAGCGGCGAGCGGCTCCGGTAAGGTTCGATCCCGGTCCTCGAATTGCTACTCTAGCAGTGGATCTCTCTCGCGCCCTCCAGCGTCTCAGGCGCAGGCAGCGTAAGAAGGCTTCATCCCCTGCAAAGCACACTGAGGGTGGGCATGGCGTATAAAGACATTTTCTGGATGGCCTGCGATTCGACCGAGCAACTGCGCGCCGAATACGGGCCGTTCCACACCCGGGATGAAGCAGAGATCGAGGCTCGCAAACTCGGTTTCGGGTACCTTCTGCGCTACGAGCACATTCTTGGTCCCGATGAAGAGATTGAGGAGGTGCGTTGCGTATTTCTTGAACTGCAGGATATCAACTCCCCATCGAGACCCGGTTTGATTTTCCACACTCGTTGCGCCAGTTGCGGCGAAGCCGCTTCTCATGATCGATCCTGGCAAGCGGAAGTGTGGGCTGACATCCACGAGTTTGAGCACACCCGCCATAAAGTAAGACTCTTCGAGCACGCTCGCGGAGAAGGATTGCGCGAGATCGCCGACTGGCGCGGTCACGCCGCTTAAAAGACCGTCGTTTTAATCCGCGCTGCCCTCGGTACCTTGAGACCCGATAACCCGCGACCAGGCATCGTTCCCTGAGACCTAAGTCCGACGCGGAGTATTGCGATCGTCGCAGGCGAACCCCAATCTCCGTTTTACTTTTGGGTTTGAGGAGAGCGGTTAAATTCGAGGCGGAATCTGAGACCGTTGACCCCACCAGCGTTAGCTCCCGCTTTCGGGGACTTTGTAATAGTGTCCTAACGGGAAAAGCCAGACTGCATGCAGCTGTGAAGACCATTCATATCCGATAAGTGGGAAATCATTCCATTGGCTAAGTTCTGCGCGTCAATTTCGCGGCGGCATCTTCATCAAGCATCCACAATAGTTTTCCGTTGGTAGGCTGGACTCGTTGCGACGGAAGCAGAGGGGTGTTCTTGCTCCCGAGAACCTTACATAGCATGTCGGCCTTGTCGGCCCCACTCGCCATAAACATGGCTTCTGCAGCGTGATTGAGCACGGGGAAGGTGAAAGTGATGCGGTGAGTCTTGAATTTTTCGACCCAATTCGCAACGACCAGCCGCGACTGTTCTTCGAGCGCCGGGGAGCCAGGAAAAAGGGAAGCCGTGTGGCCATCGAATCCCATGCCGAGAAGAATCAGATCGAAGCGCGGGAATTCCGTCGGTTTGAGGGCGAAGAAATGACGGAGTTGTTCTTCGTATTGGGAAGCTGCGGTCTGGGCATCTGGATTTTCGGCAACGACTCGAAAGACATTTTCAGGGGGAATCTCGATCTTTGTTAGCAGGGACTCGTTGACCATGCGGTAGTTGCTTTCGGGGTCCAAGGGCGGGACGTGACGCTCGTCACCAAAAAACAGAAAAGTTCGCTTCCATGCGAAGTTGGGGTAATTGCTGGCGAGAAGAGAATAGAGAGCTTTGGGCGTTGAGCCACCCGAAAGAGCGACCGAAAAGCGGCCATGGGCCCCGATCGCGGCGCGACCAGTTCTGACGAATTCTTCGGCGGCGGTGTGAAACAGATCGGCGGGGGAAGAGAGCACTTCTATTGTTCGGATCGTCGGCATCGATTTTTCCAGACGGGGCACAACTTGCAAGCTTTCCAACTAGCGAAGATGCGTCAAAGTTCCTTTTCCACGCCAGTCTCTCATTTCAAACGACTCGTGGTGAATTCGCGCTCGCCATTAGCCGTATGTCGAGCACCGTAGCAGGCGGCTCCGAGCAGGCCAGTCTTTTCATTGGTTATCACACGGACGGGAATTGCCTCAAGCAGCGGCTGCATGCGTCCCTTGTGAAGAAATGCCTGCATAAACAGAGGCCCAGAAAGCTTCGGTAAAATCTTTGGGGCGATCCCACCCGCTAGAAAAACGCCACCAGACGCGAGAACCTTAAGCGCGAGGTTGCCGGCCTCGGCACCGTAGATCGTGATCCACAAGTCAAGCGCCTGTTCGGCGAGCGGAACTTTCGCCGAAACGGCGGCTTTCGAGATAGCCGCCCCTGGATCGCCGGCAGCGATTTCGTCACGCAACCATTGGGGTTCCTCGCCGCGATGCGTGTCTTTAAGAAATAGATACACATTCACCAAGCCGGGGCCAGAGAGAATGCGCTCGTAGCTGACGTGGCCAAAACGGGCCAGAAGATAGCGTAGAAGCTCAATCTCCAGTTCAGTGCGGGGAGCGAAATCGCAGTGTCCACCTTCACAGGCGAAAATGTGCTGGCGCTCTCCATCCCAGATAAGACCCGCCTCGCCGAGGCCCGTACCGGCGGCAATCACCGCTTGATTGCCGGGGGGCGAGTGATGGTTGGGACTTGGATTCAGCGCGACTGTGTCGGTCGGGGCGAGACATTGGATACCCCAAGCTTGGGCTTCGAGATCGTTGATCAGGCTTACCGAATCGAGGCGCAATTCTTGCGCGAGGCGCGACGACTCGACCACCCACGGCAAATTGGATGTTTCCACTCGTCCGTTACGCACCGGGCCGGCGATTCCGAAGCTCGCGATATCTGGATGGATGCCGGTTTCCGAGATGAACTTGAGGACAATCTCGTCAAGCCCCCGAAATTCGCGACTCTTGAAAACCTGTTCGCGTATAGCACTAAAGCCTCCGCCGCTATTTCCGTTGTCGCGATCCTTCTTAGCGTCCTCGCGATAAAAGCTGAGGCGAGCGTTTGTCCCGCCGATGTCTCCGGCTAAAATCATTTCTCGAAATTTCTCCAGCGCCGGCCATCACGCTCCATCAGTTCGTCCGATTCCTTCGGGCCCCAGGTGCCGGCTGGATAGTTGGGGAAATAGCGGGGCGGTAGCGCCTTCCATACATCCATTACAGGATTGACGATACTCCAACCGGCCTCGACCATATCGGCGCGCTGGAACAGAGTTGCATCTCCCGTCATGCAGTCGTGCAACAGACGTTCGTAGCCGGTCGACGGATTGATGCCGAAGTAGTCGGCGTACTCAAAGTCCATATTCACTTCGCCGAGTTGCATCGCGGGCCCGGGAGTCTTCGCGGCGAAGCGCAACGAGATGCCCTCTTCGGGCTGGATGTGCAGCACGAGTTGATTCGGCATCATGTTCTCAACCTGGGTTTCGCGGAAGAGCATGAATGGAGCACGCCGAAACTGAATCACGACATGAGTGTTGCGTCCCGGCAGACGCTTGCCAGTACGGAGATAAAACGGAACTCCGGCCCAGCGCCAGTTATCGATCAAGAGCCGCATGGCCACAAATGTCTCGGTACGAGAGTCTGGTGGCACACCCTCTTCGTTGCGATAGCCGGGAACCCGCTTGCCGTCGACGAGTCCATCGCCATACTGCCCGCGAATCGTCTTGCTGAGCACGTCCTCGTTACTGAAGGGCTGAATCGCGTGCAGAATTTTCGCTTGCTCGTCGCGGACGGCATTGGCCTCAAAAGAAATTGGAGGTTCCATCGCCGTCAGCGTGATGAGTTGCATAATATGGTTGGGCACCATGTCGCGCAGGGCACCGGCACTATCGTAGTAGCCGCCGCGAGTTTCAACGCCTACAGTTTCGGCGACAGAAATCTGCACGTGGTCGATATAGCGACGGTTCCAGATCGGTTCGAAAATTCCGTTCGCGAAACGGAGCGCCAAGATGTTTTGCACCGTCTCTTTACCCAAATAGTGATCGATGCGGTAGATCTGGCATTCGGCGGCGACCTTCAGGATCTGCTGGTTCAAGGCTTTCGCGGAATCGAGATCGTGTCCGAATGGTTTTTCAATGATAACTCGCCGCCAATGAGTGTCTTTTTCTTCAGTCATCAGGCCAACTCGGCCAAGATGCTCAACAATGCCGCCAAAGAAATTGGGCGCAGTCGCGAGATAGAAAAAATAATTACCGTGCGAATTATGTTCTTTATCGACCTTCGCGAGCACCTCATTCAGGCGATCGTAGGTGGTGGGATCGTCAAAGTCCCCGCTGATATAGCTGATGCGGCGGACAAACCACTCCCACAGATCCTGGTCGACGGCACCAGTGGCGAAATGTTTGAAGTCTTCCGTTACTTTCTTGCGCGCGTCTTCGTCGCTCATAGGACTGCGCCCGACGCCGATTACAGCGAACTCCCGCGAGAGCAATTGCTGGCTCGCGAGGTTGTAAAGGGCTGGGATCAATTTACGTCGGGTCAGATCGCCAGAGAAACCGAAGATCACCATGACGCAGGGATCTCCGATACGCCCTACGCGTGGTTTGATTGCTGCAGGCAGAACTTCTGTTAGAGACATTGTTTCCTCGTGCTGGAGCGGTCGGTTACTACGTTTTCGCTGGCGGTTTAAGCTCAATGTGTCCGCCGAATTTCTGTCGCATTGCGGAGAGCATCTTCTCTGCGAAGGTGTGCTCCTGGCGTGAACGGAAGCGGGTGTATAGCGCTGCCGTGAGAACCTCGGCGGGCACAGCCTCTTCGAGCGCCGCTTGGATGGTCCAACGGCCTTCGCCGGAATCCTGCACGAATCCGCTGTATTCGGAGAGCGTTGGATTCTCAAGGAGCGCCATCGCCGTGAGATCCAACAGCCAGGAACTGATTACACTGCCGCGACGCCAGACTTCGGCGACATCCGGCAACTTGAGATCATAGCGAATGTCTTCGGGAAGATCTTTGCTGGTTGCGTTTTTAAAAATATCGAAGCCCTCGGCGTAGGCCTGCATCATGCCGTATTCGATCCCGTTGTGGACCATTTTGACGAAATGCCCTGCGCCGGAAGGTCCGCAATGAATGTATCCCTCTTCTGAGGTGCCCACGGCGGCACCAGAAAGCTTTTCGCGTCCCGGAGTGCGCGAGGTGTCGCCTCGTCCTGGAGCCAGTGTTCTGAAGATAGGATCGAGGCGCTCCACGACTTCTTTCGGACCGCCGATCATCATGCAGTACCCGCGCTCTAGCCCCCAGACTCCGCCGCTGGTTCCTACGTCGACGTAGTTTACGCCCTTCGCAGCGCAGAGTTTAGAGCGGCGTACATCGTCTTTAAAGTAGGAGTTGCCGCCATCGATGATCGTGTCTCCCGACTCCATCGTCTTCAGAAGAGCTTCGACAGTTTTTTCCGTAGCATCGCCCGAGGGAACCATGATCCAGGCGGCACGCGGCGCAGTTAGTTTGCTGACCAGGTCATCGAGAGAGGAGGATGCTACCGCGCCTTCCCCGGCGAGTTCCTTGATCGCATTTGCAGTGAGGTCAGACACAACCATCGTGTGCCCTCCGCGCATCAACCGCCGAGTCATGTTGGCGCCCATGCGCCCGAGACCTACCATTCCGAGTTGCATTCTAGATTTCACCCTCAGCGGCTCGCGCCACAAGTGAGTACAACGTTTATCGGAGCGCTCGCCGCCTTACCCAAGAAAATAAAAGCTCTTCCCCTAAAGGCGAACGCAAAAGCAAACACGAAAATGGACCCGCTCCCTAGAACCCAAACTACAAAGACTGTTTGACCAGTTCCGATAGTTTGGTGAGACCGACCTTAATATCGCTGCCAATATGAACGCGCAAGGCGCGGCGCTTGCGGTCGGCCAGAACCTGGAAATCTCCCCTAGCCTGGGCCGCCTTTACGATTCCAAACGTATACTTCTGGCCTGGAACCTGCAAATCCTGAGCGTCGTCGCATGTGATCTGGAGAAACACTCCACTGTTGGGTCCACCTTTGTAGGCTTGTCCCGTGGAGTGGAGGAAACGCGGGCCAAAACCCAGAACCGTTGCGACATGCTTGCGGTCGCGAACAGCCATGCGCAATTCTTGCAGCAGGGTTTCGTGCTGGGGATTCATCTCGATGTAGCCGAGGACGGCAAAGTAGTCCCCTGCGCCAAGCCGAGCCAAGTGTGCGCGCAGATAGTTCCGCAGCTTACCGGAGGAGGATGATCCGGCGGATTTAGCCAGTTGAGCGGCGTTGACCTCGTCGGTGAAGAGCTTGAAACCATCTTGGTCGACGATCGGTTGTTCGACCGGAAGCGATCCAGAGCTTTCGTACGCGGACGTCAATTGCTTGGTGACAATCTTGCTCGCTTCGACATCGGGCTGATTGAAGGCGTTGATGCCGATGATAGATCCCGCAACTGCGGTTGCGATCTCCCAGCGGAAGAATTCCTGCCCTAGACCATAGGTGTCGGAGACGATGATGCGTATGACAGGATGCCCGGCCTTTTCCAACGCGGAGACCTTAGCTTCCTGCTCCTCGTCGGAAACGCCTTGCAGGCGAAGGTAAGCGAAAATGCGGTCGTTGCCATATACCTCGGGTTCTCCGAGTGTCTCGCGATCGACTGGAATGATGCCCTTGCCGACTTTGCCCGTCGACTCGGCGATTAACTGCTCGAGCCAAGCACCGAGATCGGAGATTCCGTTGGAAGTGATGAGGGTAATTTTGTCGCGGCCGAGTTTCGCTGCGGTTCCCATGACCACGCCGAGTTGCACTCCCGGATTCTGCTCAACGGGCGTAACCGGTTTGCAGGCTTCGACCATTTCCTTGGTTCGTGTGAGGAATTTGGCGGTATCGAGACCCATGCCGGCGGCCGGTACCATCCCAAAATTTGAGAGCGCTGAGTAGCGGCCGCCAATCGAAGGTAGTCCGTAAAAGATGTGGCGGAAGCGATCGCGCTCGGCGACAAGCTGCATTTTCGATCCGGGATCGGTTATCGCGATAAAGTGGCTGCCCGCTTTTTCGCTGCCGATGGTTTGCTGGACCCGTTCGAAAAAGTACTGCTTGTAGATACTTGGCTCAAGAGTACTGCCCGATTTGCTGGAAACGATAAAAAGGGTCTTCGCCAGATTGATTTTTTCTTCGACGCTCTTGATTTGGGCCGGATCGGTTGAATCGAGAATATGGAGGCGCGGGAAACCAGGAGCTTGCGGATAAGTCATCGAGAGAACTTCTGGACAGAGGCTTGACCCGCCCATGCCGAGCAACAGGATGTCAGAAAAATTCAGACTCCTGACTTCGTCCGCGAACGCTTTGAGTTGATCAAGGTTCGCCAGTTGGTCGTCGGTGATCGCGAGCCATCCCAGCCACTTGGACTCATCGTCATCGGTCCAGAGGCTAGCATCTTGGTGCCACAGACGCCTTACTTTTCCCGCGGCACGCCAGTCCTTAAGGTTTTTTTTTACTGCAGCGTCGAGGTCGGAGGGCAGGGAAACGCTCTGGGCGTTCACCAGCGGTACGCTCGGTCGCTTGGTGTTTTGCTCTACTGCCGCGAGCAAAGTGTCAAAGGCGTCGGCGAACAACTTGACGCCGTCCTTGGTTAGTTTTTCGGTCACGCCTTTCATCACGATGCCGACAGCCGCAAGGTCAGCCATGGTCTGGCGAGCCCCATCCAGATTTTCGGTCAGGCTTAGGCGCGGCTTGCCGTGATCCCGGAACGCGTCGAAGGTGGCGGGTGGTACCGTGTCCACGGTGTCTGGGCCGATCAGTTCCTCCACGTAGAGCACGTCGCGATAGTTAGGATTTTTCGTGCTCGTGCTCGCCCACAGTACGCGCTGTGTTTGCGCCCCTTTTGCAGCGAGTGCCTTCCAACGCGGAGTTGCGAAGATCCGCTGGTAAGCCTCATAGGTCAGTTTGCCGTTCGCGATGGCAACTTTGCCAAGGATGCCCTGCAACTTTGCCTTGCGCGTTGCATCCGTCTCTTTTTTGAGTTGATCGCCGACTAAAGAATCGACAAGAGAGTCGATCCGGCTGATAAAGAAACTGGCGACGCTCGCGACCCGACTCACGTCTCCTCCACCGCCGGCGAAGCGCTCCACTCCATCGATGAAAGCGGCTGCAACCTGCTCGTATACGGGCTGCGCGAAAAGCAGCGTGACGTTCACGTTGATGCCCTCGCTGATCAATTGCCGGAACGCCGGAATTCCTTCCGGAGTGCCCGGCACCTTGATCATGAGGTTTTCGCGAGCCACGGCCTTCCACAGTCTTCGGGCCTCCGCGAGCGTGCCCTCGGTGTCATTCGCCAAATAGGGAGAGACTTCCAGGCTGACATAACCATCGTGCTTCTTCGAGGCTTGATAAACCGGAGCAAGAATGTCGGCGGCATCCTGAATGTCGCGGATAGCGAGCAGTTCGTATCGGCCCTTGGCGTCGAGATCGGAGCGATTCGCAAGCGAGTCGAGAAAATCCTGATACTGGCCGCCGGCGATCGCCTTCTCGAAAATCGTCGGATTAGAAGTCATGCCTCGCAGGCCGTCCTCCGTAATAAGACGCTGCAATTCACCGCCCTTCATCAGGTCGCGACGAATATAGTCAAGCCAGACAGACTGGCCAAACGTGTGCAGCTGAACAAGAGGATTGGTAGCTTTGGCGGTCTCAAGGGTTTCGACTGGATTCATGACCATCTCCTAAACTCTAGCCAATTCGCAGAATAATCGGCTTGTGTTAATAAACTGTGACTTCAAAAGCATCGCGGCAAGAGTTCTTCACGGCCAGTTGTTCCGACCCACGGGCGGGAACTCGGTCTCCCTGCGGAAACTCGCAATCTCATCTCGCGATCTGAACTGCAGAACCGCTCAATCGCTCGTCGAACTTCTCGGCACTACTTGCCGAGTTGTTGGTGCGCCGCCTTCACGATCGCCTCGGAATTAAAGCCAAACTTCTTTTGCAAATCTTTCAGCGGCGCGGACGCTCCAAATGTGTGCATTCCTATGATGCTCCCTTTCAGGCCCGTGTAACGCGGCCAACCCAGAATGGAAGCCTGTTCTACCGCGACGCGGGCGGTGATGTCGGGGGGTATCACAGAGTCGCGGTAACTCTGATCCTGATGTTCGAAAATCTCCCACGAGGGCATACTGACGACGCGGGCGCGAATGCCTTCCGCTTTCAGCTTTTCATAGGCCTCGATGCACAGGTAAACCTCGCTGCCGGTGGCCAGCAGCAAGACTTCCGGTCTGCCATCCTCGGCGTCGGCGAGAATGTAAGCCCCGCGAGAAACGCCGGCGGCCGAAGCATATTTGGTGCGGTCGAAAGTTGGTACGGCTTGGCGGGTCAGCACCAGCGCCGCTGGCTCTTTGGTGAGTGACATGATTACTTTCCAGGATTCGACAACTTCGTTTGCGTCCGCCGGGCGCAGCGTGATCAGGCCGGGAACCGCTCGCAGTGTGACCAGTTGTTCGATGGGTTGATGGGTGGGTCCGTCTTCACCGACGCCGATGGAATCGTGCGTGAAGATCCAGATCGACGGAATTTCCATGATTGCGGAGACTCGGATCGGCATCTTCATGTAATCGCTGAAGATGAGGAAGGTTGAGCCATAGGCACGGAGTTTCGACAAAACCATGCCGTTTACGATCGCACCCATGGAATGCTCGCGAATTCCAAAATGGAAGTTGCGCGCGTTGTAGTTGTTGGCCTCAAAGTCGCCGACGCCGTCGAAAGTGAGCCGCGTTTTTGTCGAGGGATATAGATCGGCCGAGCCGCCCATCAGCCAGGGATCGTTCTTTGCAATGGCGTTGAGAACTTTGGACGATGAGTCGCGCGTTGCCAGTCCTTTGGCATCGGCTGCAAAAGTGGGAAGTTCTTTGTCCCATCCCGCGGGAAGCTGCTTGTGCAGCATGCGCTCATATTGCGCGGTGAGGTCTGGATACTGCGCGCCGTATTTGCTGAACAATTCCTTCCATTGACTGTTTAATTGTTTTCCGCGCTTCCCGATCCCCTCGCGAAAATTTTCGTACACTCCGTCGGGAACCAGAAATTTCGCATCTTCGGGCCAGCCGTAAAAGCGCTTTGTCAGTTTCACCTCTTCTTCGCCGAGCGCCTCGCCGTGTGCTTCTTTGGTGTCCTGGCGATGTGGCGAACCATAGCCGATGTGGCTGTCGACGATGATCAGCTTCGGGCGGTCTTTGACAATCAGCGCGTGCCGGTAAGCGTCGGCAAGCGCGACCAGATCGTTGGCGTCGTGGACGTGGGTGACGTCCCAGCCATAGGCCGCGAACCGAGCGGCGACGTTTTCGTCGTAGGCGAGGTCGGTATCGCCTTCGATCGTGATGTGGTTGTTGTCGTAGATCCAGCAGAGGTTGGAAAGTCTGAGGTGGCCGGCGATGGAGGCGGCCTCGGAGGAAATGCCCTCCATCATGTCACCGTCACCACAGAATGTCCAAACGTTGTAGTTGAATAAATCAAATCCAGGACGATTGAAGTGAGTCGCAAGCCAGCGCTCCGCGATTGCCATACCCACGCTGTTCGCGACGCCTTGGCCCAGCGGTCCTGTGGTCGTTTCGACTCCTGTCGTCAAGCCGTATTCGGGATGGCCCGGTGTTTTGCTGCCGAGTTGCCGAAACGCTTTGAGATCGTCGAGCGACAGCGCTGGGCTCGAAAGAATTTTGTCGTCGGCGTTGGCTTCTCGTATCTCAGTCAGATGAATCAGCGAGTACAGCAGCATCGAGGCGTGTCCGTTCGAGAGGACGAAACGGTCGCGATTCGGCCAGATCGGATCTTGCGGGTCATAGCGTAGGAACTGCTGCCACAGGCAATAGGCAACGGGCGCCAATGCCATCGGGGTTCCGGGATGGCCGGAATTGGCTTTCTGGACTGCGTCCATCGAAAGTGTGCGAATCGTATTAATACACAGCTGATCGAGTTGTGTACCGGTGGCTACAGATTGGTCACTCACAGCCATTCCATGCTCTCCCCTCGGCAATCGCCTTGCGCTGCGGTATTTACCCCCGTTAGATGAAACCGGCCGCAAATGGTTACACGAGTATAGACCCAAGTTTACATCGTCATGAAGAATTGCGGGACGCGGCAACCGGGCAGATTTTGTATGGCAAAGTGGGCGCTTACTGGCTGCGGGTAACTCAGGCCGTCGCTGCAGTAGAACCTCAGGTGAGGAAAATTCTGTCTTTGCTGACCCTGTGCTGCAGGGTCGCTGCTAGCTGATCGACATCTACCGCGGCAAGGTTCATGATGCCGCCCTCAAAGATGGGCATGTGATTTGTCCCCACCGCATCTCGTCGCACTTGGATCAGGAGAGCCTGCAACGCATGGGGATCGTATTTCTGCGGGGTCATCCGGATCAGTTCCTGCAGCGCGGCGCCAATGGAAAGGCGCTGGCGATAGGGACGCTCGCTTGTCATGGCGTCGAAAGTGTCCGCCAGAGCGACAATACGAACTGCTTGCGACATCTCCTCTGTCCTTAAACCATCGGGATAGCCTGAACCGTCGCCGCGTTCATGATGCCAGCGCACAATTTCAGGAATCTGCGGCCAGGGGAATTGCACTTGGCTGACGATCTGATGTCCGACGACAGTGTGGTCCCGCATCTCCCGCGACTCCTGAGCGTCGAGTTTCGAAGGCTTTTCGAACAATCTCTTGTCGACGGCAACCTTTCCGATGTCGTGGAGATAACCCGCCGATCGCAGGGAGGCTACTTCGGTGGGGTCCATTCCCAGAGCCTCGCCGATTGCTTGAGAGTAGCGACCTACTCGCAGCGAGTGCCCGTGGATGTTGACGTGTTTGACGTCGATGGCGGCTGCGAAGGCCTCCAAGGCGTTGTCATAGAAGCCGTGCAGAGACGCCAGCAACCTCAGATTTTCGGATACGCGCTGCGCCAGTGTTTGGCCCAGTGTGTGGTTCTGAATGGCCAACGCGACATAGTGACTGAGCATTTCGAAAGCGTCCAACGCATCTTCTTCGTAGAGCGCGTCCCCCTCGCGTCGGCCGAGGGCAATCACGCCGGCAAGTTTTCCGCGCACCCGGAGCGCACAGACGCATTTGAATAGCTCGGGTGCAACATTGCCGTTAGAACTAAGAAAGACATCGTAAGTGGAGCTATCGAGCAGGACCGGTCCCGTCGCGGCGGTCAAAGTGTGCACGTGACGGGGGTGAAGAGGGATCAAAGACGGGTCGGGTAAAAGCGCAAACCCCTGAGAATCGACCGAGGTGAGCAGGGAGGGGCGCTCGCTGAAGGAGAAAAGCACGGCCTCCCGAGCGCCGGCTGCTTCCATCACGGCGGACAGCATAGCGCGAGCGGTCTGGCGGAAGTCGCGGTCCGCCGTAAGTTCGGGCCCCAAATCCGCCAACGCTTCGACTGTTCGTAAGAGTCTCTTAAGGTTGGTTCCCTGCAATCCTCTTGCGGAGGGCGTGCGAGAAACCAGAGCGTATCCAGCGTAGCATCGCCCAGACAATGCGATTATTGGTTAGTTTGGTGCGAGCGAGAGTGGCACGGTATGGATAAATAATTGCATACTTGAGTGCTCGGGTCGCTTGGCGATTGAACTTCCCATTCTGCGGTTCATCCCCTAAGGGACTAAGCTGTCTTGACATGCGCGACGCACTTGGCTCATACTTCCGCCAAATTGCCCGCGCCGCTTGCGTTTTGAAGGATTGTCCGGCAAATTACCGACAGACTGAAGCAAACGAGAAAAATCTTGGTCGTTCCTCCATTCAAGTCGTTACGCACCGGGAGAATACTCGGCGATCTGGATCGTGACTCCTCAGCCGATATTTCCTCGACAGGGGCCGGCGGTCCAAGTGAGAGCGCGGTTCTCGCTTCCTTGAAAGATTTGGTTGCCGCCGGCGACCAACGTTTAGAACCGATTCTGAAAACCATCACTGATAACGCCCGGCAACTAACGGGCGCTTCCGGAGCGGCGCTCGCCATGTGGAAAGAGGGCGCCATGGTTTGTCGCGCACGCAGCGGTGATCCCGCGCCTCCTCTTGGTGCGCAATTGAGCGCCGCAACTGGAATTTCGGGAGAGTGTCTGCGCACCGGAAAGGTGCAGACTTGCGCGGACGCGGAGAATGATCCGCTGGTTGATCTGGATGTGTGCCGCAGCCTTGGATTGCGATCGATTGCCGTGCTGCCAATTTTGGGATGGCGTGGGATCAACGGTGTTATCGAGGTTTTTTCCCCGGAAACCGCCGCATTTAGTGAGAAGCACATCGAGCTTTTGCAACAGCTCGCCGCGCTCGCGGAACGTGCCCGCGCCTCGCAGCCGCACGGTGCGTCCGCCGCCGTGTCCAAGACGCAGTCTGAAAGTGAGAAAACGCAACCCTCGGGTTTGCTTCCGGCTTCCGATAGAGTCGGCGATGTGGCCTTCGCGTTCGTCGACAATCGATCGCGTCCATTCGTCAAGGCCGCCATCGCAGTTGGAGCACTCGCTTTGCTCGCGCTAGTCGTTTGGCTGGGCTGGCGCGGTCCGAACGATATGGATGGCAAAGCGCATGCCGCGGCTCCGGCCCCAGCCGTCGCGCCCGTCGACAGCACACCCCCAAACGCTGCCACAGCGGAGTCTTTCACCGCTCACCCCCCCGACAATGACCCGGTTTGGCGACCCAATCCTGGTGGTGAGATCTTGTTTCCTTCCTCGGCTAAACCATCCGCTGGATCTCCCGTGAAGCTCGCCTCGAGCGTAGATCCGATTCCGGGCGCCGTTCCACCTAAGAAGGCGGCGCGCCCGACGCCATTGCTCTCCGATCTGGTCGATACGCTGGCGAAGCCGCGCGCGGTTCCTGCAGCGCAAGGGGGATCCGGCGAGCCGTCGTCGGCTGAAACAGCGGTGTCTGAACCGCCGTTAATCGCTCAGGCTTCTTCGGGCGGGGCCGAACTAAACGGAGTGCTGGTCGCAAAAGCCTCGTTACCAAGTCTCAACCTGCCCGCGTCGAAAGGCGTTTCTGGCGGCCAACTTGTGCGCCGGATACCGCCCGTTTATCCCCAACAAGCCCGCCTGTTGGGGGTGGAGGGCACAGTCGTCCTTTCCGCTACGGTCAGGGAGGATGGAACGATTGGTGGATTGAAGGTCGTCGAAGGGCCAGCCGCCCTTGCTCAATCCGCCTTAGACGCCGTGAAGCACTGGCGCTATCAGCCTTATCGGTTGGATGGAAAAGCGGTCAAGAACGAGATCCAGGTCAAAATAGATTTCAAACTTCCGAGCCATTGAAACGGCGGAGATTGAGTCATCGAACGATTGAGTTATTGGAGGTACTTCTTCCCGTAGATCTCTCCGCTCAAATGTGCCAGTCAGTGCGTGCCGCAAGCTCCAATTTTCTCATTCCCTACACACCGACCGGGAACGGTTTCGTGTGGGTTTCCGACCCTACCGAAAGTCCGGCAAAGCGGCCTTGCAGAAGCGACATGAGGCCAGTGCACCAATAACCGACGACAAAGAGCAGTAAGAACGGAATCGTGAAGTAGTTTTCGTTGTCGATCGCGTAGAAGATCGCCAACGCAAAATATGTTCCGATCAGCAGTTCAATCCAGGGAACCCATCCCAGGCGTTTGCGATACTTGGCGCCCAAAACCTTGTCCTTCTTCGACTCGACACGATATTTAGGGGTACGAGCGAACGCCGTTTGCTTCCCGACCAGCGCCTCAAGAACAGCAATCGTATTCGTGATGGTGAGTCCGATTCCGAGAGACATTAACAGTGGTAGATAGAGCAGCGCTCGTGGCCAGCTCTTGGGAAACAATTCCTTTTGCGAAACAAGGTAGAAACTCGAAATTGAAAATGTGGACGCCATGAAGAGAGGCAGATCGATATAGAGCATCTGAAACCATCCCTGATAAAAGCGGATGATCATGGCAGGCATCAGCAAAACTGAGAGCACGATCATCAGGGGGTAGCTGAGATTCGCGGTCAGGTGGTACCAGGCTTCGATTTTGATCGACCGCGGGACGTCACTCTTTAGCACGCGGGGAAGTATCTTCTTCGAAACTTGGATCAAGCCCTTCGCCCAGCGCGCCTGCTGGGTCTTGAATGCGGTCATCTCTACGGGCAACTCGGCGGGGCACTCGACATCCTGCAAATAGATGAATTTCCAACCCTTGAGTTGTGCGCGATAGGAGAGGTCGGTATCTTCGGTGAGCGTGTCGTGCTCCCATCCGCCGGCTTCTTCGATGGACCGTCGCCGCCACATCCCAGCCGTTCCGTTGAAGTTAAAGAATGCGCCGCTGCGCGAGCGTCCCGAATGTTCCAGGACAAAGTGGCCATCGAGCAGAATGGCTTCGACTTCGGTCAAAAACGAATAATGGCGGTTGATGTGCGTCCAGCGCGTTTGCACCATACCGATTCGAGGATCGGTGAAGTGATGGATGCACTTCATCAGGAAATCGGCGGGCGGAACAAAATCAGCATCAAAGATAGCGACGAATTCGCCTTTCGCCGTTTTCAAACCCTCCGCTAGCGCGCCAGCCTTGAACCCTTCGCGATTGTTTCTATGAAGATATGAGACGGGATGTCCCAAAGCGGCATAGCGCTCGACCAGAAGACGCGCGACCTCAATCGTTTCGTCGGTCGAATCGTCGAGCAACTGAATGTCGAGCTTGTCTTTTGGGTAATTTAGCCGGCAAACCGAGTCAAGCAGGCGATCCACGACGTACTGCTCGTTAAAGATCGGCAACTGCACGGTTACACGCGGCAGGTCATCATCGCTGAACACTGCCGGTGGCTCGGTCGTCTTCCTGTCTTTATGTTTGTAATAGAGATAGACCATCCAGTAGCGATGAGCGCCATATCCCGCCAGAATGACCAGAACGATGAAATAGGGAATCAGCAGCCCAAGGTCGAAAGCGTTAACTTGGTACAGCCCTTGAAATGTCTTGTCGAGGAAATGCTGTCTTACGTAAGCTCCCCACCCTTTCGTGGCGAGGATCAGGGATACCGCCAACGGGGAAGAAGTGAGGGTCAAATGCATGTACTCAGTGGGGCCATCCAAAAAAAATCGCGGCAGCCCAGACATTGTACCTGAGCGGGACACGAGCTTTCAGCGACGCTCGCTACCGTGTGTTCTTACCGCCAATCGCCAGTACCACTAAGCTTGAGCTCCAATTTCTGATCGGAACCTTCGTCGATTCTTACTGGTAATCCGTTCGCTTCCTGCGATTTCAGAAAATCGGGATCGCGCCATTCGCTCTCCTCGACGTCTTGCCAGGCATAGACCGTGTAACTCCCGGGCGACAAACCTCGAATTGTGAAGGCTCCGTGTTGGTCGGTCGATCCCGAGCCAAAACGATCGGGGATCTTTCGGTATTTCTCTTCTGGCACGGCCACGACGGTCGCGTTGGCGACCAGGTGATTGTTGTCGACATCTTTCTCTTTTTCGATGACCGTGCCTTCGATCGTCCCGCCCTTGGTGCTCACGACCAGATCCAGCGCTGCGGGACCGCTCGCGCTGAAACCCGCGGAGACATCTCGTTCCCCGAGCGTCACCGATTTGAGAAAGAAATTATTTTGCCCGTTTCCCCCGAACAGTTGCACGATGTAGTTGCCGGGATTTACGTTCTTCCAGGAGAAGTTGCCCTGCCGGTCGACGGGCGTGTTCGTCCCAAAAAAGTCTGGCGACATGAAGAAGCCAGGATCCTCTGGCAACTCCGATTGACGAAGATTCGCCGAGTACTGGGTCGAGTCTCCGGCAGAACCCTCGATGCGAAGATGACCCGAGAGAGTGAAAGAAGGTTGGGGCGTCATCTTTAGGCCGTCGATGTCAGCGGCAACAACACTGATGTCTTGACGCGCTGTCAAGGACTGCGCCTCGGTGCCGGACGTGGCTTTAAGTACGTAGGATCCCGGCCCAACTCCACGTATCTCGAATTGGCCATCCGCTTCCACGTCGGTGGCTCGGATTGCATCGCCCGACTTCGAGATCAGTTCTACATTCGCCTTGAGTCCGGCGGGGATGCCGGCAACGATGCCTCGTACTCGATAAGTGCGCGCCGGTGCCAGCGTCAAGCTGATCGGCATTTCGTCGCCCGCTCGCAGCGCTACCGTCGATGCTTGCATGGCATCATAGGTTCCCGGATAGTAGGTCGTGAGATAACGAGTTTCGGGTTGCGCGGCGGTCGGACTGTCGCCATCGGCTTTGCTACCAGTCGCGCTTGCCGCGACCTTGGCGCGTTGCGATTCATAATCGCGGAGATCGGGTGCGGGAATGGCTACGATCCGATACTGGCCCGGAAAAAGTCCGGAAAGACGGTATTCGCCCAGATCGTTCGTTCCCGAGGACGCGGCGCCTTCCCATCCGGCTTTTCCCGCTTTCTTCCTCTGCGCCATCACCCGAACTTCAGACAGAGGATCCCCATCTTCGTCCGTAATACGGCCGCTAACGACGGCCGTCGGTAGCATTCGGAAGAGCAGGTCCTGCATCGACTGCCCGGCCTCTACGGTCAGCACATTGACAGCCTTCAGGCCACGATCGTTTACCTCCACATAGCCGGCGCGCTCGAAAAACATTCTGTATCGCCCCGGGATGATATTCTCAATCTTAAAATGCCCGTCGGCGTCCGTCGAAGTTGTGTAGTTCCCGCCGCCGTTTTGATCTTCCGCAATGCATTGGATTATTACTTTCTTGAGGGGTTCGCTGCCCGGTTCCTTGATTACGGTTCCTGCGATGGAGGTGCCGCTCGCGGAAGAACTTTGTCCAATCGCCTGCATAGCAACGCCGATGAGCAGCAGTCTGAGCGCGAGGGATAAGGCGAATGAGTGCGTCATGAAGGTTGGCCTAGAGCGGCTCGATGCGGTAAAGAAGACTCCAGTTTGCACGGTTCCGGTTACGCTCGGACGGAAACGACTATTCGGTTTTGCTGCGTTGGAGAGCCCTGGACGCCGTCCCTGCCCATCAGTTTTAATTCAGAAAATATTTCCGGTATAAAGTATCCCGCTGTGCTGGACGGAAGCCCGCGTCCCTTATAATCCGCCTGAGTTCTTCTTCGCTTGTGCAGTTGGTCACGCCGGCCGCTCGCACAACATTTTCTTCGAGCATCACCGAGCCGACGTCATTGCCTCCGAACCGCAAGCCCATTTGGCAGACTTTCAATCCCTGTGTCACCCAGCTGGATTGCACATTCAGAAAATTAGAAAGGTAGAGCCGCGAAATGGCCAGAACTTTCAAATACTCAACCGCGGTAGCTTCATCCCAGCGGCGTCCGCCGAGCGCTGTGTGCGCGGGTTGAAAACTCCACGGGATGAACGCGGTGAAGCCTCCCGTTTCCTGCTGTAAATCGTACAAAACCTGAAAATGATTGATGCGGTGTTCGATTGATTCGCCGACACCGAACATCATGGTCGCGGTGGTGCGCATACCAAGCTGGTGGGCAGTGCGATGAACCTCAAGCCAATCGGCGGTCAGGCATTTCAGGCGCGCGATCTTGTAGCGAACTTCATCGGCAAGAATTTCAGCGCCTCCGCCGGGGATGGAATCGAGGCCGGCGTCCCGCAGACGCGCGATCGTGTCGCGGAGATTCAGATTGCTATATTCAGCAATCGCGAGAATCTCGGAAGCAGAGTAGCAGTGCAGGTGCACTTGCGGGAAGCGCTGCTTAATGCCGCTCAGCATCTTTTCATGCCAGTCAATCTTGAGGTCAGGATGCAGCCCGCCCTGCATCAGAACGCCTGTCCCGCCGAGTTCCACAGTCTCGCGAATTTTTTCGTAGATGGTGTCGAAGTCGAGAATGTAGCCTTCCTTTGAAGCCGGTCCTTTTAAGGGACGGTAAAACGCGCAAAACGTGCAGTATTCCGTGCAAAAGTTCGTGTAATTAATGTTCCGGTCGATGATATAGGTGACGGTACCTTCGGGATGGAGTTTCCGGCGGACGGCGTCCGCTTCCATGCCAATTCCGATCAGATCGTCGGACCGAAACATCTCCAGCGCCTGTTGTTTAGTCAGGGACATCTTGGTTCACCCCACGGTAATCGCTATTTTAACCGGTCAATGGCGCTGATGCGAACTTGATTCGTTTCGGAACGTTGAGGGTCAGTCATCCTTATACCTGCGCCCGTTACTGCTTTTCTCGTTTTGGCAGTTCCGCGGGCTGATCGGTTTTGGACGGCGAGGGTAGCTCGGGCTTCCAGGTCGGGGCGTTAGCGGGCGCGGCGGGATTCATGCCGAAATCCCACACATAGAGATTCATCCCGTCTTTGCCGAGCATTTCGGTGAGCGCGTATTCTCCCGTGGCGAGCGGTTCGGTGGGAGTGAGTTTGATCCAGCCGCCGGTCATCGCAGTCACCGTCGCGCTGACGAAACGTTCGTCGGTTTTCGTCTTTCCCGTCACCGCGATCTTGAGAACTCCAGCTACCCGTTTTCCGTTCTTAACCTCGATGCGGATGATCTTGTAGCGCTCGGTAGCTGGCAGCGGAGGAGGATCTCCCGCGGCTGGCACAGTTCCGGTCGCGCCGTCATTGGAGTCAATGTTGACGTACAACGAGGGCGTGGCACTGTGCGACTGAACTTTGGCATGCGGGCCAGGAAGTTCGATGGCTTGTTTTGAGCCCGCCACCGGATTGATTGCCGTGCGCAGAATGTTCGTTCTTGTATTCTGGTCAATATCGGCGCCGGATTGTTGTAGTTCTGCTAATTGCGGCTGATTCTCGTAGGTATCGAGAAGAAAGATGCCGGTCTCGTCAGGCAGCCGCAGACCGGGCGCAACCTCGGGCGCACGGGCCAGTTCGGCCTTTCGTTCGGAGTCAATTTCTTTGTCGAGCGCAGCCGCTTCGGGAGCGAGCTTACCCCCTTGGCGCCCTTGCTCGAACTTGTCCGTAGCGTCCCAGTCAATCAGCGTGTTTGGGACTTCCTCCCACTCGCCCCGTTCGGCGCTGAAGTAACGTACCCGGTCGCCGTGGAATTCGTACTTGGTTACGGATTGATACGTGCCATCTTTGAGGATGAGTCGTCGAGCTTGGCCGGGAGCGGGCACCTGCACCTCAGGCGCCTGGGCTTGAGAAAACTGGGCTAAGCATGAGCAGATCAATACGGCGGCAAATGCTGCGAGAATTGCGGGCGTGCCGGTCGTCTTTCCGATCGTCTTGTTGAGCAACGATTTCATGCCGACGAACATTGTCGATCTTTCCTGTGCATCCGGATAGGTTAGATGCCAAAGAAGTGGTGGGATCAAATTACAAATTTAGAGATTACAAAATTACAAATTCCTTCTATCCCGTGTTGTGCAAGCCGGCGGCGATGCCGTTCATAGTTGCTCCGATGGCATATTGGAGAGAGGCATCGACCGATGTTCGGTCGCTGAAGGCTCGCTTGCGACGCAGAAGGTCGACTTGAACGAGGCTGAGGGGATCGACGTACGGGTTACGCAGTCGCACTGATCGAAACAGAACCGGATTTGCTTCGAGTAGCTCGCGTTGCCCGGTGACGCTGAGGATGACGCTACGAGTTCGTTCAAACTCCTGTCGAAGCATTTCGAAGACACGGTCTCGGAGCACTTCGCTTGTCACTAGATCCGCATACATTCGGGCAATCGCGAAATCGGCTTTCGCCATCGCGATTTCTACGCTGCGAATCAAACTCGCGAAGAGTGGAAAGCCGTGCATCATTTCTCGTAGAAGCTGGGCATGCCCGGCGCCCACGGCCGCGAAGCGTTCGAGTGCATGTCCAACTCCAAACCAGGCTGGAACGGCGTGGCGACTTTGCATCCAGCCAAAAACCCAGGGGATGGCGCGCAGGTCTTCGAGGCTGCGACTCGAATTGCGGCGCGCGGGGCGCGAGCCGATTCGGGCGTGCTCCAATTCGTTGACTGGAGTCGCCTGCTCGAAATATTCGAGCACGTCTGGATTTTCAGCGATGTGCTCGCGGTAGAAGGCGAAAGCATCGGCCGACATCGACTCCATTGCTTCGTCCCAGCGCAGCTTGGCTTCAGGAGCGGCTTTCGAGGGCATGGTGATGGCTTCGAGGCAGGCCGCAATCATGATTTCCAGATTCCACTCAGCAAGCACAGGATCGGCATACTTCCAGCTCAGAACTTCCCCTTGCTCGGTAATGCGAATGTCACCGGAAAAATCGCCAGCCGGTTGAGCGAGAATGGCGGCGTGCGTGGGACCTCCGCCGCGGCCGACTGTGCCCCCGCGTCCGTGAAATAGGCGCAAATGGACATTGCAGTCGCGCGCGGCCTCGTGCAGCAGATGCTGCGCCTTGTGGAGCTCCCATGTACTGGTTAGCATGCCCCCGTCTTTGTTGGAGTCTGAGTAACCGAGCATGACTTCGTGCGCCCGCCCCCACGAGTTGAGAAGCGATTGGTACTCGGGTGCCTTCCACACGCGACGCATGATTGCCGGAGAGGTGCGCAAAGCCTCGATTGATTCGAAAAGAGGCACGGGCACCAGCCCGGGATCACCGTTGTTCGCTATCGCCGAGACGCCGCCCAGAGCAGCCAGACGAATGACGGCAAAAATGTCATCTTCAGACTGCGTGTTGCTGATGACGAAATTGCGAATAGTCTTTGGCGAGTGCGTCTTTTTCGATTCGGCAATCGCGCGAAAGGTTTCGAGAAGTTCGACCGATTGGCCGGACAGGCGCGGGGGGAACTGCGCGGCCGGCGATGAGGAATCGACCGCGGATTCGAGTTGCCGCAGTGCCTCCGACTGCACCCGAGCATTTTGCCGAATGTCGAGTGCATGCAGGTGGAAGCCGAAAGTTCGTACCTTACTTACGAGCTGCGAAACGGATTCCGCCAGCCGCTTGCCTCGGTTTTCGCAGAGACTTTCACGTACGATGCCAAGGTCTGCTTCAAATTGCGACGAAGATTCGTAGGCGTGAGTGTGTTCGGACGAATCGCGGCTGAAACGCAGCCGCGCGATTAGAAATTCGAGAAAATGGCGGTAGAGTTCCGCCTCGGTAATTTGCTTCCAGCGGGAGTGCTCGCCCCCCAGCTTTTCTTCATAATCGCGTACCCGCTGCCCCAGAGCATTTGACACTCCGATGCGGCGGGTCGACATGCTGAGCTGCCCGATCAGGCGGATGGTCTCGGCGATGTAGTGGTCGACGATCACGTGACGCGCCATCACTAGCGCCTCTCGCGTGCAGGCGGCGGTGACGAAGGGATTGCCGTCACGGTCGCCACCAATCCACGACCCAAACGACAGCACCTCCGGAACTTTGCATTCCGCGCCATATACGCCGCGCAAAGATTCTTCCAGCTCCGCGAAGAGGCGCGGCAGAGTCTCGAACAGCACCATGGGGAAGTAGTCGAGCCCCATGTGAATCTCATCGCGGACAGTTGGCTTGTTGAGTCGAACCTCGTCAGTCTGCCAGAGCGCGGTTATCTCAGCCAGAATTAGCGATTCGTATTCGCGAGCATCAGAATCGGAAAGCGGCAACTGGTCGAGGCGTTCCAGATATCCGGCGATGCGGCGCCGCTTCAAGCGTATGGTGTGGCGCGTAATCTCCGTTGGATGTGCGGTGAAGACAGGCGTAACTTTCACCTTGGCCAACGATTCGAACATGGCTTCCGGCGAAATCCCCGCCGCCTTCATGCGGGTCAGAGTGCCGCGGAACGAACCATCCACGGCAGTCTTGCCCGTCAGCATGTGGGTTGCGCGCCGCCGGCGCTTGCGATGGTTGGTCTCCGCCAGGTTTGTCAGCTCGAAATAAATGGCGAATGCCTTTGTCACGCGATACGCATCTTCTATTGACAGCCCACTGATGATCTCCCGCGCGCGCGTCATCAGGCTGTGATCGACATCAGATGCGTTCCCAGAGGACGGGCGCTCGCGATGCTGAATCAGCAGTCGCCGCAACTGCTCGACTATATTTAGAAACGCCTCGCCCTCCTGCTCAACTAGCACGCGCCCCAGCAGGATGCCGAGAGAGCGCACGTCGCGGCGCAGCGGAAGTTCTTTTGCGGGATCGGAAGTGTCGGCCGTTAATTCGGCGAGACGCGTGGCCTGAGGGCCATCACCCCAAAGAGGACTGTCGGGCATGGGATATTCTAGCGGAAGAGAGTAATAGTGCGGTCAGCAAGTGCACGAAATGTCCCCGAGTTGGCGGGAGAAGTTGGGTGCGAACTAATCGCTGAAAAACTGATCTCTACCAACTGTTTTTTCCACATTCCCTTCCGGAAAAAGTTCTGCCATAATTGATTGTGCACCCCAGCCCGCACAATTTTCCAAAACAATTTAAAGCGAGGAAGCGATGTCGGCCAAGTACATCTTTGTAACCGGCGGTGTGGTGTCTTCATTGGGCAAAGGACTGGCGGCGGCTTCCATCGGATGCCTGCTCGAAAGCCGCGGTCTCAAGGTCAACCTGATGAAGTTCGATCCCTATCTGAACGTGGATCCGGGGACGATGTCGCCCTTTCAGCATGGCGAAGTTTTCGTCACCGACGACGGCGCCGAAACCGATCTCGATCTCGGTCACTACGAGCGCTTCACCCACGCCAAACTTTCTCGGGATAACAACTGGACGACAGGGCGATTGTACGAGCAGATCATCGCCAAAGAACGGAGGGGCGATTATTTGGGCAAAACGGTGCAGGTGATTCCCCATGTCACCAACGAAATTAAGGCGGCGGCGAAGAAAGTTGCGCAGGATGTAGACGTGGCGCTGATTGAAATCGGCGGCACGGTCGGCGACATCGAGTCGCTGCCGTTCATCGAGGCGATCCGCCAGATGCGGCAGGAGTTGGGGCGCGACAATACTCTATTCGTCCACGTGACGCTGGTGCCATTCATTGCAGCGGCTCAGGAATTGAAAACCAAGCCCACGCAGCACTCGGTGAAAGAATTGCTCAGCGTTGGAATTCAGCCGGATATCCTCCTGTGCCGCACCGACCGGTTCCTTTCGAAAGACATCAAATCGAAGATCGCCTTGTTCTGCAACGTCGAAGAAGAAGCTGTAATTACGGCGAAAGATGTGGCATCGATCTACGAAGTGCCGGTCGTCTTCGCTCATGAGGAAGTTGATACTTTAGTTTTGCGACGTCTGAAACTGGAGGCGAAAGATCGCGATCTTTCCAAGTGGAACGATCTCGTGCACCGGGTCTACAACCCAAAAGATGTGGTCCGGATCGGCATCGTCGGCAAGTACGTGGAGTACGAAGATTCCTATAAATCGCTTAAGGAAGCGCTGGTCCACGGCGCGCTGTCGCACAATCTGAAGCTGGAAGTGAGTTGGATCGAAGCGGAAGGGCTGGAGTCGGCCGACAAGAACGACAAGAGTTTCGAAGCACAATTAGAGGAGTACGACGGCCTGCTGGTGCCGGGAGGATTCGGCAAGCGTGGCATCGAAGGGATGTTGCGGGCAATCCAGTACGCCCGCGAGAAGCATGTGCCCTATTTCGGAATCTGTCTCGGAATGCAGACCGCTTGTATCGAATATGCTCGCAATGTCTGCGGCTTGGCGAATGCCAACTCGAGCGAGTTTGATCAGGCGACTCCGCACCGCGTGATCTATAAACTCCGCGAACTGCGGGGTGTGGAAGAACTCGGTGGCACCATGCGTTTGGGCGCCTGGCCGTGCAAGATAGAGCCCGGTACGCTCGCCTACAAGGTTTATGGACAGTCCGAAATCAGCGAACGCCACCGGCATCGTTACGAATTCAACCGCGAATATGAAGAACCGATGGTTGCAGCTGGTTTGCGTATCTCCGGTTCGACCCCCGACGGTACCTATGTCGAGATGGTTGAAATTCCCGGGCATCCGTTCTTCATCGGATGTCAATTCCATCCCGAATTCAAATCGAAGCCCCTCGAGCCTCATCCGCTGTTTAAGGCGTTCACCGGAGCCGCTTACGAGTATGGTCAAAGTAAGAAAGAACAGCGGGGCGCTGCCGAAGTTGAAATGTTTCTGCGGCCCGAAAAAGTAGGATTGCGGTAGAACATCTAGGACCCAGCCACGAGAATGCGACGAAAATCGCCGCGGTGACGTCAAACACCTTGACCCTGTCATTTCAAATCGATAACGTTCGCGTTGGTTCCGGAGGCCTGTTTCTCATTGCCGGGCCTTGTGTCATTGAGAGTGAAGAACATGCGCTGCGCATGGCCGAGATCATCAAGGGCGTGGTGCGCTCCTTGAACTTCCCGTTCATCTTCAAAGCCTCGTATGACAAGGCGAACCGCACGTCGATCCGCAGCTTTCGCGGACCCGGGATCAAAGAGGGTTTGCGCATCCTCAAGAAGGTCAAAGACGAAGTTCACGTTCCGGTCTTGACCGACGTGCACCAGGTTGCTGATGTGGCCGCGGTCGCTGAAGTCGTGGACGTAATGCAGATCCCAGCGTTTCTCTGTCGCCAAACTGATCTGATTGTAGCGGCGGCACTCAGCGGGCGTCCCGTCAACATCAAAAAAGGCCAGTTCGTTTCGCCCTGGGACATTAAACACGCTGTCGATAAGTGTCGCGATGCTGGAAACAGCCAGGTTTTTGTGACCGAGCGGGGATCGAGTTTCGGCTACAACAATCTCGTCGTCGACATGCGCTCGCTGGCAATTATGCGGAGGTTCGCGCCTGTCGTGTTCGACGCAACCCACTCGGTCCAGTTGCCCTCGTCTTCGCAAGGCGAAGGCGACAAGCCGGCCTCCAGCGGCGGACAGCCGGAATTTATCCCCGTGCTTTCACGCGCGGCGGTCGCGGCCGGTGTCGACGGTGTGTTCATGGAAGTCCATGACAATCCCAAGGAAGCGAAAAGCGACGGCGCCAATGCGCTCGACACACGCAATCTGCGCGCACTTTTGAAAGAACTGCAAGCGGTCAAGAAGGCGCTCGAAGTGGCGCATGCAACCCCGTAACTGGTTTCCCTGAATCTGCTACTATTTTCCGCGTCATCTGAACTCCCTCGCTATGCATTGGTGGGCGTCAATCTTCGGGATCCTTCTCATCTTTGCCATCCTGATGGATGCATTTGAGACTGTGGTTTTACCGCGGCGCATTAAGCGCCATTTCCGTATCGCGGCTTGGTTTTACAGAAATACCTGGGGCTTATGGCTCCGCGTGGGCCGGCGTATTAAGGCGGCGAACCGGCGCGAAGGCTTTCTCGCCTATTACGGACCTCTCTCGCTGATTATCCTGCTGGGCTTCTGGGCGATGGGCTTGATTTTCGGATTCGCCTGTGTGCAATACGGACTGGGCGAGCACGTGTCATTGGGTAACGAATCAATCACATTTGGGAAAGTGCTGTATCTTAGCGGGGAGACTTTTTTCACCCTGGGTTACGGCGATATCACTCCCAACAACGCGGCCGCCCGTGCTCTCTCTGTTTTGGAAGCAGGCATGGGATTCGCGTTCCTGGGAGTTGTTGTCGGATACTTGCCGGTTATTTATAACTCCTTTGCGACCCGCGAAATTGAAATCGCTCTGCTCGATGCTCGTGCCGGATCGCCTCCGAGCGCAGCAGAATTTCTAGGTCGGCTCGGGTGTTGTCCCGAGCAAACGGTGCTGGACGAGATCTTTCGTGATTGGGAACGCTGGTGCGCGGACCTGCTCTCGAGTCACATCTCTTACCCGGTGCTCGTTTTCTTTCGATCGCAGCACCCCAATCAATCATGGTTGAGTGCCGTTACGGCGATGCTCGATGTTACGTCTCTGATCATTACCGGTGTCGATGGCATCCATCCCGACCAGGCAAAACTCACCTTCGCGATGGCCCGTCACGCTGTGGTCGATCTGGCGCAGACCGCGAGGGCGGAATACAGTCCGCACGATCCGGAACGTCTGACCGAGGAAGGGATGACGCGTCTTCGCACGGATCTTATCGCACACGGTGTGAATCTGAGCAGTCAAAACGAGGGAGCCGACGAACGCCTGGCTGAATTGAGAATTTTGTACGAGCCCTATATATACGCTCTTAGTCGCCGCCTGTTGATGACTCTGCCGCCTTGGATTCATGCCGATCCCAAGAAAGATAATTGGAAGAGTGGACCGTGGGATCGAGCCATCCAAGCGCGAGCCTTGGAACATCCGGGGCATCCTATCGATGATCATTTTTGACGGGGCAAAACAGCACCGGAGCGCTTCCTTAGCCTGGACCTTCACTCCGCTCGACTCCGCCTGTTCGTGCTTCAACTTGCAAGTCATACCTTTCGAGATCTCGTTTAACGAAATCAAGTGCCTTAATCAATTCTTCAACCAATTGAGAGAGACGTTCCGGATCCTGTTCTTCGGCTACCAAGGCGCACAGTTTTCTCCAATTTTGTTCTTCATTCGTCATGGCCTTCGTGAAAGCAAGGGAATCGCCAAACGCGAGCTGAAGCTTTCGATGAAGTCCGCCCCGCAAGTGCCACCAGATAATGGAATTCGCCCTCACCCTAAAAAACAAAACAGCGGACTGTACGAAAAATTTGCACGAAAGAATTCTCCAGGTCAAACTGCGTCTCCAGTATTTCCGGTAGATTCGATGGCATTTTCTTTCAGAGTGATATTCCGCAATTCCGGATGATCCATGCATGACTGACTTAGCTCGCATCCCTTCTGCTACCATTTCTTCTTCATGACCCACGTAGGAGAAAATGTTGTACGCATTGAGGCCGAAGCTCTGCGTGTTCTCGCCGACCGCTTGGCTGGTCCTATGGCTTCGGCTTTCGAGCACGCTCTCGAATTGATGCTGGCCGCGCCAGGGCGAGTCGTCGTAACCGGAATGGGAAAGAGCGGGCTCATCGCCCGTAAGATTGCGGCTACGTTGAGTTCAACGGGTTCGCCCGCGCTCTATCTCCATCCGGTGGAGGCATTGCACGGCGATCTGGGCGTGATCATGCACGGCGATGTGGTCGTGGCGCTCTCGGCGAGTGGCGAGACGGAAGAGATTCTCCACTTAGTGGCGACCATCAAGCGGTTGCTGGTGCCGTTGATCAGTCTCACTTGCGATGATCTTGCGGAAACTCCAGCTGCCGGTGGCGCTCGCCCAATGGCCGCTTCCACGCTGGCATCAGCGGCTGATGTGGCGCTCGATTGTTCGGTTTCGAAAGAGGCATGCTCGTTGGGACTGGCTCCAACTGCTTCTACGACGACAATGCTCGCTCTTGGTGATGCCCTCGCCGTCGCGCTTTCCGAGCGACGTGGGTTCAAGGAAGAAGATTTTGCCAATTTGCATCCCGGGGGGAAACTGGGCAAACGGCTGGCCCGAGTGGAAGCGTTGATGCATTCGGGAGAGGCAATCCCGCGCGTACTGGCGCGGACGAAGATGCCAGACGTGATTTATGAAATGTCGCGAAAGAAGTTAGGGATGGCCGCCGTTGTTGAGAGCGATCGCCTACTCGGCGTGATCAGTGACGGTGATCTGCGCCGTCTGTTGGAACAACGAGGCAAGAATGCACTGGACTTGGTTGCGGAAGACTGCATGACGCGGGATCCGAAAACCATCGGAGCGCGTGAGTTTGCCGCGACCGCTTTGGCTCGCATGGAGGAAAAGAAAATTACATCACTGGCGGTGGTGGATGGCGATCGTCTGTTGGGAATTCTGCACCTGCATGATCTGTGGGGAACGGAAATGGTATAGGAAATTCGCCCCACTCTGATTCGCCGTCCAACGGTTCGCGGCCTGTGGTGTCTGCGAGAAAAGCTTAGTGGCAGAAGCGCTGTAGCTTCGGCGGGGGCGGAGTCGGAAATTCGTCAAACTCTCCGTCCCATCCGCTGCATCCACGAGCCGTCACGGCGCGAATCACGACCTGTTCTAAATCTCGAGCCTTCGCTTTTGCCTGCTGGATCTGATCCATTGTCAGGTTACCGCTGCCGTCGAGTTCATTGAGTCCGCCACCTGCGGCGGAGTAACCGGCATCTGCGGCAATGGTGAACCAGACATAGGCGGAAACCCGGTCTTGCGGAACGCCGCGTCCATCTTTCAACGTCTTGGCATAGAAATATTGGGCTTGTGGCAGTCCCTGGTCGGCGGCAATTTTGTAGAGCGCTGGTGCCTTGGTGAAGTCGCGATCGGCCATGAGTCGACCCAGATAGTAGGCGCCGTAGGGATTATTCTGGTCGGCAGCGAGCTTCAACCACTTTCGCGCCGCATCGAGATCGCGCGGTACTGCGCCCCCGACAAAGTAGAGTCGTCCCGCCATCCATCCTGCCAGCGGATCGCCTTGTTGCGCCGCCTTACGGTACAAGTCGACTGCTTGCACAGGGTCGCGCGTCACGAAAGTTCCCGTTTCGTAGTAGTAGCCCAAAGCGATTTGCGCAGGACCGTAGCCGAGGTCTGACGATCGCCGGAAACATTCGATTCCGAGGGTGTCGTTCTCTGAGGGCCCAATGCCCGTAATTGCGTCTACTCCACGATCGTAGAGCGCTTCGGGAGATGTGCTCTGAGCAAGCGCGATCGCACCTGATAGAACGACAATTAAAAACAGAAACATTCGACTCATGAGCGATTTTTCCACGATGGTATTGGACTAAGTATAGGAAACAAGCTGTCCGGTGTGGAGTTACGAAAGTTCTCGTCGCCCGGAGCTGCGCCCTTGATTAATAAGTTTCAGGCGCGTCCCGCGAATTCCCGTGTCTCTGTCGAAACCTTTATGGTTTCCCCTTGTTTAATGAACAGCGGAACCCGGATCTCTATGCCAGTTTCAAGTTTCGCCGACTTGGTAACGCTTCCGCTGGCGGTGTCGCCGCGGGCGCCCGGCTCGGTGTAGGTGACACTCAGCTCCACATGGGGTGGTAGCTGCAACCCGATCGGGTTGCCGTTGTACTTATGCAACTGAATGAGCACTCCTTCCACAATGAAGTCCAGGGCGTCACCGATCATCTCGCGAGAAAGAGTGAGAGTCTCGAAAGTCTCCTGGTCCATGAAATGGAAGCCTTCGCCATCGCCATATAGGTAGGACGCCTCGACCATCTGGAGGTCGGGCTCCTTGAAGCGGTCACTGGCCTTGAATGTCTTGTCGAACACCGCGCGTGTCAGGAGGTTGCGCATCTTCAGGCGAACCAAAGTTTGGCCGCCCCTGGCGGTCGGCGTCGAGACCTCCACTTCCAGGCACACAAACGGCGTGTTCTCGAATTCAAAAAACATCTTGCGCTTTACATCAATCGCGTCAATGAGTGCAGCCATGGTTTTCCTCCGGCAGGGTCCGGAGCGGACGGTCCCACCGCGGTCTGACTTGGTCGTCTGATCTGCTACGCGTAGCGCTGCCCCATGAAATCGGCAATCGCCGCATAGGCAGCCGACAGCGTCTTTTCTTCGGGCAGAAAAACGATGCGAAAGTGTTTTGTACCCGGGCGCTGTCCAAATCCGCATCCGTGGACCACCGTTACATATTTCTGGCGGATGAGTTCGGTAACAAACACATCATCGCTTTCTGGAATGTCGATGCTGGGATACGCGTAGAAAGCTCCACGAGGCGCCACGCAACTGACGCGCGGAGTATCGGTACACCATTTCATCGTCAGATCGCGACGGCTGCGGAGCTTACGCTTGACTTCAACAAGGTGATCCTGGGGTCCTTCGAGAGCCGGTTTAATCGCATACTGCTCGGGATGGTTGGCGCAGAGGCGCGCACGCAAGAGCTTATTCACGCCTTCAAGATAGGGCTTGATAACGGCAGCTTCGCCGCTGGCGATACCCCATCCAATCCGCCATCCGGGCGCGAGGTAGTTCTTGGAGAGTCCTCCAAAGGTAATCATCGGCACGTCGGGCGCTACCGCCGCCATCGCAACATGAGGATCATCATCGATGATGAGTTTGTCGTAGATTTCGTCAGCAAAAATGATCAGGTTATGGCGGCGCGCCAGTTCGGCAACCTCTTCGAGCATCCGGCGCGTGTACACCGAGCCGGTGGGGTTGTTCGGATTGATCAGCACGATGCCGCGCGTCCGAGGATTGATTTTCCTCTTTATGTCTTCGAGATCGGGCTGCCAGCCGTTCGCTTCGTTCAGGTAATACGTGTTCAGTCCAATCTCGAGTTTGGCCAGAATCGCGGAGTAGAGCGGATAGTCCGGGCAAGGCGTGAGCAAGTTGTCGCCTGGGTTGAGTAATGCGGTTAGGCAAATATCGACGGTTTCGCTAACGCCGGAGGTGACGAAGACGTCCTGAACGCTAGTGATCCCTTTGCGGTCCGCCTCGCGTCGAATTGCCTCGATGGCTGGCGCAATTCCGGAAGAACTCGAATATCCATTCTTGCCGTCGCGCATCGCCTGATAGACGGCTTCGATCATGTGGGGAGGGGTATGGAAGTCGAAGTTGAGCGGGTCGCCGATATTCAATGGCAGGATCTTATGTCCTGCGCGCGCGACTTCGTCAGCAATACATGCCAAGTCCCGAATGGCGTAGCGAACGTTTTCCAGACGGGCGGCGGGAGCGATTTCGCGCAGTTGCGTCGTGGGCATATGGGAGTCAGTGGATTCCTTGGCGCGAGAGGCGTTTTATCACGACCCTGGCCAGCAAGCTGAGCATGATCACGGGAATAAAAGAGAAAAGGAACGCTTGGGCCTCCGGAAGCGAGTATCGAGAGATGAGGAAAGTCTCGGCTTCATCCCCGACAACCGCTGCGAAAATGATCAACAGATAGAATCCCCAGCGAGGCATGTCCAACCCGGGCACCTTTTCAGTGAGGTCCGCGGCTACGGCTCGCGTCTGAGCTTTGTCGGGTTCGGTGTTCGCAGGAATCACGGCTTTACTCCGGACGGTCGATCTGTGCTTTCTGCAGAGTGTCAGAGTAGTCGATGTACACGGACTTCCACTCCGTATAGAAGTCGATTGCGCCGATGCCGCCTTCGCGATGTCCATTGCCCGTCGCTTTGGTCCCGCCGAAGGGCAGATGAACTTCGGCACCAATTGTCGGCGCGTTGATATAGGTGATGCCGGCTTCAAGATCGCGCACTGCGGCAAAAGCCTTGTTCACATCCTTGGTGTAGAGCGACGACGAGAGGCCGTATTCGATGTTGTTCGCGATGGCGATAGCATCTTCCAGATCTTCGCAGGGGATGATGGAAACCACCGGCCCGAAGATTTCCTCCTGCGCAATCCGCATCTTGGGATCGACATCGGTAAAAACCGTCGGCTCCAGGAACCAGCCGTGTTGGTATTCGCCTTGGTCGAGCCGGTTTCCGCCGGTGACGAGTTTGGCGCCTTCGTCCTTGCCGATCTCGATGTAGTTCAAGTCAGTCTTGAGTTGATTCTCGTTCACCGCCGGGCCCATCTCGACGGATTCATCCAGACCATTGCCGACTTTTATCTTCTTCGCGCGCGCGACAAAATGCTCGATGAATTGTCTATACACGCCTTTTTGCACGATGATGCGGCTGGTTGCTGTGCAACGCTGGCCGGTCGTGCCGAAAGCGCCCCAGAGTCCGCCTTCAATGGCCAGTTCGAGGTTCGCGTCATCTAGAACGATCATTGGGTTCTTCCCGCCAAGTTCCAGCGAACAGTGTTTGAAACTCTTCGCAGCCGTAACTCCGACGATTCTGCCCACCGCCGACGAGCCGGTAAGAGAGATGGCACGCACCGTGGGATTTTCGGTTAGCGGCGTTCCAACTTCCGTCCCGTATCCCGTGACGACATTGATGACACCTTTTGGAATGCCTGCATCGGTGAGCGCCTGCACCAGATTGAAGGTAGATAGCGGCGTGTCTTGCGCGGGTTTGATGACGCAGGTATTTCCGCAAACGACCGCCGGAAGTAACTTCCAGGAGGAAATCGCCATGGGGAAGTTCCACGGCGTAATCATGCCGCAAACACCAATCGGCTGGCGGACGGCCATCGCAAACTTATTAGGCAATTCCGAGGGCACAGTGGGACCGAACAGACGCCGGCCTTCGCCCGCGTTGTAGTACGCAGCGTCGATCGCCTCCTGGACGTCGCCCCGAGTCTCTTTGATCACCTTGCCCATCTCGCGGGTCATGTCGCGGGCGTACTCCTCTTTGCGCTCGATTAGAAATTCAGCCGCACGAAAAACCATCTCGGCGCGCCGGGGAGCGGGCACCGAACGCCACTTGGCAAAGGCGCGTTTGGCGGCCTCTACGGCCGTGTCCACATCTTCCTTGTTCGAACGCTGGAAGATGGCGACGACCTCTCGTGTATCGGCGGGATTTCGATCTTCGAAAGTCTGGCCACTGGCGGATTCCACCCATTCGCCGTCGATGAAATTCTTGAAAACTTTGGTCTTGGTCGTGCTGCCATCAATTACTGGCTTGGTCATCGTGTCGGTCGCCATATGGACCTCCTGAAAAATTGTCGAACCTCCATGCTAACAACCGTAATGCGGACGGGCAAGGCGAGGGCCCAGCGAACTTCAATTGGCCGGGTTGGTCATACCTGTCGCTGACACTCGGTCCCAGCGGCACCTCCCGTGGTTCGGCAGAACGGGTATGGTCACTTTCGTAACCCTTTCACCCCCTGACCGAAGATCAATCCACACCCAACCAAAGATATGATGGTGACAGCCCGACAGATATTGAGAAATCCAGAATTGTCGTGATGAGGTTGGCACGAGTCCGTGTCGAAAAATAATACTAAGCCGGGAGTCTACGTTGCTTGGAAACAGGTAACGTACCGCAGCGTAATCATGGCGCTGCTGGGCGTACTGCTGATCTTTGGCGTCCTCATGCATGTCGTGTTCCCGAAATTCACGGATTCCACGGTGAAAGCCGCAGGGCAAATTTCCTCGGACTTGCTCGAGAAAGTTGCCGGATTGGCTCCCCCCCTCAAAGGCACGTCCGTTCCGGTGGGGCAGCAAGCGCACTTCACGGCACTCGATGGAACCATCCGGGTACGAAAAGGCAACGGCAATAGCTGGATCAACGCCGATTACAACGTGCCCCTGGAAAAAGGCGACGTAGTACAAACTGGCGCCGAAGGGATGGCTAAGATCGTTTTCAACGATGGCACCAACTACACCGTCAAGCAGGATTCGCTGATCGTCATCGAAGAAAACTCTGCGAACGATCAGCAGCAGACCAACGTATCGGTCGCGGTCACGACCGGTACCGTGGATTTAACGACTGCGACCTACGTTCAAGGTTCGAAATCGCAAGTGATTGTAGCCGGAGCAAAAGCTTCGCTCGCTCCCGACTCCGCGGCGATGGTTCACAACAATCCCAAAGATAACGAGCACGAGATCCTGGTGAAGAAAGGTAGTGGCGACGTCGAGCGTAACGGAGAAGTCGCCCACCTGGCAAGTTGGGAAAAGGTGAGTTTCCAGTCCGAATCGAAAACCATGGCTCGTGCTACCGAGATCGGGCCGCCCACGCCAATTACGCCTGGCAACATGATGCCTGTCTTCATCAATACCGGAGAAAAGTCGAAGGAAGTCGAATTCGCCTGGACGGCCATGCCCAACGCTGCCGGGTACCGTCTTCGCATTTCTCACAATCCCTATTTTTCCTCGTTGCTGCTCGACCGCAAGATGGAAGCGCCGAGCGTGGTTGTCACGGGCTTGCCGGTAGGCGCCTACTATTGGTCGATCGAATCTTATGACGCATCCGGCAAGGAGTCGGTGGAGAGCGAGAAAAATCGTTTCACCATCGTCGTCAAGGCCAAGGAAAAAATCGATCTGTCGCTCGATATGGATCCGCTGATCCAGCACGGGCACGTCATTGAGGTGACGGGCAAGACCGAAGCCGGCGCGCGTGTCATGGTTAATGGCAGGGAAGTGCCGCTCGTCAGCGACGATGGAACATTTCATTACTTCACTCCTCCTTTGCCGAACGGCGAGAACCTGATTACGGTGACCGCCCAGAATTCGAAGGGTGGCGTGAACACGCACCAGGAAAAGGTGGTAATTCAGTAGACCGCCTCGGATCTCCAGTTTTTTTGCACCCGGTGTCGAGATAACAACCGGTCCGGCTGAACGAAGTAGAATATAAAGAAACGTATCATCAAAGAAGCAAGGGGCGACTCAACAGGAAACCGGCCAAGTCCCAGGTTCCAGCGAGACGCAATCCCAGAAGAGAGAAGTTTTGCTATGTCAAACAACGGTTTTCATAACGGATCGTCGCGTTCGCACAATCTCCGCTCGCTTTTCAGCATGTTTTCGAGCGACCTCGCTATTGATCTGGGCACCGCCAACACGCTGGTGTATGCGCGCGGCAAGGGCATCGTGGTCAATGAACCTTCCATCGTTGCGCTGAACAAGAACACCAATGAAGTCGAGGCCGTCGGCAAAGAAGCGAAAGAGATGCTGGGAAGAACCCCCGGCAATATTGTCGCCATCAAGCCCATGAAAGACGGCGTCATCGCCGACTTTAAAGTCACCGAAAAGATGCTGAACTACTTCATCCAAAAGGCCCACAACCGCAAGATGCTGGTGCATCCGCGGATCGTGATCGGCGTGCCTTCTGAAATCACCCAGGTCGAAAAGCGCGCCGTTATGGATTCCGCCTATCGCGCCAAGGCGAGTGAAGTGCATCTCGTCGAACAAGCGATGGTCGCTGCCATTGGCGCTGGCCTGCCCATCACCGAACCGAGTGGCAACATGGTCGTCGACATCGGCGGCGGAACAACCGACATCGCCGTCATCTCCCTCAGCGGCATCGTATATTCCCGCTCCGTGCGCATGGCCGGCAATCAGATGGATGAGGCCATCATGAACTACCTCAAGCGGAAATATAACCTGCTCGTCGGCGAGCGCACCGCCGAGCAGATCAAAATGGAAATCGGCTCCGCCTATCCTCTCGACAAGCCGCTCACCATGGAAATCAAAGGCCGCAACCTGATTGAAGGCGTGCCCAAGACCATCACCGTTGACGACAGCGAAATCCGCGAATCTTTGAGCGAATGTGTTTCGACCATTATGAACGCGATTCGCGTGGCCCTTGAACGTACACCTCCCGAACTCTCCGCCGACATTAGCGATCGCGGTATTGTGCTGACCGGCGGCGGTGCCTTGATCAAAAATCTCGACAAGCGCATCCGCGAAGAAACGGGATTACCGGTCTCCATCGCCGACGATCCACTCTGCAGCGTTGTACTGGGCACCGGCAAGATGCTCTCGGACTTCAAACTGCTGCGCAAGATTTCGATCGAGTAAAATCGCGAGCTAGGACCGGTAAGCGAAAACCAGGTTCCTCACCTCGTTCTGGATCACAAGTTCGATAGGGGGAACGGACTCCGCGCGAATACCACTCTCAGGGACATGGCGACTGAGAACTGACAACTGAGAACTGAGAACCGGTGTTATGGACGTCCTCGGACGCTATCGCAATCTGATCGTGCTGGTGGGAGTGTTATTCGCCCAGATTCTTGGCTTGGCCGTACAGGTCAACGTCAAGCGGACGACCGACAGCGAACCGACCCGATTGATCCGGGTCTGGGCTGTCGGCATGGTTACGCCGTTTGAAAAAGTTTTGGTCTGGACCCAAACTTCCACCTCCAACCTGTGGCACAGTTATTTCTACCTGCGCGGCGTTCGTGCCGAGAACCGCAACCTGAAGGCGCAGATTGAGCGCATGAGCCTCGAGCAGGTGCGAATGAGCCAGGATGCGGACCAGGCGCGGCGTCTGCAGGCCTTGCTCTCCTTCAAAGAACAATTCATCTCGCAAACGATGGCAGCGCAGGTCATCGGCTCCAGCGGCAGCGAGCAATCGCGGTCGATCTTCATCGACAAGGGCGATAAGAACGGAATCAAGACTGACATGGCGGTCATCACGGCCGACGGTGTCGTGGGCAAAGTGTTGCGTGTCTACCGCTCCACCGCGGAAGTGCTCTTGATCAACGATCAGACCAGCGGCGTTGGCGCGATCCTCAATAAGACGCGGTTGCAAGGCATTCTGCGAGGTACTCCGGCTGGTGAAGTCGTTCTGGAAAAAGTGATGAGCGACGAGACCGTGCCTCCCGGAGAACAGGTACTGACTAGCGGTGGCGATGGCATCTTCCCCAAAGGGCTGCTCGTGGGGACGGTGACCAAAATCTCTCCCGGCAGTGAATTGTTTCTTAATATTCACGTTCGTCCCGCGGCCGATCTCAGCAAACTGGAAGAAGTGCTGGTTGTAACCAAGATCGACGAGCGTCAGGCTGAGCCCGATCAGACCGGCGCGGCTCGTGCCGTCGATATACTGGCGGAGCGTCTTCCGGGAGTTCCATCGAAACCGGAAACGGCAGTTGCTGGCGTGGTGCCCGGAACCGGCGCTTTTCCACCAAACACTTCAAACGCCTTACCTATCGCAGGCGCTCCAAAGCCGGCCACGGGAACTTCGAAACCTACGACCGCCGTTTCGCCGCAGGGCTTAGCCAGCGGCACTGTTCCCGGCGCCAGGAAAACGATAACGTCCCCGTCTTCCGCAGCGACTCGGGCGTCGGGTGGTCCGGTGTCGCCTTCGGTCAACTCATCGACTTCAGTCAAATCTTCGGGAACAGCTTCCGGTACGCCGGCCAACGTTTCGCCTTCCAATACCAAGACTGCCATCCCCGCTCCCGCCACGCTGAAAGTTATCCCTAAGCCCGCCAACCCTTCCAGCGAACCGAAAACTCCGCCCACGGTCGAGGAGCGTCCAAACTAACTTGGCCATCACTTACACATCGGGAGAGCAGGTTGAGGTTTATCGCTTCAGCATTCCTGCGACGCTGCTGATTCCGCTGGCGTCGGTGTTCTTACAGGCGTGGCTTCCGCTCCGGTTTCCCTTTTTCTCGATCTTCGATTTACCCCTTCTTGTAACAATCGGATTCGCTACCGCACGGCGAAACCCGCTGGCGGGCCTCGTAACCGGCGGATTGATCGGCATTTTGCAGGATGCCCTCACCTCGCAGCCCATTGGACTCTACGGAATCGCAAAAACAGTTGTCGGTTTCGGTGCATCATCCCTCGGTATCAAGTTGGATGTGGAGAACGTCGGCGCTCGCTTCCTCCTGACGATTTTCTTCTTCGCGATACACGAATTTATCCGCTTCATGATTGCGCGAGGGCTGGTCGGTTCCCACATAGCTTTGAGTTGGCCCCACGAACTTCTGTCTGCCATGGCGAATGCCATTTTGGGTGTCTTCGTATTTATGCTGCTTGATCGAGTGAAACAGCGAACTTAGCCGCTGTTCTCGATGGCGCATAACCTTACCCCAACTGCAAGATCGCATACGCCAACATCGCCGCGGCCAGTGTGGCAAAGAAGTTAACTGCCTGGTTACTGATCAAGCCACGACTTTGTACAGTTGCCCCCAGGAAACTATCGAAGAGCATTCCGAAAAACCCAGCGCTTACAGCTATCCAGATCTGAGAAACAGGGAGCAGTCCGCCCGCCGAAGAAAGCAGTGCAAGCGACATTCCGGAGGCCGCCCCGGCCATACAACCGGGCGCTGTGATTCCACCGTCCGTGCCTGCTGCAACCCTCTGCCAAGTCGTGATCAAACGCGCTTCCGCTCTTCCGGCTTGGCCAATCTCGCTGGCTACGGTGTCGATCGCTGCTTCACACAGGGCGGCTACGGCTGCCACCAGCCACCCGCGATTTCCGGTAGCTCCATAGAAGACCGAGCCGAGCGAAGCCGCTATCAGATTGGCAAGCACTTGCCATGCGCTCCGGCCTTCCCGCCGTTCGGCGACCCCGAGGGCGACTTTTCGAGAACGCCCCAAACGCGTGGAGACCCACGTCATCACAAAAAGCGCAACTAAGGCCACAAAGCCGGCTGGACCCGCTCCGACAAAAAGAAGCAAACAAACCAGGCCTCCCGCTACAGCACCTGACGAATTGACCCCCCGCAAAACGCGAGCGAGAGCCGCGAAACCTAACGTCACTGCCGCCGCGACCGCGAATCGCTCCGGCGACGATGCCCAGAAATGTGTGGGCCATGGGATCATTTTCGATGCCAGTTACAGAATGTCACGTTTCAGCAGATTTTCTGATAGGCCGGAATCGATTGCGGAAGGCGATCCGCGATGGCTTTGAGGCTATCCGTATTCGTTAACACTACATTCGGTGTCTGCCGCCACAGGACCGCGCCAGGTAGTGCTTGACCTTTGGATTCATCCCCTATTCGGACCACGCAACGGCAACCAGTTTAGGCTACACTTCTGTACGTTTGGCAGGGTTTAGGCATCTTAACCCCGCTCAATCACGCATTTTACGAGCGCGGTGTTTATTTTGGGGTGAAGCAATGGCAGCTTCTGTCTGGTCAGGGTACCTGACGTTCGGATTGATCTCGATGCCAGTGCGCCTGTTTTCGGGCGCGCGTAGCACCGGCATCTCCTTCAACCAACTGCACCGTACCGACCATCATCGGGTCAAGCAGCAACTCATTTGCCCGGCCGACAACCAGGTGCTGGAGCGCAGCGATATCGTCAAAGGCTTCGAATATCGCAAGGGTGAATACGTCATCATCGATCCGGAAGAGATCAAGAAAATCGAGCCTAAAACTGCCAAGACGATGGAGATCTTGGAGTTTGTGAAGTCCAGCGATGTGGATCCCGTCTATTTCGAATCGTCGTACTACATGATGCCCGAAGAGGCAGGACGCCGGCCCTATGCTCTGCTCACCAAAGCGCTGGAAGAGAGCGAGTACGTGGCAATCGCCAAACTCACCATGCACAACCGTGAATACACGGTCTTCCTGCGGCCTCACAAAGGTGGAATGATGCTCCACACCATGTATTACGCGGAAGAGGTGCGCGCGGTGGAATCTTTTGGCGCGCCGGATGTCGAGATCAAAGAAGCCGAACTTAAAATCGCACACCAACTGATCGAGGCGTTGGCCGACGAGTGGGATCCGGAAAAATATCACGACTCGTTTCAGGACAATCTGAAGAAGCTGATCGAGGCAAAACTGGAAGGTGGAGAGGTTCAGGCCGTTGAGGAACCCAAGAAACTGGCTCCCGTAGTCGATTTGATGGCCGCGCTGAAAGAGAGCCTCGCGCAGACCAAGAAGCCGGCGGCTTCTGAGAAGGTGGCCGAGATGCAGGGAAAAGGGCAATCCAAAGCGCGTCGCGGACGAGGCTAAGCCTCGAGTTGAGTCGTGCGCTCGCGCTCCGCCCTGAACTTGTTCGCTAAGTACGCTCGTTGTAGCTTGTTTTCCTGAGCTTCTCGTCCGGCAACCAAACTCGCTTCGAACCGCTTCTATACCAGCAGTGGGCCCATTGCGGTCCGATTTCCCCTCTGGGCCCGGTTCCCGATACAATGACGGATTCCGCGTAAGATTAACTTTTCCATGGAGTTTGAATGAAGCGGTTTCTCTGGCTGGGCTTTGTGCTGTCCGTTTATCTCATCTGTACCGGTTGTGGGGAAACCTTTCGCCCCATCATTATTCCGAATCCGCCCACGTTTCCTAACCCGTCTGCGTCCCATAGCGTATTGGCGGTCAACGATAACGGAGACATCACCAAGGGTAGCGCCATGAGCATCGATGTCGCGGGTGACGCCGACATCAGCAACCACAGTGTCGATATCCATCCCGTCCACGCTGTACAGCAAACGGCCAGCCAGGTTTTGGTCGTAAACCAGGCGGTGAACGGGCTAGATATTGGAACCACTACCTGTCTCGTGCAGGATGGTCTCTTCACCTACGATGTTTGCCCTTCTCTCTGGAAGCTGAGTTTCAACGGAGAAAGTATTACCAGCACCAGTTCCGTCTCTTTGCCGATTTACGCGGGAGCCAACTTTGTCGCGTCGGCGCCTTCGGATTCGTTGGCCTATGTAGCGATGCCGACCTACCCCCCCGATCCCACTGTTCCCACGGCAATCCAGCCCTCGGTTCAGGTTGTAAACACCCTGAGCAACGTTTTGGGCCCGATTCTTCCGGTAGGAAACAATCCGGTTGCTTTGGCGGTCACTCCCGATAAGACAAAGCTCTACGTTGCGAATGAGGGAGACAGCACGATCAGCGGCTTTAACACCAATACTGGGAATCCGTCGTCGCGATCTGGTTCCCCGACGAGTACATCCTCGCCGCCGATCTGGCTATCGGCGCGCTCCGATAGCCAAGCTGTCTACGTACTCGAGAAAGACGGCCTGCTTGCGTGGTTGAACACCACATCGACCGCCGGTCCCGACATTTTCACGGAGACCTCAGATCCGGCCATCAGCATTCCGGACGCAACCCTGATGGTGTATGACCCCAACAAGAACCGTCTCTATATCCCCGGCGGTTCGCAGCTCGCAATCGTCGATGTTTCCCAATCTCCGCCACAATACCTAAGCGCGGGATCGATTAAAGGTCCCATCACAACCTGTCAGCCTTCGCAGACCAACTGCATTTCGATTGTGCCTCCAACGATGCGTGGTACAACCGATCCCTGCTATACCACTATCCCAACAGTATTAAATGTCGTCGCCGCTGCGGCGTTGCCCGACGGTAGTCAGGCCTACGTCGGCTCTTACTATGTGGACGCCGCCGACAATATCTGCCCTCAAGTGACCCCGATCGATGGCGTAAGTTTCGCGGTCGGAACTTCAATTGCCCTCCCGGGATTTCCCGACGCCACGACTCCAACCGTTTCCGGTGGCGGCCCAAATCCCTACTACGTCCCGGTTTGCGTCAACACGCGTTTTCGTTTCATGATGGCTGCGGGCGGCGACAGCAGTCGCGCCTATCTGTCGAGTTGCGATGGAGGTGCTGTCAACATCGTCGATACCACCATCCAAAGCTATATCGAGGATTTACCAGCTCCCATCGGAGCGCGCGCGCCGATTCCGCCCAGTCTACTGAATCCGTCTCAAAACCCGATCTTCTTGCTCGCCGGCCCTTAAAGCCGTCTTTTCTTGGCGCGTAGACGAAGAAGGGAACTGCAAGGCGTTCTAGAATCCCACGAACACGGGCTCGGGCTGGAGCAAAATTCCCCACGCCTGCTGCACGCGATTCTGGATCTCGTCTTTCAGCCGGACGATATCGCTCGCCTTGGCGCTTCCGAGATTGACCAACGCCAGCGCATGTTTGTGCGAAATCCCGGCTGCCCCCTCCGAATAGCCCTTCGAGAAGCCCGAATTTTCCACCAGCCATGCAGCCGATACCTTGCGTTGCGCATCAAGCGCCGGGTAGTTTGGGATCTCTAGACCTTTCTGCACGGCTCGAGCCGACAGGACGTTGAACTGCTCTTCGCCCAGCACGGGATTTTTGAAAAACGAACCCGCGCTGTGAGAGTCAACCTCCCCAGGCACGATCAGCATCCCCTTCGTCCTTCGGATCGCGCGCACCGCCTCGCGCGTTTCGATCAAAGACGGCGCGACCGTCTTTTCGTCGGAACCTTCGGCACGTAAATTGGCAAAGTACTGCTGCAAGTCACCGTATTTCAAACGGGCAGGTCCACCCCGCTTCAACCTGTAGTTCACCCGCAAAAGGATGTACCGTCCGCGCTCTGAGCTGTTGAAAACGCTTGATCGATAACCGAATCCGCATGCCGGTTTCGGCAGCAACACGATGCGCTCTTGCTTCAAGTCGAACGCGCGCACCGACTCGATTGTGTTGGACACCTCCTGCCCGTATGCCCCCACGTTCTGCACCGGTGTGCCTCCGACGCTTCCCGGAATCCCGCTCAGGCACTCGATTCCAGCGCAATTCTGCACTACCGCCTGCGCCACAAAGTCGTCCCAATCGACTCCTGCGCCCACGCTGAAAAGTACGGAGTTGCCCTTGGCATCGATCGTCTTCGGGGCCGTGATTCCTCCGATCGCGATTTTGAGCACAAGTCCCGCCCATCCCGAATCAGCCACTACCAGGTTGCTGCCGCCCCCGAGTACAAACAACGGCAGATTCCGGCTCTTCGCGAATTCCGCGGCGTTGCCCACCTCATCTTCTCTTTTTATCTCCACGAAGTATCGTGCCGCCCCTCCCACTCCCAGGGTAGTCAGAGGCGCAAGCGGAACATTTTCTTGAATCGTCATAAGTCGGATTTGGCTCTATAGTTAACAGAGCATCTCATGTTCTTCGTACCTCACAGCGAACTCTGACCAAGTCTAATGATTTAGGAGTGTCCATGTATCCAGAAATTATGGTGATCCCGATGCGCGAAGAATTGACTCGTCTGGGCATCGAGGAGTTACGCAGCGCAGCCGACGTAGACCGCTTTGTTCAGAAGGAACCCGGCACGACAATGTTGATAGTCAATTCCATTTGCGGATGTGCCGCTGGCCGTATGCGTCCCGCTGTCCGCCTCGCTCTGCAGAATGCCGCCAAGCCCGGCAAGATCGCGACTGTTTTCGCCGGACAGGACGTGGAAGCCACCGCGCGGGCACGCGCTCATTTCGTTGGATACCCGCCATCCTCGCCCTCCATCGCGATTCTGCGCGACGGAAAGGTGATCTACATGATGCATCGCCATCAAATCGAAACCCGCGATGCCGCCGCTATCGCCGCTGACCTGAAAGCCGCTTTCGATCAGTATTGCGTTGCCACGGCGGTCGCAAGAGATTAAGAGTTGTTGCAACCATACACTGCCGGGCGTCCTCGCCCAGCCTCTGCCTTTTGTGCTCGAATGCCCCTCGCGGAACACTTCCGCCTGAATCAATGAAAGGATCAGCACAAGAGCACAAGATAAGGTCGAATTTTCAAGTCCCATTTCCCTTATGAGTCAAATTCGGCCAATCACACAAGTGACATCCGACTCCGTACACTCATCGACAATCGGGATGGGTAGGCCTTCGCTGCAAATCTAATATGCGCTGTAAATGGCAGCGCCACTGGCCGCTTGCACAATTCCAGGCAGGCCTCGGTAGAGCATCGATTTGCTGGCGCTGTTGGGAATGAAGAGGATATCCTGCGCCTGCATCGGCATGTCCGGCGCCCTGCCTTTTAGAATCTTCTTTAGCGAAACAGGAATTTCGATGTAGCCATTTGCTGTTTTCCGAATGAGTTTGGTTCGATCCAGAGATGCTGTTCCATTTACACCCTCAGCCAGTGCGATAGCCTGAAGCAGAGAGATCTGCCCTTCATTTTGCATCACGAATCCACCGGGGTGATTCACATTTCCGATCACGTACACGATTCCTGCCCGTGGAACGATAACCTTATCGCCAGGCTGTATTTCGATATCTGCATCGAGTGTTTTTCGGGGGTCCGCAGAAAGCTTAACTTTCACCACTGAAGCATCTGAGTGGCGCTGCACTGTGACCTCATTATTTGCAGTGGGCGTCATGCCGCCGGCCGCAGAAATGATGTTCAGGAGGGTAAGATTACCCAGGACAGGGTATACCCCGGGCTTTCCCACCTCTCCTAAAATGGATGCCCCTTGCGTGATGTACTCATGGATGAGTATAGAAACGTCCGGATGAACAAAGAAATTCCCATTTTCATACTGGCTGGCAACGGCTTTTTGGCCCTCTTCTGCCGTCAATCCGGCCAGATGGACCTTCCCAACCAGGTTTAGCGTCGTATCTCCGGCATCATCGACGCGTACTGTTTGAGTCATTTCCGGGGCGTCGAAGATCTTTACTTCGAGCAGATCGCCCGCACCAATGCGAAGTCTCGGCGACGTAGCAACTGGCTCTTGAGCCAGCAATATCGTCGAGGGAAGCATTAAAACTACAGTGACCAGCAGGATTCGTATCGCGTCTTGATGTTTCATGCTCATGGCCTACATCTCCATTTTGGATTCGGGTAGGGACTAGTCCTAGTTAATTTCCCGGTTGTGACCCTAACGCGCGTCGAAATCGAGGCTATTCGCTTCTTGTCCGTTCAAGATGACACCCAGCACACGGGGTCGAAGCCTGGCGAAGAGCTTGGACACTCTTTGCAACGCTGGCCGCCGTGTGAGCTTCGTCCGTGCCACCAGGACAACAAGGTCACAGGCTTGAGCCAGTATGGCCGCATCAGTGACGGATAAGGCCGGGGGAGTGTCTACAAAAATAAAATCGTATTCGCCCCTCCACTTAACCATGAGTTCCTTCATTACCTTCGAGTCAAGCAAGTCGGTCGGTGAGGATGAAGAATCCAATGTCCCCGCTGGGATGATTGATAAGTTCGGAAGCGATGGCATCACGAATGGAAGATCGGATGCCGGTTGGTTTTGAATCATGGAACTTAGTCCCGTCTCGAGATTTAGATTGAGATACGAGTTAAGCATCGGATGCCGCATGTCCGCTTCTACCAACAGCACGCGCGATCCGTGCTGAGCAAAGGCAGCCGCGCAGTTAAGACTCACTGTCGATCGGCCCTCCCCACCCGAAGCGCTTGTCACCATGATAGGAGTGCTAATTCCCGGACGGATCGACTGAATGATCGAGCCACGAATTGCGCGGAATGCCTCCGCAGATTGCGACTGACCGCGGCCGAGAACGCAAATACTGGCTTCCTGTATGCCGGGCTTAAGCGCCAACCGGGGAGCTCGCTTGTCGGGAAGCTCCCAGCTCGGCACTGTACCCAACGCCTGAACTCCACAGATCTCCTCCGCTTCGTCCACGCTGCCAACCGTGTCGTCGAGGCTCTCGGCGACAAAGGCCGTGCCGAGTCCGCAGATTAGTCCAATCATCATGCCAAGTCCGAGATTTAGAAGAACAATCGGACGCGCCGGACGGTCCGGTACCAGCGCCGGATCAACTATGGCAATGTTGCTGCCGCGCATGCCAGCCAGTACCGTGGCTTCCTTGAACTTTTGCAGCAGACCATCATAAAGAGTGCGACTTGACTCCACGTCGTGCTTCAGAATGGTGTACTGTACGGCACTGTCGCTCAGCCGATTGGCTTCGCCCTTTTCATCTTCAAAAGCGGCTCGCAGCGCTTGTTCCTTCCCCAGCGCGGCCTTGTAATTGTTCTCGGCTTGGGATTTCAGGTTTTCGAGCTCCTGTTGGATCGTTTGATCAATCTGATCCAACTTGCCCCTCAGTTCCAGGAGTTTCGGGTGTTCGATGCCGTAGTGCGTGGCCGCCTCGGCGTATTCTAATTCGATTTCCGATTGGCGCGTGCGCAGTGCCTGGATGTGAGAAAGTGCAACTGGCGACGTCGTCGACAATTGTCCATCGGAAGAGCTTGATCTCTCAAAAGTACTGGTTAGACCAACAACCGCTTCGGGATCTCCTTTGCGGACCAGTTGGACCATCGTCTCGGCGACGATTCGGTTCTCTTGAGCGCCCATCAACTCCTTCGCCCCTTCTTCGAGGCGAGTCATAACAATATTGTGGCTCTCGTCCGTACCCAGTATGCCAGCCTGTTTCTGATAGTCGACTAATCGCTGCTGAGATGTGCCAACTTCGGCTCTAAGGTCCTGGAGTTGTTTGGATAGCCATCCCGAGGTTTCCACGGTCGCGTCGTATCGATTCTGAAAGTACTGTTCTTTGTAATCTTTGACCAATGTATTAAGGACAAGCGCAGACAGCTTTGGATCGGGACTCATGTACTTCAGGCTGATCATGCGTGTTCCAGGAATCGCAGCAACCGACAAGTCCCGATGGAATGATTTCAGGGCTTCGACTCGCCGGCGTGGCGCATCCTCCAGCGGCAGCCCAGCCTCATCCCGAGTGTTCGCTCCAATGAATGGAATCTTCGCCAACAGAGCGCTGAATCTGTGGTTCTTCCCATCTTCAGATCGTTCTTCTAGCTTCAGCTCTTTGATGATGCGCAGAGCGAGTGTATCGCTGAGCAGTGCTTTCACCTGCGTCTTTTGCACCAGGGAGTAGTCCCTCGATGTGGCGTTGCCTTGCGTATCACGCTGCAGATCGAGAGAATCCGAGTTTTCTTCGCTGAACTCAATCGTCGACTCAGATCGAAACTTCGGTGTCTGAATAAATGTATAAGCGACTGCCAGCGCAAATAAACCCAAACCAACTTGTAGGACGAGCGACTTCCGTTTTTGCCCGATGCGCCACAGCTCAGCCAGCGCAATATCTGGCTCACTGGCTTCTTTGATAATCTGAACTTTGGGCTCTTGGCTGCGCAGCGGAACCAGATTCTTGCTCTTCGGCTCGTCGGGAGGAATGATTTCAGTACTCATTTTTCAACCTTCGTGAAACTGGAGTGAAAGACCTTACTGGATTCGAACTAAGACGGTATCTCCATGTGTAAACATCGGAGACAGTCATCGAGGTATCGCTGTAGCTAAGCTTCGATATAACATCGCTCTATTGTTGCCAAAGTGAAGCCCATATTAGACAGACAAGTCTTGCCTATACCTACGGTGCACCCGGGATGCCATTCGCCCATCGTTCCGTAGATTGAATCAACCTTTTCTTCTCATCAATAACATTAGCGGCCTCACGACAGAAGACCTATCAGTTGGCAGTATCTTGGATGAATGCTTGAATAGGAGACACTAGTTCGCGACGAGCCGTGGTCGTGAGCAAATGAGCAATGCGTTAAGCCCGCAACATTGCGTGCCAAACTACCTGGGTGCGGTGCCGGAGCCCAGATGATCGATATCCAGCGTCAACCAACCTCTGCGCTCCGTGCCCATTTCTGCATTCGTGAAGGCGACATTGTGGCCGCCCGACATTGGGTTCGCGATCCGCAAAAATACTCTCGTTCCATGATCCGAATCCGAATTGAGCGTCACGCTCCATTCCGCCACTTTTCCCGGAAGCAGGGTCGGTAGCGGCCAAGTTGCACGCCCGCGTCCAACAACTCTCATCGCTCGATCGGTGGATTCCACTTCTACCGGCCAGGCATAATAAATGGGTGCAACACCACGATTTTCAATCCGAACCGTCACAGTCGCCGATCCATCCTTATTCCGTACCATCTTCGATGATGCACAGAACAATTTGTACCCAAGCATGCGCTGTGCTCCCAAAGCATTCTTCTGCGCTGATACGGATGTTGGATGCGTAAACAAAGCCGCGTCAAGCATGTACGTTGCGTGGGTTGTTTGCACGGCATTAGTCCAATCCTGACCACGCACATTGGGCCACGCGTCCCAAAGATCTTTCTGCATGGGGGGGTAGATTTCTCCTCCGGTTGGGCTTTGTTGCCAACTGTCCGTCACAGCCGCTTTTTGTACACCAGTCCAGAAGAAACGGGCTCCGGTACCGATCGAATCCCAGAGGAAAGAATCGTCATGGAATCCAAAGTGGGCAAGCAACTCATGATTTTCTGTGACCGTCGCTGTTCGCACGCCCACTAAAGTTTTGTTGAAAGACTGCACATAAGCTCGCAGCAGCGCATCCTTTTCCACCTGCGGCATGGCCCATCCGGACGGCTCTCCCCAAAGTGGATGATCATGAACATGCCACTCTCCCCAAAATCCGTACAACCCCGCTTGGACGTAAGCAATACGCGCGTCCCCGTCATACTTCACGCCAAATGCACGGATAAAATGAAGCAGGCACTCGATGAGATGCGGATCGCTATAGTCCGGCGAGACACTTCGGATCGCTCCTTTAAGGTTGTCCGAGTCGTCGTACTTAAATGTTTTCAAACCCGTGTACAGAAGATAGCTGGGAATGCCGCTTGCCGACTTCGGATTGTCGACATAGAACCTGACGACCGCCTGATCTCCATTGCCTGAAATCGTCGTTAACGCCTGCTCCAGGGAGGCCCAATCATATCTGTCGCGCCCCTTTACAACATCAGAAAGCGGCAGAAACAGAAACTCCATGGAGTGTGGAAAGGGATCTGCAATTTTCGCACCTGCGAACCAGGGCATGAGCCCTCGCAACGGATTCTCATCTACACCCGGCGCATCCGCTCGGAACCGCATAGCGTGCCATTCCTGGGCCCCGGCACGGCAAGCGCAGATCATGACCAGGACTACGGAAAGCATCAAGACTCTCCTTCGTAGACCGGACGCACGACCACGCTTCCACCTATGAATCACAAACTGGCTGAGCCTAATTAAAGGCTCGCTCACGCTGGCTTTACAAGAGGCATCGCTGGGTTGGGGGTGTCTGTAAACATCACCTGTCGGAACAACTGCCATGATGGCGTAGCCTTTCGTCCTCTAAATTCTGTCTTCGGCGCAACCCCAATATCAGTAACCATCAAGTATGGTCACAATCGCGAATCGAGGACTTGGTCCGTATTCCCAATCGAAGTGCACGTCATAAGCCAAAGCACACAACCACTCGTGGAGAGATTACTGAGATGTCCTGATCGTCTTGAGAACGAAACGAAATGCTAAGGCACGCGTCGTGCGCGTTCGCTTTGTCGAGGTCAGCCGCTGCGGGAAACCGCGCGCTCGCGGCAACCGGCAACCGCCACTGTAATGCTGTCCAATAGTTGAACATCACTCCAGAAACAAGACGGGGCTAAACGCGAATTGGTGCTGATGATTGGAACCGCCGCCCTACGAATAATCTCTGCTCAGCTGCCATGAACCGCGTCGACTCGTTCCTGATTCATGGGGCCGATTGAGTCGCATCGTGTCTGGCCTTAGGCGTGCGATGACTATCGCGGACAGCTCTGCAACCCTCTCTATAACTCAAGAGCCATTCCAGTTCTAACCAAGGCCTCATCTAAGAGGCGATGGCGAAGCCATGACTCAGACCGGTCAGATAACCCCACACATTACGCAGGCGACACCTCTCGCTGTCGTCCGTTGGTACGCTGTTTATGCTGCTTCTTGCCGTGAGAAGCGTGTAGCTCAGGATCTTACTATGCGCGGTGTTGAATCCTTCCTCCCGCTCTACCGCTCTCCTCGCAACTGGAAGAATGGCTGCCGTGTAGAACTCCAGAGAGCTTTATTCCCGGGTTATGTATTCGCGCGCATGAACTGCAGCGAGCGAGTCCGGGTGCTGGAAACACCGAATGTCATCTCAATTGTAAGTCGCGGTCGCGTCCCAGAACCTCTCGAGGATGATGCCATTGCCAGCCTGCGTACGATTGTCGAGTTGCATCGCGCGCAACCCCATCCTTACTTGACCGTTGGAGAACGAGTCTCCGTGTGTGCGGGCCCATTCGCCGGGTTGTCCGGCATTGTCCTTCGGACCAACGGCGCTTTACGAGTGGTCATCACCCTATCCCTCATCATGCAGAGCATCGCTGTCGAAGTGAGTGTAGAAGACGTCGTACCTTTTTCGGACCACCCCGTCAAATCCCCTTCAGCCACAAATCTAGGTTTTGCCACGTCCACCATTTAAGAATCCATGAAGCAAATTGCTCATTTGATTAAACGGGTGCGCACTTCCTCCAGCATCAACGTCAGTATTTTCCGCGCAGCCCTCCTTGTTAGTGTGGCCTCGGTCGTAGTTAAGTTGGCGTCGACCGCCAAGGAGTTCGTGGTGGCCAGCTACTTCGGACGTGGCGACACCTTAGACGCATTCTTGATCGCCTTCTTGGTCCCGGGCTTCATTGTCGGCATCGTAAGCATATCTTTCAACTCTGCCCTAATTCCGACATTAGTTCAGGTGCGACAACAAAAGGGAAACGCCGCGGCTCAGCGACTGTTTTCAAATGTTACCGTCATTAGCTTGAGTTTGCTGTTGCTACTATCCGGTGTCATCGCGATAACGGGGCCCCGCCTCTTGGCAGTAGTCGGTTCGGGCTTCGGGCCGGCGAAGCTCGCGCTTACTTGTCGATTACTGTATTTATTGCTGCCCTGGATTGTCATTAACGGTGTCGTAACTACATGTGCTGCAGTGTTAAATGCAGGAGAACGATTCCTGTTCTCATCGCTCACTCCGCTCTTAACCCCGATATTCGGTTTGCTGTTCCTCGTGGGGGTGGGTCGAACGTGGGGAATCTGGGGTTATGCGGTTGGAACCTTGTTCGGTGGCGTCGCTGAAGCCCTGCTACTCATAAATCGCCTGAAACGATATGACCTTCACTTGCGGCCCAGATGGTACGGCATGGACCCGGAAACGCGCCAGGTGTGCGGCCAATGGATGCCGGTTATGGCTGGTTCCTTGCTCGTATGCGGTGTCGCCTTCGTCGATCAATCCATGGCTGCCATGCTAGCAGCGGGAAGTGTAGCTGCCCTCATGTACGCCACGCGGATTGTCTCCGCGATCCTGGGGCTCGCGTCGACTTCATTGAGTACCGCCGTAACACCATATTTTTCGAAGATGATTGCTAGCGGACAAATTGCAGAGTGCGGTAACACTCTGCGCACTTACCGACGGATCACACTTGCAGTCACCATCCCTATCACCATAGTCTTGGTTATCCTCTCTCGGCCACTGGTCACGCTTTTATATCAGAGGGGTTCCTTTACGGCAGCGGATACGGCCATTGTCGCACGCGCTCAATCCATGCTGTGTCTTCAGATACCGTTCTACGCTGTATCCATGTTGCATGTTCGGCTGATCTCCTCACTGAGGAGAAACAATCTTCTGTTCTACGGAGCCGGTATCAATCTATCTCTCGATATCATCTTAAACCTCGTTTGCATGAAGTATTGGGGGGTGGCTGGCATCGCGCTGGCCACATCTTTGTACTACGTTATCTCGTGCACCTTCGTGGTGTTCGCAGCTCGGTGGGCGTTAAAGCGGGCAAGTTATGCGCCCGCGCTGGCGCTTCCCTTAGGTGTGGCAGCCAGGTCAGCCGCCGCTGGATCGATCGAATGAAAAGCTCGGATCTGCTGTTGAGAAGGTTGTGCTACCTGCTGACGTGGACATACTTCTTCGTCGTGCCATGGGATCATTCTCTTTCCTTTGGCTGGCTTGGGCCAATCAGCCGCATGATCACGATAGCCACAGTTCCGTTCGTCGCAATCGCGATTCTGACCCGAGGAAGGATCAGGAGACCCAAACCAGTCCACATATTGATGTTGATATTTCTATTGCTAGCTGAAGCTAGCGTGTTTTGGACCTTGGCGCTGGAAGATACGCTGCCCGTGATGCGGACATACATCCAGAACATGTTGGCGGTCTGGTTGGTCTGGGAGTTTGCCGTCACCCCAGAGTCCTGTCGTAAACTCGGAGTTGCCTACATGCTGGGCAGCTATATCAGCATTGCGAATACGATTCGGGAGTTTGCAACGGAGGTGGTTGGGACCAGTAAGTCCGTCCAAAGGTTCACGGCTGCAGGTTGGGATCAGAATGACTTAGCCGTCTCTCTCGCTTTGGGTATTCTGATCTCGCGATATGCCGCCCAGGGTGGCTCTAAGAAAGTCCGGATTCTGGCTTTCTGTTATGTACCCTTGGCACTCGTCACCATAGCCCTGACTGGTTCGCGGGCAGGCTCGATCGTAGCCGCGGTTTCCGTTTTGGCAATTGCTTTTCAATGGAAGTCCAAACCGTCCCTGAGAGTGGCCGCACTTGGCGGCTTGCTTGCCCTCACCTGCCTGGGTCTGGTTCTCGTACCGCAAAATACTCTGGACAGGATTCTGACGATGGGTAGTGATGTTCAAGATATGAACTCTCGGGTGCCGATTTGGCAGGCTGCGCTGTCCGAGTTACCCTCTCACATCGTTTTGGGCGCCGGGGCCGGTACATTTCGCGTCGCATCGGGAACTGACATGGTGGCGCATAACACGTTTCTCTCTGTGTTACTCGAAGAAGGTCTCGTTGGATTAGCGCTTTTCCTGGCGATCGTCTACTTGTTGTTTAAGACGGTGTGGCGGGCGGACCCATCGACTCGCTCGATATGGATTGCAATTCTGTTTTGCTGGTGCGTCGGAGTGAGCTCTCTTACATGGGAGGAAACGCGGTTGACGTGGATCATTTTTGCGCTCGCTGCTGCACAATCGCAAAACGTATGCGAGAAGGCTGTGCCCGCGCTCCGCCGGCACCTTTCGCGTCTTCGACCTTTGAGGGCTAGCTGAGTGCGGCTTCTACTCGTCATATCGGGATTGGGGATTGGCGGCGCTGAGCGAGTGGTAGTTTCTCTCGCAGAAGCCTGGCATTCTCGCGGAGACGATGTCACTATTTTCACCTTAAATGACTCGCCTGTTTTTTATCCGCTTCATTCCGGGATCCACCGAATCGGCGCAGGCTTGGCGAGCCCTTCTAAGGGGTTGCTGGACGGCATTCGAGCAAACTTGCGGCGCATGCAAGTGTTGCGGAAATTCGTAACCGAGTGCGCTCCCGACGTAGTCATCGGATTTATGGACCGTACAAATGTCCTAACCATCTGTGCCACCCTCGGATTGAATATCCCGACAATCGTGTGCGAGCACAATGATACCGGCCAGCTCCGGATTGGAGCGATTTGGTCACTTCTGCGTTTGATAACCTACCCGTTTGCATCGGTCGTTACCTTCTTGACGGCCAACGTCGGTCAGCGCTGGAGGCCGCTCCTGCGGGAGCGGGCGGTGGTTATGCCAAATCCGGTTGTTGTCGGAGAGCAGGATGGCAAGGTGTCGTTCTCTCATCCGCGTAACCTGATTGCGGTTGGGAGGTTGGTTTCTCAGAAGGGATTCGACTTGCTGCTCGAATCATTTCGAGAAGTAGCTTCTAAGCATAAGGAATGGGGTCTCACGATACTGGGGGAGGGAGAGCTCCGTCCCCAATTGGAGGCGATGGTTGAACGCCTCGGCCTCAGCAGCCGAGTGAGTCTTGGCGGACGAGTCGAGAATCCTTTCGCCTGGCTTCGCCTGGCTGACCTATTTGTCATGCCATCCCGATTTGAAGGGTTTCCGTGCTCCTTATGCGAGGCGATGGCGTGTGGTCTCCCGGCCATCAGCTTCGATTGCGATTCCGGCCCGCGCGACATTATTCGTGAGGGAGTCGACGGATTATTGGTTCCTCCTGGCAACGTGCAAAAGCTCGTCACCGCCATGGATGAATTAATGAGCAATCCAGAGCGTCGCATGCAGATGAGCCTTCGAGGACCCGACATCCTGCATCGCTTCGGCATTGTGGAAATTCTGCAGAAGTGGGATGAATTGTTCGATCGTTTTTGTCCCTCCCACGAGTTGTCGACCGACTTTAAGTGAGTTGACGATGCCTCGTGTCGTAAAGCCACGAGCGGCTATATCGACATCGCAATTCCAAACCGCGTTTCAACCGCAAGTTAATAAGAAGTCTTTAGGTGGATGCCTTGCCTCCCTCCTTACAATCGACTCATAATCCGATCGCACTCTTTTCACCTTCCCTGGGCGGTGGGGGCGCGGAAAAAGTTCTCCTGAATCTGGCCAACGGGCTGCTCGCGCTGCACGGCGCGGTAGACGTGGTATTGGCTCAAGCAACCGGGCAATACATGGCGCGCATTCCGGGCGAGGCACGGCTTGTGGACTTGGGAGCACGTCGCACTCTAACCTCGATTTGGTCCCTCGCTCGATACATGCGTGAGCGTAGACCGAGGGCGATTGTTTGCTTTCAGGACCACGCGAGCATCGTGGCTCTCTGGGCTCGATACTTGGCGAGAACCCGAGTCCCGATCGTGGCCACGGTCCACAACTCTTGGTCCCGGTTTCTGTCAGACGGCTCAGCAAAGACCAGGCTCTTCGCGCGTTGCGCCCGCCATGCCTATACAAGAGTCGAGTCCGTCGTTGCCGTCTCCGAACGTACTGCCGATGATCTTGCTGCCAGTCTCAATTTATCTCGAGAACTCGTAAGAGTGATCTATAACCCAGTGGTTGGTCCGGAGTTGTTTGCGCGATCTAAGGATGTCGTCGAACATCTGTGGTTTGAGCCAAATTCTCCGCCCGTGATATTGGGAATTGGCCGGCTGACACGCGCAAAGGATTTCCCCACTCTTCTCCTCGCATTTGCGCTGGTTCGCCGCCAAATGCCGTGCCGGCTCATGATTCTTGGTGAAGGGGAAGATCGGCCCACGCTGACCACCCTTGCTTCGTCCACAGGCTTCGCTGAGGACATAGCTTTCCCGGGCTTCGTTGAGAATCCGTACAAATACTTAGCTCACTCTTCCCTCTTCGTTCTGTCGTCTCTCTGGGAGGGACTTCCAACTGTTCTGATTGAAGCGTTGGCTCTCGCCGTTCCCGTCGTATCAACGGATTGCGAAAGCGGACCGCGTGAGATTCTCATGGGCGGCCTTTACGGAAAACTCGTAAACCCCGGTGATCCTATTGCCCTCGCAGAAGCCATGCGAGAGACCCTACTGCAGAAGCGAACTTCTGTCGATTGCGTGCAACGTTTTCAACAAGACCGAGTTACCGAACAATATAGATCGCTCGTCGACGAGATCAGCAATTCCTCCAGCCTCCCTGTATCACAATGACAACTCCTGGCAAAAGAATTCTGTTATTGGCAACCGGGTTGAATCTCGGTGGGGCGGAGACGCAGGTCTTCCATCTTACGAAGGGACTGCTCAGCCGTGGATGGCAAGCGGAAGTCGCGTCGCTGCTGGGCGGCGGAATCATCGCCGATCGCTTTCGACAGGCGGGAATTCCAGTGCACGAATTGGACATGAAGCGCGGATACCCCGATCCGCGTGCCGCAATACGCTTGCGCGGAATCATTCTTGCTTTTCGTCCGGACATCGTACACAGCCACATGGTCCATGCCAACCTCTTGGCTCGACTCACGCGATTGATCTGCCCAATGCCAGCACTTGTTTCAACCTCTCACAGCATGATTGACGGCGGACGTTGGATTGAACTAGCCTGTGCCTCGACCGATCGTCTTTCTGATCTCACCACAACCATCAGCAAAGCCGCCGCAGAGCGCCACACCCGAGTCGGTTCGGTCCCCAAAAACCGGGTGAAGGTCGTCGCGAACGGGCTTCCTGTTGAACACTTCCGTCCGGATCCAAAAACTCGGGCGGCTCTCCGCCAGGAACTCGGTATTGAGGATCAATTCGTTTGGCTGGCCGTAGGAAGGTTCGAAGCTCCGAAGGACTATCCAAATCTGGTCGACGCAATTCGCCGATCTCCTTCGCAACGAGACATATTTCTAATCGCAGGAGACGGACCTTTGCGGGTCGAGATCGAAAGACTCGCGGCGAAACAAGGTGTCTCACATCGCGTACGTTTTCTGGGTATACGCACGGATGTTCCCGCTTTGATGACCGCGGCCGATGCATACGTGATGTCTTCCGCCTGGGAGGGACTGCCGATGGTTCTCCTGGAAGCGTCGGCGTCGGCTCTTCCTATCGTCGCGACCGACGTCGGCGGAAATTGCGAAATCGTACGTCACGGCGTCACTGGGTTTCTGGTGCCACCCCATGACTCTGCCGCATTAGCGGGCGCAATGCAGCGGATGGAACAACAGTCTCTCTCGGCAAGGGCTGCATTGGGCGCCGCTGGTAGGGAATTCGTAGTCAAAAACTACAGCCTTTCTTCCGTACTGGACGAGTGGGAGTCCATCTATCACTCGTTCATCAAAAAGCCTGAACAGACGTCGCGTGCGCAAGCGGGAAGCTTCTGATGCCTGGACGCCCTCGCATCTTGTTCATCGTGACTGCTTCCGTTTCCTGCGGCTTCTATCGAGGAATGCTGCGGTATCTGGAAGACTCTGAATTTGCAACCACTCTGGTCTCGTCTCCAGGCAAGATGTTGACGGAGACCACTAGCTCCCAGGGCGCGGCGAGCTTGGCCGTTCCAATGCAGCGGGAGATCAGTCCACTTCAGGACCTTGTGTCGTTGTGGAAGTTGTATCGAATCATTAGAAGAGTTCGGCCCGATGTAGTGGATGCCAGCACGCCGAAAGCTGGTCTGCTGGGATCGCTCGCGGCGATGCTCGCGCGAGTGCCATGCCGCGTTTACACCATGCGCGGCCTTCGGATGGAAACCGCGACTGGATTGAAACGTCTGATTTTATGGACAACCGAGCGTGTGGCGTGTAGCTGCGCACATCGCGTGGTCCCGGTCAGTGAAAGCCTGCGGCTTCGCGCCATCCAGCTCAGATTAGTTCCATCTGAAAAGGCAAGGGTGGCGGGAAACAGTAGTCGCGGTGTCGATACGGAGAGATTTACTCCAAAACTCCGCAACACTGTGCTGGTCGCGCAACTTCGTGAACAATTAGGTCTTGGCGGAAAAGAAACGGTCATCGGGTTCGTCGGCCGCTTCGTTAAGGACAAAGGCATTCACGAATTGGTAGAAGCGTTTAAGACGTTGAGCGCTGGTCGCTCGGATTTGCGCCTTCTGCTGGTGGGAGATTTCGAGAACGGCGATCCCGTAAATCCCGACATCCGAAAGTACATCGACACGACCCCGACGATTATCCGTGCGGGATTTGTCTCCGACACCGCTTCTTACTACGCCTTAATGGACGTTATTGCCCTTCCAACCTATCGCGAAGGCTTTCCCGGTGTTCCACTCGAAGCGCAGTCGAGCGAAGTGCCCGTCGTGACGACGAATGCAACCGGCGCAGTGGACTCCGTAAAACACGGTATTACTGGTTTCATCGTCCCGGTGAAAGATGCGGGTGCTCTATCCGAAGCGATCGAATCCTTGCTGCGCAACCCCACGATGCGCTCAGATATGGCTCGCGCCGGACGCAAGTGGATGGAGCAGGCCTTCCGTCCAGAGACTACGTGGCAAGCCCGCGCCGATATGTATAGAGAACTTTTAGACCCTCACCAGCAAAGAAACCAACGGCCTCTACGACTGTTGGCGAAGAGAGTTTTCGATGTTGTCTTCGCAACCCTGAGTTTGGTCACCCTTTTACCCCTCCTGGCGCTGGTTTCGCTTGTTGTCCGCATCTTTCTGGGCTCGCCAGTGTTATTTCGCCAAGTGCGTCCCGGATATAAGGCGCGCCCGTTCACTTGCCTCAAGTTCCGCACGATGACAGACAATCGCGATGCGGCGGGCCGGTTGCTCTCGGATGCTCAGCGTTTAACTGCTCTGGGCCGGTTCCTCCGCAGCAGCAGTCTCGACGAGTTGCCCGAACTCGTCAACGTGATTCGCGGAGAAATGAGCCTCGTCGGCCCGCGTCCCCTTTTGATGGAATATCTCGAGCGTTATACCCCGCAGCAAATGCAACGTCACGATGTTAGGCCGGGTATCACCGGATGGGCGCAGATCAACGGCAGAAATACGGCCAGTTGGGAGCAAAAGTTTAAATGCGACCTTTGGTACGTCCAGAACCGCAGTCTCTGGCTGGATCTGAGAATCATCGCCCTGACGCTCTGGAAGACGCTCACGCGTGAAGGCATCTCTCAGGTCGGACACGCAACCATGCCGGAGTTTCTCGGTTCCCACGAACTTAGTGTCAAGGAGTCTGATTGAAACGGATCATCGTACTCGGCGCCGGCGGGATGGCGCGCGAGGTCAAAGCCATAATTCGCGAGATTAATCGGGTTGCGCCGACCTGGGAGTTTGCCGGATATGTCGTGACCGACCTCAGCGCCCTCGGTCCGTACGACAGCCGCGACGAAATAGTTGGCGACTACGGCTGGCTACACACGAATGCCAGTTGTGTGGATGCTGTTGCCGTTGGAATCGGAAGTCCCATTACGCGATTGAAGGTCAGCAAACAGATTCGAGATGTGTTGCCGAATGTAGAATTTCCTGCACTGATACATCCAACAGCCCACGTGGATTTCGACAGTGCTCAATTTGCAGAAGGCACGCTCGTCTGTTCCGGAGTGATTGGAACCGTCAACATTGTCTTGGAATCATTCGCGCTCTGCAATTTTGGCTGCACACTCGGCCACGAGGCAAGGATCGGCGAAGGGAGTGTCGTCAATCCCGGAGCCAACATTTCCGGGGGAGTACGGATTGGCCGAGGCGTCCTCATTGGCACCGGCGCCCAGATACTTCAATATCGATCAATCGGAGATAACTCCACCGTTGGAGCCGGCGCTGTAGTCACCCACGACGTGCCTCCGGGCGTCACCGTGGTTGGCATTCCTGCAAAACGCAAACTCACCACATTCAATAACTGAGGACAAAAACAAATGAAGACTGAAGAAGTGGGAAATCTCCGCTCTTCGCCCGGCTCTTGGCCCTATTTTGAGCCCGACGAGGTCGAGGCCGCGGCGCGCGTGCTCCGTTCCGGCAAGGTGAACTACTGGACGGGCGAAGAGGGCCGTCTCTTCGAAAAAGAGTTTGCTCAATTCTCCAACTGCAAGCACGCGATTGCATTAGCCAATGGCACAGTAGCCCTGGAAACCGCCTTGAAAGCACTCGGGGTTGGACCGGGTGACGAGGTTATCACCACCAGTCGAACCTTTATTGCTTCGGCAAGTTGCGTTGTCGCGGTGGGAGCGCGTCCTGTGATTGTGGACGTCGACCGCAGCACCCAGAACCTCACCGCGGAAACGATTCTCCCCATGATCACGCCCCGGACAAAGGCGATCATCGTCGTACATCTGGCTGGTTTGCCCTGCGAAATGGACGAAATTATGGAGTTGGCCCGTGAGCGAGGCCTCAAAGTTGTCGAGGATTGCGCCCAGGCACAGGGCGCCCATCACAAAGGAAATCCCGCCGGCTCCTTGGGCGATGTTGCAGCATTCTCTTTTTGCCAGGACAAGATTATGACGACCGGCGGGGAAGGAGGAATGTTCACCACTAACAACACAGACCTCTGGGATCGAGCTTGGAGCTACAAGGATCATGGCAAGAGCTACGACGCCGTGTACCACCGGCAGCATCCGGTTGGATTCCGTTGGCTGCACGAATCCTTTGGTACGAACGGACGAATGACCGAGATGCAGTCGGCGATCGGGCGTGTCGCCCTGAAAAAAGTCCCGGGCTGGGTTGAAATCAGACGAAAATATGCAGCCTTGTTCAACGAAAAACTGAACACGGTGAGAGGGCTGCGCATCCCCATGCCACCCGCCCATTCGTACCACGCCTACTACAAGTACTACGCTTTTGTCCGCCCCGAACTGCTTTTAACAGGCTGGAACCGCGACCGCATCCTGCAAGCAATTTCCGCGGAGGGTATCCCCTGCTTTGTCGGGAGTTGCAGCGAAATCGCCAGGGAAAAAGCCTTTGCAATAGAACGCCGCAAGCGTCCACGTCTGCCGGTGGCGCACGAACTCGGCGAAACAAGCCTGATGTTTCAGGTGCATCCTACACTTCAACTCCAAGACATCGACCACGCCTGCCGCGTGATCAAAAGCGTAATGGAATCTGCCACGACACCCGAATGCGTCCCGGAACCGAGAACAGCATCTGCCAGCGCCGGACCTTCGCGGTAAAGACTCTCCTCAACTGTAACTATCGGAAAGCGGACGGATCGCACCCGTCAAAATCGTTCTGACCAGCAATCGTTGGCCAGTAAACGATAAGACGTATGCTGAAAAGATAAGGGAAGGTGGAAGTTTAATATGTCTCAAACACTCAATGGGAATGTGCCGGAGTTTGCGAAGTGGCCTTGCCCTGCACCAGACGAGATCGACGCCGCGGCCCGAGTATTAGATTCAGGCAAAATCCGCTACGAGACCGGTCAACAAGGACGCCTTTTTGAGAAAGAGTTCGCCGAGTTCGTCGGTTGTCGTTATGCGATTGCTCTCGCCAACACTAGCTTGGCGCTCGAAACGGCATTGCATGCCGTGGGGGTAACTTCTGGAGACGAGGTAATTATCAGCAGCCGAACCCTCATGGCTGCGGCGCAACGCGCTGTTGCGATCGGAGCGCGCCCCGTGATCGCGGATGTGGACCGCCAGAGCCAAAACGTCACTGTGGAAACAATTCTGCCCTTAATCACACCTGTTACTAAGGCAGTGGTTGCCGTCCACCTCGCCGGCTGGCCCTGCGAGATGGACGGAATCCTTCAGTTGGCCCGAGAGAGAGGCTTCAAGGTAATCGAAGACTGCACGCAAGCCCAGGGTGCAAAATACAACGGAAAGCCGGTCGGGTCCATGGGCGATGCGGCGGCGTTTTCATTCGGCCATGACGGAATTATGACGATTGGAGGCGAGGGCAGCATGTTCGTCACCAACAATACAGAGGCGTGGCAACGTGCCTCGGTCTACCAGGAACATCGCAACGGCGCCGACGGGGTCGATAACCGAACCATGAGGAGTGGGATTCAACACTTTCCTGGGATGCTGGAGACGAGCGGTAGGATGACCGAAGTACAGTCCGCCATCGGACGCATTGCCTTAAAGAAAGTCTACGGCTGGGTCGAAACCCGCCGAAAATATGCGGCCATTCTGCATGAGAGATTGGCTCCATTGCGAGGCCTGTGGATCGCGACCCCTCCAGTTCAATGCTTTCATGCCTATTACAAGTACTACGCTTTCGTGCGCCCAGAATGTCTGCGGTCCGGTTGGAGTCGCGATCGAATTCTCATGGCAATCCGTGCGGAAGGTGTACCGTGCTTCGTCGACAGTTGCAGTGACGAATACAGGAAAAAAGCGTTCGTCAGAGATCGGCGCGACCCGGCACGCAATCCCATATCCAAGCAGTTGCGCGAGTCTGGCCTCATGTTCCTCGTCCACCCCGCGCTCGACCTTGCAAGCATTGATTACACTTGCCGATCGATCGAGAAGGTATTGGAATACGCCACCCGTGCCAACCCCAGCAACTGAACGCTAACTATTCTTGACGGGCACAAGCGCCCGTTCCCTCAACCTTACTCCGGCCTTGCAACCATAGAGAGAAACTTAATATGCTGTTAAAGAAAAACCCGTGGGTCATAGCTTTACTGCAGTCATTCATCATCCTTGCATCCTTATTCGCGGCATGGCTTTTGCGATTTGAGTTTTCCGTGCCTAATCCCGAGTTGCTTTTGGGGACCGCCCCGCTGCTCCTGTCCATAAGGTTGCTCGTGCTGTGGCGCTATAACCTCTTTCATGGTTATTGGCGTTACACAGGAGTAAGCGACGCGGCCGATATCGGGAAGGCGGTTGCCATCGGCAGCGCAGCATTCTTTCTCGTAATCCGGGTGCTGTTGCAAGTCAGAAGTTTCCCGCTCTCGATCTACTTCCTGGAAGCGCTGCTGACGGCCACGAGTTTGGGTGCCGTTCGAGTCCTATCCCGCATCCGTTTGCGTAGGTCCGAGCCCGGCCGTCGAGGCGCTGGAACCCGCGTGCTGATTGTTGGTGGAGGCGACGCAGCCGAAGCGCTCATTCGCGAATTAATCCACACCGACTATCTCGTCGTAGGATGCGTTGACGATGACGCCGCGAAGCATGGCGTACGGATTCACGGAGTGACTGTTCTGGGCACCATTGCAGAACTCCGGCACGTGGCTACCGCTTATCAAGTCGATGAGTTGTTCATCGCCATGCCTTCCGTCACCGGCCTACGGATGAGCCGCATTCTTGAACATTGCATGGCTAGCGGGCGCAAGTTTAAGACGATTCCCGGGATGGCAGACCTGATCAAAGGCCAGGTAATGGTTGAACAGTTGCGCGAGGTCAATCTGGAAGAATTACTGGGTCGTGACCCCGTCCGGCTTGATCTGGAATCAGTGCAGAGAGATCTGGCAGGCAAAGTCGTCTTGGTCACAGGCGCAGCCGGATCGATTGGGCAAGAACTTTGCGATCAGATATTACAGTGCGGACCAGCAGAAATGATCTGCCTCGACCAGGCCGAAACCCCGATGTTTTATTTGCAACTGAAGCTGACACAATCCGAGTACGGCGATCGGGTTTGCTATTGCGTGGCCGACATCACAGATCCGGAGGGCATCCGACGAATCCTTCGCGCTCACGGTGTCCAGATCATTTTCAATGCTGCCGCCTACAAACACGTTCCGATGATGGAGTGCAATGTGGTCGAGGCGCTGCGCAACAACGTTTTCGGTCTCATCAATCTTCTTCATGCTGCCGAAGAAGCCGGCTGCGAGCGTTTTCTCCTGATATCGTCCGACAAGGCGGTGAATCCCAGCAGCGTAATGGGCGCGACCAAGCGGATTTGCGAACTGATCCTCGCCTCTCGCCCCTCCAGGTTGCAATGTGCCTCCGTGAGGTTCGGCAATGTTCTCGGCTCGCAAGGCAGCGTTGTTCCGGTGTTCCAGGAACAAATCCGCAAAGATGGGCGCGTCACCGTTACCCATCGCGAAATTACGCGCTATTTCATGACCATTCCTGAAGCGGTCTCCCTCGTGCTCCAGGCCTTCACGATCGGCGCCCACGGCGACATCCTGGTGTTGAATATGGGCGAGCCTATCCGCATCGCAGATTTGGCGCGCACTCTCATCCGGCTGTCCGGAGCCTCCGAGGAAGACGTTCCGATTGTCTTCACCGGACTTCGGCCAGGAGAAAAGCTCTACGAAGAGCTGTTCTATTCGAGCGAAGCCCTGCTGCCCACGCCCCACGATAAGGTTCAGCGCACGAATGGAAATCTCTCACCATGGCTCAATCTGATGGGGCACCTCAAGGAACTCGAACCGCTCATGCTCTCCGGAACCGAAGAGTCGATACGGGCAAAGATCCGAGACATTGTGCCGGAATATAGTGACGAGTCGATCGCCGCACCAAGCAAGTCCTCCCAGAACACTGTTCCCGAGCAGGTCCGCGAACCTATGACGCTGTCCCGTGCGGTTGCCGCAAACGACTGAAAGACTTTCCTCGTGCCAATCGTTCCCGAAGTTGCAGACTCCCCACCCCGAGGAGGCTGAACGTTGTTTGTGCGAGTCCTGAAAATCTTACTAATAACGGAGACTGCGAGATGAGACTTGGACGTTATCTAGTGCCGATCCTGATGGCATCAACTGTCGGGGCGACCGCTCAAGTCGTCCCCCAGCAATCAGAACCAAACGAAAACACGACATCTACCCATCGCTTCTTCGATCGAACCAACGTTACGCTACAGGCGCTGAACGTAGCTTCGCAGACGGAGGCCTTGCTGGCGATTCAGTCCGGAGACGATGGCGGTCAAATGGCCCCCTGTGGAAATTCCGGTTGTGCGGGCGCCTTGCAGGCTCGTGGTCGCACCCTCGATCCGCTGGAAAAACACTTTGAAGCGTACGGATATGGTTGGGGAGCGGCTTACCGTTATGGCGGAGGTGTGGGCTTGAATCTTGCCGTCGCTTACATATTTCACAAGACGGGCCATCACAAGCTTGAACGCTGGGTTCCGGTCGTCGCCATCCTGCATGCTCAAGTGTCGACGGGATATGCTTCGGCTGGCTCACAACAGGGGATCACCGGCTGGTGAGCGGACCCTGGAGTGGCCCACTTCTCCGCCGCGACCATAACTGTCTTTGCCCTCACTTTGGACAAAGAAATAACTGTGGGCGCGCCCCTTCTCGCGTCTCCGCCGCGGAGGACCTTCACTTCATCACCTGCAGTTGTTACAGGCGTCAACTATTACTCGGCGCGGCGCCGCGCCGCGATCTGTTTCTTGTCGTACTGGAGCAGGTGCGCTGGCGCTACCAGTTCGTCGTTGGATATGTGGTTATGCCTGAGCATATTCATCTCCACTCTCAACCTCAAAAGCACGTGCGCCACCTTACATTGACAAAACTTCTCTCGGCGAGACCCCCAATTCCCGTCGCCCTGCCCATCTTTTTTCCCAAAAAAGGAATTGTGCCCCCCGAAGCCACCGCCCTCTCGAAAATGTAAAGTTCACACGGCAAAACCTAATACGGTTGTGCCTAAATAACCACACTACTCAATATTTAGTTTCTATCACTTACAGACAACCCCTGCACAAAATCCGCCACACCCCGCCATTTGTTCGCCGAACCAAAAGCGGATCTTTCCGTAACTTACGGGCGGTCCGGGTGCCCCATTCAATCGCGCTTTTTGCGATTGAGTCGATCCTGTCCATCGTGACCCCGCTTCGCTTTTTCATCACCAACCCACATGCGTACCATCACAGACTTCCACCCCAATCGGCGAAACTACTTTTTGAGGACGCGTCGTCTTCAGTTCGCGGGAGAAATCCGTTCCCAAGAGACCAAAAACCTTCCGCTAACGCTCCGTTTTTCTTTGAAACCTTCGAGCGTTTCCGAAAGCATCCCGGGATGGCGCAGGCCTCCCTGGAACCTGCTTTCCTGATGGCCGACGGCCTACCGCTGACTGTCTAACTCCTTACCCCACAATAATTTAAAGATAAGTTCTTCAAAACCAGAGATCTGAGAGAGCCAACAGCCCTAAATCCATGATTCTAAAAGATCGATAGATCAAATTTACATCGATCCAATCCCTCCCAGCATTTCGACGCTTGTGCAGTTCGCTCGGCGTTGCTAGGATCCTCTCACCCTATGCCAACCCTCATCGCAGCTCCTGCGCGGATCGAATCTGCCGGCAGCAAACCGAAGATCATTGAAGAATTTGTCGGCCTCATCAACACCAAAAACGACGCACTGAGCCTCGCCCACATGCGCAGTCCAGCAGGATGGGAAGAGCCCGGACAGACGCCCGATTTCGACGAGTACACCGTCGTGTTGCGCGGCACGCTGCGAGTCCAGCACAGCTCCGGCCAAATCGACGTCGCCGCCGGGCAAGCCGTCCTCGCCCATCGCGGAGAGTGGGTTCGTTACTCCACTCCATTCCCCCACGGAGCGGAGTACATCGCCCTCTGCCTACCCGCCTTCTCGCCCTCGACCGTGCACAGGGACGAATAAGCAAAACACGAATAGTCAAAAGATGAAGCTTTCCGTCGTCATGCCCGTGTATAACGAACGCGCCACACTTCGCGAAGTGGTGGCGAAAGTTCTCGCAGTGCCACTCGAAATCGAACTGATCTGTGTTGACGACGGATCCCGCGATGGCTCGCGCGAAATTCTGGAGATGTTGCAAGCCGAGTATCCGCAAGTTCGAACCCTGTTCCAGCCGCAAAACATGGGGAAGGGAGCAGCCCTGCGCCGAGGAATTCAGGAGGCAACAGGAGACTACGTCATTATCCAGGACGCCGATCTGGAATATGATCCTGCCGAATATCCTTTGATGATTGCGCCGCTCGTGCAGGACAAAGCAGACGTTGTTTACGGCTCCCGGTTTCTCGGCGGAGCTCCGCATCGCGTGCTATATTTCTGGCATTCGGTGGGCAACCGCGCGCTGACCCTACTTTCCAACTGCCTCACCAACATCAATCTTTCCGACATGGAAGCTTGCTACAAGGTCTTTCGGCGTGAGGTCATTCAGTCGATTCCGATCGAAGAAAACCGCTTCGGATTCGAACCGGAAATTACCGTCAAAGTAGCGCGTCGCCGCTTGCGCATTTACGAAGTCGGAATCAGTTATTGGGGACGAACCTACGAAGAGGGTAAGAAAATCGGATGGAAAGACGGCATGCGCGCCTTCTATTGCCTGCTGAAGTATTCGCTGAAAGAGCCAAAGATCAAGAAGCAGACGCAGCCCGCAACTGCAGCTCAATCGGCGGCTGCCAATCGAAAACGTTAAGGCGTTCTCGGAATTCGCCACTCTTGTCCAGCAAGAACTCCAGCAAGAACTCGTGACGATGATGTCTGGCGAGAATGCCTACCGCGAATGCTTCTGCTTCAGCCGCCCTTTGTAGGGATTCGCACTCTGGCGAGCGATGCTGGTGCCTTTTCCGCCGGACCCGCCGTTAAAATTCATGGGCGGGTTTGCCTTTTCCTTGACCGGTTTCAACGGCGGGGCTTTGCGAGCACCCTGCGTGTGAGACCCTGCTCCCTTGGCGGTCTGATGTTCGAGGGTTTGCAGATCTTTGGAGTTGGCGTTAGACGACGAGCCGGTAGTCTTCACTGCTGGCATTGTGCTCTTCTGGATGCCTTTCTCAGCAGGCACATGCTTCACTCTGAACTGGTTGTTGTTCTGCTGCGCCAACCCACTCATGGAAATTCCCACCACCGCGACCGCCACCGCCAACGAAAATCTCATCTTTAAGAACTCCGATTCATGGGGACCCGAAGTACGGGGATCATAACTTCTGATTACGAGGTACTCAATGTTAGATGCACGCCACCTGCCACCGAATCACTCTATCCACTCATTCTAAACCCGGCGATTCGGGAAAGCACTCGCTAGAACAGAAAGAGGTGCAACGAGATAGGCGTTTCGGGGGCAGAGACCAGCCCCAAGGAGGGTTGAAGACGGTACGATCTATGCGCAACAGTTTGCACATCGCTTCCCCGGAGCGAGCCCCAAATTCCCGGCAACTTGCCCCATGTTCTCCTTCGCCATTCTGACATGTACTAACTACTTTCGTTCTGCGGCAAAAGGAATTGCCCTCGTATTAGCAATAGCTTATAAGCGACTTTGTAATTTTTTCCTTTACACCAGAGGTCAACCCCGCGAAGGAGATTCGGCCGTGGGATTCTTGGCCGGATGCCGCATCCAGCTGGACTTTCGCGATCTATGGCGCATCGCCCGAAAGAGCGAAACTGATTCTGCCGGAGCGGGAATTTTGAGCTGCCGGTGTTAGAAAAATCCCCCCGCTGTGGTTTGCGGAGACGACACTCAGAGGTCGCTTTGAACGCTTATCGGCTGCAGCGCAGTTCGGCCCCCAGTTCGACGGGTAGTTCGGCAAACGGTTCGGTTCAGAGTTCCCGGAAAGAACCAACAAAGGGCTCATCCTTTTTGGCTGTCGTCACCGGTCTCATGCTTGCAGCGTCCCTGCTCATTCTGACGGGATGCCAGGCGCTGGGCGGGTCGAAGGCAGGCTCGGGTTCGGTGCAACTGGCGAGCAACGGGTTGCTGTTTGGGTCGGTGGTGATCGGGACTTCTTCGTCGCTGTCGGACACCATCACGAACAATACGAGCTCCTCGGTTACCGTCGGATCGATTCAGGGTCTGACTCCCGCATTTCAGGTCACGGGCATCACTCTGCCGCTCGTTATCGCTCCCGGCCAAAACGTTTCCTTCAATGTTGTGTTTCAGCCTGCGGCTGCGGGCAACGTTTCTACTACGATCTCGTTAAACGATCCGAACCAGCAATTGATTGTCTCGCTGACCGCGTCGGGCAATGGTGTCACACAGGGACAGGGAGGAAGCCCGGGGCAGTTAACACCAACTCCGTCTCCGGTCTCGTTCGGAACAATTCAGGTGGGATCTCACCAGGCGACCACAGTCATCCTGGCGAATACCGGAGGAATGGACCTAACCATCAATCAGGCGACGCTCAGCGGGGCTGGATTTTCCCTGGGAAACCTTGCGTTGCCGATTACAGTGAGCGCGGGCACTTCGACCACAGCGACGGTTACATTCGCGCCGACAGGAAGTGGAAATTTCACGGGTAGCGTCACGTTCGCGATCACTACCAATCAGTCCAACAGCAATGTTGTCCTGAACCTGTCGGGCGCGGGCGTCCTGGCGGGCACGCTCTCTCCCAATCCCTCAACTTTGAGCTTCGGTGCTGTTGATGTCGGCAGCAGCAACCACCTATCCGAGACTTTAACGAACACGGGCGGAAGCGCGGTGACAATCACGCAGGCAACGCCGAGTGGAGCTGGATTTTCGATTAGCGGACTTTCCCTTCCCGTTACTCTCGCGGTCAGTCAGAGTGTCAGCTTCACTGCGATTTTTGCTCCGGGCAGCGCGGGTTCGGCGAGTGGATCGCTGAGCATCGTCTCAGACGCGTCCAATTCGACGCTGAGCATCCCGCTTTCTGGAACAGGCGTGGTGCCCGGGACGCTGGCGGCGAATCCGACCAGTCTGGCGTTTGGCACGGTGCAGGTCGGCAAGAGTTCGAGCTTGTCTGAAACACTGACCAACAGTGGTGGATCAAGTCTTACGATCTCTGCGGCGATGGCGAGCGGTAGTGGCTTCAGTTTGAGCGGCCTGAGCTTGCCTTTGAACTTGACCGCCGGACAAAGCACCTCGTTCACGGTGGTTTTTGCGCCGAGTACAAGTGGATCTGCTAGCGGCACTGTCACGATCACATCGAACGGCTCGAATTCGAGCTTAAGCATTCCTTTGTCGGGTACAGGCGCAGCGCAAGGAGACTTGGTGGCGAATCCGGCCAGCCTGGCGTTTGGCAATGTTCAGGACGGCACCTCGAAGTCACTGACTGATACGCTGACCAACTCCGGCGGCACGAGCTTGACGATTTCTGCCGCGAGCGCAAGCGGCAGTGGGTTCAGCGTGAGTGGTTTGAGTCTGCCCTTAACGTTGGGTGCGGGCCAAAGCACCTCTTTCACATTGTTGTTCTCGCCGACGGCCATTGGCGCGGCTAGCGGCAGCGTGACCATCACTTCCAACGGATCAGACTCGACTCTCAGCATTCCGCTTTCTGGGACCGGAGTCTCGCAAGGTACTTTGTCCGCGAATCCCACGAGTTTGGCGTTCGGCACGGTGCAGGTGGGAAAGAGTTCGAGCTTGTCCGAGACACTGACGAACAGTGGTGGAACAAGTCTTACGATTTCCGCGGCCGCAGCGAGTGGTAGCGGCTACAGTGTGAGCGGATTGAGCTTGCCTTTGACCTTGAGCGCCGGGCAGAGCACTTCGTTCAGCGTGGTGTTCTCACCGACTGCAAGCGGAAGTTCTAGTGGTAGCATCACGATCACCTCCGACGGCTCGAATCCGAGTTTAAACATTCCTCTATCGGGTACAGGCGCCACACAAGGAACGTTATCGGCGAATCCCTCCTCACTCGGCTTCGGAAGCGTACAGGTGGGCAGTAGCGCAAATCTTTCGGAGACCGTGACGAACACGGGCGGATCGAGCGTCACAATTTCGCAGGCCAACGTGTCGGGAGCAACCTTCTCTATTAGCGGGTTGTCGCTGCCTCTGAGTCTAGCGGCGAACCAGAGTGTTACGTTTACGGCCACCTTCACACCCTCGAGTGGGGGAATGATAAGCGGAAGTCTCGCGATCGTGTCGAACGCGTCGAACTCGACGCTGACAATCGCTCTTTCGGGAACGGGAACTGCGGCCGGCCAACTGGCCGTAGCGCCGACCAGCCTGAGCTTCGGCAACGTGACGGTGGGATCGAGTTCATCCCTGAATGGCAGCCTCACCGCGAGCGGGGCGTCCGTGACGATTAATTCGGCGAGCCTGAGTAACGGCGAGTTTGTGCTCTCGGGAATTTCGCTGCCTGTGACGTTGAACGCGGGCCAGTCCATCGGTTTTACCGTCACCTTCACGCCGCAAGCGACAGGAGCGACTTCGGCGTCTTTGTCCTTCGCGAGCAACGCTTCCAATTCTCCGACCACGCAGACGATAACGGGAACCGGTACGACGCCCACGCAGCACACCGTGGATCTGAACTGGAACGCGGTCAGCGGCGTGGCCGGATACAACGTCTATCGCGGGACGGTGTCGGGTGGTCCCTATACTATGATCAACAGTTCGCTGGACGGAACAACGTCGTACACCGACAGCACGGTTGTCTCGGGGACCACGTACTACTACGTGGTGACGAGCGTGGATAGCGATCAGGCTGAGAGCGGATATTCGAACCAGGCACAAGCCGTAGTGCCCAACCCGTAATCGCGCATAGTATCGGCTCTAGGACAATCAGGTGTAAGCTTCGTTCTGATTTCAACCGCCTACGCCGCGTTCGAGTCACAGGGGTTGGGGTGCTCAGGGTATGGTGGCTCGCACCTCGGCCGAGAACGAACTCTCGTATCCCGACTGATCGACGGCAGTCACGGCGTAGATGTAGGTACGACCGTTCATCACCAGGCGATCTTCATAGGGCGGTGCAGGAACTCTGGAGGCAATTTTCACGAAGGCACTGCTGTAATCCGGGCGTCTGTAAATGTTGTAAGCGACCACACTATCGCTCGTGGGGGTGCGCCAGTTCAGGGTCACGCTGTGAGCTCTGTGGCATCCCGCTAAAGCTGAACAAAGCAGTAAAGAGGAAGAGAAGGTCGTAAGGCGCAGTGTGCGGAAGACGGATAGATCGTAGCTCATAGGATCCCGATGAGCTTTATGCCTCGTTCGGGGGTGCCCGGTCAAGGTTGCATTTTCATGCAACTGTCGCAAAATCAATCATCTTGACATACTACTTCCCGAAACCATTTAATGGATCCAAGCTTAAAAGAGTCCCCTGGTAGTCTTTCATCCCCCGTTACTCCCCGTTCCAGGTGGCTTCGTAAATTCTTATCCCAAGGGAGTAGAAAATGAACAATAGTAAAGGGAAATGGTGGATGGCGGCGCTCTTGGTATGTTGTTTAGCGCCAGCGGCGCTGGCCGACCAAGGACGCGGCGGTCACGGATGCGACCCTCGTGAGAAGGGCTGTCATCAGCAGCAGACACCGGAGGGTGGTTCCGCAACGATGTATCTTCTTGCCGCCGGAGTTACATGTGTTGGGGCGATGCTCCTGAAATCGCGGAGGGCAAAACAGACGCAATCCTAGCCTGGGACCCGATTGACAAAAAAGTGGGCCCACTTCACGCTTACGGCGCGTGGTTGGGCCTTTTAGTTTTTCTGCGGGCTTCCGGACCTGAGTAGGAGAATAGGTTAAATCTGGAGCGGGTGGGACGGAGTCGGCACCGCCGCTGTGACCCTGGTCGGGCCCATCGCCTACTTCACCCGCGTGCATGAGCCAGACCCTGAATCCTGGCTGATTGCAACGAACAGATGTCTGTTAGTTCACTATATCAGTTCGTGGTGGATGAACTGGAATGCAGCCCGATTAGTCTCTAAGTCAGGATATCGGCGATCCTGTCGCCGGCGTTTCCATCCCAAAGCGGCGGAATTGTGCCCTTTTTCGCTTGGCCAGAAAGGATTTTAGCGAGTTCGACGCGCAGTTTCTCTGGATCACGGCCAACGAGAACATTCGTTCCCAAGGTCACCGTGACTGGCCGCTCGGTATTTTCGCGAATCGTGAGACAAGGTACGCCAAGATACGTCGTCTCCTCCTGAATACCCCCTGAATCAGTGATCACGACGGTGGCGCGGCTTTGCAGTCCCAGGAATTCAACATAGGGACACGGGTTGAGAAGGCGAAGTTTACCGGCGTTCAATCCGAAATCGTCGATACGCTTCCGGGTTCGCGGGTGCGCAGGAAAAATGACTGCCAAATCCTTGCTCACTTCGAGCAGCGATTCCAAAATTCCCTTCAACTTTGAATTGTCGTCGACGTTCGCTGGGCGATGCAGGGTGACGAGAGCATAGCGATCCGTCAGGTCGCCTGCTCGGGTCTTTCGCGCGGCGGGAAGCAGTCGCACCAGAGAATCGATCATTACATTCCCAACGAGGAAAACTTTTTCAGGGGGGATCCCTTCGCGACCTAGATTTTCGTTGCCGTCGCGGGAGGGCGTAAAGAGCAGGTCGGCAAGTTGATCGGTGACCAGGCGATTGATCTCTTCCGGCATGGAGCGATCAAAGGAACGCAAGCCGGCTTCGATATGTGCGGCGCGAACTCCAAGTTTTGCGCAAACCAACACCGTGGCGAGGGTGGAGTTGACGTCTCCGTAAACGAGAACGATGTCGGGACGTCGTTTAGCGACGATGGGCTCCAAACGGACCATGATTTCCGCTGTTTGCTGGGCATGGGAGCCGGAACCAACAGCGAGATTCCAATCAGGAACTGGAATGCCGAGTTGCTGGAAAAACACATCGGACATGTTGACGTCATAGTGCTGCCCCGTGTGAATGAGCGTTTGTGCAACATTCGGCCGTCTTCGCAACGCGCTGAGAACCGGAGCAACCTTCATGAAGTTGGGTCGCGCTCCGACGATGTGAAAGATGTTCAAAGCTTCTCCGTTTCTGGGAATCGCGACTCGCTGCGCTGCAGAATCCAGAGCAGCAGCAGCATGCAAACAACCGCGATGCCAAAAAAAACAATTCCTCCATTGTGATGAAGCTTGCCGTTCAGAAATGCGGGGTCAACGCGTGTTCCAAGTTCTCCAATGGTGAAGATGCGCAATCCATTTTTTGCGACCGAAAGTGGGATGGCGGCAGCAACGAGGAGGGCCTTACGCCACAACGACCTAAGGAACAGTTGCGCCAGGATGAGAGTGATGACAATGAGGATGAGGCTAGACCGAATACTGCTGCACTCGCGGGCGACTTCGATGTTTAGTCCTGGGATAAAGACCATGACCCCGTCTTGGGTCACGGGAACGCCCATCGCGCGAAATAGAATGCGCGACGCAAATGCGGACTGGTACTGCAGGAGTTCGACAATGGAGTCCAAAACAAATTGAGGCAGCGGAACAATCAGGAAAAGGAAACAAATTGGAAACAGAAGCGAACGAAATGTTGTTATGCCGAAACAGAAAATAATGCTGGAGACCCACCAGATCACGAGGGCAAACATGGAGAACGACAAACGAAAATTGTTTGGCGGATCGTCAAACGACATAGCCATTCCCCACCTGGCGTAACCGCCGATGATAATTGCGACGACGAAGAGTAGTACGGCTGCAGTAGAAACGAATGGACGACCGCTTTCGAGGTTGTAAGGACGGGTGTTTTTCCAATTGAGATAGACAAGCGCGGCACTGCCCGGAAGAATTAGAAACATGTGTGTGTAGGCATCATTCGACAAAGCGAGCTTCGACGTTTCTACGAGAGGACGCCACCAAAGCATAATCGACGCCGCAAAAAAGCCGATGAAAGCGAGGGATCGCGTTTGGGTATTCATGCTCAGCATAGGCTGTGAGAGCTGAGTTCCATCTTACCGAATGCCGTGTTGGGACTGTCTCCATTAAGGTACATGCGGGTAACCGCTCCTAACCACAGCATCTTGCGAGTGGAGTTGTTTCGCCGTCGCTGCAACGAGCGGGAGGGACATCTCCCGACGGTATCCACTCGCAAAGACGTACTCGCGATTCCGAGGTTGTCGGAGACCGACTGCTGCCGATCTGCAAGTCACTGAGGGCAAAGGCGAGCCTGATTGATCCAAGCCAACATCGAGAGTGCGCAGAGCGTCCACCTTTTGAATTTCTAATCAATCGTGGCCAATGGTTTGCTTCAAGCTCGGCGTGAGCTTCGCGTTCAATTCTATGGCGCTAATGACATGGCGGGTAACGGACGATGAACAGTGGAGTGGGAGGCGTTGCGAACTTCCGCCAGTGAGCGAAAAACTTCTCTTTGCTCGATAGCATGAAATTCCATAAGAGAGGCAATGACGATTGATCCTGGGCAGCCAAAAATGACTCCCCTTGGGAAAGGAAAGCTGTGATGAACGAAACCGACATCGTCAAAGATTTTCTGGTGGAGAGTTACGAAAACCTGGATCGGTTGGACCGGGACCTGGTCGGACTGGAGAAAAATCCCCGCGATAAGGACTGTTTAGCGGGAGTGTTCCGTACGATTCATACGATTAAAGGCACCTGCGGGTTCCTGGGGTTTAACAAGCTGGAAAAAGTCGCGCATGTCGGAGAAAACCTGCTGACCCGGCTGCGCGACGGACAGCTAGCGCTGAATCCGGAAATTACGACGGCGCTGCTCGGTATGGTAGATGCCGTGCGCCAGATGCTGAAAGAGATTGCCGAGACGGGTCAGGACGGCGAAGTGGATTATCCGGAACTTCGGGAAACATTGACGCGGTTACAAGGCGCCGCTCTGGCACCGACACGAGCGGCGAATGACACGGCCTCTGGCGCTGCCAAAGCGGCACAGGCCGAGGGGTTCAGTCCGGGTGAAGACGCCGCTGGCGCGGACCGGGCGTCTGCAATCCAGCCCGACGAAATTGGACCCGCTCCCGCAGTTGCAGCAACGGGCACGAACAAGGGCCCGGCGAAGGAGTCCGAATTGCGGCCGCGGGAAACCGTCGCGGAGACAATCCGTGTCGGTGTGAATGTGTTGGACAAGATGATGACGCTGGTCGGTGAGCTGGTGCTGGCGCGGAATCAGCTTCTGCAGATCTCGAACACGGTGGAAGATGCCGGCCTGCAGGCAGTTTCGCAGCGGATGAACCTGATCGCCAGTGAGTTACAAGAAGAAGTGATGAAGACCCGCATGCAACCGATCGGAAATATCTGGAACCAGTTTCCGCGGACGGTGCGCGATGTAGCACTCGGCTGTGGAAAAGAAGTGGGCATTGAGATGGAGGGAAAGGAGACAGAACTCGACAAGACCATCATCGAGGCGATCAAGGATCCGCTGACGCATCTCGTGCGGAACTCCGTTGATCACGGGATCGAAGTACCGGAAGAGCGCGTGAAGGCGGGCAAAGACCGTACGGGTCGCCTGATTCTCCGAGCCTTTCATGAAGGCGGGCAGGTCATTATCGAGATCAGCGACGATGGCGCGGGACTGAAGGAGGAGCAGATCCGCAAAAAAGCGGTCGAACGGGGGGTGGTTACAGCCGATCAGGTGGCCCGGATGACGGAGCGAGAGATTTTTAATCTGATTTTCCTTCCCGGATTCTCGACGGCGGAAAAGGTCACGAACGTCTCCGGACGGGGAGTTGGGATGGATGTGGTGAAGACGAATGTCGAAAGAATCGGCGGGAACGTGGACCTGCAATCCACACCCGGACGGGGCACGACAGTGCGGGTGAAAATTCCTCTGACGCTGGCCATCATCCCGGCGTTGGTCGTCACCTGCGCGGGCGAGCGGTATGCCATTCCGCAGGTGAGCTTGCTCGAACTGGTGCGACTGGAAGCGGACGAAGTGACCAAGGGGATCGAACTGGTGCACGGAGCGCCGGTCTATCGACTGCGGGGACGGCTGCTGCCTTTGGTTTACCTCAATCAGGAACTGAAGCTGGAAAGCGACTCGCGGCAGGCGGCAACGGGCGATGGAGCGGTCAACATTGTGGTGCTGCAGGCCGACGAGCGTCAATTCGGGCTGGTGGTCGACCAGATTAACGATACAGAGGAAATCGTGGTGAAACCGCTGCGCAAACAGCTTAAGACGGTCAAGACCTTTGCCGGATCGAGCATCATGGGTGACGGGCGGGTCGCGTTGATTCTCGACGTACTTGGTCTGGCCCAACGGGCCAGCGTGGTAACAGAAACGCGCGACCGCTCCCTAACCGAAAAGACTTCGGAGGCGGCAGGGACGGAAGAAGGCAAGCAGACCTTCCTGCTCTTTGCCGGCCCCGGAGATTCGCGAATGGCGATCCCACTGGGCACGCTGGCGCGTCTCGAGGAATTTCCGGTATCCCATGTGGAGATGTCAGGCAGCCAGTGGGTGACCCAGTACCGGGGACAGATCTTGCCACTCATCCGGCTGACGGTTGCGCTCGAAGAACGGCGCAACCGTTTGCGCGCGCTGCAGGCCCCTCCTGCGGCAGATAGCGGCCCGATCCAAGTGCTCGTCCTGAATCACGACGGGCGGTCATTTGGCCTCGTTGTCGATCGGATTCTGGACATTATCGATGATCGAGCAGATGTAAGGTCGGCCGCAACGCGGGCCAATGTTCTCTATTCCGCCGTCATCGGGGAGCGGGTCACTGAGTTACTCGATATCCCCGCGATTCTGAGGAACGCCGACCGGAACACGACCGAATCCACTCTGGCGACACGTTCGGCGGAGGTTGCGAACTAGACCATGGCCCACACTTCCCAGTTTTGCACGTTCTATCTGGACAAACTGCTCTTCGGAGTGGAACTGAAAGGCGTCCAGGAGGTCATCCGCTCGCTCGAGATGACGAAGGTTCCGCTGGCCCCATCCGTGGTTAGCGGACTGATTAACCTGCGCGGGCAGATCGTCACAGCCGTCGACCTGCGTCGGCGTCTGGATCTCGATCCGAGGGCACAGGGGACTCTGGCCATGAATGTAGTGGTGCGCTCCGAGGATGGCGCGGTGAGTCTGCTGGTCGACGAGATTGGCGACGTTGTGGAGGTAGAAGGCGACTCCTTCGAGGCGCCTCCTGAAACCCTGCGTGGATCGGTACGCAGCATGATCCTCGGCGTCCACAAACTGAAGGACCGTCTGTTGCATGTGCTGGATATCGAAAAAGCTTGCCAGATGACGGACGGAGCGGAAACGGCGATCGGCCGATAGCCCAGGCGGGAATTTCGCCTACGGTTAGGCTGGCAGCAACAAATTGTAAGGAGAGAAACCAACTTCGAATTTTCCGTTTTAGAGGACAAGCCATGAAGAATCTGACTTTAAAGATGAAATTGGGCCTGGGTTTTGGTTCGCTGTTGCTGATCATTACGATCTTGGGCGTGACGGGTTATGAATCGGCTGTGACCGCAGCGGACGGCTCGGAACAGGCGGAGGCGCAAGTTCGCAAGAGTGAATTGGCTGGCCGTCTGGAAACAGCAACGGAGAAGCAGGTCGCAGCGGCGCGCGCGTTCCTGCTAACGGGCAGCGAAGAACACTTAAAGTCCGGCGAAATTGCCCGGGACAGTTTCGACAACGATACCAAGGAACTGGGAAAGCTCCTCAACACTCCGCAAGGTCTGGCAGCTTTGGCAGATATCCAGCGAGGCTATCACGAATATCGCCCCCTCCTCGATCGTGCCATCCAGTTGCGCCGCGCCGGTGAAACCAAGGCGGCGGTGGACCTGATCTTTTCCTCAGAGTGCAATGCGAAGCGCAGCGAAATACGGGACAACCTCGCGAAGCTTTCTGAACTGATCAGCAAGGTGAAGGAAGGCGCCCAAGCGGAGCAGAATTTGTCGGAGTCTCGAACCAAGGCGTTGACCCTTATTTTTATGTGCCTCGGACTATTGCTCGGTTTGGCGGTGGCAATGGTGACCGCTCGTTCCATCACGCGGGCGATCGCAAGGATGCTGGTGATGATCGAAGAAATTGCCCACAAAAATCTTACAGTCGAAGACCTGCCGATCGATTCCACCGACGCAATCGGACGAGCCAGCCTGGCGCTGAACGAAATGAAAAGCAGTTTGCACTCGATGATGCGGTCCATTGCCGGTTCCGCCGTACAGGTGGCAAGCGCGAGCGAAGAACTGAACGCGACCAGCCAGCAGATCACCGCCAACTCCGAGGAAACCTCCGCCCAGGCCGACGTCGTCTCGAAAGCTGCTCAGACCGTCAGCCAGAACCTGCAAA